>Ga0156173_104_pt1 | contig 523915 bp, 462 predicted proteins | sample RifCSPlowO2_12_FD_107826 | JGI IMG/M metagenome (GOLD analysis project Ga0156173, IMG submission 107826) | Burkholderiales bacterium RIFCSPLOWO2_12_FULL_64_33
CCTTTTTCTTTCAGGCGCACGGCCTCTTCAACGGCGATTTCGTCAAAGGGGTTCATGCTCATCTTCACGTTGGCGATGTCCACACCCGTGTTGTCCGACTTCACGCGGACCTTCACGTTGTAGTCCACCACGCGCTTGACGGGGACGAGAACTTTCATGGGAGCGTCTTTCCTTGGTTTTTGTTGTGGGTGTGCAGATGTGCGGGCTTATTCGTTCGAGATGCCCTTGTCGCGGATCACAGCGCCCCACTTGGCATAGTCGCTCTTGATGCGCTGGGCCATCTGTTCAGGCGACTGGAAGGCGGCGATGGCACCGGCGGTGAGCAGCTTGTCCTGGATTTCCTTGTCGGCCAGGATCTGCTTGACCTCGCTGGCGATGCGGTCCACCACGGCCTTGGGCGTGCCGGGTGGCGCCATCAGGCCGCCCCACGACACGGCGTCATAGCCCTTGAAGCCCTGCTCGGCGATGGTCTTGACATCGGGCAGCATGGCCACGCGCTGGGGCGACCCTACTGCGATGGCGCGCAGCTTCCCCGTCTGGATGTGCGGCAGCGCAGCCACCAGATCGGCGTACATCAGCGGCACCTGGCCGCCGATGGTGTCGGTAATGGCGGGCACGCCCCCTTTGTAGGGAATGTGCTGCATTTCAAAGCCCCCCATCTGCTTGAGCAGCTCCATGCTCAAATGGCCAAAGCTGCCCGCACCTGAGCTGGTGTAGTTGAGCTGACCTGGACGGGCCTTGGCATGGGTAATGAGCTTTTGCAGGTCGGTCACAGAAGGCATCTGGGCAGGATTGACCACCACGACGATGGGCAGGTCGTACACCGTGGCCACGGGCGTGAAGTCTTTCACCGTGTCGTAGCCCGCCTTCTTGTACAGATGCGGCGCTAGCAGCGTGGGCGTGGCCAGCATCATCAGCGTGTAGCCGTCGGCCGGGCTCTTGGCCACCTGGGCGGCAGCGATGGAGCCCGAAGCACCTGCACGGTTTTCCACCACCACGGGCTGGCCCAGCCGTTCGGCCAGGCGTTGGCCCACGATGCGCGAGGCAGTATCGGTAGGGCCGCCTGCCGGGAAGGGCACCACCAGCTTGATCATCCTGGTGGGCCACGCTTGCGCGTGTGCCGAGGCCGCGCCCCACAGGGCGCTGGCCGCCAGAGCGGCGGACACGGCCAGCACGGCGCGGCGGGCTGCGAAGGTGCGAGAGACAAACATTGGGGTCAAAACGGGCTCAGGTTGTTGGAGGGGTTGCATCAGTCCAGCTTGGCGCCGGACACCTTGACCACGCGCTCCCAGACGGGTGCATCTTTTTTGAACTGGGCGCCGAACTGTTCGGGGCTGCTGCCGACGGGGATGAAACCCATCTGCTGGATGCGCTCACGCACCTCAGGCAGCGCAATCACGGCCTGCAGCTCGCGGCCCAGGCGGGCCACGACCTCCGGCGGGGTGTTGGCCGGGGCGCTCATGCCCAACCAGCCTGTCACCTGGAACACCTCGTCCTTGATGCCCTGCTCGGCCATGGTGGCCAGCTTGGGAAGCGCATCCATGCGCTGAGTGCCCGTCACGGCCAGCGGCTTGAGGCGGCCGGAATCAATGTACGGCCGGGCCGACTGCAGGCTGGCAAATGCCATTTGCAACTGCCCGCCCACCAGGTCCTGCAGCATGGGCGCCTCGCCCCTGTAGGCCACATGATTCATGTCGGCCTTGTGCTTGTCGGACAGCCAGGCGCCAGCCAGGTGGGCATACGAGCCCATGCCCCACGAGCCGTAGGCGACCTTGCCCTTGTTGCGGTCGATATAGCTCATCAGCTCGGCCGCGGTGGACACCGGCAGCTGCGGATGCACCAGCAGCACCACCGGAGCCAGGGCGATCTGCGTGATGAGGGCCTGGTCCTTTTGCGGCTGGTACGGCAGGCGCTCGTACAGGTACTGGTTGATCAGCATGGTGGTGCCCAACGACACCAGCAGCGTGTAGCCGTCGGCCGGTGACTTGAGCGCCTGGTCGGTGCCGGTCACACCGCCCGCACCACCGCGGTTGTCTACCAGCACGGGCTGGCCCAGGCGGGCCGAGAGCTTCTCGCCCAGCGTGCGGGCGGTGATGTCGGTGGCGCCACCGGCCTGGTAGGGCACGATCAGCTTGATGGGCTTGCTGGGCCAGGCCTCCTTGCCCGACTGGGCCATGGCGGAACCCAGCAGGCCGGTGCTGGCCAAGGCGGCCAAGCCCTGGAGGACGCGGCGGCGGTGAATGCGGGTGATGTTCATGTTTGTCTCCTGGTTGAGGTTGAAATTTGCTCTAGCGCTTACCTAACAAGCGATTGAAGCTATTATTTTTATAGTATTTAGAGCGATGGAAGCGTGAGCACGCCCTTGTCGCGCAGGGCTTCAAGCTCTGCCTCGGGCAGCTGCAGCAGTTGCTGCAGCACCTCCCGCGTGGCGGCGCCCAGCGTGGGCGGTGCGTTGCGGATGGGCAGGCGCTGGCCGTCCAGCCGGTAAGGTGGCGCAAACACATGCGTGGTGCCCGCCACGGGGTGGGGCATTTCCTGCAGCAGGCCGCCACGCCGCGTACGCTCGCTGGTCAGCGCCTCATGCAGGCCGGCCACGCGGCCGCAAGGGATGCCAGCAGCGGTCAGGCGTTCGAGCAGCACATCACGCGGGAAGCTGGCAATCAACGCCTTCATCTCGGGCAGCAGGGTCAGTCGATTGCGGGCACGCTCGACATTGGTGGCAAAACGGGGGTCTTCCACGATGTCCGGGCGCATCACCACCTGACGGCAGAACTTGTCGAACTGGCTGTTGTTGCCCACGGCGATGATGAGCGGACCGTCCTGTGCCTCGAACATGCCATAGGGCACGATGGACGGGTGGGCGTTGCCGTAGCGCTGAGGGTCATGGCCCAGCAGCATGGCGTCCAGGCCGTAGTAGCCGGTGATCATCAGACCACAGTCGTACAGCGCCATCTCGATGTGGCGGCCCTTGCCCGTGCGCTCCCGCCGGAACAGCGCGGCCAGCACGGCCTGCGCCGCATACATGCCGGTCATCATGTCCACCGCGGCCACGCCGAACTTCAGCGGGGGCTGGCTGGCCTCACCGTTGATGGCCATCAGACCCGCCTCGCCCTGGATCACCAGGTCATAACCGGGGCGCTTGGCCTCGGGGCCGGAGCTGTCGTAGCCCGCCACCGAGCAGTAGATGAGGTCGGGCTTGATGGCCTTGAGCTGCTCGTAGCCCAGGCCCAGCTTCTCGGCGCCGCCGGTCTTGAAGTTCTGGACTACCACGTCGCACTGCGGCAGCAGGTCGCGGATGATCCTCACGCCTTCGGGCGTCTGCAAATCCACCGTGATGGACCGCTTGTTGCGGTTCATGCTGTTGTAGTAGGTGGTCTCGGTCTTGCCGATGCGCATGCCCCAGTCGCGGGTGTCGTCACCCCGGCCGGGGTGTTCCACCTTGATGACGTCGGCACCAAAGTCGGCCAGTACCTGGCCGCACAGCGGGCCCGCAAACACACGCGAGAGGTCGAGCACGCGCACGCCTTCGAGCGGGAAGTCCATGCCCTCGGGCAATGGGGGTGTGGGGGTAGTGGAGGTCATTGCGTAGTGTCTTGTGTACCCGCGCCGGCGGTATTGACCTGGCGCAGGCGGGCGAAATCGGCCGGGCGTTTTTCCAGAAACGCACCAATGCCTTCGCGGGATTCTTCGGTGGCTTGCGACTGCACCATGAGCTGAGCTTCCAGCTCCAGCTGGTCGTCCAGTGGCTGGACGTAGGCACTGCGGCACAGCGCCTTGATGCGGCCCATGGCCAGGTCCGGGCCGGTGGCCACCTGCGCGGCCAATGCCAATGCCTGGGTCAGCGCCGCACCCGGTTCGGCCAGTCGGTTGACCGGGCCGAGTGCATGCAGTCGCTCGCCAGAGATGCTTTCGCCGGTGAGGCACAGCTCGGTCAGCACCTGGCGCGACACGAACTCGGCCAGGAAGGCGGTGGCACCACCGTCGGGCGTGAGGCCCACCTTCACGTAAGCCACCGAGAACACGGCATTGCGCGCAGCCACCAGCATGTCACAGGCTAGCGCCAGCGACAGGCCCGCACCGGCCGCTGCGCCCTCCACCGCTGCAATCACCGGCTTGCGGCAATCGCGCACGGTGCGGATCAGGTCGTGCAGGCCTTCGAGCTTGGCGCGGCGCTCTTCAATGGGCAGCTCACGGCGCTTGGCCAATTGGCGCAAGTCACCGCCCGCACAAAAGTGCCCGCCTTCGCCCGTGAGCACGATGGCACCGACGGTAGGGTCGGCCTCGGCCTGCGCCAAGGCCTCGGTCAGCGCCGCGTAGAACGCGGGCGACAGCGCATTGCGCGCAGCGGGGTTGTTGTTGGAGAGCACGAGCACCGCGCCCTCGCGGCGTTGCAGCAGAGGCTGTGGCTGCTCCATGGCTTCAGCTCCGGCCCAGCGCAATGAAGCGCGCCAGGTGGTGGTCTTCATCGCCAAACTGGTGATCCACCATGACCAGGCGCTTGGCATAGTGCGACAGGGGCAGCTCCCACGTCATGCCAATGCCGCCGTGCAGCTGGATGCTTTCCTCAGCCACCAGCGCGCCAATGCGGCCCATGGTGACCTTGGCGGCGGACAGCGCACGCTCGCGCTCGGCGCGGTCGGTGCTGTCCATGGCTGCCGCCGCATTGATGACGGCAGAGCGTGCCTGCTCCACTTCCAGCAGCAGGTCGGCCATGCGGTGCTGCAGGGCCTGAAAGCTGCCAATGGGCACACCAAACTGTTTGCGCGTTTGCAGGTATTCCAGCGTGTGCTTCTTGGCCACATCCATGGCGCCCAGCGCCTCGGCGCACACGGCCAGAATGCCCCAGCCCACGGCATGTTCCAGTGTGGCAAAACCTTGGCCTTCCGAGCCCACCAGCGCGCCAGCGCCGACTTGCACGTTTTGCAACGTGACTTCGGCCACGCGGCCACCGTCTATGCGGCCCATACCACGGCGGCTCAAGCCTGCCGCATCAGCGTGCACCAGGAACAGCGAGATGCCGTTTTCATCGTCCACAGCGCCCGAGGTGCGGGCACTGACCAGCAGCAGCTGCGCCTGGTCGCCATGCAGCACCACGGCCTTGTGGCCGGTGAGCAACCAGCCGTCGCCATGGCGCACAGCGCGGATGGTCACACGGTTCAATGCATAGTGCGCGCCGGGCTCCTCATGCGCCAGCGTGGCCACCGTGCTGCCGTCGATGATGCTGGCGAGGTGTTCCTTTTGCGCCGCACTGCCCGCCAGGCCCAGCGCACGGCCCACCACCAGAGCGGCCACAAACGGTTCCACCACCAGGCCACCGCCCAGGGCTTCAAACACCACGGCCACGTCAAAGCCCGCGCCGCCGAAGCCGCCATCGGCTTCTGGGAAGAGTGCGCCAATCGCGCCCAGCTCGGCAAAGCGGGCCCACAGCGCCGGGTCCATGCCGTTGTCGCCGTAGGCAATATGGTTGCGCGTCTCGATCCCGTACTGCTCGGCCACAAAACGGTTCAGGGTGTCCGCCAGCATGCGGCGGTCTTCGGTGTGTTCAAAGTTCATCGCGGCAACCTCACAGGCCCAAAATCATTTTTGAAATGATGTTCTTCTGGATTTCATTGGAGCCGCCAAAGATCGACAGCTTGCGGTAGTTGAAGTAGTTGGCCGCAGCCGTAGCTGCCTCTTTTGGGCCCACGGGTTCTTCGGCATAGCCTTCGTACTGCGCTTCTTCGATGAAGGGCAGCGCGTACGGGCCCACCGCACGGCGGATGAGCGACAGGATTTCCTGGCGGATCTCGGTGCCACGAATCTTGAGCATGGAGCTTTCAGCCCCGGGCACGCCGCCACCGGCCACGGCGGCAATCACGCGCAGGTTGGTGGTCTTCATGTTCTCCAGATCAATCTCGACCTGGGCCATGCGGGCGGCAAACAGCGGGTCCTGGTCCAGCGGCTGGCCGTTCTTCATCACCTTGGCGGCCACCACCTTGAGCTTGGCCAGTGCGGCAATGCAAAAGCCCACGCCTGCAATGCCCGTGCGCTCATAGGTCAGCAGGTACTTGGCGTAGGTCCAGCCCTTGTTCTCCTCGCCCACCAGGTTTTCTACCGGCACCTTCACGTCGGTGAAGAACACCTCGTTGACTTCCTTGTCGCCATCGAGCGTGCGGATGGGGCGCAGCTCCACGCCGGGCGATTGCATGTCCACCAGCAAGAAGCTGATGCCCGACTGCGCCTTGGCTTCGCGGTCGGTGCGCACCAGGCAGAAGATCATGTTGGCGTGCTGGCCCTGGGTGGTCCAGGTCTTCTGGCCGTTGACGATGTAGTGGTCACCCTGGCGTACCGCCGTGGTCTTGACCGAGGCCAGGTCCGAGCCCGCGCCGGGTTCAGAGTAGCCCTGGCACCACCAGTCCTCGCCGCTCAGGATGCGCGGCAGCCAGTATTTTTTCTGTGCCTCGTTGCCAAACTTGACGAGCACCGGACCCAGCATGTTCACGCCAAAGGGCACGATACGCGGGCCACCGGCCAGAGCGCACTCTGTGTCAAAGATGAACTTCTCGACCGCACCCCAGCCGGGGCCACCGTATTCCTGGGGCCAGTGGTTGGCCAGCCAACCGCGCTCGTTCAGGATGGCGTGCCACTCGTCCTGATCCGCCTTGGACAGGCGCTGCCCGGCCTTGACCTTGGTGGCGATGCGTTCGGGCAGCTTGGCTTTCAAGAAAGCCTGCACCTCGGCGCGGAAGGCTTCTTCTTCGGGGGTGAAATTCAGGTCCATATCGGGTCGCTTGCAGTTTCAGGGTTCGGTGGTGTGGCGCAGGGTCAGAAAATTTCAAACAGGCCTGCAGCGCCCATGCCGCCTGCAATGCACATCGTCACCACGCCGTACTTGGCCTTGTGGCGGCGGCCTTCGAGCAGCAGGTGGCCCACCAGGCGTGCACCGGTCATGCCAAAGGGGTGGCCAATGGCAATCGCCCCGCCGTTCACGTTCAGCCGCTCGGACGGAATGCCCAGGCGGCGCTGGCAGTACAGGGCCTGCGAGGCGAAGGCTTCGTTCATCTCCCACAGGTCAATGTCCTGCACCGTGAGGCCGTGGCGCGCCAGCAGCTTGGGCACGGCAAACACGGGGCCAATGCCCATTTCGTCGGGCTCGCAACCCGCCACCGCAAAGCCACGGAACGCGCCCAGGGGCTGTAGGCCACGGCGCTCGGCTTCTTTCGCTTCCATGAGCACGCAGGCGCTGGAGCCGTCGGACAGTTGCGAGGCGTTGCCTGCGGTGATGAACTGGCCCGGACCTTTCACCGGCTCCAGCTTGGCAAGGCCTTCCAGCGTGGTGCTGGCGCGGTTGCAGTTGTCGTGCGTGGCCGTCACTTCGCGGTAGGTGACCTCGCCGGTTTCCTTGTTCTTTTCCATCATGCGCGTGGTGCAGGGCACGATCTCGTCAGCGAACACGCCGGCCTGCTGTGCGGCGGCGGTGCGTTGCTGGCTTAGCAGCGAGAACGCATCCTGGTCTTCACGGCTGATGCCATAGCGGTGGGCCACGATATCGGCCGTGTCGATCATGGCCATGTAGAGGTCGGGCTTGTGCTCTTGCAGCCAGGGGTCGATGTCTGCCGGGTTGCCGAGCCGGATGGCCGAGATGCTTTCCACCCCGCCCGCCACCATGGCGGGCACGCCTTCGGCCACGATGCGGCCCGCGGCAATCGCCACCGACTGCAGGCCAGACGCGCAAAAGCGGCTGGCCACCATGCCCGCCACCGAAAGGGGCAGGCCCGCGCGCAGCGCGGTCTGGCGGCCAATGTTCTTGCCGGTGATGCCCTCGGGGTAGCCGCAGCCCATCACCAGGTCTTCGATCAGCTCGGGGTCGATGCCCGAGCGCTCCACCGCCGCCTTGACGGAAAAGGCCGCCAGCTGCGGGCCGGGTGTGGCATTGAATTCGCCCCGGTGCGACTTGGTCAATGGGGTGCGGGCGGTGGAAACGATGACGGCTTCACGCATGATTTGCTCCTGATTTGATAGCTTTTTGCGCTTATTCATAAAGCGCTAGAGGCCAATATGACTCGAATACGGTGGGACGGATGGAAAACGCTTCGCGTGCAATGCAGGTCAGGCAGACTCTGCGCTATGCAGCCTTGTTCAGGCTGTCGAAATTGCGCCCCTCGGCTACCAGCTTTTCCAGCAGCGGCGCGGGCTGCCAGAACAGCGGGTCTTCCTGGGCGAACTCGCGGATATCGGCCAGCACCTTGTCCAGCCCCGTCATGTCGGCCCACTTCATCGGGCCGCCACGGTGGCGCGGAAAGCCGTAGCCCGCGACAAAGGTCACATCCACATCCAGCGGGCGCAGGGCAATGCCTTCGGCCACTACTTTGGCGCCTTCGTTGACCATGGCGGCCATGTAGCGGCGCATGATCTCGTCGGCGCTGAAACTGCGGGGCGTGACGCATTTCTTGGCGCGCTCGGCATCCACTATGGCCAGCACTTCCGGGTCGGGCTGGCCCGTGCGGGCACCGTCGGGGTACAGGTAGAACCCGCGCCCGGTCTTCTGACCAAACCAGCCGCGTTCGCAGATGCGGTCGGCAATTTCCACGTACCGGGCCTTGGGGTCGCGCGTCGCAGCGCGGCGCTTGCGCGTGGCCCAGCCAATGTCGCCACCGGCCAGGTCTGTCACCTGGAAGGGGCCCATGGCAAAACCAAAGCCGCGCACGGCAGCGTCGATCTCGTAGGGGCTTGCGCCGTCTTCCAGCAGGTAGTCGGCCGCCTGCTTGTAGACGGCCAGGATGCGGTTGCCGATGAAGCCGTCGCACACGCCCGCGCGCACGGGCACCTTTTTCAGCTTGCGAGCCAGCTCGAACGCCGTGGCGACCACATCGGGCGCCACCTTGGCGGGCACCACGATCTCCAGCAGCTTCATGATGTTGGCGGGGCTGAAGAAGTGCAGGCCGATCACATCCTGCGGGCGGCCGGTGGCAGCTGCAATGGCGTCGATGTCGAGGTAGGACGTGTTGGTGGCCAGCACGGCACCGGGCTTGCACACGCGGTCCAACTCGCGGAACACGGCCTTCTTGACCTCGATGTCTTCAAACACGGCCTCGATCACCAGATCCACATTGGCGATGTCGGCATAGCTGGTGCTACCGGTGTAGCGCGCCATCACGGCGGCCTGGGCGGCATCGGTCATGCGGCCCTTGGCCACCAGGGCGTTGTAGACCTTTTCGACATTGGCGCGGCCCCGGGCAATGGACTCGGCATCGCGCTCGATCATGGTCACCGGCAAGCCGGCATCGAGGGCTGCCACTGCAATGCCCGCGCCCATGGTGCCACCGCCGATGACGGCAATGCTGGCCACGGGGCGCGGCTGTGCGGCCTGGGCTTCGGGCACCTTGACGACCTCACGTTCGGCAAAAAAGGCGTGGATGAGACCGGCGCGCTGCGGGCTGTCCAGGCACTCCATGAACAGCGCACGCTCGCGGGCCATGCCTTCGTCAAACGGCAGTTGCAGCGCGGCCTGCACGCATTCGATGATCTTGAGGGGAGAGAACAGGCCGCGCGACTTTTTGGCGGTCTCGGCCTTCTGTGCGTCCAGCCAGGCCAGCGCAGCCTGCGGCTCGGCAATGGTCAGGTCACGCGTGCGGCGCACGGGGGCGTTGGCAGCCAGCAGTTCGCGCACGTAGGCCAGGCCTGCGGCCAGCGGGTCGGTGCCTTCCACCAGCTTGTCAACCAGGCCGGCTTGCAGCGCGGCCTGGGCCTTGAGGGGCTGGCCGCTGAGCATGAGGGTGGTCGCAGCCTGCACGCCCATCAGGCGCGGGGCACGCTGCGTGCCGCCCGAGCCGGGCAGCAGGCCCAGGTTCACTTCGGGCAGGCCCAGCGTGGCGGCAGGCAAGGCCAGCCGGTAGTGGGCCGACAAAGCCACCTCCAGCCCGCCGCCCAGGGCTGCGCCGTGCAGCACGGCCACCACGGGCTTGTTCAGGTTTTCGATGGCGCGGCAGACCTCGGGCAGGATGGGAGCCACCGGTGGCTTGCCGAATTCACGGATGTCCGCCCCGGCAATAAAGGCCTTGCCGGCGCCCACCAACAACACGGCGGCCACGGCGGCGTCGGCCTGCGCCTGCTGCATGGCCGCCAACAGGCCCTGGCGCACGGCGGCGCCCAGGGCGTTGACGGGCGGGTTGTCGATGGTGACGACCAGAACATCGCCATGCAGCGCGGTGGTAACAACGGAAGATGCGGCAGCGGCGGCGTGCATACGGGGAAGTCTCCTGGTCAATGGCTGTGCCTGTTGATGACCGGGGGATTGTTGATGCGCGAAGTAATCTTGACAATTACATAGCCCATTGACAGACTGTCAAACTTCTTTTGACAAACTGCGGCAAGCGAGCATTCAGGCGCCGCCCCACCTATCCCGCCTATGGAACTCACCTCCCTCACCGTGCTGGTCGACATCCTTGATGCCGGCAACCTGAGCCAGGCCGCGCGCAACCTGAAGATGACGCGTGCGAATGTGAGCTACCACCTGCACCAGTTGGAAAAATCGGTGGGTGTGCAGCTGGTGCGCCGTACCACGCGCCGGGTGGAGCCCACTGAGGTGGGCCTGCGCCTGTACGCCCATGGCCGCGCCATTCAGAACGAAATGCTGGCCGCGCGCGAGACGATTGCCACGCTGGGCCAGGGCCTGCAGGGCCGCGTGGGCCTGAGCGTGCCCAGTGGCTACGGGCAGATGGTGATGTCGGACTGGCTGATCGACTTCAAGCGGCTGTACCCCGGCATCGTGCTGGATGTGCGCTTTGAAAACCGGGTGGACGACCTCATCCGCGATGAGGTGGACATCGCCATCCGCGTGATGCCAGAGCCCCCGCCCACGCTGGTGGCGCGCGACCTGGGCAGCGTGCGCTACATCGCCTGCGCATCGCAGGAGTACGCCGAGGCGCATGGACTGCCCCAGGACTTCGAAACTCTGCAGGCCGCGCCGGTGATCACCGCAGGGGTGGTGGGCAAGCAGCTGCGCCTGCGCGGGTACCGTGGTGACCAGCGCCAGGAAGCCCTGCTGGAGCCCACCCTCATTTCGGAGCACTTTCCGTTTCTGCGCCAGGGCATCCTGGCAGGGCTGGGCGTAGGGCTGGTACCGGATTACGTGGTGCAGGACGCCGTGTCCAGTGGGGAAGTGCTGACCACGCTGGACGACTGGCGGTTGAGCATTTTTGGCACCCAGATGTTCATGCTCTACATGCCCAACCGCCACCAGACGCGTGCGGTGCGCACGTGCATTGACTACCTGCTGGGGCGGGCCCTGCCGGCAGCCGGCCAAGGAGTGACTGCGGAGCCAGGATGAGCATCTTCTGCGCGTTTACAAGAAAAAATAGCCGCAAGCGCAGGTATTCATTGCGCTAGCAGCTATTTTATTGATAGCAATCGCTACTGCGACAGTAGCAATGCCGGATGAGTCCCTCCGCCGCGCGTCAGCAAACCCGCGTGGCGGCTGGCATCAGATCCGCCCTTCCTCCACCGCATGGCACGCAATGCGGATGCCACCAATGCTCTTGAGCTGGGGGCGCTCGGTGCGGCAGCGGTCGTTCACATGCGGGCAGCGGGGGTTGAAGGCGCAACCGGGTGGTGGGTTCAGCGGGTTGGGCACCTCGCCCTGCACGGGGGTGCGGGCCTTGCCGGTGTCGTGCATCTTGGGGATGGCATCGAGCAGCATGCGGGTGTACGGGTGGCGGGGCGTGTCAAACAACGTGTGTTTGTCGGCCAGCTCCACCAGGCGGCCCAAGTACATCACGCCGACCTGGTCGCTGACGTGGCGCACCACGGCCAGGTTGTGGCTGATGAACAGGTAGGTGAGGTGCCTTTCGCGCTGCAGGTCCTTCATGATGTTGAGCACCTGGGCCTGCACCGACACGTCAAGTGCACTCGTCGGCTCGTCGCACACCAGGAACTCGGGCTCGGTGGCCAGGGCGCGCGCGATGGAGATGCGCTGGCGCTGGCCGCCGGAGAACTGGTGCGGGTATTTCACCATGTCCAGCGGCGACAGGCCCACGGACTTGAGCAGTTCGCCCACGCGCTGCTTGAGCTCGGCCTTGTCGGTGATGAGGCCATGCTCCTTGAGCGGCTCGCCAATGATGTCTTCGACCAGCCAGCGGGGGTTCAGGCTGGCATACGGGTCCTGGAAGATCATCTGGATGCGGCGGCGCATGGCCTTGGCATCATTACCTTTGAAAGCGGCGTGTGCGTCCTGGTTGTCAAACGTGAGGCCGCCGCGTGTGGGCTCGTACAAACCCACCAGCAGGCGCGCCACGGTGCTTTTGCCGCAGCCGGACTCGCCCACCAGGGCCAGGGTCTTGCCTTTTTCGATCTCGAAGCTCACGCCGTCCACCGCATGCAGCAGCGTGCGGGGCTTGCGCTCGATCACGCGGTTGAGCCATGGGGCGGACACGTCAAAGGTCTTGGCCAGGTCGTGCGCCTGCACCAAAGCCTTGCTTTTCATTGCTGCGCTCATGCGGTCACCTCGTTTTTTGTCGTGGCACCAGCGTGCAGCCAGCAGGCGGCGCGGGTGGAGCCTGCGTCCATCAGGTCGGGGCGATCAGTCATGCAGCGGTCAAAAGTCTGGGGGCAGCGCGGGTTGTAGGCACAGCCCTGGGGAATGGCGTTCAGGCGGGGCATGGCGCCGTCGATCTGGTTCAGGCGTTCACGGTCCACCGTCATGTCAGGGATGGAGGCCATGAGGCCGCTGGTGTACGGGTGCGAGGGCTTGTTGATGACGTCGTGCACGGGGCCGATCTCGGCCACGCGCCCGGCATACAGCACGGCCACGCGGTCGCAGGTCTCGGCGATCACGCCCATGTCGTGGGTGATCAGCATCACGGCCGCACCGCGCGACTTGCAGATGTTTTTCAGCAGCGTGATGATCTGCGCCTGGATGGACACGTCGAGCGCCGTGGTGGGCTCATCGGCCACGATGAGCTTGGGCTCGGCCGCCAGGGCCAGGGCAATCACCACGCGCTGGCGCATGCCACCGGAGAACTGGTGCGGGTAGTGGTCGATGCGCTCTGCAGCGGCCGGAATGCCGGTGTCTTGCAGCAGCGCAATGGCACGCTGGCGGGCCTCGGCGGGCGTGACCGGCAGGTGGGCCAGGATGGTTTCAGTGAGCTGTCGGCCCACGGTGTACAGCGGGTTCAGCGAGGTGAGCGGGTCTTGAAAGATCGCACCGATGCGGCGGCCACGGATATGGCGCATTTCCTCATTGCTGAGGTTGTCGATGCGCTGGCCCTCCAGCAGGATCTGGCCAGATGCCACACGGCCCGGGGGCTCCAGCAGGCCGATGATGGCAGCGCCAGTGAGCGATTTGCCCGCGCCGGACTCCCCCACCACGCCCAGGATCTCGCCGGGTGCAATGGAGAAGGAAATGTCGTCCAGGGCGCGCAGGGTACCGCGACGGCCCGGGAATTCGACAACGAGGTTTTTGACTTCTAGGAGACTCATGGGGATATCGCTTTTCTTGTTCTTGTTCAGCGCAGGCGCGGATTGAGGGCATCACGCAACCAGTCGCCGAGCAAGTTCACACTCAGGGCGATCAGCACCAGCATGGCACCGGGGAACACGGTGATCCACCATTCGCCGGAGAACAGGTAGTCGTTGCCGATGCGGATCAGCGTGCCCAGCGAAGGCGAGGTGGGCGGTGCGCCCACGCCCAGGAAGGACAATGTGGCCTCGGTGATGATGGCCGTGGCCACCTGGATGGTGGCCAGCACCATCACAGGGCCCATGACGTTGGGCAGCACGTGCTTGCGCATGATGCGCAGCGGCGAAACGCCCGTCACACGGGCAGCCTGCACGTATTCCTTGTTGCGCTCGACCAGGGTGGAGCCGCGCACCGTGCGCGCGTACTGCACCCAGCCCGTGAGCGAGATGGAGATGATCAGCACACCAAATGCCAGCGACTCGTGCGCGTTGGGGAACAGCGCACGGCCCACACCCGCAATCAGCAGCGCCACCAGGATGGCGGGGAACGACAGCATCACGTCGCACAGGCGCATGAGCACGGCATCGATCCAGCCGCCGCGAAAGCCGGCCAGCAGTCCAAACGCCACGCCCACCACCACGGAGAGCACCACCGAGGCGAGGCCCACCACAAGGGAAATGCGCGCTCCATAGATGAGGGCGGAAAGGATGTCCCGGCCCTGGTCGTCGGTGCCCAGGGGGTACTTCATGGAGCCCTCGGCGCTCCAGGCCGGTGGCAGCCGCGCGTCGCTGAGTTCGAGCGTGGCCAGGTCAAAGGGGTTATGGGGCGCGACCCATCCGGCAAATACCGAACAGAACACACAGATCAGCGCGATGGCAGCGGCCACCATCGCCATGGGCGATGTGCGGAAGCTGTAGCCAACATCGCTGTCAAACCAGCGGGCAAGGGTTGTTTTCATTGTGGGAAACCAGTAAACAAGCACCAACGCAGAGCCCGGGTAGCGGCCATGCGTTGGTGTGGACTTTCAAAGAACCGGTCGTTCTCTCTTTTCTCTGCGATCGACTAACGTAGGGACTTCTGCGCCCCTTCTTACTTGGTGATGCTCATCCACTTGAAGTGCATGAAGTTGTCGGCCAGCTGCACGAGCTTGACGTTCTTGCCCACGCCCCAAGCCAGCGCTTGCTGGTGCAGGGGAATGTGGCCCACATCGGCAGCGTGCAGATCGAAGACTTCCTTGATCATCGCGTTGCGCTTGACCTTGTCGGTCTCGGCCTGGATCTTGAGTGTCAGCTCATCGACCTTGGGGTTGCAGTAAGCGCCCAGGTTGAACTGGCCGGACCCCTTGTCATCCACGCAGCGCATGAGGGCGTTGAGCGCGTTGTGCGAGTCGTAGGTGGCGGGCGTCCAGCCCAGCATGTAAAAGCTGGTGTCGCGGCGCAGCACCTTGGGGAAGTAGGTGCCCTTGGTTTCGGCCTGCAGGTTGATCTTGACGTTGATGCGCGAGAGGTTGGCGGCCACCGTCTGGCAGATGCGGCCATCATTCACGTAGCGGTCGTTCGGGCAGTTCATGGCCACTTCGAAGCCGTTGGGATAGCCGGCTTCGGCCATCAGCTTCTTGGCAGCTTCGACGTCGTAGGGAAGGCGCTTCGCGTCAGGCTGGAAGCCATTGATGCCGGGACCCACGAGCAGGGCCGAGGGGTTGGATGCACCACGCATCACGGTCTTCTTGATCCCTTCGATGTCGATGGCCTGGTAGAAGGCTTGGCGCACACGCTTGTCCTTGAAGGGGTTCTTGCCCTTGACGTTGGAGTACAGCAGCTCGTCACGCTTTTGGTCCATGCCCAGGAAGATGGTGCGCAGTTCGGGGCCGGTGATGGCACGGGTGTTGGCGCTGCCGTTCACGCGTTCGATGTCCTGCACGGGTACGGGTTCCATCACGTCCACCTCGCCCGAAAGCAGGGCGGCCACACGGGTCGCATCGTTGCCGATGGGGGTGAAAACGACTTCGCTGACGTTGCCTTCGATCTTGCCCCAGTAGCTGCCGTTGCGTGTAAACACCGAGCGCACGTTGGGCTGGCGCTCACGCAGGCGGAAGGGGCCCGTGCCGTTGGCACGGAACGAGGCGGCGTTCTCGATGCCCTTGCGGCGGTCCACCGGGCCCAGGGCCTGGTTGGTCTCGCACCACTTCTTGCTCATCATGTACACGAGCGAGATCACATCCGGCAGGATCGGGAAGGGGGTCTTGGTTTCGATTTCGACCGTGTGGTCGTCGATCTTGCGCACTTCCTTGAAGTCGTTGGTGTAGCTCTTCATGTCCGAGCCTTCCACCTGGGTGCGCCCGAAGCTGAACACCACGTCATCGGCCGTGAAAGGGGTGCCGTCGTGGAATTGCACGCCCTTGCGCAACTCGAAACGCCACACGGTGGGCGACGTCTGCTTCCAGCTCGTCGCCAGGGCAGGCGCCAGGCTCAGGTCCTTGTTGCGGCCGACCAGCGGCTCATAGACGTTGCCGGTGACGCTCAGCTGCAGCGACTCATTGAGCGAGTGGGGGTCCATCGACAGCGAGTCACCCTGGTTGGCGATGCGGATGGTCTGAGCTTGGGCCACCAGGCTCGCCGCCGCCAACGCGGTAAAGAGAGCGGTCAGAGCGATTTTTTTATGGAATTTCATGGAAACCTCCAGGTTGGGGAAAGCGGGGTGAAAGGGTTGGGCCGTTGGCGCGGTAGTGCAAATGGGCAGGCTGGCTGGACGGTGCTTCAAGCTGCCGCCAAAGGCATGGCCTGCTCGATAAGGCTTGCGTGCAGCGCCGAGCCCAGGGGCAGGATGTCGTCGTTGAAGTCGTAGCGGCTGTTGTGCAAGGCGCTGCCACTGGCCCCTGTGCCCTGGCCGATGCGCAGATAGGCACCGGGGCGGGTCTGGAGCATGAAGGCGAAGTCCTCGGCGCCCATACTGGGCTCCAGGTCACGCACCACATGGTCGGCACCCAGCAGGGATTCGGCCACGTCGCCGGCAAAGATGGCTTCGCTTTCGCTGTTGATCGTGGCCGGGTAGATGCGCTCGTAGTGCACCGTGGCCGTGGCGCCAAAGCCCAGGGCGATGGCGTTGCACAGCTCCTTGAGGCGCTTTTCCACCATCTCCTGCACGACCGGATCGAATGTCCGCACGGTGCCCACCAGCGTGGCAGAGCCCGGCAGCACACTGAAGGCCCCCAGGTCGCCAGCCTGTGCGGCGCAGATGCTGACCACGGCGCTTTCAATGGGGCGCACATTGCGCGAGACGATGCTTTGCGCGGCCGTAATGATGTGCGCGGCCACAACCAGCACGTCCACCGTCTGGTAGGCATGGGCACCGTGGCCGCCACGTCCCGTTATCTCGATGGTGAAGCGATCCGCCGCAGCCATCATGGGGCCGGAGTTGATGCCCACGGTGCCGGGCTTCATCGCGGGCCAGTTGTGCATGGCGTAGATGGACTGCACCGGGAAACGGTCAAACAGCCCGTCTTCCATCATGACGCGGGCTCCAGCAAAACCTTCTTCGCCCGGCTGAAACACGAGCACGGCTGTGCCGTCGAAGTTGCGGGTCTCGGCCAGGTAGCGCGCAGCCCCCACCAGCATGGCGGTGTGGCCGTCGTGGCCGCAGCCATGCATGAGGCCCGGCTTGCACGACTTCCAGGAGAAATCGTTGTGCTCGGCCAGCGGCAGCGCATCCATGTCGGCACGCAGGCCGACCATGCTGCCACTGGAGGTGCTGCGGCCGCGGATCACGCCCACGACTCCCGTGCGGCCAATGCCGTCGTGGATCTCGTCCACGCCGCAGAGCTTCAGGGCCTCTTTGACGCGCGTGCTGGTGTAGATCTCCTCGAAACCCAGCTCAGGGTGGGCATGCAGGTCCCGGCGCAGTGCGGTCAGCTCGGGGTGGTACTGCGCAATGTGCGCAAACGCCCGGCCTCCGGCTTTGTATCGAAGCGACTGCATGTCAGGCGTCCCGAAAGCTCGTGCAGCGCCAGCAGCCGGCAAAACCGGCGCGGCCCAGGCCAGCGCTCCCGCGCAAGGGCCGCCCCGCCGCGCTGGGAGCGTCCCCCCTTTGGGGGGATGGCGCGAAGCGACTCAGGGGGGAGTTCATTCAATGCCCTCCTGCCTTGCCTACGCGCAGGCGAGGGTCGACCGCAAAATACAACAGGTCCACCACCAGATTGATCACCACAAAGATCAAGGCGATCAAGCACAGGTAGGCGGCCATCACCGGAATGTCGGCAAAGGTCACGGCCTGGATGAACAGCAGGCCCATGCCGGGCCACTGGAACACGGTCTCGGTGATGATGGCGAAGGCAATCAGACCACCCAGCTGCAGGCCGGTGATGGTCATCACGGGCACCAGCGTGTTCTTGAGCGCATGGCCGAAGTGGATGGCGCGATTGGACAGACCCCGGGCGCGTGCGAACTTGATGTAGTCGGTGCGCAGCACCTCCAGCATTTCTGCGCGCACCAGCCGCATGATCAGCGTGAGCTGGAAGATCGCCAGCGTGATGGCAGGCAGCGTGATGTGGTGCCAGCCCTTGGCCTTTAGCAGGCCCGTGCTCCACCATCCCATCTGTACCACTTCACCGCGCCCGAAGCTGGGGAACCAGCCCAGGGTGACAGCGAACACCAGGATCAGCAGGATGCCGATCAGGAACGTTGGCAGCGACACGCCCAGCAGTGAGATGGTCATGAACAGCTGGCTTGTGAAGGTGCCGCGCTTGAGGGCTGCATACACGCCCATGGGCACGCCAATGACCAGGGCCAGGAAAGCAGCCACCAAGGCCAGCTCCAGTGTGGCGGGAAAGCGCTCTGCAATCAGTCGCGAAACCTTGGCGCCCTGGCGCAGGCTCAGGCCGAATTCGCCCTGGGCTGCGTTGACCAAAAAATGCCAGAACTGCACGAAAAAGGGCTTATCCAGACCGAGCGAGGCGCGCAGTTCGCGGATCTGCTCGGGGGTGGCGTCCTGGCCCAGCAGGAACACCACAGGGTCTCCCACGTACTGGAACAGCATGAAGGAGATGAAGGCCACCGTGACCATGACAATCACAGCCTGTATCAGGCGGCGCAATATAAAGGCGAGCATCGGAGAGTCGATTGAGTGTTCGATGGGAACGCCACAGCCACTTTTGATGGCAGGGCGCTGGCAGGCAATAAGCGGTCGTCAAACCGGACCAGAAAGCAAAACAAAGAAAGCAAGGGCCTCTGGGGATGACCTGCATCACTCCCTGCGGTCTGTGATAGCGCGGCCTCGGGCAGTCCGCCGCGTTGCTTTTCTTGCCAATAGCTTGGCTATTGGCTGCAAAAAGACGCCTTGCGGCCCATCCCGATCCGCACTACCACAGCCTCACGAGGGTTATGCAGGTCATCCCTAGGCCCTTGCTCTCAGTGTGTCAGGCACCGGTCAATTCACCTTGACGGTGCGCATGTCCACGCGGTTATCCGCGCGGTGAACCAGTTCAATGTTCTTCTTCACGGCCCATGGGATCACTTGGTCATGCAGAGGAATGTGGGACACGGTGTCGTTGGACAATTGCAGCGCTTCCGTCAGCATGCGGGCGCGCACGGGTGCATCGGTTTCTGCCTTGATGCGGTCCACCAGATAGTCCATGCGCTGGTTGCTGTAGCGGCCCACGTTGTAATTGCCGTCACCACCTTGGCCCACAGTGCGGACCAGCGATTGCAGGCTGTACAGCGCATCGAAGGTCGGCACGCCCCAGCCCAGCATGTAGATGCTGGCTTCGTAGCGCTGAATCATCGGGAAGTAATTGACCAGGGGCAGCGTGCGCAGCTTGGCCTTCACGCCCACGCGCGACCACATGGCGGTCACGGCCTGGCAGATGGCTTCGTCATTGATGTAGCGGTTGTTGGGGCAGGCAAAGTCCACCTCAAAACCATCGGGGTAACCAGCCTCGGCCAGCAACTTCTTGGAGGCTTCAACGCTATAGGGGAACCGCTTGCCAACGGCCTCGGTATAACCCGCCACCTGTGGGGCCACGATGGTGCCCGTGGGCTTGCCCAGGCCGCGCATGATGTTGCGGGAAATGGTTTCTGCGTCAATCGCCTGGTACAGGGCCTTGCGCACGCGCACGTCCTTGAGCGGATTTTTGCCCTTGATGTTGGAGCCTGGCAGTTCGTCGCGGAATTGATCCATGCCCAGGAAGATGGTGCGGTTCTCAATGCCGTCAATCACCTTGAGGTCGGGGCTGGCGCGCAAGCGGCCCAGATCCTGGGGAGTGGGGTCGAGCACCATGTCCACTTCGCCCGACAGCAGGGCTGCAATGCGTGTGGCAGCAGACTTGATCGGGGTGTAGACGATTTCGGTCACGTTCCCGTCCATCTTGCCCCACCAGTTGGGGTTGCGCTTGAACACCATCTTCACATCAGGCTGCCACGATTCCAGCGTGTAAGGACCGGTGCCCATGGCATTGCGGTGGGCAAAGTTTTCGTCGGTGCCCTTGATGTCTTTGGGCTCAACCGACTTGTTCTTTTCCGCCCAGGCCTTACTCATCATGCGCAGTTCGGTCATCTGGCGCAGCAGCACAGGGTTGGGAGCGGTCAGGATGACGTCGATGGTTTGCGCATCCACCTTGTTGATCTTGCTGATGCCTTGGATGTAGGGGGTGAAATTCGATGTCTTGGCCATCGCGCGCTGCAGCGAATACACCGCATCGTCGGCGGTGAAGGCCGAACCATCATGGAACTTCACGCCTTGGCGCAGCGTGAAACGCACCTGCGTGGGGCTGATTTCTTTCCAGGCCGTTGCCAGCACGGGCTCTACGTCAAAGGTCTTGCTGTTGTAGTAAACCAGGCTTTCATACACATTCGCATGGATGCCATTCTGGAGCGCGTTGTTCTGGGAATGGATATCCCAGGTCGCGATTTCCCCCTGGCTTGCCCATTTGAAGGGCTTGGCATGCAGGGCTGGCGCTGCAAGCAGTGCAGCGGCCGCAGCCACCGACAAAAGACTGTATTTGAGTTTCATGGAACCCTCTTGAATAAAAGTTTTACTATGCAGTAAAGGTTGCTCTATAGCCAACGGGAAATCCCTGAATCCCGGGCACTACGAAGGGCCTCTAAGGGCTGATTTGGTAGGGAAGCAGCACGCAAGGATGGTGCCAAGAATCTGCACCAAAGCAAACAAGAGGAAGAAACCTCGGAGACAGGCCGAAGGACGCCATTGCCCGACATCAACCGACCGATCCGTAGGGCGGATGTACCCGGAGTTACATACAGGAAGTCCGCACAACCAACCCCCAAGCACAAATCAGCAGACAAAAAAAAGCCGCCCGAAGGCGGCTTTTTTAGCTTTGATACCGGTAACTGGCCAGAAGCCAGTCTCGATATTAGAAGCTGTGACGGATACCGAAGTCGTAGCCGTTGGAGTTGTCGCCAGCAGCAGTCACGGAACCGTTCAGGGACTGAGCAGCGCCGTTCTTGTTGCTCACGTGAGCGTACGTTGCGTACAGAGCCGTGCGCTTGGACAGGTTGTGCACGTAGCCCAGAGCGATCTTGTTCGAACGTGGGTCAGCACCAACTTGGTCGATCTTGTAGGTGGAGTAAGCCAGACGGATTTCGCCAGCGCCCACGGGCACCAGACCACCGATCAGGAAGCCCTTGCCTTCAGCGCCGCCCTTGACGTCGTCTTGGTTGTAATGAGCCATGATCTTGGCCACGCCCAGGTCGTATTGACCGCCCAGGTTCACAGCCTTGATGTTGCCCGACAGGAACTTGGTGTCAGAGAAAGCCAGAGCCACGTTGATGGGGCCATTGGCGTAACCAGCGCGCAGAGCCAGGCCGTTGCCGTCCTTCTTGTTGGCTGCGTTGCTCAGGTTTTCACCCATGTAGTACTGGGCTTGGCCGTAGAAACCGCCCAGGTTGCCAGGCAGGAAGTAGCCGATGGAGTTCGAAGCGCGCACGGTGGTTGGGCCACCCAGGCTGGAGTTCAGGGTTTGGGTCGTGCCAACACCGTTCGTGCCGAACGGATCGAACACGGTCAGGTTCCAGAATTGGGGCGTGTAGTCACGGCCCAGACGCACTTCACCGAAGCCGCCGTTCAGGCTGACGGTCGAACGACGGTTGAAGGTCAAGCCGCCACCGCCGGTGACGCCGCTTGCGCCTTGGTTGTTGGTGCTGGTGGTGCCACCGGAACCGTTGTCGTTGTTCACGCCAGCTTCGAGCCAGAACGAAGCGGACATGCCGCCACCCAGATCTTCAACACCGCGGAAGCCCAGACGGCTGCTGTTGTAGCCGGAGTTCGTCAGTTGGGACTTGTTGGCGACGCTGCCGGAACCGTATGCGTAGGTAGCGTCAACGATACCGAACAGGGTTACGGACGATTGAGCCATTGCAGCGCCGGAAGCAGCCAGCACAGCCAGGGCAATCAGGGATTTTTTCATTGCGAGTTACTCCAAGGTTAAACATCGGGCTCCGGTACGGGGGGTCTATGGTGAAAGCACCTGCACAGTCCCGCCGGTTCCCCGGGCCAACCTCCTGGTGGGGAAGTTGCTCTTATTGCACCAGACCCGGCCAGGTTTCGCAAAGGAATTCACCCACAATCGACCCGAAAGGGAAAAATCGTTGCAGTGTTGCAACATTTCCATGAACCCCGGCAAAATCGATCTGCTGCGCCTTGTAGCAGCTCCTGCCAGCGCCTGAGATTTGTATCCAAGTGAAAATTGTGTTTCTGCGCTCTTGCCAACCTGAAAGCCTCCATGGACTCTTTGCTAATTGCGGCTGACACCGCACTGCGCACACTTTTTGCGACACCCCGTGCATCCGAGCCCACGCCGGCGCGCGGCATGGACGAAGGAGCGCTCGACCCCACCCAGAAGAAGCTGGCGGGGGCGCTGATGCGTGTCAACCACGTGGGCGAAGTCTGCGCACAAGCCCTGTACACCGCGCAGGCAGCCATCACGCGCGACCCCGCGCTCCAAGCCCACCTGCTGGAGGCCGCCCGCGAAGAAACAGACCATCTCGCCTGGACCCAGCAGCGCCTGGACGCGCTGGGCGCCCGGCCCAGCCTACTGAACCCCCTGTGGTTTGCGGGCGCCTTCGCGCTGGGGCTGGTCGCCGCCAAGGTCAGCGACCGGGCAAGTCTGGGTTTTGTGGCGGAAACGGAAAACCAGGTGGCGGCGCACCTTCAAAGCCACCTCGCACGGCTTCCCACACAAGACCTGCCCTCACGGGCCGTGGTGGCCCGTATGAAGGACGACGAGGAGCGCCATGCCGCCCAGGCCCGGGCATCGGGCGCACTGGAACTGCCGCCCCCCGCCCGGGCGGCGATGAAGGTAGCAGCCAAGGTGATGACCACCACCGCGCACTACCTCTAAGCACTTGCCGCCCGGCGCTGGCAGTGAATGCAAGAGATGTCGCGCGCCAGCAGCCTCAGAAACTGGCGCGGACAAGGCGAGTGCACCCGTGGAGCTGGCTTTGCCAGGCCACCGGGTGCGTCCCCCTCCCGCACAGCGAGAGAGGGGGAAGGCGCCGCAGGCGACTCAGGGGGAGGTCTACCTCATGCCTCGACCACTTCAAACCCGGTGGTGATCTCCGCCGTCTTGCCCAGCATGATGCTGGCCGAACAGTATTTGTCATGGCTCATGGCGATCGCGCGCTCTACCGCAGCGGGCGGGATACCCTTGCCGGTCACGGTGAAATGCATATGGATCTTGGTGAACACCTTGGGGTCCGTCTGGGCGCGTTCGGTGGTCAGCTTGACACTGCAGCCGCGCACATCGTGGCGGCCCCGCTTGAGGATGAGCACCACGTCGTAGGCCGTGCAGCCGCCTGTGCCGGCCAGCACTGTCTCCATGGGCCGGGGCGCCAGGTTCAGCCCGCCGTTGGCCGGATTGGCGGCATCGGGCGCGCCATCCATCGTTAAAACATGGCCGCTGCCGGTCTCGGCCACAAAGCCCATGCCAGAACGGGTTCCTGTGCCTCCGGTCCAGCTGACTGTGCATTCCATGGTCTATCTCCTTTTTGGTGCGTGGTTTTTTTCGCACGGAATGGCCCGGCGAAATAAAAATTTGGTGTTGATTTTGCTGCAATGCAACAAGACTCGCGCTAAACTTCCACCAAGCGCTGCTTTTTCTGGATGGAAAAGGCAGATGGCAAGAAGCCCGGTTTTCGGCACTTGTCCCGCACCGATTGTCTCCTCCATCTCCTCAAAGGATGGATTAGCCCCAGGCCTCACGGCTTGGGGCTTTTTTTTGGCTGAACTGGCCTCGATAGCTTCCCTCAGCGGCGCATCGCCCCCAAAAAACCGACCCCCTATGATGTGGACCCCCGCCGCCGCCCCGTGGCGGCCCACCTGCCCTGCCATGACCCAGCACCTCACCCCCGCCGACTACCTGAAAAAAATCCTGACCGCCCGCGTGTACGACGTGGCGGTGGAGTCGGCGCTGGAGCCCGCCAAGAACCTCAGCCGCCGCCTGCACAACAAAGTGCTGCTCAAGCGCGAAGACCAGCAGCCCGTGTTCAGCTTCAAGCTGCGGGGTGCCTACAACAAGATGGCGCACCTCACGCCCGAGCAGTTGGCACGCGGGGTGATCTGCGCCTCGGCCGGCAACCACGCGCAAGGCGTGGCCATGAGCGCCCACAAGCTGGGCACGCGCGCCGTCATCGTGATGCCCACCACTACGCCGCAGCTCAAGATCGACGCCGTGAAGACGCTGGGCGGCGAGGTCGTGCTGTTTGGCGAGAGCTATTCCGATGCCTACGGCCATTCGGTGAAGCTGGAGAAGGAACAGGGCCTGACCTTCGTGCACCCGTTCGACGACCCGGACGTCATTGCCGGCCAGGGCACCATCGCCATGGAGGTCCTGCGCCAGCTGCAAAGCCTGGGCAGCAACCAGCTCGACGCCGTGTTCGTGGCCATTGGCGGCGGCGGGCTCATCTCAGGCGTGGCCAACTACATCAAGGCCGTGCGGCCCGAGATCAAGGTGATCGGCGTGCAGATGAACGACTCGGACGCCATGATCCAGTCCGTCAAGGCGCACGAGCGCGTGACGCTGGCCGACGTGGGTTTGTTCTCGGACGGCACCGCCGTCAAGCTGGTGGGCGAGGAGACCTTCCGCATCGCCCACGGCGGCCTGGTGGACGAATTCATCACGGTGGACACCGACGCCGTCTGCGCCGCCATCAAGGACATCTTTGTGGATACGCGCAGCATCGTCGAACCCGCAGGGGCTCTCGCCGTGGCGGCCATCAAGCAGTACGTTGCTGAAAAGAAAACCAAGGGCGAAACCTATGCCGCCATCCTGTGCGGCGCCAACATGAACTTCGACCGCCTACGTTTTGTGGCCGAGCGCGCCGAGGTGGGCGAGGAGCGCGAGGCGCTGCTGGCCGTCACAATCCCCGAAGAACGCGGCAGCTTCCGCCGCTTTTGCGAGGTGGTGGGCGGCCTGCCGGGTGGCCCGCGCAACGTGACCGAGTTCAACTACCGCATCAGCGATGCCGCCCAGGCCCATGTGTTCGTGGGCATCACCACCAATGGCAAGGGCGAGTCGGAGAAAATCGCCAAGAACTTCGGCCGCCACGGCTTCGAGGCACTGGACCTGACGCACGACGAACTGGCCAAGGAGCATCTGCGCCACCTGGTGGGCGGGCATTCGGCGCTCGCGCAGGACGAGCGCCTGATGCGCTTCACCTTCCCCGAGCGGCCCGGCGCGCTGCTCAAGTTTTTGAGCCTGATGCAGCCGACCTGGAACATCAGCCTGTTCCACTACCGTAACCAGGGCGCGGACTATGGCCGCATCCTCGTGGGCATGCAGGTGCCACCCGAGGACGCCGCCACGTTCGACGCCTTCCTGGCCACGCTGGGCTATCCGTATGTGGAAGAGACGCTGAACCCGGCCTACCGGCTGTTCCTGCGATCCAAGTAACCAAAATATGGGCCAAATTGGCCTCCATCGCTTATCCATCAAGCGCTGGCAGCTATCAAATCTGACATAGCCCTAGCCAACCCATGCAAGCCCTGCGCCACTATCTGCTGGCCGTGCAGTTTTTCACCCGCATCCCGGTCACTGGTCGGCTGGCCGACTGGGTCGGCTACAGCCCCGCCATGCTGCGGGCCAGCGCGGCACACTTTCCGGGCATTGGCTGGCTGGCGGCGTTGCTGTCCACGGCTGTCTATGCCGCGCTGCATTGGGCCTTGGCGCCCAGCCCGCTGGCCCCGGCCGTGGCCGCCGTGTTCTGCACCATCGCCACGGTGCTGATGACCGGCGGCTTTCACGAGGATGGGCTTGCCGATGTGGCCGATGGCCTGGGCGGCAGCGCAGATCGCGAGCGGGCACTCGACATCATGAAGGACTCGCGCATCGGCGCCTTCGGGGCCATGGCGCTGGTGCTGGCGCTGCTAGCCAAGCTCAGCCTGCTGGCGCTGCTGGGGGCCCACAGCCTGCTGGCTGCCGTGGCCGCGCTGGTGGGGGCGCATGTGCTGTCGCGTTTCTGGCCGCTGCTCATCGTGCGCAGCCTGCCGCATGTGGGCGACACCGCCCGGTCCAAAAGCAAGCCGCTGGCCGACCAGATTTCGGGCGGCGCGCTGCTGGCGGCATTTTTGTGGTGTTTTATGCCGCTAGCGCTTGTCTATCAAGCGCAATCAGCTATTTATTTTATAGCATCTGTACTCTGCAGCGCCCTTGCCGCCGCCTGGATGGCCCGCTGGTTCGCGCGCAGGCTGCAGGGTTTTACCGGCGACTGCCTGGGTGCCACGCAGCAGGTCAGCGAAATCGGCTTTTACCTGGGCGCGGCGCTGGCCTTGCGCTGGATGTGACCGGCGCACCCCCCAAAACTCGCCTTTGGCTGGTGCGCCACGCCCAGCCGCTGGTGGCACCCGGCACCTGCTATGGGGCGCTGGACATCCCCGCCGACCCCGCCGCCACGCGCGCTGCCGCAGAGCACCTGGCCGCCGCGCTGCCACCCCAGTCGCGGGTGATTCACTCCACCCTGCAAAGATGCGAGCAGCTTGCGCTAGAGCTTCAAGCGCTGCGGCCCGATTTGGTATCAAAACCCGACGCCCGCCTGCGCGAAATGGACTTTGGCAGCTGGGAGGGGCAGGCCTGGGAGTCCATTGCCCGCAGCGACATCGACGCCTGGACGGCCGCCTTCGCGAACTACCGCCCTGGCCTGGGGGAAAATCTGGCGGCGGTGCTGGCCCGCGTGGCGGCTGCGCTGCAGGACCACGACCCCGGGGCCACACAGGATGTGGTGTGGATCACCCACGCCGGGGTCATCCGCAGCGTGGCGTGGCTGAAGGCGCACGGTAACGGCGTGCTGCCGCGCTCGGAAGAATGGCCCGTTGCCGCGCCGGGCTGGGGCCAGTGGGAGAGGACCGAACTGGGATAGGAGCCGGAGCCCCCTGCCCCGGCATCAAGCATCAACGCTTGAGCGGCATGTCCAGCGTCAGCGTGGCGGGGCCATCAGCATCGCGCCCCAGCTGCGCCTGGCGCGGGCCCAGCGCCTGCAGCACCAGCCCTTCATCCACCGCGGCACCCACGCGGAACGGTTTGGCGGGCTTTCCATCCACCGCGATCAGGGCGGCGCCGCCCCCGCTGTTGCGGCCCGAGAGCACCCCGATCAGTGCGAAGCGGCTGGCCAGTGTTGCCACCGGGGCGGCTGCGACCACCCCCGGGGCGGCGGGCGCAGCCCCCAGCAGCCGGGCCAGAGCCTGCGCATCGGGCGCCACGGGGGGTGGTAGCACCACGGGCGCAGCGGCTCCGGCCGCAGGGGCCGACAGGCGCAGCCCCCAAAAAACCACGCTGGCGCCTGCGGCGGCCCATAGCGCCAGAGTCCCCAGGCGGACGCCCCATTTGCTGTACGTATTGGTCACCATGCGGGGATTATGATTCACGCGATTCGACCATCCCAGAGACCGCCAGCAGTGAACACTTCTTTCCCCCTCCTCTTGCGCTCCGCCCGCCACCGCCTGGCCACGAACGTGGCCCGTGGCTTCACCCTCATCGAGTTGATGGTGGTGCTCGTCATCATCGGCGTGCTGGCCGCCCTCATCGTGCCCAATGTGCTGGAACGCGCCGACGACGCCCGCGTGACCGCTGCCCGCACCGACATCACCAACATCATGCAGGCGCTCAAGCTGTACCGCCTGGACAACCAGCGCTACCCCACGGCCGAGCAAGGCCTGCAATCGCTGATCGTCAAGCCCAGCTCGGGCCCCGTGCCCAACAACTGGAAGCTGTACCTCGAAAAACTGCCCAACGACCCCTGGGGCCGTCCGTACCAGTACCTGAACCCTGGCATCAAGGGCGAGATCGACGTGATGTCGTTCGGCGCCGATGGGCAGTCGGGCGGTGAAGGCAAGGATGCTGATATTGGCAGTTGGCAATGACGACCGGCTCTTCGCGACAGACCCCTGCTCCATGAAACTGGCGCTCCCTCGGCCAGGGATGTCGTGGAACTGGCTTCGCCAGGCCATCGGCATCTCCCCCCCGAAGGGAAGCCGCGCGGCGGCTCAGGGGGGCTTCACCCTCCTTGAGTTGCTGGTGGTCATCAGCATCATTGCCCTGGCCACCGCCGGTGTGAGCATCGCCATGCGCGACAGCGGGCAGACGCTGGTCGAGCGCGAGGCAGCCCGGCTGGCGGCGTTGCTGGAATCTGCGCGTGCGCAGTCGCGCGCCGGGGGAATGCCCGTGCGCTGGCGTGCCGATGCCGGAGGGTTCCGGTTCGAGGGCCTGCCGCCCAGCGCACTGGCGGCGATGCCCGGCCAGTGGCTGGATGCGGGCACCACGGTGCGCGCGCCCACGCTGCTGGTGCTGGGGCCAGAGCCCCTCATTGGCCCCCAGCAGGTGCTGATCACCCACCAGGCCTATCCCGAGCGCACGCTGCGCATTGCCACCGACGGGGTGCGCCCCTTCACCGTCGAGACCGTCCAATGAAGTCCACCCTGCCCCCCCAACGCCGTTGCAGGCGGCAGCGCGGCTTCACGCTGGTGGAGGTGCTGGTGGCGCTCAGCATCGTGGCTATTGCACTGATGGCAGGGCTGCAGGCCACCACGGCGCTCACACGCAACGCGCTGCGCCAGTCAGACATCGTGCTGGCCCAGTTGTGCGCCGAGAACGAACTGGTCTATGCGCGCCTGTCGCGCCAGATGCCCAGCGTGGGCGACAGCCAGGTCACCTGCGAACAGGCCGGGCGCCAGCTCACCGTGGCCCTGATCGTGCGGCCCACGCCCAACCCGAGCTTTCGCCGGATGGACGCGCAGGTGCTGGATGGCGACAACTCGATCCTGCGCATCTCGACCATCATCGGAAGGTATTGACCAGATGTCCCCCCTGAGTCGCTTCGCGCCTTCCCCCCTTGGGGGGGACGCACCCGGTGGCCTGGCAGAGCCAGTTCCACGGGTGCACTGGCCTCGCGCCGCGCCGGTTTTGAAAGGCGCGCGCGGCTTCACGCTGGTGGAGCTGCTGCTGGCCATTGCGGTGATGAGCCTGCTGGCCATCCTGAGCTGGCGGGGGCTGGATGGGATGGTGCGGGCGCAGGAGATCACGCGCCAGCGGGCCGACGAGATGCTGGTGCTGCAGTCTGCCCTGGGCCAGTGGGGCACGGACCTGGATGCACTGCTGCCCATTGCCAACACCACGCCGCTCGACTGGGACGGCCAGGTGCTGCGTTTGACGCGGCGCACCAGCGCAGTGCCCGACGAGGGCGCCCTGGTGGTGGCCTGGACGCGCCGGGGCGGCCAGGGTGTGGGCCAGTGGATGCGCTGGCAGTCGCCCCCGGTGCGCACGCGCGCCGAATGGCAGGAGGCGTGGCAGCTGGCCGCGCAGTGGGCGCGCAGCCCGGGCGACGCCGAGCGGCGCCATGAGATGACGCTGCTGCCGCTGGAGGACTGGCAGATCTTCTACTACCGGGGCGGTGCGTGGTCCAACCCGCTGTCCAGTAGTGGCACCACCCCGGTGGGCACCTCGGCCATCCCCGACGGCGTGCGCCTGCAGATCACCCTGCCGCCCGGCCAGGCCCTGGTGGGGCGGCTCACACGCGATTGGGTGAACCCCGTGCTGGGTGGGGGTCGGACATGATCAGCCCCCCCCTGAGCGGCTGCGCCGCCTCCCCCCAAGGAGACGCAATCGGTGGCCTGGCAAAGCCAGCTCCACGGTGCCACGGGCCTGGGCCGCGCCCGGTCCGCAGGGAACGCGGTGCGGCGCTGCTGCTGGCCATGCTCACGGTCACCCTCGTGGCAACCTTTGCAGCGGCGTCGATGTGGCAGCAATGGCGCGCGGTCGAGGTCGAGACGGCCGAGCGCGGCCGCGTGCAGTCCACCTGGATTCTGGTCGGCGCGCTCGACTGGTCGCGCCTGATCCTGCGCGAAGACGGGCGCTCGGGCGGTGCGGACCACCTGGCCGAGCCCTGGGCCGTGCCGCTGCAGGAGGCACGGCTGTCCACCTTTCTCGCGGCCGACAAGAACGTCAGCCAGGTGGACGACGCCACCACCGACACCACCGAGGCCTTTTTGTCGGGGCAGATCTCGGACATGCAGGGCCGCCTGAATCTGACCAACCTGGTCGACAACGGCAATGTTCAGACCTTGGCACTGCGGCAGTTCACGCGGCTGTTCGAGCGCCTGGGCCTGCCGCTGCAGGAGCTGAGCCTGCTTACTGACGCCCTGCGGCGCGCGCAGGCCACCACCGGCACCGACAGCGCCAACGCCCCGCTGCTGCCCCCCACCATGTCGCAACTGGGCTGGCTGGGCCTGGCGCCCGCCACCGTGGCCCGCCTGGCGCCCCACGTGACGCTGCTGCCCGTGCGCGCGCCGGTCAACCTCAACACCGCCGACATCGACGTGCTGCTGGCCGCCATCGACGGCCTGGACATGGCCAGCGCCCAAAAGATGCTGCAAGCCCGCGAGGCCCGGCATTTCCGCACGCTCAGCGAGGTGCGCGACCTGCTGGGTGCCAGCATCGACATCAATGAAGGCGCCCACGCCGTGGCCTCTTCGTACTTTGAGGTGCGCGGCCGCCTGCGCCTGGGCGATGCCATGGTGGACGAGCGATCCCTGGTGCGCAAACAGGGCATCGAGGTCACCACGCTGTGGCGCGAACGGGGTGCTTTTGACCGCGAAACCGCCCCGGGCGCTCGGGAGGCGCAGCGCTGAAATCTGACACATCTGCAACACATCCGCAGGTTCGGCCCGCACTGTCAAGCCCGCCCCCTAAAATGGCCCGCAAAACCTGTCCATGAGCACCCTCATCCTTTTCCTGCCGCCGGCCCGTCCGGGGCCGGCCACCGAGTACAGCTACACGCTGACGGCGGACGGCCACACTGCCCTTCGCCACGCCACTGCCCCGGCCGCGCTGCTGCCCGAACCCACGCGCCCCGGCGGCGAAGTGGTGGCCGTGGTGCCCGCCCGGGCGCTGTCCTGGCAACGGGTGCAACTGCCGCCCGGCCTGGCTCTGGGCGCGGGCCAGCAGACACCGCGCCTGCGGTCGGTGCTGGAGGGTCTGCTTGAAGACCGCCTGCTCGACGACGCATCGCAGCTGCACTTTGCCATCCAGCCGGATGCCAATCCCGGAGAACCCGTGTGGGTAGCGGTGTGCGACCGCACCTGGCTGCGCGACAACCTGCAGGCCCTGGAAGCCGCTGGTCGCCGCGTGTCGCGTGTCGTGCCTGAATTCGCCCCCGGCCCCACCCAAAGTGGCCGCCCCGAGCTGTGCGCCCTGGGCACCCCCGAAGACGCCTGCGTGGTGCTGACTGGGCAGGGCGCCGACCACGGCGTGGCCGTGTTGCCCCTGTCCATTGCCTCCGTGATGCTGGCCCGTGCCGGGCTCCCCCAGGATACGGCCACGGACGGAGACGATGCGCCCGTGGTGCGCGCCGAGCCTGCGGTCGCGGCCCTGGCAGAGCGCACGCTGGGCCAGCGCGTGGCTCTGCACACGGCCAGCCAGCGGGCGCTGGACGCAGCGCGTGGCGACTGGGATCTGGCCCAGTTCGATCTGGCCAGCACCGGCCGCACCCGGGCGCTGCGCAAGGCGGGCAGCCTGGCCAGCGCACTGCTGAACGCCCCACAGTGGCGCGCAGCGCGCTGGGGCGCAGCACTGCTGGTGGTGGCGCATCTGGTGGGGCTCAATGCCTGGGCCTGGCAGGAGCGCAAGGCGCTGGCCGCCAAGCAGTCGGCCGTGCGGTCCACGCTGACCCAGACCTTCCCCAAAGTGCAAGTCGTGGTGGATGCCCCGGTGCAGATGGAGCGCGAACTGGCCCAGCTGCGGCAGGCGGCCGGCGCCGTTTCGGCCCGCGACCTGGAGCCCCTGCTTGCCGCCGCCGGAGCCTCCCTGCCCAGCGGCCGCCAGCCCACGGGCATCGAATACGCCCCCGGCGAGCTGCGCCTGCGCGGCGTCACGCTGGCCCCCGATGAAGAAACCGTGCTCTCGGCCCGCCTGCAGGCTGCGGGCTACCGGGCCCGGCTGGACGACGGCAGCCTGCTGCTGCGCGCTGAAGGCACACCATGACTGTCATCACCTCTCCCGCCCTGCGCGCCCGCTGGCAGGCCCTGGCCCCCCGTGAGCAGACCCTGGTCCTGGCCGCAGGTGGCCTCGTCGCGTTTGCCCTGCTGTGGTGGCTGGCCGTGGCCCCGGCCCTGTCCACGTTGCGCGCCGCACCCGCGCGCCATGCCGAGCTGGACTCACAGCTGCAGCGCATGCAAGGCCTGCGCGCCGAAGCGCAGCAGCTGCAGTCGGCCCCGCGCAACACGCGCGGCGATTCCGTCGGTGCGCTGCGTACCGCGCTCACACAGCGCCTGGGCAATACGGCCCAGCTCAATGTGGTGGGCGACCGCGCCACCGTCACGCTCAAAGGCGCTCCCGCCGATGCGCTGGCCCAATGGCTGGCCCAGGCGCGCAGCAACGCCCGCGCCGCCCCGGTGGAGGCACGCCTGACGCGCAGCGCTGCCCCTGCAGGCTCCGCGCCCAACGCCCCGGCACCGGTCAAACTGGGCAACGCGGCCACGGCGATGCCGCGTTGGGACGGCACCCTGGTGCTGGCCCTGCCGCCTGCCCAGCCCTGAATCAGCCCCCGCACAGACACACTCTCCCGTGGCCACCTCCTCACGACACCGAAAACCCGTACCCCGCACTCCCCGCAGCGCATGGGGCTGGGCGCTGGTCGGCGCTGTGGCGGGCGTAGTGCCTGCCGTGGTGGCGTTTGCACCCGCGCACTGGCTGGCACAAAGCGTCGCCAGCGCAACGGGCGGACAGGTACAGTTGCTGCAGGCACGCGGTACGGTCTGGACAGGTTCGGCCCAACTGGTGCTCACGGGGGGCTCGGCCAGCCAGGACAGCGCCGCCCTGCCCAGCCGCCTGGACTGGCGCATCCGCCCCGGTTGGGGTGGCCTGCACGCGCAACTGAATGCCAGCTGCTGCACCCCTACACCCCTGCGACTGCAGGCGAGTGCCGGCTGGTCCGGTACGCGCCTGACCATCATCGACGGCGAGAGCCTGTGGCCGGCCTCCGTGCTGACCGGGCTGGGCACGCCCTGGAACACGCTGCAGCCCCAGGGCCAGCTGGCGCTGCAGACCCGTGGCTTCACCATGCGCTGGAGTGCCGGACGCATGTCCCTGGCAGGCCAGGTGCAGCTGGATGCACGGGCCATGTCGTCCCGCCTGTCCACCCTGCGCCCCATGGGCAGCTACCGCCTCGCGGTGCAGGGCGGCGAGGCGCCCACGCTCACGCTGAGCACGCTGGACGGGCACCTGCAGCTCAACGGCACCGGCCATTGGGTGGGCAACCGCCTGCGCTTTGCGGGCGAGGCCAGCGCCACCCCCGAGCGCGAAGCCGCCCTGTCGAATCTTCTGAACATCATTGGACGGCGCAACGGCGCGCGCTCCATCATCACCGTGGGTTGAACCTATGAACTCCTTGTTGTCACCACGTCTGGGTTTTGCTCTTAAAGCAATAGCAGCTAGCGCACTACTGGCATGCGCCAGCGGCCAAATTATTGCCCAAACCGCCATTGATACCGGCACCGGCAGCGTGCGCGCCGGCGAGCCCGTCACCCTGAACTTCGCCAACGCCGAGATCGAAGCCGTGGCCCGCACCATGGCCACCATCACGGGCCGCAACGTGGTGGTCGACCCGCGCGTGAAGGGCCAGCTCAACCTGGTCACTGAACGCGCCGTGCCGCCCGCCGCTGCCTTCCAGCAGTTCCTGGCCGCGCTGCGGCTGCAGGGCTTTACGGTGGTGGAGGCTGCAGGCCTGTACAAGGTGGTGCCCGAGGCCGACGCCAAGCTGCAAGGCGGCAGCGTGAGCGTGGTGCAGGGCAGCTCTGGGAGCGCGCCCGGTGGCGGTCAGATCGTCACCCAGATCTTCAAGCTCAACTTTGAAAACGCCGCCAATCTGGTGCCCGTGCTGCGCCCGCTGATCAGCCCCAACAACACCATCAACGTGAACCCCGGCAACAACTCGCTGGTGATCACCGATTACGCGGACAACCTGCAGCGCCTGGCGCGCATCGTGGCGGCCATGGATGTCTCCAACGCCAGCGATGTGGAAGTGATCCCGCTGCGCAACGCCGTCGCCACTGACCTTGCGCCGCTGGTGGCGCGCCTGATCGACGGGGGCAGCGGTGCCGCGCCGGTCGCCGCACAGGGGCAGGCGGACACCTCGTTCAAGACCACGCTGATTGCCGAGCCGCGCAGCAACGCGCTGATCCTGCGCGCCGCCAACCCGGCCCGTGTGGCCCAGGTGCGCGCCCTGGTGGCACAGCTGGACCAGGCGCCTGCGCCCGGCAGCAGTGCGTCCACCGGCAACATCCATGTGGTGTACCTGAAGAACGCCGACGCCACCAAGCTGGCCACCACGCTGCGTGCCGCCATGGCAGCCATGGGCGGCACCGGCAACACGGGCGGTGGCAGCGCTGGCGCAAGCGCCGCACCGGCCGCGCCCAGTGGAGGCCTGGGCGGTGGCGGCACCAGCGGCAACATGCTGTCCACAGGCAGCGGTCTATCAGGTGGCAGCAGTGGGGGACTGGGCTCGGGAAGCAGTGGCATGGGCACCAGCAGCACCAACAACAACCAGCCGTCCACGGGCGGCCAGATCCAGGCTGACCCCACCACCAACTCGCTCATCATCACGGCGCCCGAGCCCCTGTACCGCCAGTTGCGTGCAGTGATCGACAAGCTCGACGGACGCCGCGCACAGGTGCTGGTGGAAAGCCTGATCGTGGAAGTTGCCGCCAACAAGGTGGCGCAGTTCGGCATCCAGTGGCAGGGCATTCTGGGCAAACAAGGCGATGGCACGGTGGGCGTGATCGGCACCAACTCCGGTGCAGCAGGTGCCAACATCCTGGGGATCACGGCAGCGCTGGCTTCGGGCAGCACCAGCAGCATCGCCACAGCCGCGAGCGGCCTGGGCGGGGGCCTGAACCTGGCTCTGGCGCCACGCATCAACGGCCAGTATTACCTGGGCGCGCTTGCCAACTTCCTGCAGAACAGCGGCGATGCCAACGTGCTGTCCACCCCCAACCTGATGACGCTGGACAACGAGGAGGCACGCATCCTCATCGGCGACAACGTGCCCTTCGTCACGGGCTCGTATGCGAACACCGGCAACAGCGGCACCGTGAATCCGTTCAACACCGTCGAGCGCAAGGACGTGGGCCTGATGCTCAAGGTGCGCCCGCAGATCAGCGAGAACGGCACGGTGAAAATGGCGATCTACCAGGAGATCTCCAAGATCGACCGCTCCACCCTGTCCAATGCCACCGGCCCCACCACCAGCAAACGTGCGGTCGAATCCAACGTAGTGGTGGACGACGGCAGCATCATCGTCATCGGTGGCCTGCTGGAGGACACCTATTCGCAGGGCGAGGACAAAGTACCCCTGATGGGTGACCTGCCCGTGGTGGGCAACCTGTTCAAAAGCGAGAACCGCTCGCGCCGCAAGACCAACCTGATGATATTCCTGCGCCCCATCGTGGTGCGCGACAACGCCACCAGCGACGCACTGGTCGTGGACCGCTACGAAGCGATCCGCGCTCTGCAGCAGGCCACGCAGCCGGCCCCCAGCACTGTCATGAATTCGGTCTCTGGCGCACCCATACTTCCCGCGCTGCCCGAGCGGGCGCCTTCGGTCGCCAGCCCCATGCCTGTGCAGCCCGCCGCGCCGGTGCCCGTTCCCATGCAGCAGCTCACCCCTGTAGCGCCCCCTCTACCCACACCGGGTACTGCTCCCCAAAGCAGCGCGCCTGTGGAGCAGTCCAGCCCCACAGCCCAGGCGCAGGTCCCCGCGCCGCTGTACTACGTGAACGTGGGTGTGTTTGGCAAGGATGCGGAATCGCGCAGCGCCATGACCAAGCTGCGCAGCACGGCACTGCCCCTGTCCATCCAGGCGGTAGACACCAACCGGGGCACGCTCACCCGCGTGCGTGTGGGCCCCTACAACACCGAAGACGCTGCCAATGCCGCTGCCGCCACCGTGCGCAGTCTGGCACTCAACGCCACGGTCTCGCCCAAAGCGCTCTGACGGACCTACGCCCATGCGCCACCCCCTGCCCTACGCCTTTGCCCGCACCGCCCAGCTGCTGCTGGAGGACGACGGCCACCAGCTGGTGCTGTGGCATGGCCCCCACCCCGACGCCGGTGCGCTGTCCGAAGTGCTGCGCAAACACCCGGTGCAGCAGTTGCTGCCGCTGGACGCACCGGCCCTGGCCCAGCGCATCAGCGCCGTGTATTCGCACAGCGAATCGAGCGCCGCCACCGTGGTGAGCGAGGTCGAAAGCGACGCGGACCTCTCGCGCATGATGCAGGAGCTTCCCGCCGTCGAGGACTTGCTCGAATCCGCGGGCGACGCACCCATCATCCGCATGCTCAACGCCCTGCTCACGCAGGCCGCGCGCGATGGCGCGAGCGACATCCACATCGAGCCCTACGAGCGCCATTCCAGCGTGCGTTTTCGCGTGGACGGCACCCTGCGCGAGGTGGTGCAACCCAACCGCGCGCTGCACGCCGCGCTGATCTCGCGCCTGAAGATCATGGCCGACCTGGACATCTCTGAGAAACGCCTGCCGCAGGACGGCCGCATCAGCCTGCGCCTGGGCACCCGCGCCATTGACGTACGCGTTTCCACCCTGCCCAGCGCCCATGGCGAGCGCGCGGTGCTGCGCCTCTTGGACAAGAGCGAAAGCAAGCTGAGCCTGGAAGCCGTGGGCATGCAGGGTGAGACGCTGCGCCGCTTCGAGGGCCTGATCAGCCAGCCGCACGGGATCATTCTGGTGACGGGGCCCACGGGTTCGGGCAAGACCACCACGCTGTACGCGGCGCTGGGTCGGCTCGATGCCACGCGCAACAACATCATGACGGTGGAAGATCCCATCGAGTACGAGCTGCCCGGGGTAGGGCAAACGCAGGTCAACAGCAAGATCGAGCTGACTTTTGCCAAGGCCCTGCGCGCCATCCTGCGCCAGGACCCGGACATCATCATGATCGGCGAAATCCGCGACTTCGAAACCGCACAGATCGCCATCCAGGCCTCACTCACGGGCCACCTGGTGCTGGCCACGCTGCACACCAACGACGCAGCCAGCGCCGTCACGCGGCTGACCGACATGGGGGTGGAGCCGTTCCTGCTGTCGTCATCGCTGCTCGGCGTGCTGGCCCAGCGGCTGGTGCGCAAATACTGCAGCCATTGCCACGGCAGCGGGTGCGAGCACTGCGGCCAGACCGGCTACACGGGCCGCACCGGTGTGTTCGAGTTGCTGGTGACCACCGACGCGATCCGCGCGCAAATCCACAACCAGGCGTCCGAAGCCGACATCCGCACCGCCGCGCTGGCCGACGGCATGGCGCTGATGCGCGAGGATGGGGAACGGCTGATTGCAGCAGGCATCACCAGCCGCGAGGAAGTGCTGCGGGTGACGCGGGACTAGCCAGCCGCAGAGGCCAGTTTGATATTATTTTGATAGCAACTAGCGCTTAATAGATAAGCGCTAGGGATCCTCTGCACGAATCGAGCGGCAAGTGTGCGCTGCGGATCGTGATGGGCTGCAAGGCGCAAAACGCAGCAATAGCCGTAGCTATTGCGAGGTTTTGCAACGCCGCAGACCGCCCGAGACCGCAGATGCACACGGCGCGGTGATTCGTGCAGAGGGTCCCTAGCGGTCAAAAAATGTTCAAAATTACCGTATGCGCAGCGCCGGCCTGCGCTGCGCCTGGGCCACGGCTGGCGCAGCGGGCGCCGCTGCCGCGCTGAAGACCGAGGGTGCAGGAGCCCCGCCGTCCTGCAGCTTGAACTGGCTGACTGCACTGCTCAGGTGCAGCGCCTGTTCGCGCAGCGATTCAGAGGCAGCGGTGGACTCTTCCACCAGCGCGGCGTTCTGCTGCGTCATCTGGTCGAGCTGGCTCACGGACTGGCTGATCTGGCCGATGTTGTCGCTTTGCTCGGCCGACGAGGCCGTGATCTCGGCAATGATGTCAGACACCCGGCGCACGCTGCTGACAATCTCGGTCATGGTCTGCCCGGCCTGGCTGACCAGGCGCGAGCCATCTTCGACGCGTTCCACCGACGAACCGATCAGACCCTTGATCTCCTTGGCCGCCTCGGCGCTGCGCTGCGCGAGGTTGCGCACCTCGCTGGCCACCACGGCAAAGCCCCGGCCCTGTTCACCAGCGCGCGCGGCTTCCACGGCCGCGTTGAGCGCGAGGATGTTGGTCTGGAAGGCAATGGAGTCGATGACACCGGTGATGTCGGCAATCTTGCGCGAGCTGGTCGTGATCTGGTCCATGGTGGTCACCACCTGCGACACCACGGCACCACCGCGTGCGGCCACTTCGGCGGCCGACGAAGCGAAGTCGCTGGCCTGGCGGGAGGACTGGGCGCTTTGCTGCACGGTGCTGGTCAGCAGCTCCATGGACGAAGCGGTTTCCTCCAGATTGGCCGCGGTCTGCTCGGTGCGGTGGCTCAGGTCATGGTTGCCGCTGGCGATCTCGGAACTGGCGGTGGTGATGTTGCCTGCCGCGTCCTGCACCTGGCGCACCAGGCCCCGCAAGGCGTCCTGCATGCGGCCCATGGCTGACACCAGCTGGCCCACCTCGTCCTGGTTCATGGCCGCCACATCGCGAGAGAGGTCACCACTGGCAATGCGGTCGGCCAGTTCCTGCGCCTGCCCCAGCGACTTGGTGATGGAGCGCACGCTGAAGAAGGTGAGCGGAATCAGCACCGCCAACCCCAGCACCAGCCCGATGCCAATCAACGCCGACATGGTGGAAGTGCGCGATTCAACCCCCGCACGGGCCTCGTCCATCTGCGAGCGGGCCGCGCTGGCCAGGCTGGAGAACAGCTTGTCGGTGGCCTCCATGTGGACCTTCAAGCGGTCGGCGTAGGCACCGCCCCCCGCACCATCGAGCTGCGCGCCCTCGATCTTCTCGAAGATGGGGGCAATGCCGGTTTCGTACTGCTTGATCTCGTCCAGGGATTTGTCGATGGAAGCCACAAACTCTGCATCGCCCGACTGCACCTGGCGCACCTCGGCCAGGCTCTTGCGCAGGGCAGCCAGGGTCTTGGCCCAGGACTCGCGCAGGGCAGAGACCTCGACCGAGTTGTTGAAATTGATGATGATGTCTTTTTCGGTCCGGCGCAGGTCACCCAGGGTCGTGCGCAGGTCGGACATATCGGTCAGGGTTTGCACCCGCTGCGAAAACAGCTCCTGCAATGTGCCCCGGGTGCGGTCCAGGGCCACATAGCCCATGGCGCCAATGACGATCAGAAGAATCAGCGAAAAAACGGTTCCGAAGTAAAGACGTGTGCGGATAGAGAAGCGGCCGAGAGCATTCATGGCTCTTCCTTACATTTTTTAACAGGTAACTCAGCATAGCAAATTTAGTGCCACACGCCCTTCCTCCCGGTCTTCTGAACCGGGGGTGGGCGGGACTATATGCCGGGCGGGGCTATCCACCGCACAGGGTAAGCACGGCCCCGAGGCCCTGTTTCAGGGAATCCTCGGGGCCAGTAGCTGCGCTTATTGCACTGTTCTCAAACGGGCTTCAGGGGGATGTACAACTCGCCCCCACTCTTCTGAAACTCTGCCGCCTTGGTCTGCATGCCCTGGGCCAGGGCTTCAGCCTCGGCCACACCCTTTTGCTTTGCAAAGTCACGCACTTCCTGCGTGATCTTCATCGAGCAGAACTTGGGGCCGCACATCGAGCAGAAATGCGCCACCTTGGCCGAGTCCTTGGGCAGGGTTTCGTCGTGGTACTCCTTCGCTGTTTCCGGATCCAGGCCCAGGTTGAACTGGTCCTGCCAGCGGAAGTCGAAGCGCGCCTGGCTCAGCGCATCGTCACGCGAGCGGGCACCCGGGTGACCCTTGGCCACGTCGGCCGCGTGGGCGGCGATCTTGTAGGCAATGATGCCCTGCTTCACGTCATCACGGTCGGGCAGGCCCAGGTGCTCCTTGGGCGTCACGTAGCACAGCATGGCCGTGCCCATCCAGCCGATCATGGCCGCGCCAATCGCGCTGGCAATGTGGTCGTAGCCGGGTGCAATGTCGATGGTCAGCGGGCCCAGGGTGTAGAAGGGCGCTTCGTGGCAGGTCTTGAGCTGCTCGGTCATGTTGGCTTGGATCATGTGCATGGGCACATGGCCGGGGCCTTCGATCATGGTCTGCACGTCGTGCTTCCAGGCCACCTGGGTCAGCTCGCCCAGCGTGTGCAGCTCGGCAAACTGCGCTTCGTCATTGGCATCGGATGCGCAGCCGGGACGCAGGCCATCGCCCAGGCTGAACGAGACGTCGTACGCCTTCATGATGTCGCAGATGTCCTCGAAGTGCTCGTACAGGAAGCTCTCGCGGTGGTGTGCCATGCACCACTTGGCCATGATGGAGCCGCCGCGCGAGACGATGCCCGTGCGCCGTTGCGCCGTGAGGTGGATGTAGGCCAGGCGCACACCGGCGTGGATGGTGAAGTAGTCCACGCCCTGCTCGGCCTGCTCGATCAGCGTGTCGCGGAAGATTTCCCAGGTCAGGTCTTCTGCCACGCCGCCCACCTTTTCCAGCGCCTGGTAGATCGGCACCGTGCCAATCGGCACCGGCGAGTTGCGCACGATCCAGTCGCGTGTGGTGTGGATGTTCTTGCCGGTGGAAAGATCCATCACATTGTCGGCACCCCAGCGGATCGCCCACACGAGCTTTTCCACCTCTTCTTCAATGCTCGACGTGACGGCTGAGTTGCCGATGTTGGCGTTGATCTTGACCAGGAAATTGCGGCCGATTGCCATCGGCTCCACTTCGGGGTGGTTGATGTTGGCGGGGATGATGGCGCGGCCCCGGGCCACTTCGTCGCGCACGAATTCGGGGGTGATGATGCGCGGGATGCTGGCACCCATCGGGTTGCCCATCAGGCGCTGCTCGCGGACTGCGTCAGCCATGTACTGCTCCATCCACTCGCGCTTGCCGTTTTCGCGGATGGCCACGTATTCCATCTCGGGCGTGATGATGCCCTTCTTGGCGTAGTGCATCTGCGTGACGTTGGCACCGGCCTTGGCGCGCAGGGGCTTGCGCTGCAGGGCGGCGGCCTCGGCGCGCAGCTGGGCCAGGCGCGTGGCATCTTCGCTCTTTTGCCCATCGTCCAGCGCCACGGGAGCGCGGCCTTCGTAGTGCTCCACATCGCCACGGCCGGTGATCCAGCCCCCGCGCACGCTGGCCAGGCCCTTGCGCACGTCGATCACGGCTTCAGGGTCGGTGTAGGGGCCGGAGGTGTCGTACACGCTGACCAGCTCGCCGTTGGTCAACGCAATGTCGCGCACGGGCACGCGCAGGTCGGTGTGCAGTTGGCCGGGAATATAGGCTTTGCGCGATGCGGGGAAGGGCTCGCGCGTCAGCGCCAGCAATTCAGCAAACTTCTCGCGAGCGATGGGATCGGGGGCGTTCATGGGCAGGTCTCCTGGTTCCGGTGGCGGTGGGGTCTGCTCCGGAATGGACCTGTGCGCCCCCCAGGGGCGGCAGCACCTGGGGCATGACGTGCCCGCAGGGACTGCGGGCACGGGGACAAGGAGGTCGGCTCTTCTTCCGCCGGTATGAACCGGATCAAGTTCGTCGGGTTCGCAAGCTGGTCTGAATTTCTTCAGGCCTCTTGCATCTCAGCGCATCAGCACACCCCGGAGCAGGCGCGAGTATAGGCCAGAGAAAAAACTGCGCTGCAAAGCCCGCGCATCACGCGAGTCGGCCGATGAGAATCACCGCAAAGAAAAAGACGGCGGCAATCACCGTCCACTTGAGGATGATGAGCCCCAGGCGCTTGTAGCGCGCCTGCCCCGTACCGGCATAAAACGCAAACGACACGGCAGCCGCCAGAAGCAGCAGCATGGCCAGCCAGCGAAAGATCAACATGTGCGTGCTACCAGGCGCGCGCGGGCTGAGCGAAGCCGGTGGGGGCCTGGCGCTCATCCTCGAAGGTGACCACCTCCCAGGCATCGCGCTGGGCCAGCAGCTCGCGCAGCAAGAGGTTGTTCATGGCGTGGCCCGAGCGGAAAGCGCTGTACGCAGCCAGCAGGGGCTTGCCAATGAGGTACAGGTCGCCCATGGCATCCAGGATCTTGTGCTTCACGAACTCGTCGTCGTAGCGCAGGCCGTCGCTGTTGAGCACCTTGTAGTCGTCCATCACGATGGCGTTGTCCAGCCCGCCGCCCAGCGCCAGGCCGTTGGAGCGCATCATCTCCACATCGCGGGTAAAGCCGAAGGTGCGGGCGCGGGCAATGTCGCGGCTGTAGTTGCCTTGCCCCAGGTCAAACTCCACACGCTGACCGGTGGAGTCCACGGCCGGGTGGTCAAAGTCGATCTCGAAACTGAGCTTGTAGCCGTGGTAAGGCGTCAAACGTGCCCATTTGGCATTGGCGCCCTCGCCCTCGCGGACCTCCACCGGCCGCAGGACGCGGATGAAGCGCTTGGGCGCGTTTTGCAGCTCGACCCCTGCGCTCTGGAGCAGGAAAACGAAAGATGCGGAAGATCCGTCGAGGATAGGCACCTCTTCGGCCGTGATGTCCACATAAAGGTTATCCAGCCCCAGCCCGGCACAGGCCGACATCAGGTGTTCCACCGTGTGCACCTTGGCATTGCCGACCGCGATGGTGGATGCCAGCCGGGTGTCCGTCACGGCCTCGGCGCGGATCGGGATGTCCACGGGCTGTGGCAGATCCACCCGCCGAAAGACAATCCCCGTGTCCGGCTGCGCTGGCCGCAGAGTCAACTCGACCCGCTGGCCGCTGTGCAGCCCGACGCCTACGGCGCGGGTCAGTGTCTTGAGGGTGCGTTGCTGGAGCATCCCGCCATTTTAGTTTCTGGCGCCCTGTCCCGCACGGGCTGAGGTCTTGCCTGCCTTGCAGACGCCATGCCCGGAGCGCTTGGGGCCCGTACGTAGAGCTACCGCCGCGTTTTCACCTACTGCGCAGGCCCCCGGGTTCGCCGCACAATTTGGGGCCAGAGGGCCTTGAAAAGATACAACATGAACACACCACAGATGCCCCCCAGGAGACTCCCATGAGCAAGCTCAGCTTCAAAATGAAAATCATGCTCATGATCGGCACTGCGCTTGTCGCGCTGCTGATCATGGCCGTCACCTCCCTCCTGCAGGAGCGACGACTCATCACCGAGTCCCGAAAAGAGCTGCTGACCACCGCCGTCCAGTCCGCCCACAGCATAGTGGCCGCCTACCAGGCCAAGGCCGCCAGCGGCGCCATGCCCCAGGAGGAGGCCCAAAAGGCCGCCAAGGACGCCCTGCGCATTGCGCGCTATGGCGGCCCCGAGGGCAAGACCGAGTATTTCTACATCTGGACCACCGAGGGCGTGGGGGTGATGCACCCCTTCAAACCCGAGTGGGATGGGCAGAACATGCTGGGCAAGGTCAAGGACGGCTCGGGGGTGGACATCATCGCCCTGCTGGTGAACGGCATGCGCAGCAGCAAGGACGGCAAGGCGTTTGTCCCCACCATGTTTGCCCGCCCCAACCAGACCACCCCGGTGCCCAAGCTCCAGTACATCGTCCGTGTAGACGGCTGGAACTGGATGGTGGGCTCGGGGCTTTATACCGATGACGTAGACATGCTGCTGCGCAAGGCCCTGCTGTCGAGCCTGGCCATGGTGGTGGTGGTGATTCTTGTGGTGGGGGCCATCGGCCTGTTCGTATCGCGCTCCGTGCTGCGCCAGATCGGGGGAGAGCCTACTGACGCCATCGCGATCATGTCGGAAGTGGCCGAAGGCAATCTCGACACACACATCCCCACGGCCCACCCCGGCTCGATGCTCGACGGGCTCGCCCACATGGTCACTTCGCTGCGCAAGCTGGTCACCGACGTGCGCGCCGCCACCGACAGCATCGCCACCGCGTCGAGCGAAATCGCGCAGGGCAACAACGACCTGGCCCACCGCACCGAAGACACCGCCAGCAACCTGCAAAGCACGGCCAGCAGCATGGAGGAGCTGACCAGTACCGTCAAGCAGACCTCGGACTCCGCCCAGACGGCCAACCAGATGGCCACATCGGCCGCTGCGGTCGCGGCGCGTGGGGGCGAAGTGGTGTCGCGGGTGGTGGCCACCATGCAGGACATCAACGCCAGCAGCAACAAGATCAGCGACATCATCGGCGTGATCGATGGCATCGCCTTCCAGACCAATATCCTGGCCCTGAATGCCGCCGTCGAGGCGGCCCGCGCTGGCGAGCAAGGCCGGGGCTTTGCCGTGGTGGCCAGCGAGGTGCGCAGCCTGGCCGGACGCAGTGCCGAAGCCGCCAAGGAGATCAAGGCCCTGATTGGGGCGTCGGTCGAAAAGGTGGAATCGGGCACGCAGCTGGTGGGCAATGCGGGCGCCACCATGACCGAGATCGTGGAAAGCGTTCAGCGCGTGACCGACATCATTGGCGAAATCCGCTCGGCCACATCCGAGCAGAGCCAGGGCATTGCCCAGGTCAACACGGCCATGAACCAGCTCGACCAGATGACGCAGCAGAACTCTGCCTTGGTGGAGCAATCCACTGCCGCCGCAGACAGTCTGCGCGAGCAGGCCATGAAGCTCACCCAGGTGGTCGCGCTGTTCCGGGTCAATGGCAGCAATGCCCCAGCGCCGTCCCCGGCAAGCCGGCCCGCCCCCGCGGCCACACCCCGCCCCACACCCGCTCCCGTACGCACTGCCGCACCACGACCCGCACTGGCCAAGGCCGCTGCACCCCGCCCTGCGTCGCCCGCCAAGGCCCCGGCTGCGGCGCTGCCGCCCAAGGCCAGCAGCCCCAAATCTGCAGCGGACAACAACAACGACGATTGGGAGTCCTTCTGACCCCCAGGACCTGAAGCAGCACAAGCACAGCGCAAGCAAACCTCGCTGCCAAAAAAGAAGCCCTGCCAGCTTGTGCTGGCAGGGCTTCTTGTCTTGCGGCCCATGGAAGAGCCTGTTGTCGATCAGTCTGCTTGCTTGCGCAGGAAGGCCGGGATCTCCAGGTCATCCATGCCACCCGAGGACAGCGCGTCCACGCGGGCCGCCGCCTGCGTGCGGTTGGTGCGCCACACGCTGGGCACCGACATGCTGCCGTAGTCGGCTTGCGCGCTGCCCGTGTGGCCGCCTTGCACACCCACAGCCCCCCCCAGCGTTCCCACACCGGCCATGGGCATCTGGTAGGCCATATTGTCCGTGCCCGTGCGCAGGCCACCTTGCACCACCGAGATGGGCTGGCGGCGTGCGTTGGCACGCGACAGGCCTGTGGCCACCACGGTCACGCGGATCTCGTCGCCCAGGGTTTCGTCGTAGGCAGCGCCGAAGATCACATGAGCGTCGGTCGATGCGTAGGCATTGATGGTGTTCATGGCCTGGCGCGACTCGGACAGCTTGAGGCTGCCCTTGCTCGCGGTGACCAGCACCAGCACGCCCTTGGCACCCGACAGGTCGATGCCTTCGAGCAGCGGGCAGGCAATGGCCTGCTCGGCAGCGATGCGGGCGCGGTCGGGGCCGCTGGCAGTGGCCGTACCCATCATGGCCTTGCCGGGCTCGCCCATCACGGTGCGCACGTCTTCGAAGTCCACGTTCACCTGGCCGTACTCGTTGATGATTTCAGCGATACCGCCCACGGCGTTCTTGAGCACATCGTTGGCGTGTGCAAAGGCTTCGTCCTGGGTGATGTCATCGCCCAGCACATCGAGCAGCTTTTCGTTGAGCACCACGATCAGCGAATCCACATTGGCTTCCAGCTCGGCGAGGCCTTCGTCGGCGTTCTTCATGCGGCGGCCACCTTCCCAGTCGAAAGGCTTGGTCACCACACCCACGGTCAGAATACCCATCTCCTTGGCAATGCGCGCGATCACCGGAGCAGCCCCCGTGCCCGTGCCACCGCCCATGCCCGCCGTGATGAACAGCATGTGCGCGCCCTGGATGGCGTCGCGGATGTCTTCCACTGCCGCTTCGGCTGCATCGCGCGCCTTTTCAGGCTTGCCGCCTGCCCCCAGACCACTGCCACCCAGCTGGATGACACGGTGGGCCGAACTGCGCGTGAGCGCCTGCGCGTCGGTATTGGCGCTGACAAACTCCACGCCCTGCACGCTGCGGGAAATCATGTGCTCGACGGCATTGCTGCCGCCACCGCCCACACCGATCACCTTGATCTGGGTGCCCTGGTTGAATTCTTCGGCTTCGATCATTTCGATGGTCATCTTGGAGCTCCTGTTTCTAAATTCGTAGGCAATTGCCATATGGGGAAGGGGGTACTGGTGGCTGGAGAACGAGGCGGTCCTGTACATCGCCATCGCTCTCGCGCAGTGCCGTGCGGGCTACCACGGGCTAACCACAAGGCCCCCACGCTTGCCACTGCGTGTGCTGCGCTGCCCCCCAAGGGGGCCTTCGCACCTTGGGGCGGCCCGGCGGCGCTCATTCCTGGGTATTTCATGGTCAGAAATTCCCCACGATGAAATCTTTGAAACGGCCGAACGCCGTCTTCATGGACCCGCTCTTTTGCGCCACCTTGAAGCCGCGCAAACGGGCCAGCCGGGCCTCTTCGAGAAGGCCCATGACGGTAGCAGCACGGGGCTGGGCCACCATGTCAGACAACGCGCTGGAATACTTGGGAATGCCTCGGCGCACGGGCTTGAGGAAGATGTCTTCCCCCAGCTCGATCATGCCGGGCATCACCGAGCTGCCGCCTGTGAGCACGATGCCCGACGACAGCACTTCTTCATAGCCCGACTCGCGCACCACCTGCTGCACGAGCGAGAAAATTTCTTCCACCCGCGGCTCGATCACACCGGCCAGCGCCTGCTTGCTCAGCATGCGCGGGCTGCGGTCGCCCAGGCCCGGCACTTCCACCTGCGCCTCGGGGTCGGCCAGCAGTTGCTTGGCGTAACCGCTTTCCACCTTGATGTCTTCAGCGTCCTTGGTGGGCGTGCGCAGCGCCATGGCGATGTCGCTGGTGATGAGGTCGCCCGCAATCGGAATCACTGCAGTGTGGCGGATCGCGCCGCCGGTGAAGATGGCCACATCCGTCGTGCCCGCGCCAATGTCCACCACCACCACACCCAGCTCGCGCTCATCGTCGGTCAGCACGGCCTGGCTGCTGGCCAGCGGGTTCAGCATGAGCTGCTCGACCTCCAGGCCGCAACGGCGTACGCACTTGATGATGTTTTCGGCCGCGCTCTGCGCACCGGTCACGATGTGGATCTTGGCCTCCAGGCGGATGCCGCTCATGCCGATGGGCTCTTTCACATCCTGCCCGTCGATCACAAACTCTTGCGGCTCCACCAGCAGCAGGCGCTGGTCGCTGCTGATGTTGATGGCCTTGGCCGTCTCGACCACGCGCGCCACGTCGGCCGAGGTGACTTCCTTGTCCTTCACGGCCACCATGCCGCTGGAGTTGAGCCCCCGGATATGGCTGCCGGTGATGCCGGTGTACACACGCTGGATCTTGCAGTCGGCCATCAGCTCGGCCTCTTTCAGGGCCTGCTGGATGCTTTGCACGGTAGCGTCGATGTTCACCACCACACCGCGCTTGAGGCCATTGCTCGGGGCCACGCCCAAGCCTGCAAGCTTGAGCTCGCCATTGGGCAGGACCTCGGCCACCACGGCCATGACCTTGGCGGTGCCGATATCCAGCCCCACCACAACGTCTTTGTATTCTCTTGCCATATCAGTCTCTGCCCTTCTCTGTTCTGTCCCGCCGCCCCACGGCCCCATTCACGAACCCACCTGCGTCCCGCTCCACATACCAGCGCTGTTGCTGTTGCTGCATGCCATTACCTCCTGCGCACGGCACTTGCCGAAGCAGTCGCCGCTGCGGTATCGGTCACCACCGTGGTCACACCGCGCATGCGCAGGGCGTAGCCCCCGGCATGCCGCAGGTCGGCGGACTCCAGGGCATCCACACGCCGCCCGTACTGCGCAGCCACCTGTGTCAGGGTGCGCGTGAAGCGTTGCGTGCGCTGCACCACCTCCTGCGGTGTGCCGCCGCCCAGCTCCACCACGGCGTCGCTGTCCAGCGTGGCCCGCCAACCGCCCCGCCCCGTCAGCTCCAGCGTTTCCACCTCCAGCCCGAGCGGTTTGAACACCGGCTGCAGCAGTCCAAACATCTGCAGCACCTCGGGGGAGCTGCCCGCAGGTCCCAGCAGGCGCGGCAGGCCGTCCTGTTCCACATCACCCACGTTGGCCTCGAACACTTCGCCCTGGCTGTTGACCAGTGCAGAGCCGGTGTCCGGCCCCCAGTACGCCACGGCGTCATGCTCCTGCAGCTCTACGCGCAGGCTGCCGGGGTACACCCGCCGCACCTGGGCGCGGCGCACCCAGGGCACTTGCTCGAAGGCCTCGCGCGCGGCACGCAAATCCACCGTGAAGAAATTGCCCACCAGGTGCGGCGCGACATTGGCCCGCAAGGTCACCGCGTTGTTGTGCACCAGCTCGCCCTGCACCACGATGCGCGCAATCGCAAAGCCCGGGTAGCGCAGCACCCACCAGGCCCCCGCCGCCAGCACAAGCAGGACGCAGCCCACGAACAAGACCGATGCGGTCAGGTTCATGAGCTTGACGTCCAGCGGTGCGGGCAACGTTTGGGTCATCAGTCGGCCTTCGACCTTGTCGGTGTGTCCAAGGCGGCATCGGCCAGGATGCGCAGGCACAGCTCTTCGTAGCTGATGCCCGAAGCCCGTGCGGACATCGGCACCAGCGAATGCCCGGTCATGCCGGGGGACGTGTTCATCTCCAGCAGGAAGGGCTTGCGATCGCTGGCGCGGATCATCAGGTCGGCACGGCCCCAGCCCCGGCAGCCCAGGGTGCGGTAAGCCTCCAGCACGATGCGCTGGATCTCGCGCTCCTCAGCCTCGGGCAGGCCGCTCGGGCACTGGTACTTCACGTCATCGGTGAAATACTTGTTCTGGTAGTCGTAGGCACCGTCGGGCGCCACGATGCGGATCACTGGCAGCGCACGGGCACTGGCGCCCTGGCCCAGCACGGGGCAGGTCACTTCTTCGCCTTCGATGAACTCTTCGCACAACACATCGGGGTCGTACTGGGCAGACAGCTGCACGGCCTCCTGCATGTCCGAGTAGCCACGCACCTTGGTCACGCCGATGGAGGAGCCTTCGCGCGGCGGCTTCACGATGAGGGGCAGGCCCAGCTCATCGGGCACGGTGCGCACCACCTCGCGCTGCTGGCGGTCGGGTGCCAGCCACACATAGCGCGGTGTGGGCAGGCCCTCGGCCAGCCACACGCGCTTGGTCATGACCTTGTCCATCGCGATGGCCGAGGCCATCACGCCGGGGCCGGTGTACGGGATGCGCAGCAGCTCCAATGCGCCCTGCACCGTACCGTCTTCGCCATGTCGGCCGTGCAGCGCGATGAAGCAGCGCGCATAGCCGTCGCGCTTCAAATCACCCAGCGCGTTCTGTGCGGGGTCAAACGCATGGGCATCCACGCCACGCGAGCGCAGCGCCTGCAGCACGCCGCTGCCCGACATCAGCGACACCTCGCGCTCGGCCGAGTCCCCGCCCATCAGGACGGCAACCTTGCCCAGCGACTTCACATCGATATTCGATTCAGGAAGGGTCATAGTGCGCTCCCTTCATGCGCTTTCAGCTCATTATTTTGTAGCATCTCCACCACCTTGCCAGGTACGGCGCCAATCGACCCTGCGCCCATGCACATCACCACGTCGCCGGCCTTCGCGTTGTCGGCAATGGCCTGGGGCAGGTCGGCCACGTTGTCGATGAACACCGGCTCCACGCGGCCCGCCACGCGCAGCGCACGGGCCAGCGATCGACCATCGGCGGCCACCACAGGCGCCTCCCCAGCGGCATACACCTCGGTGAGCAGCACGGCATCGGCATTGCCAATGACCTTCACAAAATCCTCGAAGCAATCGCGCGTGCGGCTGTAGCGGTGCGGCTGGAAGGCCAGCACCAGGCGGCGCCCCGGGAAGGCACCCCGTGCGGCAGCCAAGGTGGCCGCCATCTCCACCGGGTGGTGGCCGTAGTCGTCGATCACGGTGAACTGGCCGCCGTCCTTGGCGGGCAGGTCGCCATAACGCTGGAAGCGCCGGCCCACGCCCTTGAAGCCCGCCAGCGCACGCTGTACGGCTTCGTCCGGAATGTTCAGCTCCACGGCCACGGCAATGGCCGACAGCGCGTTGAGCACGTTGTGCTCGCCCGCGAGGTTGAGCACGATCTCCATGTCGGGCAGCGTGACGCCGTTGCGCCGCTGCACGGTAAAGCGCATCTGGCCCGCCTCGGCCAGCACGTTGATGGCGCGCACCTGCGCGTCTTCCGAGAAGCCGTAGCTGGTGATGGGGCAGGTCACGCTTTGCAGGATGTCGCGCACGGCGGGGCTGTCCACACACAGGATGGCCGTGCCGTAGAACGGCATGCGGTGCAGAAAATCGACAAACGCGCCCTTGAGCCGGCCGAAGTCGTGGCCGTAGGTCTCCATGTGGTCGGCGTCGATGTTGGTCACCACGGCCATCACGGGCAGCAGGTTCAGGAACGATGCGTCGGACTCGTCGGCCTCGACCACGATGTAGTCGCCGCTGCCCAGCTTGGCATTGGCGCCTGCGCTGTTGAGCTTGCCGCCGATCACAAAGGTCGGGTCCAGGCCCGCCTCGGCCAGCACGCTGGTCACCAGGCTGGTGGTGGTCGTCTTGCCGTGGGTGCCTGCAATGGCGATGCCCTGCTTCAGGCGCATCAGCTCGGCGAGCATCAGCGCGCGGGGCACCACGGGAATTTTTTTCTCGCGCGCGGCCAGCACCTCGGGGTTGTCGGGCGTGACGGCGGTGGAGGTGACCACCGCATCGGCACCGTCAATGTGCGCAGCCGCATGGCCCAGGCAGGTCTTGATGCCCAGCCCCTCCAGGCGGCGCAGCGTGGCGCTGTCGGCCAGGTCCGAGCCCGAGATGCGGTAGCCCAGGTTGAACAGCACCTCGGCGATGCCGCTCATGCCCGCGCCGCCCAGGCCCACAAAATGGATATGGCGAATCGCGTGTTTCATGCCAACTCCTCGCAGGCAGTCACCACTTCGCGGGTGGCGTTGATTTTTTGCATGTTTTTGGCCTTCAGCGCAATATCTACAAGCGCAGGGCGCTCCAATTTCAATAGCATCTGCGACAGCCCTTCGGGCGTCAGGTCGCGCTGCTGCACCAGCCAGCCGCCACCGGCATCCACGAGGAACCTGGCATTGGTGGTCTGGTGGTCGTCCACCGCTGACGGGAACGGCACAAACAAGGCAGCAGCGCCCACGGCAGCAATCTCGGTGACCGTGCTCGCGCCAGAGCGGCAGACGATGATGTCGGCCGCCGCAAACGCGCTGGCGGTGTCATCGATGAAGGGCGTGCACTCCGCCTCGACCCCTGCAGCCGCATAGTTGGCCCGCAGGGCGTCGATCTGCGTGGCGCCGCTCTGGTGAATCACCTGCGGGCGCTGGTCGGCAGGCATCAGGGCAATAGCCTTTGGCACGATCTCGTTGAGTGCGCGCGCCCCCAGGCTGCCACCCACCACCAGCAGGCGCAGCGGACCGGCGCGCCCCGCAAACCGCTCGGCCGGGCCGGGCTGCTGCGTGAACGGCGTGCGCAGGGGGTTGCCCACCCACTGGCCTTGTTTGAACACGTTGGGGAAGGCGGTGAACACCCGGTCGGCCACTCCGGCCAGCACCTTGTTGGCCATGCCCGCCACCGAGTTCTGCTCGTGCAGCACCAGCGGCTTGCCTGCCAGCACCCCCATCATGCCGCCCGGAAAGGTGATGTATCCGCCCAGGCCCACCACCACATCGGGCTTGACGCGCCGCACCACCTGCAGGGCTTGCCAGAAGGCACGCAACAGGCGCAGCGGCAGCAGGGCCAGCGTCACGATGCCTTTGCCGCGCACGCCCGAGAAGTCAATCAGTTCGAGGGCGAAGCCGTGCGTGGGCACGATGCGCGCCTCCATGCTGCCGGGCGCGCCCAGCCAGTGCACACGCCAGCCACGCGTGCGCAGCTCTTCGGCCACCGCAAGGCCCGGAAAGATGTGGCCACCGGTGCCACCGGCCATGATCAGAGCAGTCTTCTGCGCGCTCATACGCGGCCCCCTCTCATGAGGAGCTTGTTCTCGTAGTCGACCCGCAATACCACCGCAAGCGCCACCAGGTTCATCAAAATCGCAGACCCCCCAAAGCTCATCAACGGCAGCGTGAGCCCCTTGGTGGGCAACGCGCCCAGGTTCACGCCCATGTTGATGAAGGCCTGAAAGCCGATCCAGATCGCCACGCCCTGCGCCACCAATCCAGCGAACACGCGGTCCAGGGCAATCGCCTGGCGGCCGATGTGCATGATGCGGCGCGTCATCCACAAGAACAGCACGATGAGCGTGACCACGCCCACCAGGCCAAACTCCTCGCCGATCACGGCGAGCAAAAAGTCGGTGTGCGCTTCGGGCAGCCAGTGCAGCTTTTCCACGCTGCCGCCCAGGCCCACACCAAAAATCTCGCCGCGCCCGATGGCGATGAGCGAGTGCGAGAGCTGGTAGCCCTTGCCCAGAGCGTGCTCCTCGCTGAAGGGGTCGAGGTAGGCAAACACGCGTTCGCGGCGCCAAGGCGAGCTGGCGATCATCACGCCAAAAGCCGCCACCAGCACCCCGGCGATGAGAAAGAACATGCGGGCGTTGACGCCCCCCAGAAACAGAATGCCCATGGCGATGACCGCCACCACCATGAACGCGCCCATGTCGGGTTCGGCCAGCAGCAGCACGCCCACAATGCCCACGGCAGCGCCCATGGGCAGCACGGCGCGGAAAAACCGCTCCTTCACTTCCATCTTGCGCACCATGTAGTCGGCCGCATAGATGAGCACGGCAAACTTGGCCACTTCAGAGGGCTGAAAGCCAATGGGTCCGATGGACAACCAGCGCCGCGCACCGTTGACGACCTTGCCCACGCCGGGGATCAGCACCGCGATCAGCAGCAGCAATGCGACCACGAACAACCACGGCGCCGCACGCTCCCACAGCGCCATCGGCACCTGGAAGGCCAGCAAGGCCACCACAAACCCGATCACCAGATACATCGCGTGGCGGGTCAGAAAATGGGTGGAGGCATAGTTGGCAAAACGCGGGTTGTCCGGCATGGCAATCGAGGCCGAATACACCATCACCAGCCCCCAGGCCAGCAACGCGACCACCACCCACAGCAGGGCCTGGTCGAAGCCCAGCACGCTGGCCGGTGTGCTCGACGACTGGCGGTACTCGGTGCCACCCACGCGCACCGGCAATACGTCGGCCGCCTTGCCGGGCAGGCCGCCAAACCAGCCGGTCACCCGCTGCAGCAATGTGGAGTTGCGCACATCGGCCGTCATGCCATGCCCTCCAGGGATTGCCCGGCATCGTCTGCCAGCGTGCGCACCGCGTCGCAGAAGACCTGTGCGCGGTGTTCGTAGTCCTTGAACATGTCAAAGCTGGCGCAGGCGGGCGACATCAGCACGGCATCGCCCGCATGGGCCCGCTGCGTGGCCAGAGCCACAGCCTGAGGCAACGTCTCGGCATCCAGCAGTACCACACCGCAGTCCTGCAGCGCAGCGCGGATCTGCGGCGCATCGCGCCCGATGAGCACCGCAGCGCGCGCATAGCGCGACACCGGCGCTGCGAGCGGCGAGAAGTCCTGCCCCTTGCCTTCGCCACCCAGGATGACCACGATGCGGCGCTCTGCGCCCAGGCCAGTAAGGGCCGCCACCGTGGCACCCACGTTGGTGCCCTTGCTGTCGTCAAAGTACTCAATGCCGTTGATGATGGCCACGGGCTCCACACGGTGCGGCTCACCCCGGTATTCGCGCAGCCCGTACAGCAGCGGGGCCAAGGTGCAGCCTGCGGCCGAGGCCAGGGCCAGCGCAGCCAGCGCGTTCACCGCGTTGTGGCGACCCCGGATGCGCAGCGCATCGGCGGGCATCAGGCGCTGGATGTGCAGGTCTTCCGCCACTTCGTTGCGGCCGCGCTTGCGGGTTTCATCCGCGTCCATCGCGCGTACCAGCCAGGGCATGCCGCTCACGACCTCGATGCCAAAGTCGCCGGGGCGCCGGGGCATGTCGGCGCCGAACGTCAGGTGCTCGCGCACCTGGGGTTTCTGCAGCTTGACCTTCACCGGAGGCGGCAGCATCTGCATCACGGCCACGTCTTCGCGGTTCAAAATCATGAGCCCCGTCTGGCCAAAGATGCGCGCCTTGGCCGCCGCGTAGGCCGCCATGTCACCGTGCCAGTCCAGGTGGTCCTGCGTGATGTTGAGCACGGTCGCCGCAGTGGGCTCAAAGTTGGTCACACCATCGAGCTGGAAGCTCGACAACTCCAGCACCCACACCTCGGGCAGCGTGCCCGCGTCGATGTGGCCCGCCAGGGTATCGAGCAACGTGGGGCCGATGTTGCCAGCCACGGCCACGCTCTTTCCCGAACGCTCCACGAGCTGGCCCGTGAGCGATGTGACCGTGGTTTTGCCGTTGGTACCGGTGATCGCCAGCACCGCCGGTGCGTAGCCATGGGATGCCCGCAGCGCGTTCAGCGCTATGGAATACAAACTTAGTTCGCCCCCAGCGCCTACTCCACAGGCACTAGCAGCTATCAAAACAGGAGCTATTGCCTCAGGACTCAAACCGGGAGAACGGTAGACCGCGTTCAGGCCTTGGCCTTCCACCAGGCTGGCATCAAAGGCACCGGCGACAAAACGCACCTGGGGCAGCTCCTGCTGCAGCAGGGGCAGCTGTGGCGGCGCAGCGCGGGTGTCGGCCACGGTGACCTCGGCCCCGCAGCGCACGCACCAGCGGGCCATGGCCAGGCCCGAGGCGCCCAGCCCCAGGATAAGGATGTTCTGACCTTGCAGCAGTTGGGCCATGGCTTCGCGCGGCGCGACCTGCGGCTCGGCCTCTGCGCCGGATGCACCCGGGGCGTCAACGCCTTCAACGTCGACACTGTGCTCGACGGGCGCGGCCTCGGGCGCCGATACGTCGGCAAAGATCTGCGCCACGAAATCGGCGGCAGCCTTGGCAGCCGAGATGGCGGGCACGGCTTCAGGGTCCCAGGTATGGCCCTTGGCGGGTGCGTTCCCGGCCGCAGGGGTTACGTCCGGCGCGGCCATTTCAGGCGGCACTGCGGCGACGGGTTCGCCAGCTCGGGACGACGGCTCAGCCGCAATGCCCACGCTGGGCTCCTGCGCATCGGTGTTCAGCGCCTCGGTATCGGTATCGGTATCGACAGTTTCCGTGGGGTCCGGTGCAAAAAAGTCGTCACCGGCGGGCGCGTTCACGTCGGCGTCCGCGCCCGGCCCTGCCAACGGCGGCGCGGAATCGGGCGCCCCGGGTTCGGCGGGCGTGGGGCGGATGAGAGGCTCGTCAGCGTTCATCGCAGTTTCAAGGTGGACAGGCCGATGAGGCACAGCAGCATGGTGATGATCCAGAAGCGCACGACCACCTGCGTTTCCTTCCAGCCGCTCTTTTCAAAGTGGTGGTGCAGGGGCGCCATCTTGAGCAGGCGGCGGCCTTCTCCGTAGCGCTTCTTGGTGAACTTGAACCAGGTCACCTGCAGCATCACCGACAGTGCTTCAACCACGAAGATGCCGCCCATGATGGCCAGCACGATTTCCTGCCGCACGATGATGGCGATGGTGCCCAGCGCAGCACCCAGCGCCAGTGCGCCCACGTCGCCCATGAACACCTGGGCTGGATGCGCGTTGAACCACAGGAAGGCAAGGCCCGCCCCCGCCATGGCGGCGCAGAAGATCAACAGTTCGCCCGCGCCCGGAATGTGCGGGAAAAACAGGTACTTGGAGTACACCGAGCTGCCCGTGACATAGGCAAACACGCCCAGGGCCGAACCCACCATCACCACCGGCATGATGGCCAGGCCGTCCAGGCCGTCTGTCAGGTTCACGGCATTGCTGGAGCCGACGATGACGAGGTAGGTCAGGATCACGAAGCCCAGCACGCCCAGCGGGTAGCTGATCTCCTTGAAGAACGGCAGTTGCAAGCCTGCCTTGGGCGGCAGGTCCAGCGAGAAGCCCGACTGCACCCAGCCCACGAACAGCTCCCACACCTTGGCGTTGGAGCTTTCGGAAATGCTGAACACCAGATACAGCGCAGCAATCAAGCCGATCACCGACTGCCAGAAATACTTCTCGCGTGAGCGCATGCCTTCGGGGTCCTTGTTGACCACCTTGCGCCAGTCGTCCACCCAGCCGATGGCGCCAAAACCCAGCGTGACGATGAGCACGATCCACACAAAGCGGTTGGACAGGTCGAACCACAACAGCGTGGAAATCGCAATCGACAGCAGGATCAGCACGCCACCCATCGTGGGCGTCCCGCTCTTGGACAGGTGCGTCTGCATGGCATAGCCCCGGATGGGCTGGCCGATCTTGAGCGAGGTGAGCACACGGATCACCTTGGGGCCCGCAATCAGGCCGATGAGCAGCGCCGTCATGGCGGCCATCACCGCGCGGAACGTGAGGTACTGGAACACGCGGAAAAAGCCGAACTCGGGCGACAGACCCTGCAGCCATTGCGACAACATCAGCAGCATGTGGCCTCCCCCGCTTGCACGGCCTTGGGTGCCGCCACCACACGGGTGACTTCAGAGTGTTGCGCCATGGTGTCCCTCCAGTGCCCGGTTCTGCTTTTGTTGTTGTTCTTGCGGCTGCGCTGCGGCGGTTGCAGTGGCGGCAATCGCCTCCACCACTTGTTCCATCTTCATGAATCTCGATCCCTTGACCAGCACACTGCCCACGGTGGACAGGGCATCGCGCACTGCCACCAGCAGCGCACTCATATCGTTGAAATGCCGGGCACCTCCATAGGCCGTGGCGGCGTGCACCGACTGCGCGCCCAGCGCGAACAGCAGGGGGATGCCTGCCGCACGCGCATAGGCACCGGCCTCGGCGTGGAACTGCGGGCCCTGGTCGCCCACCTCGCCCATGTCGCCCAGCACCAGCAGTTGCGGGCCGGGCAGCTCGGCCAGCACGTCGATGGCGGCACGCATGGAGTCGGGGTTGGCGTTGTAGGTGTCGTCCACCACGGTGATGTCGCGGTCCGCGCAGTGCACGCTGAAAGCGCGCGAGCGGCCCTTGACTGGCACAAAGTCATTCAGCCCTTGGGCGATGGCGGCCAGGGGCGCCCCCGCCGCCAGCGTGCAGGCAGCGGCTGCCAGTGCGTTGGTCACGTTGTGGCGCCCCGCAATGTGCAGGTGGGTGGCCACTTCGCCTTGTGGCGTGGCCAGTGTGACGGCCCAAGCGCCCAGGCCCCACGCAGCCCGCGTGCAGGCCACATCGCCACCGTCGCCAAAAGTGACAACGCGGCGCCCTGCTGCCAACGAGCGCCAGAGGCCCGTGTAGGCATCCCCCGCAGGGAACACGGCCACACCGTCGGAAGGCAGACTGGCGAACACCGAGCCGTTCTCGCGGGCCACGGCTTCCACCGTGTGCATGAACTCCAGGTGCTCGCGCTGCGCGTTGTTGACCAGCGCCACCGTGGGCTGCGCCATGGCGGCCAGCGTGGCGATCTCGCCCGGGTGGTTCATGCCCATTTCGATCACGGCGGCGGCGTGGCTGGCCCGCAGGCGCAAAAGCATCAGCGGCACGCCGATGTCGTTGTTGAAATTGCCCTGCGTGGCAAAGGCAGCCTCACCCTTCCAGGCGAGCAGGATGGACGCAATCATCTGCGTCACCGTGGTTTTGCCGTTGCTGCCCGTCACGCCGACCAACGGAAGGCTGAACTGCGCCCGCCACGCTGCAGCCAGCGCGCCCAGCGCTGCCAGGCTGTCCGGCACCTCGATGCCGGGCAAGCCTGCGGCGGCAAGGCCGCCATGGGCGATGGCAGCGGCGGCGCCACCACCACGGGCGTCGGGCAAGAACGCATTGGCGTCAAACCGCTCGCCCTTGAGCGCCACAAACAGGTCCCCCGCCTGCAGCGTGCGCGTGTCGGTGTGCACGCGTGCGAGCGGCGTGGCGCCATCGCCCACCAGGCGGGCGGCGGGAACGCGCGGCTGAAGCAGCGCAAAAGCCTGCGCCAGGGTCGTCATCACCCCAGGGGTGGCGGTCATGGACGGGCTCCTCGGGCCTGCAGCGCGGTCTGCGCATGGGCCATGTCGGAGAACGGCTGGCGCACACCGGCCGTCTCCTGGGTGTCTTCGTGGCCCTTGCCGGCGATCAGCACCACATCGGCGCGCGCTGCCTCGGCAATGGCCAGCGCAATGGCGGCGGCGCGGTCGGGCTCGGCGCGCACGGTGTTGCCAGCAATGGTGCCTTGCAGAATCTGGTGCAGGATGGCCGCAGGGTCTTCGCTGCGCGGGTTGTCGCTGGTCACCACCACCCTGTCGGCATGGTGCTGCGCCACCGCGCCCATCAGCGGGCGCTTGCCTGCGTCGCGGTCGCCGCCACAGCCAAAAACGCACCAGAGCTGGCCGCCGCGCTCCTGCGCGATCGGGCGAAGGGCTTGCAACGCCTTGTCCAGCGCATCGGGCGTATGGGCATAGTCCACGGCCACAAGGGGTTGGCCAGGGTGGTGGATCTGCTCCATGCGGCCCGGCACCGGGGAAAGCTGGGCGCAGGCATACAGCGCGTGCTGCAGCGGCACGCCCAGCGCGCGCAGCCCGGCCAGCACGCCCAGCAGGTTGGAGACGTTGTAATGCCCGATCACGCGGGTCTGCAGCACATGCGTGTGCACACCTTCGGCCACGGTGAAGCGCAGCCCGCCTTCGCCCATGCTGATGTCGCGCGCCGCCAGACGGGCGGGGCCGGTGATGGACACACTCCACAGGTCCAGCAGCCGGTCTGCCAACGTGGCATGCAGCTCGGCGCCGCGTGCATCGTCAATGTTGACCACCGCAGCCTGCAGGCCCGGCCAGTCAAAGAGCACGCTCTTGGCCTGCCAGTAGGCCGCCATGCCGGGGTGGTAGTCCAGATGGTCCTGCGTGAAGTTGGTGAACAAGGCAACACGGATGCGCGTGCCTGCCATGCGGTGCTCGGCCAGGCCGATGGAAGAGGCCTCAATGGCGCAGGCCGTGCGGCCCGCATCGGCGAACTGTTGGAACGCGCGCTGCAAGCGCACCGGGTCGGGGGTGGTCATGCCCGTGCTGGTGAGTGCCGGTGGCGTTCCCATGCCCAAAGTGCCTACCAGCGCGCATCCACCTTGCGCAGTAAGCTCATTTTTTGATAGCACATTGAGGGCTTCGGCCAGCCACCAGCTGGTGCTGGTCTTGCCGTTGGTGCCCGTCACGGCCAGCACGTCCAAGCGCTGAGTGGGCTGGTCGAACCAGTCGGCCGCAATCAGGCCGGTGGCGGCCTTCAGGCCATGGAGTGCCGCCACGGGCAAACCTTGCAGCGCAAAGGCCTCGACACCCTCGTGCTCCACCAGGCAAGCCACAGCACCCCGCGCAAACGCATCGCCGACGTGGGCGCGGCCGTCGGTGGCAGCGCCTGGCCAGGCGATGAAACCATCGCCGGGACGGATCTGGCGGCTGTCGGTCTGCAGGGTGCCGGTCACCCGCTCGCGCAGCCAGGCCACAGCATCGTGCACCGATTGGAGCAAAGGCACCGTCGTCATAGCGATTCCTCCACCGCGTTGGCCACAATCTGTGGCTTGACCGCCATGTCGGGCTGCACGCCCATCATGCGCAGCGTCTGCTGCACGACTTCGCTGAACACCGGTGCAGCCACGGCACCGCCGTAGAACACGCCATTGCTGGGCTCGTCAATCATCACGGCCACGATGATGCGGGGCTTGTCGATGGGCGCCATGCCGGTGAACCACGCGCGGTACTTGCCCGAGGCGTAGTTCTTGCCCACCTGCTTGCGCGCCGTGCCCGACTTGCCGCCCACCGAGTAGCCCACGGTCTGGGCCTTCTGGCCGGTGCCACCAGGGCCTGCAGCCATCTGCAGCATCTTGCGCACCTGGTCGGCCGTGCGCTCGGAAAATACCGGCACGCCCACGGCGGGCTCGGCCGTCTTGAGCATGGTGGCGGGAATCACCCGGCCGCCGTTGGCAAACACCGTGTACGAGCGCGCCATCTGGAACAGGCTGGCCGACAGGCCGTAGCCATACGACATGGTGGCCTGCTCCACCGGGCGCCAGGTCTTGTACGGGCGCAGACGACCCGTCACCACACCGGGGAAATGCAGTTGCGGCTTCTGGCCAAAACCAGCGGCTGAGAAGGTCTCCCACATTTCGCGTGCAGGCATCTGCATGGCCAGCTTGGTGGTGCCCACATTGCTGGACTTCTGGATCACGCCTTCCACCGTCAGCACGCCGTAGTTGTGCGTGTCGGAGATGGTGGAGCCGGTAATGTTGATGCGCCCTGGTGTGGTGTCCACGATGGTTTCGGGACGCACGCGGCCCGTCTCCAGTGCCAGGCCGATGGTGAAGGGCTTCATGGTCGAACCGGGCTCGAACACGTCGGTCAGTGCGCGGTTGCGCAGCTGTTCGCCCGTGAGGTTCTGGCGCCTGTCGGGCACGTAGCTCGGGTAGTTGGCCAGCGCCAGCAGCTCGCCTGTGTGCGCATCGAGCACCACCACACTGCCCGCCTTGGCTTTGTGCGCGGCCACCTGGTCGCGCAGCTTCTGGTAGGCAAAGAACTGCACCTTGCTGTCGATGGACAGCTGCATGTCCTTGCCATCGACCGGCGGCACGGTTTCGCCCACGCTTTCGACCACGCGGCCCAGGCGGTCCTTGATCACGCGGCGCGAGCCCGGCTTGCCCGCGAGCTCCTTGTCGAACGCCAGTTCCATGCCTTCCTGGCCATGGTCTTCCACGTTGGTGAAGCCCACCACGTGCGCAGCGGCTTCACCCTCGGGGTACTGGCGTTTGTATTCCTTGCGCTGGTAGATGCCCTTGATGTCGAGCGCAGCAATCTGCTGGCCCACATCCCAGTCGAGCTGGCGCTTGATCCAGACAAAGGTCTTGTCTTCATCCGCCAGCTTTTTCTGCAGCTCGGCCTGCGGCATGTCGAGCAGTTTGGCCAACTGCTTGAGCTTGGCGCGCACCTCGGGCCTGTCCTGGTCCACGTCTTCAGGGATGGCCCAGATGCTGGCCGCCGGCACGCTGGAGGCGAGGATCAATCCGTTGCGGTCCACAATCTTGCCGCGGTTGGCGGGCAGCTCCAGCGTGCGCGCAAAACGCACTTCGCCCTGGCGCTGAAAAAACGCGTTGCCAAACACCTGCACATAGGCAGCGCGCCCCGCCAGCCCCAGAAAACCCAGAGCAATCATCGCCACGATGAACTTGCTGCGCCAGACCGGTGTCTTGCTGGCCAGCAGCGGACTGGAGGTGTAGAGCACGCTGCGGCTCATGGCTGCACCCCTGCCGGTTGCGATGCGGCCGCTGCAGCCGCCGCCGCAACACCCTGTGGGTCAGATACATACTGCGTGATGGCCGGCGTGGCCGTGCGCATGTTCAGCTGGGCACGCGCGATCTTCTCCACCCGCAGCGGCGTGGCCTGGGCGCGCTTTTCCACCTGCAGGCGCTGGTGCTCGGTTTCCAGACGACGGGCCTCGGCCACAGCGCGGTCCAGCTCGGTGAACAGGCGGCGCGATTCATACTGGGTGTGCACCAGATAGATCGCGCTGGCCAGCACCGCCAGCAACAGGACCACGTTGAGCCTCGTCATGTCAGACGACCGCCGTGCGCTCGGCCACGCGCATGATGGCGCTGCGTGAGCGGGGGTTGGCGGCCACTTCGGCAGCACTGGGCTTGATGCGGTCCAGCGCGATGAGCTTCATGGCCTGCGGCGCGGCAAACGGCGCACGGCGGTCGTACACCTCCTTGGAGTGTTTGGCGATGAATTGCTTGACGATGCGGTCTTCGAGCGAATGAAAGCTGATGACTACCAGCCGCCCGCCCGGCTGCAGCACCGAGAGGCTGGCCTCTAGCGCCTGTTGCAGCTCTTCAAGCTCGGCGTTGATGAAAATCCGAAGAGCTTGAAATGTGCGCGTTGCAGGGTTCTGGCCCGCTTCGCGGGTTTTGACCGCGCCAGCCACGAGATCGGCAAGTTCTGCGGTGGTTGAAAGAGGACCCCGTTCTTCGCGCCGAGCAACAATCGCCTTTGCAATGGGGCCAGCAAACCGTTCTTCACCGTAGTCACGTATCACCTCCGCAATCTGACCGACTTCGGCCGTGGCCAACCAATCGGCCACGCTTTCGCCGCGCGTGGTATCCATGCGCATGTCCAGCGGGCCGTCAAAACGGAAACTGAAGCCCCGCTCGGGGCTGTCGATCTGGGGCGAGCTCACCCCCAGGTCCATCAGCACGCCCGCAGCACTGGCGGGCGGCAGATCGGCCAGATGGCGGAAACCCTCGTGCCGAATGGAAAAACGCGCATCGGTGATGCGCGTTGCTTCGGCGATGGCTTCGGGGTCCTTGTCGAAGGCCACAAGGCGCCCCTGCGGCCCCAGCCGAAGGAGGATGAGGCGAGAGTGCCCACCGCGCCCAAAGGTCGCATCGACCCAGGTGCCCGCAGGCTCAGGGCTTGCGCCGCCCAAGAGAGAATCCACGGCCTCATTGAGCAGGACGGTGGTGTGTTGCAGGGGGGATGTCACAGCGCGCCTTAGAAGGAGAAGTCCTTGAAGACATCCGGCATCTCGCCCTGCATGGCCTTGGCCTCCTGCTCGTCGTAGGTGGCCTTGTCCCAAAGTTCGAAATGGTTGCCCATGCCCAGCAGCATGGTGTCTTTGGAGATACCGGCTGCTTCACGCAGCTCGGGCGAAACCAGCACGCGGCCCGTGGCGTCCATGTCCACATCCATGGCGTTGCCCAGAAAAATGCGCTTCCACCACTGGGCGGACATGGGCAGCTGGGCAATGCGCTCGCGGAACTTCTCCCACTCGGGGCGGGGAAACACCATCAGGCAGCCGTGCGGGTGCTTGGTGATGGTGAGCTGACCGGATGCCGTGGCCGCCAGGACGTCACGATGCCGGGTCGGCACAGACAGCCGACCCTTCGCATCGAGACTCAGCGACGAGGCACCTTGAAACACGGACAGATTTCCAATTCGGTTTTGCGCCTCGGGGTCCGTGCAATGGACCTTGAGGGCACTTTTCACCACTTAATTGCACTTTTTTGCACTGTAGCAGGAAAAGCACACCGAACAAGAGGGTGCCCAACAAACTTTTGTAATGAAATCAACGACTTAGACGCGACTTTGCAGAGATTAAAAAGCCAAAAGTCGTTGAAAAATAAGCACTTAGAGAGGCCTATGAAAGTGACCTCTCAAGGCTTGGCCGAGTGGTCACAGGATGTAGCGCGAAAGGTCCTGGTCCTGGCTCAGTGTCTGCAGGCGGGCGTCCACATAGGCAGCGTCAATGGTGATGGTCTGCCCCGATAGGCGGGTCGCATCAAAACTCACCTCGTCCAGCAAGCGCTCCATCACCGTGGACAGGCGGCGTGCCCCGATGTTCTCCGTGCGCTCGTTCACCTCAAAGGCGATGTGCGCCAGGCGCGTGATGCCCTCGGGCGCAAACTCGAGCGTGACGCCTTCGGTGGCCAGCAGGGCCTGGTACTGCTTGACCAGGGACGCGTGGGTCTGCGTGAGGATGGCCTCAAAGTCCTTGACCGACAGCGACTCCAGCTCGACCCGGATGGGGAAACGCCCCTGCAGCTCCGGGATCAGGTCGCTGGGTTTGGACAGGTGGAACGCCCCGGATGCGATGAACAGTATGTGGTCCGTCTTGATCATGCCGTACTTGGTGGACACCGTGGTGCCCTCCACCAGCGGCAGCAGGTCGCGCTGTACGCCCTGGCGCGACACGTCGGCACCACTGGTTTCCTGGCGCGCAGCCACCTTGTCGATCTCGTCGATAAAGACGATGCCGTTCTGCTCGGCATTGGCAACGGCGCGGGTCTTGATCTCTTCCTCGTTGACGAGCTTGCCCGCCTCTTCGTCGGTGATGAGCTTGAGGGCCTCGGCAATCTTGAGCTTGCGGGTCTTGCGCTTGTCCTGCCCCATCTGGTTGAACATGCCACGCAACTGCTCGGCCATTTCTTCCATGCCCTGGGGGCCCATGATTTCGAGTTGCGGGCGGCCTTCGGCGACATCGATCTCGATCTCCTTGTCGGCCAGTGCGCCTTCGCGCAGTTTCTTGCGAAAGACTTGGCGGGCCGTGTTGTCAGCCGCGGGCTCGGTGCCCGCAGCTGCGCGGGCCGGGGGAATCAGCACGTCCAGGATGCGCTCCTCGGCAGCATCTTCGGCGCGGGTGCGCACCTTTTTCATCTCGGATTCGCGCGTCTGCTTGACGGCCATCTCCGCCAGGTCGCGGATGATGGAATCCACGTCCTTGCCCACATAGCCCACCTCGGTGAACTTGGTGGCCTCGACCTTGATGAAGGGCGCATCGGCCAGCTTGGCCAGGCGGCGCGCAATCTCGGTCTTGCCCACGCCGGTCGGGCCGATCATGAGGATGTTCTTGGGTGTGATCTCCTGGCGCAGGCTGCCTTCGACCTGCTGGCGGCGCCAGCGGTTGCGCAGCGCAATGGCCACGGCACGCTTGGCGCTGGCCTGGCCCACGATATGGTGGTCCAGCTCGGAGACGATTTCCTGGGGGGTCATGGACGACATGGCGAAAATTCCAGTCAAATTGGGCTCTAGCGCTTATCTATCAAGCGCTAGCAGCTATCAAAAACGTATCAAATGCGGCAAAGACCGCCCTGCAAAAAACACCCGGCCTACAAGGTCTCTATGGTGTGGTTCATGTTGGTGTAGATGCACAACTCGCCAGCAATCTCCAGCGACTTCTTGACGATGTCCTGCGCAGAGAGGTCGGTGTGGTTGAGCAACGCCTTGGCCGCCGAGTGCGCGTAGGCCCCGCCCGATCCAATGGCCACGATGCCCTGCTCGGGCTCCAGCACGTCGCCATTGCCGGTGATGATGAGCGAGGCCTCCAGATCGGCCACGGCGAGCATGGCTTCGAGGCGGCGCAGCACGCGGTCGGTGCGCCAGTCCTTGGTGAGTTCAATGGCTGCCCGCACCAGGTGGCCCTGGTGTTTTTCGAGCTTGGCTTCAAAGCGCTCAAACAGGGTGAAGGCATCGGCCGTGGCGCCCGCAAAACCGGCCAGCACCTTGCCGTGGTGCAGCTTGCGCACCTTGCGCGCCGTGCCCTTGACCACGATGTTGCCCAGGGTGACCTGGCCATCCCCGCCAATGGCCACTTGAACGCCCTGGGGCGTCTGGCGGCGTACGCTCAGGATGGTGGTGCCGTGGAACACCGGATGGTTGTCGTTTGATGAGTCCATAGCTGCGGCAGTTGAGGGCACGGGCAGCGCTTTCAAGGCGACGCCGAACGCTAACTGCCACGAGCAGCCACCGAATCTGTGGCCCTGCAGCCCACCCAAAAACTATGCAACGATCACGGCCCGCACCCAGCCGGCGCGCAAGGGTTGCTCCGCCGCACTGGTGGTGCGTCCCATGGAGGTTTCAGTTCTTTCGGGGTACCACCCAAGCGTGCTCGTTGATACCGATCACGTTGAAGAAAATTGCCACCAGCCGCTGCAGGTTCTGGAACTGGATCACATGGCCGTGGCCCTGCTGCTCGGCCGCCCAGTTGAGCACCGAGCCCGCAGCCGCGAAGTCCACACGAATGAGCTTGTCGCAGGCAATGGTCAGCGGCACACCCGGGCGCAGGAAGGCTTGGAAAGGCTCCAGCAGTGGCGTGGCATCACCATCGATATAGCCGCTGAGCTGCGCCACGGGACCCGCCTCCAGCGGAGCGGGGGCGGACAACTCACCCAGGTCGGAGGCCATGAAGTCACTGTCGGCCGCCAGAGGCGCCGAGCCCGAAGACACACCTTCGTTGTCCGAATACCCGCAGCGCGGCGACGCCCACGACGGTGGAGAGACTTCGTAGGTCACGCAGTAATCCAGCGCAACCAGCTCGAACTCATCCGGCTTGCCCATGAGCCGCAGTGCCGCCATGCGCAGGCGCCACCACTCGGGGCTGGTGGCGCGGTCGCCAGACTGGGTTTTGGCATCCAGCAGGGCGTTGAGCTTTTCTACCCCGGAGAACACCAGCTGAACATCACGCTCGGCCCACTGGGTGAACTGGTCCGCCAGCAAAGGCACGGCAGCGTCATCGATAGCGCCCAAGCGGGCCCAGGACAGGGTCCAGGGCGACGCGGCGCGTGCCAACGAGGCCTGGAGTGCGGCCACCGAAGACACAGCCAGCGTGGGCGGCGCGTTCCAGCTGAAATCGCGGCGCACCGCGCCTGCCGGTGCGGCTGCAGCCGCTCCAGGCGCAGCCGCTGCGGCGGGCGGTGCCATGCCCAATTGCTCGGGCATGGAAAACCACAGCGGTGCGGAGCGGCTGTACTGGGCGGCGAAGTCGATGGCCAGGGTGTCAAACCGGTCATGCTGGCCCGTTGCACGGTACAGGTCGAACAGTGTCATCCAGATTTCGAGCTGGTCGTCGGGCGCATCCTGCTGGTGCTGGGCCAACACATCGAGCAGGCCGGACTCGGCACCGGCATGGTCGCCATTGGCAAACCGGATGGCAGCTTCTTCTAAATCGGGTTCGTGCACGAATTCCTCCGGTTCGGATGCGGGCGCTGGCGTTACCGCAGTAGCTGCCGCAAGGCTGAAGGACGCTTCGCCAGGACCTGCGCCCGCGAGCATTTGCGCATCGGTGCCGCCAAACCGGCCAATCGCCATGCTGTCATCGGCAAACAGCGGCTGGACACCGGCCTTGTTTTCGAGGGGCGCTGGCAGGCTGCCGGGTGCCGTGGGCGCATACGCCCTTGCGTGGGCGGAATCAGAGGACGCAGCTGCGTCGGCAGCAACAGGCATGGCGCCAGGTTGCGTGGGAGCCTCTGCACCTTGCTTGCTCTTCCACCACTGCTGCGACATCTGCGCTTCGATCTCGTCGATCTTCTTGAGCGTGACGGCCCGCTCGTCGGGCGATGCCATGCTGCTCTGAAAGAACGAGGGGCGCCCTGCGGCGTCTTCCACACGCTGGCCTTGCAGCACCTCGCGCTGACGCAGCTTGCGCAGCTGATCGAACTCGCGGCGCCGCACGAAATCGTTGCGGCGCTTGCGCTCGATCATCTCCTTGAGCATCTGCTTGCTGTACTGGCTCTCCCGGTCGTCCTGGATGGAGTCCAGCTCGGTCCAGTTCACCGTCGGGTTCTTCACGAACCGAACCACCTTCGACAGCAGGCCTCCGGGGGTGGTTTCTTCCTTGCTCATGGCTCAGGGTGCGCTTGGGGTTGATCAGGCCAGACGGCCCGGTCAATCACCAAACATCTTCTGCTTGAGTTCGCGGCGTTGTTGTGCTTCGAGGGACAACGTGGCAGTGGGACGGGCAATCAGGCGGCCCACACCAATGGGTTCGCCGGTTTCGTCGCAGTAGCCATAGTCACCTGCGTCGATGCGGGCAATGGACTGCTCGATCTTCTTGAGCAGCTTGCGCTCGCGGTCGCGGGTGCGCAGCTCCAGGGCATGTTCCTCTTCGATCGTGGCGCGGTCGGCCGGATCGGGCACCACCACGGTGTCTTCACGAAGGTGTTCGGTGGTTTCACCAGCGCTGTTGTGGATCTCCTGCTTGAGCTGCACCAGCTTCAGGCGGAAGAAGGCCATCTGCTTGTCGTTCATGTACTCGTCGTCAGGCATGGCCATGACTTCGGCATCGGTCAACTCAGCGGCGGACTTGGTTTTCCAGTTGTTCGCCAGCTTGGGGTCTTTTTTGGCAGCCGTATACGTAGGCTGTGCTTGCGCGGTCGTGGGCATGGTATGTAGATAACTGGCTTTGGCAGCGGTCGAAGCCACTGTCTGTGCCATGGATGGTACGGTCAATTGGGCCAATCGTGAAGAAGGCCGGGTTGTGCGCACGGGTACCTGCGAGCCTGCTTGCAGCACGGGTGCCGGAGCAGGAGCCGCCACGGCGGGGGGTGCGGCCACCTTGGGCGCCGCAGCAGCCTTGGCAGTGGCCTTCGCAGCAACTTTGGGTGCCGCTGTGGCGGCGGCGCTTTTCGCCGCGGCAGGGGTTGCCTTGGTGGCCCCCTTGGATTTGCTGGTGTCGGCTTTCACTTCCTGGTCTCCTTGCAGTACGGGCGGGCCCTAGCTGCATTCGCAGCCAAGGGCGGGTGGCAAGCCTTCCGGGGTTTTACCGGGGCGCGATTGTATCGACCTGGGCTGACGCAAACGAAAACGTTGCAGATACAACACAAACACGCCGTTCTCCCCTGGGCGGCACAGGCCCCGATGAGGGTCAGACCAGGCTTTGTTCCAGCCCCTGCAGGAAGATGTCCTTGGGCAGGTCAATGCCAATAAAGACCATCTTGCTCGTGCGCGTCTCACCCTCGGCCCATTGGGGGCCCAGATCGCTTCCCATGAGCTGGTGCACCCCCTGGAAGATCACCTTGCGTTCAGTGCCCTTCATATTAAGCACACCTTTGTAGCGCAGCATGCGCGGGCCGTAAATATTCACGATGGCCCCCAGGAAGTCCTCCAGCTTGGCCGGGTCGAACGGCCGGTCGGAGCGGTACACAAAACTCTTCACATCATCGTCGTGGTGATGGTGGTGACCATGGCCATGTTCATGCTGGTGCGAGGGGTGGCTGCAGTGCTCGCCATGTTCGTGGTCATGATCATGGTGGTCGTGCCCGTCCCCTTCTTCCTTCAGGAAGTCTGGATCGATATCCAGCTTGGCATTGAGGTTGAAGCCGCGCAGGTCCAACACCTCTTTGAGCGGTACCTCGCCAAAATGCACGGCCTTGATGGGCGCGCGCGGGTTCATGTGCTTGAGGCGATGGATCAGCGCCTCGGTCTCGTCCTTGGACACCAGGTCGGTCTTGGACAGGAAGATCTGGTCCGCAAAACCCACCTGGCGGCGCGCTTCCTGGCGGTCATTGAGCTGCTGGGGTGCGTGCTTGGCGTCCACCAGGGTGATGATGGAGTCGATGAGGTAGGTCTCGGCGATTTCTTCGTCCATGAAGAAGGTCTGCGCCACCGGCCCCGGGTCAGCCACGCCGGTGGTCTCGATCACGATGCGGTCGAACTCCAGCAGGTTCTTGCGCTTCTTGGCGGCCAGTAGCTGCAGCGTCTCGCGCAGGTCTTCGCGGATGGTGCAGCAGATGCAGCCGTTGCTCATCTGCACGATCTGCTCCTTGGACTCGGTCACGAGGATGTCGTTGTCAATGTTCTCTTCGCCGAATTCGTTCTCGATCACGGCGATCTTCTGGCCATGGGCTTCGGAGAGCAGGCGCTTGAGCAGCGTGGTTTTGCCCGAGCCCAGGAAGCCGGTGAGGATAGTGACGGGGATCAGTGCCATAAATCTGTCTTTCAAGGGGATCAATACCTGCGCTGCGGCCCGATGCCACTCAGCGCGACCTCCCTGCGGAGGGACTCATTTTTCAGTGTACCGAGGCTGTCAAGCCCTTGCAGGGCACGGATAGCTCACGCCTTGCGCATCACCACCAGCCCCTTGAGGTACTCGCCCTCCGGAAACTCCAGCGTCATCGGGTGGTCGGGCGCGCCGCCCAGGCGCTCCAGGATGTAGCCGTCCACGCCCGCATCCGCGCCCGCCGACGCCACGATCTTGTGGAACAGGTCGGCGCTGATGCCGCCCGAACACGAGAAGGTGAACAGCACCCCGCCCGGGGTCAGCAGTTGCAGCGCCAGCCGGTTGATGTCCTTGTAAGCGCGGGCCGCGCGTTCGGCGTGCGCTGCGGTCGGCGCAAACTTGGGCGGGTCGAGGATGATGGCGTCAAACCGCTGGCCTTCCTTGAGGAACTGGCGCAGTGAAGCGTTCACGTCGGCGTCCATAAAGCTCGCGCGGTTCGGGTCGAAGCCGTTGAGCGCCACGTGCGCACGGGCACGCTCCAAGGCAGGACCGGACGAGTCGATGGACGTCACATGCCCATCGGCCACGGTGCCTGCCGCACGCATGCCCGCCAGCGCCGCCACGCTGAAGCCGCCGGTATAGCAATAGCAGTTGAGCACATGCTTGAAGCCCAGGCGCTGGGTGTAGTCGGCAAACCGCTTGCGGCTGTCGCGCTGGTCCAGGTAGAAGCCGGTCTTGTGGCCCTCGGCGATGTTGAGCGTCAGGCGCCACTGGTGTTCGTGGATGGCGAGTTCAAGCGGTGGCCCTTCGCTATCGCCCGCCACGCCCGCGGGCCCGCCGCGCAGCCAGCCCGTGGCTGGCTCCAGACCTTCCAGCGCACGCGCGCTGGCGTCTGAGCGCTCGTACAGCTTGGTCAGGCCCGTCTCGCGCAGCAGCGCGTCGGCGATCACATCCTTCCAGCGCTCGGTGCCCGCGCTGGTGAACTGGGCCACCAGCGTATCTCCATAGCGGTCCACGATGAGCCCCGGCAGACCGTCGGATTCACCGTGCACCAGACGCACGCCATCGCTTTGCACGTCAAATCGGGCTCTGGCGATTATGGATCGGGCGCAAGCAGCTATAAAAAACGGAGCATCAATGCGCTGTGCTTCGTCAAAGCTCCACACCCGCGCGCGTATGCGCGAACTGGGACTGAAGGCGGCCCAGGCAAGGAACTGGCCTTCGTGCGACTCCACACGCACGGTCTCGCCGCTGTCGCCGCCGCCCTTGGCGATGGCCGATTCGAAGATCCAGGGGTGGCGGCGCAGGAGCGAGCGCTCTTTGCCAGGGCGAAGGCGAAGGGTTTTCATGCCCCGGATTGTGCGGGCTCACCGCTGCTGTCTAACCATCATCCCTTGAAAAACAGCATGCGCGGACCACGCAGCAAGCCCGCCCATTTGCACAGAAGAACGCACCACAGCGCTGGTGATGAAAGCATATTTATCATTTTTGAAATCATTTATTTGACAAATGTGATTAAATCTTCTTAGAATTCGCACAACTATCATTTTTATCAAAAAGACATGCCAGCGAATCTTCACACCCTATCCAGCCTGGGTTCTATCCCTGATGCAGCCCCAACGGTCTTGACCGATCTTCGCGAGTTCCTGGCATTCAAGATCGGCAACGAGGAGTACGGCGTAGATATCCTGCGGGTGCAGGAGATCCGTTCGTACGAAAAGCCCACCACCATCGCCAATGCCGCCGCCGACCTGAAGGGCGTGGTCAACCTGCGCGGCGTGATCGTGCCCATCATCGACCTGCGCCTGAAACTGGGCTTGCCAGAGGCTCGCTATGACCATCTGACCGTGGTGATCGTGCTCAACATTGGTCAGCGCGTCGTGGGCGTTGTGGTGGATGGCGTGTCTGATGTGCTCACGCTGGAGAGAGAGCAATTGCGCCCTGTCCCCGCACTCGACATGGACGTGGATCGGGACCACCTGCTGGCCATCGGATCGGTCGATGACCGGATGCTCATCCTGCTCGACATCGAAAAGCTCTTGGCACCCTCGTTGCCATCGCCCCTCACCGTGCAATGACACGCTGTCGCATTGCCACGAAACACAAACAAACCTACACGGAATCCCCATGAACTTCTTCAGAGCATTCGGCATTGCGAAACGCCTGCACCTGCTGTCCTTCGCACTCATCAGTGGCCTGACCCTGGTCGCGCTTCTCGCATGGTTCAACCTCTCCGAGGTCACCGCCCAAACCCGAAAGGTCGCCACAGAGTCCGTTCCCCACCAGTTGCGACTGGCAGCCATGGAGCTCAACGTCACACGATCATCTCTCCAGTTGCGCCATGCGCTGCTGGTCCGGACACCCAGCGACGTGAAGGCCACCTTGGCAGACATTGCGGAGAAAAAGAAGCTGATCGACACCGACCAGTTGGCACTGGAAAAAACTGCTGTCACCACGACCGAAAAGACTGAGTACGCTGCACTCGTTCAGGCGCTGGGCACGTTCTGGCAGATCGCAGGGCAAAACATCCAGTTGATTGAGCAAGGTAACAAGGAAGAAGGCTTCGACTTTCTGGTCGCCAAGACGATTCCTGCCCGGAACGTGGTGCTCGAGATGCTGAGCCAACAAAAGCAGCGCCAGAACACATCGCTGACCGAGAGCATTGGAAAGATCGAGTCAGATGCGAAACAAACGCTTTACAGCCTGGTGGCAGCCGTCGCGGCGATTGCAGCCGGTTTGATGGTGTTTTCCTGGTATGTCGGCAGCGTCCTTCAGCGCCGGGTGTCAGAAGCGCAAGTGATCGCAGCCCGCGTGCGCGATGGCGACCTGACCGGAGAGGTCATTGACAACGTCAACGATGAATTCAGCCCGCTGCTGCAAGCGCTCTCCGACATGCAGACATCGCTGACACAGGTTGTCTCGCAGGTACGCCAAGGCTCCGACAGCGTGGCCACTGCCAGCGCGGAGATATCGGCGGGCAACAGCGATCTCTCGGCACGCACCGAAAACCAGGCCAGTGCACTGGAAGAAACCGCAGCATCGATGGAGGAGCTGAATTCGACGGTTCGCCAGAACGCCGAGAACGCCCGGCAAGCCAATCAGCTCGCGCAGAACGCGTCGAACGTGGCAAGCCAAGGCGGCGAAGTTGTCGCAGACGTGGTCCGCACGATGAAAGACATCAACGACAGCTCCCGCAAGATCTCGGACATCATCGGTGTCATTGACGGCATCGCCTTCCAGACGAACATCCTGGCCCTGAACGCCGCCGTGGAGGCCGCCCGTGCGGGTGAACAAGGCCGGGGCTTTGCGGTGGTTGCGAGCGAGGTTCGTAGCCTGGCAAGCCGATCCGCAGACGCCGCGCGCGAAATCAAAGTGCTGATCGGTGCCAGTGTGGAGCGGGTAGAAGCCGGCTCCGCCCTCGTGGACCGGGCAGGCCAGACCATGAGCGATGTGGTCTCGGCGATTGGCCGCGTTACCGACATCATGGCGGAGATCAGCGCAGCCAGTTCCGAGCAGAGCCAGGGCGTGGACCAGGTGAACGAAGCTGTCACCCAGATGGACCAGGCTACCCAGCAGAACGCAGCACTGGTGGAGGAAATGGCAGCAGCAGCCAGCAGCCTTAACACCCAGGCAGCGGAGTTGGTCAACGTGGTTTCCTCCTTCAAGATTTCGCCCTTGGCTTTGGAAGAGCGCCCTGCGTTGGTGCCCGCACAAGGAGCGCTCAGCACATCCACCACATACGCTTCACGGCCTCCGATGGCCCGGAAAGCCCCAAACCAGCGATCAGCGACCTCCGCCATCAAGGCGGCTGTCCGAAGTGTGGCAATGGCGAAATCGGGCGTGGCGCATCTGCCTTCGGCAAAACTCGTGACTGCCGCTCCACATGCAGAGAAAGAGTGGGAAAACTTCTAGGAACCCGCCGGACTTGGAAAACGTCTGTTGCAAGTTGCCCCCCCCCAGGGGCAACTTTCGCTATCGACACTCCAAGCCCGACAGCCTCAAGGCCAGACGCCAGACGCCAGGCGTCAGCTGTTGAAGTCCCCTTGGAATGACCACCTTCGGGTGGTTTTTCTATTGTTCAGAAGCTGTGAAATGATCCACGTACCGGCAATAGGCTGCCGTTTGCGGGATGCATAGAATTCAATTTTCGCCTTGAACAGAAACCACACGCAGCACCTGCTGCCGCAACTGTCGCCATCCCTGTTGCATAAGGTCAGAATGGCCCCCTGCAGCCCACTCCTCGGTGCTTCGCGCACACTGGGCAGCTGGCGCCTCACCCAGCATCGTCAACACTGACTTGAGGTTGTGCGCCACGCGCCGCAGCGCCTGTGCATCTTGCGCCGCCACGGCCAGATCGCCTTCCATCACATCTTGAGGAAACCGGGCCAGGCATGCCTGTCGATAAGCTTCGTAAAGCGCCCGGTTGCCGCCGAAAAACTCGGCCACTGGATTGTGTTGAGCAACGGTGACGACGGCGGAATCGGCCTGAGCCCCCAAGTCGAGGCTGGCCAGAGTCTCAGAAACACATGCCATCAGCGCCCCCACGGAGGCGGGTTTGTGCAGAACGCGCCAGACGTTGAGCGACTCCAACCGGCGCTGCGTGGCTGGGTCAATCCCACCACTGAACACCACGGTGCGGCAGGCCGCTCCCTGAGGCGAAAGATTTGTCTGCATCCATACCAGTAGATCAAGGCCGGAGCCATCGGGCAGGGTCAGATCCGTGAGGACCAGGGGTGCCACTTCGGTGGTCAGCGCCTGCTTCGCCTCGACGAGCGTGGCGCATTGCACCAGATTCACGCCGAGGGGATCGAGCGCCATCTGGACAAACCGGCGCACTGACGGATCGTCCTCCACCAACAGCACGCGCGGCTGCGTCACGACGGCGCTCAGGCCTTCTCGGCCACAGGACGCAGGAACCCCGCCAGCAACGCAGGCAGCTCCTGCACCAAGCGGGGCTTGTGCACCACAGGCAGCCCGGCCAGCGCAAAGGCGTAGGGACTGCGCTGCTCTTCGTCGAGCGAGGTCACAACGATCAGACGGCTGCGCTGGAACTGGGGATGCGAGCGTAGACGCGCAATCAGCGTTGCGCCATCAATGCCAGGAAGAAGGATGTCCACAATCAGCACATCCGGCTGCAGTTCGCCCGCCATCGCCAAGCCAACGATGCCGTCGTCTGCCACATGCAGTTCCACTTGCGGGAAATCGTGCGCCATCAACAGCTTCACCAGGGTCTGGAAATGTGCGGAATCCTCGATCAGCAACACCCGCTGGCCGTGTGTACCCACTGGTTCGCGAGAAGCGCCGACCTGCTCGGCGCGCCTGGGAGCAGCTTTGACCACCCCATCGTCTGGCGCGACCACCACACCAGACACGGCAACTTCGGCAACCGGTACAACGGGCTGGCCCTGACCCTGCCGCTGGGCCAGCCACCGCTCGACCGATGCCTTCGCGATGCGCCGATGACCTCCTGGTGTTTTCCAGGCCTCCAGCTCACCCCGGTCCACCATCAGCTGAACAGAACGAACCGCCATGCCCAGCACCCGCGCCACATCACGGGTACTGCAATCCACCGGCAGCGAAGAGAGAAGACTGAGTTCCATATCGGCGAATTTTATCACTTCGAAAAATCACTTTTATGATAAAATTGATAAAACTAGTTACAACAAGCGCCCAACCATGAACAAACGCATTCTGATCATCGAAGACCATGCGGATATCCGCCGACTGATCCGCATGACCCTGGAGTTCGAAGACCACGACATCCATGAAGCCGTCAACGCCGACGAGGGCCTGGAGGCCGTGCGAACGCTGCGCCCCCAGTTACTGTTGCTGGACATCATGATGCCCGGAAGCATGGACGGACTCGATCTGTGCCGCCTTGTCAAAAGCGACCCATCGCTGGGCAAACCCTGGGTGGTGCTGCTGACGGCTCGCGGGCAAAGCCAGGATATCGAGGCGGGGATGATGGCCGGGGCCGACGCCTATCTGCTCAAGCCCTTCAGCCCCCTCAAACTGATCGAAACCATCAACCACCTGGGCACAACCCCCGGCGAGGCGCCATGAGCATGGTTGCAGCTGCACGCGAAAATACCCAGTTCAGCCCTGCGGCGGCCGACCAGATGGAGAAGATCGTCTTCGATCTGGGGCGCATGTACCAGGAACGCAACGAGGCGTTGCAGGAAGTGGCCCGCGCCCACCATGAGGCACTGTTTCTGCTGTCCATGGCGGCGGAATACAAAGACGATGACACAGGCATCCACATCGTGCGCATCGGATTCCTGGCCGAGGCCCTGGCACTTTTTCTGGGCGAGTCCAAGGACTACGCCCTGATGCTGCGCAAGGCGGCCCCCATGCATGACATTGGCAAGATCGGCATTCCTGACGACGTGCTGAAGAAACCTGGTGCCTTCACGCCTCAGGAGCGCATGATCATGAACCGGCACCCTGCCATCGGGGCAGACATCCTGGGAAAATCGCGCATCGCGCTGTTCCAGGTGGCCGCCGAAATTGCGCTTGCACACCATGAACGCTGGGATGGCAAGGGTTACCCGAACCAGTTGGCAGGCCAAGCCATCCCCCTGTCGGGGCGCATTGTGACCATCGTGGACTTCTACGACGCCCTGACCATGGACCGCGTCTACCGCCCGGCCTTCAGCCACGAAAAAGCGCTGGAGATGCTCCTGGCAGAACGAGGCAAAGCCTTCGACCCGGATATCGTGGACTGCTTCCTGCGCAACAGCGCCGCCATTTCGGCCTTGCGTGAGCAAGTCACGGTCGGACGCATGACCTTCGCCGACCTGATCAACCGCAAGCAGGAGGCACCATGATATTCCGTACATACCGAGTGCAGGCTGCGGTGCTCATGCTCCTGGCCACCGCTCTGGCCTCCTGGGGCGCCACAGCAGGTGAGGTTCAGGACCGCGTTCAGGCCCGGGGTGAAGTCAGGGTCTGTATCTGGCCCGCGTACCAGCGCATCTCGTTTCGGGACCCGCGCTCCGGCCAGCTCAGCGGCCTGGACATCGATCTGGCTACCGCATTGGCGTCAGATCTGCGCGTCAAGCTGCGATTCGTGGACTCGTCCTTCGTCACCTTGGTGCAGGACCTGCAGGCAGGCACATGCGATGTAGCGATGTTCGGCATCGCCATGCTGCCGCAGCGCATGGAGCAACTCCAGTTCTCCACGCCCTATTTGCAAAGCGATATCTATGCCGTAACCACACGCACCAGCCGCATCGTGCGGCAGTGGAGCGACATCGACCAACCCGGCGTGCAGGTAGGCGTGCAGGCTGGAACGTTCATGGAGCCCGTCATGCGGCAACGCCTCAAGCATGCAGGTCTCGTCTCCATCCACCTGCCACAGACGCGCGAACGCGAGCTCATTGCGGGCCGCGTGGACGTCTTCATGACCGATTACCCCTACGGTCGCGCACTGATCGAAAGCACGGAATGGGCCGCACTGGTGGCACCCCCCAAGCCGTTCTATACGCTCCCCTACGCCCATGCCAGCAAACCAGGCGACGTCGAATGGAGAGCCGTGCTCAACGCTTTTGTCGCCCGGATTCGGCAGGACGGTCGCCTGGAAACGGCAGCACGGCGCCACGGACTCGAAAGCATCCTCCTGAACTGATGCCCCTGCCATGAAACGATCCATTCCCTTTGCCAAGCTCAGCTTGCTGGAAGTTGCCAGCAGCAGGGCGCTCTTCGGGGGCACACTTCTCATGCTGGCCGTAATCGTCGGCACCGCATCGCTGATGTGGCTGGAGTTCCGCCGCACAGAAGCTCAGGACCGCAAGCAGCTCGAACTACTGGCCAGCGTCATGGAGTCGCACGCCAGCCAGGTTTTCGACAACACCAAGCTCACCCTCGACAGCCTTGCGAAAAACCTGACCACCGAGAACCACACTCCCGCGCAGCTCGAAGCACAGCAGTCTTACCGCTTGCAAGGCCTGCCTTTTCTGCGCAGCATCGCCATCGTCAGCTCCGAAGGGCTGGTGCTGGCCTCCACGACCGCCTCGGACCGGGGTGGCCGGGTGGATCTGCAGCGCCTGCCTCCTTCACCAGCGACCGATGAGCGGGTGGTCATTGGAGCCTGGGTGCATGGCCGCACACTCGCCCAAGATATGCGCAATGCAGCCGTGCCAGCGGGCCTTGGCTACATTCCCATGGTGCGCCTGGTTCGCCTGCCATCGAACGCTGTGGTGACGTTGGTGGCACAGATCAATCCCGACGCCCTGGCCACCTACCAGCGGCAGTTGATGGAGGCGGGCCACCCTGGCACACAGGTCATGCTGGCGTTGGACAACGGGACCTTGCTCACCCAGGTGGGCAACGACACCCTGAATCTTGGAAGCAGCCTGGGCACCCACCCTTTGTTCCAGGGTTTGCTGCCAGCGCACAAAGGAACCTACGGCCCGCTGCAAACCTTTCAGGCGCGCAGCCTGGGCGCCTGGCGCAGCTCCAATAGCCAGCCTCTGGTGGCGTTTGTAGAGCAACCCTATGAAGCCACGACCCAGCAGTGGCTGGACGCAATGCGAGGACCGCTGCTGTTCATGGGGGTGGCCTTGGCGCTGATAGGACTTCTCACGCATGCGTCCTGGCGCAATGCCCGCGCAAAAGAAGTTGCGCAACGTGAACGCGATGAGGCCCAGCAAGAAACCGCACGGCGCGAACAAGAGCTGTCCGTCCTGTTCCGAAGTGTTCAGGAGCTGATCTTCCGCACCGATGCCCAAGGGACCATCCGGTTCGTCAATCCCCGCTGGCATGCCATTACCAACCAGCCCGCTGAAATGGCCCGAGGCCAGCGTCTGCGGGACGTCGTCCACCCCGAGTGCCGCGATGGCGTGGATGCCCTGTTCGACGCCACCCAGTCCCCGGGCGTGCGCATGGCGCAGGTCCGCCTCACGGGACCCGCAGGAGAAACGCGCGCGCTGGACATCTCGGTGGTTCCGCTGCGTGACCGGTCGGGTCAGTTGCGCGGCTTTGCGGGCAGCGCGGTGGATGTGACAGCCCTGCTGGCCGCCCAGCAAAGCCTGCAAGAGCAGTTGGCCCTCACAAGCCAGGTGCTCGAATGCAACCCGTTGCCCATCTGCATGACCGACACTGAAGGACGTCTTCTCTCGGTCAACCAGGCCTGGGAAAGTTTCATGGGACTGTCGCGCAAAAGCGTCCTGGGGATGCGCAACATCGACTTTCTGCCCAAGCAGGAGGCGCAGGCGTACTGCGCACACCAAGAACAACTGTTGCGCGAGGGCGGTCGTGTCCGCTACGAAGAGCGCATGCGCCGACCCGATGGCAGCTTCCGGGATGTGCAGGTCACCAAGGTGCTCGTCACCACCAACGGCAAGCAGCCCATCGGTATCCTGACCGCCAAGATGGACATCACGGAATTCCGGGCCGCACGCGATCTGGCCGAAGAGGCGTCGCGCTCCAAGTCGGAATTTGTGGCCAACATCAGCCATGAGTTGCGCACGCCCCTGCAATCCATCCTGGGCTTCTCCGAACTCGGACTGGCGCGGGGCCGCCATCAATCCAAGCTGGCGTCCATGTTCAGTGACATCCACGACGCGGGCCAGCGCATGCTGGTGCTGGTCAATGACCTGCTCGACATCGCAAAGATCGAGAGCACGGTTGGAGCCTTCCAATTCGAGCGCGCCGACGTGCGCGATCTCATCGAGGAAGTGGCGGCAGAGATGGAGTTGCTGCTGGACCGCAAACGCCTGGGCCTGGGCTTGCGACTGGGCCGCATGCCTTTGATCGCCAAAGTGGATCCATCGCGCTTTCAGCAAGTGGTACGCAATGTCTTGAGCAACGCCATCAAGTTCTCGCCCGAAGACAGCATCATCGACATCACCGCCGGAGTCTCGGACGACCACAGCATCCACATCCAGGTGCGCGATCAAGGCCCGGGCATACCTCCCGCAGAGCTGGAGACCGTGTTCCAGGCCTTCGTGCAATCGAGCAAGACGCGCGATGGCTCCGGCGGAACGGGCCTGGGCCTGGCGATATGCCGCAAGATCGTCGAAGCACATGGGGGGCGCATCCATGCCACCAACGGGCCCGACGGCGGTACCATCTTCCATATCATGCTGCTCACCGCAGGCTACACGGACACGATGCCAGCCCCGCTCACATGAACAGGAAGCCCAGCAAGCCCCAATCCTCCGACTGGCGCAGCAGCCCGGCGCTGATGTACTTTGTGGTGGCCTGCGTTTTCAGCGCTGTAGTGCTGCTAGGTGCCTGGGCCACCATGGCCGCCATGCTGCGCTGGCAGTGGAAGGAAACCCTGGACGCCGAGATGCGCCAGAACACCAACACCGCCCTGGCACTGAAGGAGCACACGCTGCGCATCCTGGACACGGTGGACCAGGCCATGTGGCGTTTGCAGCATACCGCCGAAGACGGACCACTCAACGGCGAGGACCTGGCAACCATCGCCAATGAAACCGGCATGGTGCCGCACATCCTGACGCAGTTGTCCTTCGTGGGCCCCGATGGCCGCTTTCAGGGCAGCAACCTCGACCCCGACGGCTCGCGCAGCAACCATGTGAGCCTGATGGACCGCGACCATATCCGGGTGCACTTGCTGCCCGCCGAAGCGGCCCCGCCCAGCTCTGGCATGCTGCACAACGGCCTTTTCATCAGCAAGTCCCTGCTGGGCAAGGTGTCGGGGGTATCAACCATCCAGCTCTCACGCAAGGTCACGGCCGCTGATGGGCGCGTCCTGGGGGTGGTGGTGGCGTCACTCAATCCACGCCATTTCGCCGACGTGTACCGGGGCGTGCAACTGGGCAGCGACGGCGGTGTGGGACTTGCGGGGCTTGACGGAGTGATCCGTGTGCGCGTGTTGGGAGGTGCCAGCACAGAGGTTGGGATGCAACTGCCCGCGCCCCTCCTGCAAGCACTGCGCAGCCAGGACAGCGGGGCCATGTTGTCGCCATCGTCCGACGCCAGACTGCGCATTATTGGTTTCAGCCGTGTCGGAGGTTACCCGCTTGCCGTACTCAGCGGCACCTCAGAAGAACACTCTTTCACCCGCTGGCGCACCACACGCGACACGATCCTGTGGTTGACGGCACTGTTGAGCCTGGCGGTTGTGGCCTTTGTCGCCGTATTTCTGGGAAGCATACGCAGGTTGGCAGTCAGCCACGCGGCACTGACCCGCAGCGAGGCCGAAGCCCAGCGCGCCAACCAGGCCAAAAGCGAATTCCTGGCCGCCATTTCGCACGAGCTGCGCACTCCGCTGACGAGCATCCGCGGCTTTGCTGAACTCATGGAGCTGCGCAGCAACGATCCACAGACCCGGGAGCAATCGAGCCTTATTCGCCAGGGCGCTGAGCACCTGAACGCTCTGCTGACGGAAATCCTCGATCTGGCGCGGATTGAAGCGGGTGCCATGCCAGCGCACCCCGAGCCCGTGGAACTGCCCGGTCTGCTGCACGATGTGATTGAGCTTTTCCGCGTCAGTGCCGTGGCCAAATCGTTGGCACTCACGGCGACCACGGCCGCCAATGTCCCGAACGCCCTGGTAACCGACCGCCTCAAGCTCAAGCAGATCCTGAACAATCTCTTGTCCAATGCCATCAAATTCACCACATCGGGCACCGTGTGCCTAGCCGTGGATACCAGCGCAGACGGTCACCATGTGCAGTTCCATGTCACAGACACGGGCCCGGGTATCCCGGAAAACCTGCACGAGGTCATTTTCGAAAAGTTCAGCCAAGGCCACGCCCGCGTCAGCTACCAACACGGGGGCACCGGACTGGGGCTGTCGCTGTCTCGTGCGCTTGCCCAACTGCTGGGCGGCACGTTAACCGTCAGGTCCCGGGTGGGCGAGGGCTCCACATTTACGCTGTCGCTGCCTCTGCAAATTCCGCCGAAAGCCGCCCCGCCGTTCGCATAAGCCGCATTGCTTACCACTGCGGGGCCGATACACCGACACCGCAGTAGTTCATTGGTTATGCATCAGCGGCGACGGCGTGCAAAGGCCGTGGTGAAGCAGCCCATCAGAATCGACAAAATGATCATCCCCCACTGGGACAGCGTAGGAATGGGTGACGCAAACCCGATCTGGCTTGCCGGAGAACACACTTCCAGACCCGGCGTGGCCCCGGTAGCGGCCACTGGCGTCACACAGAAAAACAGGAAGTTGCCCACATCGCCTGCCACCGGGGTATACCCCATCGTTGTGGCGACATTCGTTCCTGCCGCCACGCTGTTGCTGGGGCTGCGCACCCAGCGGAAGGTGGATGCACCCTGCACGTCTGCATTGGCGTCCGTGTAGGTGTAGTTGCCTGTGGCGGGTTGCCCAATGGTCGGCACGCCCGCAACGGACACGGACAGGGCCACAGGGGGCACCTGCGCAACCACCGAGATTTGCACCGTCGCATCGTCACAAAGAGCCGCGTTCGGAGCAGGCAGGCACACCCGGTAGGTGAATGTGTCGGTCCCGCTGAAGCCAGCATTCGGCGTGTAGGTGTAAGCACCCGTCGCGCTGTTCAGATTCAGGGTGCCGTTGGCGGTGCTCGCGAGCACCGCGTACGTGGAACCCACCGGGGCAGAATCATTGCCCGTCACCGAAGCATTGAACGGCACCCCTTGGGTGGCGGGGCCTGCATTGTCATCTACCGCATTCGGGCCGACGGTCACCGTGACCGTAGCGGGGACGCAGGTTGCCTGATCAGGTGCTGGCTTGCACTGTTGATAGGTGAACGTATCCTGGCCTGAAAAACCAGGTTGCGGCGTGTAGGTGTAGGCCCCCGTGGATGGATCGAGCACCACAGAGCCGTTGGCGGGTGTCGCAACCACGGCAAAAGTGGAGCCAACCACGGTCGTGTCGTTGGTGGCCACATTGCCCGGCACTGGGGTATTGAACGGGGTGGTGGCCGTGTCGTCCACAGCGCCGATGGCCCCAGGCGGCAAGGTCACCGTCACGGTTCCAACATCCACCCAGGTGCCTGGCACCGTCGCTGCATCGGTCACGGCCAGGTTGTCCAGCTCGAAGCCCCCTCCTCCAGCGTGGCGGACAACGATGGTCCTGAAATTGACGCTGGCCCCCCGCAGCAACAGGTTGATGTAGCCATAGGGCTCTCCTGTATTGCGACCCGCAGGCGGATTGGGGTTGCCAAAGTAGTCCGCCTTGGCGTACGAATTGCCGTCGATCGCCGTGATGTTGCCGCCCCCACCCAGCAGCGTTGTCAGCGAGTTCGTCGTGAACTGCGCCAACAAGGTGTTGGTGTCGTCATAGAACTCGATGGTGTTGCCGGCATTCCCCGCCGACCACCAGAATCCAACGTACTTCCGGTCGCCAATCAGGGTGATGGTGACCTGGTTGCCATTTCCTATTGCAAGGTAGTTCCCTGTCCCATCTGCGCCACCGTACTGGTCCGCCGCAGTGCGGTTGACACCCCCGGTGGCACCCGTCCAAGCCCCGATGGCAAAACTCCCCGTCGCACCAATTGCCCCCGCTGCATCCGAGAAGGTTTCAACAATGGCGCCCGATCGCGTCGTGTTCTGTTCGCCGGGCGGTGAAAGGTATACGTCCAGAGTCTGAGCGCCAGCGTTGAAGCCACTCAGCAAAGAAGCCGCGCAAATCAGCACGGCAGACAAGGTCGGGGGACGCAGCAGAGAACCGGGGAAGCGCATAGATCGGGACAGGCTCAAAAGTGTGGCCGCGATCATAGGGGGGCTGTTACGCAAAGCGACAAGCGCCACAGAAATGCAACATTTGTTGACAATCTGCCACCTGCTGCGGCCGCGAGCTCCAGAGTGACTCCCTCTGAATGCGGGGTCAGCAGCCCCCCGTCCCTCACGCCTCAAGCGAGCTCAACCCCCACGCTTGCATGCGACTGATCAAGGCGAAAGTGAAGCGCTGCCCGAGTAGCGGATGTGGCCACAATGCCTCTCAGCGCCCACCGCACAACGCGGTTCAGCGCTCACGCCGTATCAAAGCGCGTGACCGAAACGCCCAAGCCGCGGGGCCCAGTTGGCAAGGATGTCTGCCGACACCAGCACCCGGCGCGCTTGGCCGATGAGCAGGTGGCGCGGCACAAACCCGATGTAGCGCGAGTCGGCGCTGTTGTCGCGGTTGTCGCCCAGCACCAGGTACTCGCCCTCGGGCACCGTCACCGGGCCGAAGCTGCGGTGCGCGGTCACGCCCTGCAGCCACTGCACACGGCGCTCGTGGCCCTGGAGGTGCTCCGTCCAGCGGGTGGCGGGCACCTGGGCGCCCCATTCCAGCAGGGTTTCGGTCACCGCTTCGGGCGCGTCATAGCGCGCCGCCTCGCCGTTGAGGTACAGCACCTCGTCGCGCATTTCCACAGTGTCGCCGGGCAACGCCGCAATGCGCTTGATGAGCCGCGTGCCATCGCGCGGCGACGAGAAGGTGACCACATCGCCCCGCTCGGGCTCGCCCAGGCGGGCGAGCACCACATCGGTCAGCGGCAGCTTCAGATCGTAGGCCAGGCGGTTGACAAAAACGACGTCACCTTCGAGCAGCGTGGGGCGCATCGAACCCGAAGGGATGGGGTTCCAGTCGGCCACCGCCGTGCGGAAGATGCCGAAACACAGCAGCAGCACGATGAACCCACGGTTCGATTTGATCCATTTCAGCAGCATGACGACAACTCCAAGTAGCTTCAAAGCAAGCGCTCTGCTCGGATGCGCCCTGTTGCAACTTGGTTCCGTGAGACAGGCCATTGCGGATCTCCCCCAACGCTTGCTTTGAGCGCAGCCAATTCCAGTGCACCCGTGGAACCGGCTTTTCCGGGCCACCGGGTGCGTCCCCCTTGGGGGAAGCGGCGCAGCCGCTCAGGGGGGCTTCTTTCTAGCTCGGGGATGCGCCGCGTCATACACCTTGGCCAGGTGCTGAAAATCCAGCCGCGTATAGACCTGCGTGGTCGTGATGTTGGCGTGCCCCAGCAGCTCCTGCACGGCGCGCAGGTCGCCGCTGCTTTGCAGCAGGTGGCTGGCAAACGAGTGGCGCAGCATGTGCGGGTGCACGGGCGTGGTCAGCCCCGCCTGCTGGCTGCGCTGGCGCAGGCGCAGCCAGATCGACTGCGCCGTGAGCCGCTTGCCGCGCTGGCCGACGAACAGTGCTGTGTCGAGCCGCGCAGCGCCTTCGCCGCCGAACGGCGTGGCCCGCAGCTGCAGCCAAGCCTGCAGCGCTGCGGTGGCCGCACTGCCCACGGGCACGCTGCGGCGCTTGCTGCCCTTGCCGAACACGTGGGCCTCCCCGGCTTGCAGATCGACCCAGCCCCGGCCTTGGCGCTGGGTGTCGGCATTGGGGATGGCGTCGAGCCCCGCGAGTTCACCCACGCGCAGGCCGCAGCCGTAAAGCAGCTCGACCATCGCAGCATCGCGCGCCTCCAGCCAGGGGTCGGCGCCGGTGTTGTCGAATTCGGCCAGCCGGACGGCGTCGTCCACGCCCAGCGCCTTGGGCAGTGGCTTGGGCGCCTTGGGGGCGCGCACGTCCTGCACCGGGTTGTGCGGAATCAGCCCCTGCCGCCCCGCCCAGATGAAAAAACCGCGCCAGCCCGAGAGGATGAGCGCAATGCCGCGCCCGCTGCGCCCGCCGCTGTGCATCTGCGCCACAAAACGGCGGATGTGTGCGGTCTGCAGCTGCAGCAGCGGCACGCTGACCGCCGCCGCAAACTGCGCGAGCTTTTCAAGGTCCAGCGCGTAGAGCGTGAGCGTGCGCGCTGCCAGCCGCTTTTCGACGCGCACGTGCTCCAGGTAGCGCAGGACGTGGGGGTCGAGCGTGGTAGGCGCAGTGGGCGTGTCAGACATGGTTGCCGTGGCTGATCCGCCGCAGAGTGGCCGCTGGCCGTCTGGCTACTTCAGACGAAGCAATGCGGCGCTGGCCAGCTCGGCCATGCGCGACAGAAATTCGGTGCCCATCGTGGCATCAAAACGCTGCGGGTCTTGCGAGCCCAGCACCAGCAGGCCAAAGGCGGGCGTGGCGCTGTCGATGGCGCCTGCGCGCAGCGGCAGCAGAGCCAGCGACTGGGCGGGCTCGCCCGCCTCGTTGGCCAGCCAGGCGGCGGGCTCGAAACCCAGGTTGGGGCCGCAGAACGGCATGGTGAGCGACGAGGCGAACGCGCGAGCGTCTTCGCTGGCGCCCTGGGTGAAGTCGGCGTCGATGTACGGCGCGGCCACCTCCCACACGCGGACCGCCGCCTGGGGCACGTCGAAAAGGGTGCGCACACCATCCACCACAGCCTGGGGCAGGTCGAACGGGTCGCGCACCTGCAGCAGGCTGCCGGTCCATTGGTGGACCTTGTTGGCAATGGCGGCGTTTTCGGTGCTGTTGCGCACCATTTCCATGATGCGCTGCTCCAGGCCCTTGATCTTTTCACGCAGCATTTCGGCCTGTCGCTCCTGCAAGCTCACGGCGCGCGCGCCGTGGGGGCTGGTGATCTGCACGCTGGCCAGCACCTCGGCATGGCGTTCGAAAAAGCCCGGCGTGTTGGTGAGGAACTGGGCGATGTCGTCTTCGGTGATCGGTGGGATGTGGGACGTCATAGGAGGGTGTCAGGAATGTCGATCTGGCCTTCGAACACCGTGGTGGCGGGGCCTGTCATGAAAACGGAATCGGTGTCGGCACCGCTCCAGGCAATGGTGAGGCGTCCGCCGCGCGTGTCCACATGCACCTCGTTATCGAGCAGGCCGAGGCGGATGCCGGCCGACACGGCGGCGCAGGCGCCCGTGCCGCAGGCCAGGGTCTCACCAGCACCGCGCTCGAACACGCGCAGCCGCACGTGGGTGCGGTCCACGATCTGCAAAAAGCCTGCGTTCACGCGCTGCGGAAAGCGCGCGTGGCGCTCGATCAAAGGGCCCGCTTCGGCGACGGGGGCGGTATCCACGTTGTCCACCAGTTGCACGGCATGGGGGTTGCCCATGGAGACCACTGCTATCAAAACAGTAGCTGCCAGCGCTTTACCATCCAGCGCTAGAGGCCATTTTTGCCCTGATCCTTGCTCTACAGGGCTCAGGCCGCTGGCATCGAACGGTACCTGCGCGGGATCGAACTGCGGGCGGCCCATGTCCACGGTGACACGGCCATCGGGCGTGAGACGGGGGGCGATCACGCCGCTTTGGGTCTGCACCCGCAGGGTGTCTTTGCCCGACAGGCCTTTGTCGTGCACAAAGCGCGCAAAGCAGCGGGCGCCGTTGCCACACTGCTCCACCTCGCCGCCATCGGCGTTGTGGATCACGTACTCGAAGTCGATACCGTCAGCGGGCGAAGGACGCACGGTGAGGATCTGGTCGGCCCCCACGCCGAAGTGGCGGTCGGCCAGAAAACGGTATTGGGCGGTGCTGAGCCCCAGGCGGCCCTGGGTTTCGTCGAGCACCACGAAATCGTTGCCCGCGCCCTGCATTTTGGTGAAGCGAATCTGCATCCGCCAGATTATCGTCGGTGGGCAACCAATAACCTCAGGCAGCGCCGGTTTCACGGCCCCATTAGGCTTGCGCTCTTTGGGCGCCGCTCTGGCTGCCACCCGCCAAGGACTCTTTGATGCCCGATCTTTCCGCCTTCGCCATCACCCACAAATGGCCCGCCCAGCACCCCGACCGCCTCCAGCTGTATTCGCTGCCCACGCCCAACGGCGTGAAGGTGTCGATTGCGCTCGAAGAGCTGGGCCTGCCGTATGAACCCCACCTGGTGAGCTTTGACGCCAACGACCAGACTTCGCCCGAGTTCCTGTCGCTCAACCCCAACAACAAGATCCCCGCCATCCTCGACCCGAATGGCCCGGACGGCCAGCCGCTGCCATTGTTCGAATCCGGCGCCATCCTGTTGTACCTGGCCGAGAAAACCGGCCAGCTGATCCCGCAGGAGGCCGCTGCGCGCTACGAAACCATCCAGTGGGTGATGTGGCAGATGGGCGGCCTGGGCCCGATGTTCGGCCAGCTCGGCTTCTTCCACAAGTTTGCGGGCAAGGACTATGAAGACAAGCGCCCGCGCGACCGCTATGTGGCCGAATCCAAACGCCTGCTGGGCGTGCTGAACCAGCGCCTGGCAGGCCGCCAGTGGGTGATGGGCGACCAGTACACCATTGCCGACATCGCCATCCTGCCCTGGGTGCGCAACCTGATTGGTTTCTACGGCGCGGGCGACCTGGTGGAGTTTGGCCAGTTCACCGACGTGCAGCGCGTGCTGGACGTGTTTGTGGCACGCCCTGCGGTGGTCAGGGGTCTGGCAATTCCGGCACGCGGCTGAGCGAGGAGAGGGTGCGCGCTGGCGCTTTCTTTCTCGCCCGCCCTTGATATTGATCATGCCGGCCAGCCCGCCGCACGGCCGCCGCGCACCTACGATGGACCTCCTTAAAAAAACAGGGAGTACCTCATGGGATTAACCGTCAACGTTCTGGACGATCTGGGCGCGCACAACCTTCAGGCAGCTGCCCAGGCGGCACTGCAGGAGACCAACGCCATCGCGCTGATCGAGCTGCTGGAGATGCTGTGGAGCTGCGACGTGGAAGGCGCCAACGCCGTCATTGATGCGGTGCTGCTGCGCCTGCAGCAGCTGCGGGCGTTGCGCTGAGTGGGCGACCCCAGCACATCCGCCGTAGTACGGCCCATGGGCCGTACCGAAGTGGGACGTGTGCACACGGCGCGCCTCCCCTCGATAATGGCCCGATGCCCCGCACCAGCCAACAACTGCACCCCTACCGCGAACCTGTAGCCACCCGCCTTGCCGCCACTGTGCTGCTGCTGCGCGATGCACCCGGCAATGCGGGAGGCATCGAAGTCCTCATGACCCGGCGCTCCGACAAGGCCAGCTTTGCACCGGGTGCCTATGTGTTCCCGGGCGGGGGCATCGATGCGCTGGATGCGCAATCACACACCGCCGCCGACCGCCGCCCCACACAAAGCGATCTGCACCTCACCCAGGCCATCGCCGCCATCCGTGAGAGTTTTGAAGAACTGGGTGTGCTGCTGGCCCGCCATGCCGACGGCCCCCGCAAGGGGTTGATGGCCGATGCGCAGGACATCGCCGCCATCGACCGCCACCAGCCGTTTGTGGCGCAATGCACCGCGCGCGGCCTGCGGCTGGCGGCCGACAGCGTTTTCATGCTGGCCCACTGGATCACCGACCGCGACCTGCCGCGCCGCTTCGACGTGCCATTTCTCGTCGCCCGCATGCCCGAGGGCCAGGAGCCTGTGGCTGACGAGGCCGAGCAGTTCGAGCCCGTCTGGGTGCGCCCGGCCGATGCGCTGGCACGGCATGAGGCGGGGCAGTTCTTCATGATCTTTCCAACCATCCGCACGCTGCAGCGGCTGGCCACGTTTGCCACCACCCAGGCCGTGTTTGACGCGCTGGCCCACGAGTTGCCCCTGTGGACCAGCTGCCCGCGCGCGGGCACGCTGGCGGGCAAGGAAGCGCGGTACATGGAAAGCGACATGCCCTACGGCGAGCTGGCCCTGGTGTGCCCCGACGGCCAGATCGTGCACCCGCTGGACTGGCAAACCGAGCGCCCCGTGCCGCTGCTGCGCAACGTACAGCGGTTGACCGCCCCCAACCCGGGCGTGATGACCGGCCCCGGCACCAACAGCTACCTGGTGGGCGACCCGGCCACGGGCTATATCGCCGTCGACCCCGGCCCGGCAGACCCCGAACACCTGGACAAGCTCTGGCGCGCCGCCGGGGGCGACATCCGCATGATCGTGTGCACCCACTCGCACCCCGACCACTCGCCCGGCGCCGCGCCGCTGCAGGCACTGTGTGTGCAGGCGGGCAAAGCCCGGCCCCCCATCCTGGGCCTGCCCTCGGCGCCCACCGCGCGCACGGCCAGCACATTCACACCCGACAGATCGCTACAAAATAATGAGCTACTCGCGCTTGATGGACAAGCGCCAGAGGGCAATATTACCCATACTTTGCAGGTCATCCACACCCCGGGCCACGCCGCCAACCACCTGTGCCTGCTGCTGGTGGAAGACGCCCTGCTGTTCAGCGGTGACCACATCCTGAACGGCAGCACCACGGTGGTGGACCCACCCGACGGCAACATGGCCGACTACCTCGATTCGCTGGACAAGCTCGACGCCGTGTGCGCCGAGCATGGCGTGGAGTTCATCCTGCCTGCGCACGGTTATGTTCTGGGCGATGCCCGCGGCGCCATCGCCAAGCTCAAGGCCCACCGCCTGGCGCGCGAGGCCAAGGTGCTGGCCGCCATGCAGGCGCTGCCCCAGGGCAGCATGGAAGACTGGGTGCGGCACGCCTACGCCGACGTGCCGCCGCGCATGTGGCCCGTTGCGCAGCGCTCGCTCCTGGCGCATGTGGAGCGAATAAGAATGTTCGCCCCCTGAGTCGCCTGCGGCGCCTTCCCCCATCCGGGGGACGACGCCCTCGCTGCGGGGCGGCCCTTGCTTGGCGTCCCTGGCGGAGAGCGCGCCCGCTGCACGCGCCACGAACAACAAGAGGCGTGCCCACACAATCCATCCAACAAAGAAAGCCGCCCCAACCCATGAATGACAAAAACCCCGACCCCTCCCACATCCGCCTGGCCAAGCGTGTGGCCGACCAACTGAACTGCTCGCGCAGCACGGCCGAGCAGTTCGTCGAAGGCGGCTTTGTGAGTGTGGACGGCCAGGTGGTGGAAGCCCCCGGCGCACGCGTGCGCCCCGACCAGGCCGTGACGGTGGCGCCAGACGCCAGCCTGCTGGAGTTGACCCCGGTGACCTTGCTGCTACACAAGCCAGTGGGGTTTGAAGCGGGCCTGGGTCTGCCCGCCGGGCAGGCGGCCCATGCCAGCCGCAGCCAGGGCGCCACTGCGGCCACCACCCTGCTGGGCCCGGCATCCCACCTGCCTGAGGACGCCTCAGGCATCCGTGTGCTGCAGCGCCACTTCAAGCAGCTGGAATGTTTCACCCCGCTGCCCACCGAGGCCAGTGGCTTGGTGGTCTACACGCAGGACAAGCGCATCGCGCGCAAGCTGGCGGAAGACATCGAGTCGCTGGAGCAGGAGTGCATCGTGGAGGTAAAAGGCGACATTGCACCGAACGGGCTGCAGCGCCTGTGCCACGGCCTCTCGTTCAACGGCCGCCCGCTGCCGCCCATCAAGGTGAGCTGGCAAAACGAGACCAAGCTGCGCTTTGCCCTCAAGGGCATCCGCCCCGGTCAGATCCCGGCCATGTGCGAGGCCGTGGGCCTGGCCGTGGTGGCCTTGAAGCGCATCCGCATCGGCCGCGTGCCGCTGGCGAAGGTGCCTGAAGGGCAGTGGCGGTATTTGCAGCCTTGGGAAAGATTTTGAATCCCCCCTGAGTCGCCTTCGGCGCCGTCCCCCCCGGGGGGGACGCCACCGGTGGCCTGGCAAAGCCAGTTCCACGGTGGCACTGGTCTGGCCGCGCGCCCCGTGGCTACGTCGGTGCGACCGTCCGCTTGGCGACCCTGCCGACGGGTTCGGTATCAGACCAACCCAAACCGTTCACGCTGAGCTTGTCGAAGCACGGCGCCAAGCTTGGACATGCTCGGCCCGAACGGTAAGCCCAGCTTCCAAGCGACAAGTTCACAGCTATCAAATTCATAGCTTCCAGCGCTTGTTGGAAAAGCGCCAGAGACCAATTTGGCATAAATTTTTCTTCCACTGACCGCTGCTACACTGCGCGACAAACAGGAGGGAGTTCATGAGCCAAGTTTCATCAGACAGAGACAGCGCTGCGGGGCCGATGTCTACGTTCATGCCGCAGAACATCGATGCACACCCGATGGAGTTCACGGGCAGCGGGGGCGAATACTTTCGGGTGTGGATCGTCAACGTGCTGCTGTCCATCGTCACGCTGGGCATCTACACCCCCTGGGCCCGGCGCCGCACGGCGCAGTACTTCTACAGCCACACGCTGGTGGCGGGCAGCCCGCTCGAATTCACTGCGCAGCAGCGCAAGATGGTGATGGGCTTCGTGCTGCTGATGCTCATCACCCTGGCCTACAACATCGCGGCCAACACGGGGCAGGATGCTGCCGTGGGCGTCTTGCTGCTGACGGGCGCCGTGCTCTCGCCGCTGATCTGGGGCAGTGCCATGCGTTTTCGGCTGGGCGCCACGCGCTGGCGCGGCCTGCGCCTGCAGTTCACCGCCCACTGGAAAGAAGTCTACCTCGCGAGCTGGCCCCTGTTTGCGCTGGCGCTGGTGTGGTTCGGCGTGTTTTTTGGCATGCAGATCCTCTCGCCCGAACTGGCCGACGTCTTGCAGGAGGTGGAGGACGAAGCCGCCAACCCCAAGATGCCTTCGTTCACCCCGGCCATGGGCGCCCTGCTGCTGCTGGGCCTGGTGCTGACCGTGCTGTGTTTCATCCGCCTGGAATACAACTACAAGAGCCTGCTGGTGCTCAAGGCCCAGGTAGGCGCCGAAAAAGGCCGCTGGAAGCCGGTGTACATGGATTTCGTCAAGGTGTGGCTGGCCACGGTGGCCGTTTTCGTGCTGACCGTGGTGGGGTTCTCGGTGCTGATTGGCGTGCTGGCGGGCAGCTCCATCTCCCTGTTCGCCGGTCAGAGCAGCCGCATGGGCTTGTGGATGATTCTGGTGATCATCGTGTCCATCATCGCGGGCATCTTCATGCTAATCCTGGCTTCGGCCCCCGCCCGCGCCTACCGCGAGGCGCGCATGTTCCAGCTCATGTGGAACAACATCGGCGTGAGCCATGTGGCACGGTTCAAGTGCCACCTCAAGAGCGGCAGCTACGTGGGGCTGCGCGTCAAGAACATGCTGCTTACCCTGCTCACGCTCGGCCTCTACCGCCCATTTGCACGGGTGAGTGAATACCGCATGAAATGCGAATCCGTCACCCTGCACGTCAAGGGCGGCGTGGAACAGGTGGCGGGCGCCATGGTGCGCCAGCAGCAAAACGGCCTGGGCGATGCGCTGGCCGATGCGGCAGGCCTGGACCTCATCGGTTGAGCATGCCCACCCCCGTGAACGCAGACCTGCTCCAAGGACGCTGGTTCGACGGCCAGAGCAGCAGAGCCCGCCCCGTGATGGTGAGCCTGCGGCCCACGCCCCAGGGCCCGTCGCTGGTGCTGCACCCGATCTCACAGCCGGGCGCCGAGCCGGTCGTGTTCGCCTGGAAGGACGTGGGCTGGCCCGAAGCCTGGAACGAGCGCAAGCCCCAGCCCCGCGTGGTGGTCGACTTACGGGACCACGGCAGCCTGGAGATCGATGCCGTCAGCGACTGGCGCACCGCCCTCGCAGCCGCTGGCGAGCGCCCCGGCCTGGCCCAGCGCATGCAGACGCGCTGGCCCGTACTGCTGGGTGTGACGGCTGCCGCCGTCATCGGCCTCACGCTGTTCTACCGCTATGGCACGCCCTGGGCAGCCACCCAGCTCACCCGCTTTGTGCCCCTGGGCTGGGAAACCAGCGTGGCCGAGAACGTGCTCAAGCAGATGGACGATGGCACCTTGAAGCCCAGCAAGCTCCCCAAGGAGCGACAGGAGCAGCTCAAGGCCCGCTTTGACGCCCTGGTGCAGCAAACGCCCACAACCATGCACCGCTACCCCGACTACCGTCCGCCGCTGTCGCTGGAGTTCCGATCAGGCATGGGCGCCAATGCGTTTGCCCTGCCCGGCGGCAAGATCGTGATGACCGACGGCATCGTGAAAACCGCCACCGACCAGGGCCTGCCCGACGACGCCCTGGTGGGCGTGCTGGCCCACGAGATCGGCCATGTGATGTACCGCCACACTACGCGCATGGTGGTGGAACAAGGCGTGCTCAACATGGGCCTGGGCCTGGCGCTCGGGGACGTTTCGGCCGTGGTGTCCACAGGCGCATCGTTGCTCACCGGCCTGGCCTACAGCCGCAGCCACGAACGCGAAGCCGACTGCTACGCCATCGCCCTCATGAACCACACGGCCCTGCCCACGGCACCCATGGGCAAGCTGCTGCTGGCCATTGCCCACGACGAAGAGGAAGAAGAAAACAAGAAGAAAGAAGAAGAGAAAGCGGGCCAGAGCCAGGCAGCCGCACCCACGGCCAAGCCTGGCGCCAGCAGCCCCGAACGCTCGCGCCAGCGCAAGACGGCCGAAGAGATGGCGTCGCACCCTGTCTGGTCGCTGCTCAGCAGCCACCCCGACACCGTGGCGCGAGCCAGCGAGCTGGAAAAGGGGCATGCGCCCCATTGCACGAAAAACTGAGCCAGCCCTCGCCCCTTGCTGGGCAAGGCCGGCTTATTCCCGCCATCGGCAGAGCTTGAGGCGCGAAGGGCCTGGGAACCGCGGTGGGGAAACCGGGGATGGGAAATAAAGTGTGAAGCGCGCCGATAAGCCGGATTCTGTGCACCACGGTTGCCCGCAGTGTGACCGCCATTAATCTGGGCCGGGTGTCGCCACCACGGCTCGGTGCTACCTACCCGCCAACTCTGCGGAACCACATCAACGTTGGCCTACTTGGTATTGCTGCGCGTAGAGATTGCCCGTTTCACCCCCGGTGGTTTGCCTTGCGGCACTCCCCCGGGACTCGTCTCTGTTGCTCTGATCCTCACCTCACGGTGGGCAGCCGTTAGCTGCTACGCTGTCCTGTGCAGTCCGGACGTTCCTCCAGTGCCTGGTTTCCCAGATTGCACCAGCGGCGGTCTGGCGCGCTTCACGCTGGCGATTATCGCATCGCCACTGGCCACGGCGCACTGCGCTGCGCCATCCGCCAGCTGCACCTGTCTCAAAAATCCACTTAGTGCGCCTCGGTAGGCGGGTGGCCACTTGTCGACTTGCCTGAGTCGCTTTCCGGCTTTGCATGCATAAACGGTAAGCAGCCATTGAAAACGGGGCCTAGATCGTGACAGGCCGCGCAATGACTACTTACAGGATGAAACCAGAAACACTGTCTCACTGGTAATCACACATATGGCGCCACGGGTTCTCAATGGGCACACTGGCCCCGCACCGTTTACCACAGCAACATCAGGAGGAATGCCGATGAACGTGACTGCAACGACCCACGCGGGAGGAGTTCCGGGTGGCCACGGGGTCAATGAAGATTTGATCATCAAGGACGGCTTTATCGTCGACCCACGCGTAGTCGATAAGCGCGTTGCGGCACTGGAACACGGCGCCATGACCAGGGTCGATGCCATCGTGCTGCACCAAACCGACAGCAGCACCATGAATCTAGAACACGCCAAGACCGACGGGATCGGCGCGCACTTCTACATCGAAAAAGACGGCACCATTTACCAAACTGCGCGACTGGACCAGAGCGTCTACAGCGTCGGAAAAATCCGCTCCCGATGCGATGACAGCCGAACCTGCAGCAAAGAAGAGAAAACGGCGATCGACACGCTCATGAACTCGTCTGCAAGCTACGGCGCCAAAGTCAAAGCGCTCAACACCCGGGAGCAGGCCAAGGCCTACCCCGATCGATATCCCACCAACGGTGACTCCGTGGCCATTGAAGTGGTAGCCAAGTTCGACCCGAAGACAAAACTGTTCGAACGTCCCACGGCAGAGCAGACGGAATCGCTGAAATGGCTGACGCAGGCATTGGGTAGCCACTACGGGCTGGACTTGCAAACGGACGTTTACCGTCACTCCGACATCTCTTACAAACAGGCCGATGAGGCCAAGAGCCTGGTGTTCCAATGAGGGTGGCGCTGATCACCCTCTTGTCTTGTTGGGCCTGCGCGTCCGCAGTGGCACAGCCATCCAACCTTCATTGGGTACAGAGTTTCGCCGTCAAAGAAGGCACACGTAACCGCTGCGAAGCACCGCGCTTCAGTGAAGCCGAATTAAGGGCGTACTTTCTGCACGAAGCCAAGCGCGTCCCGGAAGAAGGGTTCGCGCAACGTGACTGGTCTGGCTGCTACGCGGAAGGGTTCGCAGTAAACGCTCGGGGCGAACGCCAACTTCACTGGCAGCTCGACCTGCTGGGAACAGGAATCATCACCTGGACGGATGGCCAGACTCACCATTTCGCGCGCGAGCAGTGAGACGCTTCCCGCATCACCGCCCTGCTGCGCGGCTGGGCGCTGCCCCGCCAGCCATCGTAGGGCGGCCGCCGAGGCTTGCGCGGCAAACACCGCGCGGGACCACGCGCTGTGTCTAATGGCGTCGTCCCAACCATGACGGGAACGACGCCGAAGTCAACCGCTCCCAGTCCAGCCCAAACCGCGCTAGGTACTTGCGCAGCCGATCCGCATCATTGACCACCGTGCGCTGCGTGCGCGAGACTTGGAACAGCAGGCGCCCTGCGTCGGAAAGGGTGCGAGCTTGGCTGCACACCTGCAGCACGGCCGCCAGTTGCAGCCGATCGAACAGGTCCATGGCTTCCACCGTTTCTTCGCCCAGCAGGGCCGCAAGATCGTCGCGGCCCAACGCGCCGGGCGTAGACGCCAAACCGTTGCGCGCATCGCTGGCGGGCTGCCACAGCCAGCGCAGGCGGGCCATTTCGGCCTCGACCAGGGGCAGGCCAATGCGGCCGCTGTCGGCCAGCGTGGCCAGGCGCGTCACGCTGGCCGAAAGGTCGCGGAAGTTGCCGGTCCACAGCGCCTCGGGCGACTGGGCATAGCGCAGGTAAGCCACGCGCGCCTCGTTGGAAAAGCGCACGCTGCGTCCCAGCTCGGCACCTGCGCGGGCCAGCTGGTGGTCCACATTGGGTTCGATGTCTTCAGGCCGCTGCGCCAGGCCCGGCAGCACATAGCTCCAGAGGTTGATGCGCGCATACAGGTCTTCGCGAAAGCGCCCGGCCGCCACCTCGGTGCGCAGGTCGCGGTTGGTGCCGGCGATCAGCTCGAAGTCGCTGGCCACCTCGCGGTCGCTGCCCATGGGGTAGAAGCGTTTTTCTTCCACGGCCTTGAGCAGCATGGCCTGCTCGTCCAGGCCCAGTTCGCCGATCTCGTCGAGGAACAACACACCCTTGTGTGCCGTGCGCAGCAAACCCGCACGGTCGGCTGCCGCGCCCGTGAAAGCGCCCTTTTTGTGGCCGAACAGCGTGGATGCCGCGCCGTCGCCATGCAGCGTGGCGCAGTTCACCTCCACAAATTCGCCCTCGACCTGGTGGCGCGCCTTCTTCAGCTCGTACATGCGCCGCGCCAGGTGCGACTTGCCCGCGCCCGTAGGCCCGGTGAACAGGATGGGCGCGCGCGAGCGCACCGCCACGCGCTCCACCTCGTCGATCAGCGCGTTGAAGCGCGCGTTGCGCGTGGCAATACCGCTTTTGAGGAACTGCACCGCGTCCTGCTGCTCGGCGCCAAAGCGCTGGGCAATCACGTCGTAGCGCGAGAGGTCCAGGTCGATCAGCGTGTAGCTGCCCGGGTCGCCCATCTGCTGGCGCTTGGGCGGCGAGGTCTGCGCCAGTACGCCCGGAATGCGGCGCGACTCCACCAGCAGGAACAGGCAGATCTGCGCCACGTGGGTGCCAGTGGTGATGTGGGTCCAGTATTCCTCGCGCTCGGTGTCAAAGCGGTAGCGCTGCGCCCAATCAAAGAGCTTCGCATACACCTCGCCAAAGTCCCACGGGTCGGCAATGGGCAGGGGTACCAGGTTCACCGTGGTCTCGGGGGACGCGATCACCATGTCCGCGCGCACCTGTTGCGCCAAGTCCTGGTGGGGCGGCGTGTAGAGCAGCTCCAGCCGCTCGATCACCACGTCCTCATGTTGCACCAACGATACGGTGGGGCGCCACTTCTCCCACCGCCCCGCGCCCCGGCCGGAGTCGAGCTGGGTGCCAAGGAAACCGATCACGACTTTGTTTTTGCGCATGCTGTTTATCTATTTAGCTAGCTTTAATTCTATTAATTTCAAATTCACCTAAGAAGCAAAAAAACTTACGGATGAATTTCTCTATACAAATCAACGACTTGAAGAAATTCAACCGACAAAAATCAGGCTGGCACACATCTGGCAATAGATAAGACATCCAGCGCAGGCGGTGACCGCTCACAGGCCGGGGTTAGGACCAACGTTCGCCCCGCCGGTGCAGGGAATCCGGGCTCTCAAGGCCCTGTCGATTCCCCGCATGCCGCACACCGTGAGCGCTGGGTAACGGCACGGCAGTGGTAGCCATCCCGAAAGGGGTGCCGGGTTCGACTCCCGGCTTGCCTCCATTGGTAGCTCATTGGTAGAGCACCCTCGCAAGAGGGCTGTAGCAGGTTCGACTCCTGCCCATTCATCCGACCGAAGGGTTGGAACTGAGAAACGGTCGAAAGACCACCCGCCGAACGCGGGTAGTTGTCCCAGGGTTGCGCCTCTTTTGGCCGCAACCGCAAGGCAAGACCCCGTCAGCCGGTGGCGGTTTGTGCCAGCACCCGGCACAGCCCGCGCCCGCAGCCAGCCAGGCTGCCGCCCTGCTTGCAGGGCAGCAACCACGGCGCACTGCAGGGCCCTGGTTGTGCCCCCTGGCACCCCGCCATTGCTGTAACGGCACCCTGATTGCAACGACAACGACAGAACAAGGAGAAGAAAAATGATGAAGCTGATCGAACGAGTGACCGTGAAGAAAAACGAACGCGCCCTGCTGCTGCGCAACGGCAGCTTTGACCGCGTGCTCCAAAGCGGCACCTACTGGCTGTTTGCAGGCATGGACCAGTTGCGCGTAGAGACCTTCGCCCTCGAACAACCCGCTTTCACCCACGGCCTGGCCGACTATCTGATGGCGCAGGAGCCTGCCGTGGTGGCGGCAGAGTTTGTGCAAGTGAACCTGTCGGAGCAGCAAGTGGGCCTGCGCAGCGAAAACGGCGTGCTGGTCGAGGTGCTGCCCCCTGGCACCCGCCGCCTTTATTGGAAAGGCCTGGTGGAAGTGAACGTGCAGGTGATCGACCTGGAAGCGAGCCCCGAGCTGCCCGCCGCCCTGGTGGCGCGCCTGACACACACACAACTGCGCCAGCGCAGCGTGACCGGATTGGCCGGTGTGTTACAGGTGCAGGTGCCCGAGGGCCAGTGCGCGCTGCTCACCATCGACGGCAAAGTGGATCGGCTGCTACCTGCAGGCGCCTATGCGTTCTGGAAGTACGGCCGCACCATCGCCGTGGAGCTGGTGGACCTGCGCCTGCAAGCCGTGGAGGTATCGGGCCAGGACATCATGACCCGTGACAAGGTGAGCCTGCGGCTGAACCTGTCTGCCACCTTTCGCTACACCGATGTGCTGCATGCCTTTGCCCGGTTGCAAAAGCCTGCCGACCACCTGTACCGCGAGCTGCAGTTTGCGCTGCGCGCCGCCGTGGGCACCCGCACGCTCGATGAGCTGCTGGAGAACAAGACGGTGATCGACGACGTGGTGACCGCGCACATGGCCGCCAAGCTATCGCCCTACGGCATGCAGCTGGAAAGCGTGGGCGTGAAGGACATCGTGCTGCCTGGCGAGATGAAAACCATCCTGACCCAGGTGGTGCAGGCGGAGAAACAGGCCCAGGCCAACGTGATCCGCCGCCGCGAGGAAACGGCTGCGACGCGCTCGCTGCTCAACACGGCGAAGGTGATGGAGGACAACCCTGTTGCGCTGCGCATGAAGGAGCTGGAGACGCTGGAGCGGGTGGCCGAGCGCATCGACAAGATATCGGTGTTTGGTGGACTGGACCAGGTGCTCAATGGGCTGGTGAAGATGCGTTGAGCGCAAATAGACAAAGAGAAGATCGTGATGAAAGCAAAGAAACTGACTGCGCGCGAAAGACGCCTGAGCCGGGAAACCACCTCAGTGAGTTGCGAGTCCGTGGGGCTGGACCCGGCGGTCTACCACGCAGCCTTGCGCTATCTGTTCGACCGCCCCTTGCCTGAAGAAGGCGGGCAAGAGTGGTACTGGGATATCGACGAGCCCGAGTTCGAAGCCACGCCGCTGCAATGGACGCACATCCAGACCGTGCTGTTCGCCAACGCAGGAAACGACCTGGCGCCGTACAGCGACGATCAGGTCGGCATGGGCCTGAACCATGTGATGAGCAACAACGCGGGCGACATCCCGCACATGGTCAACGACCCGACCGTGCCGCTGGACGACGCGATGCGCATGGTGCGGGCCTTACCCACCCTGTGGCGCGATTGCCTTGGCCCGCGCCTGAGCGCTGGCGAGCCGAGCACGATCGGGAGCAGAAGCGACCGCCTCTACTTCGTGAGCTACATGTGGTTTGACGTGTGGCCCACGTTCTGGAACGCCAAGCACATCCCCGAGTGGCAGAACGCGATGTGGCGGGTGTTCTGCGAGATGCTGGCCATGCCGTTCCGCGAAGCTCAGGTATCGGCATTGCACGGCATCGGCCACGAAGGCAACTACCTGAACCGGCCCAAGGAATTGCAGGCACACATGGAGGCCTTTATCCGCCAGGTGAAGAACGACGACGAACTGAAAACCTATGCCCAGGCCGCAGCCCGTGGAATGGTTCAATGAACAACAAAGACGAAAGAACAAGATGAACAACAATTACGAACAATACGAAGTGACGAACGGCGTGCCCGTGAAGATGTGGACCAACGGCGTGCCCGTGGAAGAAGAAGCCCGCAACCAGCTGCGCAACATCGCGCGCCTGCCCATCGTGTTCAAGCATGTGGCGGTGATGCCCGATGTGCACCTGGGGATTGGCGCCACCATCGGCTCGGTGGTGCCTACCCTCAAGGCCATCATCCCCGCTGCGGTGGGGGTGGACCTGGGGTGCGGAATGATGGCGTGCAAGACCACGCTGACGGCCAGCGACCTGCCCGACAACCTGGCTGGCGTGCGCGCCGCCATCGAGCGCGCCGTGCCGGTGGGGATGACGCCCAAACGCATGGGCCGCGACAAGGGCAGCTGGGATACCCCGCCCGCCGAGACCGACCGCGCCTGGGCCGGGCTGGTGGATGAGTTCGAGGAAATTTGCGAGGCGCACCCGCGCATCAAGAACACCAACAACTACAAGCACCTGGGGACGCTGGGAACGGGTAACCACTTCATCGAGATCTGCCTGGACGAACACCAGTCCGTGTGGGTGATGCTGCACTCCGGCTCACGCGGGGTGGGGAACGCTATCGGCACCCACTTCATCGAGCTGGCCAAGAAGGACGCCGAGATGAACCAGCGCAACCTGCCCGATAAGGACCTGGCGTACTTCGAGGAAGGCGCACAGTATTTCGGCGACTACGTGAAGGCCGTGGGGTGGGCGCAAAATTTTGCTGCCGCCAACCGCGAAGTGATGATGGGCCGCGTGATTGCCGCGCTGCGCACGGTGATCACCAAGCCGTTCGAAACGCATGTGGAAGCGGTGAACTGCCACCACAACTACGTGCAGCGTGAGACGCACTTCGGCCAAGAGGTCTTCGTGACCCGCAAGGGCGCGGTGAGTGCCGAGCAAGGCAAGCTGGGGATCATCCCGGGGAGCATGGGGGCCAAGAGCTTCATCGTGCGCGGAAAAGGCAACCCCGAGAGCTTCAACAGCTGCAGCCACGGCGCAGGGCGCACCATGAGCCGCACCAAGGCCAAGAAGCTGTTCACGGTCGAAGACCAGATCAAGGCGACCGAAGGCGTGGAATGCCGAAAGGATGCGGATGTGATCGACGAGATTCCAATGGCCTACAAGAACATTGACGCGGTGATGGCGGCGCAGGAAGACCTGGTGGAGGTGGTGTACACGCTCAAGCAGGTCGTGTGTGTGAAGGGGTGAGGATGACGGAACAAGAAATACTTACTGCCTACGAAGACAACTTCAAAGCCGTAGACGCCTCCATTGCGGGCTTTGACAACGCGTTGGACAAGTACGCATTCAAGTCCACCCTAAAACATAGTCTTGTTCTTGGCCTTGCCCAACGACTACTAGAGTTCTCTCGCGGGAGCGAAGCCATGGGGCGAGCAGGTCTCGCTGCGGCAAATGCGGCTATGGGTCGAATGTGCCTTGAGACGCTATTCAAGCTCAAGGCACTCTGCCTCGATGCTGTTTCGCCCGAGGACTATGTAGAGCAGGAAAGAGTGGCTCAATACCAAATCATCCGACGTGCACTTGGGCTACCGAATGTTTCCCAGGTCTTCACCAACGAAGAACAAGCGAAGTATCGAACCGAGCTACAGGAGACGGAGCGTGAGCTTGGGGTACGGGTCAAGAAGCACGAGATAAAGCTGTCCGAATGGGCAAAAAGAGCCGGTGAAGAGAGAACCTATGCGCTCTCCTACTCTGCCCTATCGGACTACGTCCACGCGGGCGTTTCTTCTCTAGTTCACATGATGGAAGTGCGGGAGCAGGGGCAGGTGTTCATACAGACTGGCCCATCTACTCATCAGCTTGCTTCATTGCTTGAAGGTGTTTGCATTTATCTGGCTCTGGCGACAGAGGCCATCGACCATATGTTCGCGAACGAGCTTTTAAATGAGTAGCGCTTGTCTCACCCTCGACGGCTCCACCGGCGAAGGCGGCGGCCAGATCCTCCGCACCGGCCTGGCCCTTGCCATGGTCACCGGCCGCCCGCTGCACATCACACGCATCCGCGCCGGGCGGCCCAAGCCGGGGCTGATGCGCCAGCACCTGGCCTGCGTGCAGGCGGCCATGGCCGTGTGCGGTGGGCAGGCCGACGGGGCCGAGCTGGGGTCGCAAACGCTGTTGTTCACGCCCAGCGCCGTGCGCGCAGGCGACTACCGCTTTCAGATCGCGACGGCGGGCAGTTGCCTGCTGGTGCTGCAGACGGTGTTGCCCGCGTTGATGCTGGCCGATGGAGAAAGCCGCGTGCAACTCTCGGGCGGCACGCACAACCCGATGGCGCCGCCGTTTGACTTTCTGGAGCGGGCGTTTGCACCGCTGGTGCGGCGGCTGGGCGTGGGCCTGGATCTGCAACTGCAGCGGCGCGGCTTCTACCCCGCCGGGGGTGGCGAGCTGCTGGCGCACATCACGCCCGCAGCGCTGCCGTTGACGCCCGTGGATGTGCTGGAGCGCGGCCCGCTGCAAGACGCCTGGGGCGAGGCACTGGTGCCGGGCCTGGCGCGCAACATTGCCACGCGGGAGCTGGACGCGCTGGGCCAGCGCATGGGCTGGACCTTTGAATCCGGCCGACTGCGCCAGCCCCCTACGCGCCAGAACGAAGGCCCGGGCAACGCGTTGATCGCCACGCTGGAGTACGAGCACATCACCGAGGTGTTCTGCCAGCTGGGCGAGCGCAGCCTGTCGGCCGAGCAGGTTGCCAAGCGGCTTGTGGATGAGGTGCGCGACTACCAGCGCAGCGCGGGTGCCTTAGGCCCGAACCTGGCCGATCAGTGGATGCTGCCGCTGGCCCTGGCGGTGTGGCGCAGTGGGCAGGCCGCGCGCTACACCTGCACGGAGGTGACGCAGCACACGGCCACCAACGCGCAGACGATTGCACTGGGTTTGCCGGTGCGGGTGCAGATCACGCCAGTGGACAAAGCCATGCTGGTGGAGATCAGCCCGCAGCTGTAAGCCGGGTTGCAGAGACTGGGGTGGATGCCTTGGCTATATCCATATCACCAAGGCTGTAGAACAACTGGTTCAGAATGCGCGTGGTGCCGCAATGCCAGCCCTGGAACTCGTTCGCTTGAGTTTGTGGAAGAGTTCGCCATCGCGCCCCGCTTCGACAGACTCAGCCCGAACGGATTTGTTCTGAAGGGCTGGATTGGATCAACCCCCTTCTTTGCCCCTCACAGGAGACGCCATGAAAGTTGACAACATTCTGCAAACCATCGGCAACACGCCCCACGTGCGCATCAACCGCCTGTTTGGCCCGGCGGCCAACGTGTGGGTGAAGTCCGAGCGCAGCAACCCTGGCGGCTCCATCAAGGACCGCATCGCACTGTCGATGGTGGAAGACGCCGAAAAATCGGGCGCCCTGCAGCCCGGCGGCACGATCATCGAGCCCACCTCGGGCAACACCGGCATTGGCCTGGCGCTGGTGGCGGCCGTCAAGGGCTACAAGCTCATCCTCGTGATGCCCGACAGCATGAGCATCGAGCGCCGCCGCCTGATGCTGGCCTATGGCGCGCAGTTTGACCTGACCCCGCGCGAGAAGGGCATGAAGGGCGCGATTGCCCGCGCACAAGAACTGCAGGCGCAGACACCCGGCGCGTGGGTTCCCCAGCAGTTCGAGAACCCCGCCAACATCGATGTGCATGTGCGCACCACGGCGCAGGAGATCCTGGCGGACTTCCCCGATGGCATCGACGTGCTGATCACCGGCGTGGGCACGGGCGGCCACATCACCGGCGTGGCGCGGGTGCTCAAAGCCAAGTTCCCCAACCTGAAGGTGTTTGCGGTGGAGCCCACGGCGTCGCCCGTGATCTCGGGGGGCGCACCGTCGCCCCACCCCATTCAGGGCATTGGCGCGGGGTTCATCCCCAAGAACCTGGACACCAGCCTGCTCGACGGTGTGATCCAGGTCGATGCCGAACCGGCCCGCGAATACGCACGCCGCTCTGCGCGCGAAGAGGGCATCCTGGTGGGTATTTCGTCGGGCGCCACGCTCGCCGCCATTGCGCAAAAGCTGCCCGAGCTGCCTGCGGGCGCCAAGGTGCTGGGCTTCAACTACGACACGGGCGAGCGTTACCTGTCGGTGGAAGGCTTCCTGCCGGCTTAAGCGCCGCTGCCGCCAGTGCAGCACTTTGCAGTACGAAATGGGGCTATCAGGCCCCATTTTTTTCGTCCCCAGCAGCACAAAACCACGGCCAGCCGTCCTACAGCGGCAAGGCAGTGCAGCCCAAACAATCAAGTCATCCCTCGGCCTGCCCCTAGTGGCCATTGCGCACACCGCGGCGGCTTCGCGGGGGACCCACTCCAAAGATTGTTTGACTGCCCATGGCCACCACCGCCGCTACCGATCCCCAGCCCATCGCGTTCAAGGTGCTCACCGTGAACGTGCACAAGGGCTTTACCACCTTCAACCGGCGTTTCATGCTTCATGAGCTGCGGGATGCCGTGCGGGATGTGGCAGCCGATCTGGTGTTTCTGCAGGAGGTGCTGGGCACGCACCACCGCCATGCCAGCCGGTTCGCCAACTTTCCGCAGGTGCCGCACTACGAGTTTCTGGCGGACACCATCTGGTCGCAATACGCCTACGGGCGCAACGCGGTGTATGACAACGGCGACCACGGCAATGCGCTGTTGTCCAAGTTTCCGATCACACACTACGAGAACCACGATATCTCCATCAGCGGGCCCGAGCGGCGCGGCATGCTGCATTGCGTGTTGCAGCCGCCGGGCCACCACCTGCCGGTGCATGCGGTCTGCGTGCACCTGGGCCTGCAAGAATCCCATCGACAGCGGCAGCTGCTGCGTGTGTGCGATCTGCTGCGCAGCTTCCCAGCCAACGAGCCCGTGGTGCTGGCGGGGGATTTCAACGACTGGCGCAACCGCGCGCACGACATCCTGCACCGCGAAGCGGGCCTGCAAGAGGTGTTTGTGCAGGCCTTTGGCCGTGCGGTGCGCACGTTTCCAGCCTCCATGCCGCTGCTGGCGCTGGACCGCATCTACGTGCGCAACGCCGCTGTGCATGCGCCGCTGTCACTGCCCAAAAAACCCTGGGACAAGCTCTCGGACCATGCGCCTTTGGCGGCGGAGATCCTGCTATGAAGCGCCCTGCTTTCAGCCTGCCACGCTCATCCCGCTGGGTTCCGGGCAACCACTTCGAGTTGCTGGAAAACGGCGAGGAGTTCTTCCCGCGTGTGTTCAACGCCATTGCCCAGGCCCGGCGCGAGGTGATGCTGGAAACCTTCATCCTGTTCGAGGACAAGATCGGGCAGGAACTGCATGCCGCCCTGCTGGCCGCAGCCAAGCGCGGTGTCGAGGTGCATGTGCTGGTGGATGGCTTTGGCTCGCCCGACCTGTCCGACACATTTGTGGGCAGCCTGGTTGAGGCCGGTGTGCGGTTTCGCATCTTTGACCCGGGCCGCCGCTTTCTGGGGCAGCGCCTGAACGTGCTGCGCCGCATGCACCGCAAGATCGTGGTGGTGGACGGCCAGTTGGGTTTCATCGGCGGCATCAACTATTCAGCCGACCACATGGCCGACTTCGGCCCCGAGGCCAAGCAGGATTACGCCGTGCAGGTGCGCGGCCCGGTTGTGGCGCAGATGCACCGCTTCACGCGCGAGGCGGTGCTGGACCGCAGCGCGCACCAACGTCCCCACGCTACAGACATTACCGGCCGCCCCCACGCAGGCACAGCCAACGCCATGTTTGTGACGCGCGACAACCAGCAGCACACCAACGATATCGAGCGCCAGTACCGCGTGGCCCTGCGCGCGGCGCGCAGCCGGGTGGTGATTGCCAATGCCTACTTCTTCCCGGGCTACCGCTTCATCCGAGAGATGCGGCGGGCCGCCAAGCGGGGCGTGGACGTGCGGCTGATCCTGCAAGGCCAGCCCGACATGCCCATCGTGAAGACAGCAGCCAGCCTGCTGTACGACCACCTGCAACGCGCGGGCGTGCGGGTGTACGAATACTGCGACCGCCCGCTGCACGGCAAGGTTGCGCTGGTGGATGAGGACTGGTCCACCGTGGGCTCCAGCAACCTCGACCCGTTGAGCCTGTCGCTGAACCTGGAGGCCAACGTGATCATCCAGGACCGCGACTTCAACGCCCACCTGCACCGCCGCCTGTCGCATCTGATGGACACCAGTTGCAAGCAGATCGAAGCTGCAGCGCCCAGCCATTGGAATGGACTGCGTCTGTTGCGCAGCTATGCGGTGTACCACCTGATGCGCTGGTTCCCGGCGTGGGCGGGCTGGCTGCCCCACCATGAGCCCACGATCACGCTGGCCAGCCCAGGTACGTCGTCGGCCGAGCCCGCCAGCAGCGCGGCCACCTGACGGCGCCCCGGAGCCCCCGCCATGGCCACCTCCACACTGCCCGCGGACACCCAGACGGGCACCGCCGACGCCATGGCATCGTCTACCCCCAGCAGCAGCAGCCCACGCGGGTGGCGCCACTGGCCGGAGCAGGCTTGGTGGCCATGGGTCACCCGGGGGTTCGCTGCCGCTTTTTTTGCGGTGGTGGCCGGGCTGATCTTTCGGCAGGCGCGCACCGTGGACTGGCCCGCCGTGCTGCAGGCGCTTCGCGACCTGCCCACCACCGCATTGGCCGTGGGCGGTGCGCTGGCGCTGCTGAGCCACTTCACCTACGGCAGCTTTGACTGGGTGGGCCGCCATTGCAGCGGCCACCGCTTGACGCGCACCACCACGCTGGCCATCGCCATGACGAGCTACCCGTTCACGCTCAACCTGGGCTCGCTGATTGGCGGCGTGGGCGTGCGCTACCGGCTGTATGACCGGCGTGGCGTGGACCCCGGCACGATCGGTCAGGTGGTGGGCACAAGCATCGTGACGAACTGGGTGGGTTACCTGTTGCTGGCGGGCGTGCTGGCGTGGACGTGGCAGCCGCCTGCGGTGGCCGGGTGGGCTGTAGAGTCCTGGCAGTGGCGTCTTGGCGGCACCGTGCTGGGGTTCCTGCCTCTGGCCTATGTGGCGCTGTGTGGCCTGCGCAGTGGCCGCGCCCTCACGCTGAGAGGCCACGCGTTCCCGCTGCCCGGCTGGCCCGTGGCGCTGTGGCAGGTGGCCGTGTCGGCCGCCAACTGGATGTTGATGGGCGCCGCGCTGTGGACGGTGCTGCAACACCAGGTGAGCTACCCCGCCGCGCTGGCCACCGTGTTGCTGGGGGCGGTGGCCGGGCTGGTGCTGCGCGTGCCTGCGGGCCTGGGTGTGCTGGAGGCCGTCGGCGTGGCGCTGCTGGCCACCCAGGCGCTGGGGCAGGAAGAAGTGCTGGCGGCCCTGCTGGCCTACCGGGCGCTGTATTACTTTGGGCCACTGGTGCTGGCGGCCATAGCCTTTGGTGTGGCAGAGCTGCGCTGGCGCCAGCAGTCGGGCAGCGATGATGAAGTTCCAACAGCTCGAAAAATATGATTCAAAAGCACCTCTGTCGCTTATCCATAAATCGCTAGCAGCTATTGATTTGATAGCTTTTTAGGCACACGGCTCCACACCCCCTGCACGCCAGGGCTTCCGTGGGTGGCGAGCACCCCGTATCATCGCGGCCCCACGCCATTGCAACCCGCCCGATCGACACGGGCCCGCAAGAACATGATCCGACTCTCCGAAATCCGGCTGCCCTTCACCGTGGCCGAAGCCCCCGAGGCGCCCCTGCGCGCCGCTGCCTCGCAAATCCTGGGCATCGCCGATGCCGACATCGCCCACCTGCACGTCTTCAAGCGCAGCTTTGATGCGCGCAAGGCCGACCTGCTGGCGGTCTACATCGTGGACATCACCCTCGCGCAGCCCGCGCGCGAAGCCGCCCTCCTGGCCCAGTTTGCGGGCAACCCGCACATCCAGCCCACGCCCGACATGGCCTGGCACCCTGTGGGCCAGGCCCCGGCAGACCTGCCCCTGCGCCCCGTGGTGGTGGGCTTTGGCCCCTGCGGCATCTTTGCGGCCCTGGTGCTGGCGCAGATGGGCTTCAAGCCCATCGTGCTGGAGCGCGGCAAGACCGTGCGCGAGCGCACCAAAGACACCTGGGGCCTGTGGCGCAAACGGGAGCTGCATGCCGAAAGCAACGTGCAATTTGGCGAAGGCGGCGCAGGCACCTTCAGCGACGGCAAGCTATACAGCCAGATCAAGGACCCGCGCCACCTGGGCCGCAAGGTGATGAACGAGTTCGTCAACGCTGGTGCGCCCGAAGAAATCCTGTATGTCGCCCACCCGCACATCGGTACCTTCAAGCTGGTGAAGGTGGTGGAAAACCTGCGCGAACAGATCATTGCGCTGGGTGGCGAGATCCGCTTTGAGCAGCGCGTGACGGACGTGATCATCGAAGGCACAGGCGGTGCGCGCCACCTGCGCGGCCTCAAGGTGCTCAACCAGGCCACGGGCGAGACGACTGAGCTGCGCGCCGACCATGTGGTGATGGCGCTGGGCCACAGCTCACGCGACACCTTTGCCATGCTGTACCAGCGTGGCGTGGCCATGGAGGCCAAGCCGTTTTCCATCGGTTTCCGCATCGAGCACCCGCAGGGCGTGATCGACCGCGCCCGCTGGGGCCGCCACGCGGGCCACCCGCTGCTGGGCGCAGCCGACTACAAGCTGGTGCACCACGCTGCCAACGGCCGCGCGGTGTACAGCTTCTGCATGTGCCCCGGTGGCACGGTGGTGGCCGCTACCAGCGAACCCAACCGCGTGGTGACCAACGGCATGAGCCAGTATTCGCGCAACGAGCGCAATGCCAATGCGGGCATGGTGGTGGGCATCGACCCCCGCGACTACCCGCAGGACGCGCAGGCGTTTGAAACCCACCTGGGCCAGACCTATGGCGTGGAAGCCCTGCCCGCCGGGCAGTTCCACCCCCTGTCGGGCAGCGTGCTGCAGCGCCAGCTCGAATCGAATGCGTTTGTGCTGGGCGGGCGCGACTACAGCGCACCGGGCCAACTGGTGGGCGAGTTCATCGCAGGCAAACCGTCCACACAGCTGGGCAGCGTGGAGCCTTCGTACAAGCCCGGCGTGGCCTTGGGCGACCTGCACGCCGCCCTGCCCGGCTACGCCATCGCGGCGCTGCGCGAGGCGCTGCCCGTGTTCGGCCGCAAGATCAAGGGCTTTGACATGCACGACGCGGTGCTGACGGGCGTGGAGACGCGCACCTCATCGCCCCTGAAGATCGGGCGTGGCGAGAATCTGCAAAGCCTGAACACGCCGGGCCTGTACCCGGCGGGCGAAGGCGCCAGCTACGCGGGCGGCATTCTGTCGGCGGGCGTGGATGGCATCAAGGTGGGTGAGGCGGTGGCGCGCAGCCTGCTGGGCATTGCCGCGTGATGCGGTCCTCCAAACGGCCGCCATTCGCAGCGGCCACGCTGGCCATGGCCGCCGTGGTGCTGGCGTCCAACATCCTCGTGCAGTTCCCCATCAACAACTGGCTCACCTGGGGCGCCATCACCTACCCGGTGGCCTTTTTGGTGAGCGAGCTGGTCAACCGCGCCCACGGCCCGCAGCAGGCGCGGCGGGTGGCCTGGGTGGGGTTTGGGGTGGCGGTGGCCGCCTCGCTGGTGTTGGCGCCTGCGCGCATTGCCATCGCGTCGGGCGCAGCCTTTCTGCTCTCGCAATGGCTGGACATTGCCGTGTTCGACCGCCTGCGCCACGGCGTCTGGTGGCGCGCGCCGCTGGTGGCCACGCTGCTGGCGGCCATGCTGGACACGGCCGTGTTCTGGAGCATTGCGTTTGGGGGCACCAGCGACCCGTGGATCACCTGGGCACTGGGTGACCTCGCGGTGAAGCTGGGGCTGGGCGTGGCGCTGCTGCTGCCGTTTCGCCTGCTCATCGGCAGCCGACTGGCTTCGCCCCGCCGCACGGCCTGAGCCGCGCGGCGCCCCTCTGCTTTTCGCTTCTTACTTGCGCTGCAGGAAGTCCACGGCCAGTGCGGCCAGGCTGCGTGCGCCGGTCGGCAGCTGGTCTTCGTCGATGTCGAACAGCGCGGAGTGGTTGGGTGGCGCCTTGGCAAATTCCTTGCCCTTGGGCGGTGCGCCCAGGAAGTAGAAGAAACCGGGCACGACCTTCTGGAACTCCGAGAAGTCCTCCGAGCCCGCCACCTTGGGGATCACCATGGTCTTGCCGCCCATGGCCAGGTTCAGCGCGGGCAGCGACGCCTGCGTGAGCTGCGCAGGGTTGGTGGTCACGGGGTAGGCCACGGGGCCAAAACGCACGCTGGCCTTGGCGCCGCTGGCAGCAGCGATTGACTCGGCCGTGGTGGTGATGCGCTTGAGTGCTTCCTGGCGCATGTCTTCGTCAAACGTGCGCAGCGTGCCCATCATCTCCACCTTGTCGGGGATGATGTTGTAGCGGGTGCCGCCCTGGATCTGGCCGATGGTGACCACGGCCGGTTCCTGGCTGATGTTGAGCTGGCGGCTCACCACGGTCTGCAGGCCCATCACCACCTGGCTGGCGGCCACGATGGGGTCGATGGTGGCCCAGGGTGAGGAGCCATGACCACCCCGCCCTTCCACATGAATGGTGATGTTGTCCGACCCGGCCATCAGCGGGCCGCTGCGGTAGCCCACCACGCCGCCGGGCAGGTTGGAGGTGATGTGCAGGCCGTAGATGGCCTGCACATCCTTGAGCGCACCGGCTTCGATCATGGCCTTGGCGCCGAAGCTGGGCACCTTGCCATTGGCGTCGGGCTCCACCGGCGCGCCCTCTTCTGCGGGCTGGAAGATGAACTTCACCGTGCCGGGTAGCTGGGCCTTCATGCCCGCCAGCACCTCGGCCGCGCCCATCAGCATGGCGGTGTGGGCGTCGTGGCCGCAGGCGTGCATCACGGGCACTTCCTTGCCCAGGTAGTTGGCCTTGCCCTTGCTGGCAAAGGGCAGGCCAGTGTTCTCCAGCACAGGCAGTGCGTCCATGTCGGCGCGCAGGGCCACCACCTTGCCGGGCAGGCCGCCCTTGAGCGTGCCCACCACGCCGGTGCCGCCCACGCCGGTCTGCACCTCCATGCCCAGCTTCTTCAGGTGCTCGGCCACGAGCTTGGCGGTGCGCACTTCCTGGCCCGAGAGTTCGGGGTGGGCATGGATGTCGCGGCGCCAGCTGACCATCTTGGGCGCCACGGCGTTCACGGCGGCATCGATGGTCTGCAGGCCCGCGGCATCCAGCGCCTGGGCCTGGGCCGAAGAGACAAAAGTCAGCCCGCTGGCGACGAGGCCGGCGGCAAGCGCGATGGCAGAGAGGGGTTTGTGCATGGGCAGATCCGTAGGGAGTGAACAGCCACGAGGGCCTGGGTGGGGAAGCGAAAAGCACGTTCATGCTAAAAGCGCACACTGCCTTCATGACAAGCGAAAATCGCCATAGACAGAGCCAATATCGCCATGCCACCGTCACCTTCGTCCTTGCCTTCGGCGCCGCCCAAGCCCCCGGTGTTCCGCGTGGACATCCCGCTGCTGCCCGAATCGGCCGCAGGCAGTGCCCTGCAGCTCATCGACCTGCTGCGCGGCGCCAACCTGCTGGCCAGCCAGCGGCTGGGTGCACAAGCACCCCGCCTGGCATGGCGCCTGCTGGACGCCGAGGGCCTGCCCCTGGCACCCTTGCCGAGCCCCCTGGCAGCCTACACGGTGCCAGATGACAAGGATGCGGCACTGGCCCCCACCCGGGCGCTGTTCATCCCTTCGTTCCACGCGCCGGACATCCCGGCCATCCGTGCCGTGGCAGCCCGCCACCAGGCGCTGTCACGCCAGCTGGGCATTGCGCTGGACGCAGGGCAAAAGCTGCTCACCATGGGCAATGGCGCCTGGCTGGCGGCGCAAAGCGGGCGGCTGAATGGGCGCCAGGCCTGCCTGCCCTGGTTCTACATCGCGGGGTTTGAACGGGACTTCCCGAGCATCGGCCACAGCCTGGGTCAGGACCTGTCAGACGACGGCCCCTGGATGAGCTGCGCGCTGCCCAGCAACGTGAACCTGCTGGCCATTGCCCTGGTGCGCCAGGCGCTGGGGCCGGAGCTGGCCGCCGCCTGCGAGACCGTGATGACCCCCGACCACCAGCGCGCCCGCGCGGCGCTGCAGGCCAACGCACAGCAGCACATCCCCGCCACGCGCGACAGCACCCTGGCCCGCGCCATTGCCTGGATGGAGGCGCACCTGGACCAGCCTTATTCCCTGGACCGGCTGGCCGAGGCCGCATCGGTGAGCACACGCACCCTGCTGCGGCATTTTCAGCAAGAGCTGTCGCAGTCGCCGCTGGACCACCTGCACGGCCTGCGCTGCGCGCGTGCCCGGGTGATGCTGGAGGTGACGCTGGAAAGCGTGCCCAGCATTGCCGTGGCCTGCGGCTACACCGACCCGGCGGCGTTCCGGCGCATCTTTGTGCGCTACACCGGCATGGCCCCGGCCGAGTACCGCAAGCGCCATGCGCTGCGTGCGCCACGGCGGCGCTGGCGGGTGGAGGTGAAGTAGAGCGGTACGCCCCTGCTCTCCGCCCAGCCCAGCCCAGCCCAGCCCAACCCAGCCCAGCCCAGCCCAACCCAGCCCAGCTCAGCCCCGCCCAGCTCAGCTCAGCGCAGCGCGTTGCCAGCGGGCAGGCGGAACGCCTCCACCAGCTCGGCCAGTTGCTGCGCCTGAACCCGCAGGCCCTGCGCGGCGGCGGACGATTCTTCCACCAGCGCGGCGTTCTGCTGCGTCATCTGGTCGAGCTGCGAGACCGACTCGCCCACCTGGCTCAGGCCCGTGGTCTGCTCGCGCGCCGCCGTGCTGATCTCAGCAATGATGGTGGCCACCTGCTGCACCGAGTTCACGATCTCGCCCATGGTGCCGCCCGCTGCATGGACCAGCTTGGTGCCTTCGTCCACCTGCCGCACGCTGTCGCTGATGAGGCCCCCGATCTCCTTGGCCGCCGTGGCCGAACGCTGGGCCAGGCTGCGCACCTCGCTGGCCACCACCGCAAAGCCCCGCCCCTGCTCACCGGCACGGGCCGCTTCCACGGCCGCGTTCAGCGCCAGGATATTGGTCTGGAACGCAATGCCATCGATCACGCTGGTGATGTCGGCAATGCGGCGCGACGACAGCGCGATGCCATCCATGGTGCCCACCACGCGGTCCACGGCCTCGCGCCCGCGCTGGGCAACGCTGCTGGCACCGGTGGCCAGGGTGCTGGCCTGCGCTGCGGCGTCGGCGCTGTGGCGCACGGTGGCCAGGAGTTCTTCCATGCTGGCGGCGATTTCTTCCAGATTGGAAGCCGTGTGCTCGGTGCGGGCCGACAGGTCGCTGTTGCCCGCCGCGATCTCGCTGCTGGCACCGGCCACCGAGGTGCTGGCCTGGCGCATGCCCACCACCAGTTCCGCCAGCCGCGCCTGCATACCCCCCAGGCGCGCCAGCAGAGCCTGCAGTTCATCGCGGCTGCCCGCCTGCGGCGCGGGCACGGGGGAGGTGAGGTCGCCCTCGGCAATGCGGTCGGTCACCTCGGACGCATGGGCCAGCGGCTGCAGGATGGAGCGCGACAGCAGCCAGGCGCAGGCCAGGCTCAGCAGAAGCCCCACCAGCGAGCCTGCGGCCAGCAGCGTGATGCCCTGGCTCTCGCTGCGGGCGGCAGCCTCGCGGGCCTCGGCCACACGCTGGCGCTGGTACTCGGCCAGCTTGTTCACCGAAGCGGCATAGGCATCGGCCGCAGGCCGCAGCTGGTTGGCAATGGCGTCGGGGGGCAGGGCCTCGCCCGCCTTGCGGCGCTTGACGAGGTCGTCCCGCACCGTGCGAAAACCGTTGCCTGCCTTGTCGATGGCATCGAACAAGGCCTGGGACTCCGGGTCCGCCGCCAGCTCGTCCAGGCGCTTGCGCACTTCGGACGAACGGGCCGACGTGGTTTTGCGGTCCGCGTCGATGCGCGCCGCGTAGGCGGGGTTGTCGATCTCCAGCAGCGTTTCGGCACGTGCGGAACTCAGCACCACGATGGCGTGCAGCTCACGCGCCAGCAGCGCGCGCTCGGACGATGCGCCGCCCAGGTCGTCGGCAATGTCCTGCAGCCCCGCCAGCCGCCAGATACCGACGGCGGCCGAGAGCGACATGACCAGACAGACAACGCCAAAGGCCAGGGCCAGGCGGACCGCAACACGTGCGTGGGAGATGGACATAAGGTGTTCTCGTGGGAATAAGGATCGGCAACCCGCTGCTGCCCGCACGGCATGCGGAATTGGGTTTCCACTGGTTATCGACAAAAGGTTACAAACCCTTGAGCCGCCCCACAAGGCCGACAACCCACCCAGAAACAAAAAGGCCGCCGCAGGGGCAACCCCTGCAGCGGCCTTCAAGGGCCAGGTTGAACCGGATCAGCCTTGCTGCTGCGCGTTCTGCAGCGCAGCAATGCGCTCTTCGATGGGCGGGTGGGTGCTGAACAGCTTGCCAATGCCACCGGCAATGCCCATGGCGGCCATGCTCTTGGGCAGCTCGGCCGGGTGCATGCCACCCAGGCGGGCCAGGGCATTGATCATGGGCTGGCGGCGGCCCATCAGTTGCGCCGCGCCTGCATCGGCACGGAACTCGCGCTGGCGGCTGAACCAGGCGACGATCATCGCGGCCACAAAGCCCAGCAGGATGTCGAGCACGATGGTCGTCACGTAGTAGCCGATGCCGGGGCCCGAGCTGCTCTCGTCGTTCTTGCGCAGAAAGCTGTCGACCGCATAGCCGATCACCCGCGACAGGAACACCACAAAGGTGTTCATCACGCCCTGGATCAGCGTCATGGTGACCATGTCACCGTTGGCGATGTGGGCCACCTCGTGGCCGATCACGGCCTCGACCTCTTCACGCGTCATGCCTTGCAGCAGGCCGGTGGACACCGCCACCAGGGCCGAGTTCTTGAACGCGCCCGTGGCAAACGCATTGGGGTCGCCTTCGAAGATGCCGACTTCAGGCATGCCGATCTTGGCTTCGGTGGCGAACTTGCGCACGGTCTCGACGATCCAGCGCTCGTCGGGCGAGCCGGAGCCGTCAATCACGCGCACGCCCGAGGTCCACTTGGCCATGGGCTTGCTGATGAGCAGCGAGATGATGGCGCCGCCAAAGCCCATGACGAGCGCAAAGCCCAGCAGCGCGCCCAGGTTGAGCCCGTTGGCCGTGAGGTAGCGGTTGACGCCCAGCAGGCTGGCCACCACCCCCAGCACGACAACGACGGCCAGGTTGGTCATCACAAACAAAAGGATCCGCTTCATGGAATGGTTTCTCCGTGGGGTAAACAACAACAAGTGTTTGCTGGCTCAGATGGGGGCCGGGTGCTGCGCTTCAAGCACCAAACACCCGCTGCTGGGGCCACTGCACGCCCCTGGCAGCCCCATGGCCGCGATTTCATCGCGCTATGGTAGGTGCAAACCCGCGCACAGGCCTTATCACACAAGCGTTGACGGGAATTAGCCCCCTGACACAGCCCGGGGCCGGCGGAACACCTGGGTGTCGGCATAAAAGTCCGGCGTCTCGTTAGGGGGCCACCAGCCGGGTACGCCCAGCACGGGCAGCGGGGTGAAGGGCTTGGCAGACCACGGCTGCGGCTGAATTTCCTGCGCCAGCCAAGCATCCAAAATTGCTATTGATTCAATAGCTATTGGCGCCTGATACACATGCGCCACCATGGGTTTTCGAGGGATAACCAGCTTTTCAAGCAGCGCGTGCCCGAACACCACCAGCCGGGCCTGCCCCCACAGCGGGCGCAGGTCGATGAACAGGCGCTGCCAGTCTCGCACCCTGAGCGCGGCCCACAGCGCGGGCGGCGCTTGCAGTACGGCGCCGTTCTCGTCAAACACCGTGAGCGCATCGCGCAACGGCCCGCGCACAGCCTGCACACCATCGGCGGCGATGGCCCGGGCCTGCAGCTCGTTCAGGCGCCGCTTGGTGTGCGGAAACTGTTGCCAGACCAGGCCGTTGAAGAAGTCGTGCAGGTTGTCGCGCGTGGGCACCCGGCGGGTGTCCCAGATGTACTGCTCGTAGGCCGTGCCTTCGGGCAGCTCGGACTGGGGCACAAAACCCACCGGCAACGCTGGCGGCGCTGCGGCCTGCAACGCCCGGTGCACTGCAGGATCGTGCTGCAGCTGCTGCGCCACGGGCTGGCCCAGATTGCGCCACGGCGCCAGCCAGGGGACGCTCCAGTCGATGGCGTCGAAGGCTTCGCTTACACCAGCCGCCACGGCAGGGCTTCACCAGCGCGCAGGGGCTTGAGTTCGGCTTCGCCAAACGCAAAGCTGTCGGGCGGTGTCCACGACTCGCGGCGCAGGGTGATGGTGCCGGTGTTGCGCGGCAGGTTGTAGAAGTCGGGGCCGTGGAAGCTGGCAAAGCCTTCGAGCTGGTCGAGTGCACCGGCGTTGTCGAACGCCTCGGCATACATCTCCATGGCCGCGTGAGCGGTGTAGCAGCCCGCGCAGCCGCTGGCGTGTTCCTTGAGGTGCGCGGGGTGCGGTGCGCTGTCGGTGCCCAGGAAGAACTTGCTGCTGCCGCTGGTGGCAGCCTGCACCAGAGCCACGCGGTGCGTTTCGCGCTTGAGCACGGGCAGGCAGTAGTAGTGGGGGCGCACGCCGCCCACAAAGATGGCGTTGCGGTTGTACAGCAGGTGGTGCGCGGTGATGGTGGCGGCGGTGAAGCGATCGGCACTTGCCACGTAGTCCGCCGCGTCCTTGGTGGTGATGTGCTCGAAGACGATCTTCAGCTCGGGGAAGTCGCGGCGCAGCGGGATGAGCTGCTGCTCGATGAACACGGCTTCGCGGTCGAACAGGTCGATGTCGCTGCTGGTCACTTCGCCGTGCACCAAGAGCAGCATGCCTGCCTTCTGCATGGCTTCGAGCGTCTTGTAGGTCTTGCGCAGGTCGGTCACGCCCGCATCGCTGTTGGTGGTGGCACCGGCGGGGTAGAGCTTGCAGGCTACTACGCCTGCGGCCTTGGCACGCACGATTTCTTCCGGCGGCAGGTTGTCGGTCAGGTACAGCGTCATCAGCGGCTCGAAGCTCATGCCGGCGGGCACGGCGGCCAGGATGCGCTGCTTGTAGGCCAGTGCCTGCTCGGCCGTGGTCACGGGCGGGCGCAGGTTGGGCATGATGATCGCGCGGCCGAACTGGGCGGCGGTGTGGGGCACGACGGTGTGCAGGGGCTCGCCGTCGCGCACGTGCAGGTGCCAGTCGTCGGGGCGGGTGATGGTGAGGGTGGTGGGCGCGGTGGGGGAGTGGAGTGCGGCTGTCATGGGCAGCATTGTCCCATCGGCTTATCAACTATTGTTTTGATAGCTGCTAGCGCTTATCCAGTCAGCGCTAGCAGCCAAAAACACTTAAAGTTCAGAGCAACACCGCGTCATTCAGCGGTGATGCCTGCCTTGCGCACCACGTCGCCAAACTTCACCAGGCGCTCTGCCATCATCTTTTCGAACGCGGCGGGCGGCATCTCTTCGGGCACGATCACGCCGCGCTCCTTGAGGTTCGTCACCATGGCGGGCGATGTGGCAACCTGGCGCACGGCTTTGTACAGCGTCTGCACCACCGCTTCAGGCGTGCCCGCGGGCGCGGCCAAGCCCGTCCATGAGGTGAGGTTCAGCTCGGGGTGACCGACCTCGGCCATGGTGGGCACATCGGGCAGCTGGGGCAGGCGCTGGTCGGCCGCTACGGCCAGGGCACGCACCTTGCCCGCCTGGATGTGCGGCAGCATGATGACCAGGTTGTCGAGGATGAACTGCACCTCGTTGCCCAGCACGCCCGTGATCAGCGGCGTGCCACCCCGGTAAGGAATGTGCGTGGTGAACACGCCCGTGGAGACCTTGAGCATTTCCACGTTGAGCTGGCCCATGCTGCCCACGCCACCGCTGCCGTAGTTGAGCTTGCCGGGGTTCTTCTTGGCGTAGTCGATGAACTCCTTGAAGGTCTTGAAAGGCAGGCTGCTGTGCACCACCAGGGCGTTAGGCTGGCGGCCCAGGATGGCGATGTTTTCAAAATCCTTGACGGGGTCGTAGCCGATCTTGGGCTGGGTGAGCGGGTTGGCCAGGTGGCTGCTTTGCGACGACACCACCAGGGTGTAGCCGTCGGCCTTGGAGCGCGCCACATACTGCGCGCCCACCGAGCCACCCGCGCCGGCGCGGTTTTCCACCACGATGGGCACGCCCAGCACGCGCGACAGCGGCTCGGAATACTGGCGCGCCATGATGTCCACCGACCCACCGGGCGGGAACGGCACCACGAGCGTGATCGGGCGCGAAGGGAACTTGTCTTGCGCTATGGCGGGCAGTGCGGCGAGGCCGGCAAGGCCCAGTCCGGTGGTCAGAAGGTGGCGGCGGGAAGGTGTGGTGTGCATGACGATCAAAGAACTCAAAAATGGGGCGGGAAGGTACAAAAAATCAGGGGTGTGCCAGCACGGCCAGCGCCACGGCCTGCGCGCGTGGCACAAAGGTGGACAGCTCGCAGTACTCGCGTTCGGTGTGTGCGTGGCCGCCCACCGGGCCCGTGGCGCACAGCGTGGGCACGCCCACCGATGCGGTCAGGCCGCTGTCGGCCGCGCCGCCGGTGAATTCGCCTTGCACCTCAAAGCCCAGCGCGCTTGCGCCTTGCTGGTACAGCGCCAGCAGGTCGTCCGGGGTGGGCTTCATGGGCATCGTGCGGCGCGTGGTGGTGATGCGGCCCTGGGTGCGGGGCACGGATTCTTCTTCGACGATGGCGCGCACGCGCTCCAGCAGCTCGTCGGGGTTGGTGTCGGCAGTAAAGCGCAGGTCCACCTCGGCGCGGGCGTGTGGGGCGACCATGTTGGGCACGATGCCGCCCTGCACCACGCCCACGTTGCAGGTGACGCCCGTGGCTGGGTCGGTCAGCGCATGCAGCGCCAAGGTCTTGCGGGCCAGGGCTTCGATGGCGCTGGCGCCAGCGGCGTGGTTGATGCCTGCATGCGCGGCCACGCCCTGCACCTCGAATTCCACCACCATCGAGCCCTTGCGGCTGGTGACCACGTTGCCGCTGACACGGCCCGGCTCGGCGTTGAACACCACACGCGCCCCCCGCACGCGGGCCATGATGAGGTCACGCGTGGCGGGCGAACCGATCTCTTCATCGCACGAGAAGAACAGGTGCAGCGGCGCCTGCAGGCCGCCGCAGCGCGCAAAGGCTTCGGCCACAAACACGTTGAGCACCAGGCCGGACTTCATGTCGGCCACGCCGGGGCCGTAGGCGCGCCCCGCTTCTTCGCGGTAAGGGCGCTTGGCCACGGTGCCATCGGGAAACACCGTGTCCATGTGCCCCATGAGGATGATGGGCGCGCCACCGGCTTCAGCGCCTTCCGGGTTGACCTGCGCATGCAGCAGCACGCCATAGCCGGGCACGGGCTCGAACTGCACGGGCACACCAGCCGCCTGCAGGCGCTCGGCCAGGGCATGGGCCACGGCCGTCACGCCCGCCTCATTGCGGCTGCCGCTCTCGATATTGACCACTTTTTGCAACAGGTCTTGCATGGACTGCTGCTGCCTGGCCAGCCAGTCCAGGACCTGCGCACGCACCGGCAGCAGACCTTCGTTCAGGGTATTGAGCATCGTTGTCCTTGGGCAAGCCCCAGGTAGGGGCAAAATTTGGGTCGCAGTGTTGCACGCGACCCGGGGTTCTGCAACGTATTTTGCACGAATGAGAATTTTATGAAATCATCATTGCACGAATCCAGCGCCTTGCTGACCGAGCGGCTGGCCCGCCAGGACGCCGACCTGACAGCCAGCGAACGGGCGCTGGCCGAGGCCCTGGGGCGCGACTACCCCCACGCCCTGCTGGAGTCCGCCACCGCCCTCGCTGCGCGCACTGGCACCAGTGCATCGACCGTGGTGCGGCTGTTTGCCAAGCTGGGCTACGGCAGCTATGCCGAGGCCCAGCGCGAGGCGCGGGCCGAGGTCACCGCCCTGCTGCAAACGGCCGGGCAGCGCGCACCCGTCACCATCGGCACCCGGCGCAGCCTGCAACAGTGCGTGGACGATGCGCTGCTGCACGACCAGCACAACCTCACCACCACGCGCGACGGGCTGGACATGGCGGCCTTCGAGGCCATGGTGGCGCGCATTGCACAGGGCAAGGGACGCATCTTTGTGCTGGCGCAGATCAACAGCGCCCCAGTGGCCGCCTGGCTGGCGCTGCACCTGAACATGTGCCGCCCGGGCGTGCACGAACTGGGGGCTGGCGCGGTGGACGCCACCGACCAGCTGCTGTGGATCCAGCCCGAAGATGCCTTGCTGGTCTTCAGCATCCGCCGCTACGCCAGCGGGCCGGTGAAAGTGGCGCAGCGCTTTCGCGACGCGGGGGCCCACGTGCTGGCGATCACCGACAGCGCCGCAGCGCCCTTGGCCGCGCTGTCCCACCACCGGCTGCAGGTGCGCACGTCCAACGCATCGCCGTTCGACTCGTACACCGCCGCGTTCTTCCTGTGCAATGCGCTGGTGTCGGCCGTGGCCCAGCTGCGGCACAAGGCGGTGTCCGAGGCACTGAAGCGGCGCGATGATCTGTGGACGGATTTCGAGTCGCAGCTCATCGTGGAAAGTCACTCGCCAGCCGGTCGGCGGAGCAAGCGCTAGCCTGCGCGCAGCAGTCGTTCAGCCTTGGGGGGGCCCCATGAAAAAAGCGCTCCAGAGAGCGCTTTATGAAGCCCCAAACCCCTGCGGCACGGGCGTGCAAGCACCGTTCAGTGCTGCAGGATCTTGTTGAGGAAGTCCTTGGTACGCGGCTGGCGTGCGTCGGGGTTGTTGAAGAAGTCGTCCTTGGAGCAGTCTTCCAGGATCTTGCCGCCCACGTCCATGAAGATCACGCGGTTGCTCACCTTGCGGGCAAAGCCCATTTCGTGGGTCACGCACATCATGGTCATGCCTTCGTTGGCCAGGCCCACCATCACGTCCAGCACTTCGCCGACCATTTCGGGGTCGAGCGCGGAGGTGGGCTCGTCGAACAGCATCACGATGGGGTCCATCGACAGCGCGCGCGCAATGGCCACACGCTGCTGCTGGCCGCCCGAGAGCTGGCCGGGGAACTTGTCCTTGTGCGCCATCAGGCCCACACGTTCGAGCATCTTCAGACCGCGCTTCTTGGCGTCGTCCGCACTGCGGCCCAGCACCTTGATCTGCGCAATGGTCAGGTTGTCCGTCACCGACAGGTGCGGGAACAACTCGAAATGCTGGAACACCATGCCTACGCGGCTGCGCAGCTTGGGCAGGTCGGTCTTGGGGTCGTGCAGTGCAATTCCGTCCACCGTGATCTCGCCCTTCTGGAAGGGTTCGAGCGCGTTGATGGTCTTGATCAGCGTGGACTTGCCTGAGCCCGAGGGGCCGCACACCACCACCACTTCACCCTTTTGGATGGTGGCCGTGCATTCGTTGAGCACCTGCACCGGGCCATACCACTTGGATACGTTTTTGAGTTCGATCATTTCTTTTTCCTCAATCCAATCTCTTTTGCACCAGCATCGATCAGCGGATGATCGCGATCTTCTGGTGCAGGCGCTTGACCGCCCAGGACAGCGCGTAGCACATGATGAAGTACAGAACCGCAGCGGCCAGGTATGCCTCGATCGGACGACCAAAGTTCTTGCCCGCCACTTCAAAGCCCTTGAGCATGTCGTAGGCACCGATGGCGTAGACCAGCGACGTGTCCTGGAACAGGATGATGGTCTGCGTGAGCAGAACCGGCAGCATGTTGCGGAACGCCTGGGGCAGCACCACCAGCTTCATGTTCTGGCCATACGTCATGCCCAGCGCCTGGCCGGCATACACCTGGCCGCGTGGGATGGACTGGATGCCAGCGCGCATGATTTCGCTGAAGTAGGCCGCTTCAAAGGCGATGAAGGTAATGATCGCCGACACTTCCGCGCCAATGGGGCGGCCGATGATGGCTGGCACCAGCAGGAAGAACCACAGGATCACCATCACCAGCGGAATGGATCGCATGCCGTTGACGTAGATGGTCGCAGGAACATCCAGCCACTTCTTGCCCGACAGGCGCATGAGCGCCAGCACCGTGCCGAAGATCACGCCACCGATGGTGGCGATGAGCGTGAGCAGCAGGCTGAAATACAGCCCTTTGAGCACGAAGTTGGAGATCAGCTCCCAGTTGTAGAAGGAGAAATCGATATTCATATCAATGCCCCCCTCCGGCCGCGCCGCTCACGACCATGCCAGGGATGCGTGCGCGTTTTTCGATGAAGGCCATGATGCGGTTGATGGCAAATGCCGAGATGATGTACAGCGTCGTCACCGCCAGGTAGACCTCGATGCCGCGCGAGGTCTCTTCCTGCGCCTGCATGGCAAACATCGTGAGTTCAGCCACCGACACGGCAAACGCCACGGACGAGTTCTTGAAGATGTTCATCGTCTCGCTGGTCAGCGGCGGGATGATGATGCGAAACGCCATGGGCAGAAGCACATAGCGGTAGGTCTGGAACGTGGTGAAGCCTACGGCCAGACCTGCGTACCGCTGGCCGCGTGGCAACGCCTGGATGCCGGAGCGCACCTGCTCGGCAATACGTGCCGACGTGAAGAAGCCCAGTGCCAGCACCACCAGCGCAAAGCCAGGAACGCCCCTGAGCACCGGAAACAGGCTGGGTAGCACGTGGTACCACAGGAAAATCTGCACCAGCAACGGAATGTTGCGAAACAGCTCGACCCAGGCATTGCCCAAGCGCACGATCATGGGCCGGTCCTGCAAGGTACGCAGCGTCCCGATCAAGGAACCCAACACAAGCGCCAGCACCAAGGCCAGCACCGAAACAGACACCGTCCAACCCCAGGCCGACAGCATCCAGTCCAGGTAGGTGATATCGCCGCCCTTGCCAAAGCAGCTTTGCACGACTTCCCTGTCCATGGTGTCCTGGCAGAACACCTGCCAATCCCAACTCATAGGAGCACCCCTTAAATTCTTGGTATTGCGTTGGGCGCAACCCTTTGCGAGCCCAACAAAAAAGCCCCTTCAAACCGGTTGGCCGAAGGGGCACAAGCGTTCAGAAAATTACTTCTTTGCGTAGTCTTCCATGGGCTTGTCATTGGGCGATGCCCATGCTGCCTTGGTAGCGTCGGACATCGGCAGACCAATCTTGGTGTTGGTCGGTGGCACGGGTTGCATGAACCACTTGTCGTACAGCTTGGCCAGCGAACCGTCTGCAATCTGGCGCTTGATGGAGTCGTCCACGGCCTTCTTGAAGGCTGGATCGTCCTTGCGCAGCATGCAGGCGATAGGCTCCACGCTCAGAACTTCACCGACGATCTTGTAGTCGGCAGGGTTCTTGGACTTGGAGATGTTGGCAGCCAGGATGGAGCCGTCCATCACAAACGCATCGGCGCGGCCGGTTTCCAGCATCAGGAAGCTGTCAGCGTGGTCTTTGCCAAAGACTTCCTTGAAGTCGATGCCGCCAGCACGCTCATGCTTGCGCAGGGTTTGCACCGAAGTGGTGCCCGTGGTGGTGGCGATGGTCTTGCCGTTCAGGTCCTTGATGGACGTGATGCCCGAGTTGGCCTTGACAACGGTGCGCACTTCTTCCACGTAGGTGGTCACGGCAAACGCAACGTCCTTTTGGCGGGCGGCATTGTTGGTGGTGGAGCCGCACTCCAGATCCACGGTGCCATTGGTCACCAGGGGAATACGGTTTTGCGAGGTTACGGGCTGGTACTTGATATCCAGCTTGGGCAGGCCCAGTTGCTTCTGGATGTCGGCCAGGACGATTTCGCCCATTTCAGTGTGGAAGCCCACAAACTTGCCGTTACCCAGGGTGTAGGAAAGACCGGAAGATTCGCGAACGCCCAGCGTCACGCTACCCGAGGCCTTGATCTTGGCCAGGGTATCGGTGGCTTGAGCGAAAGCGCTACCTGCAGCCAGGGCGGTCACGGCAACCGCGAGCAAATGCTTCTTCATTGGTATCTCCTTGTGTGTGAAGCTAAAAACGGGGGGATTCTAGAGATTCGCCCACGCCAGCAGTGCCGGCAGGTCGCATTCTCCAAAAACAGAAACCTCGACCGGGATATTAGTCAGAACGGAACCTGGTCGGTGGGGTATTTCCAGAAGTCGCGCAACAAGTAGCTGACCGGGAGGTTCAGCACCGTGTTGTTGGGAGGGATGGGTTTGTTAAACCACTTGTCATAAATGGGGTAGATGTCCCGGCTGGTGATCAGACGGCGCATCTCTTCATCAATCAGCTTTTTGAACTCGGGGTCGTTCTTGGGCAGCATGATGGCCAGTGGCTCGGTGGTCATGAAGCGGCCCACCACCTTGAGCGCCTTGGGGTCAGGCCGCCCGGCGGCCAGGCCATACAACAGCACGTCGTCCATCACAAAAGCATCGGCCTCGCCCTTCTCGACCATCTCGACCGCCTTGGCGTGGTCCGGCGCCTCAACAATGGTGATCCCCATCAGGCGCTCGCGGTTGGCCTGATCGGCGGCCTTGAGCGGTGTCGTGCCCTTGGTGGACACCAGCTTCTTGCCATTGAGGTCTTCCACGCGGTCGATGGGGCTGGAGGTCTTCACCAGCAGCCGCGCACCAGTGATGAAATGGGGGATGGTGAACGCAACCTTCTGGCGCCGCTCGGCGTTGTTGGTGGTAGAGCCACACTCCATGTCGGCTTTGCCCTGCTCGATCATGGCGATACGGTTGGCCGGCGTGACCGCTACAAGCTCGACCTCCATGTCCTTCTTGCCGGTTTTCTTGCGCACCACCTCGGCCAGGCGCAGGCACAGGTCCATGGCATAACCCACCGGCTTGCCGGACTGGGTGTCGATGTACGAAAAGGGCACAGACGATTCACGGTACGCAATCACCAGCTTGCCGCCGGCACCGATGCGCTCCAGCACCGAGGCCTGCGCAGAGGCCGCGAAAGCGCAGCTTGCAGCGGCAAGGCCCCAGGCAATTCCCCAATGCTGAACTTTCATACGGCGTCTCGGTGAGTGGATGGATCGGATTCGCAATGTTCGTGCCACCGTGGGGACTAAGAATCTGCTCTTAGACGGCACACGCTGCGGCAGCCGACCCAGCGATGGCGCCGACTGTACGTGTCGTTACCGTGAAATTCCAATGCCGTTTGCGCGCGCAACTATGCAAAGTGTTTATATCCGTATTTACCCTTAGCATGACCCGGCCTGCGCTTGAAGGTACATCCACAGCGCCTGTGCCGTGCCTTTGGGAGCCTCTTTGCCCGCTGGTTTTTCGCGGTAGGCGCGCACATCCATGGTCATCTGCAGGCCTTCGCTATCGACCGGTGCTGCACTGACCAGGCGGCGCGAACGCAATTCTTTCTTCACGGCGCTGTGCGGCAGAAAGGCCACGCCATGGCCTTCGAGCGCCATGGCCTTGAGGCCCTCGGCCATGTCGGTTTCGTACACGCGCTCCAGATGGATGGGCGTGCCGGATTCCTTCAGGATCAGTTCGGTCACGCGCCCCAGATAGGCGCCCGGGGCGTAGCCCAGGTAGGGCAGTGGCTGCCCGGCCCGGCCCGGCAGGCGGTGCACGGGTTGTCCGTCGGCGTCGGCCTTGCTGTAGGGGGAGATCACTTCCTGCCCCAGGCTCACCATCTCGTAACGGTCGGCATCCAGCTGGAAGGGCTGCGAAGGGTGGTGGTAGGCAATCAGCAGATCGCACCCGCCCTCCACCAGGCGCATCACGGCGTCGTGCACGTTCAACGCAATCAGCCGGCTTTTAAACGGCCCAAACTTGTCGTGCAAGCTCGACACCCAGGCCGGGAAAAACGTGAACGCCAGCGTGTGCGGCACGGCGAACTCGATCATGTCCTTGCCCGCGCTGGTGTGCGCCCGCAGCATGGCACGCGTGTTCTGCAGCGCCTGCAGCACTTCCAGAGACTGGTCGTACAGGGTCTTGCCAGCCGGAGTGAGTCGGGTGGGGTAAGAGCTGCGGTCCACCAGATCGGTGCCAGCCCAGGCTTCCAGCGCCTGGATGCGCCGCGAGAACGCGGGCTGCGTCACATGCCGCAGCTGCGCTGACCGGCTGAAGCTGCGGGTTTCCGCAAGACTGACGAAATCTTCAAGCCACTTGGTTTCCATCGGCGCATTATCCGCGCGGGCGCTGCAACGTGCTGGCACCGGGCATCAGGGTTTCCACAGGCCCGTGCGCCTGCGGCCCTCGGCTCCATGCGCGTCTCCCGGCTGCGCTGGCCCCCGCACCAATGCTGTGCATGCATAGCGAGCGACGCATAATACCCAGCGCGTCTACCCCGCTTCTCCCTCGGTCAACGCCCCAGGTGCACAACGCCGCCGGGCAGCAAGATCGGCATTTGCCCCGTGTTCTTCTGACTCCCCGCGTTCATGTCCACCTCCACTCCCGATGGGCAGCCCTCTGCGCCCATAGTGCCTGCAGCGCCCGCTGCCGCTGACGAACCCCGCTCCCTGCGCCTGGAAGACTGGCTCATCGTCCTGACCATGGCCGCCCTGGCGCTCATCACCTTTGTGAACGTGGTGTTGCGCTATTTCACCGATGCATCCTTCGCCTGGACCGAAGAAATATCGGTGTTCCTGATGATCGTGCTGGCCATGGTCGGCGGCTCCGCCGCCGTGGCGCGCCAGTTGCACATACGCATCGAGTTCTTTGCCGATGGCGGCTCCGAGCACCGGCGTCAGGTGCTGGCGCAGTTTGGTGCTCTCATGGTGGCGCTGTTGTTTGGGCTGATCACGGTGCTGAGCATCCGCGTGGTGTGGGACGACTACCGGTTTGAAGAGACATCGCCCGGCATCGGTGTGCCGCAGTGGTGGTACACCGTCTGGCTGCCCGTGCTGTGCGCGCTGACCACAGCCCGGGCACTGCAACTGTTTGCCCGCCTGCGGCGTGCATCGGCCGCATCGACCGCACCGAAGGCCCGCCCGTGATCGCTACCCTGCTGTTTGTCGCCTTCCTGGGCATGATGTTTCTGGGCGTTCCGATTGGTGCGGCCCTGGGTCTGGCGGGCGCCACGGCCATTGCCGTGGCCAATGCCGAGACCCCCTGGTTCGGCCTGCTGGCCGTGCCGCAGAACTTTTACGCAGGCCTGGGCAAATACCCGCTGCTGGCCATCCCGATGTTTGTGCTGGTGGGCTCGATCTTCGACCGCTCAGGCGTGGCGCTGCGGCTGGTGAACTTTGCGGTGTCCATCGTGGGCCGAGGGCCCGGAATGCTGCCGCTGGTTGCGATTGCCGTGGCCATGTTCCTGGGCGGCATCTCCGGCTCGGGCCCCGCTACCGCAGCGGCGGTGGGTGGCGTCATGATCGCCGCCATGGCGCGCGCCGGGTATCCCGCTGCCTACTCGGCGAGTGTGGTGGCGGGCGCGGCAGCCACCGACATCCTCATCCCGCCCTCGGTGGCGTTCATCGTGTATTCGGTGCTGGTGCCGGGCGCCTCGGTGCCCGCCTTGTTTGCCGCAGGCATGTTCCCAGGCATCCTGGCGGGCATTGCGCTGATCGTGCCCGCCGTGTGGCTGGCACGGCGCCACAAGATGGGTGGCGCTGAAGCCGACATGCCCCGCCCGCCGTTCTGGCGCAGCCTGCGCGAGGCGGCGTGGGGGCTGGCCGCGCCGGTGGTGATTCTGGGCGGCATGCGCGCCGGCTGGTTCACTCCCACCGAGGCTGCCGTGGTGGCCGTGTTCTACGGCCTGTTTGTGGGCATGTGCATTCACCGCACGATCCGTGTGCGCGACCTGTTCACCATCCTGCGCGAAGCCGGTGAACTGTCGGCCGTGATCCTCGTGGTGGTATCGCTGGCTGGCATCTTTGCGTTCTCGCTGTCCACCCTGGGAGTGATCGACCCCATCACCCGCACCATCGTGCAGTCGGGGCTGAGCGAGCAGGGTGTGCTCGGCGTGCTGATCGTCATGCTGCTGATCGCAGGCATGTTCCTCGACGGCATCTCCATCTTCCTGATCTTTGTGCCCCTGCTCATGCCCATCATGCAGCACTACCAGTGGGACGTGGTGTGGTTCGGCGTGGTGCTGACCCTCACGGTGGCCATCGGCCAGTTCACCCCGCCCATGGCCGTGAACCTGATGGTGTCCAGCAAGATTGCCGGTGTACGCATGGAGCAGACCACCCGCTGGGTCGTCTGGCTGGTGCTGGCCATGACGCTGGCGATGCTGCTGGTCGTCGTGTTTCCGCAGATTGCGCTCTGGCTGCCCCAGCGGCTGGGCTACTGATTTTTCCTCACCCATTCCCCATCCAACAAGGAGACAACCGATGAAACTGCGCACCTTCCTCACCTCTGCCGTGGCCGCTGCAGCCGCCCTGGCCTTCACCGCACCTGCCGCCATCGCACAAACTGCGTACAAGAGCGAATACCGCATGTCGCTGGTGCTGGGCCCCGCATTCCCGTGGGGCAAGGGCGGCGAGCTGTGGGCCAACAAGGTCCGCGAGCGCACCAATGGCCGCATCAACATCAAGCTCTACCCCGGCGTGTCGCTGATCCAGGGCGACCAGACGCGTGAATTCAGCGCGCTGCGCCAGGGCGTGATCGACATGGCCGTGGGCTCCACCATCAACTGGTCGCCCCAGGTCAAGCAACTCAACCTGTTCTCGCTGCCCTTCCTGTTCCCCGACTACGCCGCCGTGGACGCCGTGACGCAGGGCGACGTGGGCAAGAGCATCTTCGCCACGCTGGACAAGGCCGGTGTGATGCCACTGGCCTGGGGCGAGAACGGCTACCGCGAAATCTCCAACTCCAAAAAGGCCATCAAGAGCCCTGAAGACCTCAAAGGCCTGAAGATTCGCGTGGTGGGCTCGCCGCTGTTCCTCGACACCTTCACCGCCCTGGGCGCCAACCCCACGCAGATGAGCTGGGCCGACGCACAGCCCGCTTTTGCCAGCGGCGCGGTGGACGGACAGGAAAACCCGTTATCCATCTTCACCGCCGCCAAGCTGCACAGCGTGGCGCAAAAGCACATCACGCTGTGGGGCTACGTGAACGATCCGCTGATCTTTGTGGTGAACAAGGAGATCTGGAACAGTTGGACCCCAGCCGACCGCGAGATCGTCAAGCAAGCCGCCATCGACGCGGGCAAGGAAGAAATCGCCCTGGCCCGCAAGGGCGTGGTCGAAGCCGACAAACCTCTGCTCAAAGACATCGCCGCACTGGGCGTGACGGTGACCCAGCTGAGCCCCGCCGAACGCGCCGCCTTTGTGAAGGCCACACGCCCGGTATATGACAAGTGGAAGGGCCAGATTGGTGCCGACCTGGTGACCTCGGCCGAGAAGGCGATTGCGGCCCGCAAGCAATAAGCCAGACGCTGGTTCGCCAAAGCCCCCAACAAAAGCCCCGCTCGCGGGGCTTTTTGCTGTCGCTGGATCCTTGCAGGGCGGGAGCCGGTCGCTTCACTATTGATAGCTGTCGACGCTTACCAGTAAAGCGCCATAGGCACTTTTCATCTAAATTTCACGACCACCCACGGCTGCACCACCAACGCACGGCGCCGGGTGTTTGACGGCGTTCTTGCGCAGCTTGTTCTCCACCGCCTGCGCCAGGTCCACACCCGCATGGTCTGCCAGCTGCAGCAGGTACAGGAGCACATCGGCAACCTCATCGGCAATGGGCTCCGTGAGCGCCGGGTCATCACGTACCGCCAGCGACTGCTCGGGGGTCATCCACTGGAAAATCTCGGTCAGTTCCGCCGCTTCCACCATCAGCGCCATCGCCAGGTTCTTGGGGGTGTGAAACGGCTGCCACTGCCGCTCGGCGGCAAAGGCGCGCAGCCGCGCCTGCAAGGCATCGACATCCAGGGGCATTGCCAAAACTCCTTATTTGATAGCTGCTTGCGCTTATCCATAAAGCGCTAGAGCCATTTTTCATTCAAATTTCAGAGCGGAGACACCGGCGCCTCGCCTGCCAGATGGCGGCGAGCGTTTTCCAGGAAACGGTCCACCGAAGCCTGCACCGCCTCGGGCGACCAGCCTGCCACATGGGGTGTCAGCACCACGTTGTCCAGGTCCAGCAGTTCAGCCGGGGGCGCGGGCTCGCTCTCGTACACATCCAGGCCTGCTGCCGCAATGCGACCTTCGCGCAGCGCGGCGGCCAGGGCGGCAGTGTCGATCACGCTGCCGCGCGCGATGTTGACCACCACGCCGCGCGCGCCCAGGGCATTCAGCACGTCTGCGTTGACCAGGTGCTTGGTGCCCGCGCCACCGGGCGTGGCGACCACGAGGAAGTCCGACCATTCGGCCAGCGCCTTTACATCGCCAAAGTAGCGGTACGGCACATCGGCGCGCGCGCTGCGGTTGTGGTAGCCCACCTCGATCTCGAAGCCCAGCGCGCGCTGTGCGATCTTCTTGCCGATGGTGCCCAGGCCGACGATGCCCAGGCGCTTGTGCGACACGTTGGGCGGCAGCGGCAGGGCCGTGCGCCAGATGCCTGCGCGCGTGGCCTTGTCCAGCGGCAGGATGCGGCGCTGCGCGGCAATCAGCAGGCCCCAGGTGTGGTCGGCCACGCAGTCGTCATTGGTGCCCGCGCCCGTGGCCACCACAACGCCCCGCGCCTTGGCGTGGGCCACGGCGATGTTCTCGTAGCCTGCGCCCAGCGCGCAAATCAGTGTGAGCGCGGGCAATGCATCGATCTGCGCCGGGTTCAGGCCCACGGCACCGATGGTCAACACCGCCCGCACGCGGGTGCCGTGCTGCGCAATGGCAGCGGCGGCCTGCGGTGTGTCGGGAGCGTAGATCACTTCGAAGGTCTGGGCCATCTGGGCGATGTGCTCTTCAGACAAAAACATGAGGGCAAGCAGAACGGGCTTCATAGCGCAACAGGGAGGGATAAAACAGGCGTGCAAACCAGCGAACGAAGCAGGCTGGCCAGCGGCGGGCGGGATGGCCGCGACCGGCCCCTCAAGCGTCACCCGGCACAGGCAGGGCACGGGGGATAGGGCACGGTGCACACGGCGCCACGGTGCAGACACTGGCACCGCAACCCACGCCATGGCGGCCAGCAACCGCCCGAGCATTGTGCCCCAGCACCCACGCAACTCCGCTGGCAACGCAGGCATGCAGGCCTCGTCGCCCCATCCGCAAAACACCTGCTACAAGCCAGGGATTTCCCGGGGCACTCCTGGCCAGTTTGGACACACCGACGGCCAATAAGACCCCCATGCCAAGGGGGGCCTGTTTTCTACATTCTTTCCATGCCAGTTGGGCATTCACTCAAGGATGGAACACATGAACACCCCTTTGCAACCCAGTGTGATGGACCGCTCCGACGCCGTCTGCATCATCGGCGCGGGGCCCGGTGGCCTGAGCGCAGCGCGCGCCCTCAAGGCGCAGGGCCTGGGCTACGAGCAGTTCGAACGCCACAGCGACCTGGGCGGGCTGTGGGACCCGACCAACCCCGGCTCGCCCATCTACGAATCCACCCATTTCATCTCCTCGCGCGACCTGTCGGCCTTCATCGGCCACCCCATGCCGCGCGACTACCCCGACTACCCCTCACACCGCCAGATCCTGGCCTACCTGCGCAGCTTTGCCGACACCTTCGGGCTGCGCGAGCGCATCCAGTTCAACACCCACGTGGTTCGCATCCAGAAGGACAGCGCCGCGCGCTGGGTGGTCGATTTATCGGACGGCACACGCCGCCTGTACAACGCCGTGATCTGCGCCACCGGCGTGAACTGGGACCCGAGCATGCCGCAGTTTGCGGGGCAGTTTGACGGCGAAGTGCGCCATTCGGTCACCTACAAACACGGCGACGAGTTTCGCGGCAAGCGCGTGCTGATTGTGGGCGCTGGCAACTCCGGGACCGACATTGCCTGCGACGCGGCAACGCATGCGCAGCAGGCCTTCATCAGCATGCGCCGGGGCTACCACTTCGTGCCCAAGCACCTGATGGGCAAACCGGCCGACGAATTTGCCGAGACCGGCCCCCACCTGCCCATGTGGCTAGCGCGGCCCATCTTCAGCGCCTTGCTGCGGTTTGTGAACGGCGACCTCACGCGGCTGGGCCTGCAGCGGCCCGACCACCGCTTGTTTGAAACGCACCCGCTGCTCAACTCGCAACTGCTGCACCACCTGCAGCACGGCAACATCCGCGCCAAGCCCGACATTGAACGGCTCGACGGCAAGCAGGTGGTGTTCAAGGACGGCACGCGCGAAACCATTGACATGGTGCTGTGCGCCACCGGCTACCGCTGGAGTTGCCCTTACGCGACCGAGTTTTTCGAGTGGGTGGGCGGGCGCCCGCAGATGTACCTATCGATGTTCAACCGCAACCACCGCAACCTGTTTGGCATCGGCTACCTGGAGACGAACTCCAGCGCCTACAAGCTGTTTGACACGCAGGCCTACATGATCGCCTCGTACCTGAAGGCCCAGCGCACGGCGCCCCAGAGCGCGCAAAAGTTCGACGCCATCATCCGGCAGGACGAGCCCGATCTGTCCGGCGGCATCGACTTCGTAAAGTCGCAGCGGCATGCGGTTTACATCGACGCTCACACCTTCAAAACGTATCTGCGCAAGCTGCGCCAACGCATGGGCTGGGGCGAACTGCAAGACGGCATGTACGACCATCTGAAAGTGGTGACACCCGCCCACAGCGCGTTGCGCGGCGGCACCACACCGGCCCAGCGCGCCGCCGCAGGGGTGGCCCATGGCTAAATCAGTGCAGAACCTGCGGGGTTGGGTGGCGCTCATCACCGGCGGTGCGGGGGGGCTGGGCCGCGCGATCGCAGCGAGGCTGATCGAGCGCGGCGTGCACTGCGTGCTGGCCGACGTGAACCCCGTCGCCCTGGAGCAGGCAGTGCACGCGCTGGGCCCCCAGGCCAGCGCCCAAGTGGTGGACCTGACCAGCGAGGCGGCCCGCGAGGGACTGGTGCGCGCCGTGCAGCAGCAATGGGGGCGGCTGGACCTGCTGGTCAACAACGCGGGCATCGTGGGCACCACGCATTTCGAGCAGCGCTCGCAGGCTTCCATCCGGGGCGAGATGGAGCTGAACCTGATGGCCCCGCTGCTGCTCACCCACCGCCTGCTGCCGTTGCTGCAGCGCGCGCCCAGCGGGCGCGTGGTCAGCATCGTCTCGCTGGGTGGCATGTTCCCGCTGCCCGAATCCACCGTGTACTCGGCCAGCAAGTTCGGCTTGCGCGGGGCCATGCTCTGCCTGGGCCTGGATGGCGACCGCCTGGGCGTGAAGTTTTCTGTGGTCAACCCATCCGCCACCGAAACCCCCATGCTGATGCGCGAAGCCATCCACGGCGGCAACAAGCTGCAGTTCATGGACCCGCCGCAAACGCCCGACGAGGTGGCCCGACAGGTGCTGTGCTGCCTGGACGAGCCCTGCCTGGAGCGCTTTGTGCGCACCAGCGAATCGTGGACGGTACGCCTGGCCATGCTGCTACCCAACCTGCTGGGCAAGGCACTGCCCCTTTTCCAACGCAGCGCAGAGCGCGGGCACCAGCGCTACCTGGCCACGCTGGTGGAGCGCGGCCTGGTGCGCCAGCACAACGGCCAGTGGGAGCTGACTGCTGACGGCGCAGCCAGCAGCAACGCCGCACGCTGACCATCAGCCTTGCGGCGCATTCCATCCGCTCACGCCTGCGCACCGTGACACCAGGCCCGTGGTGCCGACGGTGGGTACAAGTTCCCGGATGCACCCCCTTCACACGTGCGGGGGGTTGGATTCCGCCGGGCTAGCCATGTCAATGCGAGTTGCGGTACTCCAGCGGTGCCTGCCCAGACCAGCGCTTAAAGGCTCGCCGGAAGGTCCTCACGTCGGCATAGCCCACGGCCTGGGCAACCTCGGAGATCGCCACGCGCGAGTTCAGCAGCATGTCCTTGGCGCGTTCAAAACGCGCGTCGTTGCGCAACGCCCGGAACCCGACCGACTGGGCTTGCAGGCGCCGCCGCAAGGTGCGCTCACTCAGGTTGACCTGCCGCGCCAGATCACTCAGGCGCGGCAGCCCTTCAGCACTGACCCGCAGCCGCGTGGTAATCGACTCCACCAGCTCATGGCGACCCAAGGGTCGCTGCAGCAGGGTATTGAGTTGTTTGCGCAGCAGGCCGCAGGTAATGCGGTCGTATCCGGGCAGGCGCACCCCCATCCAGCGCGACTCCAGCGTCAGGCGGTTGCAACCTGCACTGAAATGCACCGGGCAGCGAAAAAATCGCGCATGCGGCTCCAGGGTTTCGGGCGCCGGGTAGGCCAGCTCCACCCGCACCGGCGAGAGGTCCGTGCCCACCAGATACCGACTCACGTTCAATGCCGAAGCAAACGCCTCCTCGATCAGGTAGGGCTCGATCTCCAGGTCGTAAATCCGGGGCACCAGCTCGATGTACATCTCCCGCCCATGCACCTCGAACAGGTGGTGCATCATGGCGCCCGCCTCATTCTGGTGGCCCAGACCATAGCTGATGGCTTCGCCGAAGGTCTCGCATGTGAGCATGGCCAACCCCGGCAGTCCCCACGACACCGGCGTCTGCCGAGCCCCCGCCGCCAGGCCCAGCGCTGACTCTGCCAACATGGCCTGGGCCCGCAAAATTAACGACCGCGTCTGGTGGTGGGACAGCAGGACCTCCCGGTCCTGCAGGTCTTGGTAGGTGAAGCCCAGCCCACGGCACAACCGTTCGGGGGACAAACCCCGGTCATCGATCAGGCCCAACAGGGACCTGGCGACATTGGCAACAATATTGGCGACTCTGCTGGCGTCATGGGCAGTGGGGGGCGCCTGGAGGATGGTCATGGTTTGGGACTCACTTGGTTCCAACAATCCGTGCCCCACAACAGGGCTCCGGCATTGTTCACCCGACCTGCAAGTCCTGTACCACTCCAATTCCTGAGCCCCCGCGACTTCAACCCTCGCCCGCACTTTGCTGCAACGCCCACATGCTCGCGTAGCGGCCACCCTGGGCCAGCAGTTGCGCGTGCGTGCCGCGCTCGATGATGCGGCCCGCGTCCATGACCAGGATCTCGTGCGCATCCACCACGGTGGAGAGGCGGTGCGCAATCACCAGCGTGGTCTTGTTCTGCGCCACGCCCTGCAGCTCGGCCTGGATAGCGCGTTCGTTGGCGGAGTCCAGCGCGCTGGTGGCCTCGTCAAAGATCAGGATCGGCGGGTTCTTGAGCAGGGTGCGGGCAATCGCCACGCGCTGCTTTTCACCGCCCGAGAGCTTGAGCCCGCGCTCGCCCACCATGGTGGCGTAGCCCTTGGGCGTGCTGGCAATGAAGTCGTGTATGCGTGCGGCACGGGCGGCGGCTTCGATCTCATCCTGGCTGGCACCGGTGCGGCCATAGGCGATGTTGTAGGCCACCGTGTCGTTGAACAGCACCGTGTCCTGCGGGACGATGCCAATCGCCTGGCGCACGCTCGCCTGCGTCACGCTGCGGATCTCCTGCCCCGCAATGGTGATGCGCCCCTGCTGGATGTCGTAGAAGCGAAACAGCAGCCGGGCCAGTGTGGACTTGCCCGAACCCGAAGGCCCCACGACCGCCACCGTCTTGCCCGCCGGTATCTCGAAGCTGATGCCCTGCAGGATGGGCCGGCCGCTGCTGAGGTCGCTGCCTTGGCGCACGTCGTAGGAAAAGTGCACGTTCTCAAAACGCACGGTGGGCTGGCTCAGCCCCGCCAGCGGCTGGGCGCCGGGTGCGTCGGCCACTTCGCGCTCTTTGTCCATGAGCGTGAACATCTTGTCCAGGTCGGTGAGGCTCTGCTTGATCTCGCGGTAGATCACGCCCAGAAAATTGAGCGGGATGTACAGCTGGATCATGAAGGCGTTGACCATGACGAGGTCGCCCAGCGTCATGCGGCCATCGACCACGCCCTGTGTGGCGCGCCACAGCATGGCCACCAGGCCCACTGCAATGATGAGCTGCTGGCCGGTGTTGAGCATCGACAGCGTGGTCTGGCTTTTGAGGCGGGCCAGGCGCAACCGCTCCAGGCTTTCGTCGTAGCGGCGGGCCTCGAAGCCTTCGTTGTTGAAGTACTTGACCGTCTCGTAGTTGAGCAGCGAATCCACGGCCTTGGAGTGTGCTGCCGAGTCGAACTCGTTGGCCTCGCGGCGGAACTTGGTGCGCCACTCGGTCACCAGCACCGTGTAGGCGATGTACAGCACCAGCGCGGCCAGCGTGATCCAGGCAAACCAGGCATCGAACTTGACGGCCAGCACACTCAACACCAGGATCACCTCGATCAAGGTGGCAAACACGTTGAACAGCGAAAACGAGATCAGTGACTCGATGCCGCGCACACCGCGTTCGATGTCGCGCGTCATGCCGCCGGTCTGGCGCTCCAGGTGAAAGCGCAGGCTCAGCGCGTGCAGGTGCTCAAAGGTCTGCAGCGCAATCGAGCGCGCTGCGCCCTGCGTAGCCTTGGCAAACACCAGCTCGCGCAGCTCGGTGAACAGCGAAGTGGACAGGCGCAGCGCCCCGTACGCCACCAGCAAGCCCACCGGCACCACCAGCAGCGCGGCGGGGTCACCAGGCTTGAACGCCATCGCGTCCACCAGTGTCTTGAGCAGCAGCGGCACGCTGACGTTGGCCAGCTTGGCGCCCACCATGAACACAATGGCCGCCACCACGCGCCACTTGTATTGCCACAGGTAAGGGAGGAGCCGCCTCAGCGTGACCCAGTCGGACTTGGGGGGCGCGGGCGTGCCAGGGGTGGGGGGTGCGGTTTCGCCAAGGTGGCGCATGGGGGACAATTCCGGTTGTTGTTGTTTTTACCGACCCGGCTGATGCCAAGGTGGTTTTTTTGCGGGCCAGCCGCCTTGCAAAACCCCAGGTTCCGACAAGGATTGGCTCAGCCCCAACCGAGATTGTGCCCATGTCTGCCGTTTTCAGCCCACCACCCGCCGCATTGCCCACCGACAAGGAACTGGTGCTCAAGGTCATACCCATGCCCGCCGACACCAATGGCAATGGCGACATTTTTGGCGGCTGGGTGATGGCGCAGGTGGACTTGGCGGGCTCTGTGCTGCCCGCGCGCTACATCCAGGGGCGCATGGCCACGGTGGCCGTCAACGAATTCATCTTCAAGCAGCCCGTGCGCGTGGGCGACATCCTGTCGTTCTTCTCGTCCATCACGCGGGTGGGCAACACCTCGGTCACCGTGGAGGTGGAGGTGTATGCCGAACGGTTTACCGACCAGGGCCGGTATGTGAAGGTGACGGAGGCGCGCCTGACCTATGTGGCCATCGACGACCAGGGCAGGCCGCGCCCAGTGCCCAAGCACAACGCGCCGGGGTAAAAGCACGGAAGGTCGGTTCGCGCAGACCACGCCTGGCGGTGCGCGGACGCCTTCATGGCCCGGTCAGGCGGCCAGTGCAGTGGCCGGTTCGGTGCGCAGAGGAGCTGCCGTGCGCTGCAGAGTGCTGCTGGATGACGAGGGCGAGAACCCGGCCTCGATCTCACCCGCCAGCTGACCGCCCTCTTCCACCACCAGTTTGCCGTAGCGGATCTTGCCGTTGACCTTGCCGGTGCTGTAGATCACCAGCTTCTGGCGCACGGTGAGTGTGCCGTTGAACTCGCCATGGATCTCGGCAATGTCGATCTCGGCAGAGCCCTTGAAGGCGCCATGCTCAGCAATCTGGATCACGCGCGAATCCATGGTGGCTTCCACCGTGCCTTCGACCACGAGGGTGTCGCAATCGGTAATTTCCACGCCCTTGAGCTTGATGTTCGGGCCCACCGTGAGCTTGCTGCCCGAGCTGTCGCTGCTGCTGGCGGCTTTGGGGACAGCAGGGCTGGGCACCGGCTGTGCAGCCGCAGCACTGCTCGCCGCTGAGCTCCCCAATACGGAGCCTGAAGTGGTGCTGTTGCGGGGTTGGAACGACTCGGGTTCACGCTTGCCAAAGAAGGGGTTTTGCACGGCCATCAGATCTCCTTGAAAAGAGAGTCATCGTAGGTATCGCGCCCCGTGAAAGATGCCCTGGTTACGCAAGAACGGTAACCAAACGGTTCTCTCGTAGCATGCGCTTGCAAGGCTTGCGGGATTACACATCCGGCGCATGGCAACGCCCCGTGGCGAGGCGGCTCAGCAGCGCGCCCCAATCAAGAGACGATGTAAGCCGCAGCTCCGGCCGACATGATCTGCCCATCCGGCCCCAGGAACTCCATGCGCGTGGTTGCGACACGCGAACCCAGGCGCAGCACCTGGGCGCGCAGCTCGAAGTGGCTGCCAATGCCGGGGCGCAGGTAGTCGATGCGCAGGTCGATGGTGCCCAGCTTGGCAAAGCGGTGCAGGCGCTGCTCGGGTGCTTCATCCAGGTGTTTGGCGCCAATCGCGGCCATCACGGCCAGCCCGCCCATGGCATCGAGCCCCGCGCTGATCACGCCGCCGTGGATGCGGTTGTAGGCATAGTGGCCCACCAGGTCCGGTTTCATGTCGATGCGGCCCACCACACCATCGGGTGCCAGTGACGTGATCTTCAGGCCCAGCACCTGGTTGAACACGATTTTTTCTTCAAAGATGGATTTGAGCCCGGCAATGAACTCGGGCTCAAAGGCTTGCGGGGCTGGGGTGGCGGTGGATTTGCTCATGGGTCTCCTGGGGGTCACTGCGGGATGGTGCGTGCAATCGAAACCATCCAGATGCTCCTGATTTTGTAGCTTCTCACGCTTAATAGATAAGCGCTAGAGGCTATTTTTACTTAAAACTGGCCGTGACGCACTTGCCCTGCGGCAAACCGCGAGGCGCCGCGCAGTGCTTCGGCCAGGCATTCGCGGCCGCCCGCCTATTCCTGCAGCAAGGCTCGCCGTAACGGCAGCCCTTCGGCGGCGAGCGCGCTGGTGCGGGCTGTGCTGGCATCCACCGCGTTGTGCACATCGGGCCTGCGCCATGTCACCAGCGTGACACCACCTTGCACTTCAACCTCTGCGGATATGTGGCTCTCCTGTGGCCCGGCGTCAGAACCTGTTCACCCACCCGACGTTACTCCTATTGCGCAGGGTGCAGCACTGCGTCAATATCCGCCGCTACCCGCTCGCCCGCCCCATCAGGGTTAGCCCCGAGTGCGGTATGCACAGCGCGCGTGCACCATTATTTATACAAAGCAATCGCTTTGTATAAATATTCTGCAGGACCTGCGCAAGCGACGATGCGGCCATCCCATGCCCACGAGGCGCACACCCCGCATTTACCCGCTTTGCGTATCACTTATTCTGGAGAGCCAGTGTGCAATTTGTGCAACTGTTGATCAGCGGTGTCTCGCAGGGGTGCATCTACGGGCTGATCGCGCTCGGGTTCGTGCTTATCTACAAAGCCACGGAAACCGTGAGCTTTGCCCAGGGCGAACTCATGATGCTCGGCGCCTTCTGCGGGCTGGCACTCATGACGGTGCTGGGCTTTCCCTTCTGGGTGGCCGTGCTCGCCAGCATCCTGGCCATGGGCTGCTTTGGCGTGGTGCTGGAGCGCGCAGTGATCCGCCCCATCCTGGGCCAGCCCGCCTTCTCCATCGTCATGCTCACCATCGGCATCGGCTACGTGCTGCGTGGGCTGGTGACCATGATCCCCAACATCGGCACCGACACCCACACGCTGCCCGTGCCCTACAAGGACCTGTCGTTTCGCCTCGGTGCACTGGTGCTCAACGCCGAGCAGCTGGTGGTGATCGGCGCCACGGGCGTGTTGTGCGTGCTGCTGTTTGCCATGTTCCGCTACAGCAAGCTGGGCATCGCCATGCAGGCGTCGTCGCAGAACCAGCTGGCCGCCTACTACATGGGCATTCCGGTGCAGCGGCTCAACGGTCTGGCCTGGGGGCTTGCCGCGGCGGTGGCGGCGGTAGCCGGGCTGCTGTTGGCGCCCATCACCTTTGTGCACGCCAACATGGGGCTGATCGGGCTCAAGGCCTTCCCGGCCGCTGTGGTGGGCGGCTTTGGCAGCCTGCCGGGCGCCATCGTCGGCGGACTGGTGATCGGCATCGTCGAATCGCTCTCGGGCTTCTATCTGCCCGATGGGTTCAAGGACACGGCCGCGTACATCGTGGTGCTGATCATGCTGATGGTCAAACCCAACGGACTGTTCGGCGAGAAGCTGAGAAAGAAAGTCTGACCCATGCGCTTTCTCTTCAAGACCTCGTACGAGCAAGACATTCGCCTCGCCAAGCATGGCGGGCATGTGTTCTGGTACAGCCTGCTGTGCCTGGCCCTGGTCGCCGCGCCCTGGGTGGCGCCGGAGTATTGGCTGGCGCAGCTCACCTTTGTGCTCATCTACGCCATCGTGGGCCTGGGGCTGATGCTGCTGGCGGGCTTCACCGGCTTGTTCTCGCTGGGGCACGCAGCGTTTCTGGGCGTGGGGGCGTATACGCAGGCCGTGCTCACGGGCATGGGCTGGCCGTTTGCGCTGTCGCTGGCCTGCGCGGCGGGGCTGTCAGCCGCTGTGGGCGTGGTGGTGGGCCTGCCCGCATTGCGCGTCAAGGGCATCTACCTGGGCATGGCCACGCTGTCGTTCGGGTTCATTGTGGAAGAAGTTTTTGCGCGCTGGGAGTCGGTGACCGGCGGCAACTCCGGCAAGCACCTGGTGCCGCCACAAATCGCGGGCTACTCGTTCGAGACCACAGAGTCGTTCTACTTTCTGTGCCTTGTGATTGCGGTGGTCAGCACCCTCGCCATCCTGAACCTGCTGCGCTCGCCCACGGGCCGTGCGTTTGTCGCCATCCGTGATTCAGAGATCTCGGCGCAGAGCATGGGCATCCACCTGGCCCGCTACAAGACGCTGTCGTTCTCCATATCGGCTGCACTTGCAGGCATCGGCGGTGCGTTGTACGCGCACAAGCTGCAGTTCATCTCGCCCGACCAGTTCAACATCCTGCAGTCCATCGACCTGCTGCTGATGATCGTGATCGGCGGGCTGGGATCGGTGCATGGAGCGTTCCTGGGCGCCATCTTCCTCATCACCATGCCGCAGATGATTTCGCTCTCCAAGGACTGGCTGCCCGCCGCCATCGGCCAGGCACCGGGCCTGCAGGCGGTGGTGTACGGCGCGGTGCTGATCGCCTTTGTGCTGTTCGAACCCATGGGCCTGTATGGCCGCTGGCTCAAGGTGCGCACCTGGCTGCAGATGTTCCCGTTCTACCGCAAGGGCTTGTTCAAGCGGCAGAAGTCGTTCCAGAAATCGGATCGCTTGAAATGAAGCACCCCCTGAGTCGCTTCGCGCCTTCCCCCTCTCTCGATTCGCAGCGCGATTCGGGAGGGGAACGCCCCCAGCGCGGCGGGGCGGCCCTTGCGCGGGGGCACTGGCCTCGGTCACGCCAGTCGCAAAGGCTGCGGACGGCATTCAGCACACTGGACCAGTGAAATGACCCAAATTGCTGTACCCATGACTGACGAAATCCTGCTCAGCGCCCAGAACCTCAGTGTGCGCTTTGGCGGCGTGCTCGCGGTCAACAACGTGAGCTTTGACGTGCGCCGTGGCGAGGTGTTCACGCTCATCGGCCCCAACGGCGCGGGCAAGACGACGGTGTTCAACCTCATCAGCCGCATCTATACGCCCACCACCGGCACCATCGCCTATGCGGGCCCGGGCGGGGCCCTGCTGCCATTGACCGACCAGCCGCCGCACAAGGTGGCAGGCCTGGGCATTGCACGCACCTTCCAGAACATCGAACTCTTCGAGCACGCGAGTGTGCTGCACAACCTGCTGATCGGCCGCCACACCCGACAACACAGCAGCCTGTGGGCCGAGATGTTCTTCACGCGCAAGGTGCGCGAAGGCGAAGTTCAGGCCCGGGAGAAGGCTGAGCAGGTCATCGATTTTCTCGACCTGCAGCACTACCGCGACACCATGGTCGCCGGCCTGCCCTACGGCGTGCGCAAGGTGGTGGAGCTGGCCCGTGCGCTGTGCACCGAGCCGCAGTTGCTGCTGCTCGACGAGCCCTCGTCGGGCCTGAACGTGGAGGAGACCGACGACATGGCCTTCTGGATCCAGGACATCCAGCACGAGCTGGGCATCACGGTGCTGATGGTGGAGCACGACATGTCGCTGGTCTCCAAGGTGTCCGACCGCGTGCTGGCCATGAACCAGGGCGAGGTGGTGGCCATGGGCTCACCGCGCGAGGTGCAATCGCACCCCGGCGTGATCGAGGCGTACCTGGGCACCATCGACGACGTGAGCAACCTGCGGCGTCCGGCGGGTTCAAAAATAGGGGTTCGGGCATGAACGCCGTACTTGCCGCCGTCAACACATCCGCAGCAGCAGCTGCTGCTGACCAACCCTTGCTGCGCCTGCAGAACGTGGAGAGTGCCTACGGCCCCATCAAGGCCATCCGCGGCGTGAGCCTGCAGGTGCGGCGCGGCGAGATCGCCGCCGTGTTGGGCAGCAACGGCGCGGGCAAGACCACCATCCTCAAGACCATCAGCGGCATCATCGACCCGCGCAAGGGCTCCATCGAATTCCAGGGCGCCGACATCACCGCCAACGACCCGGCGGCCATCGTGCGCCGGGGCCTGATGCACGTGCCCGAGGGGCGCGAGGTGTTTGCGCTGCTTTCGGTGCGCGACAACCTGCTCATGGGCGCATACACCCGCAGTGATGCCGACGCCGTGGCCCGCGACATCGAAACGGTGTATGGCTACTTCCCCATCCTGAAGGAGCGCGCAGCGCAGGACGCCGGCCTGCTATCAGGCGGGCAACAGCAGATGCTGGCCATCTCGCGTGCGTTGATGGCCAACCCAGAACTCATCCTGCTGGACGAGCCCAGCCTGGGCCTGTCCCCCAAGCTCACCAAGGAGATCTTCGAGATCGTGGTGCGCATCAACCGTGAGCGCGGCACCACCATCCTGCTGGTGGAGCAGAACGCCAACATGGCGCTCAACGCATCGGACTACGGCTACGTGCTGGAGAACGGCCGCATTGTGATGGAAGACAGCTGCGAGCGCCTGCGCGAGAAGGACGACATCAAGGAGTTCTACCTTGGTATGAAAGATGTCGGCGTGCGCGGAGAACGGCGCTGGAAGAAAAAGAAGACCTGGAGATAAGCGCAAATGTCCAACCTCTGGGACCTCGATCACATCCAGCCCGCAGGCACCGACGTGCTCGCAGGCGACACCATCGCCGCCATGTTCTGGAACGCCGTGGCCGAGCGCGGGCCGCGCGTTTGGATGCGCCAGAAGGAGCTGGGCATCTGGAAGAGCTGGACCTGGGACCAGACGGCCGAAGCCGTGCGGGAGATTGCGGGCGGCCTGATGTCGCTGGGTTTTGCGCCCGGCGAATGCGCATCCATCCTGTCCAACACCAACATCGAATGGGTGCTGGCCGACCTGGCCGTGCTGAGTTGTGGCGGCGTGGCCAATGGCATCTACCCCACTGACGCGGCGGAGCAGGTGCACTACCTGAGCGAAGACTCTCGCACCACCGTGCTGTTTGTGGAAGACGATGAACAGCTCGACAAGGCCCTGGAAGTGCGCAGCAGCCTGCCCCTGCTGCGCAAGGTGGTGGTGTTCGACATGGAAGGCCTGCGCAGCCTGAACGACCCCGATGTGCTGAGCCTTGCGGGCTTGCGCGAGCTGGGCAGGGCCTGGAATACGCAACACCCCGACGCGCTGATGCAGCGCGTCAAGGCCTGCCGACCCGAAGACCTGGCCATCCTGGTGTACACCTCGGGCACCACCGGCAAGCCCAAGGGTGCCATGCACACGCACGCCGCGCTTACCTACACCGTGCGCGGCTACAACACGCTGATCTCGCGCAGTGAGGCCGACGAGACCATGTGTTTTCTGCCACTGTGTCACATCGCCGAGCGCATGGGCGGCGAATACTTCTCGCTCTACACCGGCGCGCGCCTGAACTTTGTCGAGAACCCCGACACCGTGCCCGAGAACGTGCGAGAGATCGCACCCACGGTGTTCACCGCCGTCCCCCGGGTGTGGGAGAAGTTCTATTCGGGCGTGATGATCGCGCTCAAGGAATCCACGCGCATGCAGCAGGCGGCCTATGCCTGGTCGATTGGCGTGGGCACCCGCATCGCTGACTTGGTGCTGGCCGGACAGCCCGTGGGCGGTTTGCTGAAGGCGCAGTTCATGCTGGCGCGCTTTCTGGCGCTCAACAATGTGCGCAAGCTCATCGGCATCCACCGTGCGCGCTTCCTCGTCACGGGCGCAGCGCCCATTTCGCCCGATCTGGTGAAGTGGTACCTGGCGCTGGGCGTGCCCATGCTGGAGGTGTGGGGCATGACCGAGACCTGCGGAGCCTCCACCGGTGTGCCGGCCAGCCGCATCAAACCCGGCTCCATCGGCCCCGCGGCCAGCTACAACGAGGTGCGCATCGACCCCGCCACGGGAGAAATCCTGGTGCGTGGCCCCAATGTGTTCAAGGGCTACCTCAACCAGCCCGAGAAAACCGCCGAAACCATCGACCCCGAAGGTTGGCTGCACACGGGCGATGTGGGCCTGATCGACGCTGATGGCTACCTGCGCATCACCGACCGCATGAAGGACATCATCATCACGGCGGGCGGCAAGAACATCACGCCGAGCGAGCTGGAGAACGAACTCAAGTTCAGCCCCTACATCACCGACGCGGTGGTGATTGGCGACAAGCTGCCCTACCTCACGGTGATCATCATGATCGACCAGGAGAACGTGGAGAAGTACGCACAGGACAACGACGTGCCGTTCTCCAACTACGCCAGCCTGACCCGCACGCGCGAGGTGCAGGAGCTGATCCAGGCCGAGATCGACCGTGTCAATGCAAAGTTCGCCCGCGTGGAGCAGATCAAGAAGTTCTTCCTGCTCGACACACAGCTCACTGCCGAGGACGAAGAGCTGACGCCCACCATGAAGCTCAAGCGCAAGCTGGTGCAGCAGAAGTACGCACCGCAGATTGAGGCGATGTACCGGTAGGTGCGCACGTCACGCAACCGCAGGCCACGCCTATCAGGATAGGGAAAGTGCTGGTGCCCCACCCCGGGCATCGTTCTATAACGAGCAACCGAGTTCGATCCAACCAAAGGAGACGTGCCATGAAACTTCATCACATTGCCGCGCTGGCCATCGTGGCCATGGCCGGAGGTGCTGCACAGGCGCAGCCCAGCCAGGGCGTGAGCAAGGACACCATCACGCTGGGTTCCATCCAGGATCTGTCCGGCCCGCTGGCGGGCTTTGGCAAGCAGGTGCGGCTGGGCATGATGCTGCGCGTGGACGAGGCCAACGAGCAAGGCGGCGTCAATGGCCGCAAGCTGGACCTGAAGGTGGAAGACTCGGGCTACGACCCCAAGAAAGCCGTGCTGGCCGCGCAAAAGCTCGTGAACCAGGACAAGATCTTCATGATGGTGGCGCACATCGGCACCGCGCAAAACCTGGCCGCCATGCCCGTGCAGTTCAGCAAGAACGTGATCAACTTCTTCCCGGTGACGGCCGCTCGGGAAATGTACGAGCCCTTCCACAAGCTCAAGTATTCGTTTGCCGCTACTTACTACGACCAGATCCGCCTGGCAGCCCCCAAGCTCATCAAGGAAAAAGGCGCCAAGAAGATCTGCACCATCTACCAGGACGATGAGTTTGGCCTGGAGGTGATGCGCGGGGGCGAGGCGGCACTCAAGTCCATGGGCATGGACTTCACCGAGAAGACCTCGTACAAGCGCGGCGCCACCGACTTCTCTTCACAGGTCGCCAAGATGAAGTCATCCGAATGCGACTTCGTGATCCTGGGCACCATCATCCGCGAGACCATCGGCACGATTGGCGAGGCGCGCAAGACGGGCTTCAACCCTACCTTCCTGGGCTCCAGCGCCGCCTACACCGACCTCATCCACAAGCTGGGCGGCAAGCCCATGGACGGGCTGTACGCCACCATGACGGTGCAACACCCCTACCTGGATGAAGCCAGCCAGCCCATCCGTTTCTGGGCCAACAAGTACAAGACCAAGTTCAACGAAGACCCCACCGTGTTCTCGGTCTACGGCTACAACGCCATCGACGCCTTCATCAAGGCAGCCCAGAAGGCGGGCCCCAACCTGAGCACCGACAGCTTCATCAAGGCCATGGACACCATGGTGATTCCGCCCGACATGTTCGGCAGCGCCGAGGGCACCTTTGGCCCACAAAAACGCCTGGGCAGCGATCTTTCGCGACTGTCGCAGATCACCGATGGCAAGTGGAAGGTGGTCTCCGACTACGTCAAGCCATGAGCGCCTGACCAGCCTCCTTCAAGCCGCCTTCGGGCGGCTTTTGCGTTTCAGGGGGTGCATCCGGGCTCAGTCGGTGGCAGAATTTAACCAAGCAGTAACTTTGCATAAATAACCTGGTTGCCCCACCATGATCGAACGCACCCTCTTCCAGCCCGACCACCAGGCCTTTGCCGACAGCTTTCGCCGCTTCATCGACAAAGAGGTGACGCCCCACCACGCCGCCTGGGAAGACCAGGGCTATGTGGCGCGCGAGGTGTGGAGCCAGGCGGGCGCCAACGGTTTTCTGTGCATGAGCCTGCCCGAGGAATACGGTGGCGCCGGGGCCGACAAGCTGTATTCGGTGGCGCAGATGGAAGAGCTGGCGCGTGCAGGCACCACCGGCATCGGCTTTGGTCTGCACAGCGAGATCGTGGCGCCGTACATCCTGCACTACGGCACTGAAGCCCAGAAACAGAAGTACCTGCCGCAGATGGCCAGCGGCGCCGTGGTGGGTGCCATCGCCATGAGCGAGCCGGCTGCGGGCAGCGACCTGCAAGGCATCAAGACCACGGCCATCAAAAGTGCGGACGGATCACACTACGTGCTGAACGGCAGCAAGACCTTCATCACCAACGGCTGGCATGCCGACCTGGTGATCGTGGTCGCCAAGACCGACCCGGCGGCCGGCGCCAAGGGCACCAGCCTTTTGCTGGTGGAGCGCGGCATGCCCGGCTTTGAAAAAGGCCAGCGCCTCAAGAAGATGGGCATGAAGGCGCAGGACACGTCCGAGCTGTTCTTCAACGACGTGCAGGTGCCGGTGGACAACCTGCTGGGCGGCCCCGCCATGGAAGGGCGCGGCTTCATCTGTCTGATGGAGCAGTTGCCCTGGGAGCGCCTGCAGATCGCCATCACCGCCGTGGCCGCCGCCCAGGCCGCCATTGACTGGACGCTGGACTACGTCAAGCAGCGCAAGGTCTTTGGCCAGAGCGTGGCGTCATTTCAGAACACCCGCCACACCCTGGCCGAGCTGCAAACGCAGGTGCAGGTGGCCCGCGTGTTCGTGGACAAATGCTGTGAGCTGATCGTGCGCGATCAGCTCGACACCGAAACCGCCAGCATGGCCAAGTACTGGACGACCGACCTGCAGTGCAAGGTGATGGACGAATGCGTGCAGCTGTTTGGCGGCTATGGCTACATGTGGGAATACCCCATCACCCGCGCCTATGCCGACGCACGCGTGCAGCGCATTTATGGCGGCACCAACGAGATCATGAAAGAAGTGATTGCGCGGGCCATGGGCCTGGGCAAATAACGGAATGCACCGCACCGTGAATAACGCAGTGCACGATGCCCTGCACAACGTACCAGTGGGCGCCGAATGCCGCTACAGATACCAGGCGGCGCGCGCTTCCTCGGGGCTCAGCGGCGCACCAGGGCGGCGGTCGGTGACATTCAGCCAGGAGCGCACACCCTGGCTGCCACTCAGCGCACGCATCAGCAGCAAGCCTGCGCCAATGCCGCGTATGGCCGCCGAGCTGCGGCTGGGCGCCATGAAGGCCGCCACCGCCAGCGCACTGGATGCCGCCAGCACGACATGGTGCTCCAGCGCAAATCCTTCGCGCGTGTCGTCGTATTCGATGGCGCTGCGAGCGATGCGCGGCAATGCAGGGGATGTATTTCGTTCCATAGCCAGAAATGTAGATAGCAACCGCCGAAAGATAGTGCAAAAACCACTGCACCCGCGTCAGAAAGCACCTTGTAGTGGCGTGAGCCAGCCCAGCTGCTTTACCGCCGCACTGCTTGAAGTTTAGAGAAACCACCGGAGACCATTCATGACCGAAGCCTATGTATTCGATGCGCTGCGCACCCCGCGCGGCAAGGGCAAGAAGGACGGCACCCTGCACGAGGTCAAGCCCATCGACCTGCTGGTGGGCCTGCTGACCGAACTGCAAGCGCGCCACCGCTTTGATACGGCGGCAGTGGACGACGTGGTCATGGGCATCGTCTCGCCCGTGGGCGAACAGGGCTCGGTGCTACCCAAGGTGGCCGCGCTCAAGGCCGGGTGGGACTTTCGCTGTGCGGGCGTACAGGTCAACCGCTTCTGCGCATCGGGCCTGGAAGCGGTGAATCTGGCCGCGCAGAAGGTGCGCAGCGGCTGGGAGGACCTGGTGGTGGCCGGTGGCGTGGAGAGCATGAGCCGCGTGCCCATCGGCTCCGACGGCGGCGCCTGGGCGCAAGACCCGGAGACCAACTCCGTCACGCTGTTCGTACCCCAGGGCATTGGCGCCGACCTGATCGCCACGCTGGACGGCTACACACGCGCCGACGTGGATGCCTTCGCGCTCGAATCCCAGCGCCGCGCCACCGCCGCGCGCGCGGCAGGCTACTTCAAGAATTCGGTCGTGCCCGTGCGCGACTTCATCGGCCAGACCATCCTGGCGGAAGACGAATTCATAAAACCCAAGACGACACTCGAAGGCCTGGGCGCGCTGAAGCCCTCGTTCGAGCAACTGGGCGGCATGGGCTTTGACGCAGTGGCGCTGCAGCGCTACCCGCAGGTGGAGCGCATCTACCACGTGCACCACGCTGGCAACTCGTCGGGCATTGTGGACGGTGCCGCCGCCGTGCTGATCGGCAACGAGGCCGCCGCCAAGGCCCACGGCCTCACGCCCCGCGCGCGCATCGTGGCAACGGCGCTCAGCGGCGCCGACCCCACCATCATGCTCACCGGCCCCGTGCCCGCCGCCAAGAAGGCGCTGGCCCGAGCGGGCATGACCATCGACCAGATCGACCTGTTCGAAGTGAACGAGGCCTTCGCCGCCGTGCCCATGCGCTTCATGCGCGAGCTGGGCGTACCGCACGACAAGGTCAACGTGAACGGCGGCGCCATCGCCATGGGCCACCCGCTGGGCGCAACGGGCGCCATGATCCTCGGCACCCTGATTGACGAGCTGCACCGCAGGGGCCAGCGCTATGGCCTGGCCACGCTGTGCGTGGGCGGCGGCATGGGCATTGCCACCATCGTCGAGCGAATCTGATTGACTGGGAAGGAGACAACAACATGCAAACCATCCGCTACGAACTCATCCCCGCCCAGGGCACCGACGGCGAAGTTGCCGTCATCACCTTTGACGAAACCAACTCCCCCGTCAACACCATGTGCCGCCAGTGGCAGCAAGAGCTGGGCGAGGTCACCGCACAAGTGCTGGGCGACCGCGAACGCCTGGGCGCCGCGCTCAAAGGCATCGTGCTGGCATCGGCCAAGACCAGCTTCTTTGCCGGTGCCGACCTCAAGGCCACCATGCGCCTCACACCCGCCGATGCACCCAACGCGTTTGGCGAAATCGAGCGCATGAAGAAGCACTTTCGCACGCTCGAAACCCTGGGCATCCCCGTGGTGGCCTGCCTCAACGGCGCGGCGCTGGGTGGCGGCTGGGAAGTGGCCCTGGTCGCCCACTACCGCATCGCCGTGGCCGACCCCAAGGTCCAGTTCGGCCTGCCCGAGGTGACGCTGGGCCTGATGCCCGGCGCCACCGGAGTGACCAAGATGACGCGCCTGCTGGGCCTGATGGGTGCGCAGCCCTACATCCTGGAAGGCAAGCTCTTCAACCCCGCCGAAGCGCTGGAGCTGCAACTGGTGCACGAGCTGGTCGCTGCCCGCGAGCAGTTGCTGCCCGCCGCCCTGGCCCACATCGCCACCCACCCTCACGCCGTGCAGCCGTGGGACGACAAGAATTACAAAATGCCCGGCGGTACGCCCGCCAACCCCAAGATTGCTGGCGCACTGACCGTCGCGCCCGCCATGCTCAAGAAGACCACGCGCGGCCGCTACCCAGCGCCCGAGGCAGCGCTGGCCGCCATGGTCGAAGGCGCCATGGTGGACTACGACACCGCCCTGCGCATTGAAAGCCGCTACCTCGCCCGCCTGATGACCGGTCCCGTGGCGCGCAACATGATCAACACGTTCTTCTTCGACATGAACGCGATCAAGAGCGGCAAGTCGCGCCCGGGCTCAGCCCCACGCTACAAGCCACAAAAGGTCGGCATCCTGGGCGCCGGCATGATGGGCGCGGGCATCGCCTGGGCCCAGGCCAGCCGGGGCATCGCCACCGTGCTCAAGGACGTGAGCGCGGAGAAGGCCGAGGCCGGCAAGGCCTACAGCGCCAAGCTCACCCAGGCCCGCGTGGACAAGGGCCGCATGACGGCCGAGGCGCAGCAAACGCTGCTCTCGCGCATCACGCCCACCGCCAGCGCGGCCGACCTGGCGGGCTGCGACCTCATCATCGAAGCCGTGTTCGAAAGCCGCGACCTCAAGGCCAAGGTCACGCAAGAGGCCGAGCCGCAGCTCGCACCCGGCGGCTTCTTTGCCAGCAACACCTCCACCCTGCCCATCAGTGGCCTGGCCACGGCCAGCAGCCGGCCCGAGAAGTTTGTCGGCATCCACTTCTTCAGCCCCGTGGACAAGATGAAGCTGGTCGAGATCATCCGGGGCAAGCAGACCGATGACGAAACCGTGGCCCGCGCGTTCGACTACGTGCAGGCCCTGGGCAAAGTGCCCATCGTGGTCAACGACTCACGCGGCTTCTACACCAGCCGCACTTTCGGCACCTTTGTAATGGAAGGCGCCGCCATGCTGGGCGAAGGCATCCCCGCCGCCGCGATTGAAAACGCCGCCATGCAGGCCGGCCTGCCCGTGGGCCCGCTGGCCGTGCTGGACGAAACCGCGCTGACCCTGAGCGTGCATGTGCTGGACCAGACCCGCGCCGACTACGCCGCCGAAGGCAAGACCTACACCGCCACACCCGGCGAGCTGCTGGTGGAGCGCATGGTCAAGGAGCTGAAACGCCCTGGCCGTGCGGGTGGCGGCGGCTTTTACGACTACCCCGCAGGCGCCAGGAAGCACCTGTGGCCGGAGCTGAAAGCCCTGTTCGAAAAGCCCGGCGTGGAATGGAGCGTGCAGGAGATCCAGGACCGTCTGCTCTACCGCCAGGCCATCGAAACCGCGCGCTGCCTGGCCGAGGGCGTGTTGACCAGCGTGCATGACGCGAACATTGGGTCGATCTTTGGGATTGGGTTTCCGGCGTGGACGGGGGGGGCGATGCAGTTTATTTACGGAACGGGCGTCGAGGCGTTCTTCAAGCGTGCGGATGAACTGACGGCGAAGTATGGAGCGGGGTTTGCGTTAGATAACAACACGAGAAATGCCATTGCGCTTTCTGTCCCGGTGTACTGATCAAATCATTTGAGCATCACCAGTCAAGCGCATGACAGTTGCGCATTTCTGCGCCAAATCAGAATAGCCGATATAGGTGGGCTATGCGTGTGCTCGGCGCTTGCATTTGACCCACCTTACCGGCTCTATCGCTTGACAAGAATCAAGACAAAAACTTTTTGCCGTACATCTGACTGACTGCACATTTTTGCTATTGCGCATACTGCTTTCTGAGTAACATGTTGTCTCACCTATTGGATGACACATGGAATTCACAACCGTCTTGCTTACCTCCACCGCAATCATTCTTGGAGGCTGCTCGACTGCCGCAAAAGACATCGCGCCAACCTACGTTTCACCGATCCAATATCAGTCCTACGACTGCCAGCAAATCGAAGCTGAGAATGCACGACTCGTCAACCGCGTGAGTCAACTTGGTGGCCGCCTGGATGAAGCTGCCTCTAATGACAAGGCCATCGGCGTCGTGGGAGCTGTACTTTTCTGGCCAGCGCTTTTTGCACTGGGAGGCACCAAGAATCAAGAAGCCGAATACGCCCGTATCAAAGGCGAACACGATGCTTTGCAACAAGCGTCTATTCAAAAGAAATGCGGGATGCAGCAGGCAAAGGAGGCAAGCCCGGTTCCAACAAAGGTCGAACCAGCGCAACCACCTGTAGAGCCTGCGGCAGTAGCTGTTGATAGCAAGAAGTAATGGCAATGCAGATGAAAACTCTGATCGCACTACTTGCTCTGTGCACCACAGTTGCAGTGCATGCGCATTCAGGTGGCACTGACAAACAAGGTTGCCACATGGATAGCAAGACAGGCATTAGGCACTGTCATTGATGAGATCCGCCCGCCCAGTGCGGGTTCTTTAGCCGGACGGACTCTCCAATTGGCGCGACTCACGCACCAACGAATTCTCGAGAATCCTTCAACCCCAGCATCCCCCGCGCCTCCTGCGGCGAAGCCACGTCCCGCCCCGCATTGCGCGCGTATTCCGCCAGCTTCTCAATCAACGGCCCATTCGAATCCGCCTTGGTCCCATCCGGCAGATAGAACGTGTCCTCCAGCCCCGTGCGCAAATGCCCGCCCAGCTCGGCCACGCGCTGGTGCACGGGCCAGATCTCGGCGCGGCCGATGACGGTGGCTTGCCAGGGGGCGTCCTTGATCTTGAGCTTGAGCAGGATGGGCAGCAGGTCGGGGTCGGCGGGCATGCCGGATTCAACACCCATCACAAAGTTGTATTCGGGCAGGCGCGCGGTGTACATGCCGGTCTGCACATACATCTCCACGCAGCGCACGATGCCCACGTCGAAGCATTCGAACTCGGGCAGCGTACCGGTCTCCAGCATCACGTCGATGAAGTCCTTGACCTTGGCGGGCTGGTTGTCGAACAGCATAGGCGGCCAGGCCCAGGTGCCGTTGCTGCGCACCTTCAGGTAGTTGAGCGAGCCAGCGTTGCACGCGGCCATCTCGGGGCGGGTGGCGCGCAGGCAGTCGAGCGGGCCCTGGTAATTGGGGCCGACCACGCCGGTGGTCTGGTTGATGATCAGGCCGGGGCAGGCCTCGCGCATGGCCTGCACGCAGTCGCGCGCCACCTGAGGGTCCCAGCTGGGCAGGTGGCCCTTGCCGGGCTCCTGGTTGCGAAAGTGCACGTGGACGACGGCAGCGCCTGCGTCGTAGGCACGGCGGGCTTCTTTGGCCAGTTGCTCGGGCGTGACGGGCACGTGGTGCTGGCCGGGGTCCGTCAACACGCCGGTGATGGCGCAGGTGATGATGGCTTTGTTGCCGTGGTCAGTGCTGTGCATGGTGGCTGTCTCCTTCAAATGCCGAGCTGCTTGGCAGCCAGGTCTTTCATGATTTCTTCTGCACCGCCGCCAATCATCATGACCTTGACCTCGCGGTAGATGCGCTCGCTGACGGTGCCGCGCATGAAGCCCATGCCGCCCAGGATCTGCACGGCCTGGTCGGCGCAGAACTGCATGGTTTGGGTGGCGTGGTTCTTGAGCATGCAGACATTGGCCACCCACTCGGGGCCGGTGCGGCCCGCGTCTGCCTGCGCGGCCACGGACTCGCACCATGCGGCGGTGGACTGGATGCGCATCTGCATGTCCACCAGCTTGTGGCGGATGACCTGGTGCTCGACCAGCGCGGCGCCAAAGGTCTTGCGCTGGCGGGCCCAGGCCAGGGCCTCGTCGTAGCAGGCCTCGGCAAAGCCCAGGGCCGACGCGGCCAGGCCAAAACGTTCGCCGTTGAAGTTGGCCATGATGATGCGAAAGCCCGCGCCCTCCTCGCCCAGCAGGTAGCGCGCAGGCACGCGCACGTTGTCAAACCGCAGGTGGGCGGTGTCGGAGCACAGCCAGCCCATCTTGTCGAGCTTGCTGCGCGACAGGCCTGGGCTGTGGCCGGGGATGAGCAGCATGGAGATGCCGCCACTGCCCTTGCTGCCAGCGTCGCCAGTGCGCACAGCCACCGTGATCCAGTCCGCGCGCATGCCGGAGGTGATGAACACCTTTTCGCCGTTGACGATGTACTCATCACCCTCGCGCCGCGCGGTGGTCTTGAGCTGGGCCACGTCCGACCCGCCACCGGGTTCGGTGATCGCCAGTGCAGCGATTTGCTCGCCCGCCAACACGGGCGGGATGACCTCGGCACGCACAGCATCGCTGCCATGCGCCAGCACCGGCGGCAGGCCGATGTTGTGCGACAGCAGGCTGGCCAGCACGCCACCGCTGGCGCCGTGGCGGCTGAGCGCACGCCACAGTGGCAGGCGCAAGGCGTAGCTGGCAGGCGTGCCGCCGTACTGTTCGGGGTAGCCCAGCCCCAGCAGGCCCAGGTCGGATGCGCGGCGGTACAGGCTGAGGGGGAACTCACCGGCGGCATCCCACGCGTCCACATGCGGCGCGATCTCGGTGCGGGCAAAGCGGGTGACGGTGTCGGCGAGGGCAGTGCGGTCTTCGTCGCTCACAGAACTTGCATCGGACATGGCGGTCATGCGGGCGCTCCTTGCGTGGCGGGTGCAAAGCGGGCCAGCACCTGGCCTGGCGACACCTGCTGGCCGGGCGCTACCAGCAACTCGGCCACCGTGGCGGCGGCAGGGCTGGCCAGGCTGTGTTCGAGCTTCATGGATTCGATGACCACCACCGTATCGCCCGCCGCCAGCGCCTGGCCTGCGGCCACAGGCAGCGCAACCACCTTGCCGTTGAAGGGGGCGCGCAACTCCGTCGCACCGCCCGCCGCACCCGCGCGTGTGGCGGGCTCCCACGATGCGTCTTCCACCCAGCCGTCCACGCCGCCGGTTTGCCAGTGCCAGCGTCGGGAGCCCACCGCCACGCAGTGCACACCGCGCTGGGGCAGTTGCAAAGCCACAGGTTCTGCCCCGGCCTGCTCCACCAGCAGCCGCCCACCGCCCAACTCCCGCACGGCCACTGCATGCACCTGGCCCTCGTGGCGCAGGCGCATCGGGCGGGCGAGCGCACAGGGTAGATGGGACGACATTTTTGAAGAACAAATGGCCCCTACCGCGCATTGGATAAGCGCTTTAAGCTCTTTTTTTAATAGCAATTCTTGCAAATCTGCGGCATGTGCGGCCAGGAACGGCACCAGCGCCTGCCCGCTGGCAAACACCGGATGCTGCAGGCACGCCGCCAGAAACGCGCGGTTGGTGGGAAGACCCAGCACGCGGGTGCCCTGCAGCGCGCGCACCAGGGCGGCAACAGCCTCGGCCCGCGTGGGCGCGTGCACGATGAGCTTGCCCAGCATGGCGTCGTAGTGGGGGGTGACTTCGGCGCCCTCTTCCAGCGCGTGGTCAAAACGCAGCGCGCCCGGCGCGGCCCGCTCAAACGCAGTGGCCTGTGGCGCGCTGAACTGCAGCACGCTGCCGGTGTGGGGACGGAAGTGCGCGTCTTCGGCACACAGGCGCACTTCGATGGCGTGGCCTTGCAGATGCACCTCATCTTGCGTGAGCGGCAGCGGCTCGCCCCGAGCCACGCGGATCTGCCACTCCACCAGGTCCAGCCCCGTGAGCGCTTCGGTCACCGGGTGCTCCACTTGCAGGCGGGTGTTCATCTCCATCAAGAAGAATTCAGCCCCATCCAGAAGGAATTCCACCGTGCCCGCACCCACATAGCCAGCGGCCTGTGCCAGCGCCACGGCGCAGGCACCCATGCGCTCGCGCAGCGCAGCGTCCACGGCGGGGCTGGGGGACTCTTCGATGATCTTCTGGTGGCGGCGCTGTACCGAGCAATCGCGCTCGCCCAGGTGGATGCACGCGCCGTGAGCGTCGGCAAAGATCTGCACCTCCACATGGCGCGGCTGCAGCAGCGCGCGTTCGATCAGCAGGTCGCCACAGCCAAAACCCGCCAGCGCCTCCGACCGTGCGCTGGCCAGTGCGGCGGGCAACTGCGACAGGTCGGTGACCAGGCGCATGCCGCGCCCTCCCCCACCCGCCACGGCCTTGACCATGAGGGGCGTGCCGATGCGTGCAGCCTCGGCGGCAAAGCGTTCGTCGCTCTGGTCGTCGCCCGCATAGCCGGGCAGGCAGGGCACACCATGCGCGACCGCCAGCGCCTTGGCGCCGGCCTTGCTGCCCAGTGCGCGGATGGCGGCTGGCGATGGGCCGATCCAGGTCAGGCCCGCATCGACCACGGCCTGGGCGAAGTCGGCGTTCTCGCTGAGGAAGCCATAGCCGGGGTGCACGGCATCGGCGCCGGTGGCACGGGCGGCGGCCAGCAGCTTGTCGGTGCGCAGGTAGGTGTCGGCACTGGCCGCGCCACCCAGCGCCACGGCCTGGGTGGCTTCGCGCACATGCAGGGCGTTGGCATCGGGGTCGGAGTAAACCGCCACCGCTTCGATGCCCATGCGGTGGGCGGTGTGAATCACCCGGCGAGTGATCTCGCCGCGATTGGCGATCAGTATCTTTTTCATGGCTTCGCACTCCAGGGCGGCGCCTTGCGCGCAGCAAACGCCGCCAGCCCTTGCGGCGCCTCGGGACCACGCAGCGCTTGCGAAAAAGCAATTGCCGCTTCGTCCAGCAGCGCGGGCAACGGCGTTTCGGCTTGGGCCAGCAACAAACGTTTGGTGGCGGCCACGGCCTGCGGCGCTGCGGCAGCGTGGCGTGCAATGGTGGCTTGCACAGCAGCCTCCATGTCGCCACTCACCACCTCATCGACCAGCCCCGCGATTTGAGCTTTCGCGGCATCCCAGCGCTCGCCCGTCAGCAGACAACGACGCGCAGCAGACGGGCCAAGGCGCCGCACGACAAACGGCGCGATCTGCGCAGGCACGATGCCCAGCGTGACCTCGGGCGTGGCGAACTGCGCGATGGTGTGGGCCAGCACATGGTCGGCGCAGCACACCAGACCAAAGCCGCCACCCATGGCCGCGCCCTCCACCGCCACCACGAGCCACTGCGGCAGCGCGCACAGGGCCTGCAGCAGCGCACCAAAGCGGCGGTTCAGGGGCACCAGCGGGTCGGCTTCACTGGCAGCCAGGGGCTGGCCAATGGTCTTGGCAAAGCCGCCCAGGCTGCCCCCCGCGCAGAAGTGCCCACCGGCACCCCGCAGCACCACGCCACGCAGGTCGGCATCGGTCTCAGCGCGCTCACACGCGGCTATCAAACCATCAACCATCGCCTCGGACAGCGCATTGCGGCTGGCGGGGTCGTTGAGCGTCCAGGTTTCCATGCTGCCGCTGGCAAGTTGCATACGGTCTATGAGCAAAGGGGTATGGGTCATTTCGGTGCTCCATTGCACGCACGCAACGAGCTGCATTCACTCCCTCTCCCCTTGCGGGAGAGGGCTGGGGAGAGGGGGTCTCGGACAGGGGCACGGCGCTGGTTCACCCCCCTCTCCCCAACCCCTCTCCCGCGAGGGGAGAGGGGCTGCACCGTGCCCACTGCACGTTTTCGGGGCAAATTTTTTCCCCTCATACGGGCCGCTTCGCAATGCCCATGAGCTTGGCGAGGATGCCGAGCATGACCTCGTCCGCCCCGCCACCGATGGACGCCAGCCGCCCGTCGCGGTACATGCGCGAGACCTTGTTCTCCAGCGTGAAGCCCATGCCGCCCCAGAACTGCAGGCAGGTGTCGGGCACCTCGCGGTTCAGGCGGCCGGCCTTGAGCTTGGCCATGCTGGCCAGCTCCAGCACGTCCTGCCCGCTCACATACAGGTCGCAGGCGCGGTAGGTGAGTGCGCGCAGCGCCTCCACCTCGGTCTTGAGCTCGGCCAGCTTGAACTGCACCCACTGCTGGTCGGCCAGCGTGCTGCCAAACAGCTTGCGCTCCTGCGCGTAGTCGATGGTCCACTGGATGCAGTGGTTCAGCGATTCGAGCGTGCTGGCGGCGCACCACAGGCGCTCTTCCTGGAACTGCTGCATCTGGTAAATAAAGCCCTGCCCTTCGGCACCGATGCGGTAGCGCTGCGGCACGCGCACCTCGTCAAAGTAGATCAAGCCCGTGTCGCTGCTGTGCATGCCGATCTTGCGGATCTTTTGCGCCACCTCGATGCCCTTGGTGAGCTTGCCGCCGGGCCCGTCGCGCATGGGCACCATCACCAGGCTCTTGTTCTTGTGCACAGGGCCTTCGCCCGTGTTCACCAGCATGCACATCCAGTCGGCCTGCAGGCTGTTGGTGATCCACATCTTCTGGCCGGTGATCACGTAGTCGTCGCCATCCTTGCGGGCCACGCTCTTGATGCCCGACACATCGCTGCCCGCCGCCGGCTCGCTCACGCCGATGCAGCCCACCATGTCACCCGCGATGGACGGGGCCAGAAACTGGCGCTTGAGTTCTTCGCTGCCGTAGCGCGCCAGCGCCGGGGTGCACATGTCGGTCTGCACACCAATGGCCATGGGCACGCCGCCGCAGTGGATGTGGCCCAGCGCCTCGGCCATGGCCAGACTGTACGAGTAGTCCAACCCCTGGCCGCCGTATTCCTCGGGCTTGCACAGGCCCAGCAGGCCCAGGTTGCCCATCTTCTTGAAGACCTCGTGCGCGGGGAAGATCTCGGCCGCCTCCCATTCGTCCACATGGGGGTTGATCTCTTCGTCGATGAAGCGCTTGAGGGTTTTCTGGATCTCGCGGTGTTCGTGTGTGAACTGCATGGTGCTTGTCTCCTGCGGTTGTGTTTGTGTGTTCGTGTGCCTGCAAACCTCGATCACGAAAGCTGAAACTGCCCCAGCGGCTGTGGCCGCCCGTTGAGCACCAGCTCCACCTGGTGCGCGCCGGGGTAGTGGGTGCGTGTGGTCATCTGCTGCAGCGACAGCGTCTTGCCCACCGCCACGGTGGCGCCGGGTGCGATGTCCAGCGTTTGCAGCTTGAACACCTTGGGCGCCGCGCCGCCGTGGGCCTTGACGTAGTGCACCTTCAGGTCGGCCAGCACGCGCTGGGACTGGGGTGTGGGGTTGTGCAGTTCGGCCTCGATGCGCACCTTGTCGCCAATGCGTGCGCGGGCGGGCAGCACGCGCGCGGCCCGCACGTCCAGCGCCACGGCGTGGCCCACGCCCAGGGCATCGAGCGCAGCGGCATCGCCCCGTTTGATGAGAAAACGCAGGCCGTGGCGCACCAAGGCTTCGCGCGGGGCGGGTGCGTCTTGCAACCAGGTGCGGGCGGTGCCCACGGCCAGGTCGGGGTGGTCCTTGGCGATGTCACCCAGGTGGTTGGCCACGGAGCGGCGCACGTAGGACGATGGGTCGTCCTTGAGCGCATCGAGCAACGGCAGGGCCAGCTGCGGGTTGTTCTGGAATGCAGGCAAACGCGGCGCCCAAGGCAGGCGGGGCCGCGTGCCTTCGCTCACCAGACGGCGCACATGGGCGTTGTCGTCCTGCGCCCAGTCGCGCAGCCGCGCTAGCGTGGCGCCCTGGTGGTGCAGCAGGTAGGGGCGTATGCTGAACTCGGCGGTAAAGCGCTGGGTGAGCGCGTGCTGCGCGGCCATGGCCGCCTCGAAATGCGGCAGACCGTGTGTGCCGATGTAGATGCTGTGGGGCAGGTACAGGAAGGCGCTGTAGGGGCGGTCACCCGCGTCGGGCTCACCGGCGGCATCGATGCCCATCGGCGAGTCCATCGAATCGACCAGCACACCCAGCGCGCGCGGCACGTCTTGCGGCAGGTGGGCCTGCAGGGCGTGCGCAATGCGCTGGCCGCGCGCCATCAGCTCCAGCGATTCGTAGCCGGGCTGTACTTGCTGCAGAAACGCGGTGGTGTCGAACTTGCGCCACGCACGGCGCACCATGGCCGCAATGCGCGGCGGCACGGTGTCGTTGAGCAGGTATTTGAGAGGCTCTGCCATCGGGGAGATTGCGTGCTCAGCGCTTACATCCGCGCCACGCCAAAGCTCAGGGGCCGCAGCGTGCGCGCCTGGGCCTCTGCGCAGGTGTCCAGGCAAAACGCCAGCACGGCGCGCGCGTCGCGCGGGTCGATCACGCCGTCGTCTAGCAGCAGACCGCTGGTGTAGAACGCATCGGCTTGGGCCTCGAACATGGCGACGATCTTGTCGAACTGGGCCTGCGATTCGACCGGGTCGGGCGTGATGCCTTTGCGCGCGAGCGCCGCCTCGGTCACGATCTGCATGGTGCGCGCAGCCTGCTCGCCGCCCATCACCGCTGTCTTGGCCCCCGGCCAGCTGAACAGGAAGCGCGGCGCATAGCCCCGCCCGCACATGCCGTAGTTGCCCGCGCCAAAGCTGGCGCCGCACTGGATGGTGATCTGCGGCACGGTGGCGTTGGTCACGGCCTGGATCATCTTGCTGCCGTGCTTGATCATGCCGCCCTGCTCGCTGTCCTTGCCCACCATGTAGCCCGTGGTGTTCTGCAGGTAGATGATGGGGTGGCCCAGCTGGCACATCCACTGGATGAAATGCGTGGCCTTGTTCGCGCCTGCCACATCGATGGGCCCGTTGTTGCTTATGAAGCCCACCGCATGGCCCTGGATGTGGCCCTGGGCGCAGACGGTGGCCATGCCGTAGCGGGCCTTGAATTCGAGCAGTTCCGAGCCGTCGACCAGCCGCGCCATCACCTCGCGCATGTCCACGGGTTGGCGCAGGTCGGCAGACATCAGGGACAGCAGGTCGTCTGTCGGCAACAGAGGTGCGGGCGCGCTGGGTCGTCGGGGCATGTGCCAGCCCAGCTGCGCGACCACATCGCGCGCCAGGCCAATGGCCTCGCGGTCGTCCTGGGCCAGGTATTCGCCCAGGCCCGAGACGGCGGTGTGCATCTCGGCACCGCCCAGTTCTTCTTCCGTCGCAATCTCGCCCGTCGCAGCCATGAGCAGCGGCGGCCCGGCCAGAAAGGCGCGCGAGCGGCCCTGCACCATGATGACCACGTCCGACAGCCCCGGCATGTAGGCGCCGCCTGCGGTGCCCGAGCCGTGCTGCACGGTGATGACCGGAATGCCCGCCGCCGACAGCCGCGCGAGGTTGCGGAACAGCGTGCCGCCGTGCACGAAGCCCTCCACCCGGTAGCGCATGAGGTTGGCGCCCGCGCTCTCCACCAGGTGGATGAACGGCAAGCGGTTTTGCAGCGCGATTTCCTGCACGCGCAAGATCTTTTCCAGGCCCATGGGCTGGATGGCCCCTGCCTCGATGCCCGAATCGCTGGCCACCACCATGCAGCGCACGCCACTGACAAAGCCGATGCCCGCAACCATGCCGCCACCGGGCACGGACTTCTCGGGGTCTTTCACGTCCTGCAGGTAGCCCGCCAGCGTGCACAGCGGCAGCCAGGGCGCACCCACATCCAGCAGCAGTGCCACGCGCTGGCGCGGCAGCAGCTGGCCGCGTTTTTCAAACTGGGGCAGCGACCGGGCCGAGGCGGCGGCGGCGCGGTCTTCCAGCGCGCGCAGGGCATGAAGGCGGGCCTGCAGCGCCGCGCGGCGTTGGGTGGCCTCGGCGCTGCCTGGGTTGAATCGGGAAGTGAAGACGGCGGTCATGCGGCCTCGGTCTTGGGGGTATGGGAAGGGGCAAACACCTGCGGCACCTGCGCGCGGTGAAAGCCGTCAAATGGCCGCACGGCCGGGTGTGCAGCGGCGGTGGCACCTGGCGGGCGCTGCGGCCAGCCCATGCGCACCTGGGGCCGCGCACCGTCCACCCGCAACGTGGTGCCGCTGATGAAGCTGGCTGCCGGGCTGAGCAAAAAGGTGATGGCCGCCGATACCTCGGCCTCGTTGCCAAAGCGCCCGAGCGGCACCGTGCGCGGCATGGCACGCAGCATGTCTGCCGCCTCGGGCGGATAGTTGTCCATGCCGCTGGAGGCGATGTACCCCGGCGCCACGGCGTTCACGCGCACACCGCTGTGTGCCCATTCCAACGCAGCGGTTTCGGTGAAGCTGACCATGCCCGCGCGCGCAGCCCCGCTGTGCCCCATGCCCGGCATGGAACCCCACATGTCGGCCACGATGTTGACTACCGAGCCGCCGTGCTGCGCCATCCACTGCCGATAACACTCACGCGCCATCAAAAAGCCGCCGGTGAGGTTGGTGTGCAGCACCGCCTCCCAGCCCTTGGCGCTGATGGATTCGAGCGGCGACATGAACTGCCCGCCCGCGTTGTTGACCAGCGCATCGATGCGGCCCTGCGCAGCGACGATCTGCTGCACCAGCGCGACCACGGCTTCTTCAGAGCGGATGTCGCACACCTGGCACGACACGTGGCCGCCATCAGCGGTGATCTCTTCGGCCACGGCCAGCAGCTTTTCTGGCTTGCGCCCGACCAGCACCACATGCGCTCCCAGGTGTGCAAGTTCGTGTGCCGTGCACCGGCCAATGCCCGAGCCACCGCCGGTGACCACCACCACCTGGCCCTGGAACAGGCCCGGAGCAAACACAGACTGGTAGGCGCTGCGCGCGGTGGGGGCCATGGTGACTCTGCCTTGATGGGGTTGTTTGTTATGAACGGATGAACAAGGCCAGCGCCTCGTCGGTGAGCGCGTCGAGCGACTTGCCCTTCTTGGGCGAGAACCATTGCACCGCCCAGTTGAGCGCCCCGAAGATGAACAGCCGCGCCACACCCGGCTCGGCCTGCAGCGCGCCCTGCTGTGCCAGCGCTTCCAGCACAGGCATCCAGGTGGCCTCGTAGCTGTCCTTGATGCGGGCAATGCCCTTGCGCTGCGCAGGCGTGAGCGAGCGCCATTCGTACAGCATCACCGGGATGAAGCTGCTGCGGGGACCGAGCAGGATCTCAAAGTGGTGGCGAATCAGCGTGTGCAACTGCTCGCGCGGTGTGGCCGCGGCGGGCAGTGCATCGAGTGCCTGCTGCTGGCTTTGCGCGGCCATGGTCATGCCCTCGCTCATTACGGCGTAGAGCAGCGCGCTTTTGCTTTCGAAATGGTAGAAGGGCGAGCCGCTGTGCATGCCCGCGGCCGCCGCTATATCGCGCGTGCTGGTGGCGGCAAAGCCCTGGGTGCGGAACAGCTTGGCGGCGCCGTCCATGAGCTTGCGGCGGCGGTTACCGTCGTCGAGTTCTTCGGCGGTTTTGCGGGGGCGTCCGCGCGGGCGACGGGGGGGTTCTTCGGAGGGGGATTGTGTTGTGGTTGCCGAGTTGGCGTTGAGGGGCGCTACGGCCTTGCTGCGGGGGCGGGCCGGGGGCTTCTTGAGAGTGGGGGCGATGGCGCGGGTGCGCGGCACGGGTGAGTCCATGCAGGCACGATAGCAAAACTGTTTATTTTTAGCAAGCAAGTGCTTTGTAAAAATAGATAGCTTGTCTGATCGTAATTGCTACGGGTGCTTTTTGAGGTTGAGCGCCAGTATTCACTGCCTGATTTGCTATTCATTTGGAAGCAGATCGCGTGCCTATGCGAAGGACGGAGGCCGGGAGTCGCCCGGCATGCGAGTAACTTTCTTTCGCGTCGCCGAAAGAAAGTCACCAAAGAAAGGGCGACCCTGCTGCGCGCGTCCCTTCGCTGCGCTACGGGCAACCTGCGATGCTCGCACAGGGGGTGCGCCGCAGAACTCACTGCGCGCTACGCGCTCCGTTCAAACAACTGCGGCAAGTCAGTGCACGAAGTGCGTGTGTCCTTCGGCACACGCACGCACCCCCTGCCCTGCGCTTCTCGGCACGCGCAGAAGGGAACCCGAGGGACATCCACTCGGGCCATTGCTTCGCTACGCTGCGCTCGGCCCCCTCACGCGGGCGCAAGCGCCACACGCTGCGAAAGCTGGGCCTAGCGCAGCGATGGCCCGTGTGGCTGTTCGGCTATTCGGCTATTAGATGTTCGGCTCCTCACCCCTGCTGGCTGCGCCTGCGGCGGGGCGGTTGCAGGGTGAGCATGGGCGTCGGAGCGCCCATGCCTCGTGAACTGACTCGCCGTGGTTGTCCGAGCGGCGCTGCGCAGCAGCAAAGCGAGTTCCACGGCGCACCCCGCAACCGCCCCGCCGCAGGTTTGCCCCTTCGCACCGCGAAGGGGTCGCAGACTGGGGGTCGCCTTTTCTTTGGTGACTTTCTTTTGGCGAAGCAAAAGAAAGTTACTCGCATGCCGGGCGACTCCCGGCTCCCGCACTCAACACGGGAATGCAGTAGCCACCGCACAAAAGCTTCGACAGGCTCAACCCAGACGGACGGGGCGAGAACGAACTATAAAAACAATAGCTGCCAGCGCTTTGTGTAGAAGCGCCAGCAGCCAAAAAACCCTCAGAACCAACGACTCAAACCGCGCTGAAGTCGGGACGGCGCTTTTACCGAAAGCCCGTGGTCCTGCTTCGCACTCCACGCCGCTTACGCGGCTACCCGCCTTCAGACTGCGCTGAAATCGGGACGGCGCTTTTAGCGAAAGATCGCTCAGCCCGCTACGCGGTCTGCACCGCTATCGCGGCGGCCAGATTTCAGCTCTTGCTGAAATCTGGCTTTCTCTTTTCCATAAACGCCGAGAACGCTTCCCGCGCTGCCGGCTCGCGCAACATGCGCCCAAAGCTCTCGCCCTCTTCCGCCATCACCTCCAGCACCTTCGCCGTCTGCCCGCCCTTCATCAACCGCTTGGTTTCGATGAGCGACGACAACGGCTTGGCAGCCAGCTTCTTCGCCTGCGCCTGCGCCACCCCATTGCACTCGGTGGGCGGCACCACACGGTTCACCAGGCCGACTTCCAACGCGGCCTCGGCCATGAAAGGCTCGCCCAGCAGCAAGGCTTCCGCAGCGCGGTGATACCCCAACATCTGCGGCACCAACAGGCTCGATGCGGCCTCAGGGCACAGGCCCAAATTCACGAACGGCATGGAGAACGCCGCGTTGTCGCCCGCGTAAACGAGGTCGCAGTGGAACAGCATCGTCGTGCCAATGCCCACGGCCGGGCCACACACCGAGGCGATCACGGGCTTGGGGAAAGTGGCGATGCCGCGCAGAAAACGGAACACGGGCGAGTCCTGCGTGGCGGGCGGCTGCTGCAGAAAGTCGCCAATGTCATTGCCCGCGCTGAAGATCGCCACGTCGCCCTGGAACACCACCACACGCACGCTGGCATCGGCCTTGGCGGCGTCGAGCGCATCAGCCATGGCGGCGTACATGTCGCGCGTGATGGAGTTCTTCTTGTCCACGCGGTTGAAGGTGATGGTGGTCACGCCTGCTTCGGTGTGGGCAAGGATGTCTTGGGTGGCTTCGGTCATGGTGGTAAGGGTTCCGGGGGCTGATGGATGGAGGAAAGAGTGCACGTGCAGAGCAACAGGCCGACTTCCTATTCCTTGTAGTAAACGATCTGGTGGCTAGTGGCCAGCATGCTGCCAGCCTCATTCCACAGCTGCACGGTCTGGTCGAAGAATCCGTTGCGGAACTCCTGCCCGCGCGCCTGGCCGAGCAGGAAGCCCGTGCCCGTGGCCTGCAGTTGCTCTGCCGTGGCGTGGAAGTACACGGTGATCGACACCGTGCCCGCAGGCACCTGGCGCGCACGGCGCAGCCACACGCGGGGGAAAAACACATCGGCCAATGCAGACAGCGCCACAAAGTCGAGCGGCCGGGGTGGTGTGTCGCGCATCCACAGCTGCGTCAGGCTGTGGTCGCCACTGCCGTCCCAGGTGCGCGGGATGAAGCCAGCGATGGGGCGCATCTCGTAGCGGTTGAGCCATTCCACGGCGCCCAAGGGGGCGACGATGGCCTTTTGCTCTGCAGGCGGAGGCACCTGAGGCATGGGTACATCGCCCACGCTCCAGGTCTCGCGGCGAACGGCCGTGACGGCGGTGGCCGTGGTGGTAACCACCTGCGCGCCGTCGGCACCGGCCTGCAGGATCGACAGCGTCCAGTGCTGGGTGGAGCGATTGGTGCGAACAGGAGTTGCCTGCACCGTGAACGCACCAGCGGTCAAAGCGCCCGCGTAGTTGACAGTGAGCGACAGCGGGTCGCCCAGCCGGTCGGGATGTTGCAGAACGGCCTGCAGCAGCGTGGCGGCGGTGATGCCGCCAAACGGGCCCACCATGTTCCAGTAGCCGGGGTGGGTCTGCCCTTCGTACTGGCCCGTCGCATCGGACGAGGCCGTCAGTTGCAGCGCCTCGTCCAGCGGGTGGGTAGCGGAGGACGAAGACGCAGACGAAGAAGTGGATGAAGAGGAAGTCATGCTGCAAGTGTGCCGCGAAACGACCGCTCAGGCCGTCGTACCGGAGACTTCGCCGTGGGGCATTCCGCCACCGCCCAGCGTGGCCAGCGCAGCCGCTGCGCGCGGCCACAGGCTCTGGCGAAACTGGTCGCGAAAGAAACCAAAGTGCCCGATGCGCCGCACCTGCAGGTCGGCCGGCGTGATGCTCTCCACCCGGCGCTCGGTGTTGGCGTACAGGTTCACCAGGTTGTGTGTGCCGCGCAAGGTCATCAGTTCGTCGTCGGACATCGACAGCGCCAGCACCGGGAACCGCACCGCGCCATAACTCTGCGCTACCGCAGGCCCCTCAGCCCCCACGCTGTAAGCAGGGTCCAGACACCAGCGCCGCCACTGCAGGATCACCCCCGCAGGCAGGTCGCCCACCTTCTTGAGCGTGCGTCCCGGAAAGTACCCGCACAGCCGCGTGGCCAGCGGCACCAGCACCCACCAGAAATACGGAACGATGCGCTTGAGCTGGGGCGCGTTATCGCGCCAGTAGCCGCTACCTGCGGCCACGCTGAGCAGGCCGTCAACCTGCTCGGGCTTCTTCAAGAGACCGGGCAACTGCGCGCCCAGACTGTGGCCCAGCAAATACAGCGGCTGCGACGGCAGTGCGGCCTTGGCGGCAGAAATCACCGCCTCGTAGTCCTGCGCCCAATCAAACAGATCCGCCTTCACATCGCGCATGGCGCCCTGCAGCGAATCGCCGTGGCCTCGGTAGTCAAACGTGGTGACCCGAAACCCCTGCTGCGCCATCCACAGCGCAAAGGCCTCGTAATACGACTGCCGCACCCCCATCGCGCCGCCGATGACAACGCTGGCGCGCGGTGCGCCCTCGGGTTCGTAGACACGCAGTGCCAAAGACACCGCCCCGTTGACCTGCAAGGTTTGCTTGTTCATGTCTGTCTCCTTGGTTCAATGCCGATCTGCGCCAGCTTGAATGGAAAAGAAAAACAGGCAGTGCACCTCCCCCTGCCTTCACACCCCGCCCTCAAGGGCGTAGCGAGCGGCTTTCAGGCTAGGCGGACGGAGCGCAGCAACCGGAACGTACTTGCGGTACGTGAGGATTGCGAGCACCGCCCAACGACGCCTGAAAGCCGCGCAGTAGCCAATCACAGCGCTTCGATGATGCCGGCGGCGCCTTGGCCTGTGCCTACACACATCGTGACCATGCCGTACTTCAGCTTGTGCCGACGCAGCGCATGCACCACCGTAGCCGCCCGGATCGCACCGGTCGCCCCCAGCGGGTGCCCCAATGCAATCGCGCCACCCATGGGGTTCACGTTCGCAGGGTTCAGGCCCAGCGTATTGATCACCGCCAGCGATTGCGCCGCAAACGCTTCGTTCAGCTCGTACCAGCCAATGTCGTCACTCTTGAGACCCGCATAACGCAGGGCCGCAGGAATCGCTTCGATAGGACCAATGCCCATGATCTCGGGCGGCACGCCGCGCGCTGCGTAGCTTACAAAACGCGCCAGCGGCGTCAGGCCAAACTGCTTCACCGCCTTTTCGCTGGCCACGATGAGGGCACCGGCACCGTCGCTGGTCTGCGAGCTGTTGCCCGCCGTGACGCTGCCGCGTGCAGCAAACACGGGCTTGAGCTTGGCCAGGCCTTCCAGGGACGTGTCGGGGCGAGGGCCTTCGTCCAGGCTCACGGTGCGGCGCTTTTCCACCACTTCGCCGGTAGCGAGGTTGGGCGACCGCTCCACGATCTCGAAGGGCGTGATTTCGTCGGTGAACTCACCGGCCTTTTGAGCCTTGATGGCACGCAGGTGGGATTCAAGGGCGAACGCGTCTTGCATTTCGCGGCTCACCTTCCACTGCTGGGCGACCTTTTCGGCGGTCAGGCCCATGCCGTAGGCGATGCCTACGTTTTCGTCCTTGGCAAAAATCTCGGCGTTGAACGAGGGCTTGTTGCCGCCCATGGGCACCAGGCTCATGGACTCGGCGCCACCGGCGATCAGCACGTCGGCCTCGCCCACGCGGATGCGGTCAGCCGCCATCTGCAGCGCGGTGATGCCCGATGCGCAAAAGCGGTTCACGGTCACGCCGCCCACGGGGTGGTCAAACGCCAGGCCCACGGCGATGCGGGCCATGTTCATGCCCTGCTCGCCTTCGGGGAAAGAGCAGCCGATGATGGCGTCTTCAATCGCCTTGGGGTCCAGCGTGGGCACCTGCAGCATGGCGCTCTTGATGGCGGCGACCAGCAGGTCGTCAGGGCGGGTGTTCTTGAAATAGCCGCGGCCCGAGCGCCCGATGGGCGTGCGCGTGGCTGCGACGATGTAGGCGTCCTGGACTTGTTTTTGAGCCATGGTGAAACTCCTTCAATTCTTGGGGGGGCGGCTGGAAGGAACCCAGGCCCACGTAAATACACATTCGACCGGCTCCACGCCGGCTTCGTCGGTCACGGTGACTTTCACCTGCAAATCGCCCTTGTCGCTGGCCAACATGGCGGCGCGCTGCTCGGCGGTGAGCGTGGCCACGGCCTTGAGGCCGCCCGTGGCGCGCTTCTTGAACGCCATGCTCAGCTCCTTGGCCAGCGGCAGGCAGTCGTCGCGCACGTTCATGCCCACGACCATGCCGGTGGCCGTTTCGGCCAGCAGGTTCATGGCCGAGGCGTGCACGCCACCAATGTGGTTTTGCACACGGTGCTCGTTGGCAAGATGCACTTCGACCCGCTCAGGCGTGAGCGATACGAACTTCACCCCGGCCGTGCCGGTGAAGGGCACAGCCCGGCGCAGGATGATGTTCTGCACGAAGCCGCGCATGAAGGCGGGGGCCTCGTCCAGGCGCATCAGCGAGCGCTGCAATTTGTTGGGGGCGTGTTCGCTCATGTCGGTCAGCCGGTTGTCAATCGACGTTCGGATCAGTTGCGAACCGGCTTGCCGGTGGACAACATGCCCAGGATGCGCTCGTGCGTCTTGGGCTGGGCGATCAGGTGACAGAACACCTTGCGCTCCAGCGTGAGCAGGTATTCCTCGCTCACCATCGAGCCAGCATCCACATCGCCGCCACAGACCACCTCGGCGATCATGGCGCCGATCTTGAAGTCGTAGGCACTGATGAAGCCGCCGTCGCGCATGTTCACCAGCTGGGCCTTGATGGTGGCCAGACCACTGCGGCCCGCCACGGGGAACAGGCGCTTGTGCGGTGCACGCCATCCGCTCGCAGCCATGGACTTGGCTTCGTTGATGGCGACGAACAGCAGCTCGTCCTTGTGGGGCACGATCACGTCGCTATCCAGCAGGAAGCCCAGCTTGCGCGATTCGATGGCGCTGGTACCCACCTTGGCCATGGCCGCGGCGGTGAAGCCTTCGGTCAGGAAAGGCAGGATGTCCTTGCTGGTCGAAGCGGCCATGTTCTCGGCCGCGCGCCGGGCAATGTAGGTCAGGCCGCCCGCGCCGGGCACCAGGCCCACGCCGACTTCGACCAGGCCGATGTAGCTTTCCATGTGGGCCACGCGCTTGGCCGAATACACGGCCAGCTCGCAACCACCGCCCAGCGCCATGCCATGGATGGCTGCGACGACAGGCACCTGCGCATAGCGAATGCGCATCATCAGGTTCTGCAGCTCCTGCTCGATGCTTTCCACCGCATCGGCGCCGCCGACCATGAACGCGGGCATCGTGGCTTCCAGATCCGCACCCACGCTGAACGGGGCGTCGCCAGACCAGATGACCATGCCCTGGTACTCAGACTCGGCCAGTTCCAGCGCTTCCATCAGCGCTTCCATCACCTCGGGGCTGATGGCGTGCATCTTGTTCTTGATGCTGGCGATGAGCACTTGGCCGTCGAGCGTCCAGGTGCGCAGGGCTTTCGATTCAGCAATGGTGGTGCCAGCGGTGCGCCAGTCGGGCAGGCTGGTTTCGCCCAGCAGGGCCTCGGGGAAGATCTGGCGCTCGTACACGGGCAGCTGGCGGCGGGGCACAAACTTGTTCTGCGATGCACTCCACGAGCCTTGCGCGGTGTGCACGCCACCGGCTTCGGCCACGGGGCCCTTGAAGACCCACTCGGGCAGCGGTGCCTTGCACAGCGCTTTTCCGGCGTCGATGTCTTCCTGGATCATCTTGGCCACTTCGAGCCAGCCCGCTTCCTGCCACAGCTCGAAGGGGCCCTGCTTCATGCCGAAGCCCCAGCGCATGGCCTGGTCCACGTCGCGTGCGTTGTCGGCTATTGTTGAAAGGTGCACGGCGGCGTAGTGGAAACTGTTGCGCAGGATGGCCCACAGGAACTGGCCGGGCGCACCTTCGGCGTTGCGCAGCAGGCGCAGGCGCTCGGCAGCGGGCTTCTTGAGCATGCGGGCATACACCTCGTCGGCCTTCTGGCCGGCGGGCACGTACTCTTCGCTTTCCAGCTCGAAGCGCATCACGTCGCGGCCGACCTTCTTGAAGAAACCGGCCTTGGTCTTCTGGCCCAGGTTGCCCAGCTCGAGCAGCTTTTTCAGCACGGCGGGCGTGCCGAAGCTTTCGTAGAACGGATCCGTCTCGATGCTCAGGTTGTCCTGCAGCGTCTTGATCACGTGGGCCATGGTGTCCAGGCCCACCACATCGGCGGTGCGGAAGGTGCCGCTCGATGCGCGGCCCAGCTTCTTGCCCGTGAGGTCGTCCACCACGTCGTAGGTCAGGCCGAAGTTCTCGACCTCTTTCATCGTGGCCAGCATGCCCGCGATGCCCACGCGGTTGGCGACGAAGTTGGGGGTGTCGTGTGCGCGCACCACACCCTTGCCCAGGCCGCTGGTCACAAAGGCTTCGAGCTGGTCCAGCACTTCGGGCTGGGTGGTGGGGGTGTTGATCAACTCCACCAGCGTCATGTAGCGCGGCGGGTTGAAGAAGTGGATGCCGCAGAAACGCGGCTTGATGCTCTCGGGCAGCACTTCGGACAGCTTGGTGATCGACAGGCCCGAGGTGTTGGACGCCAGGATGGCGTGCTTGGCCACGTGGGGGGCGATCTTGGTGTACAGATCGAGCTTCCAGTCCATGCGCTCGGCAATGGCCTCGATCACGAGGTCGCATTCCTTGAGCAGGTGCATGTGCTCTTCATAGTTGGCCTGCTGGATCAGCGCTGCGTCATCGGCCACGCCCAGGGGCGAAGGCTTGAGCTTTTTCAGGCCTTCAACGGCCTTGGTGACGATGCCGTTCTTCGGGCCTTCCTTGGCAGGCAGGTCGAACAGCACCACGGGCACCTTCACGTTGACGAGGTGGGCGGCAATCTGCGCGCCCATCACGCCTGCGCCGAGCACGGCGACTTTTTTCACTTGGAATCGGGACATGGGTTGGGTTCCTGGTTGGGGCGTTGCGCAACACCGCTGGGGGTGCGCAACGCCACGGGAATGGGGTTTACTGGACGCGGATCCAGGTTTGCGTGCGGCCGAACGGGCCGATCGAGCCCCGCACTTCGAGCTTCTTGCCGCCCTCGACGGGGGTCATGCGCAGGGTGTAGTTGCGGCCGTTCTCGGGGTCGAGAATCTTGCCGCCTTCCCACACCTCTTTGCCGTCAGCCTTCTTGGCACCCCGGATGATCTCCAGGCCCAGGATGGGCTTGCCCTTGCGGTCATCCGAGCATTCGTCGCAGACCTCGTCGGGCTTGGCGTCCTTGGACAGGCGCTTTTCCAGCGCACCGTTCAACACGCCGCCGCCGATGTCGCGGATGCGGATTTCGGCCTTGGCCTCGCCGGTCTTGTCGTCGATGTTGCGCCACAGGCCTTCGGGCGTCGCCTGCGCCCAGACGGGCGCCGCAGACGCTACAAAAACAATAGCTGCTACCGCTTTATACATAGGCGCTCCGTGCCAAAAAAGCTTGAAATCCGCAGGTCTACCGATCAGGCCAGGGCCAGATCCGTGTCCATGAGCACCTTGCTACCGGCTCGGGCCGTGCGCATCAGCGTGACGGTTTCGGGGAACAGCTTGGCAAAGTAGAAGCGCGCCGTCTGCAGCTTGGCGCCGTAGAAAGGGTCGGTGTTGCCAGCGGCGATCTCGCGCAGGGCGACCTGGGCCATGCGGGCGAACAGATAGCCGAACACCAGGTGGCCGGCCACGCGCAGGTAGTCCACGGCGGCAGCGCCCACTTCGTCCGGGTTTTGCATGCCCTTGAAGCCGATCTCGGTGGTGAACTTGGTCATCTGGTCACCCAGCATGGCCACCGGGTTGATGAACTCGGCCATCTTCTCGTTCACGCCTTCTTCTTCCACCAGCTTGCCGATCAGCTTGCCCAGCTTCTTGAGCGTGGCGCCGTTGTTGCCCAGGATCTTGCGGCCCAGCAGGTCCAGCGACTGGATGGTGTTGGTGCCTTCGTAGATCATGTTGATGCGGTTGTCGCGCACGTACTGCTCCATGCCCCATTCCTTGATGAAGCCGTGGCCGCCGAAGACCTGCATGCAGGCGTTGGTGGAGATGTGGCCGTTGTCGGTGATGAAGGCCTTCACGATGGGGGTGAGCAGCGCCACCATCTCTTCGGATTCGGCACGCACCTTTTCATCGGGGTGGCTGTGCACCTTGTCCAGCAGCAGCGTGCAGAAGATCTGCAGCGCGCGGCCGCCTTCGGCGTAGGCCTTAGCGGTGAGCAGCATCTTGCGCACGTCGGGGTGCACGATGATGGGATCGGCGTCCTTGTCCTTGGCCTTCACGCCCGAGAGGCTGCGCATCTGGATGCGGTCCTTGGCGTAAGCCAGCGCATTTTGGTAAGCCACTTCGGTCAGGCCCAGCGACTGGTTGCCCACACCCAGGCGGGCGGCGTTCATCATCACGAACATGGCGGCCAGGCCCTTGTTGGGCTGGCCCACCATGGTGCCGATGGCGCCGTCGATGGCGATCTGCGCGGTGGCATTGCCGTGGATGCCCATCTTGTGCTCCAAGCCCGTGCAGAAGATGGGGTTGCGCTCGCCCAGCGAGCCGTCGGCCTTCACATTGAACTTGGGCACGACGAACAGGCTGATGCCCTTGCTGCCCTTGGGCGCGTCGGGCAGGCGGGCCAGCACCAGGTGCACGATGTTGGCGGTCATGTCGTGCTCGCCGGCGCTGATGAAGATCTTGTTGCCGGTGATCTTGTAGGTGCCGTCGGCCTGCGGCTCGGCCTTGGTGCGCAGCAGGCCCAGGTCGGTGCCGCAGTGGGGTTCGGTCAGGCACATGGTGCCGGTCCACTCACCGCTGGTCAGCTTGGGCAGGTACAGGGCCTTTTGCTCTTCGGTGCCGTGGGCGTGCAGGGCTTCGTACGCGCCGTGCGACAGGCCGGGGTACATGGTCCAGGCCTGGTTGGCCGAGTTCATCATCTCGTACAGGCACTGGTTCAGCACGAAGGGCAGGCCCTGACCGCCGTAGGCAGGGTCGCACGACAGTGCCGCCCAGCCGCCTTCGACGTACTTGGCGTAGGCATCCTTGAAGCCCGTGGGGGTCTTCACTTCGTGGGTGGCCTTGTTGAGCACGCAGCCTTCGGTGTCGCCGCTGATGTTCAACGGGAAGGTCACTTCGGCAGTGAACTTGCCGGCTTCTTCGAGCACCGCATTGATGGTGTCCACATCCACCTCGGCGTGGGGCGGCATGGCCTTGAATTCATCGCTGACCTTGAGCACTTCGTGCATGACGAATTGCATGTCGCGCAGGGGCGGCGTGTACATAGGCATGGGGTTTACTCCTTGGAGGTGGTGGTTTGGTTGGAAACTTTGCGGCGCTTGGCAGCAGCAGCGGGGGCGGCTTCTGCGGTGGCGCCAGGTTTTGCGGCGCTGTAACGCGCCAGGATGTTGTGAAAGCCCTGCACCGCCCGGGCCATGGAGCCCGGGGTTTGCAGGAACCGCGCTTCGTAGTGCAGCGCGAGGATGAGGCCGTGGATCTCGAACAGCATCTGCTCGGCATTGGTGTCCGCGCGCAGCTCGCCCAGGCCCTTGCACTGCTCGATGGCGCGGCGCATGGCGGCGTGCCAGGTCAGCACCGAGCTGGCCAGCGCGTCACGCACGGGGCCGGTGCGGTCATCAAATTCGACCGCACCGCTGATATATATGCAGCCCGAATCGATTTCGATGGAAGTGCGCTTCATCCAGTTGTCGAACATGGCGCTGAGCCGGGCCAGGCCACGCGGCGCGGACATGGCGGGGTAGAACACTTCCTGCTCGAAACGCGTGTGGTATTCACGAACCACGGAGATCTGCAGCTCTTCGCGCGAGCCAAAATGGGCAAACACGCCCGACTTGCTCATGCCCGTGACGTCGGCCAACGCCCCAATGGACAGGCCTTCCAGCCCGATGTGCGTGGCCAGGCCCAGCGCTGCCTCGACAATGGCCGCCTTGGTTTGCTGGCCTTTTTGCAGGGCACGGCCGGTACCGCTGCGAGCGCGCGGGATGCGGGTGACCTGGCTGGATGAAGAGGTGGCGGACATGCGGGCAAATAAAAACGAACGTTCGTTCTATTCTGCAGCAAATTCTCCGCCCGACCAAAACCCCCGGAAAAAATAGGGAGGCCCACCCAAACCATTCGTTGCGGCGGTGCCACCCTCTGCCCCACCCCATCGCTTCCGCCCCCGCCACAGGGCCGCCCACGGCAGGTGGCACCCAGGCGGTGGTATCAGAGAATCAGCGCCAGGCTGGCTTCCAGATGTTCCGACGGCAGGCGCTTGAAACCCGAGCGCGCGTAGCGTTGCAGGCGCCCCACGGCAAACGCCGTGAGCACGCTGGCCGCGACCTGGGCATCCACAGTGGGTGTGGCCGAGCCCGCTACCGCCGGGCGCAGGCACTGGCGCAGGGTGGATTCAATGCGGTCAAAAAACTGGTTCATGCGCTGCTGCAGGCGCTCGTGCTCAAACACCAGGGCATCGCCCACCATCACGCGCACCATGCCGGGGTTGCGCTCGCCAAACTGTAGCAGCAACGCCACGATGCGCGCAGCCTGGCGCGTGCCCACTTCGGCAGACTGGTCCGGATCGGGTACATCGCGGCCGGTAATCTGCTGGACCAGGGTGAACACGGTCTGCTCGATGAAGTCGATCAACCCTTCGAACATCTGCGCCTTGCTGGCGAAGTGGCGGTACAACGCGGCCTCGCTGACAGAAAGACGCGCCGCCAACGCGGCGGTGGTGATGCGCTCTGCCCCGGGTTGCTCGAGCATGGCCGCCAGCGCTTGCAGGATCTGTACGCGCCGCTCACCCGGCTTGGGCCGTTTGCGCGCAGCCGGAGTTTCGCCCCCGTCGTCGGTACTGGCTGGCTCGGGGAGGGGCGAAAGTTCAGACATGCAGGAACAAGGGCTGGGGTAAGGCCATGCGGCCAAGGGCACCCTGCGCCGGGTTCACATGCCAGGTGGGCATGCACCGGCCTGCGGCAGGGCGTAAATCATGTGTGGAAATGATTCTCGCACAGGCCCTGGGGCGGCCCCATGGGCACGGGCGAGAGCAGCTGCCACTACGCCGATTTACAGCGGAAACACCACAGTCACCAGCAGGCCGTGCCCCAGCGGGCCGGTGCCCAGCGTGAGGGCAGCGCGGTGCACGCGCGCAATTTCGTCGGCAATGGCCAGCCCAAGCCCCGTGCCCTCGCCCACCGTACCGGGCACCCGGTAAAAACGCTGCATGACGCGCCCTCGCTCGGCATCGGGCACGCCAGGCCCATCGTCTTCCACCTCGATGAACACACGTGGCGGCCCTGCGCGCCCTTGGCGCATGCCACAGCGTATGGTCACAATGCCGCCCGCCGGGGTGTACTTGATGGCGTTGTCCACCAGGTTGGACAACAACTCGCGCAGTAGCCAGCCATGGCCGGTGACATGCACGGGCTGGACTTCCAGCCCCAGGTCCAGCCCCTTGCCGGTGGCTGGGTCGAGAAAGGTCTCCAGCAGGGTTTCGCACAGGTCCTTGAGGTCTACACGCTGGGGCGGCTGCGCGTCCAAGCTGCGCGCATCGGCGCGCGACAGTGCCAGCAGCTGGTGGGCAAGCTGCGAAGTGCGGCGCGTGGCATTGCGCAGCTTCTCGATCTGATCAACTCCTAAAACAATAGCGCCTTTCGCTTGCCCATCATGCGCTAGCGGCAATTTTCCCTCGAAATTTGACAAAGACACCCGGGGTGGTGCCGCCGCCTTGGCCATCATGGCCCAGGCTTCGACCTGTGCCTGCAGGCCCGCCAGCGGGGTGCGCAGCTGGTGCGCCGCATCGGCCACAAAGCGGCGCTGCCCTTCCGCCTGCGCATTGACCAGTGCAAACAGGCGGTTGAGCGAGTGCACGAGCGGGCGCACCTCGGCGGGCGACGAGGCTTCGTCGATAGGGCTCAGGTCACGCGGCGAACGGTGCTCCACCGCTTCGGCCAAGTCCACCAGCGGTTTGAAGGCCCGGCCCACAGCCCAGTGGATGGCCAGCGCGGCGGCGGCCACCAGCACCAGGTTGGGCAGCAGCACCCGCAGCAGGAGCTGCTGCGCCCATTGCTGGCGCGGGTCAGACCCGTCGGCCAGCGCCACCACCAGTTCGCCAGCCCCGGTGCGACCACGCTGCACCGCCACCCTATAGGTCACCCCGCCAAACTCAACGCTGTGGAATTCGGGCGCATGGGTGGTGGGCACGGCACTGTGCACCCAGTCGTCGCCCAGCAGCAGGCGTCCAGAGATGTCGCGCACGCTGTAACCCGCAAACCCGGTGTTCTGGCGCAGAAAGTCTTCGACCGGAGGCGCCAGCAGCAGCAAGGGCGGCTCGTGGTCACGGATGGAGGGGGCCAGCACCGAATCTGCCAGAGCGGGCAACAGCCGCAGCAGGCGCTGGTCGTGCCGCCCGGCGGCCTCGTCGGCCGAGCGGTAGTCGAGCCACACGCCCACCAGAGCCAGCGCGCACAAAGGCAGCACCAGCAAGATCAGCAGCCGATTGCGCAAGTCGGAGGTCATGGCACGCAGGCCGGGCCGTGGGGAAGGGATGGCTCGGTCCGGCGGCGTCATCATGATCCTTACCGACGGCTTCAGCCAGGCCGGTTCCGCTCAGGCGGCCTGGAGTTCAAGCCGATAGCCGAACCCGCGGATCGAACGCAGCGCCACGCCATGCGGCTCCAGTTTGCCGCGCAACCGGGAGACGTAGACCTCCACCGCGTTGGGCGTGATCTCCTTGTCCCAGCCCGTCAGAGCCTGCAGAAGCTTGTCCTTGCTGGCAGGCTTGGGGGCATTGATGAGCAGGTACTCCAGCACAGTCCATTCACGCGGACCGAGCTCAATGACCTGCTCCCCGTCCCCGGTGCGGATGCTGGCGCGACGGCCAGCCGTGTCCAGCTCCAGCGGACCAAAGCTCAACACCGCTGTGGTCGCGGCCTGCGAGCGGCGCAGCAGGGCGCGCAGGCGTGCCAGCAGTTCAGGCAACTCGAAGGGCTTGACCATGTAGTCGTCAGCCCCGAGATCCAGCCCCTGCACGCGGTCGTGCAGTGCATCGCGCGCGGTGAGGATCAGTACCGGCAGGGCGGGGCTTGCCATATCAGGGCGGCGCAGGCGGCGGGTGAGTTCCAGCCCGTCCATGGCCGGCAGGCCGATATCGATGATGGCCGCGTCGAACGACTCGGTGCGCAGCACCTCTTCGGCGCGCTCACCGCTTCCGACCCAGTCCACGGCGTACCCCGCGTCGGTCAACCCCAGCTTGATGCCGCTGGCAACCATCACATCGTCTTCGACCAGCAAGAGTCGCATATCAACCCACTTGTTCGCTGTGCATAGCAGCATGCCCGATAGGCTGGCGCAGCCTCATCCGGCGGCCGCCGCGCAGGGGCATCCAATACCCTGTGCTGGCGCTGGCGACGTCACCCACCCCGCGAAGCGAGAGAAGGGAGAAGGCGAGAAGCGACTCAGAGGGATGGACCATTTCAATGGCTACGAATCATGGTCCCGTAGGCCTGGTCGGTCAGGATTTCGAGCAGCATGGCGTGCGGCACACGCCCATCAATGATGTGCACTGCGTTCACGCCGGCCTTGGCAGCATCCAGCGCTCCCGCAATCTTGGGCAGCATGCCGCCAGAGATGGTGCCGTCGGCAAACAGCGCGTCGATCTCGCGGGCCGTCAGGTCTGTGAGCAGATTGCCCGCCTTGTCCAGCACGCCGGGCGTGTTGGTCAACAGCATCAGTTTTTCAGCTTGCAGCACCGTGGCCAGCTTGCTGGCGACCACGTCGGCGTTGATGTTGTAGCTCTCGTTGTTCTCACCAAAGCCGATGGGGCTGATGACGGGGATGAAGGCGTCGTCCTGCAGCGCCTTGACCACACTCGGATCGATGGAGACGATGTCTCCCACCTGCCCCACATCGTGCTCGATGGACGGGTTCTTGTTATCCACCATCTTGAGCTTCTGCGCACGGATCATGCCGCCGTCGCGCCCCGTCAGGCCCACGGCCTTGCCGCCGGCCTGGTTGATCAGGCCCACGATGTCCTGCTGCACCTCGCCGGCCAGCACCCACTCGACCACTTCCATGGTCTCAGCATCGGTCACGCGCATGCCCTGGATGAACTCGCCCTTCTTGCCCAGGCGGTTCAGCGCCGTCTCAATCTGAGGCCCGCCGCCGTGCACGACCACGGGGTTCATGCCCACGAGCTTGAGCAGCACCACGTCCTCGGCAAAGTCGGCCTGCAGCGCGGGGTCGGTCATGGCGTTGCCGCCATATTTGATGACCATGGTCTTGCCATGGAACTTGCGGATGTAAGGCAGCGCCTGGGCCAGGATTTCAGCCTTGTCGCGCGGGGCAATCGAAAGAAGGTCGGTCATGGAGGCGGGCCATCCAGAGAAAACGGTGAGGCGCAAATTGTGCCGCATTCGCGCGGCGCGCTGGGTTTGCCCGCGCACCCGCCGTCAGTGGCGCAACCAGTTGGGTACCTTGAAACGCACAATGGCCAGGTAGGCCATCACATAGCTGATGACAAACAGGCCGCAAAACGCCATCAGAAGTGGGGTATTGCTCCAGAACAGTACCGCAGGCACCACCGTCAGCAAGGTGAAGCCCCACAGGTAGGGGGATGTGCGGTTATTGCGCATCAACACCCTGCGCGATTCATCGTCATGGAAGACACCCCGAACAATGCGACGGTAAATCAATTGGTGAAAGTGGAGCGCATCGGCCACGCCGGGGGAAACGCCCCGCACTGTCTTGCGGTAGATCGAGAAGATCGTTTCCCAGACGGGGTAGATCAACAAAAGCATGGGGAACCAGGGCGACACATCGGCGTTGCGCTGCACCAGGGAAATGCTGGCCAGGGCAATCACGCCACCCCACACGTAGGCACCGCCATCCCCCGCGAACAGCATTCCGCGCGGGTAGTTCCAGACCAGAAACCCGCCCGTCGCCGCCGCTGTGGACACCAACAGCGCAGCCAGCGCACGGTCCCCCACCTGCAGGGCCACATGGGCCAGCGCAAGACAGACGATCAGGGCCACCATGCCCGCCAGGCCGTTGTAGCCATCAATGATGTTGAATGCATGGGGAAGTCCCGCAACCGCCAGAACAACCACCGCAACGCCCAGCCACGGAGCAGCGGCCAGCAAAGAATCCAGCCAAGGCCACCCCATGCGCGGCAAGGTCAGATCCAGCAGGATCACCGCCAGAGCGCCGGATGCACCGGTCAGGCTCAACCGGTAACGCACGGACAGGCGCTGGGTCATGTCCTCCGCAATGCCGCCCAGCGCGGCGGGCAGCAAGGCCACCAGCCACCCCCCCACCCAAGCTCCGAGCTTCAGCGAGCCAGGATCACCCCAATGGGTAGATTGAAGAACACCAAGGCCCCAACTGCACCCAATGCCCAGCAGCAATGCGGCCCCCCCCAAGCGGGGAACGTCCCCCAGATGAAAGCGTTGAGGCATGCCGTTGCCGTACACGGAAGCGTGGCTGTGCATCCACCGCACGATGAACCCTGCCGCCAACGCTGCAACGATGAATGCCACCACAGATAACCAGATCATGAGCGGCCGATGGTACCCGCACTCGGTCCCAGCACCTGTAAGAAAGCGCTATCCACGCAGCCCCACCCCAGCGGACTGGGGCTGTTGGCATGCTGCAAGGACGCCATGTGGGCAGAACCTGGCAAGACGCCACCACGAAGGTCCGAGCCTGAATCAGGCCGTCCCCCCGACAACCCCGAGGGGGCCATGGAGAGATTCATGCGGTCACAACCCGGTGCCACTACCGAAGCAAGCCACGGTAAAAACGCATCACCTTTTCCACGTACTGCTGCGTTTCGGGATACGGAGGGATGCGCCGACCATACTTGATCACGGCACCTTCCCCGGCGTTGTACGCCGCCAGCGCCAGTTCCTTGTCGCCATCGAACATGCGCAGCAGATCGGCCAGGTAGCGGGTGCCAATCTGCGCATTCACTTTGGGTTCCATCGCGGCATGCTCTCCGTCTGACGAAGGGCGCGCTGCAACCCCATAACGCTCAGCCGTTGCCGGCATGACCTGCATCAGCCCCAACGCACCTTTGCGCGAAACGGCTTTCACATTGAAGGCCGACTCTGCTGCCGCGACGGCAATCACAAATGCGGGGTCCAGCGACTGCGCCACCGCCGCCGCTTCCAGGTGCTGCTTGACGTCGTCATAGCCCGGAAACTGCAGTGCAGAGGGGCTGCGATCCTTGCCCTTCACCACCGAGGCGGGAGGCACACGGCTGAGCCAGATCACACCCCGCGCAGCCGCCGAAGGAGGCACATTGCCGATGTGGGTTACGCCCTCCCCATCCACAAACTCCCACACCTGGTTCGCCCAGGAGGACGGCAACCATCCCCCAAGCAGAAAAACCAAGAGCATGACACCACGCATGACCACCCCAAGCGATGGGAGGTCGCGCTCGTCAGACTCCTTCCAAAACAGACTCATGGTTCTCATTTGACCTCGCGCCCTTCGCGAAAGAAACTTTTCAGCCCAGCACCGACCCGTTGAAACCAGGAGGCCGCTGCCTCGGGCTCAGGCTCCGGCCATGCCTCCCCCCGCCTTGAACGGATCAGCCGGGCGGGCATACCTGCAGCCACCATGCCCGCCGGCACATCCTGTCGTACCAGCGCCCCGGCTGCCACGACCGCGCCACGGCCAATCGTCACGCCCTCTAGAACAATCGCGCCCGCACCGATCCAGGCGCCGTCCTCCACAACGATTCTTGCCCGGGTGATTCGGTTGCGCGCAATCACCACATCCCCCCCATCGATGGCATGGCCGGCAGACAGCAGCTTGGCATGGGGGCCAATCAGGACATCCTCACCAATCTCCAGGCCACCTTCACCCGACAGGTAGCCTCCCACATTGACGATAGTACGGGCTCCGATGCGGATACCCACGCAGGGATCTGCTACCACATCGCCCAGCACCAGCCGTGTCTGGGCATAGATACTGACCCCGTCGGCCAGGCACAAGACATCGGAGCGCTGGCCGAAACGCATGACCGAGACGGACGGGTCGATCCGACATTCGGCGCCCATGCGATCCACACCTGCGTGTGACGCCGTGTAAGCAGGAATTCCCAGCAGCATGTCCGTCATGTTCACCGGCTGTGATGCGAGCCCATGAGCCTGCGCCAACGGCTGCGCCATGCGCGATCGTTCAGTTCCGCCGTCCTGGCCTGCAACGCTATTTGCGTGGTCGCAAGCTCAGACTCCACCAGTGTCTTTTCGGATCGCAGCGAACCCACCTCTGTGCGCAACTCATTGATCTCTTGCTGGAGTTTCCCAATGAGGTCCTTGGCTTCCGCAAAGGCCTTCTGGTGCTCCAGCAACGAAGCTCGTTCGCGCTGGTGCAGCACCGTCAGTGCTTGCAACTCGTCGCGCAAGCTTTCCGCCATGCCCCGAGCCTCTTTCAGCTCCCACGTTGGGGCATCCACAGAAGGCGTGACCACCACCATCCACTGGTAGACGTCAAAGTCCTGCCACCCAGCCAACAACGCCTGGCGCTGGTCGCCCGACAGGGCGCTCCAGTAGCCGGCGAATTCGCTGCATTCAACGGGTACCCTATTGGCTTCCCAGACCCGGGGAGCCCATCCGCAGTCCAGCAACATCTTCTCCATGCTGCGTTTGGTAAAGAAACGGACATGGGTCCTGTCCAGTTGGCCCTTGTCGGAATAGTCAAAGATGCCGCTTCGCATAGAAGCCAGAACCCCGGCATAGGCGATGTTCGGAACGGAAATCAGTAGACAGCCCATGGGAGCGACCAACTCACTCAACCGCTGCAGCACATCCTCGGGCTTTCTGAGGTGTTCCAGCACATCACACGCCATCACCGTATCAAACTGCCGACCCTTGAGCGCATCCAGCCAGTCGGTGTTGTCCAGATTTCCAGGGATGACCTCCAAGTCCAGTGTCTTGAGCACTTCCAGCGCCTCGGGGTCGTTTTCCACCACCGTGACGCGATAGCCCCGAGCCAGGAGAACACGGGTCATGGCGCCAGGGCCCGGCCCAAGCTCCAGAACCGAGCCGCCACCTGGTGGCACGCGGCGCAGCAACCGAGCAGCCCACTCCTCACCATTCGGGTCGAATGCGTAGTCGTATCGCTCAATATTGGTCATGCATTTCCCTCCGCCTTTGGCGCCGGTTCGGGCTGCCACATCTGATCCCACAATCCCCACTGCCACCATGCCCAAGGCCGGGCCAGAACATCCTGCTCCAGCCGCTGGATGACTCTATCGATCGCCTGCCTGGGATTTTCCGGCAATGGCTCGACGACAACCTCCAGATGGTCAGGGCGTCGGGAATAAGTCACAGCATGCAGCAGCGGAACGCCCGTGGATTGCGCCAGACGCTCAATACCTGTGGGCAGACTCAGGTTTCCGCCCAGAAAAGGGTTACCACGCAAGCGGCCAAACTCAGGTCGCCATGCATCAGCCAGAATCACCCACGCTTGCCCCGCCCGCAGGCTTTCATGCACCGGGCGCAGCCCTTCACTCGTGGTGTGCCATTTTCCACCGGTCACCTCGGTATAGCCTTGAATTTTTCGCAGCAAAAAACGGCGCTGCGCAGCCTCAAGCTCCGGATTGTCCAAGACCGGCATGGTCAGAACATTGGTGGCGACACCCTCCCTCGCCAAAGCAACCGGGGCCGTCAGAAGCCGGTCATAGTGATTGAGAACCAGTATGAAGCCCTTGCCTTGGCGAGCAAGGCCTTTGGCAAACTCGGCACCTTGCAGATCAATGGTCGGCCCTCCGGAACGGCCCAGGCGGCTGAAGGCCATGGCATCCACCATCTCCTGCGCTAACATGTCCAAGTGGGCGCGAGCCCATTGCGCATGCTGCCCCCCCGTGGCTTGCGGGAAGACCCGGGCAAACAAGCTTTCGAGCCAGCGCAGCAGGTGCTCGCGCTCCGCCGCTGATTCCCGCCCTATCCGCCCGGCCAGCCGCCAGGGCAGGGTCGTAGGCAGCCGGGCAATGAGAGGGAAAAGCAGGTCCAGAGACCAGGCTCGCGTCATTCCACCAGCACCCATTCGTGTTCCAGCCAGGCAACACCAAACTCCCGGTGCTTCTGGTTCAGCACGGTAAAAGGCTGGATGAGTTCGGCCATGTCCAGCACCTGGATACCTGAATCATCCAGGACATACACGCTCCAGAGGTATTCACCAGACAGAAGCGGCAAGCGTGGGAACCGGGCACGAATGCGGTGGCTGCCAGTGCCCTGCAGCGGCTTACCCTCGGCACGAAACTGCGTGCTCGTGCCAAAAACGTTGTCCTTGTCCGGGCGAACAATTGCAAACAACACATGAAACGGCGCGTCCGCATAGGACTCGATCTCGATCTCTACCGACAGATCCTGAAACGAATCCACCTGCGCAGGGTTGATGCCGTCCCCCGTTTCGATCGTCAGGCCGGCGATTTTTACCAATGGCGCTCCCGACGAAGACGCCGCTGCGGGCTGCGCCGCTTCATCCTTTTTTGCAGCCTCATGGGCCTCGACGCGCAGGTGGGCATACCTGCGTCGCTCATGGGATTCGTAGGCGGTCACCACGTCCTCGGTAGCTCCGATCGCCTGCACTCGACCGCCGTGTATCCATGCCGCCCGCTGACAGAGGCTTCGTACCTGATACAGGTTGTGGGAACAGAAAAGCACCGTGGCGCCTCGCTCACGAAGCTCCAGAATGCGATTGAGGCTCTTCTTCTGGAAATGCAGGTCGCCCACGGAGAGCGCCTCATCCACGATCAAAACATCCGGATCGATGGCCGTCGCAGCGGCAAAAGCGAGCCGCATGAACATGCCCGATGAGTAGGTCTTCACCGGCCGCTCCAGCGTCTCCTTGGTCAACTCCGAGAACGCAGTGGCGCGGACAATGAAGTCCTCCATGGCGGTGCCCTCCAGCCCATGCAACGCGGCCATGAAGCGGATGTTGTCGTAGCCGGACTCCTCCGGGTGAAACCCCGCACCAAGCTCCAGCAACGCGGCAACGCGGCCTTCTTGAAACACCTGCCCACGGGTGGGACGGATGGTGCCTGCCGCGATTTTCAGCAAGGTGCTTTTGCCCGCACCGTTTTCACCGATGAGGCCAAACGTTTCGCCGGCCTGCACCTCAAAATCCACCCCGGTCAAAGCGACATGTATACGGTGGCGCTGCTTACGCGTCACCCACTCCCAAAGCCGGTCCTGCGGACGGCTGTAGACCATATAGGTCTTTTCAATGCCTTCAAAGCGGATCGTCATGGCTTTACAAGGCCTCGCCCAGTGCAGACTTCATTGAGCGGAAGAACCACCACCCCCCTCCACCCAGCAACAACACCCATACGGCCAAGGCCACGGGGGTTCCCGGCGGCACCGGCATATGCAATACAGTGCTCTGCACCATCAGGACCAGGCAAGCTACGGGGTTGAAAAGGAACCAGTTGTGGAATTTCTCCGGCACCTGGGACAGGGGGTATACGACAGGTGTCAGGTAGAACCAGAGCTGTAGTGCGAAGGCCACCATGGAGCCCACATCACGCCACAGAAAGTGGGCCATGCTCAGCAGCAACGTAAGACCAAAGGTCAGCGCAATCTGGGCCAGCACCAGAACCGGTAGCCAAGCCAGTGACGCGTAAGGCCCCACACCCTGCACCACCGACAAGACAATCAACAGCGCATAGCCAATACCCAGAACGAGCAGGCTGCCGCCAACGGACACTGCGGGCAGTATCTCCGCAGGCATAGGCTGCTTGCGCAGAAAATCCTCGTACGCCGCCAAAGACCCAACCCCCCGGCCAATGGCATCGGTAAAGGGCAGCCAGACTGCAAGCCCTGCCAGAAGGTGCAGCAGATACCCATTGTTCACGTCCAGCCCGGGCACCCGCACTGCCAGCACCAAGCCAAAAAGAACATAGAAGATGGCCAGCGTGGCGACGGGCTGAACAAAAGCCCAGGCAAAACCCAATACCGAACCGGCATAGCGGGTCTTGAACTCGCGCACCATCCAGTACCGCCAAAGCACCCACAGCTGGCGCGCATTGCGCGGCGCTGCCGATGAGACCCCAGTGGAATGGGAAACAGGGCGCGTCATGCTACCGTCCGCAACCATTCGACCGATTTGGCCACCCCGTCCTCGAAAGCCATCGTCGGCTTCCAGAACAGCTCGTTCTGGGCACGCTGAATGTCCAACACATTGACCGGTGGGTCAAAAGCACGCGCAGGGAATACACGCCGTTCTACGGCATGCCCCAACAACTGCTCCAGTGTGTGCACAATATCGTTGACGCTGTGCCCTGCACCACCGCCAATGTTGAATATCCGGGTCTCCCCCTCATGGCGCGCCGCTGCTGCGAACGCATATCCCACATCCGCAGCGTAAACAAAATCGCGCACCACGGACCCGTCCCCCCACACATCCAGCGGTTGCGCATTGAGCGCACGGTGTGCAAAAACGGCAATCACACCTTGGACCCCATGGGGTTGCTGCCACTCACCGTAGGGATTGCTCAAACGCAGAATCCGGCATGGCAGGCCATGCTGTGCCTCTTCGATGCGCAAGTGGTGCTCAATCGCCAGTTTGGTGGCGCCGTAGGCCCCCATGGGCATGGTGGGGTGGGCCTCACACAAAGGCACATACTGCGGCCGCCCGTACACCGCCCCACCGGATGAGGCAAACAGCAACTTGGGGCGCGCGGCCTTTTTGCGCAATTCCTGAAGAAGGCGCAAGGTTCCCACCAGATTGGTCTGGACATCCTGGATGGGGTCCTCACTGGCCGTGGCCGGCACCGTGGAGGAAGCGAGGTGAACAATCACGTCTGCCCCCCCCACCACATCCCACCAGGAGGGCAGGTCAAAACAATCTGCCTGCACCTCTCCCGCCAGCCAGGGAGCACTACCCGCAGCCGACAATGACCGGTCTACCGACCACGCCTCTGCGCCTTCCGACGCCATGGCACGCCCAATATGGCGCCCCAGAAACCCAGCACCTCCCAGAATCGCGCAACGCATCAGGAAGCCTCCACTTGCTGCTGGGTGCGCGCGTGCAGCAGGGCTGCTTCAAAGTCCTTCGCAACCATGTCCCAAGTCTGCGCCCGCGCAAACTTTTCGGCCCGCGCGCTCAAGGCATGGCGCCGTTCATCGTTCTGCAATAAGTCACAGACTGCATCCGCCAACCCCTCGGGCGAAGACTCCGCCAAAGCGGCCACGTCTTCATTGAGGAGCCATTCCACATTGGGCCCCCGATTCGAAACCACAGCACAACCCGAAGCCATCAACTCCAGGGGCAACAGCGATGCATTCGTGAGCGACAGAACCAGCGCCACATCGCACTGGCTGTAGAGATCCGGCAGATCATCGAGCGCCACGGTTCCACACCCCAGGTGTGGAAACGGAATGTGATAGCCAGCCGTGTCCCAGCCTGCCAGTACGAACTGGACGTCGGGCATTCGCTCCCACACTGCATTCAGCACCAGAAGTCCTAACTCAAACGCCCTGCGGGGCGTGGGGGGACGCGCGTAGAAGAAAACCCGGCGAATTTCCGGCTCCCTGCGCGGCAAGCGCCGGTAACGCTCTAGTTCCACTCCAAAACCTACCGGGTGGGTGGTCATGCCATATTCGTTCGCCAACTTGCTGGCCAGCCAGCCGCCCGCCGTGATCCCGAAAAATCCAAAGCTGTAAGTATTCTGTGCCAGGACCGACTCCGACCCGACGGGGTAAAAATGCGGCTCGTAGTCCTGTACAAAGTAGAGCTTGTGCTTCGCGCCCGTAAAGGCGCGTACGGTGTAGGCAGTGTCCCATCCAGTAGCAATGGAGAATTCGCACGGCGGCAGATCTTCAAGACCCAACAACACCTGCGCCTGAAGCGGAAAGAAGTGCTTCCGAATGGCCTCGCGGGCCTCCTGCGCATCGTGGTGCATGACGGGCTTGCCGATCACGATACTGGAGGTGTAGCCCATCTGCTCCAGATGCCAAATGGTGCGGAAGATGTTCAGATGGCCACCGGACCCGACATTGAAGTCAGGAATGAACCACAGCAAGGTGCCCGGCTTGGCCTCACCCGACTGGGCAGGCAAGACATAAGGCAGGGCAAAGTCGTAGTGGCGAAAGACATCCACATACCTCCCTGGGCCTTGGCGCAGGCGACGCACCACAGCACGCAGGGCGGCAAAAACGCCTTCCTTGCGCGCCATTTCTTTCACACGCCAAATCTTCTTGGACAGATTCAACGCCATGGTCAGACAGCTCCCGCACGCTGCAATTGCTCATCGCGCGACACCGAGCGCAGCAGCCAAGCGGGCAAACGGTCATGGTGCGTGCCCAGGTATTGTCCCGAAACCCTCGCCATTTCAATGAAGCCCATGTAAATCGCATTTTTACAAAGGCGCCAGCCCTGCAGCCCCCCGCTGCGCAACCAGCCAAGATCCCGCTTAGCCAAGTACAGAACAGACTTCAAAGCCTGCGCCAAGCTGTCCTGAATGCGATAGCCAAAGTAGAGATGGAATGAGCGTGCTTCGTCAAAATTGCGCTGCAACGTCTCCCACACACCGAAATCGTGCGAATGGTAGACCACCGCATCTGGCACAAAGGCCTTCGCGTGCCCCGCCTCAATGGCGCGCAGCGCCCATGTCTGGTCCTCTGCAAATGCCACTTCTGGCAAAGGCAATTGCTCCCACACCGAGCGGCGAATGCATGAATTGTTGCTGGAGAAAAAGTGCAGCCACTGGCGATAACCAGGATCTCTGGCAAACCGGGCGGGGTCTTCAAGGCGAACCACAGATAGCTTGTCACCAAACCCGGCAAAATGCTGACTCAGTTCGCAGTGCGTAATATGCCGCGCTTGGGGATGGGCTCGATGAGGACCAAAAGCCCCCGCGACGCCTGGCTCAGCATCGCAGCCCTGCACCATGTTGTACAGCCATTTGGGGCCCGCAGGTCGCGCGTCTTGCGTGATAAATACCAGAAACTGCCCCCTTGCCATGGAAGCCAGTAGATTGCGGGTACGGCCGTGGCCGAACTCTGCAGCAGGAATGGTCTCTACACGAACACCACGCTGCCGGGCACATTCCACAGAATTATCGGATGAACCGGAATCCACAACGATAACCTCGAATGGCCAAGGTACTTGCTGCGAGAGCACAGCATCCAGCACTTCACCCAGCAAGGGCCCTCCGTTCTTGACGGGGATCAACACGGAGGCGCGTATTTCAGTCATTGTCTAGGTGCAGCAAGGTCTCGCTCAGGATACGGCGTCATATGCCCTGCGCCTGACAGCGATTCAGGGCGACAGGCCTAGCGATCCGCAAAGCCTGCCATTGTACTGTGCACCCTTTGTAATCAGCCCTGCCCGCCAACCCCCAAGGCTCCGGGCGCCCGCTAATTTGCTGCAGACTGTTTCGAGAACAAGGCCCTGATCGCCGCACCATCCAAATCCACCCCGTACTTCTTGAAAAGATCCTCCCGGACTTTCTTGCTTCCCTCTTGGCGGCAGTAAGTGACTGCGCGGGTGGGCACGGAAACCGCCACATCGCCCCAGGCCAGCTGGCGGCCTTCACGTTTTTCGTCTACTTTGAAGAGATAGGCAAAATCACCCTCCCGAATCGGACCTACCATTTCACCTTGCTTGGTAGTGGCCAGCACACGCAGGACGCTAGCGTCTTCTTCAAAAAGGGTAACCCAACCCAGATCGCCCTGGGCATCAAGCTTGTACACGGATTCCGCCTGCTTGGCCAAATCGTCAAACGATTTCGCACCGGAGGCCACTGCCTGGGCTTGCTTCATCAACCATGCCGCTGCGGGCTCACCCTCAAGGGACTCAGAAGCCGGGAGAATCACGCGACTCAACCGCGCCATGGGAGGCACCCTGAAAGCCTGGGGATGATCCTGGAAGAACTGGCGAGCGGCAGTTTCGTCCGCCGGAGGCTTGCAGGCTGGCGCGAGCTTGGTATACACAGCCTGGGCATAAACATCATCAAAACGCTGCGCCTCCTTGCCCTCTTCTCGGGGCTGGCCCATTGCAGCACCTTCCAGCGCTAATGCCCGGACCAAGGCCATTTCCCGCAAGGTGGTTTGCACACCCCAGACGTTCCGGCTGGTGGAGCGCAAATCCACTCGACGATCCAAATACACGGACAAATCAGCCTTGGTAATGGTTTCACCATTGGCAAAGCGCACCAGCGCCTCCGCTGCCCCAGCCGTAGAGACTGCGACTGTCAGAGCAACAGCAACAAAAGCGCGGGGCCAATTCAAGTTCTGCGAAAAATGACTCATAGCAATATTTAAGAAGAACACACACTCAAAGGCGCTCAGCCGCACGGTCCCACAGCGGGCCGTAAATTACATCCACCACGGTATCCACCGAGTTGAGCACTACCAGATCACGTTCACCATCACCATCCAGGTCAATCAGCTGCAAGCCGGTAGAGAACCCACTGGTCTTCAACCACCGTGTTTCAAGCACCTTGGCGTCGGCATCAAGACGCTGCAGATAAAGCTTTGCATCTTCACCCCAAACCACAAGATCGTCGGACAACGGCGCTACCGAAACACTGCCGGTCAGAGGGGACTGGATCCATTGGAGTTCCCCGCTTTGCATGTTGATGCGGGCGTTGCGCGAACCCGTCTCTAACGACACATACAGCCAATGGCCTGACGGTGACGGCCGGGCCTGGCGTGCGATGGCAGCAAAGCTTGCGAGAACACGCGGTGTTGCCAGCAAATCCGCATCAGACACAACCACTACCTTGCGATCATCCAAACACGCCACCGCAATACCCCCCCCTTGTGTGCCAGGAAGTTTGCTCACGCGCACTGGATGCCACGGAGCCTCGCACCAGCGGGTTTTTTTTGACGTAGCGGCCTGGCGATTGTCCTCATGCCAGTCGATCCACGACACTTCCTTACCACTGTAAGGCGTCGCCAGGAATTTGTACTGCCCTTGCGAGGCGTTGACCAGAATCACATCTCGCGGCGCAAAACCCACGACCGCCTGGTGGACACGCACCATGCGCTCACCCTCAATGCGGAAGATATCCAAACTACCCGTGGTCTCCACCGCCGCTGCAACCAAGCTGTCTGACAACCAGATCGCAGAGTCTGGGTGATACGCCACCGTTTGGCGATCCAACAACCTCGAGGCTCTGCCATCAATTTTGTGCAACGCCACCTTCCCTTCCTCATGCTCAATCAGCACGAGGCGGCAACCCATGGCAGTGGAACAACGCGCTTCCCCCCCCCACACCATGGGGGCTTCGATCTTGATACGGTCGCCCCCACCTTGGGGCGCCTGTACGGCCGGGGATGCTGCAGCCCCAGCCCCTGCGACTAGCTGCATCTGACAACCCGCAATCATCACCAGGCACGCCACCACACCGAACCAGCGAAAGTGAACAGAACGAGACAATTTCATGAAAACTCCACAAGCAAAAAAAATGGCGCCAGTTTGGCGCCATTTTTTTTGGCAACACCCCAAAGGGTATTGCCAAGTTTTATTTCCTTTGTTGCATGCAGCACCAAGGCGCTACATGCATCAAGAAATATTAGTTGTGCGAACCGAGAACCGATTGCACAGCACCGAAAGCAGGTGCGCTGATCAGGCTGTACGTGAACACGGAACCGCCCAGGGAGAACAGCGACTGACCAGAAGTACCTGGATAGTCAGATGGCTCAGCAGCCACGGGAGCCCACTCGATGAAACCATCGGTGAAGTTGGCAGGACGGCCAGGGATGGTTTCTGGGTTGAAGAACGACAGTTCGGCTTCAGCCAGAGCGAAGTTCACCGACTTACGGTTTTGAGCCGCGTCGTACATGTTGACCGTGTGGGTACCACGCTGGTCACCAGTCGACCACACCACGATGCGGGTTTCCAGACCAGCATTCAGAGCGGCGTCAACTGCATAGCGCATGCTGAAGGCAGGCGTAGCCGAAGGACCAGCCGTCACAGCACGTGCACCAGCAACAGACAGCAGGTTCAATGGACCCAGGGTCGTCAGGTCAGAGCCAGTAGCCAGGGTCAGAGGACCGTCGATGACTGGAACGAATGCCACGTCTTGAGCAGTGGTGTTCACTTGGAAAGCATTGGCACCAATAGCGCCCGTGCCCATGCCAGCAGCAGCATTGCTAACAGCGCAAGCGCCAGCAGCGGTCGTGGAAGCAGTGTTAGCACCCACAGCGAACACCAGGTAACCACGGGTACCAGCCAGGCCGGTGCCGGATTGTTGCGACCAGATGAAGGGCTCGTAGTCCTTGTTGGTCAGAGGGAAGCAACCGTCGGTCACGTGGTTGGAGTTCGCGTCGAAGAACGTCCAGAACACAGGCACAACGTTACCGGTTTGGTTGATGATACCCACAGCGGTGGTATCGGTGTCGCCGTTGTGGATCACGTTAGGAACCACGAAACCATTGCTGAACGTACCCACGGTGTACGCCTGCGCCACACCAGCACTCAGCGCAGCGGCTGCAACGGCTGCCATTGCAAATTTTTTCATCTTCTCAGTCCTTAGATAATTGAAGGAAGCTTTCCCACCCTGTGCGGGATCTGCAACCCATCCGTACTCCGTTTGGGTTGATGCAATCTTATACTGATACCTTTGATTTTTTCAACCTATTTCCACGAGAAACCCACTGCATGCTCGTTTGTTGCACTCAAACAACGAAGTATCACTGGGCTGTTGGAAACATGACACTACGGCGCTGCACATGGTGCCACACGCCATCGATGCGGCGCCATTCGTCTTCGGCGACAGCCTCTTGCTTTTTCACGCGCAGCAATGGCAACGAGTAGCGCATCCACACATTGACCAGTGCGCGGTCGCCTTCAATGCTGCGTACGCCACGGACCTCTACGGCGTCAAAGGCAATGCCACCACGCTTGAGGTAGGCCTCGAGCGTTGCATTCGGGTCTTTGGACAGCTCCTCATAGGCCCAAGCGCCTACACGGTCATTTTTCTGAATGAGCCCCCAATACGCTTTTGCGCGCGTTAGAAGTGCTGCCTGGTCATCTTCAGCCGACACCACAGCACCACCAGTGGCGGCACAGCCCACCAGCACCGCCAAAACCGCAGGCGCTGCCAAGGTCGCGACGAGATGACGACGGGTAACAGGTTTTGTCATGTAAAGAATCTCCTGATTGACTATCTATATATGGGATACGCTACGCTGGCTAGGGCCATAGCAGCCAGGCGCAGTCACCGCGAAGGTTGCAACTGGGCATCTGGGGGGCGGAAACTCATGGGTTGGGCCTGCAAGGACAAGGAGCGCATGCGTTCGCGCATCTCCGCACTGGCCGAACGCAATTGGTCATCGTCCTCCAAGGCTCGGGGCGTCATTAGGACTAGCAGCTCCGTGCGGTTGCGGTCATTTTTCGTATTTGAAAACAAGGCTCCCAACAATGGGACGTCTGCAAGCCCCGGCAAACCGGCACGGCTGTTGGTATCATTTTCACGGATCAACCCACCCAGAACGATGGACTCGCCGGAACGCACTGCGACACGCGTTTGTATTTGCCGGGTCTGAAAGGACCTCTGACTTGTCACAACGTCCCTCTCACCCACATCTGTGACTTGCTGAGAGATATCCATAGAGATCAACCCCCCGGCGTTGACAGATGGCGTTACGGAGAGCAGCACCCCTGTGTCTTTATATGTAATGGACTGAGTAATGAAATTACTGCCCGTAGCGGCCGCCGTTGAAGTCAGAATGGGTTGTTGCTGTCCGACCTGAATGTTGGCGGTGTGATTGTTCAAAACCAAGATCGATGGACTGGACAACAACCGCACCTGCGATTTTGTGGAAACGGCGTTCAGCGTGGCGCGAACCACATCCGCCTTGCTGATGGTGTACGAAAAACCAGGCACTTTGGGGCCTATCCCGCTAGTGTCGAGGTCCAAAAGCGCCCCACCTTGACGCCCCCTGCTAAGACCGTTTTGCAAGTACCACTCAACGCCATATTCCAGGTTGCCCGTGAGGCTCACCTCCACGATGCTGGCCTCAATCAACACCTGCATTGGAGCCCTATCCAGCTCGCGCAATGCCTGCTCGATGCGGCGGTATTCGGTGCGCGGCGCGCGAATCAGGAGTGCATTGCGCTTCTCGTCCGCAACCACACGCACGTTGCCATCCAGTTGACTCGTTGACGTAAGGGATGTGTTGTTCGAAGAAGTTCTGTTTCCGCCAGCACCCAGCGCTGCGTTCATAGGACTACTGCCAGTGCCAGTGCCGGAACTGCTGCTATTGCCATAGAGGCCGCTGGAACTGCCCGTATTGCCAGTGCTGCCCGTACCCAGACCGGAGCCCCCCGCCCCCCGTGAGAACTGCGTGGGCGCCGAGCCCGCCGCGACACCACCCGAGCCGGTTTGCCCGGACTGCCCGCCAAAAAGGCCATTGAGCATTTCCGCCAGCTGCAATGCCGACCCGTTTTGCACCGGATACACAAACAGGCTGGCCTCCAGCGTATCGGTGGGACGGTCCAGGCGACGGATCCAGGTTTCCACTTGGGCCAATAAATGACTGCGCGGCGTGACCACCACTAGGGCATTCAGGCGCTCAACGGGAAAGACGCGAATCAAGCCACCCAAAGGGGTCGCCATCTGGGCGCCGGCACCGCTGGCACCACCAGTTGCGGCCGCACCACCTGCAGCAGCACCCGACGTGCTAGGCGCCCCCCCCGCAGGTGCGGCACCAGCCCCCCCATAGGGATCGGAGGATTTGTCGGAGCCTAGCATCGACTGCAGGGCATCCCGTACCACGTTGACGTTGGCGTTTTCCAACACGAACACACCCAGCGACATGCCAGAGAGAAAGTCCACGTCGAACGCTTCCACCATTTCCAGCCAACCACCCAACTGGGCCTTGCTGCCCTGCAGCACCAGCAGGTTGCGCAGGGAGTCCACGTAGACGATGGCCTCACGGGGTGCGATAGGCGCCAGAATCTTGGCCATCTCGGCCGCTGCAATGTGGTTCAAGGGAACGATAACCGTCCCGGCACCCGACAGATCCTTGAATTTGGACGCCCCCACCACCGGGCGCGCGCCCACGGTAACGGTACGCTTGGTCACATGGTAGACCCCCGCGTTGTCACGGACGATGGCCAAGTCGTGGGGCAACAACACCGCATCCAGCACATCCAGAACCTGACTGCGCAGCAGCGGCTGGCGCGTATGCAGGCTCACCACCGTTTCGCCACCAGCGTCGATGGTGTAGTTGAGCTTGAGCAGGTCTCCTAGCAACGCTGTAGCCAAGTTGCTGACAGTGACATTCTCGAAATTGAGTGCCACCTTGTCGCCCTTGGCAAGCACGGGATCGATCGCAGGCGCCTTGTCGCGCTTGAAAAACTGGTCGTTGCCAGGATAAAGCTTGGTGCTGGAAGAAGCATTCTTTTGCGCCTGCTCCTTGGGCGCTGACGCTGCCGGTGCAGGGCCTGGCGCCACTGGCGCAGCCGCAGCTGCAACAGGCTGCGATGGCCCCGGTGCTCCGCCAACTGCGACCTTGGAGTCCGCAACTCCGGACGCCGCAGGACCTCCCTGCGTGCTGGCACAGCCTGCCGCCAGCAATGCGAGCAAGAGGATGGATGGCCGAATATTCATAGAGATAGCTCCAATATTGGGGTACGCCGCTAGGGCTTATTGATTTGTTGCAGGCCTGCGCAGGCGGTCACCGATCGGTCCGGCTTTCACGGCCGCCGCACTTCCCGCTTCCAGCGGGCGCTCTACACGTTGGTCATCAGCTGACACAAAGAGAGCCTTGCGGCCATCAAAGGACTCAACTCGCCAGGGTTTGGTTTCCCCGGTGATCTTGAGGGTGCTGCCATCGGGGCGCTGCAAGATGGCCACACGCTCCTTGCCAGACTCAAATACTGCAGTGAGGCGCGCCTGCAGCAACTCCGTGACCAAACTGGTCTTTTTTTCTTCCACCGCCACCGGGCGCCGCGATGCCCACAACAAGGGGCGCTCCACTGCCTGCTTTGCCCGGACCTTGATCACAGGGGGCATGGGCTCAACCTTTGGAAGATCGGGCCGGCGCGCTTGCGGCGGGTTCCAGCGCTCTTTTTCGGTATGCCACCAGTAAGCGCTCGCAGCCACAGCTACGGCACCCAGGACGGGGCCGACGTACCAAGGTTTGATCATGGCTTGGCCTTTTCTGGTGCCAAGGGGGCCTCCAGCTGCAAAGACAGGCGTGCATTTTGCGGACCCGCGCCAGAACTTGCCCCCTCACGCGTGATGTTGGCGGTGCGCACCCAGAAAGGAGGGCGGTGCGTCTGAAGACTTTCCATAAAACTCACCAACTTGACCCATTCACCATTCACGGTTGCCGTCAAGCGTATGCGCGCCAGCTTGCCATCCACCCCAGGTTCCAGTGCGACTTGGGACGAAACCAGCGTGCCGCCAGAAGCCATGATCATCTGGCGAAGCTTCTGCTGGATATCGTTTTGAGAAGTTTCGCCAGCAGGGTGCACCAGCGGGGCCACTGTACTGCTTGCAGCGCTGAGCAGGGTTTCGATTTCAGCGCCGGCGTTCACCACCCCTTCCAGGCGTTCGCTGCGGGGCTCCAGTTGTTGCAGGGCGTTGTTGTAACGCGCCCAGAGAGTGCTGTAAATCAGAGCGGCACAAGCCAAGGCGCCAACAAACAGCATCAGCAGCAAAACCACCGAATGACGGCGCCATACATTCATTTTCATGGTTTTGCTCCCTCGCCCCGCCAGCGCATTTCAAACGTGAAGCGCTCTTTATTCAGCGTGCCGTCGCGCACACTTGCCCCGGTGGCGCGCACATCCACCAAGCCAGGCTGGCGCCCTAGATGCCCAATAAGTTCGGTAGCGTTAGCCGTCAAGCCCGTGATCCGGATTTCGCTACCGTTGACTTCGATGCGATCCAGCCAGGTGTCGGCAGGAATAGCGGCGGAAAGCGCATCCACGACACTGGCGAGAGGCAGGTCCGTACTGATGTTCTTGCGAAGCTCTTCCGCCAAGTCTGCCTGGCGGCGCAGTTCATCCATCTTCTGGCGCAAGGGAGCCGCCTTGGGCTCCAGCATGTTGACGTGCTCCACAGCGCGGACCACCGCCTGGCGCTTCAAGACCAGAGGCATGAGTGCCGGCAATGACAGTGCGGCGAGCAGGACAAGCACCAGCCCCACCCCCAACCAATCCATCCAACGCTGGCGGTTGTACTGCTTTTGCCACGCCGATGTACGGACGGGAAGCGCGCGTCCCTGGCGCATCAGATACACAGGGGCATTTTCGGCAAACCCGTGCTGCGTCAATTGCTCGGCCAGGGTGTTGCGTCGGCACATGCCCCACTCCACCATCCAACCACCTTGGGCTTGAGGTTCTGCCCACCATGCCGCCACAATCTGTTCCGGCGGCATGGGAGAGACCCGCCACAGGGCTTCTTCGACGCCGCCTGCCAACGAGCGCCGCGGCATATCCGGCAACTGCACGGTGCCCCAAAGACAGCCGGACTCCGGTACCAGCAGGCTGGAAGCCTTTCGGTTGTTGGCGCGCTTGCGGGCACGGGTTCCAGTGATGGTCCAACGCCCTCCGTCGGACGCAATGGCTGCACTCGCGACTGCAGGCCAGGCGCCATGCTCCATGAGAACGCGCTTGAGATCACCGAAACCCCATGCCATTCGGTCCAGTGTTTTTTGCGCACGAAGAGATAGCTGCCCCCAACCTGTCATGGCTTGAATTCCTGTTCCGGCTTGTTTAAGCGGCGTGTCGGCTCCAAAGAGAGCGTTGTCCAGGGCGTCAGACCACCGGGACGCTCGCTGAGATCGATCCATGCCTCACGCTGCCACCAGCGATCACCTTCAGCCCGCACAAAAGCATTGAGGCGCACTGTCAGACCGCCTCCAGCGCGGGCAGGCGAGAAAAATTCGGCTGCAGCTCCTGTCAAAAGCACGCCAGCCCGCGTTTCCGGTGGGGAGTTGTGAATGCGCGCCCCCAAACCTGGCTGTCCCGTGAGGACGTCGATCAGGGCGGGAGGGGCTGAATCGATTTCGATGCGTTGCTGCCCATTGATACCCAAGTGGGGCGCGATTATCTCATAGAGCTCAGACGTCATTCCCAGGACTGATCTCAGTTCCGACAGGTCATCCAGCGCGCCATTTCGAGGCAGGGAGGGCCAGCCAGCAGCGCGGTATTGGGCAGCCTCAGCCCCGCCCACCCCACCTGGCGTGTCGTCAGGGTCGATGAAGTCCCGCACACGTGAGGTCAAGATGGCAGCCTCCCCCGAGGAGAGCCCTCCAGCTCTTTGAAAGAGCGCCTGCAGCAAAGCTTCGCTGGCGACATTAACGTCTACCAGCCCTCCAGAGGGCGTGATCTCCACCCAGATGTCATTCGACCCCATTGGCAAACGTTGAATGCGGTACCAACTGTCTGCGGTCTTTTCGGTCATCATTCGCTGCGCAGTCAGTTGGATCGCGGCGTCCAGCACGGACTCAGCGCGCAAGCGTTCCAAATCCAGCCCTGCGCGCTGCGTTTGCTGGCGAATCCCCCGTGAACTCGCCATCACCACCAATGACAAGGACGCAACCAGCCACAGCACCAGAATCAGCGCTGCGCCCCGGCTGCCGTGTTTCGACCGCTTCATCACCTTGCCCTCGCGAGAGGGAACACCAGAGGAGGCCAGTCTCCGCGCGCATCGGCAATTTCCACCCGGATACGTGCCGGGTACTGCGCTTTGGCAGAGTCCCATTGCTGAGTCCACTGCCCCGTCAGTCCGTCCTGGTAATGCCACTGAAGCGTTCGCACATCCGACAGAAGTGTTTCGCGCAAAGCCTTGCCCCAGTCCAGCGCCATCAGTGCTCCGTCATAAGGAACGGCTTCTACCGACAGATCGACGCGCCCATCGGCATGGCGCAGGGGGCTCATGCGAAATACATAGAGCCCCCCAGCATCCCCCCGCTCTGGCAATGGCGCAACCCAGATCGCACCCGCAGCATTTCCGCTAAAGAAATTCACAAAGATGTTTTCGTCGCGCCGACTCAACAAGCGCAGGGTGTCAAACTTGCGTCCCAGCCATTGGCTGACCACCAACATGCGTTCAGAGCGCTCAATGACACGCTGGTTGCGCTCTTCCGAACGCCCGATGACTCCCACGCCCGCAAACATCAGAGCGACCACTGCGGACGTCACGGCCAATGCGACCAGCAACTCCAACAAGGTAAAACCACGGGAGGTTTTTCGAAAAGAGTGGGTCATGGTGCGGACCTGTAGGGCTTCCATGTGGTCCATGTGACGGCCGTCACCCCATCTTTACTGACCTCTACGGTCACCCTTGCCGCACGCAAAGGTGGCCCGGCTACCGGGCGACCACTCTCGTCCATCATTTGGACCGGTTCGGGCGCCACCTGAATCCGCCAATTCCAATCACCCGCCCGCCCGGAATCCTGTCGCATCAAATCCTCTGCAAAGGTTCCAGCAGCCACTGCGGACCTGGCCACGAGAGAGGCCTCCACCCGAGCCTGTACATCCACCACATTCTTGGAGCCTTGCCCCACGCTGCGGTAAAGACTTGCCAGCGCAATGGAAGCAATTGCCATGGCGACCAAGGCCTCCAGCAAACTGAACCCCCGTTGATTCCGTGGCGCTCGCCTGAATGACTTGAAAATAGGATCAATCAGGGGCAACAGACAGCACGTCACGGTCATGACTGGGCCGCGACCATGGATTGCTCCACTGTCCCAAGGAGCCAGTTCACGCGAAAGCTGACGCCCTGCCCACCTCTTAGCACTGCAAGCCGTCCGCCACGTGCGCCGCCGTCGGAATTGAACACAAAAATAGGCTCTCCCACGGCAGTTGCAGTTTTGCCAGTCCGCGAATTGCGTTCAATCGCTTCCCACTGGACCACCAGTGATGCAGGCACCTCCAGGGCCAGGCGCCCGTCAACCACCAGCCTGCGAATGTCTGACTGGTAGGTCACGGTCACCGAACGGCCTTCCTGGACGCTGAGCGCACGCGCTTTGTTCAATTGACTGGCAACATCCCGTACCGTCTGGTTGTAGCGTGACCGCTCCATGTACGCCTGCCCGCCCGCACCTACCACGGAGACAGTAATGGCAGCCAGCACCAGCACGACCAGCATCTCCAACAAGGTGAAGCCACGGATGCGGAGGTCTGACGCCAACAAAGGGCGGCTCATGCGAAACAAGTCACCAGACGGCACTGGGGAGTGGAAAGCGCAACAGAGCGTCAGTTAAAAACGTCCGCGTTCTCACCGTCACCGCCCGGCTTGGCGTCGGACCCCAGAGAGAACACGTCGGGCCCGCCATTGCGTCCCGGGTTTTTGTACAAATAGGCGGCACCCCAAGGATCAGAAGGCAGGCCCTTCTTCAGGTAGGGGCCATTCCATCCCTGGGCCGTTGCGGGCCGCTCTGCCAGGGCACGCAGCCCTTCAGCATCATTGGGATAACGGCCGACGTCCAGCTTGAAAAGGTCCAGGCTCTGCTCAATTTCCGAGATCTGAATGCGGGCCGTCTTGGACTTGGCACCGCCGAGTTGATCGAGCACCTTCGGGCCCACCAGCCCGGCAAGCAACGTCAGAATCACCAGAACCACCAGCAACTCAATCAGCGTGAAGCCCGAGGAACGCTGCGCTCGCGCCATTGCTTTGTATTCAAAATTCACTACATTCATTTCAAAATCTCTCAAATAACCCAGAATCAAATTGTGTCGTTGATCGACAAAACGCCACCCAGAATCGCAATAATAATGAAGGCAACCAAGGCCCCCAAAACAATAATAATCAAGGGCTCCATGGCGGCCAATACACGCCCCATGGTACGCCGACCTTCATCCTCGTAACGATCTGCCAAACCCAGCAGAGTAATATCAAGCTGCCCTGTTTCCTCAGCAACCCGAATAAGCTGCGGGGTGCTGGATTTTCCGAAGTAAGGAGAGACAAACCCTGTGGAAAGTCGTTTGCCTGTTTTTACAATACCCACCAGAGGTTCAATATCCTTGCGCAATGCGGTATTGGTCAGTGTGTCCACAGCAATGCGCAACGCATCCACCATGGGTACACCGCGCTGCAGCAAGATGCCGAAGGTGCGGAAATAAATAGCAAACTGCAGATTCCGCAACACCTTGCCGAACAAGGGGAGGTCCAACAGCACACTGTCAACGCGCAACCGCCCCGCAGGCGTCGCGCCCCAGCGGGAGCCCAGGAACAAGACCACCGTCAAGCCTAACAGGATTGCCATCCAGTGCGAGCGGATCAGATCACTGAGATCGACCACCAAGCGCGTGGAGTAAGGCAGTTTGTCGCCCATGGAATCAAAAATTTCCCGAAACTGGGGAACCACAAATGCCAGGAGCATCACGACGGACAGCACCGCAACAATCAGCAAGATGACGGGGTACGTCATGGAGGAAATGACGTAGTTGCGAAGCTTGTCCTCTGCCTCCAGTTGCACCGTGAGTTCTTTCAGAACCACATGCAGCGAACCAGAAGTTTCCCCCGCCCGAATCAGAACCAGATATTGGCGCCCAAGATCCCGCTCAAACGGCAGCAGCGACTGGTACAGAGACTTACCGCCACGCACCCCTTCCTCGACCTTGGCAATGAACGCTTTCAGCCGCTCCGTGTTGGCCGTCTCCTTGAGCATGACCAGCGCCTTGTCCAGCGGCATGTTGGCCTGCTTGAGGTGGGCCATCTCGCGGCTGAACAAAAGGATCTCGCCACGTTTGAGCTTGCCTCCCCGGCTTTGCGGCTCATCTTGGGCAACTGCTGCCGACTCGTCTGCAATACGAACCGGCGTCACGCCCTGCCCAATGAGTCGCAGTCGCGCGGTCTCCACGTTCAGCGCGCGGATCGTCCCCTGGCAGGCCTTGCCATCGGACGTGATTCCATCGTATTGAAATTCAATCATTTTGACGCGCAACGCGCAGGACTTCTTCCGCAGTCGTCAGACCTTTGAAGACCTTGGTGGCGCCATCCTGCAACAAGTTCCCCCCGGCATAGGCGCCATCTCCGCCCCCCAACGAAGAACCTCTTTCGAGCACCACTTTTTTTACGTCTTCTGACATTACCAGCAATTCATGAACAGCCAACCGCCCTCGGTAGCCGGTCCCCCGGCATGCAGAACAACCGACGGACCGATAGATGACCTGGCCCTCCTCCATGGCCATGCCCAGGGAGGCTGCGGCAGCCTGCGCCTGGTCCGGCAGCAACGGCGCTTTGCATTCCTCACACAGCTTTCGCACCAGGCGCTGCGCCAGCACGCCAATGACGGACGCCGTGATCAGATAGGGCTCCACCCCCATGTTGATGAGCCGCACGATGGCCCCGAGCGCGCTGTTGGTGTGCAGGGTGGACATGACCAAGTGGCCTGTCAATGCCGCCTGGACCGCAATTTCAGCGGTTTCGCCATCGCGCATTTCCCCGATCATGATCACATCAGGATCCTGACGGAGAAAGGATCGCAACACCTTCGCAAAGGTCAGCCCGATCTGGGGCTGGACCTGCACCTGGTTGAGCCATTGCAGCCGGTACTCCACCGGATCTTCCACCGTCAGAATCTTGAGGTTCTCGCCCTCCAGTTCCTGCATCGAGGCATACAGCGTGGTGGACTTCCCGGAGCCTGTGGGACCTGTCACCAGAAAGATCCCATGCGGCACGCTGAGCAGCTGACGCATGGTTTTCAAAGTGGGTGGCGTGAAGTGCAGGCTCTCCAACGAGAGCAGGTCGAAGTTCTTTTCCAGCAAGCGCATGACGACCGATTCGCCAAACATGGTGGGAATGGTGGACACGCGAGAGTCCATTTCCTTGCCATGCACGCGCAGCTTGGTGCGCCCGTCCTGCGGCATCCGGCGTTCCGCAATGTCCAGCTGCGAAAGGATCTTGATGCGGGACACCACAGCGGGGGCATCCTTGTTATCAATCTCGTCAATGGGGTACAGCTCGCCGTCCACCCGTATCCGGACCACCGATTTTTCTTCGTAGGTTTCGATGTGAATGTCGGAGGCCTGGGCCGCCACGGCCTGGGAGAGGATATGGCTCACGCGCTGGATGATGGGGGCCTCCGAGGCCATGTCCCTCAGGTGCTCGATGAATTCCGAAGCCTCAAACTGGTCCGCAACGGCTTCTCCTTCCGGCTCCGACTCCTGGACGTACCAGGCATTGAGCTGACTGGATATTTCAGACTCCAGGCCAAAAAAGACCCTGGGCACATCCCCAAAGACCAGGCGCAATGCATCGCGCAATGCCGCGCTCTTCGGATCCACCGATGCGAAATCCGGCGTGGACTCAGCGTCCTCTGCATTTCCCAAAGGAAGCAGGTTGTTGGCCAGCAAAAAGCTGGTGTTCAGTCGCGAAGTTTCCGGCTTTTCCTTCGGGAAAGCGTCCTGACGCACCAAAGGCAATCCGGCCTGCCGGGACAGTGCGGAGTAGACATCCACCTCAGACACCAGCCCCAGACTGATAAGCAGGCGCCCCAGGCGACCGCCCATGGAACGCTGGACCTCTAGCGCCCTCTCCAGGTCATTGCGCGACAATTTCTGGTCCGCAAGGAGCATCTCACCGAGCCTGGGCGCAGCGATATCGACGCTTTCCACTTCACCAATTTCAGCCGAGAGCTTCATTACCAACGCCTTTGAACATTCTTCCAACCACCCAATACCCGGGCCCGACTTGTCTCACTCGGACGGAGTGAATCACTTGAACCACAGCAAACAGCGGCTTAATCGATCCAATTCGGGGCCCACATAATATTCGCGATACCCAAAAATTCTCGCCCTCAGAGGCCCATCCCTCCACGCAAGGTATTCTGACACGTAGCCTTCATCCAGCCCCAAGGCGCGCAATCGCAGCTGCAGCGCCTGCGCCTGCAGATAGGTAGCCCCACCCAGCACCCGGACACGCTGGACGATCCCCTGACCATTTGTCAACAGCCGGAGCAAACGCGTCTTCAGGCTACGATCCTTGGCGCCTACCTGGTTGGCGCCATGCTGGCGATACAGGATCAGCGGGGTTGGCACAAAACGCCTATGGCCGCTTCCACTCACCAGGCCACACCACCAGTCGTGCATGATGGTCTCCTGCGGGAGGGGCAAGGCCATTCGCAACAGAGTGCGGTTCACCATCATCGTGCATCCTGTCACCTGGTTCACGCTGAGCAGCGAAAGTGGCGAGCACTGCAGAGGGTCCATACGTTGGTATGTGGCGAAGGACTCCGAAATCACGCCCAAGCGCTCATCCACCACCGTCAGGTCGGAGTGCACCAGACAAGGCAATTCCGCACCACCCTCTTGCTCCATTCGCACCATTTCTTGGAGACACAGCTCGATTTTCGGAGGGAGCCAGACATCGTCCTGGTCCGAGAAGGCAACCCAAGCCGCCACACCATCATGCAGGCTGGCCACCATGAGATTCTCAAAGTTTCGGACCAGCCCTTGCCCATGGTGGGGATTGGGTACAAGTACCAAACGCTCTCCAAAGCGCACCCGGTAGCTCTCCAGGACTGCAAGCGTGTCATCCGAAGACCCGTCATCGCTGACGAGGAGGCGGAAATTCTGGTGGGTCTGGGCCAACAGCGAATCGAGCTGGGCACGGAGATACTTCGCCCCGTTGTACGTAGCCAGCAGCACATCCACCAGCGGTGACTGCGACGGGGCAGCCCCGCCCGCCCCTCCGCGTGAGGCCAATCGAAGAGTCGGCTCAGTCACACGGTCCCCGTGCTGGTTGTTGCAGCGCGGTGGGGCCGGCATTCTGAATACATCAGCGCCTCGTAGGCATCTGCGATGCCCTCCCAGGTGTAGTGCTCCGCCACGATATCGCGGGCGCGCTGGCTTCGCTGCGGCAGCATGGCGTCCGACTGGCCAACCACTAGGTCCAGGCTGCGAGCGAGTTGCTCGGGGGTTGCAAAGTAGTCGGCCGCATCGCGTGCCACTTCGCGGTTGAACGGGTTGTCATGCGCAATGACCCAGTTTCCGCAGGCCAGTGCCTCGAGCAGCGAAGGGTTCGTCCCCCCCACCGAGTGCCCGTGCAGGTAACAGGCCGCATGTACACGCAAGCTTGCAAGCTGCCCGGTGTCGTAGATGCCCCCCACGAAACGCACGCGGTCGCTGGCATGTTGCCTCAGCAGTTGCTGGTAGGCCGTGGCACCGGACACATCCCCTACGATGACCAACGGCCAGTCACCGCCGTGCATCTCATAGCCTTGAACGATTTCAAGGATATGGTTTTCCGGCTCCGGGCGCGCCACGACCAGCATGTAGCGGCGGGGCTTCAGCCCCCAGGCAGAAAGCACGGAAGGGTCCACGTCCCGGTCCTGCACCAGTTCGGCGCCGTAGGCTATGAAGCTCGACGGAGCCCCCTTGGGATAAGTCTCGCGGAACCGCTGTGCAATGGCCTCGGCATCGGCGATGAGGCGCGTGGCCACCCGGCTGGCCACCCACTCCATACAGCGCAGGTAGATGCGTGCAACCCTCCCCCATTTGCTGCGGGCCCACTCCAGTCCGTCCACATTGATCCAGACCGGAACCCCAAAAACCCGGGGCCACCAGCAGGCCCACGCAGCGCCATACCCCAGCATGTAGACCAGGTCGTACCCCCGCCGGGCGTCCCACAGGCAGGCACAGTCGTAGGCCAGGACCGATGCAGCCCCCCACCGGGGCCGACGTTTGTGGCGCACGCGAACACCTTGGTAGAAGGTGTCTTCGACGGACGACTCGCTGGTCTCTGCATACACAGTGACCTCGTGGCCCCGCTCCACCAGGCGTATCGAGAGTTGTTCGGCAAAGGTTTCGAACCCCCCATAGCTCGCGGGGATGCCCCTGGCTCCCAACAGGGCGATCCGCAGCTTGGCAGGGCGGTCCGGAGATCCGCCCGTTGCACGCCCCTGCGCCGTCGTCAAAGGTCTGCCTCAGCGAACCAGCGCCCCGCCTGATCCTTCGCCGAAAGCTGAATGGCGGCCTCCACCGCTGGCCAGGCGATGGCAAGCTGTGGATCGTCCCAGCGAATGCAGCGCTCATGCTCCGGGCTGTAGTAGTCGGTGGTCTTGTAAAGGAAGTCAGCCGATTCGGACAACACCAGAAAACCGTGAGCAAGCCCCGGCGGCACCCAAAGCTGCCGGTGGTTGTCCTCGGTCAACAGGGCCCCCACCCACTGGCCAAAGGTGGGTGACCCCTTGCGAATATCCACTGCCACATCAAACACAGCGCCACGCACCACGCGCACGAGCTTGCCCTGCGCCCTGGGGGGCAACTGGTAGTGCAGGCCCCGCAACACACCCTGGCTGCTGCGGCTGTGGTTGTCCTGCACAAAATCGCACTGGACACCCGTGGCCTCCCGGAAGGCCTGCTGGTTGAAGCTTTCGTAGAAAAAACCACGGCTATCGCCGAACACCTTGGGCTCAAGGAGGACAACGTCTGGGATGGATTGCCGGATGGAGTGCATGGGGGATCAATAGACTTTGTCGTTCAGCAAACGCTGGAGGTACTGGCCGTAGCCGTTCTTGGCAAGAGGTTGTGCCAGGCGCTGCAACTGGGCACTGTCGATCCAGCCGGCGCGCCAGGCAATTTCCTCGGGGCAGGCAATCTTGAGGCCCTGGCGATGCTCCAGCGTCGCAATGAACTGGCTGGCCTCCAGCAGGCTTTCATGGGTGCCAGTATCCAGCCAGGCATAGCCGCGGCCCATGATCTCGACATTGAGCTGCCCCTGCTCCAGGTACAGCCGGTTCAGGTCGGTGATTTCCAGTTCGCCGCGTGGCGATGGCTTCAAGCTCCGGGCCATCTGCGCAACCTGGTTGTCGTAGAAGTAGAGGCCTGTGACGGCATAGCTGCTCTTGGGCTGAGCAGGTTTTTCCTCCAACGACAACACTTTGCCCTGGGCATCGAACTCGGCCACACCGTAGCGCTCCGGGTCGTGCACATGGTAGGCAAACACGCTGGCACCCGCAGAGCGCTGTTGGGCGTTGCCCAGCAGTTCATGGAAATCGTGCCCGTAGAAGATGTTGTCTCCCAGCACCAGGGCGCTCGGAGCCCCATCCAGAAAAGACTCCCCGATCACAAACGCCTGCGCCAGGCCGTCCGGGCTGGGCTGCACCGCGTATTGCAGGTTCAAGCCCCATTGGCTTCCATCCCCCAGCAGCTGGGCAAAACGCGGCGTGTCCTGCGGGGTACTGATAACCAGGATGTCCCGGATGCCCGCCAGCATCAGCGTGCTGAGCGGGTAATAGATCATGGGCTTGTCGTAAACGGGCAGCAGTTGTTTGCTGATGGCCAGCGTGGCCGGGTGCAGCCGTGTGCCGGAGCCTCCTGCGAGGATGATGCCTTTGCGTTGCGTCATTGGGGTCCGTTCAGAGAATTTCCGTGAGCATGCGCGCCACGCCCTGTTGCCAATGGGGCATCTGCAAACCGAAGGTGGACTGCAGCTTGTGGGTACCCAGGCGCGAGTTATGGGGGCGCACGGCCGGTGTGGGAAATGCGCTTGTGGGCACAGGCGCGACCTCTTTTGCTACTATTTTTGTAGCTATCTGCGCTTTCTGAGCTTGCGCCAGCACATATTTTGCATACTGATTCCAGTTGGTCTCACCCGCAGCCACGCAGTGGTACAGGCCTGCATCCTGCGGGCGCTGCTGCAGGTGGCGCAGCGCGTGGGCGGTCACATCGGCCAGCAGGTCGGCACCGGTGGGCGCACCCCATTGGTCATCAATCACCGTCAGCCGCTCACGCTCTTGCGCCAGCCGCAGCATGGTCTTGGCGAAGTTGCCGCCGCGTGCTGCGTAGACCCAGCTGGTGCGCAGGATCAGGTGTTTGGCGCCCGCCTCTGCAATGAGCTGCTCGCCTTCGAGCTTGGTGCGGCCGTAAACGCTCAGCGGGGCGGGTGTATCGGTCTCCACCCAGGGGCGGCTGCCGCTGCCATCGAAAACATAGTCCGTGCTGTAGTGCACCAACCAAGCACCCAGCTTCGCGGCCTCCTGCGCAAGGGCTCCGGGCGTTGTGGCATTGAGGGTGCGGGCAAACTCGGCTTCGCTCTCAGCTTTGTCCACGGCCGTGTGGGCGGCGGCATTGACGATGACATCGGGGCGCAGGGCGCGCACCGTATCAGCCACGCCGGCGGGGTTGGAAAAGTCACCGCAGTGCTCGGTGCTATCGAAGTCCAACGCCGTGACGGAGCCCAGCACCGACAGGCTGCGCTGCAGCTCCCAGCCGACCTGGCCACCCTTGCCAAACAGCAGGATGTTCATGCAGTGGCGCCCGTCACAGCCGCAGCGGAGGCCTCCTGCGCATACTGGGTCTGCACCCAGTCGCGGTAGGCGCCGGTCTGCACGCTGGCCACCCAGTCCGCATGGTCCAGGTACCACTGCACGGTCTTGCGGATGCCGGTGTCGAAGGTCTCGGCGGGCTTCCAGCCCAGCTCGCGCTCGATCTTGCGGGCGTCGATGGCGTAGCGGCGGTCGTGGCCCGGACGGTCTTTCACATAGGTGATCTGGGTGCGGTAGCTTTGGCCATCAGCACGGGGGCGCAGCTCGTCGAGCAGGCTGCAGACCATGTTCACGATCTCGATGTTGGGCTTCTCGTTCCAGCCACCCACGTTGTAGGTCTCACCGGGCGCGCCGGCCTCCAGCACGCGGCGGATGGCGCTGCAGTGGTCCTTGACGTAGAGCCAGTCGCGCACCTGCATGCCATCGCCATACACGGGCAGGTTCTTGCCAGCCAGAGCGTTGACGATCATCAGCGGGATCAGCTTTTCGGGGAAGTGGTAGGGCCCGTAGTTGTTGCTGCAATTGGTGGTGAGCACCGGCAGGCCGTAGGTGTGGTGCCAAGCGCGCACCAAGTGGTCGCTGGCGGCCTTGCTGGCGCTGTAGGGGCTGTTGGGCTCAAAGCCACGCGTCTCGGCGAAGGCCGGGTCGGTGGGGGCCAGCGATCCGTAGACCTCGTCGGTGGACACATGCAGGAAGCGGAAGGCGGCACGTTCGCCCTCGGGCAGCGCGCTCCAGTAGGCACGCACGGCCTCCAGCAGGCGGAACGAGCCCACGATGTTGGTCTGGATGAAATCCTCGGGACCATGGATGGAGCGATCCACATGCGATTCAGCCGCGAAGTTGACCACGGCGCGGGGCTTGTGCTCGGCCAGCAGGCGGGCCACCAGGGCGGTGTCGCCGATGTCGCCCTGCACAAAGATGTGGCGCGCGTCACCCTGCACGCTGTCCAGGTTGTGCAGGTTGCCCGCGTAGGTGAGCTTGTCGAGGTTGACCACGGGCTCGCTGGAGGCAGCAAGCCAGTCAAGAACGAAGTTGGCGCCGATGAAACCCGCGCCGCCAGTAACCAGAATCATAGGGAGGGCCGTGTGAAATGCCTGCTCGGCAGAACCCACGATTATCCCACCCCGCCCGGCCCCCGGGTAACAGAGTTCAACGCGGGTATTTCTGCCCGGGCCGGCGGGTCATCAGAAGTGGATGCCTCGCATCATCTGCTGCAGCGCCACGGCCTCGGCCGACAGCTGCGGCTTGGCGTCCTTGCTGCCCTTGGCGGCGGTGGAGTCTGGGAACATGCGAAAGCTCGTGTTCATGGTGATCTGCGCCACGCGTGGCACCAGCGCGTGCAGCAGCTGGCCGGTGATGCCCAGCCGCGTGGCGATGCGCACCGGCTTGAAGATGCAGGCCTGGGCGATCATGTCCGCCGCCTCCTCGGGGCTCAGCGTGGGCACGTTGTTGTAGATCTTGGTGGGCGCAATCATGGGCGTGCGCACCAGGGGCATGTTGATGGTGGTGAAGGTGATGCCCTGGTCGGCAAACTCGCTGGAGGCACAGCGCGTCCACGCGTCCAGCGCCGCCTTGCTGGCCACATAGGCCGAAAAGCGTGGCGCATTGGTCAGCACGCCGATGGAGCTGATGTTGACCACATGGCCCTTGCGCTTAGCCACCATGCCGGGCAGAAAGCCCATGGTCACGCGCAGGCAGCCGAAATAGTTGAGCTGCATGGTGCGCTCGTAGTCGTGGAAGCGGTCGTAGCTCGACTCGATGGCGCGGCGGATGGAGCGGCCCGCGTTGTTGATGAGGAAGTCCACACCGCCGTGGTTGTCGATGAGCAACTGCACAAAACGGTCGCAGTCGGTCATGTCGGCAATGTCTGCCGAGTAAGCGATGAATTGGTAGCCCTTGGCCTTGGCCTCCGAGCACGCCTCGTCGAGCTTGTCCTGGTCACGCCCGCAGATGATGGTGGTCGCACCCGCCTCAGCAAACTTGTGCGCTGCCGCCAGTCCAATGCCGGACGATCCACCGGTGATCAGCACCACCTTGCCAGCCACCGTGCCCTTGAGCGTGCGGTCAATGAACAGCTCGGGGTCCAGATTGCGCTCCCAGTAGTCCCACAGCCGCCAGGCGTAGTCCTTGAGGTTGGGGCAGGTCACCCCCGAACCCGTGAGAGCTGCCATGGTCTCGCGGCAGTCGAAGCGGGTGGGGTAGTTCACGAAGGTCAGCATGTCCTCCGGCAAGCCCAGGTCTTTCATGACGGCATTGCGCACGCGGCGCACGGGCGCCAGTGCCATCAGGCTCTTCTTCACGCTCTTGGGGATGAAGCCCAGCAGCGCGGCGTTGACGAACAGGTTCATGCGCGGCGCATGGGCTGCGCGGCTGAAGATATCGAGCACATCGCCCACGCGGTAGCCCACTGGGTCCACCAGGTGGTAGCACTTCTTGGTGATGTCCTTCTGGTGGCTGATGACGTTGAGGGCGTTCACCACAAAGTCCACCGGCACGATGTTCACGCGCCCCCCTTCCAAGCCAACGGTGGGCATCCAGGGCGGCAGCAACTGGCGCAGGCGCTGGATGAGCTTGAAGAAGTAGTAGGGGCCATCGATCTTGTCCATCTCGCCGGTCTGGCTGTCGCCCACCACCATGGCCGGGCGGTACACCGTCCAGGGCACCTTGCAGTCCTGGCGCACGATCTTTTCGCTCTCGTGTTTGGTCTGGAAGTACGGGTGGTCCAGGCCCTCGGCTTCTTCGAACATGTCCTCGCGGAACACGCCTTCGTACAGGCCGGCAGCCGCGATGGAGGAGACATGGTGGAAATGCCCGGCATCAATCGCCTTGGCCAGGTCCACCGTGTTGCGCGTGCCCTCGATGTTCACGGCCACCTGGGTTTCTTCGTCAGCAGAGAGGTCGTACACCGCAGCCAGGTGGTAGAAATGGTCGATCTGGCCTTTGAGCTTCTTCACGTCGTCTGCCGCCACACCCAGCTTCTTCGCGGTGAGATCGCCAAACACAGGGACCGCACGCGTGGGCCCGACACCCCAGAAGCTGCGCAGGTCGGCCACCTTGTCCGCACTTTCCTTGCGGATCAGGAAATGCACCACCGCCCCCTTGCGCTCCAGCAGCTTCTTGACCAGCCGCTTGCCAATGAACCCCGTTGCCCCCGTCACGAAATACTGCATGGATAACTCCTCTGAGATAGCTTCATTCTTGCCCAAGGCCTGCGCGCACCGATTCAGCAGAAACCCGCGCCGATGCTAGGCGGCCAGCGAACGCCCCCGCTAGATGGCACGCTCTACATTTTTAGGAGCGCGCGCCTACACCTGTCGCGCCGTGCGGCGTACAGTGCGGCCATGCGTCGAAGGCAACCCGCCCCGGCAAACCCAACCAACCGCACAACGGAGGCCCCATGGTCAAGAAACTGCAGAAACTCAGCGCCGACAAGAAAAAGAGCAACGCCCAACTGTCCAGCACCGTCAAGGACTCCGCCCAGCAGATCTGGCTGGCAGGCCTGGGTGCCTTCTCCAAGGCACAGGAAGAAGGCGGCAAGGTGTTTGAGGCCCTGGTCAAGGAAGGCTTGACCATCCAGCGCAAGACCCAGGCCGTGGCCGAAGAAAAGATCACCGAAGCCACCAGCCGCGTGACCACCATGGCCAGCGACATCGGCTCCAAGGCCCAGGGCCAGTGGGACAAACTCGAAAACATCTTTGAAGACCGCGTGGCCAAGGCCCTCGCCAAGCTGGGCGTGCCCTCGGCCCGCGACCTGGAAGCCCTGAGCGCCCGTGTGGACGCCCTGGCCAAGGGCAGCAAGGCTGCACCCGCCAAAGCTGCTGCCAAGCCAGCCGCCAAACCCGCAGCCAAGGCTCCCGCCAAGAAGGCAGTGGCAAAGAAGGCGGCTCCAGCAAAGGCCGCCGCCAAGCCTGCAGCCAAGGCCCCCGCCAAGAAGGCGGCTGCAAAGAAGACCGCGACACGTGCTGCTGCCGACGCAGCCACCAGCACGCCATCGGCCAGCTGATCACGGCTTGCCACCGGCAAGCATCCAGCCCGCTCCAAGCGGTCCACGCGCCAAGGCGTTTGGACCGCTTTTCTTTTTTTGGTGAAACCCATGAAGTGCGCTACAAGCAGCCTAGGTACTGCATACGCACCCCAAGTTCATGTCGCACTGCAGCATGACCGCGTGGGTTAGAGTAGCCATCAGAGACAACGCAACAACGACGCCAAACGACGCGAAGGGGCCCGCACACATGGTGAAGAAAGCGCCACGCCGCACCGCAGAACGCATTCTGGAAGTGACGCTGGACCTGTTCAACCGGTTCGGTGAGCCCAACGTCTCCACCACCCTGATCTCGGCCGAGCTGCGCATCAGCCCCGGCAACCTGTACTACCACTACCCGGCCAAGGACGAGCTGATCAACGCGCTGTTTGATCGCTACGAAACCTCGCTGACCGAACTACTGGCCGCCGCCGATGGTGTGCGCAATGTGGAGGACGCCTGGTTCTTCATGCACTCGCTGTTCGAGCTGATCTGGCAGTACCGTTTCCTCTACCGCGATCTCAACGACCTGCTGTCCAAGAACCGGCGCCTGGAAACCCACTTCCAGGCCATCCTCAAGAACAAGACCCGCGCCGTACGCGCCATGCTCGACGGCATGGGCCGCGCAGATGCAATGCACATCGACTCGCGCGAGCTGGAGGCCACCGCCACCAGCATGGTCGTGGTGCTCACTTACTGGCTCAGCTTTGAATACGTGCGCGACCCACGCCGTGCACTGGAGCCCGAAAGCGCCCAGGCCGCGCTGCTGCGCGGAGCCCACCATGTGCTGAACCTGCTCATGCCCTACCTCGAAAGCGGCCAGCGCGCCCACCTGCTGCAGCTGGTCGGCGCCTACGCACCAGCGCCAGGCTGATACACGGCCCACCCGCCACAGACACCCACCAACAAGAACTTCCGGAGACACACACACCATGGCCAAATGGACCCCCTTCCCCCACGCTGGCGACTACCAATTTGACGCTGCGAGCGTCAAGAAGCATTGGGCACGACTACACGGAGGTGATGCCGAACCCTGCCCCAAGGAGGCTGCCGTGCTGGAAGCCTGGGCGCTGTTCCACAACGGTGATTTTGAGAAAGCTGCGGCAGCGGGCCTGGCTGCCGGTGGCGCGGGTCTCACTGCCGCCAACAAGGCCACCTCCATCTATGCCAACTACCTGGAGCCGAAGGAGAAGGCGCGCCTGGACCTGTTCATGCAGGTGGCCGAACGGGCGGAGGCCCAGGCCGCCAAGGAGCCCGACAACGCCAACGCCTGGTACTGGCATGCCTACGCACTGGGCCGCTACAGCCAGGGCATCAGCGTGGCCAAGGCGCTGGCGCAGGGCTTGGGTGGCAAGGTGAAGGACTCGCTGGAGAAGGCCATTGCCCTGTCGCCCAAACACGCCGATGCGCGCATTGCGCTGGGCGCCTTCCATGCCGAGGTGATCGACAAGGTGGGCTCACTGATTGGCGGCATGACCTATGGCGCCAAGAAGGACACGGGCCTCAAGCTGTTTCAGGAAGCCCTCAAGCTCAACCCGGGATCGGCCATCGCGATGATCGAGTACGCCAATGCGCTCGTCATGCTGGAGGGCGACAAGAAAATGCAGGAAGCCACCGCGCTCTACGAAAAGGCCGCCGCCGCTGAACCCATGGATGCCATGGAGCGGCTGGATGTGGAGATGGCGCGGGCTGAACTGGAAGAAGAGTAAGAGGCATCCCCCTGAGCGGCTTTGCCGCTTCCCCCTTCTCTCGACTGGCTACGCCATTCGGGAAGGGGGACGACACCCTCGCTGCGGGACGGCCCTTGCTCGGTGTCTCTGGCCTGCGCAGCGCCAGTTTTGCACAGAGGTTTGCAGTAGATTGCCGTGTCGCGCTGCTATGGATGCGGAGCTCAAAAGCCCTCAGCCCCCGAACCGCTGCGCGGCAATCTCCAGCAGGCCGTCAAAAATCAGGTTGTCCACCAGCTCGAACGGCCGCGTCATGCTGGGCGCCATCTTCCATCCGGCGCCGCCGGTCATGATGCAGGCAGGCTCCTGGCCACAGTGCTGCAGCAGGTGCTGGTACATGCGCTCCACGGCCCCTGCGATGGCGTAGGTGCCGCCGCTGGTCAGTGCATCGCTGGTGTTGGTGGGGAACGGGCGCACTTCACCCGTGGGCACATGCAGGCCGGCGGTGCCCGATTCGAGCGCGCGCAGCATGATGCCGTGGCCGGGCAGGATGAGGCCGCCCATGAAGCGGCCCTCGGTGTCGATGCACTCCACCGTCACCGCCGTGCCCACCATCACCACCACCAGCGGCCGCGCCGGGCCACGTGCCAACACATGGTGGCGCGCGCCGATCATGGCCACCCAGCGGTCCGAGCCCAGGCGCGAGGGATGGTCGTAGCCGTTGGTGAGCCCCGCCTCCTGCGCCGACGACACCACCCACGAGGGGGTGACGTCCCAGATTTCCATCTGCTCTTGCACGCGGCGTTTGACGGCATCGCCCGCCACCACGCAGCCCAGCATGCGCTCCGGGTGGGGCAGCGACTCCCAGCTACCTTCAGCCAGGCGGTCGATGTGATCGAGAAACTCGGCGCCATGCGCAATGAGCGCAGCCCCGGGGCGGGGAGCGTCGTACAACGCCCATTTGAGACGGGTGTTACCGACGTCGATGGCCAGAAAAGTCATGCGGCGGATTATCCCGAGTTTTGCGATGCCCCCCTGCCTGAGGGCGACAGCCCCGGGCTGCACCACCCCTGCCCGCCCACAAATTGTGAAAAATCGTGTCGCGCCCGTGTCCGACACGACGCAGCCGCCCATTGCCGCTACAGTGGTCCTTCCTGTTTCTGCAACATTAGGAGGTACGACATGGGTCTTTTCAGTTTCATCAAGGAAGCCGGCGAAAAGCTGTTCGGCGGCAAAGAAGCACAGGCCGCCACGGCAGCAGCCCCCACGCAAGATGAACTCAACGCCAAGGCATCCAAGGCCATCGAGACCTACATCGCGTCCCAGAACCTGGGCGCCAGCAATGTGCAGGTGGCCTTTGAAGGACCGGAAGGCAAAGTCACCGTGAAGGGCACAGCCCCTACGCAGGCGGCCAAGGAAAAAGTCACCCTGTGCTGCGGCAATGTGGCCAGCGTGACCAGCGTCGAGAACCTGATGGATGTGACCAACCCCGAGCCCGAAGCCCAGTACCACGACGTGGTGCGCGGCGACACTCTGAGCGCCATTGCCAAGAAGTTCTATGGCGACGCCAACAAGTACCCCGTGATCTTCGAGGCCAACAAGCCGATGCTGAGCCACCCCGACAAGATCTATCCCGGCCAGAAACTCCGAATCCCGCAGGCGAAGTAACCCCCTGAGTCGCCTGCGGCGCCTTCCCCCAAGGGAAACACACCCGGCGGCCCGGCAAAGCCGGTTCCACGGGTGCACTGGCCTGAGTCGGGGGTGTACCGACGCCCGAGACAAACGGAACGCCGGGGCAAGTCAAGCTTTAGAGCCAGCTGCCAGCGCTTATCTATAAAGCGCTGGCAGCTATTTTTTTGGGAGCATCAACCCTGCTTCCACGGCAGACCGTGAAAACGCCAGCCGCCCTTTTTGCCACGCTGGCCCTGCGCATCGGCGTCGCCCTCAAAACCTTCCAGGATGTTGTAGGCCGTGATGCCCAGCTCAGTAGCGCGGCGCGCGGCGGCGATGGAGCGCACGCCGCTGCGGCAAAGCAGCACAGCCCGGGCGCCCTCAGGCACGGCCGTGCGCATCTGCGCATCAAAATCCGCGTTCATGGCCATGCCCGGCCACTGCTTCCACGCCACGGCGATGGCGCCGGGCACCTGCCCCACCCATTCCCGCTCGGCGTCGCTGCGCACATCCACCAGCACCGCCTGGCCGGCCTGTACCCACTGCCAGGCCTGCTGGGGCGTCACGTCACCGGCATAGCCGTCGGCGGGAGAAACGGAGGAGAGCGTATTTGTCATGGTTTGGATCCTTTCTGGGCACTAGGCAAAACGTTTGAACTGGGCGCGACCAGTGCGAGGGACGCAAGCCAAGGGCCGCCCCGCAGCGAGGGCGTCGTCCCCCTAGGGGGAAGGCGCCGCAGGCGACTCAGGGGGATTCACCACAAAGGCGCGGGCTCATCCCGCAAGCGGTTGCGCAGCTGCGCATAGTCGGGCACCACGGTGGCCACGGTGTCCCAGAAGCGCGGACTGTGGTCCATCACGCGCAGGTGGGCCAGTTCGTGCGCCACCACGTAGTCGATGATGGCTGGGCGATAGTGCAGCAGGCGCCAGTTCAGGCGGATGGAGCCGTCGGCCTTGGCACTGCCCCAGCGGGTGTTGGCGCTCGACAAGCGCAGGCTGGCCCAGCGCACGCCCAAGAGCGGAGCAAAGTGATCCAGCCGCTCGGTGAAGTGGCGACGCGCTTCGCGCATGAGCCAGGCCTGCACGGCGTCGCGGATCTGCGCGGGGCTGGCGCTGTGGGGCAGGCCGATGTGCAGGCTGGGTGGCACCACATCGGTGCCCGCCACCAGCGCACCGCCTTTGCCCGCAAAACCGTGGCTCGGGTCCAGCACCACGGTCAAAGGCTCGCCCAGATAGGGCAACACGGCGCCATCGGCCCAGACAATACGACCGCCTTCCATGCGCTGGTGGCGCTCGCGCGCCTCAGACAGCTTGCGCAGGATCCATTCGGACTTCTCGCGCAGCGCAGAATCCACGCCCGACAGGGTGACCCAGCTGGGCGCACGTACCGACAGTCCATCGGCCCCCACGGTAAAGCCGATGGTGCGGCGCCGCGCGCGCTGCAACGCATAGGCCACGACGGCATCGCCCAGCAGCACTTCACGGCTGGCCTGCGGGTGGCGGAATTCGGCCGGAGACAGCAGAGATGGCAGCGGTACAGCAGGTGCAGCAGGTGCAGCAGGCCGATTCACTACTGTTTTAGGAGCTACTGGCGCTTTCCCATCCGGCGCTGGGGGCAGTTTTGACTTGGAATCTGCAGCCTTCACCCCCGGCGCCGCAGCCGGTCCTGCCGGTGCGACCGGCGGGTCGAAAAAGTCGAGCGCCAACTGCACAAGCCGCTGCATCACGCTGTGGCCTACTTCTCGCCCGCCTTGGCGTGCGGGGGGATGACCACGGCTGGGTACGCATCAGGATCCAGGCGGCGCATCTCGGCCTCGATCCATGCCTCCACTTCGCGCATCAGCTCGTCGGGCTTGCGGCCTACGCTGGAAATGGGCTTGCCGATGGACACATCCACCACGCCCGGACGCTTGATGAACGCCTTGCGCGGCCAGACCTTGGCGGACGTCACAGCAATTGGCACCACTGGCGCGCCGGTGTCGATGGCCAGGCGGGTGCCGCCGGTCTTGTAGTTGCCCTTTTGACCACGCTCAATGCGCGTGCCTTCGGGGAACATGATGATCCAAATGCCCTGGGCCAACAGGTCTTTGCCCTGCTGCACCACCTTGTGGAAGGCCTGGGTGCGCTGGTCGCGGTCGATGTGGATCATGTCGAGGCGGCCGATGGCCCAGCCGAAGAACGGCACACGCAGCAGCTCCTTCTTGAACACATAGGCCAGGGGACGCGGCATGATCGCGGGCATCAGAAAGGTCTCGTACGTGGACTGGTGCTTGACCAGCAGCACCGCCCCCGCGTTCTCGCCCTGCGGCAGGTTCTCCATGCCGATCACGTTGGCCCGGATTCCCAGGATCACGCGGGCACCGCTGATGCACAGCGACAGCCACGCGCGGGCGATGCGGTACAGCGGCTTGCCGCGCACGCCCAGCAGCGTGCCCAGCATGATGGTCAGCGCATAGGGCACCACAGTGATGCCCATCCAGAGAAGGTGAATGACGGAACGGATAAAGGCCATTTTGATGGTCATTTTGGCTGCCAGCGCTTATCTATCAAGCGCTAACAGCTATTAAAGTAATAGCATCAGAAAGCAGCGCCGCCAGGCGCTGGCAGGGGTGTCGCCGCCAGGGGTGCCGCAGCGGGCTGCACAGCAGGCAAAAGCTGGTCCACAAAATCACCCAGGCTGGCATGCACGCGCGTGCCCGGCGGAACCCCCGCTGGCAAGGGGCCACCCGGGTGTACCTGCGCCGACTGCCCCGTGCACACCAGGTGCAGCTGTGCGCCCAGTGCGGCGCCTGCCTGCAGGTGCGCGGTGCAGCTGCCCACCACCTGCACATCCTCACGCTCCACCCCATAGCGGTCACTGATCTGCTCCAGCAGGCCGGGGGCGGGCTTGCGGCACGCACACTCCTCATCGGCCGCGTGGGGGCAGTAGAAAACGGCATCAATGCGCCCGCCCACCGCCGCCACCTGACGGTGCATCTTGGCGTGGATGGCGTTGAGCGCCACCACATCAAACAAGCCCCGGCCCAGGCCCGGCTGGTTGGTGGCCACCACCACATGCCAGCCCGCATGGTTGAGGCGCGCAATGGCTTCGAGTGCGCCCGGCACGGCGGTCCACTCGTCGGCAGCGGTGACGTAGTCGTCCGCCAGCGGATTGAGGGTGCCGTCGCGGTCGAGGATGGCGAGTTTCATAGGAGGGGTTTACCTTGTGAGAACCGCCAGCCTAGCAGAAGGCGTGGGTAACAGAGGCGCGGCGTTGTGCCTCGCTCGCGATCCACAAAACGCGCGCTGCCGAGGCCAGCGGCCGCCGCGCAAGGGCCGCCCCGCCGCGCTGGCGGCGTCCCCCTTCCCACATCGCACAGCGATGTGAGAGAAGGGGGAAGGCGCGTAGCGCCTCAGGGGGATGCATCAGGACACCAGGCGGGACAGGTCGGCCACGCGGTTCATCGCGTTGTGCAGCATCTTGAGCAGGCCCAGGCGATTCATCCGCACATCCAGTTGCTCGGCGTTGACCATCACATCGTCAAAGAACGCGTCCACCGGCGCACGCAGCACGGCCAGGGTCTGCAGGCTGGCGGTGTAGTCGCCAGCGTCGAACTGCGCATTGGCCTCGGGCACGAAGCGCTGCAGCGCAGCGTAGAGGTCCTGCTCGGCTTTTTCCTGCAGCAGCTCGGGGTTCACGTGCGCGTCCACCGGGCCTTCGACCTCGGCCTTCTTGAGGATGTTGCCCACGCGCTTGTTGGCGGCGGCAAGGGCGGGGCTTTCGGGCAAGGCGGCGAAGGCGCGCACTGCGGCGAGTTGTTTTTCGACCAAGGCCAGACGCTGCGGGCGCAGGGCTAGCACCGCGTCGACTTCCTGGGCGCTGTAGCCTTGCTCACGCAGGCTGCCGGCGAGGCGGTCGTAGATGAAGTCGGCCAGGGCCGCTGAAGCATCGGTGATCTTGTCGCCAAAGGCGGGCACTGCACCAGCCAGAAGCGCATTCATCTCCAGCGGCAGATCCTTCTCGACCAGCATGCGGATCACGCCAAGCGCGTGGCGGCGCAGCGCAAACGGATCGCGGTCGCCCGTGGGCAGGTTGCCGATGCCGAACATACCGACCAGGGTTTCGAGCTTGTCGGCCAGGGCCACCACGACGCCTGCGGTGTTGCGCGGCAGCGCGTCGCCCGCAAAACGCGGCTTGTAGTGGTCTTCGATCGCGTGCGCCACGGTCTCGCCCAGGCCGTCGTTCAGGGCGTAGTAGCCGCCCATGATGCCCTGCAGCTCGGGGAACTCGCCCACCATGTCGGTCACAAGGTCGGTCTTGGCCAGTTGCGCGGCCAGGTCGGCATCGGCCACCAGAGCAGCGTCGCCCAGTGGCGTGGCAATGGCCTTGGCAATGGCCCGCACGCGCTCCACGCGTTCACCCTGCGTGCCTAGCTTGTTGTGGTACACGACCTTACCCAGACCCTCGACGCGCGAGGCCAGGGTCTTCTTGCGGTCCTGATCAAAGAAAAACTTGGCATCGGCCAAACGGGGGCGCACCACGCGCTCGTTGCCGCCGGTCACAAAGCTCGTGTCTTCGGGGCTGATGTTGCTGACCACCAGGAACTTGTTGGTCAGCTTGCCTGCAGCGTCCAGCAGCGGGAAGTACTTCTGGTTGGCCTTCATCGTGAGGATGAGGCATTCCTGCGGCACGCCCAGGAACTGCTCTTCAAACTGGCAGATGACCACGTTGGGGCGCTCGACCAGCGCGGTCACTTCGTCGAGCAGCGCCTCGTCTTCAATGGGGCGGGCGCCATTGCCGACCTTGGCGGCAGCCGCGGCCAGCTGGCGCGCGATCTCGGCCTTGCGCTCGGCAAAGCTGGCGATCACGGCGCCATCCTTCTTCAGCGTGGCGGAGTAGCTGTCGGCGTCGGCCAGCACCACGGGCGACACGGCGGCTTCAAAACGGTGGCCGGTGGTGCTGTTGCCAGCGGTCAGGCCCAGCGCCTTCACGGGCACCACGGTGCTGCCATGCAGCGCCACCAGGCCGTGCGCGGGGCGCACAAAGTTCACGCTGGTCCAGCCGGGCAGCTCGCAGTCGGTTTCGAGCTGATAGCTCATGACCTTGGGGATGGGGAGCTTGGCAATGGCTTCGTCCAGCGCCTTTTGCAAGCCCGCTTGCAACGTAGCACCGGGCACCACGCTGTCGTAGAACAGGGCTTCGGCCTTGCCGTCCTGCGCACGCTTCAAGGCGGCCACAGCGACTGCGGGGTTGGACACATCGGCGCCCAGCGCCTGCAGCTTTTTCAGCAGCGCAGGCGTGGCATTGCCGTCCGCTTGAAGGCCCACGGTCACGGGCATCAGCTTTTGCTGCACGGCCTTGTCAGCGGCCTTGTCGGCCACGGCGGTCACATGCGCAGCCAGGCGGCGAGGCGAGGCAAAGGGCGTGACCACCGAGGCAGCCGTCGCCAGGCCCTGGGCCTTGAGCTGGTCGCCCAGCACGGTAGCGAAGGCATCGCCCAGCTTCTGCAGCGCCTTGGGGGGCAATTCTTCGACAAACAGTTCAACGAGGAGGTTTTGGGTCGTCATGTTCTTGTTCTTTCCGCGCGCTCACGCAGCCTTCTTCGTCATCTGTTCCACCCACTCGCGGGGCGCCATCGGGAAGCCCAGGCGCTCACGGCTTTCGTAGTAGCTCTGCGCCACGGCGCGGGCCAGGTTGCGGATGCGGCCGATGTAGGCAGCGCGTTCCGTCACGCTGATGGCGCCACGGGCATCCAGCAGGTTGAAGCTGTGCGCGGCCTTGAGCACCTGCTCGTACGCAGGCAGCGCCAGCTGCTGCTCCATCAGGTACTTGGCCTGCTTTTCGTGCGCATTGAAGGCGGTGAACAGAAAGTCAGCATCGCTGTGCTCGAAGTTGTAGGTGGACTGCTCCACCTCGTTTTGCTTGTACACGTCGCCGTAGCTCAGGGTGTCGGTCCACTTGAGGTTGTAGACGTTGTCCACGCCCTGAAGGTACATGGCCAGGCGCTCCAGGCCATAGGTGATCTCACCCGTGGCAGGCTTGCAGTCGATGCCGCCCACCTGCTGGAAGTAGGTGAACTGCGTCACCTCCATGCCGTTGAGCCAGACCTCCCAGCCCAGGCCCCAGGCGCCGAGCGTGGGGTTCTCCCAGTCGTCTTCGACAAAGCGGATGTCGTTCTTTTTCAGGTCGAAGCCCAGGGCTTCGAGGCTGCCCAGGTACAGCTCCAGGATGTTGGCCGGTGCGGGCTTGAGCACCACCTGGTACTGGTAGTAGTGCTGCAGGCGGTTGGGGTTCTCGCCGTAGCGGCCGTCCTTGGGGCGGCGGCTGGGCTGCACGTAGGCGGCCTTCCAGGGCTCGGGGCCGATGGCGCGCAGGAAGGTGGCAGTGTGCGAGGTGCCGGCGCCCACTTCCATGTCATAGGGTTGCAAAAGGGCGCAACCCTGCGCGTCCCAATAGGACTGCAGCTTCAAAATGATTTGCTGGAATGTCAACATGGCGTCTGTGGCTGAGGCACTGGCAAGCCAGGGCCGGGCAAGTAAGGGGAAAAAGAAGAAAAGGCGGTGCGGATGCCAGCCCCGGCGCCTGCCACCCCAAAGGTAGCAAGGACGGGCCTCGCGCGCGCAAACCGGTGATTTTACGGCGCGCAGCCGCACGTGCTGCGGCTGCGCCCGCAACATCGGCCCGCGCCCATGAAAAAAGGCCGGAGCCCTTTTGGAGCACCAGCCTTCCCAACCAGTCACGCAGGCTATAGCCCGTTGCGTACCAGTGACCACCTTTGCGGGTAGCCCGTCGGCGCACGTGTTGTGCGCCAAGTCAAATCAACTATCCATCGCACTGGCCGGAGCGCAACCACAGTGCGCTGCCTGGGCGAGTGCCCCCGCGCAAGGGCCGCCCCGCCGCGCTGGGGGCGTCCCCCTTCAGGGGTAAGGCGCGCAGCACCTCAGGGGGTGCTTCAATACTCCCAGAAAATGCGCTGCAGTTCCTTGCTGTCATTGGTCTTGGTGAGGGCCACCATGGCCAGGATGCGGGCCTTTTGGGGGCGCAGGTCGTGGGCCACCACCCAGTCGTACTTGTCGTCAGGCTGCTCGGCATTGCGCAGCACAAAACCGTCGGGCACGCGGGCCGAGCGAACAATCTGCACGCCCGCAGCACGCAGTGCCTTGAGCGAATCCACCGCCTGTGCGGCCACCGAGCCGTTGCCCGTACCGGCGTGGATCAGCGCCTTCACGCCAGCCTTGCCGTAGGCTTCAATGCCCGTGGTGTTCATGTTGCTGTAGCCATAGACGATGTCCACGGCGGGCAGGGCCTTGATGTCGTCGATGTTGAACTCCGACTGCATGGTGTGGCGCTTGACCGGCGCGCGGAACCAGTAGTTCTTGCCTTCCACCACCATGCCCAGTGGGCCCCACTGGCTCTTGAAGGCCTCGGTCTTGATGTTGATGGTCTTGCTCACGTCGCGACCACTCTGGATCTCGTCGTTCATCGTGACCAGCACGCCCTTGCCGGCAGCGTCCTTGCTGGCGGCCACGGTCACGGCGTCGTACAGGTTCAGCGCGCCGTCGGCCGACAGGGCCGTGCCGGGGCGCATGGAGCCCACCACCACGATGGGCTTGTTGGTGCGCACGGTGAGGTTCAGGAAGTACGCGGTTTCTTCCAGCGTGTCGGTGCCGTGGGTGATGACGATGCCGTCCACATCCGCCTGCTTGGCCAGGGCCGACACGCGCTGGCCGAGGCGCAGCAGGTGCTCGTTGGTGAAGCTTTCAGACGCGATCTGGAACACCTGCTCACCGGACACCTTGGCCACGTTGGCCAGCTCGGGCAGGCCTGCCAGCAGTTTATCGACCGGCACCTTGGCAGCAGCGTAGGTGGCACTGTTGGCGGCCGAGGCGCCAGCACCTGCAATGGTGCCGCCGGTGGCCAGCACCACCACATTGGGCTTGGCAGCCTGGGCCATGGCCACAGCGGACGCGGCCGACAACAGCAAGCCTGCGAGCCAGCGGCTGGCAGTGGGGGAGGAAGAAATGCGCATGAGGGTGTCTCCTGATTTTTTTGGGGTTGGCGACGCGCGTTGCGCCGCTCTTTGCAAAACCCGCCCGTGAAGCGGTGCCGCATCCTATGAGAAAGCAGAACACAGTCATGCGGAATAATTGACCCACCCTTATGAATTTCACTCACACCCCCAACACCTCCACCCGATCCCAGTATTCGGGTCGCACGGGCACATACACCGGAGCAGCGCTGGAATGAACTTGCGGCAACTGGAAGTATTTCAGGCCGTGCTGCAGACTGGCAACATGAGCGCAGCGGCGCGCCTGCTGTGCATCACGCCCTCGGCGGTCAGCAAGGCCATTGCGCACACCGAGCTGCAGCTGGGCTACCGGCTGTTCAACCGCACACCTTCGGGCTTGACCCCCACCCCCGAGGCCCAGGTGCTGGCGGCCGAATCCACTGGCATCTACCGGCAGCTCGACGCACTCAAGCGCACCGCGCGCAACCTGGCCACCAGCGATTCGGGCGATGTACGCCTGGGGGCGATCCCGTCGATCACCCACGAGTTTCTGCCGCGCCTGTTGCAACACCATGCCGAGCAGCATCCGCAGGTGGGCGTGGAGGTGCGCACCATCCACCAGGACCAGATGACGCAGGCGCTGCTCACGCGCAGCGTGGACTTTTGCCTGGGTTTCTACAAACACCCGCACCCGCAAATTGCGAGCGACCTGCTGGTCAGCGGTAGGCTGTACCTGGCGGTGGCGACCAGTGTGTGGGCACGTGCACCCCGTGCCGCCAGCCCCGGCGCGCGGCTGGCGCAGGTGCCGGTGATCCGCCTGGTGGGCGACGACCCCATGCGCCAGGCGATTGACGAACTCGCGCAACGGCTGGGCTCCCCCGCCGGGCCTGGCATCCAGGTGCAGACATCGCGCCTGGCGCTGGAACTGGTCCGCCGGGGCATGGGCTGGACGGTGGTGGACTTTCTCACCGCCAAGGGGCTTGACCCCGCGCAGATAGTGGCGCAGGAGCTGCACGAACTGCCCCCCATGTCGCTGTACAGCTACCACGCAAGAGCGTTGCCACCAGGTCTGCAGGCCACGCGCATGCTGGCCATGCTGCCCACCCTGCTGCACGAGGCCCTGCAGCCCAACCCCAAGCCTGCCAAGCGCTAGGAGGCTGCGGTCAGTGGTTCCAGCGGCGCAGCACCAGGCTGGCGTTGGTGCCCCCAAAGCCGAAGCTGTTGGACAACACCGTGGTCAGCTGCGCATCGCGCGTTTGCGTAACCAGGGGCATGTCACCCAGTGCCGGGTCGGGCGTCTCCACATTGGCGGAACCGGCGATGAAGCCCTTGTTGAGCATGATCACGCAGTAGATGGCCTCTTGCACACCCGTGGCACCCAGCGAGTGGCCCGTGAGCGACTTGGTGGACGAAAACGGCGGCACCTTGTCGCCAAACAGGGCGCGCATGGCGCGCACTTCCTGCATGTCTCCCACCGGCGTGGAGGTGCCATGGGTGTTGATGTAGTCGATGGGGGCGTCGAGCCCTTCCATGGCCTGCTGCATGCAGGCAATGGCACCATCGCCCGAGGGGGCCACCATGTCTTCGCCATCGCTGGTGGCGCCAAAGCCCACCACTTCGGCCAGGATGGTGGCGCCGCGCGCCTGGGCGTGTTCGAGGCTTTCCAGCACCACGGCACCGCCACCACCCGCAATCACAAAACCGTCGCGGTTCGCGTCGTAGGCGCGCGAGGCCTTCTCGGGCGTGGCGTTGTACTTGCTGGACATGGCACCCATGCCATCAAACAGCAGCGACATGCCCCAGCTCAATTCCTCGCCACCACCCGCAAACATCACGTCCTGCATGCCCCAGGCAATCTGCTGCGCGGCCACACCGATGCAGTGGGCCGAGGTGGAGCAGGCCGAGGTGATGGAGTAGTTGATGCCCTTGACCTTGAAGTTGGTGGCCAGGCAGGCAGACACGGTGGAGCTCATGCAGCGCGTGACCTGGTAGGGCCCGACGCGGCGGATACCCTTTTCGCGCAGCGTGTCGGCCGCCTCGATCTGGTTGGCAGGCGATCCGCCGCCCGAGCCCATGATGAGGCCGGTGCGCGGGTGGCTCACCTGCTCAGGCGTGAGACCCGCCTGGGCAATGGCATCTTCGAGCGCGATCTGCGCATACGCGGCCGCATCACCCATGAAGCGCAGCTGCTTGCGGTCGATACGCGCCTCGATGTCGATCTCGGGCGCACCACCCACCTGGCTGCGCAGGCCCAGCTCGGTGAATTTTTCGACGGCCTTGATGCCGCTTTTGCCTTCACGCAGGGAGGCTTCCACGGTGGCCAGGTCGTTGCCAATGCACGAGACGATGCCCGCGCCGGTGATGACTACGCGCTTCTTGGTGGTCATGCTGCGTCCTTGCCGTCTTCCTCGCGCTTGAACAAGCCCACGCGCAGGTCATTGGCTACATAGATTTCCTTGCCATCAGCCAGCAGGCGGGCATCGCCAATGGCCATGACCAGCTTGCGCTTGATGACGCGCTTGATGTCGATTTCGTAGGTGACGAGCTTCACGTCCGGGCCCACTTCGCCGGTGAACTTGACCTCGCCCGCACCCAGCGCACGGCCCCGGCCGGGCAGCTGCAGCCAGGTCAGGTAAAAACCGATGAGCTGCCACATGGCATCGAGCCCCAGGCAGCCGGGCATGACCGGGTCGCCCTGAAAGTGGCAGGCAAAGAACCACAGGTCGGGTTTGACATCGAGCTCGGCGCGGATCTTTCCCAGCCCGTGCGCGCCACCATCGCTGTCGATGTGCGTGATGCGGTCAAACATCAGCATGGGCGGCAGCGGCAGGCGCCCGCTGTCGGCGCCGAACAGCCGGCCCTCGCCCGAGGCGATCAGTTGTTCGTAGGAAAAGGAATCTGCCATTTTCAGTCGTGCTCCAGAACAGCGGTTGGCCCGCCTCAAATCATCGTTGTATGCAATACAGCCCCGTCTTGCGGGGCTCTATTATCAAGGCATAGGGAGCTGCCTCTAAACAATGGCCTGCCAAGCCACCCGCCCCGCCCTGTCGGCGCCTGACCTGGATCAATGGCGGCGCACCCCCATGTCCTTGTTTCTGGCCCACACGCCAAGCGCCAGCACCAGCGCCCCGAACATCCAGAGCGGCCACAGGCCCCAGCGCGACACCCACCAGGCGTAGGGCGTGATGGCCCAGCCACTTTGCGCATCCAGCCCCCGGCCTTGCACCTCGCCCTTGAGCACGCCGCGTGTAGTGCGCGCCAGCTGGTGCGTCACCACACCCCGGTGGTCGATGATGGCGGTGGCGCCGGTGTTGGTGGCGCGCACCATGGGGCGCTCGAACTCCAGGGCACGCATGCGGCTGATCTGCAGGTGTTGGTCAATGGCCACGGTGTCGCCAAACCAGCCGATATTGCTGAAGTTGACGAACACCGTGGGCGCCTGAGCCGGGTCGATGAAACGAGCCCCCAGCTCTTCGCCAAAAAGGTCTTCGTAACAGATGTTGGGCGCAATGCGCTGGCCCGCCCAGGCAAAGGAGGGCTGCCCCACCACACCCCGGTTGAAGTCCCCCAACGGAATGTTCATCATGGCCGTGAACCACCTGAAAAAGGGCGGGATGAATTCGCCAAACGGCACCAGGTGGTGTTTGTCGTAGCGGTAGGGCGTGGCCCCGGTGGCGGGGCTCATGCCAAGCACCGAATTGGTGTAGCCCTGCGCCTCGTCGCCCAGCGGAATGCCCAGCAGCGCGGCCTGCGGACCCTGCGCGTAGCGCTGCTGGATGCCTTCCAGGTAGCCCGGAATGAGCTGTTGAGGCAGCAGCGGGATGGCCGTTTCAGGCGCCACCACGAGATCGGCCTTGGCGTCGCGCAGCGCTTCGGCATACCACTTCAGTGCCAGCGGCACGCCGCTGCCCGACTGAAATTTCTCGTCCTGCGGGATATTGCCCTGCAGAAGCTCCAGACTCAGGGAAGGCGCCGGGCGCTGCAGGGGTGTGGAGCAGAGATGGATGGCACAAAAGCGGTCTACCGTGGCCAGGGCCAGCGCTGCCCCCAAGGCCAGCAGCACCGCCCACAGGCGCCAGCCACGGAAGTCGGCGCGCCGCACCTGCACCGCCCCCATCGCCAGCATCGCAGCAACCGTCCCCAGCCCATAGACGCCCCCGTAGCGCGCCAGCGCCGCAAGCGGCCCATCCACATGGGCATAACCGCCAGCGCCCCATGGGAACCCCGTCCACAAGGTGCCACGCGCCAGTTCGGCCACCAGCCAGAATGCTCCAAAAGTGATAGCTGTTAGCGCTTTACTGGTAAGCGCCAGGCGGCAAAAAATCCCCAACATCGCCGCGTAGTAGCTGGCGAGGAACGCCGCCAGCCCCAGCACCGCCGCCACGGCCAGCGGCGCTGCCAGCCCGCCGTAGGTGTGCATGGAGATGAAAAGCCACCAGAAGGTCCCGACCAGCCAGGCCGTGGCAAACAGGCCACCGATGACCGCGCCGCGCTGCCAGGAGACAGACACCGTGGCATGTGGTCGCACCAGCCAGGCCAGCACCGCCATGGAGGCGATCTGCAGCCACCACAGGGGCTCACCGCTCCAGGGCCAGGCCAGCGAGGCCGCCTGCGCAACGCCAGCAGCCACGGCCAGCAGCGCCTGCAGGGCCAGCGGCAGCCCCGGCGTGGAGGTAGCGCGGGCCATCAGTCGCTGGCGCTAGCTTCTTCAACCCGCGACACCTTGAACCAGCGCACGGCGCCGCCCTTGGTGTGCAGCACGACGAAGTGCAGGCCGCTCAGCTGCAGGTGCTCGCCGCGCTTGGGCACATGGCCCATTTCATGGGCAATCAGGCCGCCGATGGTTTCGAAGGTTTCATGGGGGTCGCTGCCCTGAACCAGCACATCAAACGCCTCGCACACCCGCTCCACCGAGGTGTCGCCACTCACCCGGTAGGTGCGGTCGGCCAGGCCAAAGATGTCGCCGTCGTCTTCGGGGATGTCGAACTCGTCCTCGATCTCGCCCACGATCTGTTCGAGCACGTCTTCAATGGTGATGAGCCCGGCCATGCGGCCAAACTCGTCGATCACGATGGCCAGGTGGTTGCGGTTGCCGCGAAACTCGCGCAGCAGGTCATTCAGGCCCTTGCTTTCAGGCACAAAGGCGGCCGGGCGCAGCAGCGCTCGGATATTCAGTTCCGGCGCCCGCTGCAACTTGAGCAGGTCCTTGGCCATGAGGATGCCGATGATGTTCTCGCGCTCGCCCTGGTACACCGGAAACCGCGAGTGCGCGGTGTTGATGACAAGGTGCAGCATCTCGTCAAACGGTGCGTCGATGTTGACGAGGTCCATGCGCGGGGCGGCCACCATCACGTCGCCCGCCGTCATATCGGCCATGCGGATGACGCGCTCCAGCATCACGCGCGAATCGGCCCCAATGACCTGGTTGTCTTCGGCCTCGGCCAGGGTCTCAATGAGTTCTTCCGTGGAGTCTGGCCCCGGATGGATGAACTCGGCAACTTTCTGCAGGAAGGTGCGCTTGTCTTCCCTCTCGGGTGGTCGCCCGGGGTGCGCGGGATGCGGGTCAGACACTGGAGTGCACGACGTGCGGTAGTGAATCAGGCCCCTAGGATAGCGGATAGTTGTGACGGCCCGCTACGCAAACCCCGCAGGCCGCACAGCGCGACCTTGGGATGGATGGACGGACTATTCAGCAGATTGGTGGCGGGCGTGCTGCACGCCACTGCGCACTTCCTGCACGCTGGCCAAAAAGTCCCAGAACTGCTTGGCCTGCTTCTTGATCTGGTAATCCACCTCGGCGAACTGCTGCTCGACCATCTCGGTCATGCGCGTGTCCAGGCTGGCCGGTTCGATCTGGAGGTAAGCCTCGGACTCCGAACCATCGCGGCGCACGGTGGCACCGGCCTTGCGGGCAATTTTCAGCATGGCGGTGTTTTCGGAAAGCGCATGGATAAAAACCATGTTCACACCTTCATTGCGCGCATGCATCACGGCCCGCTCGAACAGGCGTGCGCCGAAGCCCCGGCCACGCGCCTGCTTGAGCACCGACACGCCAAATTCGGCGCAATGTTTGTACTCTGGGTGCTCCGAGAAGGCCAGATGCGCCATGGCGATCAGTTCGAGGCGGCGGTTGTAGATGCCGAAGATCTCGTCGCGGTTGAAGTCGAGCTGCTCGGCATAGCGGCGGATCTGCTCGTCGTTGGCGGCGTAGCCAAAACGCAGGTAGCGGTCTGCGGGCTCCAGCTGGAGCAAATGTTGGGTGATCCGCTCCCGGTAGGAGGGACCCAGGGCACGAATGGGAACCATCACGGGGACCTCCTGCTTGACGCGAGTTTCATGGGCAGGCGATTCGCCCATCACCGGGCGCAGCATATCCCTGCCTGCATACCAGGATGCCTTTAGCCAGTCTTTGGTTGCGATCATGGCTGCAAATATAAGGGTTTTCCCTCATTATTTCCAGCAAAAATGCTGCATTGCAACAAATTAGTGAGGTAGCTCAAACCTGTTCCACACAGCACTCCTGCCCCACTTGGCAAGCTGGGCGCCTCCACCAACGGCTTCCCGCAAGGGTATAGCGGCATGGGGCGCGGGGCAACATGGGGTGTCACGCTCGCGGCACCTTCAGCACCCGTTCAAAAGCCTATTTACACCGGCACGGCTGTGGTCGCCTTCACGCGGTCCAGCACAAAACTGGTCTTGCAGTCCTGCACGCTGGGGTGTTTGAGCAGCGTGTCCATGATGAACCTGCTGTAGTGCGCCATGTCGGCCACCACCACGCGCAGCAGGTAGTCCATCTCGCCCGTGAGCGACGCGCACTCCACCACTTCGGGCCAGGTCTGCACGCTGGCGCGGAACAGGTCCATGGGGTTGCGCTTGTGGCTTTCGGTGTGTTTTTCGAGGCGCACATTGAGGTAGGCCGTCAGTCCCAGGCCCACGGCCTCGGGGGGCACCAATGCAACGTACCGGTCGATGACGCGGCTTTCCTCCAGGCGCTTGACGCGGCGCAACACCGCACTGGGCGACAGGCCCACCTGCTCACCGATGACGTCGTACGTCTCACGGCCATTTTCTTGCAGACGGCGCAGGATGGCCCTGTCCAGCTTGTCGAGTGCGTTTAAAGCTTGCATGGCGCAAGATTTTATGAAGTTTTGACTTTTCGCGCCTTCTGAATTGCAGGCTCGGGTATGTCCCGATAGTGACTCCACACGAAGAAAAGAAGAATAAACCTCGCAAAAACGAACGATCGTTCTTTTTTTGCAAATACAAAAAACATACCTATGGAGACAACTGCATGACCGGATTCCTCAGCCGCTTTTTGCGGCGATTTGTTCTGGCCGCGACCGCCGCATTGCTGCTCGTCGGCGCCAGCGCGCAAGCCCAGACGGGCACCACCCAGACCCGCTACCCCATCGTGCTTGTGCACGGGCTTTTCGGGTTTGATTCGGCCCTGGGTGTCGACTACTTCTACGGCATCCCTGACGCCCTGCGCCAGGGCGGCGCCAAGGTCTACGTGGCCCAGGTGTCGGCCGCCAACAGCACCGAGGTCCGGGGTGAGCAGCTGCTCGCACAGGTGAACACCATCCTGGCCATCACCGGCGCGGCCAAGGTGAACCTGGTGGGGCATTCGCACGGCGGGCCTACGGCACGCTACGTGGCCGGGGTGGCGCCGGGCAAGGTTGCCTCGGTGACCTCGGTCGGTGGGGTCAACCGGGGATCGCGGGTGGCGGACATCATGCGTGGCGTGGCACCCGCGGGTTCGGTCTCCGAAACCATCGCCAACGGGGCGGCGTCGGCGCTGGTCGCGCTGATCAACCTGACTTCGGGCGGCTCGGGCCTGCCGCAGATGCCCACCGCCGCGCTGGACTCGCTCACCACCGCCGGTTCCGCCGCCTTCAACCGACGCTTTCCGCAAGGCGTCCCCACCTCTGGCTGCGGTAGCGGCGCGGAACTCGTCAACGGCGTGCGCTACTACTCCTGGACGGGCACCAAGACCCTGACCAACGTGCTGGATGCCAGCGATGCCCTGCTGGGCGTGCTGGGCCTGGTCTTCGGCGAAGCCAACGACGGCCTGGTGTCGGCCTGCTCCTCGCGTCTGGGCAAACACCTGGGCGACTACCGGCAGAACCACCTCGACGAAGTGAACCAGCTGCTGGGCCTGCGCGACTGGTTCTCCACAGACCCAGTGACGCTGTACCGCCAGCACGCCAACCGCCTCAAGGCACAGGGCCTGTAAGCCGTGAACCGCGCCCGCGCCTTCGCCGCAGGAGTGGCCCTGGTCGCCGCCACGGCCACCGTGGTGTGGTGGCCGGGTTCGCAGCAAGGCCTGCCGGGCGCGGTGGACCCGCGTTCGGTGCCCGGCGCGGCGGCAGCGCCAACCGGCGGTGCAGGCCAGAGCCTGTCGGCGCGGCCCATGGAGAGCAGCTTCTTTGCCATCCGCCGCGCCACCGACCCCGACCGCGGTGAAGACCCCCTGCTGGTGCACGGCCTGCGCGACACGCTGGAGGCACTGCTCACAGAAGCCCTGGAGGACGGCGCGACAGACCCCGCCGCACTCAAACAACGCCTGGCCGCGCTGGTGGGCAAACACTTCCCCGCAGCCCTGGCCACACGCGCATTGGCACTGGCCGAGCGCTACGTGGACTACCGCGTGGCGCTCGGCCAGCTGCGCCCGCCCCAGGACCCCAACGACCTCGGTGCCCTGCGCGAGGCGCTGGAAGCGCGCCACAAGGTGCGCCAGCAGTTTTTTGACGGCCCCGAGCACGACGCCCTGTTCGCCCGCGAGGCGGAACTGGACCGCTACACCCTGGCACGCCTGGAAATCGAGCGCAACCCCCAGCTCAGCGCTGAACAGCGCGCCCAGGCCTTGCGCCATGCAGAGAATGAATTGCCCGCAGCGCGCCGCGCCGAGCGCGCCGCCACCACCGAACACCTGAGTGCCGCCGCCCAGACCGCCGCGTTCAACGCGCAAAACACCGACGAGCGCACCCGCCACGCGGCCCGCAGTGCGCAATACGGCGAGGCCGCCGCCCACGCCATGGCCCAGCTCGACCGGGAAGAACAACACTGGCAGCAGCGGCTTGACCAGTACAACCAGGCGCGCGGCCAACAAGGCGAAGGCCCCGCATTGCAGCAACTGCGCCAGCAGCTTTTCTCCGCCGAGGAGCAACAACGCATCGACGCCGCCCTGGCGCTGCGGCGCCTGCCACCTGCTGCGTCAGGCTCCTGAGCTCCCCTGGCCTCACGCAAGAGACAGCCGCCACATACCGGGGTAGCGCCCTCGTCTTGCGCTGAAATTTGATCATTCACAATATTCCTGCAAATCGGAGGCCCAAGCCTCTTGATTTCGCCAGAAACATGAGGCAGGGCGCGCCTACAGTCCATGACATTCCTCAACGAATGCCGGAGACACCCCATGAACGCCGCCTTGCCGCAAGAAACCGCCGCCCAGCTCGAAGCCTGGGACAACCCCATGGGCCTGATGGGGTTCGAGTTCGTCGAATTCACCTCGCCCCAGCCCGGCGTGCTGGAGGCCGTGTTCGAAAAGCTGGGTTTCACCCTGGTCGCCAAGCACCGCTCCAAGGATGTGGTGCTGTACCGCCAGAACGGCATCAACTTCATCCTGAACCGCGAGCCCCACAGCCAGGCCGCCTACTTTGGTGCCGAGCATGGCCCGTCGGCCTGTGGCCTGGCCTTCCGTGTGAAGGATGCGCACAAGGCTTACAACCGCGCACTGGAGCTGGGCGCCCAGCCAATCGAGATCCCCACCGGCCCCATGGAACTGCGCCTGCCCGCCATCAAGGGCATTGGTGGTGCGCCGCTGTATCTGATCGACCGGTTTGAAGACGGCAAGTCCATCTACGACATCGACTTTGAATTCATCGAAGGCGTGGACCGCCGCCCCGTGGGCCACGGCCTGAACCTGATCGACCACCTCACGCACAACGTGTACCGGGGCCGCATGGGTTTCTGGGCCAACTTCTACGAGAAGCTGTTCAACTTCCGCGAGATCCGCTACTTCGACATCCAGGGCGAATACACCGGTCTGACGTCCAAGGCCATGACGGCGCCTGACGGCAAGATCCGCATCCCGCTGAACGAAGAGTCCAAGCAGGGCGGCGGCCAGATCGAAGAATTCCTGATGCAATTCAACGGTGAAGGCATCCAGCACATCGCGCTGATCTGCGACAACCTGCTGGACGTGGTGGACAAGCTGGGCATGGCCGGCGTGCAGCTGGCCACCGCGCCCAACGAGGTCTATTACGAAATGCTGGACACCCGCCTGCCCGGCCACGGCCAGCCTGTGCCCGAACTGCAGTCGCGCGGCATCTTGCTGGACGGCACCACGGCCGACGGCACGCCCCGCCTGCTGCTGCAGATTTTCTCCACCCCCATGCTGGGCCCGGTGTTCTTCGAATTCATCCAGCGCGAAGGCGACTACCGCGATGGTTTTGGCGAAGGTAACTTCAAGGCGCTGTTCGAGTCGCTGGAGCGCGACCAGATCCGCCGTGGCGTGCTGAACACCTAAGACATCAGACATCCAGGGTTAACCCTGAACAGGTGCCTATACTGCGCGCTCCCCGGAACTCATAAGGATCCCGATGTCGCTCCGTAGCACCCTGTTCAGTGTTGGCCTGACCTGTGTGGCCACCTTTGCCATGGCCCAAAGCCCCTCTGCCCCGCTCACCATCGTGGTTCCCTACCCCGCTGGTGGTCCGCTGGACACCTCGGCCCGCATCGTGGCCGAGGGTGCTGCAGCCCAGCTTGGCTCCATTACCGTGGAGAACAAACCGGGGGCGGGTGGTAGTACCGGTGCCGACCAGGTCGCCAAATCACCCAAGACCAGCAACCAGGTGCTGATGGGCGCCGTGGCCACCCACGCCGTCAATCCCTGGCTGTACAAGAACTTCCCTTACAACGCGCTCAAGGATTTCAAACCCATCGCGCTGGTAGCCCGCACGCCCAACGTGCTGGTGGTGAATGCGGAGCAGGCGGTCAAGCTGGGCATCAAGACCACGCCCGACCTCGTGCAGTACCTCAAGAAGAACCCGGACCAGGCCAAGTACGGATCGGGCGGCAACGGCAGCATCGGCCACATCTCGGCCGAGATGTTCAAGTCGCTCACCAACACCAAGATGGGCCACACGCCGTTCCAGGGCTCCAAGCCCGCGCTGGCGGCACTGGAATCCGGCCAGGTGCTGATGGTGTTTGACAACCTGGCCTCGGCGTTGCCGCAGATCCAGTCGGGCAAGCTGCTGGCGCTGGGTGTAACCACGTTGAGCCGCAACGAGGCGCTGCCGAACGTGCCCAGCATCAACGACAGCGTGCAGGGCTTCAACGTGTCGACCTGGTTCGGCCTGTTCGCGCCCGCCTCGCTGCCCGATGCCGACGCGCGCCGGTATGCCAATGCGTTCTCGGCAGCGATGCATTCGCCCGCTGGCAAGGAGAAGTTCAAGAAGATGGGCATCACGCCCGAAGAGCTGACGCTCGACGGGTTTGCGCAGTTTGTGCGCTCGGAAAACAGCAAGTACGAGTTCCTGATCCGGGCCGCAAAGATCAAGATCGATTAGCAGCCGCATGGGCTGGTGCGCACCTCCGTCGCGGTGCGCCGACCATGGCGGCAAAGGAGAAAAAAATGGGACAAGCCCCTGTCGTCTATGGCCAATCCACCCGCCCCCCGCGTGGCGACTACTCGCGTGCCAACGCGGACTACACCTGCCCGCAGGACTACGCGAGCTACACCGCCGCCGACCACGACACCTACCGCCGTCTGTACGAGCGCCAGCGCGCCCTGCTGCCGGGCCTGGCCAGCCAGGCGTTCATCGACGCCCTGCCCTCACTGGGCGCGAGCGACCGCATTCCGCGTTTTGAAGAGGTGAACGAGCGCCTCTACAAAGCGACCGGCTGGGAGCTGGTGGGAGTGCCGGGTCTGATCCCCGAGGTGCCCTTTTTCACCTTGCTGGCCAACCGCAAGTTCCCGGTGACGGACTGGATCCGCAAGCCCGAGGAGTTCGAATACATCGTCGAGCCCGACATTTTTCACGACCTATTCGGCCACGTGCCGCTGCTGTTCAACCCGGTGTTTGCGGACTATGTGCAGCGCTACGGCCAGGGCGGTCTGAAGGCTCAAGGGTTGGGGTCGTGCGAGATGCTGAGCCGCTTGTACTGGTACACCATCGAGTTCGGGCTGATCCGCGAAGCGGGGCAGTTGAGGGCGTATGGCGCGGGCATCCTGAGTTCGTCGGGCGAGCTGGCGTATTCCGTGCAGAGCCCGGAGCCGCAGCGCATTCCGCTGCAGCTGGAGCGGACCATGCGCACGCGCTACAAGATCGATACGTACCAGCAGACGTATTTTGTGATCGACAGTTTTGAGCAGCTGTTTGAGATGACGGCGGCGGACTTTGCGCCGATCTACGAGCGGCTGCGGGGGTTGCCGGAGTTTGCTGCGGATGAGCGGGACGCTGTGGCGGCTTGATTCTTTAGATGAAATTGGCTTCTTCCGCCTTTCCATAGAGCGCTGATAGCTACTATTTTTATAGCAATCCTTCAACCATTCGGGTTGAAGCTCTCGAAGCCTCGGCGTGCTGGTTTGGAAGGCGTGCCTGGGTTCAGGGCGGAGGCCGGGGTGTGCGCCCGGCGGCGCAGTGGCTTTCTTTTGCTTCGCCAAAAGAAAGTCACCAAAGAAAAGGCGACCCTGCTGTCTGCGACCCCTTCGCTGCGCTGCGGGGCAACCTGGGGTGCTCGGTCACGGGGTGCACCGCAGAACTCGCTGCGCGCCTGCGGCGCTCCGCTCAAACAGCTGCGGTGAGTCAGTTCACGAAGCGCGTGTGTCCTTCGGCACACGCGCCACCCCGCGCCCTGCGCGCCCCAGGCGCATCCAGAAGGGAACCCGAGGGACATCCACACGGGCCATTGCTTCGCTGCGCTGCGCTCGGCACCGTCTCGCGGGCGCAAGCGCCACGCGCTGCGCAAACTGGGCCGAGCGCAGCGATGGCCCGAATGGATGTCCGGCTGTTTGGATGTTCGGCTCCCCACCCCTGCTGGCTGCGCCTGCGGCGGGGCGGTTATGGGGTGAGCATGGGCGTCGCAGCGCCCATGCCTCGTGAACTGACTCGCCGTGGCTGTCTGAACGAAGCTGCACCGCAGCGCAGTGAGTTCCACGGCGCACCCCGCAACCGCCCCGACGCGGGTTTGCCCCTTCGCACCGCGAAGGGGTCGCAGACTGGGGGTCGCCTTTTCTTTGGTGACTTTCTTTTGGCGAAGCAAAAGAAAGTTACTCGCACGCCGGGCGACTCCCGGCCTCCGCCCTCAATAAAGACACACCATCCAATCAGCGCACGCAACCAAACACTACAAAATCGATAGCTACTAACGCTTTATAGACAGGCGCTAGCAGTCAAAAAATCCAGAGAATCACACTCGACCTATCTCCTCCAGACAAGCCTCCATCACCCCAGGGTCAAACGCCATCTCCACATGCGCAACCCCTTCCACCAACCGGTGTTCCGCCCCCACCAACGCCGCAGTAGTCGCCGGAAACACGATGTTGTCGCAGTTCGAATACCAGCACGTAAACAACGCAGCCCGCCCCGCAGGCTCCGCCCGCTGCAAGGCCACCACCCAGTCCCCCGCCAAGCTCATCTGCCGCCCATTCACCGCCCGGCTGAAACGCCCCAGCCACGTGCCCCCATGCGGCGTGCCCAGCGTCAACACACGGTGCACCCGCCCATCCGCCTGGTGCGCCCGCAGCCACGCCCGCACCGCCAAGCCACCCATGCTGTGGCACAACAGCACCGGCGCCTGCCCCGTGGCCGCCGTCACTTGGCGCACGGCGTCTTCGATGATGTCGGCGTACTCGTCAATCGACCCCATCACCGGCTCCAGATTGACCGCCACATAGGCATGTCCCCGTGCTTGCAATGGCGCAAACCACGGCAGCCACAGGCCCCGGTTGCACATGAAGCCATGCACCAGCACAACGCCGCGCTTTCCGGTGGGCTGCGCTGGCAGCCAATCGGGCAATGACTGGTGGCGAAACGGCTGGCGCCAGCAAAAGACCATCAACGCTACCCACACCTCCGCCCACCAGGCACCCACAACCTGCGACAGGCGGGCGCGCGGTGCAGCGTCAGTGCGGTTGGTGATGTGCATCAGCACAAACTCCACCGCCATCACCACCAGGTAAATGCCTAGCGGCACCAGTGCCCCCAGCACAGCACGCAACGGTGAATAGGGCCACTGCCACACCAGCCAGACGGCCATGGTCAGCAGGATGAACAGGAGCAGGATTCGTTGCCAGCGCGCAATCATGGTGGTGAGGGCAAATGTTGTAATGGACCAGCCGCATTGTGCGGTCTGACCACCGCCCGACACCGCACCCCGCAGAACGCAGAAAGGAACCCGCCCCATGGATGCCGCCCAGACCATCCGCGACTGCATCGCCGACGTGACCGCCCTGCGCCTGCACCGCACGGGCGACCCGGCGCTGGGGGCGGCGGTGGGCAGCGTCAAAAGCCTGCAGGCGCGGCGCTTTCGGGGCACCTATGCGGACCTGATGGGCTCGCCCGCGTTCGGACCCGCAGCGCAGTTCTTTCTGGAAGAGCTGTACAGCGACACCGACTACACCGACCGCGACCTGCAGTTTGGCCGCATTGCGGGCACGCTGCAGACCATGTTCCCCCAGCCAGTGGTGACCACCGCCGTGGCCCTGGCCGTGCTGCACGCACAGACCGAGGAACTGGACCAGGACATGGGCCGCGCGTGGTTGGTGCATGAAGCCAACGCAGCCAGCGACGCCATCCGCTACACCGCAGCCTGGCGCACTGTGGGCCAGCGCCATGCACGAGCGCAGCAGCTGCAGCGCGTGCTGGCCATGGGGAATGACCTGGCGCGCCTCACGCGCACCCCCGGCCTGCGGATGATGCTGCGCATGATGCGGGGCCCGGCCAACGCGGCCGGCATGGGCGCGCTGCAGAGGTTTCTGGAGGCAGGGTTTGACACCTTCGGCCAGCTCGCTCGCCAGCGCGGCGGGGTGGAGCAGTTCCTGGCCACCATCGAGCAGCGCGAGCGGGCGCTGATGGACCAATTGTTCGATGCCGATCCTGTCACCTGCGGGACCCAGCTCGCCAGCACACTAGGACAAGCCCGATAGCCCGTTACGCGCCCGCCTTCCACAATCTGTGCCCACCTATCAATGGCATTTGGCGAGCACAAGGAAACAAGCGCATGGAAAAGATCTGGCTCAAGAGCTACCCCCCGGGCGTCCCGCATGACGTGAAGCCCGAGCAATACCGCTCTGTGGCCCACCTGCTGGAAGAGTCGTTCCGCAAACACGCATCCAGTCCGTTCTCGGTCTGCATGGACCAGTGGATGACCTATGGCGAGCTGGAGCGCCGCTCGGCCGCGCTGGGGGCCTATCTGCAGAGCCTGGGGCTGGAGCCGGGTGCGCGCGTGGCCATCATGCTGCCCAACATCCCCCAGTTTGGCGTGACCATGGCGGCCGTGCTGCGCGCAGGCTACACCTGCGTGAACGTGAACCCGCTGTACACCGCGCGCGAGCTGGAGCACCAGCTCAAGGACTCGGGCGCCACGGCCATCGTGATCCTGGAGAACTTTGCCCACACGCTGGCTGAGGTCATTGACCACACGGCCGTCAAGCATGTGGTGATGGCCTCCATGGGCGACCTGCTGGGCTTCTGGTTTGGCAAATGGATCACCTTCGCCGTGCGCCACCTCGCCAAGATGGTGCCTGCGTATGACCTGCCGCTGTCCAACGGCCGCAAGGTCGTCACGTTCAAGAAGGCGCTGTCGCTGGGCGAGCACAAGTCGCTCGCGCCCAGCCAGGCCACGCTCGATTCCATCGCCTTCCTGCAGTACACGGGCGGCACCACAGGCCTGTCGAAGGGCGCGGTGCTCACCCACCGCAACATCGTGGCCGCCACGCTGCAGGCCGAGGCGTGGTTCACGCCCGCACTGTCCAAGGTGGGCGACCTCTCCAAGGCCAACTCCATTGCCGCGCTGCCGCTGTACCACATCTTCGCGCTCACGCTGTGCCTGCTGGCCATCCGCCAAGGCTCCAGCCTCACGCTGATCCCGAACCCGCGCGACATTCCGAAGTTCGTGGCCGAACTCAAGAAGCGCCCCTTCCACATGCTGCCTGCGGTGAACACGCTGTTCAACGCGCTGCTGCAAAACCCGCAGTTCAAGACCCTGGATTTTTCGCACCTGTGCGTGTCGCAGGCCGGAGGCATGGCAGCCAGCGAGGGCACAGCCAAGCAGTGGCAGAAGGTGACCGGCAGCACCATGATTGAAGGCTGGGGCATGAGCGAGACCTGCGCCATCGGCACCAACAACCCGGTGATCAGCAGCACCTTCAGCGGCAATATCGGCCTGCCCTTGCCGGGCATCGACATCGCAATCAAGGACGACGAAGGCAACAGCCTGCCCCAGGGCGAGTCCGGCGAGATCTGCATCCGCGGCCCCAACGTGATGGTGGGCTACTACAACCAGCCCGAAGAGAACGCCAAGGCCTTCACGCCCGACGGCTTCATGCGCACGGGCGACATCGGCATCATGGACCCGCAGGGCTACACCCGCATCATCGACCGCAAGAAGGACATGATCCTGGTGAGCGGCTTCAACGTGTTCCCCAACGAGCTGGAGCAGGTCATCAGCCTGTGCCCCGGCGTGGTCGAATGCGCGGCCATTGGTGTTCCCGACGAGAAACAGGGCGAGGCCATCAAGGTGTTCATCATCAAGAACGACCCAGCCCTGACCGAGGACGAGGTGGCCAACTACTGCCACCAGAACCTCACGGGCTACAAGCGCCCCAAGTACATCGAGTTCCGCGACGAGCTGCCCAAGAGCAACGTGGGCAAGATCTTGCGCAGGGAGCTGCGCAAGGCTTGACGCTGTTCACAAGGGCAGCGCGCCAAGCGCCGCCCCCTGCCACCTCCCCAAGGGCGCTTCGGCGCCCTTTTTCTTGGGCGTAAACCCTGCAGATCGCCCCACTGCGCCGGTAGTCCAATGTCTTCATCTTCGGGTTTTTACTGATTAGCAAACGTTTGCGCAAACGTTTGCTTTCGTTATCATCCCGATCGCGACAAGGCACCGGGCATCCGTAGCCGCTCCTTTTTTGGGGCGCTGCCGGGGATTTCCCTCCACGCTGTCGGTCGCCTTAGGGCGACGCTGAATAAGCCTCCGCGATGCGGCGGGCCCTGGATCGGGATGGGCTGCAAGGCGCAAACCACAGTGATAGCCGTAGCTATCGCGAGGATTTGCAACGCTGCAGACCGTCCTGAGCCAGGGATGCGCCGGGCGCGAGAGGCTTGTTCAGCGTTGCCTTTGTCCACATTCCAACCTGGAGACAAAACCCATGCAGTTCACCCGCCGTTCCGTTCAGACCGCCGCCGCCCTCGCCGTTGTGGGCAGCCTGCTGGCCAGCCCTGCGTTTGCGCAGGACAAGCCGAAGATCGCGCTCATCATGAAGTCGCTGGCCAACGAGTTCTTCCGCACCATGGAAGACGGCGCCAAGGCGCACCAGAAGGCCCATGCCAAGGAATACACGCTGGTGGCCAACGGCATCAAGAACGAGACCGACACGGCAGCGCAGATCAAGATGATCGAACAAGCCATGGCGCAGAAGGTCAGCGCCATCGTGCTGGCCCCGGCCGACTCCAAGGCGCTGGTGCCCGTGGTCAAGGCGGCCATCGACAAGGGCATCCTCGTGGTCAACATCGACAACCAGCTCGATGCCGACGCCCTGAAGGAAAAGAACATCACCGTGCCCTTCGTGGGCCCCGACAACCGTGCAGGCGCCAAGCTGGTGGGCGACCACCTGGCCAAGACGCTGAAGGCGGGCGACAAGGTCGGCATCATCGAAGGCGTGTCCACCACCTTCAATGCACAGCAGCGCACCCTGGGCTACCACGACGCCATGAAGGCCGCCAACATCACCGTGGTGGGCGTGCAGTCCGGCAACTGGGAGATTGAAAAGGGCAACACCGTGGCCGCCGGCATGATGCGCGAGCACCCTGACCTCGTGGCCTTGCTGGCCGGCAACGACAGCATGGCCCTGGGCGCCGTGGCCGCCGTGAAGGCCGCAGGCAAGACCGGCAAGGTGCAGGTGGTGGGCTACGACAACATCGGCGCCATCAAGCCCATGTTGGCCGACGGCCGCGTACTGGCCACCGCCGACCAGTACGCCGCCAAGCAGGCCGTGTTCGGCATCGAACTGGCGCAGAAGGCCCTGGCCGCCAAGACGCCGCAGAACCAGCTGCCCGCCACGGTAAAGACGGATGTGGTGCTGGTGACGAAAGACAGCAAGTAAATCCGAGAGCGGCGAACAAGGCCCTTCTGGCGTTGTTCGCCGCTCAATAGATAACCACCGCCCTGCAGCCGCCCACTTCAAGCCCCCATGCCCAGTCGCTCGCCCGCTCCTCAGTCCCCGCCCTTGCTCGCCATCCAGGCAGTGGGCAAGGACTACACCGCCACCGTGCTCGATGGCGTGAACGTGGAACTGTTTGCGGGCGAGGTGCTGGCGTTGACCGGGGAGAACGGCGCGGGCAAGAGCACGCTGTCCAAGATCCTCTGCGGGCTGGAGCAGCCCACGCGCGGCGGCATGCAGCTGGCGGGGCAGGCCTACGCCCCCACCTCGCGCCGCGATGCCGAGCGCCACGGCGTGCGCATGGTGATGCAGGAGCTGGGCCTGGTGCCCACGCTCACCGTGGCCGAGAACTTGTTGATGGGCCGCCTGCCGCACCGGCTGGGCTGGCTGCAGCGCGATGTGCTGCACACCGCCGCCCGTGCGCAGCTGTCCAAGATCGGCCTCGACAACATCGACCCCGCCACGCCGGTCTCGCAGCTGGGCATCGGCCAGCAGCAGATGGTGGAGATTGCGCGCAACCTGCAAGACGATACACGCATCCTGGTGCTCGACGAGCCCACGGCCATGCTCACGCCGCGCGAGACCAACTACCTGTTTGAGCAGATCGCCCACCTCACCGCGCGCGGCGTGGCCATCATCTATGTGTCGCACCGGCTCGAAGAACTGCGCCGCATTGCCGACCGCGTGGCCGTGCTGCGCGATGGCCGCCTGGTGGACGTGCGCCCCATGGCGGGCATGAGCGAAGACGACCTCGTGCAGCGCATGGTGGGCCGCGTGGTAAGCGACCTGGACCACCGCCCGCGCCGCCCCATCGGCCCCGTGGTGATGAGCGCCCAGGGCCTGGGCCGGGGCACCGCCGTGCAGGACGTGAGCCTGGAGCTGCGCGCGGGCGAGATCTTCGGCATTGCCGGGCTGGTTGGATCGGGCCGCACCGAGCTGGTCCGCCTGCTGTTCGGCGCGGACCGGGCAGACCGCGGCAGCGTGACGCTGCACCCAGAATTTGAGCAAAAACAGCCTCTAGCGCTTGATGCGCAAGCGCAATCGGCTATACAAAACATAGCAAACCAGAAACCTGCGGTTTCCCAGGCCGCACCCCGCACGATTCCCCGTGGTTTCGCGTCGCCGCTGCAGGCCATCGCCGCCGGTGTGGGCCTGGTTACCGAAGACCGCAAATCCCAGGGCCTGCTGTTGTCGCAGCCCATCCGCATCAACGCCACGCTGTCCGACCTGTCGGCCGTGTCGCGCGGCGGCTGGCTGCAGCGCGGGCTCGAAAGCCGCCTGGTGCAGGGATTCATCCGCACCCTGCGCGTGCGCTGCCACGGCCCGGAACAACCCGTGGGGCAACTGTCGGGCGGCAACCAGCAAAAGGTGGTGTTTGCCCGCTGGCTGCACCGCGAAGGCCGCGTGTTGCTGCTGGACGAACCCACGCGCGGCGTGGACGTGGGCGCGCGCGCCGAGCTGTACGGCGAGCTGGACCGCATGGCCGCCGAGGGCCGCGCGCTGCTGATGGTGTCGTCCGACCTGCGCGAGCTCATGGCCATGGCCGACCGCATCGGCGTGATGAGCGCGGGCCGCCTGGTGGCCGTGTTCGAGCGCGGCGAGTGGTCCGAGCAATCGCTGCTGGCGGCCGCGTTCTCCGAGCCCGGCGGACGCACCAGCACCACCCCTTCAACTTCTTCTCCTGTGACCGCATGAACGCCCCCACCACATCTGCCGCACCCGCTGCGGCGCCCTCCTCTGCCTCGGTCTGGCGCAGCCAGCTGGGCACCTACCTGGGCCTGCTGGCCGTGCTGGCAGGCATGGTGGCGCTGTTCTCGTCGCTGTCCGAATATTTCTGGAGCGCCGAAACCTTCATCACCATCGCCAACGAGATCCCGGCCCTGGCCGTGATGGCCGTGGGCATGACCTTTGTGCTCATCATCGCGGGCATCGATTTGTCGGTGGGCTCTGTGATGGCGCTGGCCGCCGCCACCTCGGCCGCTGCCATCCTGCAGTGGGGCTGGACGGTGCCCGCCGCCGCCGCGCTGGCACTGGCCACGGGCCTGGTGTGCGGCACCATCACGGGCACCATTTCCGTCGCGTGGCGGCTGCCCTCGTTCATCGTGTCCCTGGGCATGCTCGAAGCCGTGCGCGGCAGCGCGTATGTGGTGACCGACTCGCGCACGCAGTACGTGGGCGATGCGATCTCGTGGCTGTCGGCACCCTTCTTTGGCGGCATCTCGTTCGCCTTCTTGCTGGCCGTGGTGCTGGTGGTGGTGGCGCAGCTGGTGCTATCGCGCACCGTGTTCGGCCGCTACGTGGTGGGCATTGGCACCAATGAAGAAGCCATGCGCCTCGCAGGCGTGGACCCGCGCCCCATCCGCGTCATCGTGTTTGCCATGACCGGCCTGCTCGCGGGCCTGGCGGGTCTGATGCAGTCGGCCCGGCTGGAAGCCGCCGACCCCAACGCCGGAACCGGCATGGAGCTGCAGGTGATTGCGGCCGTGGTGATTGGCGGCACCAGCCTGATGGGCGGGCGCGGCTCGGTGATCAACACCGCGTTTGGCGTGCTCATCATCGCGGTGCTGGAGGCAGGCCTGGCCCAGGTGGGCGCCAGCGAGCCCAGCAAGCGCATCATCACGGGTTTTGTGATCGTGGCGGCCGTCATCGTGGACACGCTGCGCCAGCGCCGCGCCAAGGTCTGAGAGACTGATTACCGCGACCGTCTGCCCCACCAACAACGACCTCATTCTTCTTTTTGCATGGCTACTATCAAGGACGTTGCGCGCCACGCCGAGGTGTCGGTCACCACGGTGTCGCACGTGGTCAACGGCACACGCCGCGTGAGCCCCGAGGGGCGCGAGCGCGTCGAGGCCGCCATCCGCGCCCTGGGCTATGTGCCCAGCGCCATTGCGCGCAGCCTCAAAAGCAACAACACGCGCACGCTGGGCATGCTGATCCCCAACAGCTCCAACCCCTACTTTGCCGAGATCGTGCACAGCGTGGAAGACCGCTGCTTTGGCGCGGGCTACAACGTCATCCTGTGCAACACCAACGACGAGGCGCACCGCCAGGGCACCTACCTGCAGGTGCTGGCCGAGCGGCGCATCGACGGGCTGATCGTGGTCTCCACCGGGCATGACGCCACGCTGGCCACGCAGCTGGCGGGCCTGTCCATCCCCACCGTGCTGGTGGACCGCGAAATCGACATCGCCGGGCAGCAACCCTGCGACCTGGTGGAAACCGCCCACATGCAGGGCGGCCTGCTGGCCACGCGCCACCTGCTGTCGCTGGGCCACCGGCGCATTGCCTGCATTGGCGGCCCGGAGGGCATTGCCCCCAGCGAGCAGCGCATTGCCGGCTGGCGCACGGCCCTGGCCGACGCGGGCTGCGGCACGGGCGAGGGCCTGCTGTGGCATGGCAACTTCACGAGCCAGGGCGGCTACGAAGCCATGCACGCCGTGCTGCGCGCGCCCGAGCCACCCACTGCCGTCTTCGTGTGTAACGACCTCATGGCCATGGGCGCGCTGTGCGCGGCGCACGAACGCGACCTGCGCGTGCCCGAAGCGCTGTCCATCGTCGGCTTTGACGACATCGAACTCACCGCCTTCACCAGCCCGCCCCTCACCACCGTGGCCCAGCCCAAGCAGCGCATCGGTGCGCTGGCGGTGGACATGCTGCTGGAGCGCATCGACGGCAAGCGCCAGGACGCACGCAAGGTGATGCTGCAGCCCGAACTGCGCGTGCGCGCCTCCACGGCCCATGCGCCCGGAGGTGCGGCATGAGCCCGACCCACACGCCCCGCATCGCCGTCGTCGGCAGCCTGAACATGGACCTGGTGCTGCAGGTGCAACACGCGCCGGGCCCTGGCGAAACCGTGCTGGCCGACGCCCTGCACCTGGTGCCCGGCGGCAAGGGCGGCAACCAGGCCGTGGCCTGCGCGCGCCAGGGCGCCCAGGTGTCCTTGTTCGGCCGCGTGGGCGACGACGGCTACGGCCACACGCTGCGCGCCGGGCTCGACGCCGACGCCATCGACCACAGCGGCGTGCAGACCGATGCGCAAACCACCACCGGCGTGGCCGCCATTACCGTGGAGGCCACAGGGCAGAACCGTATAGTGGTCGTGCCCGGCGCCAATGGCCGGTTTGTGCTCGATGCCGTCGCGCTGGGCACCGCACTGCACGGCGCAGGCGGCCTGGTGCTGCAGTTCGAAACCCCCCTGCCCCAGGTACTGGCCGCCGCCGAGATGGCCCGTGCGGCGGGTTGCCCGGTGGTGCTGAACCCCTCGCCCATCCAGCCCCTGCCCGATGCGATGTGGCCGCTGGTGCACACGCTGGTGGTGAACGAGGTGGAAGCCGCCGCGCTGGCGGGCCAGAGCGTGACCACGCCCGCCGATGCCGCGCAGGCCGCGCAGGCCCTGCGCGCCAAGGGCCCCACCCAGGTGGTGGTGACCCTGGGCGCCGCCGGAGCCGTGGCCGCCGATGCTGCAGGCAACCGCTATCACCCTGGCCTGGTCGTGCAGGCGGTGGATACCACGGCCGCAGGCGACACCTTCCTGGGCGCGCTGGCCGTGACGCTGGCACGTGGCGAGCCGCTCGATGCCGCCGTGCGCGAAGGCATCCGCGCTTCGGCCCTGTGCGTCACCCAGCCGGGCGCCCAGCCTTCCATCCCCACCCGCGCCGCCGTGGCGCAAAGCCCCCAACCGCCCGCCTGGAGCCCCCTGTGAAACGCACCGCCCTGCTGCACGCCGAACTCTCCCACGCCATCGCCACCCTGGGCCACGGCGACATGCTGGTGATCGGCGACGTAGGTCTGCCCATCCCCAACGGCCCGCGCCGCATCGACCTGGCGCTGACCCCCGGCATACCCGCCGTGGCCGATGTGCTGCGGGTGGTGCTGGAAGAAATGCAGGTCGAAAAAGCTGTGATCGCCACGGAGGCGATGGAACGCAACGGGGGCCAGTTGCCCGCCTGGTGCCACTTGCCGGTGGATCCCCAGGCCGTATCGCACGATGAGTTCAAGCGCTTGACCCAGCAAGCCCGTGTGATGGTGCGCACGGGTGAGTGCACGCCCTATGCCAATGTGATTCTGGTGGCGGGCGTGACGTTCTGACCTCACGACATTGAGCCACTTCAAGGGGGTCGGCAAGCCAGCACGGTAGACCCGAGCTGGAGCGGAGCTGGAGTTGCAGCAGCGGGAAAAGCGCGGCCCACGTCCCGCAACTATACGTTTCCCCGGTGACTGCAGAGGCACCTTTCCCACACCCGGCTCCTGCGACTTTGCACCAACGCTGGCCGTGGCCTGGGTAGTTCGTCGACGCGGCCCCGAACGCCGGGCCACGGGTCTGGCGTCTGGCGTCTGGCGCTGCATTTGCAACGGGTTGAAACAGACACGTACTTCCATGCTCCCTACGCATAATCAACCAGCAGCGAGAAGGCCCATCCTTGGCGCAGACCCGCTTCAAGTTCATCAGGGAGGAACCACTTATGAAACCCATGTCGCGACAGCATCGGCCTGCCCTCCCCTGGCTGGCAGGTTTGCTCAGCCTTTCCATCTTTGCCACGTCCTGCGGGGGCGGTAGCGGCAGTGGTCCGGACGCAGGCAACCCAGATACCCCAGTCCCCGAGCCCACACCTGCACTCAGTCTGCTGGCCGGGGCCACCCACCGGTCCGGTTACCTGGATGGCGCCGCCGCCGATGCGCTTTTTTCCGGGATACCAGCACTCTCGCTTTCGCCCACAGGTGATTTGCTGATGGCAGACACAGGCAACCATGCCATCCGGAAATGGGCAACCTCCGGTCCCGTCAGCACCGTCGCGGGCGGCCAAAGTCCGGCCCCTGCACCCTCAGTCACTGTCCACTACGCCGATGGCGTGGGGCCAGCTGCACGTTTTTTCTATCCAACAGCGGTCGCAGCAGACGCGTCAGGCAACACCTACGTGGCGGACACAGCCAACCACCTGGTGCGCAAGATTGACAGCACCGGTGCCGTCACCACCATCGCAGGTAAACCCGGCGTGTGTGGCAATGCCGACGGCCCCTCCCAGGGCTCAACACTCTGCGCTCCTCGCGAAATAAGGCTGGACAGCGCCGGGAATCTCTATGTCGGCCAGGGTAGCTACGCCTACCCAAAGATTCGCCAGATCACCCCTGCGGGCGTCACGAGCACCCTGCCCATGGAACTGCCGGAGCCGGAGCGCTCCAAGTTCGTCGTAGATGCCTCCGGCACCGTCTACTTCACACACGGAAGTTCCATCAAGAAATCTACCCCCACCGGAGAAGTGACCCATGTCGCTGGCAACCAAGACATTCAGGGTGCTGCCGATGGCGATGCCGTGACGGCCAAGTTCAGCATCCTCCACGATTTGGCACTGGATGCCTCCAACGAGCTTTATGCGCTGGATGGACATGACCCGGTCACCATTCGCCATATCACCAAGAGCGGGGCCGTGTCCACCCTGACCCTCACAGTCCCTGCGGCTTCGGGGGGTAGAAGCCTGGTCGTTGATCGCAGCGGCAACTTCATCGTCAGCCTCGCCAATGTCCAATCCACGTGGATTCAAAAATACCATCGCGATGGCACCCGATCCACCCTTGTCGGGAAGCCCACGGCGGCGAATCCCGAGGCCGTCGCTGCAGACGGTCCGGGCACAGATGCGCGGTTCAAGGCTCCTCAGGCGATGGCTCTGGCGAAGTCAGGAGCGCTGTATGTGGGCGACAACGACGCTGGCAGGGTGCGCATCGTCCGCCCCGACGGCACCACAAGCGCACTCCCGCTCCAATGGCCTGCAGGCTTTGCGAACCCCTCCTGGCGGGCCATGGCGGTAGATGGGCAGGACAACATCTATACGGCCTCCACGGCACCGTTTCCTGGCGATCCCAATCTGGTTTTCAGGATCAGCCCCACCGGCCAAGCCTCGGTTCTGGCAGATGTGTCCACATGGGTTCCCCCATTCGTCCATGGTGGCAACACCTACAGATATGCTGCCGCCATCAATGGGGTTGCCGCCGACGCTGCAGGCAATGTCTATGCGGCGGGCGTCAATGGCGTCATCCTCAAAATCACCGCCGCAGGCGAGGTCACTTTGCTGGCCGGCAGTCCCGGCGCATTGGGCCACGTGGACGGACAAGGCAGCGCCGCGCGCTTCTCCATCCTGGGGAATATGACCCTTGATCAGGCGGGCAATCTGTATGTGGTGGATGGGCTCAATGACGCGTTCACCGGGATTGGCCCCACCATCCGCAAGATCACACCTGCCGGCATGGTCAGCACCGTCGCCGGCAGGGCCGATCTGCCTGCTGGTCTGGTGGATGGGCCGGCCAGCAGCGCGCGCTTTGCGGCAGCCAGTTACAGCAGCTACTCAGCTGGCGGGGTTTACATCGGGCAAGACTTTGGCTCTCTCAATGGAGAAAACGGCGGCACAGCCAGCCTCGCAATGGATGCCAAGGGCAATCTGTACGTCACGGATCCTGTCAACAGCGTGGTTCGCAAGATCTCCACAGAAGGCCAAGTCAGCACGCTGGTCGGTCGTGCCGGGCAGCGAGGCTTTCTGGGAGGGGATCTTCCGGGCATCATTCACACGCCTATCGGCATTGCCGTGCGAGATTCAAAGCTGTACCTCGCGACACGCAATGCAGTAACGCAGGTGAACCTTCCGAAGTAGCGAAAACCCAGCCGTTTGGCAAAGACAGCAGGCGAGCGACGCTACTGCGCGCGAACCGCGCGTACGCCACACTGCGCTGCCATGGCGACTGGAAACCGCTTATGTTGGAGAGGCATTTTGTAGAACCAGAACCTTGGAACCGAACCAAGCAAAGCGGTCCCTGCAGTGCGTTATTGACCCCATAGCGATGACCAACTCCCAGAGCTGGCTTGCAACTGTTTGAAACATAAAACTCTCGGATCCATGCGCAAATCAATTGGCAGCCGGAGAGCCCGGTGTTGAAGAAATCCACGTCTACTTTTATGCGGAGCATTCATTTGTGAAAACCGAGTCACGACAAACCCCATCCGTCCGTTCCTGGCTTGTGGTCACACTGAGCCTCTCCCTTCTGGCCGTGTCCTGCGGCGGCGGTAACGGCGAAGACGCAGCCCCGCCACCTCCCGCACCTAAAGGCGTGCTCAGCATGGTAGCCGGCGCCACGCAGGGCACCGGCTACCAGGATGGTGCGGCCGCCGATGCACTGTTTGCAGCCCCTCCGGCACTCGCATTGACATCTGCCGGCGACCTGATGTTGGCGGATTCCACCAACCAGGCGGTGCGCAAATTGACCGCCTCGGGCACGGTCAGCACTGTTGCGGGCGGGCAGCCCCCACGCCCGTTCTCCTTTGCCAACCCCCCAAACTACGCCGATGGGCCGGGGCCGGCAGCACGCTTTGACAACCCATCGGCGGTGGTTGTCGATGCGACGGGCAACACGTACGTGGCGGACAACTACACCGTGCGCAAGATCGACAGCCAGGGAGTGGTCACTACGTTGGCCGGAAAACCCGGCGAATGCGGCATTGACGACGGCCCGCTGCAGGTAGCAACGCTCTGTGGTGTGGACGCACTCCGGCTGGATGGTGCGGGGAACCTCTATGTGTTGAGCGGTGGTGGCGACCGCCCCTTCCGCAAGATCACCCCGGCGGGCGTGGTCAGCACCCTGCCGCTGGAGCGCAAATGGAACCTGCCCTCCACGTTTGTCGTGGATGCATCGGGTGCACTGTTCATTGTCGCTGGCAGCACCATCCAGAAATACACACCACAAGGTGGCTTGGTTCACGTCGCCGGCTCGGCAGACGCCCGAGGAAACACGGACGGCGATGCCGCCACTGCCCGGTTTGGCAGCTTGCTCGACCTGGCACTGGATGCGTCTGGAAAACTGTACGCCCTCGACCAATACCCCCCGGCGTATGAGACGACCCAAGACCACTCGATCGCCGTGCGCCGCATTGGCGAGGACGGCACCGTCTCGACGGTCCTGCGCATTCCCGATGCGCAGACGGCCAGAAGCCTTGTCATCGATGCAAACGGCAGTTTCACCGTCAGTCTGGGCAACTTGCTGTCGGCGTGGATCCAGAAATTCCGCCTGGATGGAACGACTTCCGTTCTGGCGGGCAAGGCCACGCCGTACGATCCCAAGCCGGTGCCCGTCGATGGCCCAGGGTCGCAGGCCCGTTTCATCGCTCCTCTCGCCATGGCCTTTACCAAAGCCGGGGCGTTGTATGTGGGGGACGCGAGCAGCATCACCACCCTGCGCAAGGTGGGATCGGATGGCAGCACCAGCACCCTGCCACTCAGCTGGGACACCGTTCCGACCGAAGTGCAGAGCAGGCCGTCGTGGCGGGCGATGGCCGTCGATGGCAATGACAACCTCTACACCGCCTCCCACGCTTGGGTGCCGAACCAGCCCAGCTACGTCTACAAGATCACGCCCCAGGGCGCCATCAGGGTGCTGGCGGACCTTTCCCCCTGGTTCCCGCCTTTTGAATACGCGGGGCGTTCGTACAAGTACGGCGGCCCCGTGAACGGATTGGTCGCGGACGCAGGGGGCAACGTCTATGCAGCGGGTGTCAACGGCACCATCGTGAAGATCAACCCGCAAGGCACCGCCAGCTTGCTAGCCGGCAATGCCGGTGTGCTCGGCCATCAGGATGGGCAGGGCAGCGCTGCACGCTTCTCCGTTCTGGGCAACATGACCCTGGATGCCGATGGCAACCTGTACGTGGTCGACGGACTGCATGACGCCTTCACAGGCATCGGGCCCACCATTCGCAAGATCACGCCGGCAGGCGTCGTGAGCACCGTGGCAGGGCGCGCCGACCTTCCCGCAGGCTATGTCGATGGCCCGGCCGCCAGCGCGCAGTTGACCGTGGCGGGTTACTCCACGTTGCTGATCGCCGCGACCATCCCCTGGGGAACAGATTTTGACGGCTTCCCCTCCACATGGGGTGGCACGGCCAGCTTGGCCGCCGATGCCAAGGGCAACCTGTACCTGACCGACCCTCGCTACAGCGTGATCCGCAAGATTGCGAAAGACGGACAAGTCAGCACCGTGGTTGGCCAAGCCGGACGGAAGGGCTTCCTGGCCGGAGAGGCCCCTGGCATCATTCACACGCCGGTGGGCATCGCCGTGCGAGATTCCAAGCTGTTCTTCACCACCCGCAATGCGGTGACGCAAGTGACCTTGCCTCAGTAGCTGCGCACAGCCAGACACCGCTTTTCCGTCCAGCGGCATCGATGGCGCGGGCATGCGGGTTTTGGAGGACTGCGGGCACGCCAGACCTGCAGTACGCTGGGCAGCAGACTGCGGCGCAGCGTTTGTATTGATACCCGCCGCAAAGCCTTCACTCTCGCCTTCATGCCCACTACTGCGCCACACAACCTGCTCCCCCCAGAAATCACCGTTCTCGAACGCGGCTGGCTCTCGGCCAACAACATCCTCTTCGTCGGCCACCACGACACGGCCATCGTGGACACGGGCTATTGCAGCCATGCCGAGCAAACCGTGGAACTGGTGCGCGATGCGCTCGCAGGTCGCAGGCTGGACCGCCTGCTCAACACCCATCTGCACAGCGATCACTGCGGCGGCAATGCCGCGCTACAAAAGGCCTGGCCCGGCGTGCTCACGGCCATTCCACCCGGCCAGGCCGACCATGTGCGCCAGTGGGATGCCTATGCGCTCAGCTACACACCGACGGGCCAGGAATGCCCACCCTTTCGGGCCGACACGCTGCTCATGCCCGACTCGTGCGTACTGCTGGGCGACAAGCCCTGGCAGGTGCATGCCGCGCCGGGGCACGATCCGCATTCGGTGGTTTTGTTCGAGCCCCAGGGCCGTGTGCTGATCTCGGCCGATGCGCTGTGGGAAAACGGCTTTGGCGTGGTGTTTCCCGAGCTGGAAGGCGAAGACGCGTTCGCCCAAGTGGCCGCAACGCTGGATGTGATCGAGCAGCTATCACCCCAGGTCGTGATCCCCGGCCACGGGCCGGTGTTTGCCGATGCGCCCCGTGCCATCGATGGCGCACGCCGCCGCCTGGACGGTTTTGTGCGCAACCCGGGCAAACATGCGCTCTATGCGGCCAAGGTGCTGCTCAAGTACAAGCTTTTGGAATGGCAGCAGATCAGTCTCCAGGACCTGGCTGCCTGGGCGCAGGCCACGCCCTACTTCGGCATGCTCCGCGAGCGCCACTTTGCCGATCAGGCCGAGGTTGAATGGCTTGGCAGCCTGAGCGACGAACTGGTGCGGTCCGGTGCGGCCACCCGCCAAGGCGACATGCTGCACAACGCATAGATACAACGTCGGCCCGGACCTTGGCATCCCGGCTGACCGCAGCAATGCACCTCAGTCAGTACCGCCATGGCACGCCCTTGACCGAGCCGCTGCAGGCATCCCTCTTGGGGGACGGCACACAGCGCCTCGGCACGGCTTCAATGCTTGTGCTGCTTGTCGCACCCCGTCACATGGTTGTTGCTGCTGGACATGCACTGGTAGAACGCCTTCTTGTTGCCCGATGCGCCCTGGCAGTCCGATACGCTGTATTTGCCCTTGGCTTCACGGATCTTGGGTGCCGCCTTGTCAAAGTCCGCCTGGGCCATGTAACCGTCGCGCACGTTCTTCTGGCCCACTTCCAGCATGAGGTCGGCTTGGTAGTGGATGTTGTCCACGGCGGTGGCGCAGTTGAGCGGCACTTGCTTGCCGTCCACCGTGCCCAGGGCCTTCTTCAGCCCCTCGCCAAATTCCTGAACGTCTTTCGGAATCTTCTTGGTGCCGTCGGGGTTGAACTGGGTGGCACCCGCCGACTTGCCAGCAGAAGAGGCGCTGCCCTTGCTGCCTGCACCACCGCTGCCACTGGTGCCGTTGTTGTTCTGCAGCTTCATCGGCTCGGCATCCTGCGAGGTAGGCGGCGGCTGCGATCCGTAATGGGTTTTACCGTCGGCATCGACCCACTTGTACACCGGCTGCGCCTGCGCTGCTGCGCCCAGAACCATCGCCAGGGAGGCCATGGCCACCCAACCCAGTTTTCTCATGGCTTCCCCCTCAAAATATTGGAAAAATAGGCCCTAGCGCTTATCCGATAAGCGCTAGCAGCTCTTCTATTTATAGCAACCACCGGCCCATCAGGGCAAATCCTTGTTCACCTCTGGCAACGCCGCATCGCGCGGGCCGATCGTGCCCAGGCGGCTCTTGAGCGACTGAGGCTGGCCTGTGAGCATGGCTGCGTAGTTGGTGGTGTTGGACAGCACTTTCTTCACATAGTCACGCGTCTCGGCAAACGGCACGTTCTCGGCCCAGATGGCGGCGTCCAGCACCGGGCCGTTGCGCCAGCTGCGCGGGCGGCCGGGGCCTGCGTTGTAGGCGGCCGCGGCCATGGGCATGGAGCCCGCAAAGTCGTCCAGCGCGAGCTTGAGGTAGGCGGTGCCGATGGTGATGTTGGTGTCGCGGTCGTTGATCTGATCGGCCGTGAAACCGTTCAGACCGATCTTCTTGGCCGTCCAGCGCGCGGTGGCGGGCATCACCTGCATGAGGCCCGAGGCGCCCACGTGCGAGCGCGCATCCATGATGAAGCGGCTTTCCTGGCGGATCAGGCCGTACACGTAGGCCGGGTCCAGGCCGATGCCATTGGCACGCTCCACCACCGCGCTGCGGAAGGGGGTGGGAAAGCGCTGCGTAACGTCCACGACGCTCTTGGTGCGCTCGCTGGTGTTGATGCAGCGGTCCCACACCTCGCGCTGGCAGGCAAAGTCGGCAGCGGCCAGCAGTTCGCGGTCGGGCATGCCGCCGCTTTGGTGCAGGTTGGTGGTGTAGTTCCACTCGCGCACGCCTTCGCTGCGCAGGCCCAGCAGGATGGCGTACAGGGCGCGGTTGAGCCCCGGGTTGGCGCGAGCGGCGGCCTTTTCTTCGGCGGTGAGGGGCGCGGGCGCGGGCGGCGTGGTGATGCGCTGGCCCAGCTCTTCGAGCGCCAGCTGCTCATAGAAGCCGCGCGTTCCGGCAATGCCTTCGAGCAGTTGCCGTGCTTCGGCGCGTTCGGCATCGCTCACGCGGCCCGCCAGCAGCGAGCGCGCCTTCCAGTACACCCAGGTGCTGTCCTGGCGGCCTTCAGGGCCCATGGCGTCCACCGCCTTGCCCACGGCCTTCCACTGGCCAGCGCGCAGGGCGGCACGCACCTTCCAGCCCAGCAGGTCGTCGTTGAGGTCGCTGTCCTTGGTCACATTGGCAAAGTAGCCATGGGCGTTGCTGGCCAGCTTCTGCGCGGCGGTCTTGCCAATCACGCCCCAGGCCCAGTTGCGCTCTTCGGCAGAGAGGTGCACGCCCCATTTGTTCTCCAGCTGGTAGGCCGCGCTGTCCGGGTCGCTGGTGGCCAGCTTCAACAGCGCCAGCAGCACCAGTTCCTGCCGGGCCTTGCCAGCGGCAGTGGCGCGCGAGAGCAGGTACTTGCTGGGCGCATCGAGCACATCCTTGACCTGCGGCAGCGATTCCGGCGAGACGATTTCGACCGCCGTGCGCACCACGCGGGGGCGGTTGGCCTCCACACCCAGGCGGGCCTTGCGCCACACATCCAGGGCCGAGAGCTTCTTGTAGCCGTACAGCTCGCGCGCGGCGTGGGTGCAGCCATCGTCGGCGTCGCGGATCGCATACCAGTTGCTGCGCACGTCCTCGGCCACGGTGGCAGGCGCCGTGCCCTTGATCTGGTCGATCAGGAGGGCGTAGCAGCGCACTTCGCGGTCGTCCGACATGCGGTAGCTCGGGTGCTGCTCGGCAAACTGGCTCCAGTCGCGGCGCTGACCCAGCAGCAGCAGCCAGTCGTTGCGCAGGCGGTCTTCCTGGTAGGTGCCGGCGTAGCGCTGCATAAAGGACTGGATCTCCTGTGGCGAGGCCTCGCCAAGACGCACGCGCAGCTCCCAGTAGGCAGCCCAGGGCTCCAGCGCATGGCCGCGTGCCGCAGGCAGCAGCTGCGCGAGCTTGTTGCGGTCGCCCTTGCGGAACGCCTGCTGCATCTCCAGCAGGGTATCGTCACCACGGTTTTGCGCCATGACAAGGGGCGCGGTAGCAGCCAGCAGGGTGGCGGCCACAAGGGGTGTCAGAATCGCTCTGAGAAATTGCATGGGGGAATTATCTGATGGACAAAGCAGCCCTTCGGCGCGCATTGATAGAAGAACGCCTCAACCTGCCCGACCGCCTACAGCGGGCCGACCTGTTACAGCAGGTGATGCGCATCTGGCTGGTGAACCGGCCGGATACGGTGATCGGCGCCTACTGGCCCATCAAGGGCGAGTTCGACCCCCTGCCCGCCCTGCACCGCTGGAAGGAAGACGGCGAGCTGCTGGACGAACCCCTGCGCCGCCGCATCGGCCTGCCCGTGGTCAACAAGCAGCACAAGACCCTCACCTTCCACGCCTGGTACCCCGGCTGTCCCATGGAAGAAGACGCCTACGGCATCCCCAAGCCCAAGGACACCGAGGTCATCGTGCCCACGCTGCTGTTTGTTCCCTGCGTGGGCTACGCGCCGGGTGGCTACCGGCTGGGCTATGGCGGCGGGTTTTACGACCGCACGCTGGCCACGCTGCAGCCCAAGCCGTTCACCGTGGGTCTGGGCTTCACCCATGGCTACCTGGATGATTTCGAGCCTGAGGAGTTCGACCTGCCGCTCGATGCCATCCTGAACGACAACGGGGTGGTCTGGCCGGTCTGACCGGCCAGACCGGCTCCTCGGGGCCCGGTGATGCGCGCTGCGCATCATTCAGACCTTTTTTGGCATCGCTGGCGCATCGCGCAGCCGCTAGCATGGCGGGCTGACCTTCATTTTTCAGGTGTCCCCATGTTCAAGCTCTACATCGGCAACAAGAACTACTCCTCCTGGTCCATGCGCCCCTGGGTGCTGCTCAAGCAGGCGGGCATTGCGTTTGAAGAAGTGCGCGTGCGCTTCGACAGCTTTGACGCCGATTCGGAGTTCAAGCGTGTGATGAGCCCCGTGAGCCCCACGGGCAAGGTGCCTGCACTGGTCGATGGCGATCTGGTCGTCTGGGACACCCTGGCGATTGCCGAATACGTGGCCGAAACCCACCCCGACAAGAAGCTCTGGCCCGCGGACGCCAAGGCCCGTGCGCGCACGCGCAGCGTCTGCGCCGAGATGCACAGCGGCTTCACCGCCCTGCGCGGCAACTGCCCCATGAACATTGAGGCGAATCTGGCCGATGCCGGCGCGCTGATCTGGCGCGACAAAGCCGGCGTGCGCACCGACGTCCAGCGCCTGGTGGAGATGTGGAGTGCACTGCTGCAGGGGCACGGCGGCCCTATGCTGTTTGGCGAGTTCACCGTGGCCGACGCCTACTTTGCCCCCGTGTGCATGCGCCTGCACTCTTATGCCCTGCCCGTACCCACCCCCATCAAGGCCTATGTAGACCGCGTGCGCGCACTGCCCGGCGTGAAAGCCTGGATCGACGAAGCCCTGGCCGAGAAGGACTTTCTGGACTTCGAAGAGCCGTACCGCCTGCGCCATACCGAGGGTTGAGCATCGCCATGGCTGTCACCATCTACCTGCGCTACGTGCTCAACACCAGCAAGCTCAAGGAGTTCGAGCACTACGGCAGGCTGTGGATTCCACTGGTCGAGAAGTTCGGCGGCCAGCACCACGGCTACTTCATGCCAAGCGAGGGCGCCAACAACATCGCGCTGGCGCTGTTCACGTTTGAGAGCCTCGCGGCCTACGAGGTGTACCGCCAGCAGTCGATGCAGGACGCGGAGTGCCAGGCAGCGTTCCGCTACGCCGAGGAGACGGGGTGCATCGCGAGCTACGAGCGGAGTTTTTTCAGGCCGGTGTTCAACTAAGACTTCAGGTCGGGTCAGTAGGAAGCCCAGCGCGAGGACTCTGTCTATTCGCGCACGATCAGCTTGCCTTCATCGTCATATTCGTTAGCCCAGCCAATGTGAATCGCCATCTGGCCCAATCCCACCAGCGCGACAATGGCTGCGATCGCGAATAGAAATGCGCGGCCATCGTAGACAGCTTCGTATGGATAGAGGATCCGCTCCTTGTCGGCGATCTGGAACACGCGCGCACCATCGTGCCAAACAGTGAGTTGCGCTTGACGCGCCTCCATCCTGCCCAATTGTTCGATAGGGCAACTGCCCGACTTTCCCCTCTTGCAGGAAACCTCCGAGCCCGAGGCAGTCTGAAAGACGGCCTCCTGAACCACTGGCCCCGGGTGCTTCACCCTAACTGTCGCGCTCTCTGCCGTAAGCGTTTCAAATGGAGGAGCGTACGGCCAAAGAGCGGCTCCCATCAGCAAAGCCGACAAGGCAAAGGTGAAAACCGTCACACGTTTTTTCATAGCTCGCACTCCTTTCATTGCACGTCCATCACCTCACAGACAGAACGCTGATCAGTTCGTCCAGACCTCCAACAACGAGCTATCGGAACTGCTTGCGCAAGAACGCCTTGTGCCGCGCAATGTGCGCCAACTGCGCCGGGGCAATGGTGCCGCCCAGGTCTTCCTCCTCCGCGTTCAGCACTTGGTTGGCATAGGCCAGCGCACGCGCTACCACCTCTTCGTCGCTCACACCCTGCTGCGCAGCCAGATCCAGCGCCACGCGCTTCATGGCGCGCTGTGACAGCATCCACATGGCGCCGAAGGCGTCCCACGCGGCCATCGCTTCCTTGAACTTGTCGCGGTCGGCAAGGATTTCGTTGAGCGGCTTGGCTAGGATCTCTTGCAGGTCGTCCACCTTGGCCTTGAGGGCTTCGAACTGTGCCTCGCGCCGCAGGGCTTCTGCGGCGGCGTTGGCCGCTGCGTCGGGCGCCGTGGGCACGGGCACGCTGCCGTCGGGGTTGAGCTGGGCAATGGTGAGTTCGGACGATAGGGACATGGTGGGCTGGAATATACGGCCGAGTGCTCGTCCTAAACTACACCGATGCAAATCTACATGGTGGGCGGCGCGGTCCGCGACAAGCTGCTGGGCCGGCCGGTGAATGACCACGACTGGGTGGTGGTGGGTGCCACGCCCGAGCAGATGCTGGAGCTGGGCTACCTGCCAGTGGGCCGAGACTTCCCGGTGTTTTTGCACCCCGAGACACGCGAGGAATACGCGCTGGCCCGCACCGAGCGCAAGAGCGGGCGCGGCTACCGGGGCTTTGTGGTGGAAAGCTCGCCCGACGTGACGCTGGAAGAAGACCTTTCCCGCCGCGACCTCACTATCAATGCAATAGCTACTTGCGCTTATGGGACAAGCGCTGGAGGCATTTTTGACCCATATTCTGGCGCCAAAGACATCGAGGCGCGGGTGCTGCGCCATGTGACGGACGCGTTTCGCGAAGACCCGGTGCGCATCCTGCGCGTGGCGCGGTTTGCGGCGCGGTTCACCGACTTCACGGTGGCGCCCGAGACGATGCAACTGATGCGCGAGATGGTGGCGCATGGCGAGGTGGACCACTTGGTGGCCGAGCGCGTGTGGCAGGAGCTGGCGCGGGGGCTGATGGAAGAAAAGCCTTCGCGAATGTTCGAGGTGCTGCGCGAGTGCGGCGCGCTGCAGGTGCTGTTGCCCGAAGTGGCGCGCCTGTGGGGCGTGCCCCAGCGGGCCGAGTACCACCCCGAGGTGGACACGGGCGTGCACCTGATGATGGTGCTGGACATGGCGGCCCGGCTGCAGGCGCCACTCCCCGTGCGGTTTGCCTGCCTGGTGCATGACCTGGGCAAGGGCACCACGGCCGCCGATATGCTGCCGCGCCACATCGGGCATGAGGAGCGCAGTGCGGAGCTGCTGAAAGACGTGGCCGAGCGCCTGCGCGTGCCCGTGGACTGCCGCGAGACGGCCGATGTGGTGGCCCGCGAGCACGGCCACATCCACCGCAGCGGCGACCTCTCGGCCGCCGCGCTGGTGCGCCTGCTGGAGCGCTGCGACGCCATCCGCAAGCCCGAGCGGTTCGCCGACATCCTGTTGGCCTGCGAATGCGATGCGCGCGGACGGCTAGGGTTTGAAGAATCCGCCTACCCGCAGCGCCAGCGGCTGGCGGCTGTGCTGGCGGCCGTGCAGTCGGTGGTCACGCGCGACATTGCAGCGCAGGCAGCTGCCAAGGGCGTGGCTGGGCCGCAGGTGGGTGCGTTGATCCACCAGGCGCGGGTGGAAGCGGTGGCGCAGTGGCTGCAGCCCCGCAGCGACGTTGCCTGACCCCGCACGCGACCGCCCAAGACGCGGACAGCCCCTCCTACAATCCGCGTCCGCCTGTATTCCATCCGGGGTACAGCCTTGCAAGAACCTGGTGCAGTTTCGCGCCCGCACAGCCATCCCAACGTCTCCATGACCACTGTTCACATCCGCCTTGCCACCCCGGCCGACGCTGACACCGTCGCGCCGCTGTTTGATGCCTACCGGCAGTTCTACGAGCAGGCGCCAGACCTGGCCGGAGCGAAGGCCTTCATCGCGGAGCGGTTAGAGCGTGAAGAGTCGGTGATCCTGCTGGCGCTGGATGCGTCGCAAACGGCGGTAGGCTTTTGCCAGCTCTACCCCACGTTCTGCTCGGTGGAGGCCGCCCCTATCTACACGCTGTACGACCTGTTCGTGGCCCCCGCCGCCCGCAAGACAGGCGCCGGGCGCAGCTTGCTGATGGCAGCAGAAGCCACGGCCCGCACCCATGGAAAGGTGCGCATGGACCTGACCACAGCACACACCAACACCACCGCGCAGTCCCTCTACGAATCGCTGGGCTGGACGCTGGACACGGTTTTCCGCGCCTACAACAAACGCGTCAGCGCCTGAACCACCAGGGCGCTTGGCACACTTGCCGCGCCCCCTCACCAACGCAGCAGGCGCGGCCCCAGCACCGCCCCCAGCGCAGTCGGGATGGCCATGCCCGCCACATACCAGACAGCCAGGAAGGGCGTGGCCATTTCGGGGCAATGCAGGGCGTACACCAAGGCGCCCAGCGCACCCGCCAGCAAACCAGCGCCCGCACCCGTCCACGCCAGGCGCGTGGGGGCAGCGCCCTTGAGGGCCCAAAAGCCTGCAACAAATGCCGGCACCGACAGCGCCGCGATATTGAACGGGCAGGTGCGCCAGGTGCTGCCCAGGATGAGCGGCATGCGCTCTGCGGCGGACACCTGCGACAACGCCCACAAGGCCATGGCCCACAGCACCAGCGGCGGTACGGCCAGCCACAGGGCTGCGTGGCCCAGCGCCATGCCAGGGCGGGCCATGCGGCGCAGCAGCGCCAGCCCGGCAGCAGCGAGCGCGGCGGCAAACACCAGCTTGCCCCAGAACATGGGCAGCGCCATGGTGGCCAGCAGATCTGGGCGCAGACCGAACAGGGACAGCATCAGCACCCCGGCGCCGGCAATGCCCGCCAGTGCGGCCACCACAAAGCGCTGCTCTATCGCGTTGCGCTGCACCGGCCGGTCATCGGTGGCCAGCAGGTGGATCAATTCATCGGTTTTCATGCCATTCCCCTGATCTTGGCGGCCAGGGCCTTGAGCCCCCGGTGCACGCCGACTTTGACAGCCGACTCCGACAGCCCCGTGAGGCGCGCCGTCTCGACCACCGACAAACCTTCCAATTTCACATACTCAATCGGCAGCCGTTGCTTGTCTGGCAGCGTGCGCAGCAACTGCCCCAGGTCCCGCCGGGCTTCGGCGGCCTCGCTGTCGCTGCGGGCAAACAACTCGTCGGCATCGTCCAGCGGGTCGTTGCGCCCCTCTTTGACGGCATGCGAGCGCAACCAGTCGATGAGCTTGTAGCGCGCAATCGCGTGCACCCAGGCCGTCACCGGCATCTCGGGCCGGTAGGTGTGGCGCTGGTTGTGCACCGCCAGCAGCGTCTCCTGCACCAGGTCTTCCACCTCATCGAGCCGCTGCGCGAGGCGGCGGCGCAAAAAGGCGCGCAGGTGGGCGCTCAGCTCTTTCAAAAAGCGCTGGTAGGCGGCTGCGTCGGCATCCAGCCCCTGCATCAACAAGCCGCGCAGGCGTTCTTCCACACTCTCCATGGTGTCTCCCTGCAAGAAATTCGTATGCCGGAGCCATTGGGTTACAGGCATCGCAAAAAAATGTTTCGCCATGCCGCTCCGAAATTTTTCGTACAGCGCTGTAACCCGCAAGTTGCGCTGCGCGAATTACAACGCAGATCGGGCAGTTCAACGCGGCCTCTCGCTGCACCCCGATCGGATTCAACCCTGACCCAACCCTCGGAGAACCGTACCATGACCACTCGCACCCTCAGCCTCGGCGCCCTTGCCCTTGTAGCCCTGACCTCTGGCGCCGCCATGGCCCAAACCACCTCCGCCCCCATGGACGGCGCCAAACCCGCCATGGAGAAGTGCTACGGCGTCTCGATGGCTGGCAAGAACGACTGCGCCGCCGGCCCCGGTACCACCTGTGCGGGCTCCGCCAAGGTGGACTACCAGGGCAACGCCTGGAAGTTTGTGCCCGCAGGCACCTGCGCCACCATCAAGACGCCCAAGGGCATGGGCTCGCTCACCCCCATCAAGGCCTGACCGATGGCCCTGTGCCCTCTCACCGCTGGCCTGGGCCTCAAGCCCCAGCACTATGACGAGGCGCTGCACTGCACCGCCACGGGTCTGTGGTGGGAGGTGCACCCCGAAAACTATCTGGCCGAGGGTGGCCCCCGCCTGGCCTGGCTGGAGGCCATCCGCGCGCGCCACCCCGTGGCGCTGCACGGCGTATCGCTGTCGCTTGCTGCCGATACTCCGCCCGACGCGGCACACCTGGCGCGACTGGCAGCCCTTGCAAGGCGGGTGGAGCCAGTCATCATCTCGGAGCACTTGGCATGGTCCAAGTGGCGCGGGCAGTACCTGCCCGACCTGCTGCCGTTTCCGCGCACGCAGGCCGCCTTGCACCGCATCGTAGACAACATCGCCCGAACGCAGGATGCGCTGCAGCGCCCCATCGCCATCGAGAACCCCACGCACTACCTGCACATCGACGGCCACGACTGGCTTGAGACCGAATTTCTGACCGAGCTGGTGCAGCGGACTGGCTGCGCCCTGCTGCTGGACGTGAACAACGTGTACGTCAGTGCCAACAACCTGGGCTTTGACGCGCAGACCTACCTCAACGCCTTTCCCCTGCACGCCGTGGCCGAAATCCACCTGGCGGGCCACCATGCCGACCCGGTGCATGGCGATGCCCTGCTGATCGACAGCCACGACGCGTCCATCGCCCCGGCGGTGTGGGCGCTGTACGGGCAGGTGATCGCGCGCACAGGCCCCATGCCCACCCTCATCGAACGCGACGACAATCTGCCCGCCTTCAGCGAACTGCTGGCCGAGCGCGACAAGGCCCACAACGCGCTCACAGCGGCGCAGCCCGAGGAGGCAGCATGCAGCTGAGCGCATTCCAGGACGGCTTCTCTGCCGCGTTGCTCGGCCATGCCGAGCACTCACCGTGGCTGTCTGCGCTGGAATCCCAGCCCGGCTTTGCCGTGTACCGCAACACCGTGCTCAAGGGCTGCATTGATGCCCTGCAGGCCAGCTACCCCACGGTGTGCCAGCTGGTGGGCGAAGAATGGTTTCGCGCCGCCGCCGCGGTGTATGCCCGCGCGCAGCCGCCAGCTGACGGACTGCTGATGGACTACGGCGCGGAGTTTGCTGACTTTCTGGCCGGTTTTGCACCAGCGGCCGAGCTGCCTTATCTGCCGGCCGTGGCGCGCCTGGACCGCGGCTGGACCGAATGCCATCTGGCGGCAGACGCCACCGCTGTGGACCGCAACTGGCTGGCACAGCAGGCGCCCGATACATTGCCCCTGGTGCAACTGCGCCCCCACCCCGCCGCACGCTGGGCCTGGTGCGACGAGCATCCCGCCTACGCGTTGTGGCAGAGCCACCGCGAAGGTCTGCTCCCCACAGAGCCGCTGGACTGGACCGGCGATGGGGCCTTGCTCACCCGGCCCCACGCACCCGTGACGTGGCGCCCACTGTCGCGCGCCGGAGTGGCCTTTTTGGACGCCTGCGCCCAAGGCCAGACGCTGGAGGCCGCCGCCACTTCAGCCCTTGCGGCCGAGCCCACCGCAGACTTTGCGGCCCTGATGGGCTCCTTGCTGGACGCAGGCGCATTGATACCCACCGACCCACACCAATTCACACCGAGGCCAAGGAGCCCCTGATGACCACCAGCACACATTTCCCCACTGCACCCGCCAAAGGCCAGCGCAAGCTGTTGGTGCGCCTGGCCGATGCAGCCACCTCGCTCACCCCGCACAGCCTGTTGGCGATGGTCAACCGCGTGGCAATTGCAGGCATCTTCTGGCTTTCAGCGCGCACCAAAGTCGATGGGTGGTTCACCATCTCCGACAGCGCCTATGCGCTGTTCCGCGACGAGTACAAGCTGCCCCTGCTGCCACCCGAGCTGGCGGCGCAGATGGCCACCGTGGCAGAGCATCTGTTCCCTGTTCTTCTGGTGCTGGGCCTGCTCACGCGCCTGTCGGCCCTGGCCTTGCTGGGCATGACGCTGGTCATCCAGGTGTTCGTGTACCCCGATGCCTGGCCCACGCACCTGTCATGGGCGGGGCTGATGCTGTACCTGGTGGGGCGCGGCGCAGGCAACGTGTCACTGGACCGGGCACTCGGAATTCGTTGAGGCGCCTGTCTTTTTTAAACTGCCGCTGTTCGCACCCAGCGCACGATGTCCGCAGCCCCCAGCGCGCCCGAAACGCGCGCCACCTCGCGCCCCTGCTGGAACAAAATCATGGTCGGAATGCTGCGGATGGCATAACGCGCCGCGATGGCCTGGTGGTCTTCGGTGTTGAGCTTGGCCAGGCGCACACGCGGCTCCAGCTCGCGGGCGGCCTGCGCAAAGGCCGGGGCCATCTGGCGGCAAGGCCCGCACCAGGGCGCCCAGAAGTCCACCAGCACGGGGATGTGGCTGCGCACCACATGCTTGTCAAAACTGGTGGCATCCAGCTCCAGCGGCGCCCCCGCGAAAAGGCGCTGATGGCACTTTCCGCAATCGGGCGCGTTGCCCAGGTCGGCGCGCTGCACGCGGTTGGTGGTGTGGCAATGGGGGCAGACGATGTGCAGGGATTCGGTCATGGTGCGGCAATCGGTGTGAGCAAAAAGCGGGCCTCTTAGAACCTGCTCAAGATCTTTTCGGGGATCGCAACAGGTTCTTACACATGGCGGCACAAGCCGGGCGTTTCAAGAGTGGGCTTGGCAGTCCTGGGGTCTTGATGTTGCACCCCGTCGCACACCTTGCGCGCGTTTACCAGCGCTGAAACACCCTTTCACCCGGGTCAGCTTCACCGCGTCTGATAAGGTTTCGCCCATGCAGCTGCTCCCCCTACTGACAACTGCCCATGCGCTTTTTCTGGACTTTGACGGCACGCTCACCGAGCTGGCGCCGCGCCCCGAGGCGGTGCGCATCGCTTCCGGGCTGGTCCCCACGCTGTCATCGCTGTACACCCATCTGGACGGCGCGCTGGCCATCGTGACCGGGCGGCCTGAGGCCGACATCGACGGATTTCTGGCCCCGCTGCACCTGCCGCTGGCCAGCGAGCATGGTGCCCAATACCGACTGACCGACACATCCCACCCTGCCGTTCTGCCGCCAGACCTGGAGAAGGTTCTACGGGCTGCGTACGACCTGGCGGCACACTATCCGGGGTTGCTGGTAGAGCCCAAGCGCGCGAGCGTGGCCCTGCACTACCGCCAGGCCCCCCATCTGCAAGGGTTGTGTCACGACACCCTCGTGCGCGCCATGCAGCAGGTGGAGGGTGTGGAACTGCTGCGCGGTAAATGCGTCTTTGAAGTGAAGCCCCGGGGCGTCCACAAAGGCCAGGCCATTCTCGATTTCATGACACAGACCCCCTTTGCCGGGCGCACCCCAGTCTTTGTGGGAGATGACGTCACCGATGAGGCTGGCTTTGCCGCCGTTCAGGCACTGGGCGGCTGGGGCATCAAGGTGGGCGAAGGGCCGACCATGGCACAACACCGCTGCATGACATCCGCCGCCTTGCGCGGCTGGCTGTCTTCTGCACGCACGACCTTGGAGCGCGAACGATGAACACGGCAGCCAACGATCCCCAAGCGGGCTCACTCAACCTCGGGATGATCGGCAACTGCGCCATCAGCGCACTGATCGACAACCACGCCCGCATGGTGTGGTGCTGCCTGCCCCGTTTTGATGGCGACCCGGTGTTCAACGCCCTGCTGCAGCCCGGCGACGAAGGCAGCCACTTCGCGATCGAACTGGAAGACCTGGCATCGGCCCACCAGTGGTACGAGGCGAACACCGCCATCCTGCGCACGCAGCTGTTTGACAAGGCGGGCCACGGCATCGAGATCACCGATTTTGCGCCGCGCTTTTACAGCCGCTCGCGCTACTTTCGCCCCATGACGCTGGTGCGCCGGGTGCGCCCCATCCAGGGTGCGCCGCGCATCCGTGTGGCGCTCAAGGTGCGCTACGACTGGGGCCAGACTACCCCCGAAATCACACGCGGCAGCAACCACATCCGCTACGTGGGCGAGAGCATGACGCTGCGCCTGTCCACCGATGCGCCGGTGTCGCATGTGCTGTCGGGCCAGGCCTTTGTGCTCACACGCGAACACAACTTTCTGCTGGGGGCGGACGAGACGCTGGTGGAGGGCATCGCCGACACCGCGCGCCTGTTTGAGCAGGAGACCACCTCCTACTGGCGCAGCTGGACCCGCGCTCTGGCCGTGCCGCTGGAGTGGCAGGAGGCCGTGATCCGCGCGGCCATCACGCTCAAGCTTTCGCTGTACGAAGACACCGGCGCCATCGTGGCCGCCATGACCACCAGCATCCCCGAGTCCGCCCACAGCGGCCGCAATTGGGACTACCGCTACTGCTGGCTGCGCGATGCGTTCTTCGTGGTGCGCGCGCTCAACAGCATCTCCGAAGTGGGCACCATGGAGGACTACCTGCGCTGGCTCAGCAACGTGGTGGTGGAAGGCGGAGATGGCCACATCCAGCCGCTGTACGGTATTGGCCTGGAGCAAGAACTGCCCGAGAGCCTTGTGCCGCAGCTGGCGGGCTACCGGGGCATGGGCCCGGTGCGCGTGGGCAACCAAGCGGCCGAGCATTTTCAGCACGATGTGTACGGCAACATCGTGCTGGGCGCAGCCCAGGCGTTCCACGACCACCGCCTGCTGCACCGTGCGGGCCTGGCCGAGTTCACGCGGCTGGAACAGGTGGGCGAGAACGCGGTGCGTGTGTATGGCCAGCCCGACGCCGGCATGTGGGAGCTGCGCACGCGCGCCAGGGTGCACACCTCGTCCGCGCTGATGAGCTGGGCCGCCTGCGACCGCCTGGCCAAGATCGCCGCCACCCTGCAGCTGGCCGACCGTACCAGCCACTGGCAGCAGCATGGCGACCGCATGCGCGCCGAGATCCTCGACAAATCCTGGTGCGAAGCGCGCCAGGCGTTCGCCGAGAGTTTTGGCGGCCATGAACTCGATGCGAGCGTGCTGCTGATGGCCGAGGTGGGCCTGATCGACCCCAAGGACCCACGCTTTGTGAGCACCGTGGAGGCCATGGAAAAGAGCCTGTGCGATGGCCCCTACATGCGCCGCTACGAGGCGGCCGACGACTTCGGCAAGCCCGAGACGGCCTTCAACATCTGCACCTTCTGGCGCATCGACGCGCTGGCGCGCATTGGCCGCAAGGCCGAGGCCCGCGCCATCTTCGAGACCATGCTGGCCGCCCGCAATCCGCTGGGCCTGCTGTCCGAAGACACACACCCCGAGACCCAGGAAATGTGGGGCAACTTTCCGCAGACCTACTCCATGGTGGGCGTCATCAACGCCGCCGTGCGCCTGTCGGCCCCCTGGGACAGCGTGATTTGAGGCACTGTCCGACAGCGGCCCGGGGCGATCCACAACGATGATCAGCCCATGAGCCGTCTTGTTGTCATCTCCAACCGCCTTGCAGACCCTCGAAAACCCGCCGCCGGCGGCCTGGCCGTCGCCCTGGGCGAAGCCCTGAACCAGACCGGGGGCCTCTGGTTCGGCTGGAGCGGCACTGTGGTCGAAGGCGGCACACCCGGCGAGGGCGAACTGCACACCCGGCAGGCAGGTGCCGTCACCCTGGCCACCGTGGACCTGTGCCGCGAAGACCACGACAGCTACTACCATGGCTACAGCAACAGCGTGCTCTGGCCGGTGTTCCATTACCGCCTGGACCTGGCCGACTTCAACGCCAGCTACATCGCGGGCTACCGCCGCGTGAACCAGATGTTTGCGCGCAAGCTGCTGCCACTGCTGCGCGACGACGACGTGATCTGGGTGCACGACTACCACCTGATCCCGCTGGCGGCCGAGCTGCGGGCCATGGGCTGCAAGCAGCGCATCGGGTTCTTTCTGCACATTCCCATGCCGCCGCCGCTCATCATGGCGGCCATCCCGCAGCACGAATGGCTGATGCGCTCGCTGTTTGCCTACGACCTGGTGGGTCTGCAGAGCGAGGCCGACGTGTCGCATTTCACGCGCTATGTGCGCAACGAAGGCAGCGCGGAAGAGGTGGACGAAAAGCGCGTGCGCGCCTTTGGAGCCACCGTGGTGGTGCAGTCCTTTCCCATCGGCATCGACGTGGACGAATTCACACGCCTCACGCACGCGCCCGACGCGGTGGAAACCTACGAGAACATGCGCGACGAGTATTCACGCAGGCGCCTGCTGCTGGGCATTGACCGGCTCGACTACTCCAAGGGCATTCCGCAACGTGTGCGGGCCTTTCGCGAACTGCTGGACCGCTACCCGGAAAACCGCGACAGCGCCACGCTCATCATGATCGCCTCGCCCACGCGCGACGACGTCAACGCCTATGCCGACCTGCGCCAGGAGCTGGAAGGTCTGTGTGGCGCCGTCAACGGCGACTATGGCGAACTGGACTGGATGCCCGTGCGCTACATCCACCGCATGGTGGCCCGCAAGCGGGTTCCGGGCCTGTGCCGCGCCGCCGCCGTGGGGCTGGTCACGCCACTGCGCGACGGCATGAACCTGGTGGCCAAGGAGTACGTGGTGGCGCAAGACCCGGACGACCCGGGCGTGCTGGTGTTGTCACGCTTTGCCGGTGCGGCCGAGCAGCTGAAAGAAGCGCTGCTGGTGAACCCCTACGACACCCAAGGCATGGCCGACAGCATCCAGCAGGCATTGCAGATGCCGCTGGTGGAGCGGCAGGCGCGCCATCAAAAGCTGATGGCCCGTATACGCCAGCACGACGTGCACTGGTGGCGCAAGGCGTTTCTGGACGCATTGCAGGCGGCGGGGTAGCCGCCCAGCTGCGGCCCGTTACAACAGCTTGGTGATCAGGCTGACCACGAAGCTCAGCAGCAGCGTGGACGCCAGCGGCACATCCCAGTCGCGCCCCAGCCAGCGGAACCGGAAGTCCCCCGGCAGGCGCCCAAAGCCCAGGCGGCGCAGCAGCGGTGTGAGCCAGCTGATGAACATCAGGGCCAGGAGAATGACGAGGAGCCAGCGGAACATGGTGCGCCGAGTGTAGGCGCCACCGCATTCGGCTACGCCGTGGCCCGGTCGACCCGGTCAGCCAGCAGGGCCAGCGCCTGGGCATGCAACTGCGGCGTGGCAGCCGCCACCACGCGCCCATCCGATGCCACCGTGAGCGCGCGGCCCTGCCAGTCGGTAATGCGCCCGCCCGCGCCCTCCACCAGGCAGACCAGCGAGAGGTAGTCGTACGGCTGCAGCCCCGCCTCCACCACCAGGTCCACATGCCCGCCCGCCAGTTGGGCATAGGCATAGCAGTCGCCACCAAACCGCCGCAGCGCGCACTGGCGGCTCAGCGCATCAAAACACTGCCAGTCGGCCGCACCAAAGGCATCCGGCGATGTGGTGTAGATGCGGGCCTGCGCCAGTTGTTCACACCCGCTGGCCCGCACAGGCTGGCCATTGCACTGCGTCAGCTGGCCTGCCAGCCCCGTCCAGCGCTCACCCAGCACCGGCAAATCCATGAGCCCCAGCACGGGCTGGCCCTGGTGCAGCAGTGCCACCAGCGTGCCCCACAGCGGCGATCCGGTGATGAAGCTCTTGGTGCCGTCGATGGGGTCGATCACCCACACGTACTCGGCGTCCAGCCGCTCGCGGCCATGCTCCTCGCCCAGGATGCCGTGCGTGGGCGCCTGCGCCTGCAGCACCGCGCGCATCGCGGCCTCGGCCTCGCGGTCGGCAATGGTGACCGGACTCTCGTCCGATTTGGTCAGCACATCCAGCGGGGTGCGGAAGTACCGCAGCGAGTGCACACGGGCCGCATCGGCCAGGGCGTGCGCCAGGGCCAGGAAGGGGGAAACGGGGGTGGGCAAAGTGTTCATGAGAATGGTCAAGGGAAGAGCTCCGGGCAGCGGTTGGGCAATGAAGAAGGGCCTACCGCTCGGCATGAACGGGTTGGCATATTTAGTGCTTGTGTATTTTCATGCAAAAACAATAATTTGCACAAGTGCAATAAAACGCACAACTTTGGTGAACAAACCCCCTGGCCTGCGGTGACCCCGCACTGTTTTTTGGCAACGCACCGTTCTGGAGAAATTCATGCGCACACGCTCCTCCCTCTTTGCCGCCCTGCGCCTGCTGCCCGTGCTGGGCGCCTTGGCCTGCGGGCTGACCGCCGCCCAGGCGGGCACCGTCACGGCCTACACCGCGCTCGAAGAAGACGAGATCAAGGAATACCTGGCCGCCGCCAAAAAGGACTTGCCCGATGTGGATGTCAAAGTGCTGCGCCTGTCCACGGGCGACCTGGGCGCGCGCATCCTGGCCGAAGCTGCCAACCCGCAGCACGACGTGATCTGGGGCTGGGCGCTGACCAACACGCTGGACCCGCGCATCACCGCCCTGCTGGAGCCCTACAGCCCCAAGGGCAGCGACAAGTTGGCCGCCAAGGACAAGGCCGCCGATGGCAAATGGTTCACCACCACCGGCTACATGGCCGCGTTCTGCGTGAACACCGAGGTGCTCAAGGCCAAGAAGCTGCCCATGCCCACGTCGTGGAAGGACCTCACCAACCCCATCTACAAGGGCGAGGTCGTCATGCCCAACCCGGTGTCCTCGGGCACAGGCTACCTGCAGATCGCCGCGCTGATCCAGTCGCGCGGCAATGACGAGGGCTGGAAGCTCATCAAGGCCATGGACGGCAACGTGGCGCAGTACATCAAGTCGGGCTCGCGCCCCTGCAAGGCCGCGCGGGCGGGTGAGTTTGCAATTGGCACCTCGCTGGCGTTTGCGGCCATGCAGTCGGTGGACGAGGGCTACCCGGTCAAGATGGTGATCCCCACCGACGGCGCGGGCTATGAGCTGGAAGCCTCGGGCCTGATGGCCAGCTCCAAGAACAAGGCCGACGCCAAGCGCTTTCTGGACTGGACGCTGTCGCCCGGTGCGGCGCAGCTCTACACCAAGTACAAGGAAATCGTCACCGTGCCCGGCGTGCCGCAATCCAAGGCGGCTGCAGCGGCAGGCCTGCCCGCCGACCTCTCCAAGGTGCTCTACCCCATGGACTTCGCCAAGTCCGCCAAGGAACGCGACGCGATCCTGAGCGCCTGGCAAAAGACCATCGGCCGCTGAACCGCTGCACTGAACCGCACTCCCCGAGGACCACACACCATGTCCCTGCAGATCACCGACCTGCACAAGAGCTTTGACGGCCAGGTCGCGCTCGAACGCATCCACCTCGCGGTGGGCGCCTCGGAGTTCGTGTGCCTGCTCGGCCCCAGCGGATGCGGCAAGACCACGCTGCTGCGCATCATCGCGGGGCTGCTGCCTGCCGATGGCGGCCGCATCACGCTGGGCGGCCGTGACCTGGCCACGCTGCCGGCGCGCGACCGGGGCTTTGGCATCGTGTTTCAGTCGTACTCGCTGTTCCCGCACATGACGGTGGCGCAGAACGTGGGCTACGGCCTGGCCATCCGCCGCACGCCGGCCGATGTGGTGCAGGCGCGCACGGCCGAGCTGCTGGACATGGTGAAGCTGGCAGACTTTGGCGCGCGCTACCCGGCGCAGCTGTCGGGCGGCCAGCAGCAGCGCGTGGCAATTGCGCGGGCACTGGCGGTGAACCCTTCGCTGCTGCTGCTCGACGAGCCCCTGTCGGCGCTGGATGCCCGCGTGCGCGCCGACCTGCGCCATGAGCTGCGCGAGGTGCAGCGCCGCCTGGGCATTCCCACCATCATGGTCACGCACGACCAGGAAGAAGCCCTGGCCATGGCCGACCGCATCGTCTGCATGCAGGGCGGGCGCATTGCACAGGCGGGCTCGCCGCGCGAGCTGTACCTGGCACCGCGCACCCGCTTCGTGGCCAACTTCATGGGGCACAGCAACCTGCTGCCGCCCGCCCAGGCCCGGCTGCTGCAGCCCGCCCTGGGCGGTACCCCCGAAGGCATGGCGCCCGAATCGGCCCTGCTGTGCATCCGCCCCGAACGCCTGCAGCTGCAAGCCAGCGCACAGGGCGCGGGCCGCGTCATCAGCACCACCTTCCTCGGCAGCATCCAGCGGGTGCAGCTGCGCTGGAACGACCTGGACCTGCTGGCCGAATCCAGCAGCGCCAGCACCTGGGAGGCTGGCCAGAACGTGGACATCTCGGTGAGCGCGAAGGACTGCGCCTGGGTGCACGCATGAGCACCACCGCAGCCCCCCACCTGCCGCCCATGCATGCCAGCGAGCGCTGGCTGCTGCGCGCCTGCCTGCTTCTGCCGCTGGCCGCGCTGGTGCTTTTCTTTGGCGTGCCCATGCTGGCCATTGCCTGGCGCAGCCTGGTGCAGGACACGGGCGGTATCGGCTGGGGCAACTACGCCGCGCTGCTCGACACCCCCGGCGTGTGGCGTGCCCTGGCCAACAGCCTGCTGCTGGGCGCGGTGACCACGGCCGTCACGCTGGTACTCGCCTTTGTGGTGGCGTTTGGCCTGGAGCGCACCTGCATGCCGGGCCGCCGCTTTGTGGCCGGTGCGCTGGCCCTGCCCATGCTGGCGCCCTCGCTGGTGCTGGGGCTGGGCCTGATCTTCCTGCTGGGGCGCAACGGCATTGTGGGCAAGATGCTGGGCGTGCGGCCCGAAATCTACGGCTTTTGGGGCCTGCTGATTGCGGACGTTCTCTATGCGCTGCCGCAGGCCGTGCTCATCGTGCGCACCGCGCTGCGCCAGGGCGATGCCCGGCAGTACGACGCCGCCGAAGTGTTGGGCGCCACCCCGTGGCGACAGTTTTGCGACATCACGCTGCCGCAGGCCCGCTACGGACTGCTGAGCGCGGGGTTTGTGGTGTTCACCATCACTATCACCGACTTTGGCAACGCCGTGGTCATTGGCGGCAATTTTGCCGTGCTGGCCACCGAGATCTACAACCAGGTCAGCGGGCAGATGAAGTTTGGCATGGGCGCGGTGGTGGGCATGCTGCTGCTTGCGCCCGCCGCGTTGTCGGTGTTCATCGAACGCATGGCCGCACAGCGTGCCGGGGCAGGGGCCGAATCGGCCCTGCCGCCCACACCCAGCCGCAGCCCAGGGCGCGATGCCGCGTTCTTCATCGCCTGCATGGGCATTGCGGGCAGCATCGTGGCCCTGGTGCTCACGGTGGTGGTGGCCAGCTTCATTCGGCTGTGGCCCTACCGGCTGGACCTCACACTCAAGCACTACGACATCACCATTGCGGGGGGCTATGCGCCGCTATGGACCTCGGTCTGGGTGTCGGCCCTGGCCGCCAGCGTGGGCACGGCGATGCTGTTTGTGCTGTGCTTTGGCATCCGCCGCCTGCCGGGGCGGCTGGCGCAGGCAGCCACGGCGCTGTCGGCGCTGCCCGTGGGCGTGCCCGGGCTGGTCCTGGGGCTGGCCTATGTGTTCACCTTCAACACTGCCACCTGGCCCTGGGGCATGCTGTATGGCACGGCCATTTTGCTGGCGCTGTGCAACTACTACCACTACCACACGCAGGGCTTCATGACCATGATGACTGGCATGCGCAATGTGCCCACCACGCTGGAAGACGCCACCACCGTGCTGGGCGGCAGCACCGCCCGCGTGCTGCGCGATGTGTACCTGCCCGCGCTGCTGCCCACGCTGCTGGCAGTGCTGGTGTTCTTGTTCATGCGCTCCATGGTCACGCTGTCGGCGGTCATCTTCCTCATCACGCCCTCGCTGCCCATGGGGGCGGTGACGGTGATGCGGCTGGATGAAGCGGGACTGACCTCGCAGGCGGCAGCGTTCTCTACCTGCATCATGGCGGTGGTGGGGTCGCTGGCGCTGCTGCTGCACTTGGGCACGCAGCGCCGAAAACCAGGTTCCAAGCCCGCCTAACATCGCCACCATGCTGCAAGAAGAACGTTTCCTCCGCATCCGCACCCTGCTGTCCACGCTCTCGCGCGTGAGCACGGAGCGCATTGCGCAAGACCTGGATGTGTCGCGCGAGACCGTGCGCCGCGACATCCTGGCCCTGGAGTCGCAGGGCATTCTGCGGCGCGTGCACGGCGGCGTGGTGGCCCAGGGGCCGGAGCCCGAACCCCCGCTGGCCGTGCGCCAGGCGGTGCGTGCGCGCGAAAAGCGCGCCATCGCCCGCGCCGCCCTGCAGCTCCTGCAGCCGGGGCAAACGCTGTTCATTGATGCGGGCAGCACCACTACCCTGCTGGCCGAAGCGTTGTCCAGCCTGTCGGGCCTGACCATCATTACCAACGGGCTGAACGTGGCGCTCAAGCTCGCTGCAGCCGACGCCGGGCGCAACACGCGCAACGACGTGATCCTGCTCGGAGGCCGCACCGACCCTGCCGTGCAGGCCACGCACGGCGACACCACCGTGGCCGAAATCCACCGCTACCGCGCCGATGTGGCCCTGCTCTCGCCCGTGGGCATCAGCGTGCACAGTGGCGCCACCAGCTTTGAACACCACGAGGCCGCCGTGGCCCGCGCCATGGCTGCGCAGGCCAAAGAGCTGATCTTGCTGGCCGACCACAGCAAGGTGGGGCAAGCCAGCCGCGTGACCTATGCCAGCCTGGCCGACGTGGGCACGCTGGTCACCGACGCGGGTGCCCGGTCCTTGCCTGCCTTCTCGGCCCTGCAGGCGGCGGGCTGCCACATCGTGGTGGCCTAAGACTTTCACAGGGGGCAAAGCACACCATGGCCTACCAGCACACCATCGGCGGCCAGCGCTGGCAGTTCAGCGATTTGCGGGAAGTGATGGCCAAGGCCACGCCGCTGCGCTCGGGCGACGCCCTGGCAGGCGTTGGAGCCACATCCGCTGTGGAGCGCATGGCCGCGCGCCTGTGCCTGGCCGACATCCCCCTGACGCGCTTTCTGAGCGATGCGCTCATCCCCTACGAAAGCGACGAGGTCACGCGCCTCATCCTCGACACCCACAACGCCGCCGCGTTCGCGCCCCTCGCCCACCTCACGGTGGGCGACTTCCGCAACTGGCTGCTGGCGCACAGCACCGACAGCGCCATGCTCGCCGCCGTGGCACCCGGCATCACACCCGAGATGGCGGCGGCCGTGAGCAAGCTCATGCGCAACCAGGACTTGATCGCCGTGGCGCGCAAGTGCCGCGTGGTCACGCGGTTTCGCAACACCATCGGCCTGCCAGGCCACCTGGCCGTGCGGCTGCAGCCCAACCACCCCACGGACGACCTGCGCGGCATCGCGGCGTCGATGATCGACGGCCTGCTGTATGGCGCGGGCGACGCGGTGATTGGCGTGAACCCCGCCACCGACAGCATCGCAGCGCTCACCGGGCTGGTGCACATGCTGGGCGATGTGATCGAGCGGCTGCAGATCCCCACCCAGTCGTGTGTGCTCACGCATGTGACCAACACCATCCAGATGGTGGAGCAAGGCGCGCCGGTGGACCTGGTGTTCCAGTCGATTGCGGGCACCGAGGCGGCCAACGCGAGCTTTGGTATTTCACTCGCTCTGCTGAAGGAGGCGCGCGAGGCTGCACTGTCCCTGCGGCGCGGAAAAAACTTTGGCGATGGAGTGGGCGACAACGTGATGTACTTTGAAACCGGCCAGGGCAGCGCCCTGTCGGCCAACGCGCACCATGGCGTGGACCAGCAGACCTGCGAGGCGCGGGCCTACGGCGTGGCCCGCGCGTTTGCGCCGCTGCTGACCAACACGGTGGTCGGTTTCATCGGGCCCGAGTACCTGTACGACGGCAAGCAGATCATCCGCGCAGGCCTGGAAGACCACTTCTGCGGCAAGCTGCTGGGGGTGCCGCTGGGCTGCGATGTCTGCTACACCAACCATGCCGAGGCCGATTCGGACGACATGGACACGCTGATGACGCTGCTGGGCACGGCGGGCCTGACCTTCATCATGGGCGTGCCGGGGGCGGACGACATCATGCTCAACTACCAGAGCACTTCGTTCCACGACGCGCTGTATCTGCGCGAGGTGCTGGGCCTGCAGTGCGCACCCGAGTTTGGCGCCTGGCTGCAGCGCATGCACATCACCGATGCAGGCGGACGCTTGCTGCCTGCCCACGATCAACACCCGGCGCTGGCACAAATGCGGCAATGGAGGCTGGGCGCATGACACACGAACCAGCGCCACACGGCATCCCTCCCGACCCCTGGGACGACCTGCGCGCCCACACCCAGGCGCGCCTGGCCCTGGGGCGTGCGGGCGCAGCCCTGCCCACGGCCGAGCTGCTGCGGTTTGGACTGGCCCATGCGCAGGCGCGCGATGCCGTGCACATCCCGCTGGACGCCGAAGCGCTGGCCGCCCAGCTGCAGGCCCAGGGCTGCGCGACGCTCCCCGTGCACAGCGCCGCCCCCGACCGCGCCACCTACCTGCTGCGCCCCGACCTGGGCCGGCGGCTGAGCGACGCCGATGCGCAGGCGCTGCGGGAGTCCTCTGCAAACGGAACCACTCCCATCGACCTGCTGCTGGTCGTGGCCGACGGCCTCTCGTCCCTGGCTGTGGCGCGGCAGGCGCCGCCGCTCATCGACGCGATTCGCCAACAGGCGCCCGCCGGCTGGCAGCTGGGCCCCGTGGTGATTGCCCAGCAGGCCCGCGTGGCGCTGGGTGACGAGGTGGGCGCACTGCTGGGCGCGCGCCTGGTGGCGGTGCTGATCGGCGAGCGGCCGGGCCTCAGCTCGCCCGACAGCCTGGGCGTCTACCTGACCTGGCACCCGCAGGTGGGGCGCCACGATGCGCAGCGCAACTGCATCTCCAACGTGCGGCCCGAGGGTCTGCCCCCCGCCGCCGCCGCTGCGCGCCTGTGGTGGCTGTGCCAGGAGGCGCGGCAACTGGGGCTGACGGGGGTGGGGCTGAAGGACCGCAGCGATGGGATGACGCTGGTGGCGGGGAGCTCCCACAAGATCTCCGACCGTTCAGGCTGAACCGGTCGAAGCCAAGGCAACTTCAAGCAAAATTCGGCTCTAGCGCTTGCCCACCAAGCGCCTGCAGCTATCTTTCTCGAAGCACACGAATACCTGGATCACAACCGGTGCGACCGGTCCCCGTGCGCAAACCCCACGGGTTCCCAAGGCTCGCCTGCCCCCACGGCCAGCACCTTGAACAGCTCGCCCATCTCATGTTCCATGATCAATTTGGCCGCTGTCGCCCGCTGTGCTTGCGGCAGCAGCTCCATTTTTGATAGCAAACCGCAGTTGATGAGAAAGTGCGCCTGCGTGGTATAGCCCAGCACCTGCAGCCCCGCATCCTGCGCGGCCAGCGCCATGGCGGTGAAGTTGACGTGCGCGGTGATGTCTTTGAGCCCCACCGCCACCAGCGGGTCGCCATCGGCTAGGTGGCCCTGGTGGCACATCACGGTGCCCATGTGGCGCTGGGGGTGGTAGTACTCGTCTTCGCCAAACCCATAGTCCAGCAAGAAGGCTGCGCCGCACGTGAGCCGGTCGGCCAGCATGCGCATGAAGCCTTCGCCCTGGGCGTGGATCTCGGTCAGGTAATCCTGCGGGCCTTCGATGTCGATGGGCGGGCGCAGGTCGGTGGGGCGGTCGGCCCAGGCAAAACTGCCGTCCTGAGCTACCGCCACGCCGCGCTCATGCCACACACCGCCCTGCTGGCCGCCGTGGCGCGCCAGCAGTTGCACGGGCATGGCGTCCAGTACCTCGTTGCCCACCACCACGCCGCTGAATTTCTCGGGCAGTGCATCCACCCAGCGCAGCTTGTGGGCGTGGGCTACCAGCTTGGCCTGCTGGCGTGCGCGCAGGCTGCCCGACAGATCAACGATGTTGTAGCGCTGCACCTGATCGCCCAGCGCATCCAGCAACTGCAGCGCCAGCGCGCCCGAGCCTGCGCCGAACTCCCAGACCTCGTCGGTGCCGGTGTGCGCCAGGGCTTCGCCCACCTGCACGGCCAGCGTCTGGCCGAACAGTGGGGTCATCTCGGGCGCGGTCACAAAGTCGCTGCCAGACTCGGGCATGGCGCCGAACTTGGTGGAATCGTTGGCGTAGTAGCCCAGGCCGGGCGTGTACAAGGCCAAGGCCATGAAGCGGTCAAAACCCAGCCATCCGCCCTCGGCGGCAATGGCCTGGGTGATGTGCTGGTGCAGGGCGGTCGTTAAACTGTCGGGTCTTTGGGTCACGGCCCGCATTGTCTCCCAGCCCACATGCCTACTCCCTCCCACCCACGCACCGTTCTGGTCACAGGCGCCGCCAAGCGCCTGGGCCGCAGCATTGCGCTGGCTCTGGCGGCGGGTGGCTGGCAGGTGGCGGTGCACTTCCGATCGTCCGAGCAGGATGCTATCGATACGGTAGCTGCTTGTGCACAACTGACAAGCGCTAGCGCCCATTTTGACGCTGATTTTGAGGATGAGGCCGCCGTGCGCGGCTTGTTGCCCCGCGTGGTGGCGCACTTTGGCCGTGTGGATGCGGTGGTCAACAGCGCCTCGTTGTTCGAGCATGACAACGCCGCCACCTTTGGTTTTGCCGCGCTCGAAAAGCACCTGCGCAGCAACACCGCCGCCCCCGTGCTGCTGGCCCAGGCGCTGCACCAGCACGTGGCCGACCGCGCGGCCCAGGGCGAGGCCGACGCACAGGGCGCCGTGGTCAATCTGCTGGACCAGAAGCTCTGGAACCAGAACCCCGATTTTGTGAGCTACACGCTCTCCAAGGCTGCACTCGAAGCTGCGGGCACCATGCTGGCCATCGCCCTGGCGCCGCGCGTGCGCGTGCTGGGCGTGGCGCCGGGCCTCACGCTGACCAGCCACATGCTCAGCGACGAAAAGTTTGCCCAGTTGCACTCCCTCAGCCCCCTGGGCCGCTCATCCACCGCCGAGGACGTGGCGAGTGCGGTGAAGTTTGCGCTGGAGAACCGGTCGATGACCGGCACCACACTGCTGGTCGACGGTGGCCAGCATCTGATGAAGTTTGACCGCGATTTCTCTTTGATGTGAGCGCCCGCTCACTCCAGGACCTATTCATGACCACCGCTGCAGGCACCCAGATCCTCACGCTCACCGGTTTGCGCTTTGACGCCAACCTGGGCATCCTCGACCACGAAAAGACCGACCCCCAGCCCATCCAGGTGGATGCCGAACTGAGCCTGGGCGTGCAGCCGCTGGCCCCGCGCGACGACGACATCGGCCATGTGCTGGACTACCGCCGCGTGCGCCAGATCATCATCGACGAGTGCACCGCAGAGCATGTGAACCTGCTGGAGAGCCTGATCGGCAAGCTGGCCAACCGCCTCATGCAGCTGCCCGGCGTGCTGGGGGTGCGGGTGAAGATTGCCAAACTCGAAATTTTTGACGACTGCGAAGTGGCCATTCGCATCGAGACAGGACAGTGGTGACCCCATGAGCGCAGTATTGAATGAAGCCCCAACCTCCGCCCAATCCACTGGCTGGACGGAGGAAAGCACCGAAGCCACCAGCGGCGCCGCCCGCATGAAGATCGAGCGCGAAACCCACAAGCTGGAAAAGCGCCTGTGCCGCGAGGTCGGCAAGGCCATCGTCGACTTCAACATGATCGAAGAAGGCGACAAGGTGATGGTGTGCATGTCCGGCGGCAAGGACAGCTATGCGCTGCTCGACATCCTGCTCAAGCTCAAGGCCCGCGCCCCCATCCACTTTGACCTGGTGGCGGTGAACCTGGACCAGAAGCAGCCGGGCTTCCCCGAGCATGTGCTGCCCGAATACCTGGCCAGCACCGGCGTGCCCTTCCACATCGAGAACGAAGACACCTACAGCATCGTCAAGAAGCTGATCCCCGAGGGCAAGACCACCTGCAGCCTGTGCAGCCGCCTGCGCCGGGGCATTCTGTACCGCGTGGCCGATGAGCTGGGCTGCACCAAGATCGCGCTGGGCCACCACCGCGACGACATCCTGCAGACGCTGCTGCTCAACATGTTCTTTGGCGGCAAGATGAAGAGCATGCCCCCCAAGCTGGTCAGCGACGACGGCAAGCATGTGGTCATCCGCCCGCTGGCCTACGTGGCCGAGAAGGACACCACCCGCTGGGCTGCGCACCGCAACTTCCCCATCATCCCGTGCAACCTGTGCGGCAGCCAGGAGAACCTTCAGCGCAAGCAGGTGGGCGAGATGCTGCGCGAATGGGAAAAGCGCTTCCCGGGCCGGGTGGAGAACATGTTCAATGCGCTGCAGAACGTGGTGCCATCGCACCTGCTGGACGGCAGCCTGTACGACTTCAAGAACGCGAAGGCCACGGGCATCGCCAGCGAAGACGGCGACAAGGCGTTTGACAAGGAAGAGTTTGTGGCGCCCTCGCCCACGCTGCCCGGCGTGCAGGTGGTGCAACTGTCGTGAACCCTGGCAAGCTGGGGCACTCTCATGGAGACTTCTTTTTCTGGAGCGTCTGACCATGACAACGCAACGCCGATGGATTCCCCTTCTTATACTGGGCTTGGCAACCGCCTTGCTCGCGGGCTGCAGCACCACCCGCGTGGTCGACGGGCAAGTACAGAGCTTCTCAACCCTGGCGGCCGCGCCTGCACCTGCCACCTACCGCATCGAACGCCTGCCTTCGCAGCAAACCCCATCGTTTGACGCCATCGCCGCACTGGCAGAACAGTCCCTGGCACGCGCCGGCCTGCAACGCGACGATGCCGCGCCCCGTCTGCGGGTGCAACTGGGCGTGCAGGCTGACACGGTGCCGCGCAACGATCCTTTCAGCCCCTACGGGCCCTACGGTGCGTATGGCCCCGGCCCTTGGGGCGTGGGTGGCTGGTATGGCCGAGGCTGGGGCGTGCATGGCATGTGGCGCTTTGGCGAGCCAACGCCCCTGCACCGCCGCGCTGTCAGCATCGTGATGCGCGACGCCAACACCCAGGCGGTGGTGTACGAAACCTCAGCCGTGCACGAAGATGTGTGGGTGAGTGACCCGGCAGTCTATGGTGTGCTGTTTGACGCCGCACTCGATGGCTTTCCAAAGCCACCCCAGGGCCCTCGACAGGTGCGCCTGCCCCTGGCGCAAAAATGAAACATTCCCCTGAGCGGCTGCGAGCTACATCCAACGCCATCGAAAACTGACATGCACGCCACCCGCATCATTGCCATCCGCCACGGCGAAACCGCCTGGAACGTGGACACCCGCATCCAGGGCCACCTGGATATTCCGCTCAACAACACCGGGCTGTGGCAGGCCGATCAGGTCGCCCTGGCACTGGTGGGTGAACCGATTGCCGCCATCTACACCAGCGACCTGCAGCGCGCGCACGCCACGGCCCAGGCCGTGGCCCGCACCACGGGCGCGCCTTTGGTGGCCGATCCCGGCCTGCGCGAACGTAGTTTTGGCCACTTTCAGGGCCGCACGTTTGCCGAGATCGAGGCCGAGCTGCCCGAAGACGCGCTGCGCTGGCGCAAGCGCGATCCGCACTACACCCCCGAAGGTGGCGAGTCGCTCGTCGCGCTGCGCGAGCGCATCGAACACACCGTGACCGTCCTGGCGCAGCAGCATGTGGGCGAGCAGGTGGTGATGGTGGCGCACGGCGGCGTGCTCGATGTGTTGTACCGCCTGGCCACGCGCCAGGACATCCAGGCGCCGCGCACCTGGCAACTGTCCAACGCCGCCATCAACCGCCTGCTGTGGACGCCCGACGGCCTCACCCTCGTCGGCTGGGCAGACACCCAACACCTTGACCAGATCGTCCTGCGCGATGAAAACCACGCCTGAATTGCAATCCACCATCGGCCAGCGGGTGGACGCTATCGACACCCCCGCCCTGGTGGTGGACCTGGACGCCATGGACCGCAACATCCAGCGCATGGCCGACTTTGCGCGCAAGCACCAGGTGCGCTGGCGCCCCCACGCCAAGCTGCACAAGAGTGCCGAAATCGCGCTGCTGCAACAACGCGCGGGCGCACAGGGTGTGTGCGTGCAGAAGGTGGCCGAGGCCGAGGCGCTGGCGGCCGGTGGGGTGGATGACATCACCATCACCAACCAGGTCATCGCCATGCCCAAGCTGCACCGCGTGGCGCGGCTGGCCGCCCAGCTGGAGGCGCGCGGCGGGCGCCTGGGCGTGGCCGTGGACCACATCGACGGCATTGAGCGCCTGGCCGAAGCCATGGCGCAATCTGGCAGCGATGCGGGCATCGACGTGCTGGTGGAGATCGACGTGGGCCAGGGCCGCTGCGGCGTGCCACCGGGCGAAGCCGCCGTGCCACTGGCGCTGGCCGTGTCGCGCAGCCCCCGCCTGCGTTTCGCGGGCCTGCAGGCCTACCACGGCCGCGCGCAGCACCTGGCCAGCAGCGTGGGCCGCCGCGAGGCCATCGCCAAGGTGGTGGAGGCGGCCTATCACACGCGCCAGCTCATTGAGGCCGAGGGCCTTACCGTGCCCCTGATCACCGGCTCAGGCACCGGCACCCTGGTGCACGAGGCTGCCAGCGGCGTGTTTGGCGAGCTGCAGGCGGGCTCGTTCTTGTTCATGGATGCCGACTACGCCCGCAACGAGCGTGAACCGGCACAACCCGCGTTTGAACACGCGCTGTACGTCAAGACCCAGGTGGTTTCGGTGCGCGACACCCACGCCGTGTGCGACGCAGGCCACAAGAGCCACGCCATCGACTCTGGCCTGCCCACCGTGGCACTGCTGCCCGCCGACCGCACCCTGCGCTACGCCAACGGCGGCGACGAGCACGGCCTGCTGTATGCCGACGCGCCCGACGCCCGCCTGCCCAGCCTGGGCCACATGCTGTGGCTCATCCCGGGCCATTGCGACCCGACGGTGAACCTGCACGACTTTTTGATCGGCGTGCGCGGCGGTTTGGCGACGGGTACGGTGGAGCGCATCATCCGGGTGGATGCACGCGGAGCCCTGAGCTAAAGCACGCGCGCTGGACGGGCTTAAAACGCCGCCTCTAGCGTCGGCATCGTCAGGCGCGCCTTGGTCAAGGCCATGCCCAGGTTGGCAGTCTTGCGACAGACGAAGACGGCCACGTATTCGGGGTTGGTCTTGCCACGCAGGAAGACGTGAATCAGGTTCTCGCTGTTGACGATGATTTCCTGAAAATAGTGGAAGCCGTCGTCCTCCAGCCCACGCGCTTTTTTGAACATGCGCTCGATCATGCTCACATTGGGGCCATTGAACATGTCGGCCGTGGCAGCGGCGAGCAGGTCGATGACCTGCTGTGGGTGAGAGTCCACCGTTTTCAGGGACAACAGCATGCCCGATGCCACGTCCACGTAACCGGCCGCCACGCACTCCGGAACAGAGGCGGCTGCATTGCTCAGTGCTACTTCAAAACTCATCGCAGTTTTCCTTCTTTTGTTGTCGTTTACACAATTTTTTGGAGGATGACGTCCTCATAGCGCTGCAGAAACTCCTCCTGCTCGGCGCTTTGTACGTAGTGCGCGTCCAGCAGGCGCACGCGGCGCAGGGCCTCTTGGGCGGTCAGCCCTTCGCGAATCCACCAGGCAGTCAACACCGCGCCAGTGCGCCCGCGCCCGGCCAGGCAATGGACGGCCAGCACCTCACCCTGCGCCATGAGCGTCTCCATGCGCTTGAGCAGCATCTGGATTTGCCCGAGGCTGGGAGCCTCGTGGTCACGGATGGGCAGGTGCAGGTTGGCCAGTCCATGGCGCTTGAGCGCATCCTGCGGCAGATCGCGTTCGGTGAGGGTGATCAGGCGGCTGATGCCCATGCGCTTGAGCGCTGCCAGGTCATGGTCCATGTCGTTCACCACCCCGGGCAGCGGGGTACCCGCAAGCCGACCAGGCTCCAACCACGCAAAGCCATGGGGCGCTCCAGCGGTTGAAGCCGCAGCCGCGCTGCGGGCTGGAGCCGCGTTACCGTTCGTGGGCTGCTGCGCACCAGTGGATGGAACAGGCAGCGTGGCGAGCACGCGGGCGGGCAGATGGCCAAGGTCCGGGGGCGGCATCACGCCCTCTGCCAACATGGCCGGGTCGGCGTCGGGCGCTGGCACGGCGCAGCTGCCGGTACGCACAAATTGCTGGCCCGCTGCGGACACGGGCGAAGAGAGAAATTCCTCCATGCCACGCGCCTCTTGCACCCGCCCGCCTGCCAGCAGCGCCATGCGGTCGGCCAGGCTGGCGGCATGGCGCTGGTTGTGCAGTACCACCAGCAGCGTGCTGGTGCGGGCCACTTCACGCAGCAGTTCTAGCAGCACATAGGCGTCATAGTCCGAGAGATCGGCCGTGGGCTCATCCACCATCAGGAGCGCTGGCTCGGCCACGGCTTCGCGCAAGATGGCCACGGCCCTTTGCAGCACGGGTGGCAGCTCCAGCGTGGGCTGGTCGAACAGGGCTGCCAGCTCAGGCACGCCCATGCGCTGGACCAGCTCAGTGCACCAGGCTCGCACCTCTGCGGGCGAGCGGCCCAGGCGTTCACGCACCGGGTCGGCCAAGGCATGGAACACGGTCGCCGCCATGAGCTTGGCGTTTTGCTGCACCAGGCGCGGACGGTTGCCCTCACCCAGCGGCCTTCCTTCGTACTCAACGCTGCCCCATTCGGTGAAGCGCGGATGGTCGGCGTACCGCCCGGCCAGGGCGTGCAGCAAGGTGGACTTGCCAGCGCCAGACGGGCCCAGCAGTGCAGTGATGCTGCCGCGTGGCAGCATCAGGTCAATATCTACCAGGACCACCTTGGCGCCAAAAGCTGCGCCAAAGCCCGCTGCCTTCAGGCAATGCGCGCTGCTGTTCATGTGTTTTGTTGGGGGGTTGCGCCTGTCTGCAGCGAAAGTCTGCGGACAGAAGGGCGGGTCAGCTTGCACTGACGAAAGAACGAAAGGGCCACCCGAGAGGGGCCAGCGGAGACTTCTATTTTACGGAATGGTAAGGATCAAACTTGCTCGCCTTTTGCGCTCGGGGACGGATCATGGCATGCGCAGCTTTCACCCAGCTTAACGGCCATGCCACCCTGCAACCGGCGCATGGGCGCACGGCACCAACCCGGCCATGCCTGCAAGGCGTGGAAACTCCGATCTTTCGACCCGTTCTTTCCCTAATCCCTCCCCGACCCGGCATAGCGACAATGCGGCATGAGCCCCAGCCAGATCATTGTCCTTGCGACCCCCGTCTTCTTTTTGCTGATCGCCATCGAACTGGCGGTGGGCTACAGAAGGCAGCGCAACACCTACCGGATGGCCGATGCGGTCAGCAGCATCAGCCTTGGCATGCTGAGCCAGACCAGCGCAGTGTTCACGCGGCTGCTGCGCATCGGCATCTACACGGCCCTGTTCGAGCACGTGGCGCTGTGGCGCAACGATGCGTTCTGGACCAGCCTGCCCGGCTGGCTGCTGGCGCTGGTGTTCTACGACCTGTGCTACTACTGGCTGCACCGCATGGGGCACGAGTCGGCCGTGTTGTGGGCTGCGCACGCGGTGCACCACCAGAGCCAGGACTACAACCTCTCCACCGCCCTGCGCCAGACCAGCTCGGGCGCGCTGCTGGGCTGGATCTTTTATGTGCCCATGGCGCTGGCGGGCGTGCCGCCGCTGGTGTTTGGCGTGGTGGCGCTCATCGATCTGCTTTACCAGTTCTGGGTGCACACCGAGCAGGTGGACAAGCTCGGCTGGTTTGACCGCTGGTTCTGCAGCCCCAGCAACCACCGGGTGCACCATGCAGTGAACGACGCCTACCTGGACAAGAACTACGGCGGCATTCTGATCCTGTGGGACCGGCTCTTTGGCACCTTCAAGGACGAAGACGACCAGGAGAAGTGTGTGTACGGCACGCGCGGCCTGCTGAACAGCTGGGACCCGCTCTGGGCCAACGCGCAGGTTTACGCCGGGCTGGCACATGACAGCTGGCACGCGCGCAGCTGGCTCGACAAGCTCAAGGTCTGGGTCAAGCCTCCGGGCTGGCGGCCTGCCGATGTGGCAGAGCGCTTTCCCAAGCCCGCCTTCAGCATGGCACAGATGCAGCTGTACCACCCGCCGATGTCGCGCGCCGCGCAGTGGTTTGCGCTGGTGCAGTTCGCGCTGCTGCTGGCGGGCGTGGCGGCTTTTCTCTGGCAGGCAAATGCGGCGCCGCTGGCGCGCAACGCCATCTGGTTTGCGGTGCTGCTGACGGTGCAATGGTCGCTGGGCGCAGTGATGCAGGGACGTATCACCGCGCTGATGGCGCTGATGCTGCAAAGCGGCGCGCTGGCCACCGCCACCAGCGCGATGGGGTTCATGGAATGGCATTGCCTGTTCAAGCCGCTGACGATGGTTTTTGCTCTTGTTTTGGTAGCTGCCAGCGCTTATTCGCCAAGCGCTAGAGGCCAATTTAACCCAAAGACCCTGCCTCTCCTCGCGGCCGCGCTGGCCGGATCGCTGGCCGGGGATGTGTTCCTCATGTTCCAGGGCTTCTTCATCCCGGGCCTGGTGAGTTTTCTGGTGGCGCATCTGTTCTATGTGGCGCTGTTCAAAAGCGGGCAGGCGTGGTTTCCGCACCGGGGTGCGCTGGCCGCCACACTGGGCATTGGCGTGGCCATGTACGCCTTTCTGTGGGCGGGTGGCCTGCCACCTGCACTGCGCGCGCCGGTGGCGGCCTATGTGCTGGTGATCGCGCTGATGGCGGCCCAGGCCATCGGCCGGGCGACGGTGTTGCGCGATGCGCCGTCGCTGCTCGTAGCGGTCGGCGCCGGGTTTTTCATGCTCAGCGACTCGCTGCTGGCCACCAACCGGTTTGTGATGCCGCTGCCGATGGCGCAGGTCTGGGTGCTGACCACGTACTATGCGGCGCAGGCGCTGATCGTCAGTGGATGGCTGGCCAGCAAGGCCTCGGTGCCTGCCACCGCAGTGCAGCGAACGGGCGCGGCCGGAGAAGAGGGCCGCACGCACATGGCTAGGGACAGGGCTCCGAACATCGCCCCAGGGACGGCTTCACGCTCCTCCTGAGCACCTGTGTGTTCTGTGCGATGGTTTTTTAGCCAAAATTGCCGCCAGCGCTTCAGCATCAAGCGTAAATAGCTATTTATTTGATAGCAAATCACCTGCCTGCAGCTCACCCACTGGGCGCAGGCTCCACGCCCACAGTGATGGCCTCGTCGCGGGCAATCCGGCCGTCGATCAGCTCCACCAGCCGGTCGCAGCGCGCGGCCAGCCGGGGGTCGTGCGTGACCACGACAAAACTCGTGCCCCGCTCGGCATGGATACGGCGCAGCAGGGCAAACACTTCGGCAGAGGACGCGGTGTCCAGGTTGCCCGTGGGCTCATCGGCCAGCACCAGCGGCGGGTTCATGACCAGCGCGCGCGCAATGGCCACGCGTTGCTGCATGCCGCCTGACAGCTCTGCGGGGCGCTTGTCCATGGCCTGGGCCAGGCCCACGGCGTCGAGCAGGCTGCGCGCGTGACCGCGGTGGGCGGGGCTGACGCGGCCTTCGGCCATGAGGGCCGGCAGCGTCACGTTCTCCAGCGCGGAGAAAGCAGGCAGCAGGTGGTGGAATTGAAAGACAAAGCCCAGGGTGCTGCGCCGGCGCAGGGTGAGTGCCGCATCGTCCAGACCCTGCACCGCCTCGCCGTCCAGCAGATAGCTGCCCGTCGTCATCCGTTCGAGCAGGCCCAGGATGTTGAGCAGCGTGCTCTTGCCCGAGCCCGAAGGCCCCATCAGCGCGATGAACTCGCCCCGGCGCACCTGCAGTTGGATGCCGTGCAGCACCTCGGCCTCGCTGGGGCGGCCCAGGTTGTAGCTCTTGCGCACGGCGTCGAGCGTGATCAGTTCGGGGGCGGCGGCGGCGCTCATCACATCCTGATGGCCTGCGCCGGATCCAGCGCGGCTGCGCGCCGCGCGGGCGCCACCGCCGCGAGCACGCCGCACACCGACGCCAGTAACGCAATTTGCAGCGCCATGGCAGGCGGCAGCGTGATCGAAAACAGTGGCATGCCGTCCGAGCCCCGCACGAAGTGCGTGAACACCCAGATGAGTGCCACCGCCAGCAGCAGGCCCAGCACCGAGCCCAGCGCACCCACCACGGCGCCCTGCACCAGAAACACGCGCAGCACCTGGCCCCGCGTGGCGCCCATGGCGCGCAGGATGCCGATCTCCCGGCCCTTTTGCACTACCGAGACCACCAGCACGCTGGCAATACCCAGCACCACCACCGCCAACACCACGCCCCGGATGATGGAGGTGCTGATGGACTGCGCATTGAGTGCTGACACCAGCTGGGCATTGCTCTCCTGCCAGCTCTCGATCTTGTAGGGGAACTGCGTTTGCAACGCACGCGCCAGGGTCTGTGCCACCCACACGTCTTTCAAGGTCAGGTCGAGCTGGCTGGCGCCCCCCGGCAGCGCCAGCAGGCTTTGCGCCGCGCGCAGCGGCACGATCACGGTGCGCCGGTTCAGGTCTTTCACCCCCAGGTCCACCAGCGCGGTGACGCGCACCGAATCACTCACCGTGCCGCCCGCGCCGCCCGTCTGCACGGTGAGGCGGTCTCCCACGCGCACGCCCAGGTCGGAGGCCAGCTCGCGCCCCACGATGGCCTCGCCCGGTGACAGCCGCGCCGTGCCACTGACCACCTTGGAGCGCAGCCCCACCACGCGGTCATAGCGATCCAGGTCCACGCCCATCAGGGCAATGGCCTGCGATGCCTCGCCGCGCAGCGCCAAGCCTGAACCGGACACCATGGGCGAGACCCCGGCGACTTCGGGCAAGCGCTCCAGCAGCGGCACCAGCGCCTGCCAGTTGGCCACCGACCGCAGGCGCTGGGCACGCGGTTGGGTTTCGGTCAGCGCAGCGGTGCCAGGCAAGACAGGGGCTGCCGGTATGACCAGGTCGTCCGGCGCCCGCAGGGTGATGTGCGCCTGGGCGCCCAGTGTTTTGGCCAGAGTGTTCGATTGCAAGCCGCTGATCAGCGCCGAGATGTAGGCAATGACTGCCACACCTGCCGCCACGCCCACGATGATGAGCACGGTCTGCATGCGGCCCTCGCGCAGAAAGCGCAGCGCCACGCGCAACTCGAAGCCAGGCCAGATCCACATGGCGGCTCAGCGGCCCATGGCGTTCGTCAATGCGGAGCCCGCATCGCCCCCCGGGGTGGGGGAAACGGCGGTGGCCGCACCTGCGGACCAAGCCACCGGGCGGGCACGCACGCGGTCGCCCGCCTGGACGGCACCGCCCCGCAGCACGGTGTCGCCCTCGGCCAGGCCGTCCAGCACCTCCACAGCGTCTAGTGTGCGCAGCCCCAGCCGCACGGGGCGGGCCTGGGCGCGCCCCTCCTGCAACACCAGCACCGTCGCCTGGTCGCCCTCCACCGGGCCGCGCAGGGCCGCCTGGGGCAGTACCAGGGTCCGCTCGCGCCGCGCAGTCTCTACCTCGACCGATAAGGTCATGTCCTCGCGCAGAAAGGCGGGGGCCTGCTGCTCCAGCGCAAACTTCACCTCGATGGCACCGCGCTGGGCATCCACCGAGGGTGCGATGGTGAGCACACGCGCTGCAAAGCGCTGGCCCGCAAAGGCATCGGCCACCACCGAGGCCTTTTGGCCCGGCAGCAACTGGTCCAGAAAACGTTCGTCCACCTGGGCCACCAGCTGGGTGGGCCCGGCCAGCGCCAGGCTGAGCAAGGCCTTGCCAGGCTGCACGATCTGCCCGGGCTCGACGTCGCGCACCAGCACGCGGGCATCGGCCGGGGCTACCAGCGTGGCCTGTGCCAGGCGGGCCTGGGCCGCCACCGTGGCCGCCCGGGCCAGCGCCAGCTGCGCCTGCGCCTGGACCACGTCAGTGCCGGCATCGGCGTTGGCCTGGACCTGTGCCTGCGCGCTCAATTGCTGCGCCTGGGCCACATCGACGGCGCGCTGCGCCTCATCGAGCTGCGCGGCGCTATAGAACCCCTGGGCCACCAGCTGCTGCACCCGCGCCAGACTGGCGCTGGCCGCTTGCAGGGTGGCATTGGCCTGCGCGCGCGCTGCCTGTGCAGCGCTGCGGCCGCTGCTGCGCAGACCCACCAGGCGGGACTGCGCCTGACGCTCTGCCGCCACGGCCTGCGCCAGCGCCGCCGCGAGCTCGTCGGACTCCAGCTGCACCAGCACCTCGCCCTGGCGCACCTGCGCGCCTTCTGTCACTTGCACTTGCGCCACGCGGCCTGTGACGGTGCTGCCCACATCCACCCGCGACAACGTGGCCACGCGCGCCGAAAACTGCAGCGTGCGCACCAGCGGCGCCGACTGCACCAACAGGGCATCGACCTGCGGACCACGCAGCGCCATCACCCCGGTGAAGGCAGCCACCACCAGCACGACAGCGCCCAACGCAACAGCAAACCAGCGCCTATTCACAGATCTGCCCTGGTTGCCATGCGCTGTGCCTTCCGTCATTCAGAAAACAGCCCTCCAGCCGCCTTGGGCGGCGCCACCCCCAGGTGTCGGAACGCCGCCAGCGTGGCAATGCGCCCACGCGGCGTACGCTGCAAAAAGCCTTGCTGGATGAGGTAGGGCTCGATCACGTCTTCGATGGTGCCCGCCTCTTCCCCGATGCTGGCGGCAATGTTGTCCAGCCCCACGGGGCCGCCATCAAAGCGGTGGATGACCGCCTCCAGCAGCTTGCGGTCCATCACGTCAAAACCCTGCGGGTCCACATCCAGCATGGCCAGCGCCTTGTCGGCAATGGATTTGGTGATGCGGCCGTCGCCCTTGACCTCGGCGTAGTCGCGCACGCGGCGCAGCAGCCGGTTGGCGATGCGGGGCGTGCCGCGCGAGCGGCGGGCAATTTCAAAGCCGCCTTCTTCATCCATGGGCGCATTGAGCAGCCCCGCGCTGCGCTTGACAATGCGCGCCAGCTCTTCGGCTGTGTAGAACTCCAGCCGCGCCACGATGCCAAAGCGGTCGCGCAGCGGGTTGGTCAACATGCCCGCACGTGTGGTGGCGCCCACCAGCGTGAAGGGCTGCAGGTCGAGCTTGATGCTGCGCGCCGCAGGCCCCTCGCCGATCATGATGTCGATCTGGTAGTCCTCCAGCGCGGGGTAGAGAATTTCCTCCACCACAGGCGACAGGCGGTGGATCTCGTCAATGAAAAGAACGTCGTTCTTTTCGAGGTTGGTCAGCAGCGCCGCCAGGTCCTTGGGCTTTTCGAGCACAGGGCCACTAGTCTGGCGCAGGTTGACCCCCAGCTCAGCCGCAATGATGTGACTGAGCGTGGTCTTGCCCAGACCGGGCGGGCCAAACAGCAGCACATGGTCCAGCGCCTCGCCCCGCTTCCTCGCCGCGCCGATGAAGATCTCCAGCTGCTCGCGCGCCTTCGCCTGGCCCACGTACTCCTGCAGGAGCTTGGGGCGCAGCGCGCGCTCGATCGCCTCCTCCTGGGGCGATGCGGGCACGGCCGAAATGACGCGTTTTGCGGGGGCGGGGGCGAAGTCGTCGGTCTGGATCGTCATGCAGTCCTGTTATTTTTCGGGCCAGACGTAGAACCCGATGCCTTCTTCAACGTACTGCTGGCTCATGTTGGCGTTGAGGTAGCTGCGTTCTGCAGGGCTGGCAGTATAGAAATAGGTTCCCACGGTGCGGTTGCGGAAGCGGTAGACAGGCACGGCACCATTGCCCGGAGCAGCCTGTCCCCACCATGCAGTGGCTTCAAGCTGCACGGACGGGAATGCCTGGCGCAGACCGTCTCGCTCCGCAGGGTTTGCCGTGTAAATGTGCAAATTGCGCGCCAAATCAACCAGACGGTACACCGGGAACAGGTTGGCCCCCTCAATGGGATACGCATAGAAGATCGTGCCTTCGTAGATGAAGTTCGATCCAAACTGTTTGATCAGAAGATCCCGCTCACCGACGTTGCTGGTGTAGAAATGCTCCAGGCCAGCAATGTTGTAGAAGCGATAGACAGGCACCCGCCCCGTGGGGCCAGTGGGTGGCGTGGCAGACGACAGCCAGTTCTTGAGCGCTGCGTTGAACGCCACGTCAAAACGGCCATAGTAATCGGGGACTGTGGTGGCCGTGCAGCTGGAACCGCCGCCGTAGAGCGTACCGATCACATGTGTGCCACCCTTGAACAAGGCCGAGCCACTGCTGCCACCTTCGGTGGTGCCCTGGGTCCAGTTCACCTGGTAGTAGTTGCCCGTTGTACCGCTGCACTGGAACTGGGTTTCACTGGTGGGAGTGCAGGAAATCAGGCTGTTCAACGTACCCAGGCTGACCTTGAGCAGGTCGCCCCGGGGATGGTGCAGGCCCACCACAGGTGTGCTCAAAGCCTGGGTGCCCGCATCCCAACCGGCAAAGACGGCCCCTGCAGGAGGTGTGTCGTTCAGCTGCAGCAGGGCCATGTCCATGGCACCCGAGGCGTAGAGCAGCGATGCGCCGTTGACGCGCTGGATGGTGGCACTCGACAGGGTGCGGCTGTTGCACGTTGGCGAACGGAAGAACCAGTCGGTCTGCAGCGAGGCAGCTTCGGACTGCTTGGAGATGCAGTGGTTGGCCGTCAGGAAATACGGCGTGCCAGAAGACCGGCTGTCATTGAGCAATGTGCCCGTGCACAGATAGGTGTTGGCACCGGACGTGAACAACATGCGCGCCACGGCATTGCGCTCGGTCGCATAGGTGTCGTAGCAGGTGGCATCCAGGTGGCACGAAGCCGATTCATTGATCTTGGTGGAGAGTTCTGCCTCCGTAGGGATCGACAGGTTCTCGAAGATGTGCGACACGCGCGGCACCGAGATGTCCACCGTGCTGGCATCCGCACCTACGGGCAGCTCCAGCTCCAGCGTGGCCTCGTCCGATCCGGTATCGGGCGTCCACCAGGTCTGACCGTCCAGGGTGGTGTCGCCCGCCTGCGCATTGCGCTCAATGCGCTGCAGCACTTCCTGGCCGGAAATCTGGAACACCTTGGAGGCGTTGGCCTGGCTGTACACACGCAGCACTGTGCCTTGTGGCAGCGCCTTGACCACTACGCCCAGGCGCAATCCGTACGCACCTTCGGCCGAAAAACTGATAGCAGCCACCTTACCGCCAGTGGCGGTGGGCTTCCACTGCAACTGCTGTTGTGTCTGGGCTGCGGCGCGGGTGGCCACCACATCGCGCGCTGTACCCACCTGGCGTGGGCCGATACCGCCACCCAGCGAAGCCGTCTTGGAGGCATCCAAGGCTCCCAGGCTCACCCGGGAAGGCGTGGGCGCTGTGACAAGCGCGCTGCGGGATTTGATGTTCGAGACACCCTGGTCCACGCTGGCGGGCTGCACCCAGCCATCCACCATCAGCACAGAGGCCGCCTTTTGCGCGCTGGCCTCGGTACCGCTTCCGCCGCATCCGGCCAACAAGGCAAGCGCCGCACCCCAGGCAACGCCCATCCGCCACATCATTCCATTTTTCATTTCTTTCCCTCGCTCCGGTCAAAACCGCCATTGAACACGAAAACAACTGCCGCAACAAACCCGCAAGTGCACTACCTGGCCAACGCCTTCAGCGCCAGTTTGATGCCATCGCTTACACCCACCTCTGGTGGCAGGGCCTTGAGGGCCGCCGCAGCCTCTTTGTCGTTGTAGCCCAAAGCCAACAGTGCCTGCAGAATGTCGGCCTGTGCGTCACTGGCAGCGGGCCCGTGGGCAGCGCCCATGTCGGCCCCCAGCTTGCCCTTGAGCTCCAGCAGCAGCCGCTCGGCCGTCTTCTTGCCAATGCCCGGCACCTTGACCAGGCGGCCTGCCTCCTGCAGCGTGATAGCCTGGGCCAGATCCGCCACGCCCATGCCACTCAGGATGGACAGCGCAGTGCGCGGCCCCACGCCCGATATCTTGATCAGCTCGCGGAACGCCTGGCGCTCGGGCGCCGTGGCAAAGCCATACAGCAGCTGCGCGTCTTCGCGCACAATGAACTGGGTCAGCAGGCTCACCTTTTCGCCCACAGCGGGCAGGTTGTAGAACGTGCTCATGGGCACATTCACCTCATAGCCCACGCCATGGCAGTCCAACAGCACCTCGGGGGGATTCTTCTCCAGCAGGGTGCCGGTCAATTTGCCTATCATTGATGTCCTTTGCCGCGCACTGCGGCGATCCAACGGGAATTATCCGCGTGATCCTGCGCCACACCTTCACCCCCCACAACAACACCCGGCTCACGCACCTGTGTGGCCCGGCCGACGCGCACCTGCGCACCATCGAAGTGGCCCTCTCGGTGAGCATTGCGCACCGGCACGAGCAGTTCAAGGTGGACGGCCCCAAAGCGAAGGCCACGCAGGCGATGGAGCTTTTGCAGGCGCTGTACGAGATGGCCGAACGCCCGATCACCGAGGACCACCTGCAGCTCATGCTGGCTGGTGACAGCGCCCTAGTGGAGGCGCCCGAGGGAGCCATCGTGCTCAACACCCGCCGGGCCGACCTGCGCGGCCGCACGCCCACACAAAACCTGTACCTGGAAAACATCGCCAGCCACGACATCACCTTTGGCATCGGCCCTGCCGGCACCGGCAAGACCTATCTCGCCGTGGCCTGCGCCGTGGATGCGCTGGAGCGCAGCGCCGTGCAGCGCATCGTGCTGACCCGCCCGGCGGTCGAGGCGGGCGAGCGCCTGGGTTTTCTGCCCGGCGATCTCGCGCAAAAGGTAGACCCCTACCTGCGCCCGCTGTACGACGCGCTGTACGAACTGATGGGCTACGACAAGGTGATGAAGGCCTTCGAGCGCAATGCGCTGGAAATCGCGCCGCTGGCCTTCATGCGCGGGCGCACGCTGAACAACGCCTTCGTGATCCTGGACGAAGCGCAGAACACCACGCCCGAACAGATGAAGATGTTCCTCACCCGCATCGGCTTTGGCGCCAAGGCCGTGGTCACGGGCGACGTGAGCCAGATCGACCTGCCCAAGGGAGCCATGAGCGGCCTGATCGATGCCGAGCGGGTGCTCAAGCGGGTCAAGGGCATCTCCGTCACCCGCTTCACCACGGCCGACGTGGTGCGCCACCCGCTGGTCGCGCGCATCGTGGATGCCTACGACGCACCGCGCCGTGCCCCGGCTTCTCGCAGCAGGGACTAGAACTATCATTTTGATAGCTTTCAGCGCTTATCCATCCAGCGCTGGCGGCCAAAAACAGCAAAAATGTCTTTAAACCAACTCTCCCTGTCGCTGCAGTTCGGCAAGTTTGAAGGCGCGACCGCGCACCGCGTCGTTCTGCCACGCCACAAGGTCACCCGCTGGATTCGCCACGCGCTAGCCACCGATGCCGAGATCACCGTACGCATCGTAGGGGCCGAAGAAGGCCAGCAGCTCAACCGCGAGTACCGCAAGAAGGACTACGCCACCAACGTGCTCACCTTCGACTACACCCAGAAGCCCTTGGTAACGGCCGACCTGGTGCTGTGCGCCCCCGTGATCGAGCGCGAGGCCAAAGAGCAGAACAAAAGCCTGGAAGAACACTACGCCCACATGCTGGTGCATGGCACGCTGCATGCCCAGGGCTGGGACCACGAGACCAGCGAGGCGGATGCCCTGGAGATGGAGTCGTACGAAACCGACATCCTGCAGGAGTTGGGCTTTGCCGACCCGTACGCGACTTCCTGAACGCTATCCCTGCTGCCGAGGGCAGCGGCGCACTTTTTACCATTTGGTACAAAGTGCTCGCATTTGCCGGGGCTGGGCGTTGTCTTGATAAGCGACGATTGACTCCTCCAGTGCGCGTCTCGCAGACCTGTTGACACTCCCGCCGCGCGCCCTGCCTGTCTCCCCCTTTTTTCAGGAGTCTTCTCTGTGACCTATTTCCAGCGACACCCTGCGCCCGTGGCGAATTCGGGCCTGCCATGCTTGTATCGCGCCTTGCTGCTGGCGGCGCCACTCGTTCTGGCGGCCTGCGGGGGCGGCAGTGGCGAATCGGAGCCCGCCGGACTCCCGGCCCCTTCCGGCTTCAGCGTGGCGAGCTACGGCCCCAAGACCTACAACTTGGGCTGGACCGTCACCCCGGGTGCGATGCGCTACGAACTGTTCGAGGACCCTGATGGCGCAGCAGGCCCCCAACCTGAATCGCTATTCGGCGTCGGCGCCGCCAACAACGTCACCAGCTTCCCCATACAGATTGGGGGGCTGCTGCACGAGCGTGTGAACGCGAGTTACCGGCTGCGCGCCTGCGACGCGAGCGGCTGCGGCCCGTTCACGAGCGCGGTAACACCCGACCTCACCCAGGCCATAGGGCGCTTCGACCTGCCTGCCGGCGATCCGACGCAGCGATTTGGCGCCTACACGAACGCAATTGCCCTTTCGGCCGACGGTTTAACGCTGGCTGTCGGGTCGCCCCGCGAGGGCAGTTCAGACGGCCTGGCAGGGGCGGGCGCGGTGTACATCTTCAGCCGCAGCATGCCAGGCGTTGGCATGCCAGCCCCTGCCTGGGGTCTGCGGGCGCGGCTGGAAGGCAGCAGTCCGGCCGCAAAGATGGCCTTTGGCGCCAGCCTCGCACTATCGGCCAACGGTCGCACGCTGGCAGTGGGTGCACCAGAGGAAAGAAGCAATGCACGCGGCATCAACGGCGATGCGGCCAACCGCGACGCGTATGGCGCGGGGGCTGCTTATATCTTCATGGACAACGGCAGCACCTGGAGCCAGCAGGCCTACATCAAGTCCCGCAACACGCCTGCGAAAGTCGAGACCTGCAGCCGCCTGGACATCTCTGGCACGGCTGTATTTCCATGCACCCCCCAACACTTTGGCTTCAGCGTGGCTCTGTCAGCCGACGGGAACCTGCTGGCGGTAGGAGCGCCCGAAGAAGGTGCTAACTTCACCCCGGGGTCTGCCGCCGTGTTGAGTGGACTCTCCTTCACCGGTGAAACCATTTTTGGGGGCGGCGTCGGAGCCGTTCACACCTTTGCCCGCAACAACGGCGGCTGGGCCGAGCAGGCGCACCTGCCAGGCAGCAGCGCCGACCCGACAATGGCCCGCTTTGGGGCGGTTGTAGCCCTGTCCAGCGACGGCACCGTGCTTGCGGCAAACACCGACAAGGACATCTCGGTCCTGACCCATCTCGGAGGTGTCTGGAGTGCACCCACGCAGGTGTGGCGCGTTCCTGCCGCAGGTGCGCTGACGGGTTCGCACAATCCCTTTGCAATGTCCAGGGACGGAAGCACACTGGCCGTCTTGGACCGCTCTGGAGGTACTGACGTTCAGCTGCGAACATTCAAACGCACGGGGGACGCCTGGACGCAGCAGCCCGCATTGCCGGTCAAGGCTGCCGACGGGTTCTTTACAAACAGTGTCATGTTGTCGCTTTCTGCGGACGGCCGCATGCTTGCCGTGGGCAACCTCGACGATGCAAGCAACGCCTCTGGCATCAATGGCAACCCCAACAACCAGGCCTTATATTCAGCCGGAGCCGTCAATGTCTACCGCCGTGACGGCACCACCTGGGCGCACAGGGCCTACCTCAAGGCCCCCCAGCCGCGAGCACTTGCACGCTTCGGTGCCAGCGTCGCCCTGTCCGGTGATGCCAGCACCCTGGCCGTGGGCACCAGCAGTGCCACGGATGGCGTAACACCCGCCGCAGCCGACGCCGCCTATCTGTACTGATTGCATCGGCAGCCGGGACCCCACTGGCGACAGGGCTGAACACCCGACGAGGCTCACGGCAGGCAAAAGTGTTGCACCCGCGCCGTCGCCAATGGTGGCGACGCCACCCCCTACCATCGGTGCATGCTCGACACGCCTTTGCTGCTCACCGCCGCCTTCGTTGCCGGCGCCCTCAACGCCGTCGCCGGAGGCGGCAGTTTTCTGACCCTGCCCGCCCTCGTCTTCACTGGCGTGCCGCCTGTGGTGGCCAATGCCACGGGCACGGTGGCCCTGCTGCCCGGCTACATGGCCGGCGCATGGGGGTTCCGCGAAGACACGGCCCCGCCGCCGGGGCTGTCGATGCGCTTGTTGGTGGTGCTCTCACTCATCGGGGGCGCGGCCGGGGCCGCGCTGCTGCTGGTCACACCCGACGCCACCTTCCGCCGCGTGGTTCCCTGGCTGCTGCTGGCGGCCACGGCGCTGTTTGCATTCGGGCCGCAGCTGCGCCGGATGCTGGCGGGCGGCAAACCCTCCACCGCCAAGGCCACGGTGGGCGTGCTGGCGGTGGCCGCCTATGGCGGCTACTTCAACGGCGGGCTGGGCATTTTGCTGTTGGCCCTGTTTGGCCTGCTGGGGCAGACGAACCTGAACGCCATGAATGGCCTCAAGAACTGGGTGTCGGCCCTGCTTACCGCCATTGCCGTGCTCATCTATGCGGCAGGTGGCGTGGTGCTGTGGCAGCAGGCGCTGATGATGATGGTGGCCGCCACCGCAGGCGGGTATGGTGGTGCACGCGTAGCGCGCAAGCTGCCTGCTAACGTGCTGCGCTGGGGCATTGTGGCTACCGGGCTGGTAATGGCCGCTCTGTTCTTCTGGCGGCAGTGAGCGGCAGCCCCCTGCCGTCCTCGTCGGCATCTCCATCCCTTCCTGCGGACAGCGGCCGGCCATCACCGCGTGCGCTGTGGGCCATGCTGCTTGCGCTGCTCAGCGGGTTTGCACTGAGCCAGGCCTTTCGCACCACCACGGCCATGGTGGCCCAAGGACTGACGGCGGACTTCGGACTCTCGCCAGGGTCGCTGGGCGCGTTTGCGGGGCTGTTTGGCCTTTCCTTCGGCGTGGCCCAGTTGCTGATGGGCGTGGGGTTGGACCTGTACGGCCTGCGGCGCACGGTACTCACGGCGTTTCCGCTGGCGGTTACGGGGTCAGCGCTCTCGGCCACCGCGCCGACCTACCCCTGGCTGATGACAGGGCAACTGCTGATCGGCGTGGGCTGCTCGCCCGCGTTTCTGGCCTGCACGCTGTTCATTGCACGGCATTTTCCGGCGGACCGGTTTGCCTACCTGTCGGGCGTGGCGATGGGTGTGGGTGGCCTGGGCCTGCTGTTCACCGGCACGCCGCTGGCCTGGCTGGTGCAACACGGCGGTGGCTGGCGCACGGGTTATGCCGTGTTGGCGGTGCTCAGCGCGCTGTCGTGGCTGCTGATCTGGCTGCGCGTGCACGAGCCCACTCCGCTGGTGCCTCCCCCGGCGCAGCGCGAAACCTGGGGCCAGGCGCTGCTGGGCTTTGGCCAGCTGCTCACCGTACCGCACACCTGGGGCATTCTGCTGCTGGGCATGTCGGGCTACGCCGCATTTTTGTCGCTGCGCGGCCTGTGGCTGGCACCGCTGCTGATGGACCGCTACCACCTCTCGCTGGTGGACAGTGGCAACGTTGCGCTGGGGCTCTCGCTGATTGCCCTCTTCGCGCCGGGTCTGGGCGGTCGGCTGGACCCGGGCATCGCCCGCCGCAGGCGCTGGATCGGCAATGCATCGCTGCTCATGGCGAGCCTGTTCATGGTGCTGGCGTTCCTGCACGGGAGCGCTGCGGCCAGCGTGGTGCTGATTTTGCTGATGGGCCTGCTGTCGGGCTATGGCGTGCTGCAGTACGCCGATGTGCGGGCCTCCTATCCGCCCACGCTCACAGGCCGGGCACTGTCGGCCTACACCATGGCGATGTTCCTGGGTGTGGCGCTGATGCAGTGGTTCACTGGCATCGTCGCCACCTGGGCGCAGCGCCAGGGGTGGGATGCCTACACGGCCGTCATGCTGGCCATTGCCACCTGGCTGGCGCTGGCGTCGGCAGGGTTCCGGGTGCTGCCGGTGTCGCCCTTGGTTTCTCTCGAAAATAAGAGGAAAACAAGGCCATAGCGCTTATCCATCAAGCGCTGAATGCTATCTTTTTTGACCACTAAGCCGCTGTAGGAGGTATCCGCAGCGGGATGGTCACCGGGCCGTCATTGATGAGGTGCACCTGCATATCGGCGGCAAACTGGCCCGTGGCCACCTTGGGGTGCACCTTGCGCGCCTGGGCAACCACATAGTCGTACAGCCGCCGCCCCTCATCGGGTGCAGCCGCCCGGGTGAAGCTGGGGCGGTTGCCGCCGGTGGTGTCTGCCGCCAGCGTGAACTGGCTGACCAGCAGCAGGCCGCCACCGGTGTCCTGCACGCTCTGGTTCATCTTGCCTGCGGCGTCCGAAAAAATGCGCAGCTTGAGGATCTTGGCCAGCAGTTTGTCGGCCTCCATCTCCGTGTCACCGCGTTCGGCACACACCAGCACCAGCAGGCCTGCGCCGATGGCGCCCACGGTCTGCCCGTTCACCTCCACGCGCGCTTCGCGCACACGCTGCAATACGCTGATCACTTCACGGCATCCTTCAAATCGTCACGGGGGTCGTCGAAATGCGCTTCCACATCGGTGGGCAGCAGCTCGATGGTGGCGCGCAGGCCGGGTACGGCGGTCATCAGCGCACGCTCGACCTGGCCGCGCAGCTCGGCGGCGTGGCGCAGGGTCCAGTCGGCGGGCATGTGCAGGTGCATGTCCACAAACTGGCGCTGGCCCGCACGGCGGGTGGAGACATGGTCAAACCGCACGGCACCGGGCGCCTGCGATAGCACAAACTGCTGCAACGTGACGTCGATGGTGGCCTGCACCTCGGGCTCTACCGCTGAATCCATGAGGCCCTGGGAGGATCGCCACACCAGCTCCACGCCCTCTTTCAGAATATTCAGCGCCACGGCAATCGCCGCCAGCGCATCCAGCCACAGCCAGCCCGTGAGGGCCGCGCCCGCAATGCCCACCAGCACACCGGCCGAGGTCCACACGTCGGTGACGAGATGGCGCGCATCGGCCTCCAGCGCGATGGAGCGGTACTCGCGGGCCGAGCGGAACATGAGCCACGCGAGAAAGCCATTGAGCGCCGAACTGAGCACCGACAGGCCCAGGCCCCAGCCCAACTGTTCGATGGGCTGCGGGTCCATCAGCCGGTGCCCGGCCGCCCACAGGATGCCCCCCGACACCCCCACGATGAGGATGCCTTCGAACCCTGACGAAAAATACTCAGCCTTGTGGTGGCCGTAGGGGTGGTCGTCATCCGCAGGCCGCGCCGCCACGGTCACCATGGCCAGCGCAAACATGGCGCTGGCCAGGTTGACAAACGACTCCATCGCATCCGACAGCAGGCCCACCGAGCCAGTGACCACCCAGGCCAGCGTCTTGAGCGCGATGGTGACCCCCGCCACCGCAATAGACGCCCACAGCAGGTTGCGGGGTGTGAGCCATTGGTGAGGCTTTGGAGCAGGGTTGGACATGGGTGGAGGTATTGGAGGAGTAGAGCTGAAGAACCGAGCCGGAATTACACCAGAGCGGCCTTAAGACCCGCTTTACACCGTTCGCTCAGACAGCGCTACCTTCGGCGAAGCGCGTCCCGCGCAAGCCCCCATGCCAGAATCCGCGCATGACCCCGGCATGGCGCCGCCGCCTTCCCTCGTACCGCACCCTGCATCTCCCCAGCCTGCTGCTCTGGGCCGTGGTCGCATGCACAGGTGCAAGCTGGCTGGCCGTCGCGCGTTTGCAGCAGTTGCACGCAGCGTTCGAGACCGACGCGCGCATCGTGCACCGGCTACTGAGCCAGCGTGTGGTGCAGCACGATGCCATCATGGCCACGCTGGCGTTGCTGCAGCCCACCGCCGCAGCGAGCAACAGCACCGACGCCGCATCCCCCCTGCCCCGCCTGCCTTCGGTCTACCCGCAAATTCTGGCGGTGCTGCAGCGCACAGCGCAGAGTGATTGGCCCCCCGCACTGCAGGCAGAACTGGCGGCCGCTGAAGCCTCCTCACGCCGCACCGGCCATGCGGCCATGGCAGGGCTGAACCTGCCCGCAGGCCGCTATCACCTCGTGCTGGCAGGCACGCCCGCCAGCTACGCACTGCACATCGACCTGCGCAGCACCATTCCCATGGACGAGTGGCCCATGGACAGGTCCACCAGCCCCGTGCGTGTGACGCTGGAGCGCGATGGCGAGGCTTTCGTCGTACAGCCGGGCCGATCCGAGGTGGGCGCCTGGAGCCGCACCTACGAGTTTCACAAGCTGTTGGCGGCACAAAGCCAGCCGCTGGACGTGGTGGCCCGCCGCAGCGTGGGCCTTCACGAGCTGCCGTGGTGGGGCATGCTGGGCTGGTGCGTGCTGACCGCTGCGCTCTGGGCTGCAGGCCACGCACTGTGGCGCCAGCGCGTGGCCCGCCAGCGGGCCGAAGAACTGCTGCGCCTGGGCCAGGTGGCACGCCTGAACACACTGGGCGAGCTGGCCGCCGGCATGGCGCACGAGTTGAACCAGCCGCTGACGGCCCTGCTGTCGAGCACCCAGGCCGCCCAGCGCCTGCTGGCCGATGAACCGCCCGACCTCGACACCGCCCAGACGGCCATGGCCCGTGCGGTGGAGCAGGCACGCCGCGCCTCCACCGTGGTGGGTCGCCTGCGCCGCCTGGTGGAGCGCCCCGACCTGGCAGGCCAGGCCCAGCCGCTGGCGCTGCCCACGGCCGTGCACGACGCGCTGCACCTGCTGGAGCCCGAGCTGGCCCAGCGGGGTGTGGTGCCCAGCGTGACCACCGCCCCCGACCTGCCCACCGTGCTGGCCGAGCCTGTAGCCCTGCAGCAGATCATCCACAACCTGCTGATGAATGCATTGCAGGCTCTGGAACAGGTGCCAGCCACCGAACGCCAGCTGCACATTGCCCTGGCGCGCACCGATACCGGGCACGTGGCCCTGTCGGTGCGCGACCACGGCCCGGGCATACCACCCGAGGCACGCCAGCGCCTGTTCGAGCCGTTCTACACCACACGCACGGGCGGGCTCGGACTGGGCCTGACACTGTGCGACAGCCTGGCGCAGGCCATGGGCGCGCAGCTGGCCCTGGCGCCTGAGGCCACTGCGCCAGCCCATGACCTACGGGGCGCAGAGTTTGTGCTGACCCTGCCCACCGCACCGCCCGCCCATGACCGATAGCGCGCAATCCCTCTCGCCCCTGATCCACCTGGTGGACGACGATGCCGCCGTGCGCGACAGCCTCTCCCTGCTCATCAGCACCGTGGGCCTGCGCGTACAGGCCTGGGCCGACCCGCAGTCCTTCATGGCAGGGTTTGACCGCGCCAGCATCGGCGCCATCGTGCTCGATGTGCGCATGCCCGGCATCAGCGGCCTCACGGTGCTGGAGCAGCTGCTCGCGCAGGGCGTGGACCAGCCCATGATCCTGCTGACCGGCCACGGCACGGTGGAGATGTGCCGCCGCGCGTTCAAGGCCGGGGCGGCGGAGTTTCTCGAAAAGCCAGTGGACGACGAAGTGCTGATCGAAGCCCTGCAGAACGCCGTGCGCCAGCATGTGCGATCCCGCGAACGCCACCAGGCCGACCAGCAGGCGCGCGAGCGCTTCGCGCAACTGTCGGCCCGCGAGCGCGAGGTGCTGGGCTTGATCGTGGAGGGCCTGACCAACAAGGAGATTGGGCGCGCGCTGGCACTGTCGCCCCGCACGGTGGAAACGCACCGCGCCAACCTGTTTGGCAAGCTGGGGGCGGAGTCGCTGGCGCAGCTGATACGGCGGTATGCGGCGCTGGTGGATGCAGCATCCTGAGCAGCTTTGCCAAGGCCTTCCGTAGTTTTACGGAGGCCCGCGCGTAGCCGCCCGAATGGCTGAAAACCGCAGCGTTTTCTACAGTTCTCCCACGGCGCCACAACGGGTGGCACCGACGTCAAAAACACCGGAGAACACCATGCAAAACCGCCTCGCCACCATCGCCCTGTCCCTGATCGCCACAGCGGCCAGCGCCGAAGGCGTACGCACCGAAAAGAACATCTCGCTGGACCTGGCCACGCAGATCGCCGCGCAAACCGTCGCCACCTGCAGCGCCAACGGCTACAACGTGACCGCCACCGTGGTGGACCGCGCAGGCACCGTGCGCGCCGTGCACCGCGCCGACAACGCAGGCCCCCACACGCTGGAAGCCAGCCGCCTGAAGGCCTACACCTCGGCATCGGCCAAGAACACCACGCTGGCCATGATGGAAGGCGCGCAGAAAAACCCCGCTGCTGCCAACCTGGTGAACATCCCTGGCTACCTGCTGCTGGGCGGCGGCGTGCCGGTGAAGGTGGGTAACGAAGTCATCGGCGCCGTGGGCGTGGGCGGCGCACCTGGCGGCCACCTGGACGAGCAATGCGCCGTGGCCGGCATCGCCAAGGTGCAGGATCTGCTGAAGTAACCCCCGCCCACACCTGCAACGCACGCCATCGGAGACACCCGTGAAGCACTGGAACCTTGTATTCACACTGGCCGCTGCACTGGCCTGTGCCACCACGGCCCAGGCCCAGGTGCCTCCCACGGCGGCCGAAACAGCGGCCTACCAGGGCCTGCATGCCGCTGCGGCGCGCGGCGACATGCCTGCGCTCACCAAGCTGATCGCGGCACGGGCCGATCTGAACGCCCGCGACGCTTACGGCCGCACACCGCTGCATGTGGCCACATACGCGCGGCAGGCCGAAGCGATCCGCGCCCTTGCCAAAGCGGGCGCTGGCCTGGATCTGCTGGAAAACGACCGTTACGACGCCGTGACCATTGCCGCCGTGGCCGACGACGAGGCTACGCTGCGCGTGCTGCTGCAACTGGGCGCCAGCGCCAAACAGGTGACCAGCCGCTACGACGGCACGGCGCTCATCGCCGCTGCCCACCTGGGGCACGACGGCGTGGTGCGCCAGCTGATCGCCGCTGGCGCACCGCTGGACCATGTGAACAACCTGCACTGGACGGCGCTCATCGAGTCCATCGTGCTGGGCAACGGCGGCCCGCGCCACCAAGCGACCCTGCAAGCCCTGCTGCGGGCGGGTGCGAGCCAAACGCTGACCGACCGGCAGGGCAACACGCCGCTCCAACTTGCACGGCAGCGCGGCTTCAGCGAAATGGTGCGGATGCTGGAAGAGGCAGGCGCCAGGTAAAGAGACGGCGGGTGTGGCAAGCACCCATGCCAATGCCCCCATACGCACTTCGCTTCAGTGGTACAGCTCGGCGCCCGCCATGCGCACCTTGTCGGCGCGCGCCGAGCCCAGGGCATCCACCACCGGCTCCCACACACTCGCGTAGGCGGGCATGGCGTCCGGAGCAAACGCCGTATGGGGCCAGTCCGAACCCCACACCAGCCGCTCACCCATCAGCCCGGCCACGCGGCGGATCGCGCCGTGCAGTTCGGCGTAGGGGGCCCCGGCCTGAAGGCGGTACCAGCCCGACAGCTTGACCCATGCCCCCAGGTCGGCCAGCCTTGCCAGCGCCTGCCAGGCCGCATCGTCCTGCGCCAAGGCGGCGTGCATCCCCGCCAGATGGTCCAGCACACAGGGCAGCCCCGTTTGCGCATGCAGCTGGGCAATCTGCGCGAGTTGTGCGGGTGCTGCATACCACTGCACATGCCAGCCCAGCGCCTTCAGGCGGGGCGCCAGCGCCTGCATGGCCTGCGCCCCGTTGCCCACGGGAGACACCAGATTGAAACGCACGCCGCGCACGCCCAGTGCGTGCATGGTGTGCAGTTCGCTGTCGGCAATGTCGGTATCCACCACCACCACCGCGCGGTGCCGACCCGGTTCGCGCGCCAGGGCGTCGAGCACCAGCCGGTTGTCGGTGCCGTACACGCTAGGCTGCACCAACACGAGGTGGCCCACGCCCAGCTTCGCGGCTTCTGCCTCAATGCGTTCGAGAGGCTGGTGCGCAGGCTGGTAGTGCCCGGCCTGGACCGGGGCGGCGGCATCAAACACATGGATGTGCGTATCCCATCCCTCCAGGGCATCCCGCAACGGTGTGGATGTGGCCAGCGCACCCATGGGTCAGCCCACCACGATCTTGCGCTCACGGATGACCTTGCCCCACTGCGCTTGCTGGGCCTGGATGAACTTGCCCGCACTGGCCTGGGTGGCATCGGGAAAGGCATCGCCGCCCAGCGCGCGGATGCGGCCCAGCACCTCAGGGTCTGCCAGCGCCTTGCGGATGGCGTTGACCAGCTGCGTGCGCACCTCGGGCGCAATGCCCGCCGGAGCCAGCACGGGGTTCCACTCCAGCACTTCGTAGTCGGCGACACCGGCCTGCGCCATGGTGGGCACATCGGGCAGCGAACGGGCGCGCACGGCGCTGGTCACTGCCAGCGGCCGCAGCTTGCCCGCCTGGATGTGGCCCAGGGACGAGGCCACGTTGGCAAAAAACAGCGGCACCTGGCCGCCCATCACGTCGTTCATGGCAGGGCCGCCCCCACGGTAGGGAATGTGGGACAGCCGCACGCCAGTGCGCTCTTCAAACAACGCCCCCGCCAGATGCTGGGCCGAACCATTGCCGGACGACGCATAGGCCACGTCCTCGGGCTTGGCCTTGGCGCGTGCGATGACTTCCTTGACGGAATTGACACCGAAGCCCGGGTGGCACACCAGCACGTTCGGAAAGGTCGCCAACACGGCCAGTGGCACAAAGGCCGTGTTGCTGTCGTAGGGCAGCTTGGGGTAGAGCGATGGATTGACGGCGAACGACGATGCATCGAGCAGCAGTGTGGTGCCATCCGGCGTGGCGCGGGCCACGGCCGATGCGGCCAGCTGGCCGCTGGCGCCGGGCTTGTTGTCCACCACCACGCCTTGGCCCAGCGCCTCGGCCATGCGGGGCGCGATGATGCGGGCCATCAGGTCGGCACCGCCGCCTGCCGGGTAAGAGACAACCAGGGTCACGGTGCGTCCGCCGCCCACGCCCGCGGCGCGGGTGTGCACCCAAGGGGCGGCCAAGGTGGCGCCCACGGCAGCCAGCGCCGCGCGGCGCGATAGACCAGGGGGGTTCAGAGGATCGGACAGATGGGGCATACAGGTCTCCTTGGTTGAGTTTTCAGGCGTTCAGGGGGACACGCAGGAAGCTGGCGCCCCAAGTCCAGCAGGGGGTGTGGAACTGGCTTGCCAGGCCACGGACACCCCCGCGGTTGTCGTTCATGTAATGGTCACGGTGTAGTGAAAGGCATGGGCATCGCCGCGCGTGGTGCGCCATTCGACGCAGCGCCCGCCCAGGTCGTAGGCGGCCCGTTGCACCACCACGCCCGGATGGCCTGCGGCCAGCCCCAGGGGGATGGCCTGAGCGGCCGTCAGCACGGCAAAACCAATGTCGTCCACGGCACGGTGCACATGCACGCCGCAGCGCCGCGCGAACATGGGGTACAGCAGATCGTCCCATTCGGCGGTGCTGCCTTCGGCCAGGGGAGCAAACACATCCAGCGGCAACCACAGCTCTTCCAGCAGACAGGGCTGGTCGGCCAGCAGGCGCAAACGCTGCAGCCGCAGCACCATCTCGCCCGTGGCCAAGCCCAGCCTGCGGGCCACGGCGGCCGGGGCCGCCACGCGCTGGCGTGACAGGATGCGCGAGCGTGGCATTTCGCCACTGCCGCTGTCAAACCTAAAAAAGCGCAGCATCGACGCACCGGCAATCCCTTGGCGCACAAAGGTGCCCCGGCCGTGTATGCGTTCTACCAGGCCTTGCGCCACCAGGAGTTCCAGCGCACGGCGCATGGTGCCCAGCGCCACCTGGTGCTCGGTGGCCAGCAGGCTTTCTGCCGGCAGGGCCGAGCCGGGTGGCCACTCCCCGGCCACCACGCGGGCACGCAGGGCGGCGGCCAGGGCGGCGTAGCGGCTCAGTCCCGGGGCACTGTCAAAGGCAACAACTTTTTGGGATGTGGTCATGCCAAGAACTATAGTCCTCTATAGGTCTTGACGCAATGCGCAGATGTCACAGGCGGCGTGAAAAAACAGCTGCGGAAATGATCCGCCGCCGGGCAGAACCTGGTAACTATCAAACAGATAGCAACAAATGACACCCATCAAGCGCTGGCGGCATTTTTCACCCAAACTTTCACCTGCCACCAGCGCAGCCAGCCTCCGCGCAGCGGCGCTGGCCCCACGTGAGCGCCTCAGAGGCTGAGGGTTTTTTAGCCGCGCCCGAAAAGCGCGCGAAAACGCCTCGGATCTAGGCGCAAAGCACAGCCACAGCTCGGGCTATGGCGAGCATTTGCAACGACGAGCCGGGGCGTTTTCGCGTGCAAGGCGGGCATGGATAAAAGACTCTCAGCCTCTCAGTCCGTGACGAGCCGCGCCTTCACGGTCTTGCCCTTCACGCGGCCCTGGTTCAGGCGCTGGGCGGCCTGCGCGCCAATGGCGCGGTCCACCGCCACGTAGGTCGAGAAGTCGTTCACGTTGATCTTGCCGATCTGCTCGCGGGTGTAGCCCATCTCGCCGGTGAGTGCGCCCAGTACGTCGCCCGCACGGATCTTTTCCTTGCGGCCACCGATGATCTGGATGGTGACCATGGGCGGCACCAGCGGGCCGCTGCCCGTGGGCGTGAGGTCCGCCACCGGGAACCAGCGCGACTCGCGGCCCTGCAGTTGCTCGATCTTGCCCACGGAGCCCATCTCGTCCAGGCTGGCCAGGTTCAGCGCCAGGCCGTCGGCATCGCCCCGGCCGGTGCGGCCAATGCGGTGGATGTGCACCTCGGGGTCGGGCGTCACATCCACGTTGATCACGGCGGCCAGGTTGGCAATGTCGAGGCCCCGCGCGGCCACATCGGTGGCCACCAGTACCGAGCAACTGCGGTTGGCAAACTGCACCAGCACCTGATCACGCTCACGTTGTTCCAGCTCGCCAAACAGCGCCAGCGCGCTGAAGCCCTGGGCCTGCAGCACCCCCACCAGGTCGCGGCACTGCTGCTTGGTGTTGCAGAACGCGATGGACGATTCTGGGCGGAAGTGGTTGAGCAGCTGTGACACCGTGTGCAGGCGCTCGCTGTTTTTCACCTCGTACCAGCGCTGCTCGATCTTGCCTTCGGCATGCTGGGCCTGCACCGTGATCTGCTCGGGCGACTTCATGAACTGGGCGCTGAGCTTGGCGATGCCCTCGGGGTACGTGGCCGAAAACAGCAGCGTCTGGCGCTCCTTGGGGCACTGCTTGGCCACCACGACGATGTCGTCGAAGAAGCCCATGTCGAGCATGCGGTCGGCCTCATCGAGCACCAGGGTGTTGAGCGCATCCAGCGACAGGTGCTGGCGCTCCAGGTGGTCCATCACGCGGCCGGGCGTGCCCACCACAATGTGCGCGCCGTGCTCCAGGCTCAGCGTCTGTGCGCGCAGCGGCACGCCGCCACACAGGGTCACGACCTTGATGTTTTCTTCGGCCCGCGCCAGGCGGCGGATCTCGGTGGTCACCTGGTCGGCCAGCTCGCGCGTGGGGCACAGCACCAGCGCCTGCACCGCAAAACGGCGGGGGTTGAGGTTGGCCAGCAGGGCCAGGGCAAACGCGGCGGTCTTGCCGCTGCCGGTGCTGGCCTGGGCGATCAGGTCCTTGCCCAGCAACGCGGGCGGCAGGCTGGCCGCCTGGATGGGGGTCATGGTGGTGTAGCCCAGCTGCTGCAGGTTGGCCAGCGTGGCGGGGCTCAGGGCCAGCGCGCTGAAATCAGTGCTGGCTTGGTTATCTTTGGAGGTCATGGGCCGATTATCCGGCCCCGCCTTCACCAGCCGCTATGCCTGCAGGGCCAACACCCCCACAAAAGCCAGGGTGTGCGCCAGCACGCCCGGTGCCACGGCCAGCGCGTAGCGCCAGCCACCACTGGCCAGGGCCACCGCGCACTTGCTGCCTGCATGCACCAGCAGCGCGGCCATCAGGGCCTGCGCAATGGCGGGTGCGGCCGCGCTGTGCGGGCCGCCGCGCACCAGCACGGCCGCCGTGGCGGCATGCACGTCGGCCAGGGCCGCCAGCAGCGCGCCCGCCAGCATGCCCGCGTCGCCTTGCCACGCCGTGAGCCCCTGCACACCGGCCTGAATGCCCGTGAGCAGAGCCGCAATCAGCAAGGCATCGCGCAGCTTGAACATGGGGGTGTCAGGGGGTACAGCAACCGCCACGTCCACGCCGGCGTCCGTAGCCTTCGCAGACAGGTGCGCCGCACCGCGCCCGCCCCACCATCCCACGGCGGCCGCCACACACCCGCCCGCCAGCGCGGGCAGCCACAGCCGCGCCAGCCACTGCGGCTGCACGGTGGCGGCCACCACCACGATCTGGGCCATGGTGGCCACACACGACAGCACCGCAGCGCCTGCGTTGGTGCGCGCTGTGGCCCGGCCCGCTCGCACCTCCATACCCAGGCTGCCGATGGTGGCGGTGCTCGACACAAACCCGGAGGCCAGCGCCGACAGCGCCACGGCATGGCGCGCCTGCATCAGTCGCTTGGCCAGGTGCGCCAGCGACTGGATCACCAGCAACACGATGACCAGGCGCACCACCACCTGCGGGTTCAGCACGTCTTGCCACAGGGGGGTGTTGGGGGCTAGTGGATACACCAGCAAAGCCAAGGCGGCCAGAATGAGCCCGCTGCGCACCTCGCCGGGCTGCAGCCACTGGTTGGAAAACTGGTGCAACACGTCCCGCAACGCCAGCAGCCCCGTCACCACCACCGCCAGGGCGGCGGCCAGCAACTGGTCGCGCGCGCAGGTCACCCCGATCAGATAGGCCAGAAACAAGGCGATCTCGGTGGTGACGCCAGGGTCGCCAGAGCGGTCGCGCGCATAGGCCACCACCGTGAGGGCCGCTACCAACACGGCCCCCACCACCACCAGCGCAGGAACCGCCGTGAGCGCAGCTGCCGCGCCCCCCAGGGAAGCCAGGGTGAACGACCGCACCCCGGCCAGCGCCCGGTCGGGCCCCGCCCCTTTGCGACGCTCGCGCTCAATACCCATCAGCAAACCGCACCCCGCTGCGCTCGCCAGCACGGCCAGCGCTGAGGAAAAACCTCCGAACTCCTGCATGGAACTCCCGCACCTTTCCTGTCTTTTGTTCTTCTGGCAATGCCCCATGGTGACAGAAAGACCCACCGCAACCCACCCACCCGCGCAGCAAACTTGCATGGGGAGTTGCCCCAAGCCTTGCTGTCAGGTCTATAGGCTATAACAAAACCCATCAGCGCCTGCCCATGCAAGACCTCACCAACGCAGCCCCCACCCCTGGCCCCCGTGGCTCCAGCGATGCTTTGCTGCGGCTGATTGCAGACTCCGTGCCCGCGCTGATGGCCTACTACAACCTGCCCGGCCTGTGCTGCCAGTTCGCCAACCAAGGCTATGCCGCCTACAACGGCCACACGACCGAGTCCATCCTGGGCCTCACGGTGCAGGAGGCCATCGGCGACAAGGCCTGGCTGGCCATCCAGCCGCATGTGGAACGGTCCGCATGCGGCGAACATGTGAAGTACACCCGTGAGCAGACCTTGCCCAATGGCGAGGCCCGCATGATCGAGGTCAACCTGATCCCGCACTTTGACGCCAGCGCGCAGCAGCTGGGCTCGTTCGTTCTGATCACCGACATCACCGAGCGCTGGCGCGCGGAGCGCCAAGTGCGCCAGAGCGAAGAGCGCATGCGCAAGTTCACCGAGGCCACGGACGAGGCCATCGTGTTCCACCGCGACGGCATCATCACCGACGGCAATGAGGCACTCACCCGCCTGACGGGTTATGCGCTGCAGGAGGTGGTGGGGTTTTCCATCTTCCACTTCATCAGTCCGGAATGGAGGGCCGTGGCGCTGGACTACACGCGCACCGGGCGCGAAGACCCCTACGAAGTGACCATCCGCCACAAGGACGGTCATGTCATTCCCGTGGAGGTGGTGGGAAAGACCATGCCACTGCACCATGCCGACTACCGCATCGTGGTGGTGCGTGACATCACGGCCCGCAAGCAGGCCCAGGAACGCGAGGCCTTCATTGCGCTGCACGACACGCTTACGCAGTTGCCCAACCGCCACTTCCTGATGGAGCAGCTGTCGCAGGTGCTGTCGCTGGCCCGCAGGCGCCACGGCCGTGCGGCCGTGCTTTTTGTGAACCTGGACCATTTCAAGACGGTGAACGACTCGCTGGGCCACCATGCAGGCGACCAGCTGCTGTGCAACGTGGCCGAACGCCTGCGCCAGGGCGTGCGCGACGCTGACGTGGTGGCGCGGCTGGGCGGCGATGAGTTTGTGGTGGTGCTGACCGATGTGCAGGGCCCCGACGATGCCGCACGGGTGGCCGACAAGCTGCTGGCGTCCATGCACGGCGTGTTCACCCTGGGCCAGGTGCCGCTGACGGTGTCCCCCTCCATCGGCATCAGCCTTTTCCCCGAACACGCCACCACCGGCGATGCACTGCTGCGCTGCGCCGATGCAGCCATGCACCACGCCAAGGAAAGCGGCCGCGGCAACCGCCAGTTCTACACCCCGAGCATGGAAGCCAGCGCCATCGACGTGCTGCAGCACGAGCGCCTTCTGCGCGAGGCCATTGTGGACAACGCCTTTGTGCTGCACTACCAGCCCCAGATCAGCCTGGAAGACGGCTCCCTGCAGGGGCTGGAGGCTCTGGTGCGCTGGCGCCACCCGCAGCGCGGCCTGGTGGGGCCCCATGAATTCATCACCTTTTCGGAATCGCGCGGCCTGATCACCCCCATCGGCCGCTGGGTGATGCGCGAGGCCTGCCGCCAGCTCAAGGAATGGCAGGACGAGGGCCTGGCCCTGGTGCCCGTGGCGGTGAACCTGTCGGCCCTCGAATTTCGCCAGCGCGATGTCGCTGGCGAAATCGCCGCGGCGCTGCGCGATACCGGCCTGGCGCCGCAGTACCTGGGGATCGAGCTGACCGAATCCGTGCTCATGCACCAGACCGGCCAGGTGCTGGACACCCTCAATGCCCTCAAAGCGCTGGGCGTGGGCATCTCGATCGACGACTTTGGCACGGGGTATTCGTCGCTGGCCTACCTCAAGCGCTACCCCATCGACAGCCTCAAGATCGACCGGTCTTTTGTGGTGGACACGCCCGGCAACCCCGACGACGTGGCCATCGTCACGGCCGTCATTCAGATGGCCCGCAGCCTGCAGCTCAAAACCGTGGCCGAAGGGGTGGAAACCCCGGCGCAGGTGCAATTGCTCAAGGGCCTGGGGTGTGACCTGATCCAGGGGCATGTGGTGTCGGTGCCGCTGGATGCCGTGGCGCTCCAGCGCTGGATGCGCGATTTGCCGGTTTAAGAACCTGTTTCCGATCCCTTCCCGGGGCCGTCACACAGACACGTTCCCGGCTTGTGGACAATAGGGGCATGCCCCTCATCCCCGACTTCATCGCCCCCACCCGCCACACCGACCCGGCCGACGCACTGGCCCAGGTGCAGCGCATTTACCAGCAACAGATTGGCCACCTGCGCGACGCCATGCAGCGTTTTGTGGCGGGCGAAACGCCCGAAGGCGCCGTGCGCGCGTTCTACCCCTTTGTACGGGTGCACACCACCACCGTGGCGCGGGCCGATACCAAGCTGGCCTATGGTTTTGTGGAAGGCCCAGGGCGCTACGAAACCACCCTCACCCGGCCCGACCTGTTCGCTCACTACTACGCCGAGCAGTTTCGCCTGCTGCGCGCCAGCCACAACGTGGAGCTGGAAGTGGGCACCAGCGCCCACCCCATTCCGATCCATTTCTCGTTTGCCGAGCACGACCACATCGAGGGCACGCTGACGCCCGAGCGCCGCATGCTGATGCGCGACGTGTTCGACCTGCCCGACCTGGCTGCCATGGACGACGGCATCGCCAACGGCACCTGGCAGGCCCGCCCAGGCGAGGCGCAGCCGCTGTCGCTGTTCACCGCGCCGCGCGTGGACTACTCGCTGCACCGCCTGCGCCACTACACGGGAACGGCGCCCGAGTGGTTCCAGAACTTCGTGCTGTTCACCAACTACCAGTTCTACATCGACGAATTTGTGCGCCTGGGCCACGCCGAGATGGCCAAGCCCGACAGTGAATACATCGCCTTCATCGAGCCGGGCAACGTGGTCACCCGCCGCGTGGGATTGAGTGCCCAGCCCGGCGACGAACTGGGCGTAGCCCCGCCGCGCTTGCCGCAAATGCCCGGCTACCACCTCGTGCGCGCAGACAGCAGCGGCATCACCATGGTCAACATCGGTGTAGGCCCCGCCAACGCCAAGACCATCACCGACCACATCGCCGTGCTGCGCCCCCATGCCTGGATGATGCTGGGCCACTGCGCAGGCCTGCGCAACAGCCAGCAGCTGGGCGACTACGTGCTGGCGCATGCCTACGTGCGCGAGGACCATGTGCTGGACGAAGACCTGCCGCTGTGGGTGCCCATCCCGGCGCTGGCCGAGATCCAGCTCGCATTGCAGCAGGCCGTGGCCGATGTCACGCAGATCAGCGGCGCCGACCTGAAGCGCGTGATGCGCACCGGCACCGTGGCCAGCACCGACAACCGCAACTGGGAGCTGCTGCCCGACAACACGCCCCAGCGCCGTTTCAGCCAGAGCCGCGCCGTGGCGCTGGACATGGAAAGCGCCACCATCGCCGCCAACGGCTTCCGCTTCCGCGTGCCCTACGGCACCCTGCTGTGCGTAAGCGACAAGCCCCTGCACGGCGAAATCAAGCTGCCCGGCATGGCCAACCACTTCTACCGCGAGCGGGTGGACCAGCACCTGCGCATCGGCATGCGCGCCATCGAGATCCTGCGCAACGGCGGCGTGGACCGCCTGCACAGCCGCAAGCTCCGCAGCTTTGCCGAGGTCGCTTTTCAGTAAACACAGGCCCCGGGGCCGCTGCGTATGTCACTGGATTTCCTCACGCTGATGACGGTCATGGCGGCCAACCTGTTCATGATCTCGGCCGCGCTGCCGCTGATCATGGGCCGGGACGTGAGCCGCGCGGCCCGCCATGTGCAGGCCAGCATGCTGCTGCAGGCCGTGGCCTGGGCGGCCATCATTGCCTCATCCACCCTGTGGGACCAGGCCCTTTCCACCGTGTCGATTGCCTGCAACGCGGCCGCACAGTGGATGCTGTACCGGGCGCTCGAAGAATGGCTGGGCCCCCGTCCCTTGCGCAGCCTGCTGCTGGTGCTGGTGATAGCCGCCCCGCTGGGCTACACCCTGGGCTTTGGTCACTACGCCTGGCGCGTGGGCTGGGCCAACTTTGTATTGGCCACCATCCTGTGCATCGTTGCGCGCGCCACCCTGGCGCCTGTGGTCGAGGCCAACCTGCGCTGGCGCAGCCTGCTGCTGGGCTGCCTGTTGACGTCGGCCGCGTTCACGTTGGCGCGGGGCATGCTGGGCGCCTTCACCGACCAGTACCCCAGCTTTCGCACTCCCCATCCTGTCAACCTCGCTGCCGCCGTGGCCACCAACGTGAGCCTGGTGCTCGGCACGGTCGCCCTGCTGGTGGCCTGGCGGTCGGAGGCTGAACACAAGCTGCGCACGCTGGCGATGACCGACGGCCTCACCGGCGTGCTCAACCGGCGCGGCTTCACCACCCAAGGCAGCAGCCTGCTGGCCCACGCCGCACGCCACCAGTTGCCCATGACGGCAATGATGCTGGACCTGGACCACTTCAAGCAGGTCAACGACACCCATGGCCACGAGGCCGGGGACCGCGCCCTGCAACTGTTTGCCCGACTGCTGGGCGACACCTGCCGCAGCGGCGACCTGGTGGGCCGCCTGGGTGGCGAGGAGTTTGGTGTGCTGCTGTTGCACAACAGCGAGCCCGCCGGACTGGCCCTGGACCGGCGACTGCGCAGGCGCCTGCACGCAGCCAGTGTGGCCGAGCTGGGCTTTGCGCTGGACTACAGCGCCGGGATGGCCGTCCTGCAGCCCGGTGAGGCCGCCCTGGCGGAACTGATGGCCCGTGCCGATGGCGCCCTCTATGCAGCCAAGACGGCGGGCCGTGGGCGGCTGGTCGCAGCGGACTGAGCCAATTGATCCTCTTTTGATAGCAATCAGTGCACTATCCACCTGCGCTAAGTGTTGATTTTTGCCACAACGACTGCGCGCAACACCGGGTATGCCCACGTCGCACACAATCTCTCCATGACCGCACTTTTTGAAGCTCTGCACCTGCGCAAACGTTATGGCGAGACCACGGTGGTGGACGACGTGTCCTTCGCGATTGCTCCCGGCGAATGCCTGGGCGTCATCGGCCCCAACGGTGCTGGAAAGACCACCACCATTCGCATGTGCCTGGGCCTGGCGTCACCGGATGGCGGCGAAGTGCATTTCACCTCCAAGCCCGGCACCGCACCGCTGCACATGCCACGCGATGCGCTGGCCATCAAGGCGCAGCTGGGTGTGGTCACGCAGTTCGACACCCTCGACCCGGACTTCACCTGCGCCGAGAACCTGCGCGTATTCGGCCGCTACTTTGGGCTGAAGGGCCCGGTGATGGACGAGCGTGTACCCCAGTTGCTGGAGTTCGCTGCCCTCACCCACAAGGCCGACGCCAAGCCGGGCGAGCTGTCGGGCGGCATGAAGCGGCGCCTGTCGCTGGCGCGCGCGCTGGTCAACAACCCGCGCCTGCTGCTGCTGGACGAGCCCACCACCGGCCTGGACCCGCAAGCCCGCCACCTGATGTGGGAGCGCCTGCAACTGCTGCTGCAGCAAGGCAAGTCCATCCTGCTGACCACCCACTTCATGGACGAGGCCGAGCGCCTGTGCTCGCGCCTGCTGGTGCTGGACCACGGCCGCAAGATTGCGGAAGGCCGCCCGCGCGAGCTGATCGCCCAGCACCTGGAGCCGGATGTGGTGGAGGTGTTCGGCGTGGGGGCCGTCCAGATGTCCGAAGACGCCGCGCTGCGTGCCCTGGCCGCGCGCGTGGAGATCAGCGGCGAGACGGTGTTTTTCTACACCCAGAACGCGCAGCCGCTGCTGCAGGCGCTGGGGCAGCATGGCCACCTGCGCACGCTGCACCGGCCTGCGAATCTGGAGGATTTGTTCCTCAAGCTCACGGGGCGGCAGATCCGGGAATAGGGCCGGCGGGAGGGCCTGCCACCCGGCCCTGCCACCAGTTTTCAAGGTCTTGTGGCGCGCAAGGCTGGGAAAAGAGATAACCCTGCAGTTCGTCGCAGCCCAGCCGGGCCAGCCACTGGGCTTGGTGGTCGGTTTCCACGCCCTCGGCCACCGTGCGCAGGCCCAGCTTTTGCGCCAGGGCCACGATGGCGTCCACCAGCACTTCGCCCCGGTCATTGCTCCCCAGATCGTTGACGAAAGAGCGGTCGATCTTGAGCTTGCGCACCGGAAACCGCTTGAGCTGGCTCAGTGACGAATAGCCGGTGCCGAAGTCGTCGATGGCCAGCTGCACGCCCAGAGCGGTGAGGCGCTGCATGGTCTGCAGGGCCTCCTCCACGGGCTCCATGATCGAGCTTTCAGTGATTTCCAATTGCAGCAACCGGGGTGGGCATCCGGTGCTTTGCAAGGCGCGGGCCACCACCTGGTCCAGCTCGGGCTCCTGGAACTGACGGGCCGAGAGGTTCACCGCCACCGGGATCTCCCCCCACCCGGCATCCAGCCACCGCCGTGCCTGCGCGCAGGCCTCGTTCAGCACCCATTCGCCCAGTGGCACGATCAGCCCCGTTTCTTCCGCAATGCCGATGAACTGCAGCGGAGACACCAGCCCACGCTCCGGGTCCGCCCACCGCACCAGCGCCTCCACCGACGACACGCGCCCCGTCCGCGCATCCATGATGGGCTGATAGTGCAGGCGCAGTCCGTCGTGCTCGATGGCATGGCGCAGGCCCGCCTCCACCCGCAGGCGCTCCGTCAACACCTCCGTCATGTGCGGGCTGAAGAAAGCCAGCCGGTTGCCGCCCAGGTCCTTGGCGTCGTACATGGCCACATCCGCATTGCGCAGCAGGAGATCCCCGGAGTCCCCATCCTGCGGGAAGACCGCAATGCCCAGGCTGGTGCCCAGCAACCAGCTGGACGTGCCGGTCTCCACAGGCAGGGTCAGCGCCCGCACAATGCGCCGCGCCATGGGCTCCACCACCGCCGGGTCCGGCAGGTCGGGCAGCACCACCACAAACTCATCCCCTCCCGGGCGGGCCACTACATCGCCAGGGCGTACACAACCCTGCAACCGGACCGCCACCTCCTTGAGCAAGGCATCGCCCCGTGCATGTCCCAGGCTGTCATTCACCCCTTTGAACCGGTCCAAATCCATGGCCAGAACGGCCACGCAGTGGCCCTGCTCCCGCGCCCGGTCCAACGCCGCGTCCAGCCGCTCCGTGAGGCTGTAGCGGTTGGCCAAGTCGGTCAGGGGGTCTCGCCGCGCCTGGCGCTCCAGCGTCTCCGTGTGTTGCGCGATGGACTGCTGCTGGCGCAGCAGGGACTCCGCCATCCGGTCCAGTGCCCGGGCCACCTGCCCCAGCTCTCCCGGGGGATAGGGTGTGCCAATGGGTTCGGCGTAGTTGCCAGCATCCATGCGGCCAATGGCGCGGATAGCGCGCATGGCATGGCGGCGCACCGCAAATTCCACCAACAGAAAAGCAGCAACGAACACGATAACCGCCAGCGCCAGCACCCCCAGCAGTGCGCGCCGGAACTGGCGCTCCACCGGGCCACGCAGGTCGTCCTCGGGCACGGCCAGGGCCAGGCGCAGATCCGAGCCCTGTGCGCGCGGCAACTGGGCGCGCACCCAGACGCGACGCACGCCATCGGCCCCCTCCATCACGGCATGCCCTTCGACTGCTTGCAACATGAAAGTGCGTTCGGCGTCCCCCAGGGTCAGCGGCGCCACCTCCGGCCGCCGGAAGTCCATGATCACCGAACCGTCAGCATTCCACACCTGCAGATGCATGCGCTCATAGCGCTGTGCACGCACCATGGCCTGCCCGTAGTCCTGCATGTCGAGCGAGGCCAGCAGGATGAAGCGCAACGCGCCTCCCGCATCGCGCACCGGATACGCCACCTGCAGTACACCCTTGCCCGTCAGGCGGCCTATGACCGCTTCCAGCACCGGCCCGGAGGCCGTCAGCGCACGCTGAAAGTAACTGCGGTCCCGCAGGTCCAGGGTACGGCCACTGCGCAGCGAATCACAGAACAGGGAACCATCGGGCTGGATGGTGAGGATGCCGGTGTACTGAGGATGTTCCTTGAGGACATCTGCCAGGAAATCAGAGCAGGCGCCCTTGTCGCCCGCTGCCAGCAGGGGTACGCGCCCAAGGCCAAACAAGAGTTGCCCGGTACCAGCGATCTTGTCGTCCAGGTCGCTGGCAATGATGCCTGCCCGGGCCACCAGCCGGTCGCGCGCCTGTCCGGTGGTGGCCACCCGGAACTCCAAAAGCAACCACACCAGGGCCGGCACAGGCAACAAAGAGGCTGCCAGCACCAGCCACAGGATCCGCGCACTCAGGCTCACAGGGGTTCTCCTTCACAGAAGCGCCGTCGTCGCACCGGCCCGCCGCAACTGCGGCCGCAGGCTATCAGGCCACGCGGGGCCTGACCTTGCTGGCCGCCAGCTTGGCGTTCGCACGCGCCGTGTCCACATTCTGAGCCCGAGCCAGCGCCACGCCCATACGGCGCTTCACAAAACTCTCGGGCTTGCCGAACAGGCGCAGGTCGGTGCCGGGCACCCGCAGGGCTTCTTCCACGCCGTCGAACACGATGCCCTGGGCTTCCACGCCGCCATAGATCACGGCGCTGGCGCCGGGATTGCGCAGGCTGGTGTCCACGGGCAGGCCCAGGATGGCGCGGGCGTGCAGCTCGAACTCGCTCTGGTGCTGGGTGCACAGCGTGACCAGGCCCGTGTCGTGCGGGCGGGGGCTGACTTCGCTGAACCAGACCTCCTGGCCCTTGACGAACAGCTCCACGCCAAACAATCCCTGGCCGCCCAGGTTGTCGGTGACGGCCTTGGCGATCTGGCGCGACTTTTCGAGTGCGGCCGGGTGCATGGGGTGGGGCTGCCAGCTTTCCACATAGTCGCCACTCACCTGCACATGGCCGATGGGGTCGCAAAAACTGGTGGTGATTTGGCCGTCGGCGCCCACCGACCGCACGGTGAGCTGAGTGATCTCGTAGTCAAAGTCGATGAAGCCCTCGACGATCACGCGGCCGTGGCTCACCCGGCCACCGGCCATGGCGTAGTCCCAGGCCTTTTGCACGTCGGCGGGGCCGTCGATCTTGCTCTGGCCCTTGCCGGAGCTGCTCATCACGGGCTTGACGATGCAAGGGTAACCAATCCCGCCATCAATCGCGGCCTGCAACTCTTCGAGCGAATTACAGAATTTGTACGGGCTGGTTGGCAACCCCAGCGTCTCGGCGGCCAGCACGCGGATGCCTTCGCGGTCCATGGTCAGGCGCGCGGCGCGGGCCGTAGGGATCACGCGCACGGTGCCCGCGGCTTCCAGCTCTTCGAGCATGGGGGTCGCGATGGCTTCGATCTCGGGCACCACCAGGTGGGGCCGTTCGGCTTCGATCAGCGCCTTGAGCTGGGCCGGGTCGCTCATGGTGATGGTGCGCGCGTGGTGGGCCACCTGCTGGCCGGGCGCGTTCTCATAGCGGTCCACGGCAATGGTTTCCACCCCCAGGCGCTGCAGCGCGATCAGCACCTCCTTGCCCAGCTCGCCCGAGCCCAGCAGCATGACTTTGGTGGCATGGGGGGACAGAGGGGTTCCGAGGGTGGTCATGGTGGGGGCTTTCGAGAAGGTGAAAAAGTCGGTAAATGGCGGGACGCAGGCGACTTTAATGCACCCGGGCGCAGAACTTGCAATCGCCCTGACATGCCCCCACCGCCCATGCCCTCCCCTTCCAGCACGGCCCGCTCGCACAGCCCCACCGACTGGCACGCCCAGGAGCTGCTGCTGATGCGCGAGGTGATGCGCCTCATCGGCCGCAGCCTGGCGCCCGGCCTGGTGCTGCGCGAAATGCTGCACCTGATGAGCGAACTGCTGGGCCTGAACCGGGGGCGCATCGTGCTGGTGGACAACGCTCCCTCCTCCCCAGCCGGCGCGCCGCGCACCGCCTCCATCCGGCATGCGTACGGCCTCACCCAGGCCGAGGTGCAGCGCGGGCGGTACGCCTGGGGCGAGGGCATCACAGGCCGCGTGCTGGCCACGGGGCAGCCGGCCATCGTGCAGGACATTGATGCCGAACCGCTGTTTCTGGCACGCGCAGTGGAGCGCAGCCAGCTGCCGCCCGAGACGGTGGCCTTCATCGCCCTGCCCATCGAGGTCAACAACGCGCCCATCGGCGTGCTGGCCTGTCACCGCATCCGCAGCCGCCAGCGCCACCTGAACGACGACCTGGCGGTGCTGCGCGTGCTGGCCACGCTGGTCGGGCAGCTGCTGCAGCTCGAAGCCCTGGTGGCCGAGCAGACGCGGCAGCTGGAGGCGCGCAATGCCGTGCTGGCCAACGCCCTCAACACCAAAAGCGCGCGCTACGGGCTCATTGGCAGCTCGCCACCGCTGCTGCAGGCCTTGAGCGAGCTGGAGCGTGTGTCGCAAACCCAGGCCACCGTGCTGCTGCTGGGCCAGTCGGGCACGGGCAAGGAGCTGTTCGCACGCGCTGTGCACCTGGCCAGCGGGCGGCGCGACCGGCCCTTCATCAAGGTCAACTGCTCGGCCATTCCGGACGCGCTGTTCGAATCCGAACTGTTTGGCTACGAGAAAGGCGCGTTCACCGGCGCCAGCACAGCCCGCGCGGGCTGGTTTGAGCAGGCCGACAGCGGCACTATCTTTCTCGACGAGATTGGCGAGCTGCCGCTGGCCCTGCAGTCCAAGCTGCTGCGCACGCTGCAGGAGGGCACGCTGGTGCGCCTGGGCGGGCAGCGCGAGGTCAAGGTCAACGTGCGCCTGGTGGCGGCCACCAACCGCGACCTGGCGCAGGAGGTGGAGGCCGGCAATTTTCGGCAGGACCTGTACTACCGGCTCAACGTGATTCCCATCCGCCTGCCCTCGCTGGCCGAGCGGCGCGAGGACATCCGTGCGCTGGCGCTGCACTTCGTGAGCCGCGCCAATCAGGCGCACCAGCGCAACGTGAACCTCTCGCCCGACGCGCTGGCGCGGCTGGAAGAACACCCCTGGCCCGGCAACATCCGCGAGCTGGGCAATGTGATCGAACGCCTGGTGCTGCTGACCAATGACACACTGGTAACGCGTGGCGAGCTGGACCGGTTTCTGCCCGCTGCGGCTGTGGTTTTGCCACCCGCACCGGCGCCCGTTCAGCAGATTCAGGCCGAGATGCCGTCTACCCCTATCGCCGCAGCACCGCTGGTGCGCGACTACGCCTCGGCCCAGTCCCACAGCGTTCAGGTGCTGCAGGCCGCGCTGGTCGAACACCACGGCAACCAGTCGCGCGCGGCGCAGAGCCTGGGGTTGACGCTCCGGCAGTTCGCTTACCGGCTGCGCAAAGCAGGCTTGAAGTGACGCCCAACACTGTGTCAACAATTTGTAGACACAGTGTTCAGCGTCCGCGTTGGACAGGCTGCGCTCTGGTGATAGTCGGCACAAAATACTATCAAATTAATAGCTTCCAGCGCTTTACCAATAAGCGCTAGCAGCCTATTTCATTCAAATTTCTTTGCATTCACAAGCTCTGGCACACCTGTTGCGATAAGGAGGGAAGGCATCCCGCCCACCACCGCATCGAAAGGTTTCCCATGAGCACCGTGACCGCCTCTGCCTCCGACGCCGTCCTCATCTCGCCCACCCAACTGCAGGCTCTGCAAGCCGCAGAGCCTGTGGTGCTGATCGACACCCGCGACGCCGACACCTATGCCCTGGGGCACATCCCCGGCTCGGTGAACCTGCGCGAGACATTCACGTATCTCGCCACCTCCACGCCCCAAGGCCTGCAGGAACTGAAAGACACCTTTGCCGCGCACCTGGGCGCCATCGGCCTGTCGGGCACCGAGACGGCGGTGTTCTATGAAGATGCGCTCAACAGCGGCTACGGCCAGTCCTGCCGGGGCTACTACCTGCTGACCTGGCTGGGCTACCCCAAGGTCAAGGTATTGAACGGCGGCTACTCGGCCTGGAAGGCAGCAGAGCTGCCCGTCTCCACCGAGGCCGTTGTGCCCACCCCGGCCATCTTCCCCACCAACCTGGCCACGACCGACGTGATGCTGACCAAGGAGGACGTGATCGAGGCCCTGGGCACCGACACCGTGCTGCTGGACGTGCGCGATGTGGACGAGTGGATTGGCGACAGCTCCAGCCCTTATGGCAAGGACTTTGCGCCGCGCAAAGGCCGCCTGCCGGGCGCCAAGTGGCTGGAGTGGTACCGCTTCATGAAGCCCTCGCCCCAGGGTCCGGTGTTCAAGTCGCCCGACGAAGTGCGCGCCGAATGCGCCACGGCGGGCATCAGCCCGGCGGACACGGTGTACCTGTATTGCTTCAAGGGCGCACGCGCGTCCAACACCTTCCTGGCGCTCAAGCAGGCGGGCTTTGCCGATGTGCGCATGTACTTCGGCTCGTGGAACGAATGGTCGCGCGACGACAAGCTGCCGATCGAAAGCGGGCTGCCTCTGGTCAAGTTCCCCAAAAAGCCTGCGCTGGCACTGGCGGCCTGAGCCCCGTGCGTTGTTGCAGCGGGCATGGCCCGCTGCGAACCCTGTCCTTCTTTTTTTGCATTCCCTTCTCTTTCTCCAAGGAACACCATGTCCACCGATCTGCTGGAACCCTCTGCCCCTGTCACCACCGTGCACACGCACCTGCGCCCCATCGACCGCGACGGGCTGATAGCCTTTGCCGACAAGGGCCGCAACAACCCTGCCAGCCGGGGTACCAACAAGGTCCATACGGTGATGGAGGGGCAGTACCGCTCGCTGAGCTATGTGGGCAACCATGCGCCGGTGGTGGTGGACGAGCCCCTGCACCTGTTCGGTCAGGACACGGCACCTGCGCCCGGCGAGATCGTGCTGTCGGGCCTGGGCGGCTGCCTGGCCGTGGGCATCACGGCCGTGGCCACCTGGAAGCAGGTCAAGCTCAGCAAGATCGAGGTCTTCATGGAAGGCGACATCGGTAACCCCGCCGCCTGGGGTGCGGGTGGCGCATTGCAGAAGACGCCGCCCGAGATGGGCTTTCAGGCGATCCGCGTGAAGGTGCTGGTGGAGGGCGACGCGCCGCGCGAGGTGCTGGACGAGATCGTGCAGCACGCCAACTTCTACTCGCCCGTGGCTAACAGCATGCGCAACCCCATCCCCTTCGAGATCAGCCTCGCGGACTAAATAGCCCCGCAACCGAGCCCGCCCTGCGCACCCAAGGAGCCCCATGAACCCCGCCGACCTCCCTCCCCAACTCCACCTGGACGGCGCCCTGCGGGGCGATGCGTTGCTGGCCGCCGTGCGCCAGATTGCGCAGGGCCCGCTGGCCGCGCAGGTGGAGGCGATTGACCGCACCGGCTACTACCCCTGCGCGGAGCTGCAGCAGCTGGCCGCCGTGGGCGCGATGAGCGCGCACCTGGACAGCACGGCCGGCCCGGCCGACTACGGCCTGGCCATCCGCGCCATGGCCGAGGCCTCGCGCGTGTGCGGCGCTACCGGCTTCATGATGTGGTGCCAGGCGGTGTGTGGGCTGTACCTGCAGCAGTCGGGCAACCCCGCGCTGATGGGCGATGTGCTCCAGCGCCACGCCAGCGGCGCAGGCATGGGCGGCACGGCGTTGTCCAACCCCATGAAGAGCTATGCGCAGATCGAAAGCCTGCTGCTCAAGGCCACGCCGGTGGAGGGCGGCTACCTCATCAACGGCACCCTGCCCTGGGTGAGCAACCTGGGGCCCGACCATTACTGCGGCGCGATTGCGGCGGTGGTGGAGGCCGACGGTGCGGCCAGCCAGCGCGAGGTGATGTTCCTGCTGCGCTGCGACGCACCGGGCGTGGAGATGCGCGAATGCCCCAGCTTCTCCGCCATGGAGGGCACGGGCACCTATGCACTGCGGCTCAAGGACCATTTCATCGGCGCGGCCGACACCATGGCCGACCCCACGCGTCCTTTCATCGCCCGCATCCGCGCTGCGTTCGTGATGCTGCAATGTGGCATGGCGGTGGGCATCACCCAGGGCGCCATCGACTCGATGTGGGCGGTGGAGGCCCAACTGGGCCATGTCAACCAGTTCCTGGAAGACCGGCCCGACGCCCTGCAGGCCGAGCTGGATGCACTGACCGCACGCGTCATGCAACTGGCACAGACCCCGTTCGACACAAGCACTGATTTCTTCATTGACGTGCTGGACGCCCGTGCCCATGGCGCGGAGCTGTGCCTGCGCGCCGCCCAGTCCGCCCTGATGCACCAGGGTGCGCGCGGCTACCTGATGAGCTCGGACGTGCAGCGGCGCGTGCGCGAGTCGCACTTTGTGGCCATCGTCACGCCCGCCATCAAGCACCTGCGCAAGGAGATCGCCCGGCTCAGCACCGAGGAGATGCCTGCATGACGCCCGCCCTCCCCACCGCCACCACGCCGTCGGTTACCTCCGAGTTCGTGTTGAGCGCGGCATCGCAGGCGCTGTGCGATGCGTTTGCCGACGCGGCCACCCAGGCGCCCTGGCAAAGCTACATCTGCAACGCCTGCGGCTACGTCTACCACGAGGCCGACGGCGACCCCGATGGCGGCCTGCCGCCCGGCACGCGGCTGGCGGACATACCCGACGACTGGGCCTGCCCCTTGTGCGGCGTGACCAAGGCCGATTTTTCGCCGTACGAAGCCCCCACGCTGGAGGCGCTGCGGGCGCAGGCCAGCGCAGCGCCAGCCGCCTCCCTGCGCGTGCGTGGCGAGCCGGGCGCGGTCATCGTCGGCGCGGGCCGTGCAGGCTGGCAACTGGCCGAAACCCTGCGCCAACACAGCGCCACGCTGCCCATCACCCTGGTGACGGCCTGCGCGGGCGACCGGTACGACAAGCCTTTGCTGTCGGTGGCCATGGCGCGCCAGCTGGACCCGCTGGCCCTAGTGTCCGAAACCGGTCGCGATGCGGCGCACCGCCTGGGCGTCACCCTGCTGGCCCACACCCATGCCGTGCGCATCTGCGCCGAAACCCGCCAATTGCGCACCACGCGGGGCGTGCTGCGCTACGGCCACCTGGTGCTGGCCCACGGTGCGCAGGCCGCCTTGCCTCCGGGCTTGCCCGCCAGCCTGTGCTGGCGCATCAACCACCTGAACACCTACCAGCGCCTGCGCCAGCACCTGGGCGAGCAGCCCAAGGACGTGCTCATCATCGGCGCGGGCCTGGTCGGCAGTGAGCTGGCCAACGACCTGGCCCTGGGCGGCCACCACATCACGCTGCTGGACACGGCCACCGAACCACTGGCGCGCTGGCACGACCAGCAGGCGGGCCCGCAGTTGCTGGACGCCTGGAAAGACCTGTCCATCCGCTTTGAAGGCGGTCTGCAGGTGGAGCAGGTGGAACGCGTGGGCTCCCGCTACCGCGTCTCCACCACGAACGGGCGGCGTTTTGCGGCGGACGAAGTGGTGGTGGCTGCAGGCCTGCTGCCCCCCCACCGCCTGGCGCAGAGTGCAGGGCTTGATTGGACCCATGGCATTGCGGTGGACGCAGGCACGCTGCAAACCAGCGTATCCCGCATCCATGCACTGGGCGATTGCATCAGCATCGACGGGCAGTGCAGCCGCTACATCGAACCGATTGCCCGGCAGGCGCGAACGCTGGCGGCCGCCATCCTGGGCCAACCGGTGACCCCCTATGAGCACCGGGCGGCCGTGGTGCGGGTCAAGACCACCACCCAGCCGCTGACCCTGCATTGAGGCAGCCTCGGGCCCGGGCGGCAATCTTGCCCGGGCTGGCACCGGCAAAAAATTTTTTGGCATCCACTGCATCCAAACGGCGTTTTCGTGGGTAGTACCTACAGCAGCGCATCTTGTTGCTGCTGTCCTATCAACCCACAGACCAGAGAGAAACGCCATGACCATCCACACGTCCCCCATCTCCCGCCTGCTCCCCCTGACGGCCGCCATTGCCGCCGCCGTGCTGCTGAGCGCCTGCGGTTCGATGATGTCGTCGTCCTCCAAACCCATGTATTCGCAGGACAGTCTGCCCGACAGCATCAAGGTGCCGGCTGGCAACAAGGTGGCGATGGAAACCGTGGGCGTGGGCGAGATCACCTACGAATGCCGCGACAAGGCCAACATGCCCGGCCAGACCGAATGGGTGTTCGTGGGCCCCAAGGCCGTGCTGAATGACCGCAGCGGCAAGCAAGTGGGCACCTACTACGGCCCACCGGCCACCTGGGAGTCGAGCGATGGGTCCAAGCTGACGGCCACCCAGCTGGCCGTGGCGCCTTCGGGCACGGGCAACCTGCCCTACCAGCTCGTCAAGGCCAACCCCGCCATGGGCTCCGGCGCCATGACCGGCGTGACCTTCATCCAGCGCGTGGCCTTGAAGGGTGGCGTGGCACCCGCTGCTGCCTGCACCACCGCGAACAAGGGCGAGCGCCAGATCGTGAAGTACCAGGCCGACTACATCTTCTGGAAGGCCGCGTAAACCACGCACACGCAATCCCCTGCCCAGCGGGGGCTACCGCCAGGCTGTGGCGGGTTTGCGGCTACGATGCGCCCACTCTTTAGACGAGGCCCCGCTGCCTGCACACCGTGCCCGACACCCCTGGCGATTTTGACTACGAAGCCGCTCTGGCCGCCTGCGCAGCGGGCGACCGGCAGGCCATGCACCGCCTGTACCAACAGGAGGGCGCGCGGCTACTGGGCGTTGCGCTGCGCATCGTGCGCCAGCGGGCCCTGGCCGAGGACATCGTGCACGATGCCTGCGTGAACATCTGGACCCGCGCCGCCAGCTACGACCCGCGCCGGGGCAGCGCACGCGGCTGGATCTACAGCGTGGTGCGCAACCTGGCCCTGAACGCCGTTCGCGACGCGGGCCGCCACGTTGATGTGGACGACACCACCACCCAAGCCCTGGAGGCCGACATGTCTGTGCAGGCCCACCATGAGGTCGAGGAAACCTTTGCGCTGAACGCCAGCCTGGGCCGCCTGCAGCATTGCCTGGAGGCCCTGGACCCCGCGCGCCGCAACTGCGTGCTGCACGCCTATGTGGACGGCTGCTCGCACGGAGAAATTGCGGAGCGCCTCGGCGCGCCGCTGGGCACCGTCAAGGCGTGGATCCGGCGCAGCCTGGTTTCGCTGCGGGAGTGCATGGCATGACCGACGTGCGCAACACACCGTCCACCCCCTCGCCGGAAGACCTGAGCGTGCTGGCCGGCGAGTACGTGCTGGGCACCCTGCCCGCTGCCGAACGCCAGGGTGTGCAGCAACGCCTGCCTGGTGACAAGGCACTGCAACAGGCGGTTGCCGAATGGGAAGCCCGCCTGCTGCCGCTGACCCAGCTGGCAGAGCCCATCGCGCCGCCCGCTGCCTTGTGGGCGCGCATCGACCAGTCGCTGCAGGCCACCAGCGCGCAGCCGGTTGCGACACCCGTTGCCGCCCAACCCCGCGCAAAAACCGAGCGCAAGCCATCCGTGCGCTGGTGGGACCACCTGGGCCTGTGGCGGGCCCTCGCCGGCTCGGGCTTTGCCATGGCGGCGGTGCTCGCGGCAGTGCTCGTCACCCGCACCGCCCCAGTGGCCGCGCCGCCGCAGTTCATGGTGGTGCTGGTCGCGCCGCATGACAAGGCCCCGGGCTGGGTGGTGCAGGCCAGCTCGCCCCGGCAGATCAGCCTGATTCCGCTGGGTATGGCCGAAGTACCGGCCGACAAGGCCCTGGAGTTCTGGACCAAGGCCGACGGCTGGAGCGGCCCCGTATCGCTGGGCCTGGTGCAGCCCGGTCAGCCCCTGCAGATCCCGCTGGACAAGCTGCCGCCGCTGCAGCCCAACCAGTTGTTCGAGTTGACGCTGGAGCCGCCGACAGGCTCGCCGATTGGCAAACCCACGGGGCCCATCCAGTTCATCGGTCGCGCCGTCAAAGTGCTGTGACGAACACGGCCCGGGCCCGATTTCAGTACTGCTTATAGGGCAGGAACTTGCCGGACAGGACCACATTCACGCGGTCGCCATTGGGATTGGCTTCGCGCTGGATGTCCATGCTGAAGTCGATGGCGCTCATGATGCCGTCGCCAAACTCTTCGTGGATCAGCTCCTTGATGGTGGTGCCGTACACACTCACCACCTCGTACCAGCGGTAGATCAGCGGATCGGTGGGCACGGGCGTGGGCAGCGAGCCCTTGTAGGGCACCACCTGCAGCCACTTCTGCTCCTCGGCCGTGAGGCCGAAGATCTTGCCCACGATCTTGGCCTGCTCGGGCGTGGCCGTCATCTGGCCCAGGCACAGGGCCGTGGTCCATTCCTTGGACTGGCCGACCTTCTTGGCAATGGCCTCCCATTGCAGGCCCTTGGCGACCTTGGTGCTGATGATCTTTTCGGTAACGTCGTTGCGGTTCATGGTGATGGCTCCTTCGGTTGGATGGGTTTTGGAACGGGGAACAGGAATTTCAGGGTGCAGCACTCCCTGCCACCCCAAGGGGTAACACGACAGTGCTGGGTTATTCAGGAAATCAGTGGGCTTTGGCTCGGGTGACGAGAAAGTCCACGATGTGGTTGCGCAGCGCGTAGTAGCCATCCAGGTGGTGCAGGCTGGTGCGCGTGCGTTCGCGTGGCAGCGGGTTCACCACCACCTCGGCGATGCCGCCGGGGCGGTAGCCCTCGGGCGTCTCGTTGCCGTTGCTCATGAGCAGGATGCGGTCGGCCAGCAAAATGGCCTCGTCCACATCGTGCGTGATCATGAACACCGTCTGCTGCGTCTGGCGCACGATGGCCATCAACTCGTCCTGGATGGTGCCGCGTGTGAGCGCGTCGAGTGCGCCGAAGGGCTCGTCCAGCAGCAGCATCTTGGGCTGGATGGAGAACGCGCGCGCAATGCCCACGCGCTGTTTCATGCCGCCTGAGAGTTGCGACGGCTTCTTGTCGATGGCAGGGCTCAGGCCCACCAGCGCCACGAACTTCTCCACATGCGCATCGACCTGGGCCTTCTTCCAGTCGGGCCAGCGCGACTTCACGGCGAACGCGATGTTCTGGCGCACCGTGAGCCAGGGCATGAGCGCGTGGCTCTGGAACACCACGCCCCGGTCCAGACTGGGGCCGGCCACTTCGCGCCCGTCCATGATGACGGTGCCCGAGGTGGCGGTGTCGAGCCCCGCCAGCACGTTCAGGATGGTGGTCTTGCCGCAGCCCGAGTGGCCGATGATGCAGACGAATTCGCCCTTGTCGAGCGTGAACGACACATCGGCAAACACGGGCTTGGCGGGCACAAAGGCTTTGCTCAGCCGGTCGATCTGGAGGAAGCCTTGGGTCACGGCAGAGGCCTTTCGTTGCGGGGCGTCAGTGGCAAGAGGGGCTGGAACAGCCGGGCGCTGGGCGACATCACTCCACATAGGTCACCACCTTCTGCAGCTGGCCGAAGGCCAGGTCGAGCAACATGCCCACCACGCCAATCACCAGGATGGCAAAGATCACGTTGGTGAGCGACAGGTTGTTCCACTCGTTCCAAACGAAGTAGCCAATCCCCGTGCCGCCCACCAGCATCTCGGCCGCCACGATCACCAGCCAGGCGATGCCCATGCTGATGCGCATGCCCGTGAGGATGGTGGGCGCTGCGGCGGGCAAGATCACCAGGAAGGCCTTGCGCAGCGGGTTGACCTGCAGCGTGGCCGACACGTTGAGCCACTCGCGCTTGACCGATGCCACGCCAAACGCCGTGTTCACCAGCATGGGCCACACCGAGCAGATGAAGATCACGAAGATGCCCGAGATGGATGAGTCCTTGATGGTGTAGAGCGCGAGCGGCATCCACGCCAGCGGGCTGATGGGCTTGAGCACCTGGATGAACGGGTCGAACGCACGGCGCAGCAGCGGCGACATGCCGATGACGAAACCGAGCGGTATCGCCACCAAGCAGGCCAGGCCGAACCCTAGCGCGACCCGGCCCAGCGAATGCGCGAGCTGTATGGCGATGCCCTTGTCGTTGGGGCCGTTGTCATAGAACGGGTTGGACACGTGCCCCCACACGGTACGGCCCATCTCTGCCAGTGAAGGAAAGCCGCTGCCCTTGGCGCTGGCGCCTGGGTCCTTGCCCATCATCTTGGCGTACTCGATCTGCTCGGCGGTCATGCCAGCCGTGCTGTTGCCCGCGCCCGAAGAAGCGGTGGCGATGTACCAGATCCCCAGCAGGGCCAGGAAGATGAGCACGGACAACAGGCCCGCGCGCAGGTTGAGGTTTTTGGAACTTGTCATGTCAAATCTCCGTGCGCTTCACAAGTCCACCAGCCCACAAAACGCGCAGGGCCGAAGCCAGTGCCCCCGCGCAAGGGCCGCCCCGCCGCGCTGGGGGCGTCCCCCTCCCGCATTGCGCAGCAAGGCGAGAGAGGGGTGAAGGCGCGAAGCGACTCAGGGGGTGCTTCATTTCATGCCGCCTTGCGGATGGGGAAGCTCTTGGCGTACTCGGCCGCCTTCGCCGCATCGAACTCGCGCCCCATGATCTTGAACTTGGGGTACGCGCCCTCGGGCACCTTCTGGTCCAGCGCCTTCATCTGCTTTTTCGCGTCGGTGATGAGGAACACCTTTTCGGCGATCTGCTTGTAGTCCACATCGCCCTTGATGTAGCCCCAGCGCTGCATCTGCGTGAGCATCCACACGGCCATGCTCTGCCAGGGCATGGGGTCGAAGTCGGCGCGGTCGGGCACGTTCTGGATTTTGCCCAGCCCGTCGGCAAACTTGCCGGTGAGCACCTGGTTGATCACGGCCTCAGGCTGGTTCAGGTAGGCCTGGGGCGCAATCACCTTGGCGATCAGTTCGCGGTTCTTGGGGTCACGCGCCATGGCGGCCGAGGTGAGTACTGCGCGGTACAGCGCAGCAAAGGTGTTGGGGTTCTTCTGGATGAACTCGGTGCTGGTGCCGAAGGCGCAGCAAGGGTGGCCGTTCCACAGGTCCTTGGTGAGCAGGTGGATAAAGCCGACTTCCTCGAACACGGCGCGCTGGTTGAAAGGATCGGGGCCCAGGAAGCCGTCGATATTGCCCGCACGCAGATTGGCCACCATTTCAGCCGGAGGCACCACACGCAGCTGCACGTCGGTGTCGGGGTTCAAGCCCGCCTCGGCCAGGTAGTAGCGCAACAGGAAGTTGTGCATGCTGTACTCGAACGGGATCGCGAACTTGAAGCCCTTCCAGTTCTTGGGGTCGCGGTTGTCCTTGTGCTTGAGGGCGAGCGTGATGGCCTGGCCGTTCACGTTCTGGATGGTGGCCACGTTCATGGGCGTGGCGTTGGAGCCCAGGCCCATGGAGATCGCGAGCGGCATAGGGCTCAGGAAGTGCGTAGCGTCGTACTCCTTGTTGATCATCTTGTCGCGGATCAGCGCCCAGCCAGCCGTCTTGGTGACTTCGACATTCAGGCCCTGCTTGCTGTAGAAACCCAGCGGGTGGGCCATGATCAGCGGCGTGGCGCAGGTGATGGGGATGAAGCCGATCTTGAGGTTGGTCTTCTCCAGTGCGCTCTGTTTCTCTTGCGCCATGGCCTGCATGCTGGCCACGGGCAGCACGCTGGCAATGGCTGCCATGGCCGTACTTTTGCCCACGGCCTTCAGGAAGCGGCGGCGCACCGCATCTTGCGGAAAAATGGCCTTGACCAGCGTGGCCTCGATGAACTCGTTGCTGTAGGCTTCGAACTCGCTTGTCATGCTGCGCTGGCGCAGGGTGGCTGCGGCGGCATCGGCCGATACCTCGGCGTGGTGGTCGGCCACCGTGTGGTCGCGGCCACAGCTGCATTTCAGCATCAACGGGCGGTCGGCATCGTAGGGCGAGAAGAATTCGGACATGGCACACCTCGAAGAAGTTGGTGCCAGGCGTTACGCAAAGCGCGGGCCAGTTTTTGCCGGTGTCGGCCCGCTGTCATGAATTCGTGGGTGTGGTGTCTACAGCGTGTAGGGCCAGCACTACAAATCGGTCGTGCAACGCACCGAATTCACTCTGCCGGTGCGCCACGTGCCAGCAGCGCAAGCTCCACATCGTTGCGCGCGCCGGTCTTTTCGAGGATGCGGGCGCGGTAGGTGCTCACCGTGTTGGGCGCGAGCTTGAGCTGCGCACCAATTTCGCTCACGCTCTGCCCGGCAGTGAGCAGGCGGAACACCTGGTGCTCCCGATAGGAGAGCGCGTCCACTCCGGCGGGCGTGCCCTGCTGGGCGGTGCGCACCACCCCGGTGCGTTCCAGTGCACCTGCCAGGGCTTGCGCGGTCGCTTCCGTCAGGTAGCGCCCGCCAGCGGCCACCTTGCGCACGGCGGCCACCATGTCGTCGGGATCGGCGCTTTTGTGCAGGTAGCCCGCCGCGCCCATCTGGATGCAGCGCACCGCGTATTGCCGCTCGGGGTAGGTGCTGAGCATTAGCACCGGCAATGCAGGCCAGGACTTGCGCAGCGCCTGCAGCACTTCGAGGCCGTCCATGCCCGGCATGGCGATGTCCAGCAGCACCAGGTCCAGACCCGGTGTTCCCGTGGGCCCTTGCAGGGCGGCGACCAGCTCCAGCACCTCGCTGCCCTGGGTGGCCTCGGCGACCACAGTGATCTCGGGCACGCCATTGGCCGGGTCGCCCAGCACCTGCTTGAGCCCCTCCCGCACGATGCGGTGGTCATCACCGATCAACACCCGAACCACGGAATTCATGACAGCTCCAGAGGAATCAGCAATTGCAGGCACGAGCCCTGCCCCGGCTCGCTGGTGATGCTCAACCGGCCGCCAAGCTGCCGCGCCCGCTCGCGCATGCCCATCACGCCATAGGAGGTGGGCGCCTCCAGGGCCTGGCGGGTGGCGCCCACGCCGTTGTCGCGCACGCGCAGTTGCAGCATCTCGTCCTGCACGTCGATGGCAATGTCGATGGCGCTGGCCTGCGCGTGGCGGCCCACATTGCTCAGCATCTCCTGGAAGATGCGGAACACGGCGATGGCTGCAGGCTCGGGCAAGTGCAAGGTGGCAGGCACCTCCATCTGCCACGCCAGCTCCAGTTCGGCCGACTGCACAAACTCCTGCGCCTGCCACTCCAGCGCCGCCCATAGCCCCTGGTGGTCCAGGATGCTGGGGCGCAGGTCGGTGATGATGCGGCCCACGTTGTCCACGGCGTTTTCGATCAGGCGGCTCATGTTCTGGCATTTGCACCGCATCTGCGTGCGCATGTCGCCCGCGGCCTCGGGCGTGCGCTCGCCCTGCTCGCCCAGGCGCTTGTGCAGCCAATTCACATCCATCTTCAGCGCCACCAGCAGGCTGCCCAGCTCGTCGTGCACCTCGCGGGCGATGCGCGTGCGTTCGTCCTCCCGCACCTGCTCCGAGTAGGCCGACAGCTCGCGCAACTGCGCCAGCGCCTGCGACAGCTCTTGTGTGCGCGCGGCCACTCGGCGCTCCAACTCGTCATTGGCGCGGGCCAGCTCATCGTGCGCGCGCTGCAGCTCGTCGGCGGCGCGTTTGCGGCTGGTGATGTCCACAAAAGCGATCACAGCGCCGTGCACCTGCTCGCCCTCCAGGATGGGGTGACTGGAATACTCCACGGCAAACGCCGAGCCATCGCGGCGCCAGAACACCTCGGTGTCCACACGGCAGGGCAGGCCCTGGCGGAACGCGTTGAAGATGGGGCAGTCGCCGTCCGCATACGGGCTGCCGTCGGGGTGGCTGTGGTGGGTGAGCGCGTGCATGTTGCGCCCCATCACCTCATCGGCCGCAAAGCCCAGCATCTGCGCACCCGCCCGGTTGATGAACACGCAGTTGCCCGCCAGGTCGATGCCAAACACGCCCTCGCCCGTGGACTCCAGCAGCAGCCCCAGGCGGTTCTGCCAGAGGGCACTGGCACCGGCGGGCAGGTTCAGGACGTGGGTGGACATAGGGGCACCCAAGCAATGGCCGTGCCCAGGTGGCGACGATGAACACATCGGGGACTGTGCGCCCGCCCGCCAACATCGCACAATAAGCGGATGCAAACCGTTACCCCGTCCTCCGTGGCCTCTGTGGCCCCGCCCCCGCCGTCGGTATGGCGCCCGCCCAGCCTGTCCGTGCGCTGGTGGCCCGTGTTCATGCGCAACCTGCTGGTCTGGCGCAAGCTGGCCATCCCCAGCCTGGTGGGCAACATTGCCGAACCGCTGATGTGGCTGGTGGCGTTTGGCTACGGCATGGGGGCCCTGGTGGGGCAGGTGAACGTGGGCGGCGCGGCGGGCGACACCAAGGTGCCCTACATCCTGTTCCTGGCCAGCGGCTCCATCTGCATGAGCGCCATGAACGCTGCCAGCTTCGAGGCGCTGTACTCGGCCTTCTCGCGCATGCATGTGCAAAAGACCTGGGACGGCATCATGAACGCGCCGGTCAGCCTGGACGATGTGGTGCTGGCCGAGATGCTGTGGGCCGCGTTCAAGGCGCTGTTCACCGTCACCGCCATCCTGGGCGTCATGCTGGCCCTCTCCATCAGCCACAGCCCCAAGCTGCTGGTGGCCTGGCCGGTGCTGCTGTTCGTGGGGGTGATGTTCTCCAGCATCGCGCTCATCTTCAATGCGCTGGCCAAGGGGTATGACTTCTTCACTTACTACTTCACGCTGGTGCTCACGCCCATGATGTTTCTCTCGGGTGTGTTCTTCCCGCGCGAGCAGTTGCCTCCCATCGTGCGCACCATCTCCGACTGGCTGCCGCTGACCAACGCGGTCGAGCTGGTACGCCCGCTGTTCATGGACCAGTGGCCCGCCCACCCCCTGCGCCACGGCCTGGTGCTGGTGGTGACCACCGTGGTGGCCTTCTGGGTGGCTCTGGCCCTGACCCGCAAACGCTTCAAGGCATGACCGCGCTGCTCGGCCCCAGCCATATCGCCATGGTGGCCAAAGGCGTGTCGGCCATCGTGGCGTCACGCGATGCGGCCCTGCGGCCGAGCATCATGCGGGCCGTGGGCAGTCGCATCAGCGGCGATGGGCTGGAGGTCACGGTGTACCTGCGGCGCAGCCAGTCCGAACAGTTGCTGCAGGACATTGCGCACACCGGAGAGATTGCCGTGGTGTTCAGCGTGCCGTCCACCCACCAGACGCTGCAGCTCAAGGCCCGCCGGGCCACGCAGCGCCCGGCCACTGATGGCGACCTGCCGGTGTTGCAGGCCTACCTGCAGTCCATGGTGCAGGAGGTGGGCCGGGTGGGTTATGGGCCGCAGTATGTGGGCGCCATGCTGGCAGCACCGCTGCAGGATGTGGTCGCAGTGACCTTCACTCCCACCAGCGCGTTCGACCAGACCCCAGGCCCGCGCGCAGGCGCGGAGTTGTGTGCGCCGCCCGCACCACCCACGCCACCCGTACTGCAGCCATGAGCTCCGCAGCGCCGTCCCTGCACAGCATCCGCCCCTGCCTGGAGGGGGCGATTCCCGCCATCATGGCCACCTGTGACCCCGACGGCACACCCAACGTGGCCTACATCTCGCAGGTGGTCTATGTGGATGCGGCGCACGTGGCGCTGTCGTTCCAGTTCTTCAACAAGACCCGCCAGAACATCCTGCGCAACCCGCGCGCGTCGGTGCTGGTGCTGGACCCAGTCACCGCCCATTTCTACCGCCTGCACCTGCTGTACGAACGCACCGAGGACAGCGGGCCGGTGTTCGAGAGCATGCGCGCGCAGCTGGCGGGCATTGCGTCGCATGCGGGCATGGCCGAGGTGTTTGAACTCAAAGGGGCCGACATCTACGCTGTGGAGCGCATCGAATCGGTAGCGGGCGAAGGCCTGCCGGCACCGGCGCCGCGTTCCGGGTTGCTGCACACGCTGCGTCTGTGCAGCGAGAGCATCGCGCGCTGCTCGGGGCTGGATGAATTGCTGCAAGGCGCGCTGCAGGGCCTGCAGGACAAGCTGGGCATTCAGCACGCCATGGTGCTGATGCTGGACGCCAGCGCCCAGCAGCTCTACACGGTGGCCAGCTGCGGCTATGCCACGTCGGGCGTGGGTTCAGAAATCCGACTGGGTCAGGGAGTGATCGGCATGGCTGCGCGCGAGCGAACGCCGGTGCGCATCAGCCACATGACGCACGCCGCCCTGTACAGCCATGCCATCCGCGAAAGCATGGACGCGCATGCCACACCCGATGCGCCCCCGCTGCGCGGCCTGGACATCCCCTACCCCGGGCTGCCAGAGCCGCACAGCCAGGTGGCGGTACCACTGCTGTCGGCCGGGCGCCTGCTGGGTGTGCTGTTTGCCGAGAGCCCCGAGGACATGCGCTTTGGCTTCGAGGACGAAGACCTGCTGGTGGCGATTGCGGGCCAGCTGGCCGCCGCCATCGACCTGCTGCAGGCCGCGCCCGATGCGCCCGAGCCGCTGCCTACTCCGACTGCGGCACCGCCGGTGAGCGGCAGCGCGCTGCGGGTGCGCCACTTTGCGGCCAACGACAGCGTGTTCATCAACGACGACTACCTGATCAAGGGCGTGGCGGGCGCCATTGTCTGGAAGCTGCTGCGCGACCACCAGCACACCGGGCGCGTGGACTTCACCAACCGCGAACTGCGGCTGGACCCCGCCCTGCGCCTGCCCGATGTGGCCGACAACCTGGAGGCCCGCCTGCTGTTGCTGCAGCGCCGCCTGCAGGAGAACTGCCCGCACATCCACATCGAAAAAACGGGGCGCGGGCGCTTTCGGCTGTGCGTGCTGTGCCCCGTGGTGCTGGAAGACGCCTAAGCCTCAGAAGGTGTGAATGAACCCGGCGTGCCCGAGCAGGCCACCAAAACGCGCCCGATCTAGGCGCAAAGCGCAGCCATAGCTCGGGCTATGGCGAGCATTGGCAACGACGAGCGGGAGTGTTTTGGCGGGATAAGCGGGCATGGCGGGTTCGTTCACACCTTCTCATTGCACCAGGCCGGGCACCACCGGCAGGCCCAGGCTGCGCATCAGCTTGGTCCATTCGGGCTGCGTGAGGTGCGGCTGCACTTGCGCCAACACCGCTGCCAGCACAGGCGCAGGCGCATGTTGCTTCATGTCCGACAGCATGGCCGTGCGCTCGGCGGGTGACATGTAGGGCACCATCCAGCGGGCCACCACCATCATTTCCTGCGGCGGGATCGAGGCCACCAGCGCATCGTGCACGCCCGCCAGTTCCGCGTCGGTGTAGCACTGCCAGAGCACGCGGTTGTGCGCAGTCTCTTCCTCATGCATGTGCTCGAAGTTGTGCGCCACAAACAGCGCCAGCTGGCGGTACAGGGCTAGGGTGGCTGCAGCTCGTGCGGGCTTGGCACAGGCCATCAGGTGGTTTACACCGTCCGCCAAAGCGACGATGGCCTGTTCGTGCTCCACATGTTCACCGGCAATGCTCTGGCTGGATCCGGGCTGGCGCGCCTCCATGGCGGCGTGCACGAACTGGTTCTCGTGGTGCAGGTGCGCGCGGCACAGGTCCAGCAGCTGCATCACGCGGTCGCAGGTGTGGGCAAACTCCAGGTCATCCTCGACATCCATGCGGCCCAGGCCCGGCAGCGTGTCGGCCATGAAGGCGCGCAGCGCCTTGTGGATGCTGGCATACATGTCCATGCGGGGGGCGGCGGGCTGGGCTTGTGTCAGTGCGGCAATTTCGCGGGCATCAATCTTCATCACGTTCTTTCATGGCCTCGTTGGGCTCTTTCAGCGCCTTTTTTCTGGCGCTGGGCCGGGTGCACCATGCACCCGTTTCCATGCAAAGAAGTCTAGAAATTCGCCGCGCTTTTGCCTGTTAAAAACTCCTTAAACAGACCCTTTGAAAACCTTAAAAATCGCGTTCCGGGCGCCAAACGTGAAATCGTTCACGGCGCGGCGCGCAGCAGGTCCACCGCTTTTTCAGCAATCATCACCGTGGGCGCATTGGTGTTGCCGCTCACTATGCGCGGCATGATGGACGCGTCCACCACACGCAGGCCCGCGAGGCCATGCACACGCAGTTCGGCATCCACCACATCCAGCGGTCCGGGCCCCATGCGGCAGGTGCCCACGGGGTGGTAGATGGTGTCGGCGTACTGGCGGATGAACTGCTCGATCTCGGCGTCGCTGCGCGCACTGGCCGAGGCCGCCAGCTCCTTGGCGCCGAACTTCGCGAGCGCCGGTTGCATGAGGATCTCCCGCGTGCGTTTGAAGCCACGCACCATGCGCGCCATGTCATCGGGATCGGCCAGGAAGTTCGGGTCCACCAAAGGCAAGGCCATGGGGTCGCGGCTGGCCAGCGTGACCGCGCCCCGGCTCTTGGGCTGCAGCAGGCACACGTGGGCCGAGTAGCCGTGGCCGAACACGGTCTTGCGCCCGTGGTCCACCAGCTTGCCGATCACAAAGTGCAGCTGCAGGTCGGGCGCGGGCTCGGACGGGTCGCTTTTGATGAAGCCCCCCGCCTCGGCAAAGTTGGTGGTCAACATGCCCGTGCGGTGCTTGCGCCATTCGGCTATGCCGCGCAGCGTCTGCGCCATGCCCGACAGTGACAGGCCGAACAGGTCCTTGAGCTCGGGTGCGTCCAGCACCTGTACCACGTCGGGGTGGTCGTGCAGGTGCTGGCCCACGCCCGGCAGGTCGTGCAGCACCGGGATGCCGTGTTGCTGCAAGTGTGCCGCGGGCCCCACCCCCGACAGCATCAGCAGCTGCGGGGACAACAGCGCGCCTGCACTCAGCAGCACCTCGCGTCCGGCACGCACCTGTTGCAGCGTACCGCCCTGGCGGTATTCCACACCCACGGCACGTGTGCCCTCGAACAGGATGCGCGTGGCATGCGCACCGGTGATGACCTGCAGGTTGGGCCGCGCCAGGTGCGGCGTGAGGTAGCCCTTGGCTGCGCTGTGGCGCTCGCCGTTCTTGTGCGTGACCTGGTACAGGCCCACGCCTTCCTGCGTGGCGCCGTTGAAGTCGGTGTTGTGCGGGTGCCCGGCCTGCACACCTGCGTCGGTGAAATATTGGCTGAACCGGTTGGGTGCACGCAGGTCTGCCACGTTGAAGGGCCCGCCCCGGCCGTGCCAATCGTTGGCACCGCGTTCGTTGTTCTCGGCACGCACAAAGTAAGGCTTCACATCCTCCCAGCCCCAGCCCGGGTTGCCCTGCGCGGCCCAGTGGTCGTAGTCGGCATGCTGGCCCCGGATGTAGACCATGGCGTTGATCGAGCTGGAGCCACCCAGCACCTTGCCGCGTGGCTGGTAGCCGCGCCGGTTATTCAGCGCGGCCTGCGGCGTGGTGTTGAAGCCCCAGCCGTTCAGCTCGAACTTGGCCATCACGGCCAGCCCAGCCGGGCAGTGGATGAGCACGCTCTTGTCGGCAGGCCCGGCCTCCAGCAGGCAGACGCGCACGGAGGGGTTCTCAGTCAGACGGCCGGCCAGCACGGAGCCCGCCGATCCGCCACCGATCACGATGTAGTCAAACATGTTTTGTGTCTCCTCCGCCATGCTGCGCAGCGGCTTGTTGGTTCAGGTTTGACGCACGATAACCGAACGGTCGTGCGATTCGCCTTACCATTCCGTCCATCCGTTTCACTTTGAAGAGGGCTCTCTATATGACGATTCAGACCGTAGGCATCATCGGCGCAGGCACCATGGGCAACGGCATTGCACAGGCCTGTGCGGTGTCGGGCATCCATGTGGTGATGATCGATATCTCGGATGCTGCCGTGCAAAAAGGTCTGGCCACCGTGGCCGGCAGCCTGGACCGCCTGATCAAGAAGGAAAAGATCACCGAAGCCGACAAGGCTGCGGCCCTGGCACGCATCAAGACCTCCACCAGCTACGACGACCTCAAAGCCGCGCAATTGGTGATCGAGGCCGCCACCGAAAACTACGAGCTCAAGCTCAAGATCCTGAAGCAGGTGGACGCCATCGTGGCGCCCGAGGTGCTGATCGCTTCGAACACCTCGTCCATCTCCATCACCAAGCTGGCCGCCGCCACCAGCCGCGCCGACAAGTTCATCGGCATGCACTTCTTCAACCCCGTGCCCATGATGGCGCTGGTGGAGATCATCCGTGGCCTGCAGACCAGCGATGCCACGCACGACGCCGTGAAGGCCCTGGCCGAGGCCCTGGGCAAGAGCCCCATCACCGTGAAGAACGCGCCCGGCTTTGTGGTCAACCGCATCCTGGTGCCCATGATCAACGAGGCCTTCTTCGTGCTGGCCGAAGGTTTGGCCACACCCGAGGACATCGACGCGGGCATGAAGCTGGGCTGCAACCAGCCCATCGGCCCGCTGGCGCTGGCGGACATGATTGGCCTGGATGTGTGCCTGGCCGTGATGGACGTGTACCTGACCGAATTTGGCGACAGCAAGTACCGCCCCTGTCCGCTGCTCAAGGAAATGGTGGCCGCAGGCCGCCTGGGCCGCAAGACGGGCCAGGGTGTTTACACCTACTAACCGTTGAACGCGCTGCGTTGTCCCCCTGGGGACGGCGCAGTCCGCGCACCGGGTTTTCAATCGTGGAAACGAAAAGGAGACCCGGCCATGTCAGAAGTCAACACCACCACCCCATCCAGCACCACGCCCCCGCCCGAGGGCAACATCGACACCCTGGTGCTCGGCCACGTGCTGCTGATCGGCATCAACCGCCCGGCCAAGCGCAACGGCTGGACGCCGCCCATGTTCCGCCAGCTGGCGGAGGCCTACACCCGCCTGGATGATGACCCCGACCTGCGCGTCGGTGTGCTGCATGCCATGGGCGACCACTTCACGGCCGGACTGGACCTGCCCGCCGTGAGCGCCTACATGCAGCGCGGCGAAAAAGCCATCCCCGAAGGCCTGGTGGAGCCCCATGACTACGGCCTGCCCGGCTACCGGCGCCGCACCAAGCCCATGGTGGTGGCGGTCAAGGGCATCTGCTTCACCGTGGGCATCGAGTTGATGCTGGGCGCCGACATCGTGGTGGCGGCCGACAACTGCCGCTTCTCGCAGATGGAGGTGCAGCGCGGCATCATGGCCACAGGCGGCGCCACGCTGCGCATGGCCGAGCGCGCGGGCACGGGCAATGCGCTGCTGCACCTGCTGACGGCCGACGAGTTCGGCAGCGCCGAGGCTTACCGCCTGAACTTTGTGCAGAAAGTGGTGCCGGCTGGCCAGGAGCTGGACGAGGCATTGGCGATTGCCCAGCGCATTGCCGCCCAAGCGCCGCGCGCGGTGGTGGCCACGCGCCTGAATGTGCTCAAGGCCATCGAGCAAGGCCAGACGGCTGCAGTGGCGGACTTCATCCCGGTGCAGAAGGAACTGGCCAACAGCGAGGATGCGGCCGAAGGCGTGCGCGCGTTTGTCGAGCGCCGGCCCGCGCAGTTCAGCGGGCGCTGAGGGCCTGGTGGTGCGTCGCCGCCAGAACCACCACGCACCAAACTCCAATCCAAATCGACCGCTAGCGCAGATAAATCAAGCGCCAACTGCTCCACTATTGATAGCGCCTCCTGAGGGCGACGTGGATGCGGCACCCCCGCATGCGCCAGCGGAGCGCGCGAATAGCACCGATGGCGCGGCGCCGCTCCCCCACCGGCACAATCCCATTCATTAACAAAGTTTTTCACAATTCAATTGCACGCAATTGAATTTACACCCACAATTCACCCCATGCCCAGCCACAGCACACCCCACACTCCCAGCCCTGCCATCCTGCGGCTGGACAACCAGGTCTGCTTTGCGCTGTATTCCGCCTCGCTGGCGATGACCAAGCTGTACAAACCGCTGCTCGACCGCATCGGCCTGACCTACCCGCAGTATCTCGTGATGCTGGTGCTGTGGGAGCAGGACGGCGTCACAGTGTCCGAGCTTGGCGAGCGCCTGTTTCTCGACTCCGGCACGCTCACGCCACTGCTCAAGCGCCTGGAGGCACAGGGCCACATTGCCCGGCTGCGCGATGTGCAGGACGAGCGCCGTGTGCGCATCACCCTCACGTCGCAAGGCCGAGCTCTGCGCGACCAGGCCGAGGCCATCCCGCCCTGTGTGCTGCAAAGCAGCCAGTGCTCGATTGCCGAGCTGACGGCCCTGACCTCCGAACTCAAGCAACTGCGGGACCGGCTCAGCGAGCAACGCTGACGGTCTGCAGACAGCACAAGAACCGATTCCCTCCACCGCCCGCCAGTGGGCAACAACCGCAAGGAAGACACCATGACCAAGCTCGAAAAAGTCCTGTACACCGCCAAGTCGCACGTGACCGGTGGCCGCGATGGCGCCGCCAAGACCGATGACGGCCGCCTGGAAGTCAAGCTGTCCTCGCCCGGCACGGCCGGCACCGGCACCAACCCCGAGCAGCTGTTTGCCTCCGGCTACGCAGCCTGCTTCATCGGCGCCATGAAGGCCGTCGGCGGCAAGATCGGCATTCCTGTGCCCCAAGACGTGTCCATCGACGCCGAAGTGGACCTGGGCCCCATCCCGAACGCCTACGGCATCGCCGCCCGCCTGGCCATCAGCCTGCCCGGCCTGGACAAGGAAACCGCCCAGAAGCTGGTGGACGCAGCCCACCAGGTCTGCCCCTACTCCAACGCCACGCGCGGCAACATCGACGTGACCATCACGCTGGTGTAAGCCATGGGCCGCCAGTTGCTTCCCCGCATCGCGGTGGCCCTGGTGGCCATCGAGCATGTGTACATCCTCGTGCTCGAAATGTTCTTCTGGAACAAGCCCCTGGGCATGAAGACCTTCAACCTGACCCAGGAGCTGGCCGACGCCACCACCACGCTGGCGGCCAACCAGGGGCTGTACAACGGTTTTCTGGCGGCAGGCCTGTTCTGGGGGCTGTTCACCGGCAACCGGGTGTTCAAGATCTTCTTCCTGGCCTGCGTGATCGTGGCGGGGGTGTTCGGCGCCGCCACCGCAGCGCCCAAGATCTTCTTCAGCCAGGCGCTGCCCGCGATCATCGCGCTGGGCCTGGTGCTGGCGCTGGACAAAAAACCCGCCGTACAGCGCAGCCTTTGAGCTATCAAATCAATAGCTGCTGCCGCCCTATAGACGGGCGGTAGCAGCTATTTTTGCTTTGAATCCGGGAAAGCACGGCGGCCTGCAAGCTGCCATTCAGCCATGCGCGCGATGATGGGGTTGGAGACAACACCATGAAAATCGCCCTGCTGTCCGACATCCACGCCAACCGCCAGGCCCTGGACGCCTGCCTGCAACACGCCCGCGCCCAGGGCGCCGAACAATTTGCGCTGCTGGGCGACCTGGTGGGCTACGGCGGCGAGCCCGTGGCCGTGGTGGAGCAGGTGCGCGACCTCGCCCAGCAAGGCGCCCTGTGCGTGCTGGGCAACCACGACGCCATGGCCCTGGCGCCGCCTGCCAACCCCCGCAACCGCAGCGAGCTGGGCGCGCAGTGGACACACGACCAGCTCGGCAACAGCCACATCGCCTTTTTGCAGTCGCTGCCGCCCACCGCCCGGCTGGGCAGCAGCGCGCTGCTCGTGCATGCCAGCGCCGACATGCCGGAGCAATGGCGCTATGTGGAGGACTCCAACGCCGCCGAGCGCAGCATGACGGCGGCCCAGGCCCTCGACCCCGCCATCCGCTACGTGTTCAGCGGCCATGTGCACGAACAGGTGCTGTACTTCCTCACGCCCACCGCCAAGCTCATGCGTTTTGCGCCCGAACCCGGCGTGCCTGTGCCCGTGCCGCCGCACCGCCAGTGGCTGGGCATCGTGGGCTCGGTGGGCCAGCCGCGCGACGGCGATGCGCGCGCCATGTACGCACTGTTCGACGACACCGCCAGGCAGATCACCTTCTACCGCGTGCCGTATGACCACCTGGCCGCCGCCGCCGCCATCCGCGCGGCAGGACTGCCCGCGTTCTATGCCGACAGGTTGGAGCATGGTCAATGAAACTGCTCGAACCCGGCACCGAGATCGACGGCTTTCGCGTGGTGGACTGCATCCACGCGGGTGGCATGGCCCACATCTACGCCGTGGAATACGCGCAGGCCGACCGCAGCCCCGGCTTTCCCATGGCGATGAAGATCCCGCGCATGACGGCAGGCGACGGGGCCGAGAACATCGTGAGCTTCGAGGTCGAGCTGCAGATCCTGCCCGTGCTCAGCGGCCCGCATGTGCCGCGTTTTGTGGCGGCGGGTGACCTGGTGCGGCTGCCTTACCTGGTCATGGAATACATCCCCGGCCGGACGCTGCAGCACTGGCTGGATGCCCCTGGCCACTGCGACATCGAAACAATAGCCCGCCTGGGCGCGGCCACCGCGCGCGCGGCGCACAGCCTGCACCAGCAGAACGTGTGCCACCTCGACCTCAAACCGGCCAACGTGCTCATCAAAGAAGATGGCACGGCCGTGCTGCTGGACTTTGGCCTCTCGTGCCACGCGCACTACCCCGACCTGCTGGCCGAGGAAATGCGCCAGGCCGTGGGCTCGCCCGCCTGGATTGCGCCCGAGCAGGTGGTGGGTGTGCGCGGCGACCCGCGCAGCGACATCTTTGCCATCGGCGTGATGCTGTACGAGCTGGCCACGGGCGAGTTGCCCTTTGGCGCGCCCACCACCAGCAGCGGCATGCGACAGCGCCTGTGGATGACGCCTGCCCCGCCGCGCAAACACCGCGCCGACATCCCGCCCTGGCTGCAGGAGGTCATCCTGCGCTGCCTGGAGCCTGAGGCAGGGAGCCGCTACCCGTCGGCCGCGCACCTGGCCTTCGACCTGTCGAACCCCGAACAGGTGCTGGTTACCGAACGCGGCGAACGCACCGAGCGCACTCCACTGCGCACGCATGTGCGCCGCTGGCTGCGTGCTGCGGGCATGCACTACACGCCCAGCCCCCTGCCCTCGCAGCAGATCGAGGACACGCCCATCCTCATGGTCGCCGTGCCCCATGCCGATGTGAGCGATGCCACGCTGTACTCGCTGCGCCAGGCCGTGGCCCGCTCGCTGGGCATCCGCCCCGGCGCGCGGCTGGCCTGCGTGACGGTGATCTCACCCAGCGCCAGCAGCACCAGTGACAGCGAGCGCAGTGAAACCACGCTGCACCGCCAGCACATGGCCCGTCTGCGCCAGTGGGCCCAGGGGCTGGACCTGACCGGACATGCCGTGAGCTACCACGTGCTCGAAGCGGGCGATGTGGCCCAGGCGCTGGTGCGCTATGCAGCCAGCAACCACGTGAGCATGATGATCCTGGGCGCCGCCACCCACGGGCTGCAGATGCAGCGCTTCATCGACACCGTGCCCATCCGCGTGGCGCGTGAGGCGCCCTGCACCGTCATCCTGGTCAAGCAGGCGCTGCCGTTCGAGCAACTGGGCCAGACGTTCCCGGGCTAAGCGCCTGTTCAAAGAGTGGGCCCCGCTGTCGCCGAGGTGGCGCGGCCCGCTTGAGCCGCGCCGGGCTTTCGTTTAGCGTGGCGGCATGAGCACCACCACCCTCCTCGTGCGCCAGGACAACCTGGCCAGCACCCGCCTGTTGACCGCCGACGACACCCCGCTGGAAGGCGGCCAGGTCCGCGTGCGGGTCGAGTCGTTTGCCCTCACGGCCAACAACATCACCTACGCCGCGCTAGGCGACATGCTGAACTACTGGCAGTTCTTCCCCACGGGCGAGGCAGGCTGGGGCATCGTGCCCGTGTGGGGCTTTGGCACGGTGACAGAGTCACAGCACCCCGAGGTGGCCGTGGGCGAGCGCCTCTATGGCTACTGGCCCATGGCCAGTCAGGCCGTGCTGTCGCCCCAACGCGTCAACCCCACAGGCTTCAGCGACGGCGCCGCGCACCGCGCGGGCCTGCATGCGGTCTACAACCACTACCTGCGCACCCGCACCGACGGGCTCTACCGCGCCGACAACGAGGACGTGCAGGCACTGCTGCGGCCGCTGTTCATCACCTCGTGGCTCATCGACGATTTTCTGGCGGACCAGCAGTTCTTTGGCGCCCGGCGCATGCTGCTGTCCAGCGCGTCGAGCAAAACGGCCTACGGCACCGCCTTCCAGCTTGCACAGCGGGAGGGCATCGAGGTCATCGGCCTCACCTCGTCCGGCAATGTGGCCTTTTGCGAAAGCCTGGGCTGCTACAGCCGCGTGGTTACCTACGACGCACTGGACAGCATCGACAGTGCCACACCCAGCGTGTACATCGACTTTGCGGGCAGCGTGGGCCTGCGCCAGCGCATCCACGCCCACTTCACGGGCCTGGCCTACAGCTGCTCGGTGGGCGCCAGCCACGTGCAGGACCTGGGTGGCGCAGGCCAGTTGCCCGGCCCGCGCCCGGTGATGTTCTTTGCGCCCGCCCAGGTCAAGAAGCGCAACACCGACTGGGGCGCTCAGGGCCTGAACGAGCGCCTGGTGGCGGCGTGGAACCAGTTCAGCACCGCCGTGTCGGCCGGGCCGCAGCCCTGGCTGGTGGTGCAGCACCATACAGGGCCCCAGGCCACGCAGGCGCTGTTTGCGGGCGTGCTGGCGGGCAGCGGCGACCCGCGCGCCGGGCATATCGCGACGATGCTGCCTGGCTGAAACGCTATGCCGGGCCGTCAAGGGCGCGGCGGCGACAATGGGGCATGATCCCATTGCCCCCCGATACCGCTGCCAACGCCTCGAACGACCAACACCCCTACGCCCGCCTCACGCCCGACCAGGTGCTGGACGCGCTGGCCAGCGTGGGCCTGTATGGCGATGGCCGCCTCATGGCCCTGTCGTCGTACGAAAACCGGGTGTACCAGGCCACACTGGAAGACGGCGAGCGCGTGGTGGCCAAGTTCTACCGCCCAGGCCGCTGGAGCGAGGCGCAGATCCTCGAAGAACACGCCTTTGCCGCCGAGCTGATGGCCGCCGAGGTCCCCGCCGTGGGCCCGCTGGTGCTGAAAGGCACCACCCTGCACCAGCACGATGGCTTTGCGTTTTCCGTCAGCCCCTGGCGCGGCGGGCGCCAGCCCGAGCTGGACGACTTCGAGGTGCTGGAATGGATCGGCCGCTTTCTGGCACGCATCCACACCGTGGGTGCGGCCCAACCGTTTGCTCACCGGCCGCTGCTGGACCTGGAGACCTTTGGCACGGCATCGCGCGACTGGCTGCTCACGAACGAGATCATTCCGCTCGACATGCAGGCCACCTGGAAGGCCCAATGCGACAAAGCTCTTGAATTGATAGCTGCTAGCGCTTATCCATCAAGCGCTGGAGCCTCATTTGGTTTAAAAAATGCGACAGCAATCCGCCTGCATGGCGACTGCCACCCCGGCAACATCCTCTGGACTCCGCTGGATGAATGGGGCCGGGGCGGCCCGCATTTTGTGGACCTGGACGACGCGCGCATGGGCCCGGCCGTACAAGACCTGTGGATGCTGCTGTCGGGCGACCGGCGCCAACGCACCCACCAGCTCGGCGCACTGATCGACGGCTACGAGCAGTTCCGCAGCTTCGACCGCCGCGAGCTGGCGCTCATCGAGCCGCTGCGCACCTTGCGCCTGATCCACTACAGCGCATGGCTCGCGCGCCGCTGGCAGGACCCGATCTTTCCCGTCAACTTCCCGTGGTTTGGCACCAGCGACTACTGGCGCGGGCAGGTGGACATGCTGATCGAGCAGATTGAGGCCATGCAGGAAGAGCCCCTGGTGGCGTGAGATGAACGCGCACTAAGCCGCCTGCGCTGCGGTGTGGTGCAGGCCGCTGCGGCGCCCCGGAGAGGCGCCAGAGGCGCCCGGGCATTGCAAACGATTGTCAACCCGTGTGCACAGGGGCGCGATGTCGCGCAACATCCAGAGACGCCTTCCTGGAAAGGCGTTTTCTGACTTGCGAAGGGCGCTAGCGCCCGAAGACCGACACCATGCGCATTGCCGTCCTGCACGACGACCCCCTCTTGCCCGACATGATCCGGAGCGCCCTTGAGCGCCACCACCATATCTGCCATTTCTATACCAGCGGTGCGAGCCTGCTCAAGGACACACGGCACGAAACCTTTGACCTGCTGATCTCTGGCTGGCACCTGCCGGACATGGACGGCATCGAGGTCATCCAGCGCCTGCGCGAGATGGTCGGCCAGCAGCTGCCCATCCTTCTGGTCACACGCCGCAATGAAGAACGTGACGTGATCGAAGCGCTCAACCGGGGCGCGGACGACTACATGGTCAAACCCCTGCGTGTGGGGGAGCTGGTCGCCCGCGTTGCGGCCTTGCTGCGGCGGGCGTATCCGCAGGCCATGGGCCAGCAGCTGGTCTTCGGCCCCTACCGGTTCGATCCGGAGAAGCGGCTGTTGTCCCTGCACGGCGAGCCACTGGCGCTGAAGAACCTGGAATACGAACTCGCCCTTTTCATGTTCCGCAACGCGGGCCGCCTGTTGTCGCGCGCGCACCTGCGCGAAGCGGTGTGGGGCGAGCGCAGCGAAGCACCTTCACGCTCGCTCGACACCCACGTTTCGCGCCTGCGCACCAAGCTGCAGTTGACGCAGCAGGCCCACGGCTATGCGATCACGGCCATCTATGGCATGGGGTACCGGCTGGACACGGTAGACACGGTGGCCCTGGCCGACCCACGCGGCTGAAACGCCGCGCACAGGACGGCGCACAAGCCGCCACCTGCTCCTTCCCTGAACAACAAAAAAAGGCCAGCACGCTTTGCAGCGTGCTGGCCTTTTGGCGTACAGCCCGCCGCCGCGAAGGGATCGCGACAGCGGTGGCGGTCGGCTACCGGCGGCGGCCCATGGCAGGGTGCTGCCAGGCCATCAGGCCCAGCAATGCAGCCAGCAAAACCATGCCCCATTCCGACAGCGTGGGAATGCTGCTGGCAGGAAGGTTCGACACCGCCGTCGGCGCGCTGGACGTGTTGTTGCCGGGGTTGGTGTCGCCCGGTGCGTCCAGCGTGGCCGTATTGACCAGGGGGCGCGCCCCGCTGTAAGGCGACGCCAGCGTCGTGCTGATCGTGAAGGTCCGCGACGCCCCCACCGCCAGTGCGCCCACTGCGCAGCGCACGGTACCGGCAGCATTGACGCAGCCCGTGCCGGACACGAAGGTGACTCCCGGTGGCAACACATCCACCACCTGGGCGCCATCGCTGGCCAACGGGCCGTTGTTGGTGACCACCAGCGTGTAGTCAATCGCGGCACCCGGGGCCAGGGGCCCTGCGGCTGCAGTCTTGCTCAGCGCCAGATCGGTCGCCACGGTAAAACGGCGCGCAGTGGTGTCATGGGTCACCACGTTGTTGGCCAGCGTGGTCTCGGTTTCGTCCACCACCACACTCGCCTGGTTGAAGGCCGTGCCGCTGGTGGCGCCATTGACGGTAAGGGTCTCCGCGCGCATGACGTAGGTGATGGTGGCGCTCTGGCCGCTGCTGAGCCCCGGGAAGCTACAGGTCAGCGTGCCGCTGGTCGCCCCCATCGTGGGTTCGGTACACGCGCCGCCTGCATTCACCGTGAGCGCGCCCTGGTAGCTGAAGGTGGCCGTGGGCGAGGAGCCCGGTGCGGGGAAGATGTCGGTCATCACCACATTGGTGCCGAACGACGGCCCGCTGTTGTTCACCGTGATGGTGTACGTCGTCGATTGGCCCAGGTCTACCGGGTCAGAGCTGTCCACCTTGTTCACCAGGATGTCCAGCTGCGCGGCAGTGACCGGGGTGCTGGTGGTGGCGCTGTTGTTGGCGGTGTTCGACTCGGCGGTTGCCGTGGTTGCAGCCACGCTGTTGACCACCGTGCTGCCCGTTGCACTGCCCAGAGGGCGCATGCGGTAGTTCACCGTCTGCTGCATGCCGGAATTGATGCTGGCCCAATTACAGGTGAGCGTTCCGCCCACCGTGCCCGCGGCGATGGGCGCGCAGCTGCCGCCCCCGCTCACGCTCACGATGTCGATGAACGCTGCGTTGGATGGCAGGGTGTCCACCATCTGCACGGTCTGTGCCGTGGAAGGCCCTGTGTTGCCAATCGTCGCCACGAAGGTGATGGGTGCCCCGGCCGCGACCGTGGTGGGTGTCGCCGTTTTGGCTGCGGTCACATCCACGATGGCCGTGACCTGGCTGGTCACGCTGCCACTGTTGTTGGCCTGGTTGGGGTCGCCCACGTCGGTGGAGCGCACGGTCGCGGTGTTGGTGCGCGGGCCAGTGACGGCAATGCTGGGGCGCACCACCACGGTCACGGTGGCCTGCGCGCCGGAGTTCAGCGTGCCCAGGTTACAGCTCAGGTTCTGCGAGGTACCGTTGGTGACAGCGTTGGGCGTGCAGCCAGTACCTTGCGAGGCGACGGCAGACTGGAACCCGCCGGTGTTCACCAGGCTGCCCAGCGTATCCGACACCACCACGTTGGTGGCGTTGGCCGGGCCGATGTTGTCCACGGTGATGACGTACGTCAGGTTCTGGCCCGCGACCACAGGGTCGGGCGTAGCGGTCTTGGACACGACGCGCAGGTCGGCCTCGGTGGCCGTGGAAGTCACGCCCACGCCCACGCAGTTGTTTGCGCCATTGCTGTCCACGCGCACTCCCGCCCCCAGCGCCACGCAGGCGTTGTTGGTGGCGGTGCCAGTGCCCGTCAACACGGCCGACACCGTGACGACAGGGGCATTGGTATTGGCGTTCAGGCCGGTGGAGCGCGAGCAGGTCCAGTTGCCTGGGCCCGTGAACGGCAAAGCATCGCAAGTCCAGCCCGTCGCGCTGACCAGGCTGTCGAGCCTCACGCCCGCCGGCACCTGGTCGGTGATGGTGATGGTCTGGCCATTGGGCACGGCCAGCGGCCCGGTGTTGCGCGCGGTCAGCGTGTAATTGAACGCCTGGTTCGGCACCACGGGGTTGATGCTCGCCGTCTTGGTCAGCTGCATGTCGGCGTCGTTGCTGGCCGTCACGTTGACCGAAGCCGAATTGTTGGCGGGCACCGGGTCTGGCAGCGCCGTGCTGATACCGGCCGTGTTGCCCAGCGTGCCTGCGCTGTTGGCCGTGGCGGTCACGGTGATCGTGGGCATGTTGCTGAAGTTGGCACCGGTGTATTCGGTGCGCGTGCAGGTGATCGTGGCGTCACAGACCCAGCCCGTGCCGACGGCAGATACGAAGCTGAGTCCGGCGCCCAGCGTATCGGTCACGGTGACCGGCTGACCCGCCAGCGACACCCCACCGTTGAGGCGCGGCGTGAGCGTGTACACCACGTTGGCACCCTGGGCCACGTTGGAGCTGGCGGCTGTCTTGGTGATGGACACGTCGGCGCCCGAGGTGGACGTCACGTCCGCCGAGGTGGTGTTGTTGGAGGTGTTGCCATCGGGCATGGCGGAGTTGTCGGGCTTGATGCCATCGATGGCAAAAGCTGCCGTCACCGTGCCATTGACGTTGGACACGGCGGGAACCGTCAGCACCGAGGCGGACGCGCCACTGGCCAGGGTGCCCGTGCGCGTGCAGGTCACATTGCCGCTGCTCAGCGGATAGCCGCCCGATGGCGTGCAGGACCAGCCCGTGCCTGTCGGAACAGAGGTAATCGACGCGCCGGCTGGCACTGTGAAGGTAATGCGCTGGCTGCCATCGGCCGCGTTCGGGCCGTTGTTGGCAGCCTGCAGCGCGTAGCTGTAGGCCTGGCCGGCCACAACGTTGGCCGTGGAGGGCGTAGCCACCAGCGCAAGGTCGGCCGCCTGCGTGGCGGTGGTGTCCTGCACGCTGTTGACGTTGTTGCTGGTGTTCGGGTCGGACGTGGCGCTGCCAGCCGTGGCGGTGTTGGTCCAGACCCCGGCGGAAGGCAGCCGCACCCGGATGGTCACGGTCTGGTTGCTGTTGAACGGGATATTGCCCAACGTGCAATCGACGACACCCGCCGCCTGGCTGCAGGTGCCTGCTGTGGTGGCCACATCCACGAACGTGGAGCCCACCGGGAGTGTGTCCGTCAGCGTGACGCCGGTGGCGCCGTTGGGGCCGTTGTTGTCGATGCGCAGCGTGTACGTGAAGATGCCGCCTGCGGGCCCGGGGTCCGGCGAATCGGCATGGTTGACCACCAGGTCGGCAGACTGCGCCATGGCTGCACCCGCAAACAGGCCACCCGCCAGCAAGAGCCAGCGGAAGCGGCGTACCGCGCTGTGCGCAGGGCTTGTAGCAGGCTGCGCGGGCCCACTGGATGTGCGCGCGCGCCAGAAGGCGCATGCGCCCTCCCAAGATCGCGTCAATCGATAAAGCATCAAAAATACTCCTGAGGTGAATGGCTCCGACTTCCGGCCACGCCGCAACCTCACCAGGCCCCGAGGAGCTGGCAAAAAAAGCAGGGAGTGCGTGGATGTACCGTGGCCGCCACGGACCAAGGCTGGGTTGGAATTTATCGACGGACGGGGGCGCAATCCGCCCGGCAACAATCGTTAACGGTTGCGAACGGTATTGCGTATTGTTTGCACCACGGGTGCACGCCACCCCGGTGGGCAGCACGGGTGGTGGACCGGCTGGGGGCCCCTGGGCTATGCTGCGCCATCTTCGATCTACCGCGAGTTGGCCCACCCATGAAGGACATGTTTCGCACGCTCCTCTCCATTCGCCAGAAGCGCAAGCCCGCTCCCGTGGGGCCTTTGCCCGCCGTGGGCACCGTGATCCTGCGGGGGCAGGTCAAGATGGCCGTCACCCATCCGCTGCCCAGGGAGCTGTGGGACTGGCTGGTGCTGTCGGGCTGGCGCAACCTGCCAGTCAAGAACGACCGGCGCAAGGGACTGCGTTTGCCAGAGGGCGCGCTCAAGGAGCTGATCGACACCCCCTCGCAGGAACGCAACCAGGCACACAGCCGCATCCTGGAGCAGGCCCAGCCCGAAGATTGAGCGGCTTTGTAAAGCCCTATAAAAAAACCGGTGGTGCCAGGCACCACCGGTTTTTACTACTATTTTTATAGCACTTAGCGCTTTATGGACAAGCGCCAGAGGCCGATTTTGCCTAAATTTTTACACCAGCAAGGCGTTCACGCGCTTCACATACGCGGCGGGGTCTTCAGGCAAGCCGCCCTCGGCCAGCAGCGCCTGGTCGAACAGGATGTGCGCCAGGTCGTGGAAGTGCACACTGCCATCGAGCTTCTTGACCAGCGCGTGCTCGGCATTCACCTCCAGCACAGGCTTGGTCTCGGGCGCCTGCTGGCCGGCCTGCTTGAGCATGCGCGCCAGTTGGGTGCTCATGCCATCGTCCTGCACCACCAGGCAGGCGGGTGAATCGACCAGGCGCGTGGTCACGCGCACGTCTTCGGCCTTGTCCTTGAGCGCTTCTTTCAGCTTGGCCAGCACAGGCTTGAAGGCTTCGGCGGCTTCTTCAGCGGCCTGCTTCTCGGCTTCGTCCTGCAGCTTGCCCAGGTCCACCGCGCCCTTGGCCACGCTTTGCAGCGGCGTGCCGTCAAACTCGTGCAGGTAGTTCAACGCCCACTCGTCCACGCGGTCGGTCATCAACAGCACTTCGATGCCCTTCTTCTTGAAGACTTCGAGCTGTGGGCTGTTCTTGGCGGCGGCCAGGGTGTCGGCGGTGATGTAGTAGATCGCCTCCTGGCCTTCCTTCATGCGGGCCTTGTAGTCGGCAAAGCCCACCGTCACGGCGTCACTGGTGGTGCTGGCAAAGCGCAGCAGCTTGGCCAGGCGCTCGCGGTTGCCAAAGTCCTCGCCCAGGCCTTCCTTGAGCACTGCGCCAAACTCGCTGTAGAACTGCGTGTACTTGCCTTCCTTGGCCTTGTCGTCTGCATCCACCACATCGGTCACGCCGTCGGCATTGGCGGCGGTGTCGTGCTTGTCGTGTTTGGCCAGGTCTTCCAGCATCGAGAGCACGCGCTTGGTCGAGCCTTCGCGGATGGCACGCACGTCGCGGCTTTCCTGCAGCAGCTCGCGGCTCACGTTCAGCGGCAGGTCGGCCGAGTCGATCACACCCTTGACGAAGCGCAGGTAGGTGGGCATCAGCGCTTCGGCGTCGTCCATGATGAACACACGCTTCACATACAGCTTCACGCCAGCCTTCTTGTCGCGGTTCCACAGGTCAAACGGCGCCTTGGCGGGGATGTACAGCAGCTGCGTGTACTCGGTGTTGCCTTCCACGCGGTTGTGCGCCCAGGTCAGCGGGGCATCGTGGTCGTGGCTGATGGTTTTGTAGAACTCGGCGTACTGCTCTTCGGTGATGTCCTTCTTGGGGCGCGTCCACAGGGCGCTGGCCTTGTTGATGGTTTCCCACTCGCCGGTCTTGACCATGCCGCCGGGCTGGCGGCCGCCGTTTTCGTCGTTGGGGTTGATCAGCTCGCCGTCTTTCCACTCTTCCTTTTCCATCAGGATGGGCAGGCTGATGTGGTCGGAGTATTTGGCGATGACCTGCTTGAGCTTCCAGGCGTTGAGGTATTCCTCGGCATCGTCGCGCAGGTGCAGGATGATGCTGGTGCCGCGCTGGGCGCGGGTGATGGTTTCCACCTCGAAGTCGCCCGTGCCACCGCTGATCCAGCGCACGCCTTCTTCGGCCGCAAGGCCCGCGCGGCGCGATTCCACGGTGATCTTGTCGGCCACGATGAAGCCGGAGTAAAAGCCCACGCCGAACTGGCCGATGAGCTGGGCATCCGCCTTCTGGTCGCCTGAGAGACGGCCCATGAAGTCCTTGGTGCCGCTCTTGGCGATGGTGCCCAGGTGGTCGATGGCTTCTTGCTGGCTCATGCCGATGCCGTTGTCGGTGATGGTCAGCGTCTTGGCGGCCTTGTCGAAGGTCACGCGCACTTCGAGGTTGGGGGCGTCTTCAAACAGCGCGGAGTTGTTCAGGCCTTCAAAACGCAGCTTGTCGCAGGCGTCCGACGCGTTGGAGATCAGCTCGCGCAGGAAGATCTCCTGGTTGGAATACAGCGAATGGGTGACCAGGTGCAGCAGTTGCGCTACTTCGGCCTGGAAAGACAGGGTTTGTTTTGTGCTCATGGTGTCTTGGAGGTTGCTGTGTAAGGTGCAAAAAGAACGCGTTTCACGCCCAGGAGGCCAGGAACGGCATTCGCGCGTGTTCACCTCGGGGCGGACTCGGTGATTTCAAGGGTTGCACTGTGCGGCGCACGCCCCTCACCACCTGCGGCCCGCACCGAAGCCATCCCGCACAGCCATTTCGGCGCTGAAGATTGTTGACAATTTGCAGGCATTTGACAGCAATTTCTGTCATTTAGACCCCATAAGATGCACGCCACCGAAGGCACTCGGTGCGAGGCCGCCTTCCCATCCTCTGCCCCCTTTCCTCCGGAGCCCTCTTGCCATGCCCACATCCCTGAAAAAATGGTCCGCCGAGTTCCTCGGCACGTTCTGGCTGACATTTGGCGGTTGCGGCAGCGCCGTACTGGCTGCCGCCTTCCCGCAGCTGGGTATCGGTTTTGTCGGCGTGTCCCTGGCCTTTGGCCTCACCGTGCTGACCGGGGCCTATGCGCTGGGGCCGATCTCGGGCGGGCATTTCAACCCTGCCGTGTCGGTAGGGCTGGCGCTGGGGGGCCGGTTCAAGGCGTCCGAGCTGCCGGGCTACGTGGTGGCCCAGGTGCTGGGCGCCATTGCTGCAGCGGCCGTGCTGTACCTCATTGCCACGGGCAAGCCGGGCGCAGACATCGGGGGCTTTGCCACCAACGGCTATGGCGAACACTCCCCAGGCGGCTATGGGCTGATGGCCGCCGTGGTGACGGAGGTCGTGCTGACAGCCATCTTCCTCATCGTGATCCTGGGCGCCACGGCCAAACGCGCGGCCAGCGGCTTTGGCGGGCTGGCCATCGGCATGTGCCTCACGCTCATTCACCTGATCTCCATCCCGGTGACCAACACCTCGGTCAACCCGGCCCGCAGCACCGGTCCGGCGCTGTTTGGCCCAGCCTATGCGCTGTCGGAACTGTGGGTCTTCTGGGCCGCGCCCATTGCAGGCGCACTGCTGGGCGCCGCCATCTACCGCGCGCTGCTGAGCGACGACTGAAGTGAAACACCCCCTGAGTCGCTTCGCGCCTTCCCCCTCTCTCGCCTCGCTGCGCGAGCCGGGAGGGGGACGCTCCCAGCGCGGCGGGGCGGCCCTTGCGCGGGAGCACTGGCCTGGGCCGCGCCAGCCTCGTGCGCCGTGGGTGGCGCGAAGCGCAAGGGATCACTGGTGCGACGTGCCTTGCCGCGCTACAGCACTGTCGGCAGCTTCCAGCCTGGCATTCCGGTTGAATGCAAACCATGCGGGCCTTGTGGCGGCCTGCCCCGTCAGCCTTCCAGCGTGATGCGCTGCACCAGCGACTGCAGGATCTGGTCGGCCTTGTCATTGGCCACCTGGCAGGTGCCCGCTGCCGCATGCCCACCGCCCCCAAACTCCAGCATGAGGTTGCCGATGTGAACCTGGCTGCTGCGGTCCAGGATGGACTTGCCGGTGGCCAGCACCGTGTTCTGTTTTTGCAACCCCCACATCACGTGGATGGAGATGTTGCAGTCAGGGAACAGCGCGTAGATCATGAAACGGTTGGTGGCCCAGATGGTGTCCTCCTCGCGCAGATCGAGCACGACCAGCTTGCCGATGCGGATGGCGCAGCGCTGCAACTGCTCCTGGGCCTTGGGGGCGTGTTCGCGGTAAAGCTGCACGCGCTCCTGCACATCGGGCAGGGCGAGGATCTCTTCAATGGTGTGGTCGCGGCAGTACTGGATGAGGTCCATCATCAGCGCGTAGTTGCTGATGCGAAATTCGCGAAAGCGCCCCAGGCCCGTGCGCGAATCCATCATGTAGTTCAGCAGCACCCAGCCCTGGGGGTCGAGGATGTCTTCGCGCGAATACTGGGCCGAGTCGGCCTGGTCCACCGCCGCCATCATCTCGTCGGTGATGCGCGGAAAGGCCGCCTTGCCGCCGTAGTGGTTGTAGACCACACGGGCTGCCGAGGGGGCATGGGCTTCGATGATGTGGTTTTCGGAGCGCCGCCCCGAATTGCGCACCGTTTCGGACTCGTGGTGGTCGAACACCAAATGGGCCCCGGGCACATAGGGCAGGTTGGTGGTGATGTCACGGCTGGTGATGGCAATCTTGCCGTCCTGCATGTCCTTGGGGTGGACGAAGGTGATCTCGTCGATGAGGTTGAGCTCATTGAGCAGCACGGCGCAAACCAGGCCGTCAAAGTCGCTGCGGGTTACCAGGCGGTATTTCACGTCACTCACTAGCTTCTCCTTGTTACATATCTCGTGGCCACATGGTAGCGGTGGACTCACACCCGGCAAGACCGCTGGCGGGGAAAAACAGGCCATCCGAACCGCTTTTCCGGTTCTGCCGTGTTGCCTGTTTTTTGCTTGTCTTCACGCAGGCTGCAGCCATTGCTCCAGCTGCTGCGCCACACCCGCATCCCCCAGCAACGCCAGATGGCCCATCCGGTGGAACACGGCCTGCCGACTCTTGGCAAAACCCAGGGTTCGTTTCGCATCATCATGGATGCCCAGGGCACTGTGCAATGGCACCAACCCGTCCCCCACCAGCCGCTCGGCCGCCGGACTGCGCCGCGCCGCCAGCGTGGCGGCAACAGCATGGCAGGCCACCCCATCGGGCAGGGGCACGGGGGTGCGCCGGTCAGGGTGCCGCACGAAGCGGTCACGCCCCTGCCAGTCGGCCTCCAGCACGTGGCCATGGCGCAAGTCGGTAATGCCCGCGCTGCGCAGCTGCGCCAACCGTGCAAACGGCCGGGAATACGGCGTGCTGCCCAGCAGGGTGTCCACCCAGTGCCCCGCGCGCTCCAGCGGTGCGCCATGGTGGGGCGTTCCCAAAAATACAAGGTGGCGCAGCAGCGCCAGCCAGCCCTGCCCCGCAGCCGCCGCCTGGTGGCAGGCACTGCGGGCCACCAGGCCGCCCATGCTGTGGGCCAGCACCGCTACCTCCTTCACGGGCACGGGCCAGGCCGCCACCAAGGATTCCAGCTGGGCGGCCAGCTCGGCACCGTTGGCGGACGTGTGCAGGCCCGTGTTGTAGCGCAGGTAAACCGGCGTATAGCCCAACGCCTGCACGAGGTGGGCACCATGGTCATGGCCCTGGTGCAGCCACTGCAGATCGTTCATGCACAGGCCATGGACCAGCACCAAGAGCTTGCCCGTGGCCCCGCCGCTGGCGGCCAGGGCGGGCAGGTCCAAAGGCAGCCCATCCCGGTAGAACCCCATGCGGGTGCACAGTGGGTTGTCGTCGCGCTGCAGGCGGTCGCCCATCACGCCATTGAGGGCGGCGAGCACGGCCTCGCGCTCCCACTGCACTGCGGTGGGCGGCGCATCGGGTTCAAAAAACGGCTCCAGCCGCGCCAGGCCTGCCTGCAGGCCCGCGTCCACCAAGCGTGTCACGCCCCGAATGCTCTGGTAGACCAGCCCGGTCAGGCCGCGCGCCTGGCCCGGCTGCGCCCCTCCAGGCAGACCCAGCGTGCCCAGCACCGACTGGTGCACCCCCTCGGCCACGCGGCTGATGCCCGTGGTGGCCTGTGTGGCCAACCGCGCCACTCCCCGCAAGTCCGACGCACGCAACTGGCGCAGCGGATGGGGTTTGGCGGCGTTGGCAGCATCAGCGCGCGGTCGCGGTGGGGTAGGCATGGAGAAGGCTCCGTTCAAGGGATGCAGTGCGGTGACGCGGGGAGCCTGGTGGTACTCAGAACCGCTCGCTGGGAGACAGGTAGCGCCACTGCCCCACCGGCAGATTGCCCAGGGTGACGCGGCCGATGCGAATGCGCTTGAGCCCCACCACCTTGAGGCCCACCAGCTCGCACATGCGGCGGATCTGGCGCTTCTTGCCTTCGGTGAGCACAAAGCGCAGTTGCTCGGGGTTCTGCCAATCGACCTTGGCGGGCTTGAGCGGCTCGCCGTCCAGGCTCAAGCCGTGGCGCAGCCGGGCCAGCAACGCGGGGGGAAACACCGCCTGCACATTGGTGCTGACAGGATCGCGCTCGTCAATCTCCTGCAGCGGCGCGGAGCGCTCACTGGGATGGCGTGGCACCACCTGACCCGGTGCCTGGTAAACGACGCGCACCAGGTACTCCTTTTCCATCTCGGAGTCCTCACCAATGATCTGCCGGGCCACCCGACCATCCTGGGTCAGCACCAAGAGGCCCACCGAGTCGATATCGAGCCGCCCCGCAGGCGCCAGGCCACGCAACTGCGGCGGAGAAAATCGGTTGCGGCTGGGGTCGTCACGCCAGTGCGTGCGGGGGTTGATCAATGCCACCGCGGGCGTGTGACCATCCTCGGCCTGGCCGCTCACATAGCCGATGGGCTTGTTCAGCAGGATGGTGACGCGCTGCTCCTGGAAACCCTGGGCAACCTTGTCTACGTCGATGCGGTCGGTGGGCAACACCTGCACGCCCATCTCGGCCACCTGGCCATTGACCTTCACCCAGCCCTGGGCGATCCAGTCGTCCGCCTCGCGCCGCGAGCACAGGCCCAGCTCGGCCATGCGCTTGTTCAGGCGGGAGCTGACCATGCCGTTCACGGTGATCGTCGCGGACGCCCGTTCGGGCGCTTGCTTGATGGGCGCAACAAACGAGCCCGACGCCGTGCGGTAGTTGGGGGGCGCGGGCGCCCTGGCAGCGCGCGGCGGCGGCGCAGGCCGGACGGGAGCGGCTTTGGCGGCCACGGCGGGACGGCGGAGAACAGGACGGGTTGCGGGTGCCGCTGGTGCGCTGGCACTTGCAGCAGGCGCAGGGGCAGCAGCGGGGCCGGCAGGCGGGCGAGAACTGGAAGGAGAAGACATTGCGCGTATTTTCGCCTGCGGGGCCTGGCAGACCAAGAACTAAAGAAACTTACCCCTGGCGCACCTGATGCGCCTGCCCCTCTTGCCAGGCCAGGAAATCATCGACCGGCAGTGGTCGTGCAATGTGATAGCCCTGCGCCTCATCGCACGCCAAGGTGCGCAAGCGCTCCAGAATGGCGGCGGTTTCCACCCCCTCGGCCACCACGGTGAGCCCCAGGTTGTGCGCCAGATCGATGGTCGAGCGCACGATCATCGCGTCGTCCTCGCCCGTCTCCATGCCCATCACAAACGACTTGTCGATCTTGAGCTCATGGACCGGCAGGCGCTTGAGGTAGGCCAGCGAGGAATAGCCGGTGCCGAAGTCGTCAATCGACAGCTTGAAGCCCTGCTCCGACAGCCGGTTGAGCATGGCCTCGGCGCGCTGGGGGTCGTCCATGATGGCGCTTTCGGTGATCTCCAGGCAGAAGGCACTGGCCAGCACGCCATGGCGCACCAGAATGTCGGCAAGGCGGGTGCTGAGTTCCGGGTCGAGCAGATCGCGTGTGGACAGGTTGACCGACACCCGCAGCGCCAGGCCCTGGGTGCGCGGGTCGGCCAGCAGGCGCGCCACCTCTTCGAACATCCACAGCGTGAGCTGCCGCACGAACCCCGTCTGTTCGGCAAACGGAATGAACTGCATGGGCGGCACCAGGCCGCGCTGCGGGTGCTGCCAGCGCACCAGGGCCTCGGCAGCCCGGCCGGGCTGCCCGTGCAGCGGCACCTTGGGCTGCAGGTACAGGCGCAGCTCGTGGTGCTCCACCGCGTGGCGCAGCTCGGTCAGCAGCGACAGGGTCTGCGCGCTGGCCGAATCAAATGAGGCGTCGTACTGCTGTGCCCCGCTGAGCCTTCGCTTGGCGGCATACATGGCGATCTCGGAGCGGCTCAGCAGCGTGTCGGCATCGTCGGCATCGCCAGGCCAGCAGGCAATGCCAATGCCAGCGCTCAGGTCCACCGTCTGGTCCTCGAAGGCCAGCGGCTCTTCGAACGACTGGGTGATGCGCAACGCCGTGGCATGGGCGGTGGCCGCATCGGCGCCCCGCAGCAGCACGGCGAATTCGTTGCCGCCCAGGCGGGCAACCATGTTGTCGGGCGATGGCACCTGCTGGCGCAGCCGCTCGGCCACCGCCTGCAGCAGGCGGTCACCAAAGGAATAGCCGAGCACGTCGTTCACGTGTTTGAAGCGGTCCAGGTCGAGCGTGAGCACGGCCAGCGGGTGCGGGGGCACCGCACCGCCGGTGCTGCGTGCAATGGCCAACACCACAGCCTCGCGAAAGCGCTCCCGGTTGGGCAGGCCCGTGAGGCGATCCCAATAGGCCAGGCGGCGGACCTCGGTTTGCTGCGCAGCAATGTCCCTGCGCATGTGATCGAACGAACGTGCGAGGTTGCCAATCTCGTCGCTGCGGTCGGTGTGTTCCAGCGGCACATCGTATTCACCGCGCGACAGCCGCTGCGTGGCGGCCAGCAGCGAGCGCAGCGGCGTGGTCAGGCGTTGTGCGACCAGCCCCGTGCCCACCGCAAACAGCATCACCCCCGCCACGGTGATGATGGCCAGCAGCACCTGCAGCTGCCGGTAGGGGGCGAGCACTTCGTCCACCGACCGCAGCAGCAGCGCCTGCACCTCGCCCCCCACGCTGTCCAGGCGAATGGCCCTCGCCAGCAGGATGCCCTCGGGCGTCTGCAGCTCGCCAGAGGGCACACCCTCGCGCTGCAGCAGCGCCAGCGAGCCTGGCGGCAGCGTGCTGACGGGCACCTTGGCCCTGCCGTCCTCGCCCTTCACGACCAGCGCCACGTGCACCGCCAGCAGCTGCCGCATCTCATCGGCCAGCGGCTGGTTGACCGGGAACCCCATCAGTACCCAGCCAATGACCACCGGTGCGCGCAGCGGCACCATCACGAACTGGTAGGGCACGCCGCCCATCACCGCGATCTGGCTGCCCTGCGGCTGTGCGGCCAGCGGCGGCACCAGCGCGCGCAAGGTGGCTGGAAACGCCTCCATGTTGCCCGCCAGGCTGACCGCGCGCAGTTCCAGGTCGGTGCCCAGCAGCGCGGTGACCGCCGCGCCAATGCGGTTGCCGTGGTTTTCTAGCACCGACTGGATGGTCTCCTCGTCGCCCGAATTCACGGCCGAGCGAAAACCGTAGTCGGCGGCCAGCAAGGCCGAACCCTGGCGCAGCTTGTCGGCGTTCTGCTCCAACAGACGGCGCCAGACGTTTTCATCCAGGTCCAGGGCCTGGGCAATCTGCGCGCGGGCATTGCGCTCGATGGTGGCGCGCACCACGGCAAAACCTGCAGCCTGCACGATGAGCAGCAGCAGCAACGTGAGCCCAATCAGCCGCAAGATCAGGCTGCGCCCCAGTTCGCACAGCTTCTTCCGGTTCAAGGCTGCAGCCCTGCCAAACGCACCGATGCCGCCGCAGCACCCGTGGCGGGCACCGTGAGCGCCTGCTCCTGCGCGGGCGCGCCCACGGGCAACCGCGTGTGCCAGGTGCGCAAGGTGTAGGTGCCGGGCGGCACGTTGTCGATCTGCGCCCGGCCCGGTGCGGCAGGTGTGCGGGCGTAGTACGGGGTGTCCACCACCACAATCCAGCCGACCATCTGGTCGTGGATATTGCAGCCCAGCACGGCCACCCCAGGGCGGTCGAACAGCACAGGGTTGGAAGGCGTGCCTGTATAGAGCTTGAGTTCGAACTTCTTGGCCGGAGAGAACGAATAGACGTGGTGGCGCACCGAATCATGGTTGGGGAACCGCACCTCGGTGCCTACGGGCACCACGAGGACGCCGGGCACAAACTGCCGCTTTTCCTGCGCCATCTCCGCACCGGACAGCGGCTTGACCGCCTTGCGGGCATCGGCGGATTCGAGAAACACCACGGCGTCTGGCAGCGGCCTGCCCGCCGCATCCAGCACCTCCACCTGCACTGTGGCAGCCTGGGCAGCGGTGGGCAGGCCTGCCAGACACGCCACAAACACCACAACCACGCCGGTCAGCGCAGACAAAGCCCTGGTGCGCTGGGCATGGCAGCTGGTGGTCATGGTTCGATGGCCATGCCCAGCAGGGGGGCGCCTTCACCCACGGTGCCCAGCGGCCGGGTGGCCCCTGTGCGCAGGTCCACGAGGTGCAGCCGCGTGTGGCTGTCTACCGAAGTGCGCACCGCAATCAGCGCGGTATTGCCGACGTCCGAAATATCGAACGCCACGTCGGTGAGCCGTGGCAGCCCCAGCGACCCCACGGTGCGCAACTGACCGGTGTTGGGCGACACCACAGGCGTGGTGCCTTCGCGTGAGCCCTGCATCACCAGCACGCCGAGGGTGCGGTCGATGGCGTAGTTGGTGGTGATCTTGCTGTCCTGGGCGTTGTAGGTATAGGCGGCGCCTGCGATGTCGGGATTGCGGCCGGCGTGGGTGTCGCTCCACGCATAGCGCAGGGCCGGGTCGGGTTGCACACCCTCGACGGCCGGGTCGCCATCCACGGCAGCCCCGGTGTCGGGGTGCAGGCGCAGGTTCTGGCCCGTGTTCGACACCACACGGATCCGGTCGGCCGCAGGGTTGAAATCGAAGCCGAAGGCCGTGCCCCGCAAGCCCAGGACCGCTGGTGCTGGCCCCACGGGGCGCAGCGCGCCAGTGGGAATGTCGAGCGTGTACAGGCGGCCCGCCTGAGAGAGTGCATAGAGCACGCCACGCGCCACCCGAAAGTCGATACCCACCAGCCGCTCACCTGTGGGCAGACCCGTGACGGGGCGCCGCTCCAGGATGCGGTCTGGCTGGCCGGCGTGGAAGGTGATGAGTTCGTGCGAGGCCGTGATCGCAACGACCAGTTCGCGCTGGCTGGATTCTGGCGCGGGTGCGGTGGCGCAACCCGCCAGCGCGGCGCCTACCAGCGCTGCAGCAGCCATATGGCGCACCAAGGGGAAGGAAAGAGCTTTCATCGTGGGGCCTCGCATCTGTAACGGATTTATACCTGATGGGCCACTCCCGCGTGGCCACAGAGCAATCCAGGGAAAGTGGATTGCTATATTTTGTATAGCATATGATGCCTTAAATACAGGCGTAAACACCAGTTCTATCTGCAATCTTGCGAAGCAACAATACCGCCATACGCTTTCACAAATGGCAAAAAACTGCCCGCCAATTTGTAACAACGAGCCCATGCACATTGGGCATACCACTATCCGCAAGCGTCATGACACATTTTGTAATTTGTGCCTACACTGCCTTGAACCCGGACGCAGACCAAGGCCATTCAGCAGGTGGCTGACACGGGCACCCTTATTGCTTCGTTCTCCCCACACGATTCATTGTCCCCAGAGACTCCAAGGAACACCATGCAGGCCGCAACGTCACTCAAATCCCTGTCGATTTCCAGCCGGCTGAGCCTGGGCTTTGGCTGCATGCTGGTGCTGCTGGTGGCGGTGGCCGCCGTGGGCCAGCTCTCGGTGGGCAAGGTGCACGAGCAGATGCGCCAGATCACGGGCATCGGCGCCAACAAGGCCAAGCTGGTCAATGGCATGCTGGAGAGTGTGAGCGCCATAGGCATTCAGAGCCGGTCGGCGGCCATGCTCAACGACATCGACCCCAAACAGGCCCGCGAACAGATTGATGCTGTGGCCAAGACGCTCAAGCTGTATGCGACCCAGGAAGCCGCGCTGGCGGAGTTGCTGACCCCCGCCAACGCCACCCCCACCGAGATCAAACTGCTGGGCGAAGTGCAGGCCCTGGGCAAGAAGACCCGCCCCGAACTGGACACAGCCATCAAGGCCGCCGACGACGGCGATACCGTGAGCGCCACCCTGGCGCTGATGACCCGCGTGGCGCCCGCTGAAACCGCCTGGCGTACCAAACTGGGCGAACTCATCGACCTGCAAAACACGCTGAATGCCGAAGCCACTGCATCGGCCGAGCACACGCAGAGCCAGGCCCGCGTGGTGGGCGGGCTGCTGGTGCTGCTGGCCATTGGGTTGGGCGCGCTGATTGCCTGGCGCATCACCACCAGCATCACGGCCCCCATTGGCCGCGCCGTGGTGGTGGCCGAACGCATTGCGCGCGGCGACCTCACCTCGCAGGTCGAAGTGCGCATCCACGACGAAACCGGCCGCCTGCTCGAAGCCATCGCCGCCATGCAGGAACGCCTGCGCACCCTGGTGGGTGAGATTGGCCAGACGGCAGATTCCATTCTGGTCGCCAGCTCGGAAGTGGCCTCGGGCAACCTGGACCTGAGCCAGCGCACCGAACAGACCTCGCACAACCTGCAAAGCGCGGCCAGCTCGCTGGTGGACCTGACCGGTACGGTGTCGCAGAGCGCCGACTCGGCCCGCCAGGCCAACCAGCTGGCCTCCACCGCATCGGATGCCGCCACGCGCGGCGGCGAGGTGGTGTCGCAGGTGGTGCGCACCATGGACACCATCAGCGCCAGCTCGCGCAAGATCGCCGACATCATCAGCGTGATCGACGGCATTGCGTTCCAGACCAACATCCTCGCGCTGAATGCGGCAGTAGAAGCAGCCCGTGCAGGCGAACAAGGCCGGGGCTTTGCAGTGGTGGCGGGCGAGGTGCGCAACCTGGCGGGCCGCTCGGCCAATGCAGCGCGCGAGATCAAGGCGCTGATCGGTACCAGCGTCGACCAGGTGCAGGAAGGCAGCACCCTGGTGAACCACGCCGGCAAGACCATTGAAGAACTGGTGCTTTCGGTGCGCCGTGTGTCGGACATCATGGGCGAGATCACCGCCGCCACACAGGAGCAAAGCCAGCGTATTGGCCACGTGAGCCACTCGGTGGGTGCGCTGGAAGAAATGACCCAGCAGAACGCGGCGCTGGTGGAAGAAGGCGCCGCCGCCGCCGACAGCCTCAAAGACCAAGCCGGGCGCCTCACACAAATGGTGGGCACCTTCCGCCTCACGCGCGACGGCGGCGATGACAACAGCTGGGGGGCAGGCAGCCCCTCTGCATCGCCAATGGCTGTGCCCGCCCCTGCCCGCACCACCGGCAGCCGCCCCCTGTCCTCGCCACCTTCCCGCCCCCGCGCCCTGCCGCGCAGCTAACCGGACTTTGAAACCGGCGCGCCCCACGCCAGGGACGCCCAGCAAGGGCCGCCCCGCAGCAAGGGCGTGGTCCCCAGGCGCCGATCGCCTCAGGGGGGAAACACACTCGACCGCAGCGCGGCCAAGTCCAGCACGCGCAGGCCGCCGTATTCCACACGGATGGCGCCCTGCGCTTCCAGCGCGGCCAGCGCCTCGTTCACGCGCTGGCGCGACAGGCCCACCAGATAAGCCAGCTCTTGTTGCGTGATGCGCAGCACCTCGCCCACGCCCGGGTACAGCACCGGGTTGAACAGCGACGCCAGGCTGCGGGCCACACGCACATCGGGGTTGTTCAGGCGGTCGATCTCGCGCGCGGCGATGAACTGGCCCAGGCGCTCGTTGAGCTGGTTCATCACAAAGCGGTTGAAGCCGATGGAGTGGTCCAGCAGCCAGTGAAAGCTGTCAATCGGCAACCCCGCCACCACACTCTTGCGCAGCGCCTGGATGTTGTAGCGGTAGGGCTCGCGCTTGATGGTGGTGCCCTCGCCAAACCAGCCGCCCGGCGGCAGGCCCGCGTACGTCATGGTCTGGCCCTGGGCGTTGTCCGTGCTCATCTTGAGCAGGCCCTCGACCACACCAAACCAGTAGGTCACCGGGCGCCCCACGCGGCACACATAGTCGCCCGCCTTGGCATCCCCCACCAGCAACGAGGCCACAGCGCGCTCGCGCTCGGCGGGCAGCAGCAGTCGAAGCCAGGGAATGCCGTCCAGCTCATCCGCCGTGGGCGGCCGACGACGCTGGTGCAAAGACAGATCCTGGTTCATGCGTGAGTCCATGGCGCGAAGGTTCTCATGAAAAAGGGCAGTCTGCCGCGATGGGGAAGTGCGGGAATACCACGACCCCAATTGTCGCCAGACCGACAAAAAAATGCCAATCGTGATTGGATGATGTCGCCTCCCCCGGCCGCCGCTGCGCAGGCCCGGGCCTTTTGAGGAGACACACATGCCCGCCGACCTGCCCCCGACCACCGCCCGCCCACCGTCCCACATCGCCCGGCGCCAGTTGTTGGCTGCCGCGACCGCCACAATCAGCCTGCCCTGGCTGGGGCTGGGCAGCGCCCGCGCACAGGAAGGGGCCATCCGTATTGCACAGTCCACCGCCCTCACCGGCCCGCTGGGCGATCTCGGGTCGGCCATGCACCAGGGTGCCAAGGCGGCGTTTGCCGGCATCAATGCACGGGGTGGCATCCACGGCAAGACCATTGAACTGGTCACACAGGACGACACCTACGATGTGCCCAAGGCGCTGGCCAATGTGGAGCAGTTCCTGGCAGACCCTGGGTACTTTGCGCTGTTCAACTGCATGGGCACCCCCATGATCGACGCCATGCTGCCCAAGGTGATCGAGAGCGGCATTCCCTTTTTTGCACCCTTCACCGGCGCGCAGCTGAGCCGCACCAAGGCTCGCAGTGTTTTCAACATCCGCGCCAGCTACGCCGACGAGGCCGAAAAGCTGGTGCAACACCTGTCTACCATCGGCATCCAGCGCATTGGCATCGTCTACCAGAACAATGCGTTCGGCAAAGAGATCTTTACCGCCGCCAAACAGTCGATGGACCGCCTCAAGCTGCCCGAGGCGCTGACGGTGACGGTCGAAAACAACGCGTCGGATGCTGGCGCCGCAGCCACCAAACTGGCAAGCGGCAACCTCGAAGCCATCGTGATCGGCCTGGCAGGCAAGCCCACACTGGAATTCGTGAAGGCGTTTCGCGCCATCAAGCGCGGCGTGACGCTGTATGCACTGTCGGTGATGGGCACCCCCGCTACCGTGAAGGCCCTGGGCGCAGATGCCACGGGCATGGCCATCTCGCAGGTCGTGCCCCTGCCCTCCAACGTGGTCATGCCGGTGGTGCGCGACTTCCAGGCCGCCTGGAAGGCCTCGGGCGCCACGGCCGATCCCTCGCACCTGGCGCTGGAGGGCTACATCAACGCGCGCGTCTTTGCCGAGGCCCTGCAGCGCGCGGGCCGCAACCCCACACGAACCGCCTTCATCGACGCCACCTGGAACCTCAAGAAGTGGGACCTGGGTGGCTTCGAGATCAACGCCAGCACCCCCGACCGCAATGCATCGCGGTTTGTGGAGCTGACGCTGGTGGGGCGCGACGGCAGGTTTATCCGCTGATCCCCGGGGTTGCTGCGCCGTCCCCCGGACTCTGGTGGGCCGGTGATGCCGACTCCACCGTAGCTCTCGCTTTGCGTGGAGCCAAGTGCTGAAAGCACAGCGCCTCACAAAACAACTATCAAATAGATAGCTATTAGCGCTTACAGGATAAGCGCCAGAGGCTGTTTTAGCTCATGTTTTTTACTACTGCGCCGCCACACCATACCGGTAGCCCTTGAACGACCAGACAGTACGCCCAGGCTCGATCTTCTCCAGCACCAGGCCGGGTGCCGCCTGGTCGCCTTCGTGCAGCACCTGTCCGTTGACGATGGCCATGCGGTAGGCCGGATTGTTCGAATGGGTGGCGCCCGTCACTTTGAGCGCAGGCAACTGCGTGCGCAAGGCCTCGGGCAGATCTCCCTGCGCAAACACGGGGCTGGCGGGCGGCGGGGCCACCCCGGCGTCTGGTGACGGCCGTGGCGCAGGCGCTGCGGGAGCCTGGGGGGCGGGCGCAGCTGCCGGGCTGCGCGGGCGCGCGGGCTGCTCGGCTGCGGGGGCGCGGGCCGCCGCAGGAGCCGCCACCACCACGGAGGCCACGGGCCGCTCACGTTCACGCGGGGGTGGCTGAGGTGCTGCGCTGCGTTTGTCTGCCGGGCGCTTGTCGGCGCTGCGGGGCTCAAGCGGTGCCATCGGTGCGGGTGCGGGTGCGGGTGCGGGTGCGGGTGCCGGGGCAGGCTCCGGCGCGGGCACAGGGGGCGGCAGCGGGGTTAGCGCTGCTACGGGGGGCGCCACGGCAGCGGGCGTTGGCACAGCCGGGGCCGCTGCCACCACCACAGCCGGGGCCTGGGGCCGCAGGGCCCACCAGGTGCCGCCGGCCGCCAGCGCAGCGGCTCCGACCACGCCCGCTGCGACAAACCACAGGTTGATCGGCCCGGCCTGACCCGGCATGGAGGAAGCGCCAGAAGTGGGCGCAGCCTGCGTGTGCAGGCCCGGCACGGCGCCCCGGCCGCGTTCGGCATCGGCACGCCGCAGGGCATCAAGGATGTAGGACATGGTTAAGGCGTGTTCCGCAGACGTGGCTCGTTCACGCCGGTGGCGCGGTTGAGCAGCATGAGGGTCAGGGGGCCGGCGCGGCCGTCGGGCGTCACGCCCTGGGCCAGCTGGAACCGGTGGATGCGCGACTGGCGCTGAGCGGATGTCACCGGCTTGCTGCCGGGGCCCGAGCCACCGGCGGCCTTGCTCGCCAGCCGTTGGTCCAGCCAGGCCGCGCCCGCCGGTGAATCGGTGATCTCGCCCCGGTCGGGCATGCCCACCGGGGCGCGCCACAGCGTGGCAATCTCGCCGCGCCAGACCTGGGCCAGTTCGGCCACGGGCACGCGCAAGCTGCGGCCGCCGCCTTCGAGCGTGGCGTTGTCGCCATCCAGTCCACGCAGCAAGACCGAGACAGGGGCCTCGGCCTCTTCCGACGGGTACAGCGCAAGCAGGACGGGCCGGTCGATCTGGCGCACCAGGTTCAGGCCCGCACGGCGGTTGCGGTAGCAGCGCAAGCCCTCGCGCGGCAGGGTAGTGCAGGCATCGGCGCCCGCAGGCAAAGCCGCCCCCCAGGCCGAGGCCAGCGCCTGCCAGGCCGGCGCATCGGTGGCAGGCTGGGCCTGCATAAATTGGTCCAGCGCAGAAGACGGTGCCGCCGATGACGCCGGTACAGCGGGCGCGGCAGCAACCGGGGCGGAGGCAGCCGCAGCGGATGCGGGCAGCACTGCCGCAGGCGCCGCAGCCGCCGGGGGTTTCGCGCCCAAGCTGGACGCCGCACCCTGCGCCACGGCGGCACCAGGGCCTGTGGTGGCCACCTGCGGGCCGCCACGGTGCGCAGGCCACACCCCCATGCCCCAGCCCGCAGCCGCCACCGCTGCAGCACCCGCCACGGCACCCAGGCCCGCCAGAGCCCAGCGTGGCAGTCCCGCCTGCCGGGCGCTGCGCGCTGCAGCGGCCGAGGCCGGCGCATCGAAGACCTCGCGCGCGGCGCGGTTGACGATGGCCCGGTTCACCTGCCGCGCGCCAGCCGCATAGGCACCGAGCAGCGCCCGGTCGCACAGCAGGTTGATGCGCCGGGGCACGCCGTGCGAGAGCGCATGCACACGCCGCAGGGCACCCCGGTCAAACGGCAGCGGCCCGGTGAGCCCGGCCACGGCCAGGCGGTGTGCGATGTACTGCTGTGTCTCCTGCGGGCTCAGTGCGCCCAGGTGAAAACGCGCAATCACGCGCTGGGCCAATTGCTCCATCGACGGCTTGGCCACCATGGCGCGCAGTTCGGGCTGGCCGATGAGGATGATCTGCAGCAGCTTGCGCTCGCTGGTCTCCAGGTTGGTCAAAAGCCGCAGCTGCTCCAGCACGTCGGCCGAGAGGTTCTGTGCCTCGTCGATGATGAGCACGGTGTTGCGCCCGGCGGCGTGCGCCGCCAGCAGCGAGGCGTTGAGCGGGTCGATGTAATCCTTGACCGTTTCCACACCGCCCGGCACGGTGGGCTTGTGCGGCACCCCGAACTCGTCGCAGATGGAACGCAGCAGCTCACGCACCGTGAGCTTGGGATTGAAGATGTAGGCCACGTTGCAGTGCGACGGGATCTGCTCCAGAAAGCAGCGGCACACGGTGGTCTTGCCCGCCCCCACCTCGCCCGTGAGCAGCACGAAGCCCCCCCCTGCATCCAGTCCATAGAGCAGGTGGGCCAGCGCCTCGCGGTGCCGCTCGCTCATGAACAGGTAGCGGGGGTCGGGGGCGATGGAGAACGGCGGGTGCTGAAGGCCGAAGAACGGGGCGTACATAGCCCGTGAGGATACCGCCCCCCTGTGAAGCGTTCCGCGATACCCCGTCCGCCACCCTCGCCAATCGGCCATTCGCCGTGCGTCAGGGTTTTACCCGAGGAGTAGTTTCCCGTAAATTGTCGTCGGCAAGACAAGATGACGTCAAAGTCAGTCCTAGCATCCATCCCATACACAGATACGCAGCCACAAGGCCGCGCTCCCGGCAGTCACCGGACGGACACCTCTTACTTTCAGGAACCTGCAATGTTGACCACGTTCCCGCAATTGCTGCTCAAGCATGCCGCCGAGCGCCCCACGGCCCCGGCCCTGCGCGAAAAAGAATATGGCATCTGGCAAACCCACAGCTGGGCTGACCTGGTGCGGCTGGTGGAGCAGGTGGCCGCCGGCCTGCACCTGGCCGGGCTGCAGCGCCATGAACACATGGTGGTGATCGGCGCCAACCGCCCCCGCCTCTACGCCACCATGCTGGCCGCGCAGTCACTGGGCGCGATTCCTGTTCCGCTGTACCAGGACGCCGTGGGGGCCGAATGCGTGTTCCCGCTCAACAACGCCGAAGTGCGCTTTTGCCTGGTGGAAGACCAGGAGCAGGTGGACAAGCTGCTGGAGATCCGCGAGCAGTGCCCCCAGATTTCGAACATCTACTTTGACGACCCGCGCGGCCTGCGCAACTACGAGGAACAGGGCCTGGCGTCGCTGGACTCGCTGATCGAAGCAGGCAAGGCGCACGTCGCCAAGAACCCCCAGTGGTTCCAGAGCGAGGTCGCCAAGGCCCAGCCCGACGATGTGGCGGCGATGTTCTTCACCTCGGGCACCACGGGCAACCCCAAGGGCGTGGTACACACCCACAGCACCCTGCTGGACCGCGCCAGCGCAGGTGCCGAGTTCGACAAGCTCACCAGCAGCGAAGAAGTGCTGGCCTACCTGCCCCCGGCCTGGATCGGCCAGAACATCTTCAGCTACGCCCAGTGGCTGGCCTGCGGCTACGTGGTCAACTGCCCCGAGTCGGCCAGCACGGTGACCATCGACCTGAAGGAAGTCGGCCCCACCTACTACTTTGCGCCGCCGCGCATTTTTGAAGGCCTGCTGACCAGCGTGATGATCCGCATGGAAGACGCAGGTACCATCAAGCGCGCCATGTTCCACGCCTGCATGAGCGTGGCCAAGCGGGTGGGCCCCGCCCTCATGGACGGCGAACCCGTGAGCACCCTGGACCGCATCAAGTACGCGCTGGGCAACCTGCTGGTGTACGGCCCGCTGCGCAACAACCTGGGCTTTAGCCGCGTGCGCGTGGCGTACACGGCAGGCGAGGCCATTGGCCCGGATCTGTTCACGTTCTACCGCTCCATCGGCATCAACCTCAAGCAGCTGTATGGCTCCACCGAGACCGCCGTGTTCGTCTGCCTGCAGCCCGACAACCAGGCGCGCGCCGACACGGTGGGCGTGCCGATTCGCGGTGTGGAGATCAAGGTGGCCGACAACGGCGAGATCCTCGTCAAGTCCGCCGGCCTGCTCAAGGAGTACTACAAGAACCCCAAGGCCACGGCCGAGGTGCTCACCGCCGATGGCTGGTACCACACCAGCGATGCAGGATTCCTCGACGCACACGGCCACCTCAAGATCATTGACCGCGTGAAGGACGTGGGCCGCATCAAGGGCGGCGCCAACGATGGCGCCATGTTTGCGCCCAAGTATGTGGAGAACAAGCTCAAGTTCTTCCCGCACATCAAGGAAGTGGTCGCGCTGGGCGACGGCCGCGAGAAGGTGTGCGTCATGGTCAACATCGATTTCGACGCCGTGGGCAACTGGGCAGAACGCCGCAACCTGCCCTACGCGGGCTACACCGACCTGGCACAAAAGCCCGAGGTGTACGAGCTGATCCGCGAGTGCATCGAAAAGGTCAACGCCGACCTCGCCACCGACACCATGCTGGCGGGCAGCCAGGTCAGCCGCTTCCTGGTGCTGCACAAGGAGCTGGACGCGGACGACGGCGAACTCACGCGCACCAACAAGGTCCGCCGGGGATTCATTGCCGAAAAGTACGCGGTGCTGGTGGATGCGCTGTACGCAGGCCGCACCGAGCAGTACATCGAGACCCAGGTCAAGTTCGAGGACGGCCGCACAGGCAGCGTAAGCGCCACCCTGAAGCTGTCGGACACAAAGACCTTCGCGCCCGTCAAGGCTGCAGCATGAAACCCGCTCTCTACCCGCCCGAGCAGCAACACCCCACCATGACCAAAAAGAAGATCGGCGACGTCATCCTGGACGTCAAGAACATCAGCCTGCGGTTTGGCGGCGTGAAGGCGCTGACCGACATCTCGTTCAACGTGAAAGAGCACGAGATCCGCGCCATCATCGGCCCCAACGGCGCGGGCAAAAGCTCCATGCTCAACTGCATCAACGGCGTGTACACGCCGCAGGACGGCTCGATCACCTTCCGGGGCAAGACGTTCTCGCACATGAACTCGCGCCAGGTGGCCGAGATGGGCGTGGCGCGCACATTCCAGAACCTGGCGCTGTTCAAGGGCATGAGCGTGATCGACAACATCATGACCGGCCGCAACCTCAAGATCAAAAGCAACCTGCTGATGCAGGCGCTGCGTATCGGCCCGGCCGAGCGCGAGGAGATCCGCCACCGCGAGTACGTCGAGCACATCATCGACTTCCTGGAAATCCAGGCGTTTCGCAAGACGCCCGTGGGCCAGCTGCCCTATGGCCTGCAAAAGCGCGTGGACCTGGGCCGCGCCCTGGCCATGGAGCCGCAGGTGCTGCTGCTGGACGAGCCCATGGCCGGCATGAACGTGGAAGAAAAGCAGGACATGTGCCGCTTCATCCTCGATGTGAACGACGAGTTCGGCACCACCATCGTGCTCATCGAGCACGACATGGGCGTGGTGATGGACATCAGCGACCGCGTGGTGGTGCTCGACTACGGCAAGAAGATCGGCGACGGCAGCCCCGACGAAGTGCGCAACAACGAAGACGTGATCAGTGCCTATCTGGGCACAAGCCACTGATCGGGAGAACAACTCATGGCATTCTTTTTGGAAACCCTCATCGGCGGCCTCATGGCCGGCATGCTGTATTCGCTGGTGGCGCTGGGCTTTGTGCTGATCTACAAGGCTTCGGGCGTGTTCAACTTCGCGCAGGGCGCGATGGTGCTGTTTGCAGCGCTGGCCATGGCCCGCTTTGCCGAATGGATCCCCAAGTGGACCGGCATCGACAACCCCATCGTGGCCAACCTGGCCGCCTTCGTGATTGCGGGCGCCATCATGTTCGTAGTGGCCTGGCTGATTGAAAAGCTGGTGCTGCGCCACCTGGTCAACCAGGAAGGTGCCACGCTGCTGATGGCCACATTGGGCATCACGTACTTTCTTGAAGGCCTGGGCCAGACGCTGTTTGGTAGCGACATCTACAAAATCGACGTGGGCATGCCCAAGGAGCCCATTTTTGCGTTCGACACGGTGTTCCAGGGCGGCATCCTGATCAACAAGGAAGACGTGATTGCTGCGGCCATTGCCGCCGCGCTGGTGGCCCTGCTGTCGGTGTTCTTTCAGAAAACCTCTACCGGCCGCGCACTGCGCGCCGTGGCCGACGACCACCAGGCGGCCCAATCCATCGGCATCCCTTTGAACCGCATCTGGGTGATCGTGTGGTGCGTGGCAGGTGTGGTGGCCCTGGTGGCCGGGATGATCTGGGGCAGCAAGCTCGGGGTGCAGTTCTCGCTCACCACGGTGGCCCTGCGTGCGCTGCCGGTGGTGATCCTGGGCGGCCTGACTTCGGTACCCGGCGCCATCATCGGCGGCCTGATCATCGGCGTGGGCGAGAAGCTCTCCGAGGTGTACCTGGGCCCGTTCGTGGGCGGAGGCATCGAGATCTGGTTTGCGTATGTGCTGGCGCTGGTGTTCCTCCTGTTCAGACCGCAAGGTTTGTTCGGAGAAAAGATCATCGACCGCGTGTAACCCATAACAACAAGAACAGGAGACTTCCATGCTCTACCGCGAAAACGGCCAGTTCAAGACGAGCTACCGCGCTGACCAGCAGATCTTTCCGATCGCGCAGGACCGCATTGCCATCGGCATCATCCTGGCCATTGCCTTCATCGCCGTGCCCATGCTGGCCAGCGACTACATCTTCCGTGCCATCCTGATCCCCTTCGTCATCATGGCACTGGCGGCCCTGGGGGTGAACATTCTGGTGGGCTACTGCGGACAGATCTCGCTGGGCTCGGGCGCCTTCATGGCCGTGGGCGCCTACGGGGCCTACAACTTCTTCGTGCGTTTCCCCGGCATGCCGCTGATCCCGGCACTGATCCTGGGCGGGCTGTGCGCCACGTTCTTCGGCATCCTGTTCGGGCTGCCCAGCCTGCGCGTCAAGGGGCTGTACCTGGCCGTGGCGACGCTGGCCGCGCAGTTCTTCAGCGACTGGATGTTCCTGCGCATCAAGTGGTTCACCAACAACTCCGACTCGGGCTCGGTGTCGGTCACCAACCTGCAGGTACTGGGCATGCCGATCGAAAGCGCCACCAGCAAGTACATCTTCTGCCTGGCCATCCTGGTGGTGGTGGCCCTGCTGGCCAAGAACCTGGTGCGCGGCGCCATCGGGCGTGAGTGGATGGCCATCCGTGACATGGACGTGGCTGCGGCCGTGATCGGCATCCGCCCCATGTACGCCAAGCTCAGCGCGTTTGCGGTCAGCTCGTTCATCGTGGGCATGGCCGGCGCGCTGTGGGCCTTTGTGCACCTGGGCGCGTGGGAGCCTGCGGCCTTCTCGGTGGAAATTTCGTTCCGCCTGCTGTTCATGGTGATCATCGGCGGGCTCGGCTCGATCATGGGTGGTTTCTTTGGTGCGGCCTTCATCGTGGTGCTGCCCATCGTGCTCAACCAGTTCCTGCCGGCCTTCATGGGGATCTTTGGCATCGAGGTGTCCACCGCCGGTGTCTCGCATGCCGAGCTGATGATCTTCGGCGCTCTGATCGTGTGGTTCCTCATCGTGGAGCCCCATGGCCTGGCCAAGCTGTGGTCCACCGCCAAACAAAAACTCCGCCTCTGGCCCTTCCCCCACTGATCCCCTGCCAGTTTTCCCCGTGCTTCAACACATTCATCCAAAGGAGACATCCATGAAGCTTTCGAAACTCGTGATCGCCGCTGCGGTGGTTGCTGCCGGTGCCTCGTCCGTTGCGACGAGCGCCCTCGCACAAGCCAAGGAGCAGTTCTTCCCGCTGCTGTCCTACCGCACAGGCCCCTACGCACCCAACGGTGTGCCATGGGCCAATGGCAAGCAGGACTACATCAAGATGATCAACGCCCGCGACGGCGGCATCAACGGTGTGAAGCTGACCTTTGAAGAATGCGAAACCGGCTATGCCACCGACCGTGGCGTGGAATGCTACGAACGCCTCAAGAGCCGCCCCGGCGTATCGCTGTTCGACCCCCAGGCCACCGGCATCACCTTTGCGCTGACCGAAAAAGCACCCGTGGACAAGATCCCGCTGATGACGCTGGGCTATGGCCTGTCGGTGGCGCAGGACGGCCAGGCGTTCAAGTGGAACTTTCCGTTCATGGGCAGCTACTGGACAGGCGCCGACATCCTGATCCAGCACATCGGCAAGGCCAATGGCGGCCTGGACAAGCTCAAGGGCAAGAAGATTGCGCTGGTGTACCACGACAGCCCGTTTGGCAAGGAACCCATCCCGCTGCTGCAAGAACGCGCCAAGATGCACGGCTTTGAGCTGCAGATGCTGCCCGTGACCGCGCCCGGCGTGGAGCAGAAGGCCACCTGGCTGCAAGTGCGCCAGAGCCGCCCTGACTACGTGCTGCTGTGGGGCTGGGGCGTGATGAACTCCACCGCCCTCAAGGAAGCCCAGGCCACGGGCTACCCCCGCGACAAGATGTATGGCGTGTGGTGGGCGGGTGCCGAGCCCGATGTGCGTGACGTGGGCGAAGGCGCCAAGGGCTACAACGCGCTGGCACTGAACACCTCGGGCCAGCAGCCCAAGGTGATCCAGGACATCCTGAAGAACGTTCACGACAAGGGCCAGGGCACAGGGCCCAAGGACGAAGTGGGCTCGGTGCTGTACACGCGCGGCGTGATCATCCAGATGCTGGCCGTCGAATCGGTGCGCCGCGCACAGGAGCGTTTTGGCAAGGGCAAGGTCATGACCGGCGAACAAGTGCGCTGGGGCATGGAAAACCTGGCCCTGGACCAGAAGAAGCTCGATGCGCTGGGCTTTGGCGGCGTGATGCGTCCGCTGTCCACCAGCTGCGCTGACCACATGGGATCCACCTGGGCGCGCGTCCACACCTGGGATGGCAGCAAGTGGAACTTCTCGTCCGACTGGTACCAGGCCGATGAGCAGATCTTGAAGCCCATGGTCAAGGCCGGTGCGGACAAGTACCTGGCCGACAAGAAGATGACGCGCCGCGACGCTGCGGACTGCCAGAGCTAAGCACATCCCCCTGAGCGGCTTTGCCGCTTCCCCCTTCTCTCTTAGCGCTTCGCGCTGCGGGAAGGGGGACGCCACCAGCGCGGCGGGGCGGCCCTTGCGCGGTGGCACTGGTATTTCAGGCTGCGACCGTTTCAAGGGCCAGTGATGTAACGGCTGCTTTCTGGCAGCCGCCAATCCAAAGGGTTGTGCAACAGCTCTTTGGATTGGTACAGGAAGGCAACACCATGGACTCCAACAGCAATATCGTTCTCAACGTCAACGGCATCGAGGTCATCTACAACCACGTGATCCTGGTGCTCAAGGGCGTGTCACTGCAGGTGCCGCAGGGCTCCATCGTGGCCATTCTGGGGGGGAACGGGGCGGGTAAGACGACCACGCTGCGCGCCATCTCCAACCTGCTGCAGGGCGAGCGGGGCGAGGTCACCAAGGGTTCCATCGAGCTGCGTGGCGAGCGCATCGAAAACCTCTCGCCCGCCGACCTGGTGCAGCGTGGCGTGGTGCAGGTGATGGAGGGGCGGCACTGTTTTGCCCACCTGACGATTGAAGAGAACCTGATGACGGGCAGCTACACCCGCACCAGCAAGGCCGAGATCGCAGCCAACCTGGAGAAGGTCTACAACTACTTTCCGCGCCTCAAGACGCGCCGCACCTCGCAGGCCGCCTACACCTCGGGCGGCGAGCAGCAGATGTGCGCCATCGGCCGCGCGCTGATGGCCAACCCCAGCATGGTGCTGCTGGACGAGCCCTCGATGGGCCTGGCGCCGCAGATCGTGGAGGAGGTGTTCAACATCGTGAAGGACCTGAACACCAAAGAAAAGGTCACCTTCCTGCTGGCCGAGCAGAACACCAACATGGCACTGAAGTATTCCGACTACGGCTACATCATGGAAAGCGGCCGCGTGGTGATGGACGGCGCAGCGAGCGACCTGGCCAACAACGAGGACGTCAAGGAGTTCTACCTGGGCGTGGGCGGCGGCGAGCGCAAGAGTTTCAAGGATGTCAAAAGCTACAAGCGGCGCAAGCGCTGGTTGGCTTGAGGAGCCCCCTGTGGCGCTGCGCGCCTTCCCCCTCAGGGGGACGCCACCAGCGCGGCGGGGCGGCCCTTGCGCGGTGGCGCTGGCTTTCGTCAGCGCCGGTATTCCAGGCTCCGCACCTTTTCAAACGCTGAACGGATAACTCCTATTTTCATAGCTGCTTGCGCTTTATGGATAAGCGCCAGAGGCCAATTTCACTTCAAACCACCTCACAAGGAACCCCAGGCATGAGCACGTTTTATGACGCCCTGGAAACGCGCAGCCCCGCAGAGCGCGAAGCGGCGCTGATGGCTGCGCTGCCGCAGCAGATCGCCCATGCCCAGAAGGCATCGCCCGCATTTGCTGGCATCCTGGCTGGCGTGGATGCAACCACCATCACCGGCCGCACGGCCCTGGCAAAGCTGCCCGTCACGCGCAAGTACGAGTTGCTGGAGCGCCAGCAGGCAGGCCGCGCCACCAACGTGTTTGGCGGCTTCAGCGCGCTGGGTTTTGGCGCGGCCATGCCGCGTGTGTTTGCCAGCCCCGGCACCATCTACGAACCCGAAGGCACGCGGCGCGACTACTGGCGCATGGCGCGCGCCATCCACTCTGCAGGCTTTCGGCCCGGTGAGCTGATCCACAACAGCTTCAGCTACCACTTCGTGCCCGCGGGCTCGATGATGGAAACCGGCGCACACGCTCTGGGCTGCACGGTGTTTGCAGGCGGCACGGGGCAGACCGAGCAGCAGGTGCAGGCCATGGCCGAACTGCAACCTGCGGGCTACATCGGCACGCCCAGCTTTCTCAAGATCATTGTCGAAAAAGCCGCCGAGATGGGTGTAACGCTGCCCACGGTGACCAAGGCGCTGGTGTCGGGCGAGGCCTTTCCGCCCTCCCTGCGCGAGTGGTTTGCCGAGCGCGGCATCGCGGGCTACCAGTGCTACGCCACGGCCGACCTGGGGCTGATTGCCTACGAAACCTCGGCCCGCGAAGGCCTGGTGCTCGATGAAGGCGTGATCGTCGAGATCGTGCGCCCCGGCACCGGCGACCCGGTGCCCGAGGGCGAGGTGGGCGAGCTGGTGGTGACCACGCTCAACCCCGACTACCCTCTGATCCGCTTTGGCACGGGCGATCTGTCGGCCGTGCTGCCAGGGCAGTGCCCCACGGGCCGCACCAACACCCGCATCAAGGGCTGGATGGGCCGGGCCGACCAGACCACCAAGGTCCGCGGCATGTTCGTGCACCCCGGCCAGGTGGCCACGATTGCACAGCGTTTTCCGCAGGTGCTGCGCGCACGCCTGGTGGTCAGCGGCGAGATGGCCAACGACCAGATGGTGCTGCAGGTGGAAACCGTGGAGACCGCCGAGGGCCTGGCACACCAGCTCTCGGACGCTATCCGCGAAGTGACCAAGCTGCGGGGCGACGTGCAGATGGTGGCCCCTGGCACGCTGCCCAACGATGGCAAGGTGATTGAGGACGCGCGGAGCTATAAGTAGCCTCCGCCATGGCGCCCTGCGGCGCCTAGCCGCAGCTGCCAGGGGCTGCAGCTCCTCTATCCCCAACGGAAACGCCGCCCGTGGCCTGGCAAAGCGTTCCACGGTGGCGCTGGCATCGGGTCGTGCCTGTCTCGGTGAGGAGGGGCATGGGCGTGCTGTCAATGCGCAAACGTGGGCCCTTCCCGCTCCGCCCAAAGGTTTGCGTCAGCGCAAAAAGTGCCCGCTTTGCGCGGTGTCATAGCGCAGTGTTTACCCTAGCATTGCTCATAATTCAGTAGCATTCAGCGCTTTATAGACAAGCGCTACAGACGTCTTTTTGTTAAAGACCATGCCCCCTGTGTGCTACGTAATATCCGCAATGTTCCCGCAACCCCCCCTCGCTATCATGGCCCGTCATTCACAGGAGAGACCCATGAAAACAACGCTGAAACTTGCATTGATCGCTGCGGCCGCAGCCACCGCTTTTGGCGCCAGCGCCCAAGACTATCCCGCCAAGGACAAGACCATCACCATCGTGGTTCCCTTTGCTGCGGGCGGCCCCACCGACCGCGTGGCGCGCGACCTGGCCGAAGCACTGCGCAAGCCCCTGGGTGCTACTGTGGTGGTGGACAACACGGCCGGCGCCGGCAGCTCCATCGGTGCAGCCCGCGTAGCCCGCGCTGCACCGGACGGCTACACGCTGCTGCTCAACCACATTGGCATGTCCACCATGCCCGCGCTGTACCGCAAGCTGTCGTTCAGCGTGCCCAACGACTTTGAATACCTGGGCATGGTCAACGATGTGCCCATGACGCTGATCGCTCGGCCCACCATGCCCGCGAACAACTTCAAGGAGCTCACCGCCTGGATTCAGCAGAACAAGGGCAAGATCAACCTGGGCAATGCCGGCCTGGGCGCTGCGTCGCACCTGTGTGGCCTGATGTTCCAGAGCGCCATGCAGGTGGACATGACCCCCGTGCCGTACAAGGGCACGGCCCCCGCCATCACCGACCTGATTGGCGGCCAGATCGACCTGCTGTGCGACCAGACCACCAACACCACGCCACAGATCGAAGGCAAGAAGGTCAAGGCCTACGCCGTGACCACGCCCAAGCGCCTGACCACCCCGGCTCTGAAGGACCTGCCCACCCTGGCGGAGTCGGGCCTGAAGGACTTCAACGTCAGCATCTGGCACGGCCTGTACGCGCCCAAGGGCACGCCAGCTCCCGTCGTGACCAAGATCAACGAAGCCCTCAAGCTTGCACTGAAGGACCCCGAGTTCATCAAGAAACAAGAAGGCCTGGGCGCGGTGGTCGTCACCGACAAGCGCGTGGAACCCGCTGAACACAAGAAGTTTGTACAGGCCGAAATCGACAAGTGGGGCGCTGTGATCAAGGCTGCAGGCACCTACGCAGACTGATCAATTTTTCCCTTCCAGCCATTGATGGAATAGCCGCCTCGGCCTTGGCCGAGGCGGCTTTTTTGTGCCTGCCATTGAGCTCGGCACCACCACCTTGGGGTAATCCATCTGCACGGATCGCGCCGTGCCGCGTAAAAAGCTTTGCATGCATACGAAACACCTGCGAAAGGACGCCCCCGCCATGACAACACGCCCCCATCCACGCCGCCGCACCGTTGCAGCACTGGCCTGCGCCGCCCTGGGTTGCGCCGCACTGCTGCCCCTTGCGCACGGCCAACAACAAGCCAGCACCTGGCCCACCAAGCCCGTACGCATCGTCGTGCCCTTTGCCCCCGGTGGCACCACCGACATCCTGGCACGCGCCATGGCGCCCGAACTCTCGCGCGCGTTTGGCCAGCAGTTCATTGTGGACAACCGCGCCGGTGCTGGCGGGAATGTGGGCGCCGACATCGTCGCCAAGTCGCCGGGGGACGGCTACACGCTGCTGATGGGCACCGTGGGCACGCACGGCATCAACCGCGCGCTGTACGCCAAGCTGCCCTACGACCCCATCAAGGACTTTGTCCCCGTCACGCTGGTGGCTGCGGTGCCCAATGTGATGGTGATGAATGCCGACAAGGCCAAGGCCCAGGGCATCGCCAACGTGCAGGATTTCATCCGCGTCGCCAAGGCCAGCCCCGGCAAGATGAACATGGCCTCCAGCGGCAACGGCACATCGATCCATCTGGCAGGCGAGCTGTTCAAGAGCATGACGGGCACCTTCATGCTGCACTTGCCCTATCGGGGTTCCGGCCCCGCGCTCATGGACATGGTGGCGGGCAACGCCGACGTGATGTTTGACAACCTGCCTTCGTCGATGGCGCAGATCAAAGCGGGCAAGCTCACGGCTCTGGCCGTAACTAGTTCAGAGCGCTCCAGCGCCCTGCCCGACGTTCCCACAGTGGAGCAGGCCGGAGGCCCGGCCCTCAAGGGCTACGAGGCCAGCTCCTGGTTCGGCCTGCTTGCCCCGGCGGGTACGCCCCAGGACATCGTGAACCGCATCCAGCAGGAAGTGGCCAAATCACTGGCCACCCCGGCGATGAAAGAACGGCTGGTGGCGCAAGGCGCTATTCCGGGTGGGAACACACCCGCCGAGTTTGCCAAACACATCGACAACGAACACAAGAAGTGGGCGCAGGTGGTGAAGGCGTCGGGGGCGAAGGTGGACTGACCTCTTGCCGTGGTGGCGGGCCTGCGGGTCAGCCCGTGATGGCTGCCTGCGCGGGCTGCAGGCGCTTTTCACCCGTGGCAAACGAGGCGCGCTGGATGCGCCCGTTCGAGACTTCATACACGCACAGCATCTCCAGCGTCCCCAGGCCCTCGGGAAAATTGCGCGTGATCAATTCGCAGTCCACCACCACATTCGCCACCACCGTGCGCGACAGCAGCCGTGCATGCAGGTCGGGCTCGGCAAAGCGCGCCAGAAAGCGCGGGCGCATCTCGGCATGCCCTTGCGCAAGCCGTTCTCCGTGGAGGACAAACTGCTGCGCGTCTTCGGCGTAGGTCGCCAACAGGGCGTCGATGTTCTTGGCGTTGTAGGCGTCCAGCTGAGCCTGGACGACGGCCAGCGGAGAAAGGTCGCGGGTCATTGGCGGGTTGCACGAGAAAGAAGAAACCTGCAGGGGGCTGCCGTGAAGATGCGCCGCGAACGAAGCTGCCCGCAACCCACTGGCTCAAAAGACGAGGCGCTACACGCCCCAGACCACGTCCACATCCGCCGCCGCACTGCGCTTGAGCATGTCGATCAGCGGTGCCACCCGCTGCCGCAGACGCACGGCCTCAGCGCGGTCTTCCGCACTGGCCTCGTCCTCTCCACCCGCGTCTGCGGACGCCTGCTGAGCCTCTTCGGACGCCACGGCGGACTCCAGCGCAGCGATGGCGGCAGGGATCTGGGCGGCCGTCACGATGCCGCTGGCACCGGGTGTCTTGCCCATGATGGTCACCACCTGGCGGCCCTGCGGCTCCAGCATGATCAGATCGGCTGCGGCGCGGGATTTGAATTTGTAGAGCATGGAGAAGCGTTTTCGTGTAAGAAGCAGACTCAGCTGCGGTAGATGTAATCGCGAATGAACGGATAGCCTGATTGTGCGCCGGGCATGGCCCCGGTGGCCACATCTCCGTCAGGCTTGATGGCCAGCATCTGGTGCAGTGCCATCCAGCCGCGCTCAAACCCCAGGGCACTGCCCGCAAGATACAGGCGGTATGCACGCAAGACCTTATCACCCTGCTGCGCCCCACCCTGTGCGGCCAGCACCTCACGGGCCGCAGGCAATTGGGCTTCGAGCCCGTCGGACCACGCCCACAGCGTACGCGCGTAGTGTGGGCGCAGGTTCTCGGTGTCCACCATCTCCAGGCCTGCGCGGGCCATGTCGTGCAGCACCGTGCTCACATGCAACAGCTCGCCGCCCGGGAAGATGTACTGCTCGATAAAGTCACCCATGCCCGCGCCCAGTTGCGCGTTGTCTGCGCCCCCCGCTGTGATGCCGTGGTTCAGCACCAGCCCTCCGGGCCGCAGCAGGCCCGCCACCGTCTCAAAGTAGCGCTGCATCTGCGCGCGGCCTACATGCTCGAACATGCCCACCGAGGCGATCTTGTCGAAGGGCTGCTCCACCTGCAGCTCGCGGTAATCCACCAGTTGCATGCGCACGCGCCCCTGCAGCCCACGCTCTTCAATGCGCCGCTGCACATGGGCGTGCTGGTTGCGCGACAGCGTGATGCCTGTGGCATCCACACCGTAGTGCTCGGCCGCCCACAGCAGCAGGCCACCCCAGCCCGCGCCAATGTCCAGAAACCGGTCCCCCGGTTGCAGCTGCAGCTTGCGGCAAATGTGGTCGAGCTTGGCCTCCTGCGCCTGGGCCAGCGTCAGGTCTGGGGACCGGTAGTACGCACACGAATACACGCGGCGCGGATCGAGCCACAGCGCGTAGAAGTCATCCGACAGGTCGTAATGGAACTGCACATGGCGCGCGTCATGCGCCAGCGTGTGTACCGCCATCGACCGCGCGCGTGCCAGCACCCGCTGCCACCAGCCGTGGTGCTGGTCGCGGGCCGGGTCGCGGGTCAACAGGCCCGCAGCGGCGGCCATCAGGTCGCGCATGCCGCCTTCCAGCGCCACGCGCCCCTCGACGATGGCAGCCCCCACATTGCCGATCTCGCCCGTGGCCAGCGCCACCAGTGCCATGCGGTCACGAAAGCGCAGCGTTACAGCAGGCTCGGGCGCGCCCAGTTGCTGGCCCGCAGGCAACTGGACGGCCATCGGCACCGGCAAGGCCGCGAGCCGCCCCTCCAAGGTGTGCAGCAAGTGCTTCATGCGGCGCATCTTGAGAAATTTGCTGCACTGCGTCAACACCCCGCGATGGCATCAGGGGTTTCGCCGGGAAGGCCCCATTGACAGCATTTTGTTTAAGCCTAAACTATTTTGGCATGAACATCCTCTGCATTGGCGGTGGGCCCGCCGGTCTCTACTTCGCCCTGCTCATGAAGCAGCAAAACCCCGCGCACCGCGTCACGGTGGTCGAACGCAACCGGCCGTTCGACACCTTCGGATGGGGGGTGGTGCTGTCGGACCAGACGCTGGCCAACCTGCAGGCGGCCGATGCGCCCACGGCAGCCCTGATCGGCGATGCGTTCAACCACTGGGACGACATCGAGGTGTTTTTCAAGGGCCGCAGCGTGCGCTCCACAGGCCACGGCTTCTGCGGCATTGGCCGCAAGCGCCTGCTCAACATCCTGCAGGACCGGTGCCTGGCGGTAGGCGTGGAGCTGGTGTTCGAGACCGACGTGACCGACGACCAGGCGCTGGCCGCCGAGTACAACGCCGACCTGGTGATCGCCAGCGACGGCCTCAACAGCCGCATCCGCACCCGCTACGCCACCACCTACCAGCCCGATATCGACCTGCGCGAGTGCCGTTTTGTCTGGCTGGGTACACACAAAAAACTCGACGCTTTTACGTTTGCTTTCGAGCAGACTGAGCATGGCTGGTTCCAGGCGCATGCCTACCAGTTCGATGCCGACACCTCCACCTTCATCATCGAGACACCCGAAGCGGTGTGGAAGGCGCACGGCCTCGACCAGATGGAGCAGCCCGAGGCCATTGCATTCTGCGAAAAGCTGTTCGCGAAGTACCTGGACGGCAACGCACTCATCAGCAACGCCACACACCTGCGCGGCTCGGCCAACTGGATCCGCTTTCCGCGCGTGATCTGCAACACCTGGGTGCACCGCGAGACCATCGGCGGCAAGCAGGTGCCCATCGTGCTGATGGGTGACGCGGCGCACACCGCGCATTTCTCGATTGGCAGCGGCACCAAGCTCGCGCTCGAAGACGCCATTGACCTCGCCAACGAATTCGCCACGGGTTTGCCGATTGACGAGGTGCTGCAGCACTATGAAGCGCGCCGCAGCGTGGAGGTGCTGAAGATCCAGAACGCCGCGCGCAACAGCACCGAGTGGTTTGAGAACGTGGCGCGCTACGCCGGCATGCCCGTAGAGCAGTTCACGTACTCGCTGCTCACGCGCAGCCAGCGCATCAGCCACGAGAACCTGCGGCTGCGCGATGCCGCGTGGCTGGAGGGCTATGAGGCCTGGCTCGCGGGTGGCAAGGCCGCGATTCCGCCCATGCTCACGCCCTTCACGCTCAAAGGCCTCACGCTCAAGAACCGCATCGTTGTCTCGCCCATGGCCACCTACAGCGCGGTCGAGGGCGTGCCGCAGGACTTCCACCTGGTGCACCTGGGCGCTAGGGCCCTGGGCGGCGCCGCGCTGGTGATGGTGGAGATGACCAGCCCCACGCCGGAGGGCCGCATCACCCCCGCCTGCCCCGGCCTGTGGAACGACGCACAGCAAGCCGCCTTTGCGCGCGTCGTCAACTTTGTGCACGGCAGCAGCACGGCCAAGATCGGCCTGCAGCTGGGCCACAGCGGCCCCAAGGGCTCGACCCGCGTGGGCTGGGAAGGCACGGACGAACCGCTGGAGGCGGGCAACTGGCCCCTGCTGGCCGCCAGCCCCATCGCCTATGGCGCGCAGAACCAGACACCTGCCGCCATGACCCGCGCCGACATGGACCGCGTGACCGCCGCGTTTGTGGACAGCGCCCGCCGCGCCGTGGCCTGCGGCTTTGACTGGCTGGAGCTGCACTGCGCACACGGCTACCTACTGGCCAGCTTCATCAGCCCCATCACCAACCAGCGCACGGATGAATACGGCGGCAGCCTCGCCAATCGCTGCCGCTACCCGCTGGAGGTGTTCACCGCGCTGCGCGCCGTGTGGCCCGCCGACAAGCCGATGAGCGTGCGTATCTCCGCGCACGACTGGCTCCCCGATGGCAACACCGCCGACGACGCCATCGCCATTGCGCGCTTGTTCAAGGCGGCAGGCGCAGACCTGATCGACGTGTCCTCCGGCCAGACCACACGCGACTCGCGTCCGGTGTATGGCCGGATGTACCAGACGCCGTTTGCCGACCGCATCCGCAACGAGGTGGGCATTGCCACCATGGCGGTGGGCGCGATCACTGAGGCCGACCATGCGAACAGCATCGTCGCCGCCGGCCGTGCCGACCTGTGTGCCATTGCCCGCCCCCACCTGGCCGACCCGGCCTGGACGCTGCACGCCGCCGCGCAGTTGAGCCCCCGGGCCGCAGCGCACACCGACTGGCCGGTGCAGTACCACAGCGGCCGCGACCAGATGCTGCGCGAAATTTCCAAGCAAAAGCAGGCACAAGCGTCAGTGAATCAAGCGCCAGCAGCTACAAAAATAGAAGCAATCGAGTAAACCACCATGGACCTCGAAGCCCGCCTGCACGGCGCCGCCCCCAGCGAGCACCCCGAGGCCCTGCGCCTGTGGCTGCGCCTGCTCACTTGCACCCAGCTCATCGAAAAGCAGGTGCGCAGCCACCTGCGCGCGCAGTTCGACACCACCTTGCCGCGCTTCGACCTGATGGCACAGCTGGAGCGCGCGCCGGATGGCATGAAGATGAAAGAACTCTCGCGCCGCATGATGGTGACGAGCGGCAACATCACCGGCATCACCGACCAGCTCGTGGCCGAGGGGCTGGTCGAGCGCATGGACGTGGAAGGCGACCGCCGCGCGTACCTCGTGCGCCTCACGCCGCAGGGCCGCGAGCTGTTCAACACCATGGCGCGCCAGCACGAGCAATGGATCGTCGAGGCCTTCGCCGCGCTGGGCGAGCGCGACATCGCCACCTTGTACCGCCTGCTGGGCAAGGTCAAGGAACACACACAAAACAACTCTTTGGAGACAGCCGAATGAAGCACTACATCGGGGCGAGCAACCCCATGCGCGAGCAGTTCAACCCAGAGGCCCGCTACGTGGCCGAGCATTTCGCGTGGAGCTTCGATGCTGGCGTGGGCACCGTCACGCTCAACCGGCCCGACCGCAAGAACCCGCTCACCTTCCAGAGCTATGCCGAGCTGCGCGACTTCTTCTACGCGCTGCGCTTCGCCACCGATGTGAAAGCCATCGTGGTCACGGGTGCGGGCGGCAACTTCTGCTCGGGCGGCGACGTGCACGAGATCATCGGCCCGCTGACCACCATGACCATGCCCGAACTGCTGGAGTTCACGCGCATGACGGGTGACCTGGTGAAAGCCATGCGCGCCTGCCCGCAGCCCGTGCTGGGCGCCATCGACGGCATCTGTGCCGGTGCGGGTGCGATGATGGCGCTGGCCTGCGACATGCGCTACGGCACCGAGGCCACCAAGACCGCGTTCTTGTTCACCCGCGTGGGCCTGGCCGGCGCCGACATGGGCGCCTGCGCACTGCTGCCGCGCATGATCGGCCAGGGCCGCGCCAGCGAGCTGCTGTTCACCGGCCGAGCGATGACAGCGCACGAGGGTCTCGCCTGGGGCTTCTTCAACGATTTGTATGAGAGCGCTGACCTGCTGGCCAACGTGCAGGCCACCGCGCGCGCGCTGGCCGATGGTCCCACCTTCGCCCACGGCATGACCAAGACCATGCTGAGCCAGGAATGGAGCATGACCATCGAGCAGGCCATCGAGGCCGAGGCGCAGGCCCAGGCCATCTGCATGCAGACCGAAGACTTCCGCCGCGCCTACGAAGCGTTCGCCGCCAAGCAGAAGCCCGTTTTCCAGGGAGATTGAACCCATGCACGTTGCAACGCCCCCGGCCCCACGCCCGCCCTCGACGGCGCACCTGGCCCTGCCCTTCTTCGACGACGCCCACCGCGCGCTGGCCGAGGGCCTGGTGCCCTGGGCCGCTGCGCAAGCGGTCGATGAAACCGACGACCGCGCCGCCTGCCGCGACTGGGTGCAGCGCCTGGGCGCGGGCGGCTGGCTGCGCTACTGCGTGCCCGCCGCCCATGGTGGCGCGCTGCCCGCACTCGACTCGCGCGCGCTGGTGCTGCTGCGTGAGACGCTGGCTTACCACTCGCCGCTGGCCGACTTTGCGTTTGCGATGCAGGGGCTGGGCAGCGGCGCGATCACGCTGGCGGGCAGCCCCGCGCAGCAGGCGCACTACCTGCAGGGCGTGGCACGCGGTGAGCTGATCGCCGCGTTTGCGCTCTCCGAACCTGAGGCTGGCTCGGACGTAGGCGCTATGAAAACAGTAGCCGAAAGCACTTACCCATCAGGCGGCAACGGCCTAAAAGACTCATATTCCTTGACCGGAACCAAGACCTGGATCAGCAACGGCGGCATTGCCGACTTCTACTGCGTGTTCGCCAAGACCGACCCGGCCGGGGGCACGCGCGGCATCAGCGCGTTCATCGTCGATGCGAACACGCCGGGGCTCGACACCTCGCGCCACATCCATGTGATGGCGCCGCACCCGCTGGCCACGCTGGAGTTCTCCAACTGCAAAGTGCCTGCCACTGCGCTGCTGGGCGAGGAGAACGGCGGCTTCAAGCTGGCCATGCGCACGCTCGACATCTTCCGCGCATCGGTCGCCGCTGCCGCCCTGGGCATGGCCCGCCGCGCACTGGCCGAGGCCGTGCACCACGCCCGTCAGCGCCGCATGTTCGGCCAGACGCTCGCCGACTTCCAGCTCACGCAGGCCAAGCTGGGCGAGATGGCTGCGCTGGTGGACAGCGCCGCACTGCTCACCTACCGCGCGGCCTGGCTGCGCGACACCGGCCAGGCGCGCGTGACGGCCGAAGCCGCGATGGCCAAAATGACCGCCACCGAAAATGCCCAGCGCGTGATCGACATGGCGCTGCAGCTGCACGGCGGGCGCGGTGTGGAAGTGGGCAGCAAGGTCGAGTCGCTGTACCGCGACATCCGCTCGCTGCGCATTTACGAAGGCGCGACCGAAGTGCAGCAGCTCATCATCGGCAAGGCCGTTCTGCAGGAGTAATCGCATGAAAGCCCCCTCCGCCCAGCCCGACCACTTCGTGCACGACCGCTTGCCGCCGCCCGAGGCCTGGCCCACACTGCGCTACGACCTGCCCGAGCTGCAGATCGCCAACCAGGCCAACCTGGTGCAGGCGCTGTTCGACAAGGCCGAACGTGCGGGCCACATCGACCGCCCCCTGTTGCGCGGCCCGCACCGCACGTACACCTACCGCGACGCCCGCACCGAGGCCGCGCGCATTGCCGAGGTGCTGACGCAGGACCACGGCCTGGTGCCCGGCAACCGCGTGCTGCTGCGTGGTGGCAACACGGTGGAGATGGCGCTGGCCTGGCTGGGTACCGTCTATGCGGGGCTGGTGGCGGTGGCGACCATGCCGCTGCTGCGCGCGGGCGAGCTGGGCAGCATCATCGACCGCGCCCAGCCCACGCTGGCGCTGTGCGACGGCCGCCTGTTGGCCGAGCTGCAGGCCGCGCAGACGCAGCACCCCGTGCTCGCCACCATCGTGCCCTTCCACACGGCGCCGGATGCGGCCGACCTGCTGCAGCGCGCGCAGGGCAAGCCTGGCACCACACCGCCCTGCCCCACGTCGGCGGACGACATCGCGTTGATGGCGTTCACCTCGGGCACCACAGGCTCCCCCAAGGCGGCCGTGCACACGCACCGCGATGTGCTGGCAGGCTGCGAGGCCTGGCCGCGCCATGTACTCAAGGCCACGCCCGATGACATCGTGGCGGGCTCGCCGCCCCTGGCGTTCACGTTTGGCCTGGGCGGCTTGCTGGTGTTTCCGATGTGGGCCGGGGCCAGCGTGTACTTCCCCGACCAGCCCTATACAACCGAAACCATGGTGCGGCTGATGCGCGATGCGGGCGTGACCATCTGCTACACCGCGCCCACTTTCTACCGCCAGATGGCACCCTTTGCCAAGCAGATCGGCCTGCCCCAGCTGCGCACCAGCGTGAGCGCGGGCGAGGGCCTGCCGGACGCCACGCGCCAGCTGTGGAAGGAGGCGACCGGCCTGGACATGACGGACGGCATTGGCGCCACCGAAATGTTCCACATCTTCATTTCCTCGCCCGGCGGTGAGAGCCGGCGCGGCGCCATCGGCAAGGTGGTGCCCGGCTACACCGCCAAGGTGGTGGACGACGATGGCAATGAGCTGCCACGCGGCACCGTGGGCAAGCTCGCGGTGATCGGCCCCACGGGCTGCAAGTACCTCGACGACCCGCGCCAGGCCAAGTACGTGAAGGATGGCTGGAACTACCCCGGCGATGCGTTCACGCAAGACGCGGACGGCTACTTCTTCTACCAGGCGCGCGACGATGACATGATCATCACCGCCGGCTACAACGTGGGCGGCCCCGAGGTGGAAGACGCCCTGCTGCGCCACCCGGCCGTGGCCGAGTGCGGCGTGATCGGCGTGCCCGACGAGGAGCGCGGCATGGTGGTCAAGGCCATCTGCGTCTTGAAGCCCGGCCACACGGGCGATGCCGCCATGGTCAAGACGCTGCAGGACCATGTGAAAGCCACCATCGCCCCGTTCAAATACCCGCGCGTGGTGGAGTTTGTGACCGCCCTGCCGCGCACCGAAACCGGCAAGCTGCAGCGCTTCAAGCTGCGCCAGGGTGCGGCTGCATCCCCCTCCGCCGCTTCGCCCAATTCCACAAAAACAACATGACGATGAAAAACACCCTTTTGCAGCCCGAAGGCTGGGTCACCCCCAAGGGCTACGCCAACGGCGTGGCCGCGCGCGGCACCATGGTCTTTACCGGCGGACAGATCGGCTGGAATGCGCAGCAGCAGTTTGAGAGCGACGACTTCATCGCCCAGACCAAGCAGACGCTGCTGAACGTGCGGGCGGTGCTGGAGGCTGGCGGCGCGGGCCCCGAGCACCTGGTGCGGCTGACCTGGTACGTGACCGACCGCAACGAGTACAACAGCCGCCTGAAGGAGCTGGGCGCGGTCTACCGCGAGGTGCTGGGCAAGAACTTCCCGGCCATGGCCTGCGTGCAGGTGGCGGGGCTTATGGAAGAGCGCGCGAAGATCGAGATTGAAGCAACCGCCGTAATCCCGGACTGAGCTTTTCCAGCCACCGCTGTAGCGCTTGCCCATACAGAATGAACGCCAGCGCCGCCCCAATCAACGGCAGCGCGGCAAACACCCAACCCGTGAGCAGCTCGCCCCCCAGCGCCACACCCACCAGCAGCGCCACGGCCGGGTTCACGAACGAATAGCTGCCCGCCAGCGCTGCGGACGTGTTCTGCAGCAGCCACAGGTACGCATTGAGCGCGACCAGCGTGCCAAACACCAGCAAGTAGACCCACGCCGCCCACGACTTGGCAGTGACCTGGCCCAGGGCGCTCAACGGCTCGAACCACAGCGCCACCACCAGCCCCATGGCGCCCCCTGCAAACCACTGCGCGGCCGATGCCATGGCGGGCGCAGGTAGCGACAGCTTGCGCGATGCATACGAGCCCACGCTCCAGCACAGCGGCGCGCCAAAGGCCAGCAGCGCCCCGAGCCAGGTGGCTGAAAAATCGCCCTCCAGCGCCAGCAGCAGCGCGCCCACCACGCCCAGCGCCAGACCGATCCAGCTGGTGAAGGGCACCCGCTCGCCGCCCCAGCGCGACCACAGCGCCAGCCACATCGGCATGGTGGTGACCACCGTGGCCATCAGGCCAGAGCCAATGCCCAGCTTTTGCGCAAAACCCATCAGGTTCATAGCCAGAAACACCATGCAGCCGCCCACCACCGCCGAGTTGCGCCATTGCACCCACGTGGGCAATGCATGGCCTTGCCACAGCGCAATCAGCAGCATCACCCCCCCTGCACACAGAAAGCGGATCGCATTCATCAGCAGCGGCGGCATGCTCTGCAGCGCAATACCAATGGCGAAATAGGTAGTGCCCCAGACGATGTAGACCAACAGCAGTGCCATGGCCACCGCCCCTTTGCGCTGTGTGCGGGCTTGCGCATTGAAAATTGCCGGCATATTCTTCACCTGACCGAATAATTTATGGAAACCGCAAGGTTTTCGGAATTTTTACCAAAATCGAGCGGCTATGCAAGCAAATATTCAGACAGATGACATGGACGCCAGAATTATTTCGGCACTAGGCGCCGATGGGCGACGTTCCTATGCCGATGTGGGGGCCGAAGTGGGACTGTCCACCGCCGCCGTGCACGAGCGCGTAAAGAAGCTGCTGGACAAGGGCGTGATTCGCCGGTTTTCGATCAGCGTGGACCCGGAACGCGTGGGGCTGAACTTCACCGCGTTTGTGGCGATCCGCAACGATGGCGGCGCGCACTGCCGCGACATTGCGCCGCGCCTGCGCGGTATCCCCCAGGTGGAGGAGTTGCACAGCGTGGCTGGCGAGCACGACTTCCTGGCCAAGATCCGCACCACGCACGCGCGCGGGCTGGAGGACGTGCTCTACCAGATCAAGGCGATTCCCGGCGTGGCGCGCACCACGAGCACCGTGGTCCTGAACACCGAATTCGAGGACCGGCCGCTGGACCTGGGCTGGGTGAATGGCGACAAGGGAGGTTGACGCGCAGGGGCGGCCTCGGCTTGGCCGCGCGGCTTTTTACGCTGCCACCGGGGCGAGTTCAGCCGCAGCGGCAACAGCTGCCGGAACTGGCACCAGACGCTGCACCAGCGCCATGTAGTAGCCCAGCGGGGGCGTGACCAACCCCGGCACCTTGGCATGGTCGTCATAGCGGCGCAGGCGGATGGCCTCCTGCGCAAAGGGCTGGGCCGCAAACTGCATCGCCTCTTTGGGCGTGAAGGGCCCGCCCTGCAGCACCAGGCTGTGCTGCGATGCGGGCGACAGTGTCTCCCAGTACCCCGGCTCCATGGTGCACAGGTAGCGCTTGGCATCCACATGCAGGCGGATGGGCTCCAGCACCGCGTCGGGCAGCAGGCCCCGCAAGAACGGGATGGCCATGTACTGGTGCAGGTCGTCCTGCTCGGCCGTGTCGCCCCCGGGCGCCAGCAGGTGGCCCAGGTCGTGCAGCAAGGCCGCCACCACAGTGGCCGGGGTTTCACCCGATTTTTCGGCCCACTGCGCACACTGCAGCGCATGCTCCAGCTGGCTGACCGCCTCGCGGCCGTACTGGTTCACTCCCCGAGTGGAGAGCAGGTGGGCAATGTCTTCAAGGCTCAATGCCATCGTCTTTCCTTACTAGACCAATGCCTTGCGGATGCGGGCCGACACCAGGTCGATCACACTCACCGTGACCACGATGATGAGCATGACCGCGCAGGTCTCGGCGTACTGGAAGCCCCGGATGATTTCCCACAGCACCACCCCAATGCCCCCGGCGCCCACCATGCCCACCACCGAAGCCGAACGCACGTTGGCCTCGAAGCGGTACAGCGTGTACGAGATCCACAGCGGCATGACCTGCGGAATCACGCCGTAGATGATTTCGTGCAGTGCGCTCGCACCGGTGGAACGGATGCCTTCCACCGGCTGTGGGTCAATCGCCTCCACGGCTTCGGAGAACAGCTTGGCCAAGGTGCCCGAGGTGTGGATCCACAGCGCCAGCACCCCGGCAAACGGCCCCAGCCCGACAGCCACCACAAACAGCATGGCAAACACCATTTCGTTGATGGCGCGGCACGCATCCAGCACACGGCGCACTGGCTGGTAGACCCACCAGGGCACGATGTTGGACGAGGCCAGCAGTGCCAGCGGCACGGCGGTGACCACCGCCAGCGCCGTGCCCCACAGCGCGATCTGCAGCGTGACCAGCATCTCCTGCACATAGATCTGCCATTGCGCAAAATTGGGCGGAAAGAACTCCGCCGCATAGCTGACCATGTTGCCCGAATCGTTCCATAGGTCGAGCGGGCGCATGTCGGCGCCCTTCCAGGACGCGGCCAGCAACACCAGCAGGATGCCCCACGACAGGTACCAGGCCAGGCTGCGCTTGGGCGCCGTGGTGCTGGCCAATGTGGCCAGCGAAGGGTTCAAAGCAGAGGACATGGGATACCCGGGCCGCGATCACAAACAAACGGATTACTTCAACGACGCCAGCTGCTGGTCGATCTCGGCCAGGCGGGTCTTCTTGTCGGCATCGGCCAGCGTGGCGTCGGCCTCGATCTTGTTGCGCTTGCCGAAGAGGTCCAGCTGGCGGATGGGGGTGAGCTGTGCGTTCGTCGATGGCTTGAAGCCCGAGAGCTTGGAGATCTTCATCACGATCTCCTTCTCGCGCGCATCGGTCTTGGCGTAGTTGTAGAAGAAGTCGCGGATCTAGGTCTTGGTGGCCTCGGGCAAGTCCTTGCGCATCACCAGCGGGTCCAGCGGAATCAGGGGCGAGGTCCAGACGATCTTGATGTCCTTGAACTTCTCGGGCTGGCGCTCCTTGATCTTCTCCAGGTTCTCGCTGTTGTTGGTGGCAACATCCACCTGCTTATTGGCCACGGCCAGCGCGTTGGTCTCGTGGTTGGCACTGCGCGTGATCTTGAAGTGCGTCTTCGCGTCGATCTTGTTCTGTGCAAAGGCGTAGTAGCCGGGCACCAGGAAGCCCGAGGTGGAGTTGGGGTCGCCGTTGCCAAAGCTCAGCGACTTGCCGTTCTTGAGCACGTCATCCAGGGTGGCCAGGGGGCTGTCCTTGTGCACGATGAGGTGCGAGTAGTAGCCCTGCGTGCCGTCGGCGTTCACCATCTGCGCAAAGACTTCGCCGTTGGCGCGGTCCACGGCTTCCATGGCCGACTTGTTGCCCAGCCAGGCCACCTGCATCTTGTTGAAGCGCATGGCTTCGATGAGGCCTGCGTAGTCGGATGCAAAGAAGGCATTGATCTTCAGACCGGTCTGTTTGGCCATGTCATCCAGCAGGGGCTGCCAGTCGGCCTTGAGGTTTTGCGAGGCCTCGGTCGAGATCATGCCGAAGTTGATGTCCTGGGCCAACGCGCCCGTGGTCAAACCCAGCCCGATCGTCAGGGCGGCACACAGTTTCTTGAACATGTCGAAAACTCCAGAGAAAGGAATTGAAAAGAAACAAAAAGACCGTTCAGGCGGCCTGGACCATGGCGGGCGCCCACTGAGGGACGGGTGTTGGGGCATATACGGGTGCTGTGTGGGCACCCGCTGCATCCGACAGAATTTCGTCGGCGTGCACGCCATACAGGCTGCGCAGCAGTGCGGGCGTGAGTGCCGCCGATGGGCCGTCGTACACCACCTGGCCGTGGTGCAACGCCACCACGCGGGGGCAGTATTTGATGGCCACATCCACCTGATGCAGCGACACGATGACGGTGCAGCGGTCCTCGCGGTTGATGCGGGCCAGGATGTCCATGACCTTGCGCGAGGATTCGGGGTCCAGCGAGGCGATGGGCTCGTCGGCCAGCACCACCTTGGCGCCCTGCACCAGCGTGCGGGCAATGGCCGCGCGCTGCTGCTGCCCGCCGGACAGGGTGGAAGCACGTTGTGCATGGCATTCGGCAATGCCCACGCGGTGGAGCGCTTCCAGCGCCAGCGCGCGCTCCTGCGGCTTGAACATGCGCAGCCAGCCGCGCCACCAGGGCGTGCGGTGCAGCAGGCCCACCAGCACGTTCATCAACACGGGCAAGCGGTCCACCAGGTTGAACTGCTGGAACACAAAACCCACCTGCGAACGCACCTTGCGGATGTCGCTGTGGATGCGCCCGCCCTGCTGCACGCAGCGGCCATCGACTTCGATCAGTGAATCGCTGGCCGCATCGGCCACCACCAGGCCCGCCACATGACGCAGCAGGGTGGACTTGCCCGAGCCCGAGGCACCAATCAGCGCCACCATCTCGCCGCGCTGCACGGTGAGGTTGATGTCGCGCAGGGCGTGTTTGCCGTTGGCGAAATGCTTGTTCAGTTGGTGAATGTGCAGTGCGGCGGTCATGGCAGCCTCCTGAGGGGGTTAAGTCGTCTAGACAACCGGAGTGTGGTTGCCACGCGTGACAGTGCTTTGACAGTTGGGAGAAGTTTGGATGTCAGAGGGCGATCTGCAGGCGCTACAGCACGCGCTGCCCTTCGCGCCACACGCCACGCACCACGGCCTGGCGGCCCCCATCGGGCAGCTCGGCCATGTGCACCTGCACTAGATCGGCCCGCAATCCGGGGGCCAGCGCGCCCCGGTCGGTCATGCCCGCAGCCTTGGCCGGGTTGCAGGTGACGGTGGCCACGGCCTGTGGCAGAGGCAGGATGTCGTCCTGTACCAGCCGCATCACCGCGCTCAGCAGGCTGCCGGGCACATAGTCGGACGAGAGGATGTCCAAGAGCCCCCGGCGCGCCAGATCAGCCGCCGCCACGTTGCCCGAGTGCGATCCGCCACGCACCACGTTAGGCCCGCCCATCACCGTGAGCAGGCCCCGCTCGTGTGCCGCCTGGGCCGCAGCCAGCGTGGTGGGGAACTCCGACATCGCGGCCCCTTCGGCATGGGCCTGCTCCACATGGGCCACCGTGGTGTCGTCGTGGCTGGCCAGCGAGATGCCGTGTGTGCGGCAGTAATCCACGAAGTACGCGCGGTGCGGCTCGGCGTACTGCGCCTGCAGCGTGGCCGCGTGCGCCACCTGGCGCTCGAATTTCTCGGCGCTCCAGCCCTTCTTGCCGGTGTAGTAGGTGCGCGCCTGCTCGATGTTCTCCCACTGGCGCTGGCCTGGGGTGTGGTCCATCAGCGAGATCAACGACAGGCGCGGGTGCCCGTGGAAGGGCTCGAACAGGCCGATGGTGTTGGGCGCAGGCAGCTCGCAGCGCACATGCAGGTGGTGGTCGGCCCGCAGCAGGTTGCGCTCGGTGCAGGTGTCGATGGTGTCGAGCACGCGGTTCCAGGCGCTGCCGCGCAGGCTGTCCACATCGGCCTCGCCCACGCCCAGCGCGTCCAGCACCGTGGTGATGCCTGCAGCCGCAATCTCGGCGTCGTGCGCCAGCAGTGCGGGCATCTCGGCCCATTGCACCTTGGGTCGCGGCATCAGGTGGCGCTCGAAGTTGTCGGTGTGGATTTCGACCAGCCCGGGCAGCAGGTAGTCGCCCCCCAGGTCGATACCTTGCAAAGCTGAGGTGGCCCCGCTGCCCAGTGACGCAATGCGCCCGCCATCCACGTGCAAGCTGCCCAATACCACTTCGCCCGGCAGCACCATGCGGGCGTTCTTGAACACGGTTGCAGTCATGCCGATGCTCCCCGGAAGTCACCCACGTTCACGCGGCGCGTGGCCACGGCGGCGCCCACCTGCGCGTCGTGAAAGATACCCACCAGGGCCGCCCCGCGCGCCACCGCCTCGCGAATCATGGCAATCACCGTTTCAGTGTTGGCCGCGTCGAGCGATGCGGTGGGCTCGTCCAGCAGCAACAGAGGCTTGGGCTTGATCATGTTGCGGGCGATGTTGATGCGCTGCTGCTCCCCGCCGGAGAACGTGGCGGGCGGCAGGTGCCACAGCCGCTCAGGGATGCGCAGGCGGGTCAGCCACTGACGGGCGGCCTCGCGTGCGGCCTCGATGCCCGCTGGATCGTCGCCGGCGTCTTCCGCCAGTGGCTCGGCCACCACGTCCAGCGCCGACACGCGCGGGATGACCCGCAGAAACTGGCTCACATAGCCCACGGTGTCGCGCCGCAGCTGCACCAGCGCACGCGGCGTGGCCTGCGTCACATCCACCACTGCGCCATCGGCCGAGCGCACGGTGATGCTCCCTGCATTGACCCGGTAGTTGGCGTAGATCATCTTGAGCAGCGTGCTCTTGCCCATGCCCGAGGGGCCGTCCAGCACCACACATTCACCGGGCTGCACGGCCAGGTCCACGTGGGCGAGCACGGGCAGTTCAATGCCGTTCTGGTGGTGCAGGGTGAAGCGCTTGGCCACCCCTTGCATCTGGAGAATGGGCGCAATGGAAGGCTGGTTCATGGCTGCAGTACCGAAGAAACGAGGAGCTGGGTGTAGGGGTGTTGCGGGTCGTCGAGCACCTGGTCGGTCAGGCCCGCCTCCACCACGCGGCCGCGTTGCATGACCACCATGCGGTGGGCCAGCAGGCGTGCCACGGCCAGGTCGTGCGTGACCACAATGGCCGCCAACTGCATCTGCCGCGTGAGCTGGCGCAGCAGGTCCAGCAAGCGCGCCTGCACCGACACATCCAGGCCCGAGGTGGGTTCGTCCATGAACACCAGACGAGGCTGGGTGACGAGGTTGCGCGCAATCTGCAGGCGCTGGCGCATGCCGCCCGAAAACGTGCGTGGTGCATCGTCGATGCGCGCCGCGTCAATCTCCACACGCTGCAGCCATTCGGTGGCCGTGGCGCGCAGCTTTCCGTAGTGGCGCTCGCCCAGGCCCATCAGGCGCTCGCCCACGTTGGCACCGGCCGATACATCCATGCGCAAGCCATCCGCCGCGTTCTGGTGCACAAAGCCCCAGTCGGTGCGGGCCAGCAGGCGCTGCTGGGCTTCGGTCATGGCGTAGATGTCCTGCAGCTCGCCGCTGCGCTGGCGGAACTGCACCGTGCCTTCGTCCGGGGCGCTGCGTGCTGCAATGGCGTTGAGCAGCGTGGACTTGCCGGAGCCCGACTCGCCCACCACGGCCAGCACCTCGCCGGGCCACAGGTCAAAGGACGCGCCTTGCAGCGCCACGCGGTCACCATAGCGCTTGCTGACATTGCGCACGCTCAGCAGCGGCGCAACAGGTTCGGGGTGGTTCATGTGAGGGTCTCGACGACAAAGCTCAGGCCATGCTGCGCAAAGCCCAAGGATTCATAAAAGGCATGGGCGCCCGCACGGCGGGCGTTGGACGAAAGCGCGAGCTTGTAGCAGCCGGCCTCGCGAGCCTGCTGCATCGCATGGGCCATCATCTGGCGGCCAATGCCACGGCCCTGCTGGTCCTGTGCCACCACCACGTCTTCAACGATGGCCGAGGGCGCCCCCCGGTGGGCCAGGTTGTGCATGATGAGCAGCGCATAGGTGCCCACCACGGCGCCGTGCTGCGCAGGGTCACAGGCCACCCACAGGCGGTAGCTGGGGTAGCGCGCAAACCGGGCCCAAACGGCCTGGGCTTCGTCCAGGGTCAGCACGTCAGCGGGGCTGTCTTCAATGGCGGCATACAGGGCCAGCACGTTCTCCAGGTCATCGCGCCGGGCTTCGCGAATGGGCACGGTGCTCATGCGGCGCCGCCTTCCACCAGCGCTGATTCGGCTTGCAGCGCCTGGCGCTCCTGGCAGTAGTCCGAATCGGAACAGACATGCATGCGCCCGCCCTGGTCGTCGGTGATGACCTCGTCCAGAAAGCTGTCGGTGGCGCCACACAGCGCGCAAGCAGCATCCCAGCGCTGCACCTCGAACGGGTGGTCCTCAAAACCCAGGCTCTCCACCGGCGTATAGGGCGGTACGGCATAGATGCGCTTTTCGCGGCCCGCGCCAAACAGCTGCAGCGCGGGGTTCATGTGCATCTTGGGGTTGTCGAACTTGGGGATGGGCGACGGCGCCATCACATAGCGGCCGTTGACCAGCACGGGGTAGTCGTAGGTGGTGGCAATGTGGCCGTAGCGCGCGATGTCTTCGTAGAGCTTGACGTGCATGAGCCCGTACTCGGCCAGGCCATGCAGAGTGCGCGTTTCGGTCTCCCGCGGCTCCAGGCGCTGCATGGGCTCGGGCACTGGCACTTGGTAGACGATGACCTGGCCTTCGGCCAGCGGTGTCTCGGGGATGCGGTGGCGCGTCTGGATCAGCGTGGCCTCGCGCGTGCGGGTGGTGGTCGCCACGGCCGTGGTGCGCTCGAAGAAGCGGCGGATGTTGACCGCGTTGACCGTGTCGTCCGATCCCTGGTCGATGACCTTGAGGCAGTCCTGCGGGCCGATGATGGAAGCGGTGACCTGGATGCCGCCCGTGCCCCAGCCATAGGGCAGCGGCATTTCGCGGGAGCCAAACGGCACCTGGTAGCCGGGGATGGCCACGGCCTTGAGGATGGCGCGGCGGATCATGCGCTTGGTGCGCTCGTCCAGGTAGGCAAAGTTGAAGTGGCCGTCCACCGGTGCGGCGTCGGCGGGCAAGCCCATCACGGCGGGTTCCATGGGCGCGTTCATGCGGCATCCTTCTCGGCGGGGGGGGTGGGGTGGGCGGCAGCGGCGCGCATCTTGCGCACCAGCTCCAACTCGGACTGAAAGTCCACGTAGTGCGGCAACTTCAGGTGCTGCACAAATCCCGAGGCTTCGAGGCTGTCGCTATGGCCCAGCACAAATTCCTGCATCTGCGCGGGGGACTCGACGGGTTCGCCCAACTCATCCGCACGCAGGGCGCGGTCCACCAGGCTCATGGCCATCGCCTTGCGCTCGCTGTGCCCAAACGCCAGACCGTAGCCGCGCGTGAACTGCGGCGGCTGGCTCTTGCTGCCCGCAAACTGGTTCACCATTTCGCATTCGGTGATCTCGATGTCGCCAATGTCGATCGCAAAGCCCAGCTCTTCGGGTTCGATCTCCACTGCCACCGTGCCCAGGCGCACCTCACCCACAAACGGGTGCGAGTGCGAGTAACCGCGCTGCGTGGAATACGCCATGGCAAGCAGGAAGCCCTCATCACCGCGCGCCAGGTTCTGTAAGCGGGTGGCGCGGTTGGCAGGGAAGCGCAGTGGCTCACGGGTCAGGTCTGTGGGGGCGGGGTCGCCCGGGGGCACGGGGCGGGTTTCGATCAAGCCTTCCTGGTTGAGCAGGTCCACTACGCGCGGCGTGGGGCCGGGTGGCACCGCAGCTGCCGCAGCGGCAGGCGGCGCCACCGGGCCTTCGGCCAGCAGCTTGAAGTCGAGCAGGCGCTGCGTGTAGTCGTAGGTGGGGCCCAACACCTGGCCGCCCGGCAGGTCCTTGAAGGTGGCGGAGATGCGCCGGTCCAGCACCATGCGGCTGGTGTCCAGCGCGCAGGTGGTGCCCAGGCGCGGCAGCGTGGCGCGGTAGGCGCGCAGCAAAAAGATAGCTTCCACCAGGTCGCCTGCTGCCTGCTTGATGGCAAGGGCCGCAAGCTCGGGGTCGTACACCGATCCCTCGGTCATGACGCGGTCCACCGCCAGCTTGAGCTGCTGGCGGATCTGCGCTACCGAGAGTTCAGGCTGTGCGGCATCGCCCCTGCGCTGGCGGGCCAGCAACTGGTAGCTGTTGAGAATGGCAGCTTCTCCGCCTTTGACGGCTACGTACATGCTCAGGCCTCCTGAAGGGCAGTGGCACCGCGCGTTGCCCGCGTGGTGCGTGGCAGACCCACGATGTGGTCTGCAGTGGCCAGCAGCAGATCCACACCGCGTGGAAACACCCCATGGTTGGCCGCCCACTGGGCCTCGAAGTCGTCGGGCAAACCATCCACCTGCAAGGCCGCCACCTCCTGGATGCCGGGGCCACGCAAGTGCCACGCATCACTCGCGTCCACCGTGGTGGCGGCACGCGATACATCGACCACGCAAGTCGCTGACTGATCGGGGTAGATGTCGGTACCCAGGGCCCGACGGTTCAGGGCAGGCAGCGCATCACCCTGCGCCACCCACACAAAACGAGCCTGCGCAGCGTCGGCCACCACAGTGCAGCCTGTGTGAAAGCGCAGCCAGGCACCGGCATCACTGGCTGCCAGCTTGGGCGAGAGCCACAAGGTGCAGTCGCTGTCGAGCAGCGCCAGCAGCACGGCAGCCGATGCGGAATGCCCCACGGCAGGAGCTTGCGCGTCGTGTTCTACCGCCACCGTGCGGCCGGGGTGCGACAGCGCCTGCAGCACCGCGCGGAACACCGCCTGGCTGCCAAAGGCTTCATTCGAAAATCCGGCACCCAGCGATGCCAACGGGGTCGTGCTCATTCGGTGTCCTCGTCGTTGTCGGCACCGCTCTCGCGCGCCACGGTGAAAAAGTCCACCTTGGTGCTGGCGGCCCGCGCCTGGCGCTCGGCCTGGGTGTGGCGCAGGTGGTTGCGGATGGGTTCGAGCAGTTGTGCGTCCAGCACCGGTTGCTGAACAGGGTCTTGCAGCAGCGCATCGGCCAGGGCCGCCAGCTGCACCTGGCGGTGCGACCGGCCCAGCACGTAGGCCACGCCCACAGTGGCCTCGGCGGCGTCCGATGCGTCGGCCACGCGCAGCGCGCAGCGGGTGACGGTGACCTCGCCCAGGTTGAAGCGCTCGCCCGTGCCACCGGCGCGGCCCTGCACCATCATCAGGCCGGTCTCGGGCGCACGCAGCCAGCGCGCGGGGCGCGTGGCGTGCTCGTGCAACGCAGATTCGAGCAGCCCCAGCGGCGCCCGGGCCAGCAGCGCCATCCACTGCGCGCGGCCCAGGGGGCGGCCCGGCCCCGGGTTGTCAAAGGCTTGAAACATGGAAGTGGTACCCTGAAAGTTGTATAGACAAATTGAACAACTGGCGCGAGCTTAAAGAGCGCGCATGTAGGTTTCATGACAGCCAGCACCACCTCTCTCACGCCCTCGCTACAGGTCCCGCAAGCACCACCACTGCGCCCTGCGCGCGACAGCTTCTGGACGCGCATTGCCGCCGAACTGGCCGAGGCCATCGGCAGCGGCGTCTACCCGCCGGGCCAGCGTCTGCCCTCGGAACACGCGCTGGCCGAGCAGTTCGGCGTGAACCGCCACACCATTCGCCGCTCGCTCGCCAGCCTGTGCAGCCAGGGGCTGGTGCGCATCACACAGGGCAGTGGCACCTATGTGGAAGACTTTGCGGTGGACCTGGTGCTGGGCAAGCGCACGCGCCACCAGCAGGGCCTGGCACAGGCCGGTCTGCGCGGCAGCCTGGTGGTGCTGCAGGCCCAGACCATGCGCGCCACGGCGGCGCTGGCCAAGGCGCTGCAGGTGCCCGCGCGCAGCCCGCTGCTGGCGCTGCGCGTGCGGGGCGACGCCGAGGGCCAGCCCCTGCACATCAGCGAGCGCTACTTTCCCCTGCCCCGCTTCGAGAACCTGGCGGCCGTTGTGCGCGAAACGGGCTCCATCACCGCAGGCTTCACCGCCCACGGCGTGGCCGACTACACGCGCCGCGAAAGCCGCATCACCGCCGAGCTGCCCAGCGCCGAAGTGGCCGCCCAGTTGCGCCAGCCCACGTCGCGCCCCGTGCTGCAGGTAGAGAGCCTGAACGTGGACCTGGCAGGCACGCCCATCGAATGGGCGCGCGCCTGGTTTGCGGGCGACCGCGTGAAACTGACCATTGACCACGATGAACACGCCTGAAATGCCACCCACCCACCACCGCTATGCGGTCTATTTCGCACCCAACCCGGGCAGCCTGGGCTGGCTGGCCGGCAGCCACTGGCTGGGGCGCTGCGCCGCGCTGCTGCAGCCGCTGCAGCAGCTCGCCATCGACGGCGTGGCGGCGAACGACCTGCACCGCCTGACCGCAGCGCCCCGCCGCTACGGCTGGCACGCCACACTCAAGGCGCCGTTTGCCCTGGCACCCGGCGCCGACTGGATCACGCTGCACCAGGCCGTGCAGTCCGTGGCGCGCGGGCTGCAACCCTTTGTGCTGCCGCCCCTGCAGGTGCAACGCATCGACGACTTTCTGGCGCTGGTGCCCCCGGCGTTGCACCCCGCCAATGCGCAGATCCAGGAGACCGCCGCCACCTGCGTGACGGCGCTGCAGCCCTTGGCCGCACCCTTGTCCGACGCCGACCTCGCCCGGCGCCGGGCGGCGGGGCTCACGGCCCGGCAGGACGCGCTGCTGCAGCAATGGGGCTACCCCTTTGTGCTGGACGAGTTCCGCTTTCACATGTCGCTCACCGGCAGCCTGGCGCAGGTGGAGCCGCCAACGCAGGCGCTGGTGTTCGAGGCCGCACAGGAGGTCTTCTCGGACCTGCCCACCCTCAAGTTCAACAGCCTGGCCTTGTTCGCAGAGCCTACGCCCGGCGCAGACTTTGTGCTGCTGGACCACCTGGAGATGGGCGCATGACCACCGGCAGATTGATTTACTGCATGGGCCCCTCGGGTGCCGGTAAGGACAGCCTGCTGAACTGGTTGCGGGCACACCTGCCCACCCCGTGCCCCGTGCACTGGGCGCAGCGCACCATCAGCCGCTTCGCCATGCAGGGCGGCGAAGCCCATGAAAGTGTTTCGCCCGAAACGTTTTTTGCTTTGCGCCACGAACTGGCCTTTGCCCTGCACTGGGAAGCCAACGGCCTGGGCTACGGCGTGCGGCATGCGCAACTGGCGCCGCTGGCCCAAGGCCACTGGGTGCTGCTCAATGGCTCGCGCGCCTACTTGCCTGAGGCCCTGGCGCGCTTCCCGGACCTCGTAGCGGTGCACATCACCGCCAGCCCCCAGGTGCTGCGCGAGCGAATACTGTCGCGGGGCCGCGAGAGTCCTGAGCAGGTGGAGGCCCGCGTGCAACGGGCCATGGCCTACACACCGCCCCCAGGCACTGTCAGCCTAGAGGTACACAACGACGACGCGCTGGGCAATGCAGGCCAGCGACTACTGAACGCGCTGGAGCAGTTGCCGGGCTGGCCCCTGCACAGTGGCAAACTTTCACGCCAACAACCTGCCTATTCGTAACCCTTTCCATCCCGTCAGCCATCCACAGCACCCACCATGACTGCCATCACCGTCTATCACAACCCCAAATGCGGCACGTCCCGCAACACGCTGGCCATGATCCGAAACAGCGGCGTGGAGCCCGAGGTCATTGAGTACCTCAAGACCCCGCCCGACCGTGCCACGCTGGTGGCGCTGATTGCTGCCACGGGCGAGCCGGTGATCAACGCCGTGCGCACCAAGGAAGCGATCTTCACCGAGCTGCAACTGGACGCACCGAGCGTCACCGACGCACAGCTCATCGACGCGATGCTGCAGCACCCCATCCTCATCAACCGCCCCATCGTGGTCACGCCCCTGGGCACGCGGCTGTGCCGCCCGTCCGAGAAAGTGCTGGACATCCTGCCCGCGCCCCAACAAGGCGCCTTCACCAAGGAGGATGGCGAAGTCGTCATCAACGCGCAGGGCCAGCGTGTCTGAGGCAACCTCGCGCGCCCCCACCACAGCCCACCGCGCGGCATGAGCGCCGCCTCGCAACGCTGGACCGTGGCACGCCTGGGCACGGCCCAGACGCTGGCCTGGGCCTCGTCCTACTACCTGCCTGCCATGCTGGCCGCACCCATGGCGCGCGACCTGGGCGTATCCACGCCCACCGTGTTCGCGGCGTTTTCGGTGGCGCTCATCGTGTCGGCGTTGCTCGGGCCTTTCGCGGGCCGGGCCATCGACCAACACGGTGGCCGCCCGGTGCTGGTGGGTACCAACCTGTTGTTTGCCGCCAGCCTGGCGGGCATGGCGCTGGCGCAAGGCCCAGCAGGCCTGTTTGCCGCCTGGGTGCTGATGGGGGTGGCCATGGGCTCGGGCCTGTACGAGGCCGCGTTTGCAACGCTGGTGCGCCTGTACGGCCAGGGCGCACGCGGCGCCATCACCGGCATCACGCTGATCGCGGGGTTTGCCAGCACCGTGGGCTGGCCCCTGTCGGCCTGGATGGAGACGCAGTGGGGCTGGCGCGGCGCGTGTGCGGGCTGGGCCGCATTGCACTTGCTGGTGGGCGTGCCGCTCAATGGCTGGCTGCCGCGCGCCGACGCCGCAGACAAGGCCCCCGAACCATCGACGGACGCAATCGCAGCGCCCGCCACAGAACCGGCCGTATCCGCCCCGCCCACTCCAGCACACCCGCTGCGCACCACCGTGCTGCTGTCCTTCGTGTTTGCGGTCACCTGGTTCACGAGCACCGCCATGGCAGCCCACCTGCCTCGCCTGCTGCAGGCCAGTGGCACATCGCTGCAGGCGGCAGTGGCCCTGGCGGCGCTGGTGGGCCCGGCACAGGTGGCGGCGCGCCTGCTGGAGTTTGGTTTTCTGCGCCGCCTGCACCCGCTGCTGTCGGCCCAGCTGGCTGCCGCCGCACACCCCGTGGGCGCGGGCCTGCTGATGGTGCTGGGCGGGCCTGCTGCCGCAGTATTTACCGTGCTGCACGGAGCAGGCAACGGGATACTGACCATTGCCAAGGGCACGCTGCCACTGGTGCTGTTTGGGCCAGCAGGCTACGGCGCGCGCCAGGGCCTGATGATGGTGCCCGCCCGCGTGGCGCAGGCATTTGCGCCGGTGCTGTTTGGCATGCTGCTGGACAGCGCCGGGGCAGCTGCCCTGTGGCTCACCACACTGCTGGGCCTGGCCGCGTTGGGAGCGCTGTGGCTGCTGCGTCCCGTGGCGCGGGTCTGAACGATCAACCGCGCGGCACCACAAACGCCTTCCGCGCCGCGAGCGCTGCGGGGCGCGAGTGGCAGCCTTCCAGGTGGTCGTTGACCAGACCCATCGCCTGCATGAAGGCGTACACCGTGGTGGGTCCCACAAAGCTCCAGCCGCGCTTTTTCAGGTCCTTGGACATGGCAATGGATGCGGGCGAAGTGGACAGCGTGCGCGCCACTTCGCGCGTGAGCCGCTCGGGCCGGTCGGCAGCGGCCGGCTCGTAGCGCCAGGCGTAGTGCGCCAGCGATCCGAATTCGCGCTTAAGCTCCAGCACGCGGCGCGCGTTGTTGATGGTGGACTCGATCTTGCCCCGGTGGCGCACGATGGCCGCATCCTGCACCAGGCGCTCGACTTCGGCGGGGCCGAAGGCCGCAACCTGCTCGGCATCGAAGTTCGCAAACGCGGCGCGAAAACCCTCGCGCTTGTTCAGGATGGTGAGCCAGCTCAGGCCCGACTGAAAGCCCTCCAGGCAGATCTTCTCGAACAGCCGCCGGTCGTCCGCCACGGGGAAACCCCACTCGTGGTCGTGGTAGTGGCGGTAAAACGGCGTGGCCTGGCACCAGATGCAGCGTGGGCAACCGGCCTCGTCGGCAAACAGGCCGGCAGGCAGGTCAGGGGCGGATTCAGCGGTCATGCGCTGCATTCTAGAAACTGCACCGGCCACACTGCTGACCCCCCTTCAAACGCCCCGCGCGATCTGCCCATAAACTGCCCGCATGCGCCAGCTTCTCCCCCATCTGCGAGCCGTATCTCCCCTCATGATCAGCCTTGCCTTGGCGGGCTGCGCCAGCACCACCGGCCCCACCAGCATGCTGGGCTACTACTGGCAGTCGGTGCAGGGGCACATGCAGATCATGCAGGCGGCCGAGCCCATCGACCGCTGGATCGCCCGCACCGACATCCCACCCGCCCTGCGCGAGCGGCTGCAACTGGCGCAGCGCGCCCGCGCCTTCGCCGTGGCCGAGTTGGGCCTGCCTGACAACGCCAGCTACCGCCGCTATGCCGACCTCAAACGCCCCGCCGCCGTGTGGAACGTGGTGGCGGCCCCGCCCTATTCGCTGACGCTGCACACTTGGTGCTTCCCGGTGACGGGTTGCATTGGCTACCGGGGCTACTTCACCGAGGCTGCCGCGCAAGCCGAGGCAGCGGAGCTGGCCGCACAGGGGCTGGAAGTGGAGGTGTATGGCGTGCCCGCGTATTCCACGTTGGGCTATATGAACTGGGCGGGCGGCGACCCGTTGCTCTCCACCTTTGTCGCCTGGCCCGAGGGCGACTTTGTGCGCCTGCTGTTCCACGAGCTGGCGCACCAGGTGGTCTATGCCAAGAACGACACCTTGTTCAACGAGTCCTTTGCCACGGCGGTGGAGCGCATCGGCGTTGCGCAGTGGCTGGCAACCCAGTCCACCCCGGAGGCCCGCAAGGCCTTTGCCACCAGCGAGGCACGGCGCAGCGCCTTCCGCGCGCTGACCCGTGCCACGCGCGCTCGGCTGGTAGCTATTTATGAACAAAAAGAGGCTCTAGCGCTGGATGATAAAGCGCTAGCAGCTATGAAAAATGAAGCAATGGAGACTTTCCGCTCCGGTTACGCAGCCCTGCGCACGCAATGGCTGGACACATCCAGCGGGGGGGCACCCCAAGCCACCACCGCCCAGGTGGCGGGCTACGACCGCTGGGTGGCCAAGGCCAACAACGCCAGCTTTGCCGCCCAGGCTGCCTACGATGAGCTGGTGCCCGCGTTCGAAACCCTGTTCGAACGCGAGAACCGCGACTGGTCCCGGTTTTATGATGCCGTACGGCAACTGACGCAGCAGCCCCAGCCACAACGGCACGAGGCGCTACGCGCCCTTCTATCTGATACCCAACACCTCAAGGAGACACCCGGTGCCTGACATCCATATCCACCGCGACCACCACCTGGGCTTCAAGGAGGCCCGCAAGGTCGCCTTCTCCTGGGCCGAAAAGGCCGAAGAAAAATTCGACATGGAATGCATCTACGAAGAAGGTGAGACAGAAGACTTGCTCACATTCACCCGCTCGGGCGTCAAGGGCACACTGCTGGTGGATGCCCACCAGTTCGAGATGAAGGCGCAGCTGGGCTTTTTGTTCGGCGCGTTCAAGGACCGCATCGAGGCCGAAATTGGCGAACAACTGGATGCCCTGCTCAATGCGCCTCACCCCGGCGCCAAGAAGCCCGCTGTCGACAAGAAGAAGCACGCGGCTGAGGCAGGGGCAGACAAGCCGGGTACCAAGGCAGCGGCCAAACCTGCCGCCAAAGCCAAGAAGGCATAGCTACCGATGCCATCACCATGACATCCACCGCCACGGACACTGCCGCCCACAGCACGGCATTCGACACCCTCTCCACGCTGCTCCACACCCGCTACAGCTGCCGCGCGTTTCTGCCCGAACCCCTACCGCGCGCCACCATCGAAGCCATCCTGGTCACCGCGCAGCGCACGGCATCGTGGTGCAACGCGCAGCCCTGGCAGCTCACCATCGCCAGTGGCGCCACGCTGGAGCGCCTGCGCGTCGCGCTGCAATCGCACATGGCCAACGCAGCCCCTGCGCCCGACCTGCCCTGGCCGCGCGAATACCGGGGCGTGTACCAGGAGCGGCGGCGCGAATGTGGCTGGGGCCTGTACGAAGCGCTGGGCATTGCCAAGGGCGACCGCGAAGCCTCGGCCCGTCAGGCGGCGCAGAACTTCACCATGTTTGGTGCACCGCATGTGGCCATCATCAGCAGCGACGAGGCACTGGGCGTCTATGGTGCGGTGGATTGTGGCGCGTATGTGAGCAACTTCATGCTGGCCGCGCACAGCCTGGGCGTGGGCTCCATTGCACAGGCCGCGCTCGCGTCCTACCCCGGCGTGCTGCGCGAGGTGCTGGGCATTGGAGAGGACCGCAGCATCGTCTGCGGCATCTCGTTTGGCATGGCAGACACCGCCCACCCGGCCAACCATTTCCGCACCACACGCGCCGATCCGGCCAGCAGTGTGGTGTGGCGAGACTGAGAGGGCGTGACCGGACGGGCGTCAGGCCACAGCGCGCAGCAGGGGGTTGTGCGTGCGCAGCAGCCCAAACAGGTTCTTGGGGTCTGACAGCTGGGGGATGAGTTCAATGGGCTGGCCCACGCCCAGCTCGGTGGCCGCATCGCGCAAGAATCGCAGTGCAGAAAAGTCCTCCAGCGCAAAACCCACGGAGTCGAACACCGTCACCGCCGCATCGCTGGCCCGGCCGGTGTGCTGACCTGCCAGCACTTCCCACAGCTCGGTCACCACAAAGTCGGCAGGCAACTGCTGGATGTCGCCTTCGATGCGTGTCTGCGGGGTGTATTCCACAAACACCTGGGCCTGGCGCAGCACGTCGGCGTGCAGTTCGGTCTTGCCAGGGCAGTCGCCGCCCACAGCGTTGATGTGCATGCCGGGCACCAGCATGTCGGGCGTGAGAATGGTGGCATTGGACTTGTCGGCCGTGACCGTGGTCACAACGTTGGCACCACGCACGGCCTCGGCCGTGCTGCTGCAGGCCACGGTACGCAGGCCCGTGCCTTGCAGGTTGGCCTGCAGCTTGGCGGTGGCGGCCGGGTCCGTATCAAACAGCCGCAGCGTGGTGACGCCCAGCAGGTGGTGGAAGGCCAGCGCCTGGAACTCGCTTTGGGCGCCGTTACCGATCAGCGCCATGGTGCGCGCACCGGGGCGTGCCAGGGCGCGGGCGGCCACGGCCGACATGGCGGCGGTGCGCAGGGCGGTGGTGAGGGTGAGTTCGCTCAGCAGCAGCGGCACGCCGGTGGCTACATCGGCCAGCACGCCAAACGCCATCACGGTCGGCAACCCCCAGCGCGTGTTCTTGGGATGGCCGTTGACGTACTTGAACGCATAGGTCTGGTCGTCGGCAATCGGCATGAGTTCGATCACGCCGTCGCGCGAATGGCTGGCCACACGTGCGGATTTGTCGAACGCGCCCCAGCGCAGAAAGTCGGACTGGATGTAGTCGGCAATGCCGCGCAGGCAGGCCTCGACGCCTTTGCGCTGCACCAACTCGATGACATCGGGCGCACTGAGGTAGAGGGTGGAAAAGTGGTTCTTGGAAGGCATGGTGCTTGTCTCCGGGTGGGATACAAGCAGTGTCCCGGAGCAACGCAGCAATGGGAATTGCCCAAACTGCCGCATGTTGTGGAGTGGTTTGCCGGTATGGCAGAACAAATTGCCACTTTGCACAATCGTCGGCCCCGCGCCATGGGGGCATGGGGCGCTATCCTCCCGCATCCGGCACATTCCACGCACGTCCGACAACATTCCGCACCATGACGCAACCCCAAGTCCTCATCAGCGAAGTCGGCCCGCGCGATGGCCTGCAGTCCGTCAAAGCCACCATGCCCACGGCCGACAAGCTGCGCTGGATCGACGCCCTGGTGGCCGCCGGGCTGCGCGAGATTGAAGTGGGCTCGTTCGTGCCTGCCCGCCTGCTGCCCCAGATGGCCGATGTGGCCGAGGTGGTGCGCCACGCGCTGACCCACCCTGGCATCACTGTGATGGCGCTGGCCCCCAACCTGCGCGGCGCCGAGGCGGCCCTCGCGGCAGGTGTGCACAAGGTCACGCTGCCGGTGTCGGCCAGCGCCGCCCATTCGCTGGCCAATGTGCGCAAGACGCGCGAGGCCATGGTCGAGGAAGTGCGCGCCGTGGCCCACCTGCGCGACGCGCAGGCCCCCGGCATGCTGGTGGAGGTGGGGTTGTCCACCGCCTTTGGTTGCACCCTGCAGGGCGAGGTGCCCGAGGACGACGTGATCTGGCTCGCGAGCCTGTGCGCTGAGGCCGGGGCCGACGAGGTGGGCCTGTCGGACACCACCGGCATGGCCAACCCGGCTCAGGTGCGCCGCCTCTTCATGCGCCTGCGCGCCGAGCTGGGCGCCAAGGCCGGGGCGGCCCACATGCACAACACCCGCGGCCTGGGCCTGGCCAATTGCCTGGCGGCCTACGACGTGGGGGTGCGAACCTTTGATGCGTCGCTGGGCGGCCTGGGCGGCTGCCCCTATGCGCCTGGCGCGTCGGGCAACGTGGTGACGGAAGACCTGGTGTTCATGTTCGAAGCCATGGGCATTGCCACGGGGGTAGACCTGGAGCGCCTGATGGCCGCACGCGCGCCGCTGCAGGCGGGGCTGCCAGGAGAGCCGGTCTACGGCATGACGCCGGAAGCGGGACTGCCCAAGGGGTGGGTCCGGCGTTAGGCACCTTTGCCCCCAAAGCAAAAGGCGACCGAAGTCGCCTTTTGCTTTGGGTACCGCCGTATCAGCTCAGCGAGGTGATCAGGTCCACATACTGTTGCTTGGCCTCGTCGGCACCCGTGCCCTTGAGCTTTTCCCAGGCGTCCCACTTGGCACGGCCCACCATGTCGGAGAAGCTGGGCTTCTTCTCGGTGTTGTCGCCGGCGGTGGCTTGCTTGTACAGCGCGTAGATCTTGAGCAGCGTGGCGTTGTCGGGACGCTCACTCAGGTTCTTGGAATTGGCCACGGCGGCTTCGAAGGTGGCGTTGAGGTCGGCCATGTCGGTGTGCTCCTTGAGATCTTTGGGGGGAGGGAAAGAACGGTGTCGGCAAGGGTTTGCTGCGTTGTATCTTACGGGCTGAGCACAGTCTGGGACCGCTCAATCCATAGAGGCAAGTCCCCAAAAATCAAACAACAGGTGTACATCCGATGGTGACCCGCATTCCAGCCCCCAGCAAAGCCACTCCGGGCAAAGGCTCCAGCCCCCTGCGCACGATGCGCAACCAGGCCCCCGAGGTGGCGCGCAAGGCAGCACAGGCACTGCCCCCAGCCGCCCGAAAAGCTGCCACCGTGGTACAGAAGAACGTGCGCCGCGCAGCCACTGGCATGCTGGGCCTGTCGGGCGAACGCATGACCAAGGTCGACACCGCCTGGCTGCGCATGGATTCGCACAGCAACCTGATGATGATCAACGGCGTGTGGACCTTGTCGCCCGGCATCACCTGGGACGCCCTTCGCGATCGCGTGCAGCAGCGCCTGCTGCAGTACCCGCGCTTTCGCCAGCGCGTGGTGGAAGACGCGGCGGGCGCCACCTGGGTGGAGGACCGCAACTTCGACATCGCCGCGCATGTGCTGCGCGAGAAGCTGCCCCACCGACAAGGCCACAGCATGCAGCGCGCCCTGCAAGACCGTGTGGGTGAACTCGCCATGCAGCCGCTCGATACCCGGCGGCCGCTGTGGCAAATGCACCTGATCGAAGATTTTGTGGGTGACGACGGCCAGCCCGGCAGCGCGCTCATCGTGCGCATCCACCACTGCATTGCGGACGGCATTGCGCTGATCTCGGTGACCATGTCCATCGTGGACGGCGGCTCCGAACCGCCCAAGCGCACCCGCAAGGAGCGCGAGCAGGCCGCCACGGCCGAGGACTGGATTGCGGACGCGCTCATCAAGCCCTTTACCGACATGACGGTGAAGGCGCTGGATCTGGCCGGTGACGGCGCAGCCAAGTCGTTCAAGATGCTGAGCGACCCCGAGAAGACCATGCACCATGGGCTGGCTGGCACCATGGACATGGCACGCGTGGCCTACCAGCTGGTGAGCGATGCCGCTGCCCTGGCGCTGATGCCCGACGACTCCCCCACGCGCCTGAAGGGCCAGCCTGGCAGCGCCAAGCGTGTGGCCTGGTGCCCGCCCATCCCGCTGGAAGAGGTCAAGGCCATCGGCAAGGCGCTCAACTGCTCCATCAACGATGTGCTGCTGTCGTGCGTGGCGGGCGCCATCGGCGGCTACCTGCGCAACCAGGGCGACGACCCCACGGGGCAGGAGATCCGCGCCATGATCCCGGTCAACCTGCGCCCCATGGAAGAGGCCTGGAAGCTGGGCAACCGCTTTGGGCTGGTGCCGCTGGTGCTGCCGATTGGCGTGGCCAACCCCGTCGAGCGCGTATACGAGGTGCGCAAGCGCATGAACGCGCTCAAGGGCAGCACCCAGCCCATCCTGGCGTTTGCGATGCTGGCCGTGGCAGGACTGATGATCAAACCCGCGCAGGACGCGCTGCTCAATCTTTTCGGCCGCAAGACCACGGCCGTGATGACCAATGTGCCCGGGCCCAAGGAGCAGCTGACACTGTGCGGCTCACGCGTCACCCAGTGCATGTTTTGGGTGCCGCAGTCGGGCGACATCGGCCTCGGTGTCTCCATCCTGAGCTACGGTGGCGGTGTGCAGTTTGGCGTGATCACCGACACCACGCTCTGCCCCGAGCCGCAGCAGATCATCGACGCGTTTGCGCCCGAGTTTGACCAGCTGTCGCTGCTCACGCTGATGCTGCCCTGGGGCGAGTGAACCGGGGAGCCTCGGTGGTGCTGAGGGCGCGCTGGGTGGACCTTGCCGGGGTGCTGGTGGCCCTGGTCTGCGCGGGCGCCGCCCATGCCGCCGTCACGGAAGAACATATCCAGCAGCCCTACCCCGTGCGCGCCCAGCCCGGCGAGACCCTGCGGAAAGCGCTGAACGCTGCCACGCCCATCACCGTCGACGGCCAGCGCTTTCACGGCTACACCCGCTGGAACGTGCGCTGGACCTTTCGCTGGTGGCGCGAGGCATCGGGCCGCTGCACCATCACCGAGGTCACCACCCGACTGCGCACTCAGGTGCAATTGCCCGAATTGCGCAGTGGCACGCCCGCCCAGCAGGCGGTTTTCGACCGGTACCTGCGCTCCTTGTCGCACCATGAAGAGGGCCATGTGCAGTTCGGACGCGACGCAGCGCAGGCCATTGACGAGGGCATTGCCGCACTGCCTGCCGCGCCGGACTGCGCCACGCTGGAGCGCCAGGCCAACGCGCTGGGGCACCGCTTGCTGCGAGAACATGCCGAGCGCGAGAAGCAGTACGACCGCGACACGCGGCACGGCGCATCGCAAGGCGCCAGGCTGGAGTGAAAGGCCGGGTCCATCAACAAGCGTACAGGCGTGTGCGCTATCCCCGCACCGCGCTGCGAAAGGCCGCCGACAACGCTGCCAGCGCATCGCGCGGGCGACCTTCCTGGTTGCGTGTGTGCAGCAGCACCGGCAGACGCGGCAGCTCAGGCAGCCCCAGGCGAGCACCCACATCCACCGCCCCCAGCGGCAGCATGCGCGGCGCCAGTGCCGCCACGCCCAGCCCGGCCATCACGGCCGCCGCCACGGCCGCAACGCCTCCACCCACAAACACCTCGGCCCAGGCGATGCCCGCAGTGTCCAGCGCCTGCCCCGCCATCGCCCGCACACCGCAGGGCTCGGCCAGCGTGGCCAGGGGCAAGGGCTCGCCCGCACGGTGCTGCCAGCCGGGGGCGGCGAACCAGCCGAAGGGCTCTTCGGCGATCAGCTCGCCATCGCTGCGGCCCACGTGCATGCGGGCCAGTACGGCATCCAGCTCACGCCGGTCGTAGTTTTGCAGCAGGTCGCCCGACGAGCCGATGCGGATCTCGATGAGCAGCTGTGGGTCTTGCTGGTTCATGCGGGCGATCAGCGCGGGCAGCTCCGGCCCGGCCACATGGTCGCTGATGCCGATGGTCAGGCGCTGGCGGGCCTGAGCGAACGTGGCCAGCGCCCGGTCGTGCGCGGCCAGCAGTTCACGCGCATGCTCCAGAAATGCCGCGCCCCGGGCCGACAGCTGCACTTGGCGCGGCGTGCGCTCGATGAGGCGACAGCCCAGCCGGTCCTCTAGCCGCTTGAGCTTCAGGCTTATCGCGGCCTGCGCCGTGCCCATGGCTTCGGCTGCGCGCGTGAAGCTGCCCAGCTCGGCAATGCGCACAAAGGCTTCGACGGCATCCAGATCCAGGGATCGCTCAACCATTTGAATTTGATATTTCTGAAATAGATATCCATAGCATATTCATATGGATAGGATTTCGCCAGCATCTTGTTCAGAAAGGATCTTGCGATGCCCCTCATCCACATTGCCATGCGCGCCGGCAAGCCTGCGGCCTACCGGCAGGCGATCTTTGACACGCTGTACCGCGCCTTGCGCGAGACCTTCAACGTGCCCGAGGACGACCAGTTCATGACCATCACCGAGCACGAAGCCGCGAACTTCCGCTACAGCCCCACCTACCTGGGCGTGGCCCGCAGCGACGACGTAGTGTTCATCCAGATCACCGCCAACAACACGCGCGGCCTGGAGCAGAAGAAGGCGCTGTTTGCGCGCATCGCGCAGCTGCTGGGCGAGAGCCCGGGCCTGCGGCCCGAGGACGTGTTCATCAACATCGTCGAGGTGGCCAAGGAGAACTGGTCCTTCGGCCACGGCCTGGCGCAGTACGCGTGAGGTGATGCGCAGCTCCGGGCAGGCAGGCTATGCGGCCAGGCCCGCCAGCAGGCGCTCCACGCTGCCCAGCACCGCCTTGACCGGCTCGCCCATTTGCACACGCACGATGGCGCCCTCCACCACCAGCGTCACGGCCTCCGCGGTCTGCGCCCGCTGTGCGCCAGGCGGCAGCAGGGTGGCCAGAAGGTCCGTCATCTCATGCTTGTGGCGCTGTGCAATCTCCATCACCTCCGGCACCGTGCTGCCCAGCTCGCCCACGCTGTTGATGAAGGCGCAGCCCCGGAAGTCATCGCGGCCAAACCATTCGGCCAGCGTGGCCACCAGCGCATTCAGGCCGGACGCACCACCACGCTTTGCACCCCCATGGCGCTCCAGGGCCGCAGCGAACCATGCGATCCAGCCTGCATGGCGGTATTCAAGATAGGCGCAGATGAGATCGTTTTTGCTGGGGAAATGCCGGTAGAACGTGACCTTGGTGACGCCCGACTCGGCGATCACGCGGTCGATGCCCGTGGCACGGATACCGTCGCGGTAAAACAGCGCGTGCGCGGTCTGCAGCAGGCGGTCGCGGGCAGGCAGGTCTTTCCAGTCAGAAGGCGGCAGGGGAATCATGTGGGCATTGTAGACAAGTCTGTCTACATTTCGCTATGATGCGATGTAGACAGACTTGTCTACCAATTCCTCTTGACCCACAACCCCAAGGTGCTGCCCATGGAAACCCGTCCGCCTCTTCCCCCCTTCTCCCTGCAAACCGCCATCCAGAAAGTGCGCCTGGCCGAAGACGGCTGGAACTCGCGCGACCCGGCGCGTGTGGCCCTGGCTTACACCGAGGACACCCGCTGGCGCAACCGGGCTGAGTTTCCCGTGGGCCGCGAGGCCGCCCGGCAGCTGCTGGAGCGCAAGTGGGCGCGCGAGCTGGACTACCGCCTCATCAAAGAGCTCTGGGCGTTCAGCGGCCACCGCATCGCCGTGCGGTTCGCCTACGAATGGCATGACGACGCGGGCCAGTGGTACCGCAGCTATGGCAACGAGAACTGGGAGTTCAACGATGCGGGTCTGATGGCTGTGCGCCACGCGAGCATCAACGACCGGCCCATCCAGGCCGCAGACCGGCTGTTCTTCTGGCCGCTCGGGCGTCGGCCGGACGACCATGCGGGGCTGAGCGATCTGGGACTGTGAGCCCCAGACCGTGGGCTGCGCGCAGGACACCCGCAGCGCAGCCCGCCATCCGCCCCCTGCACCATCAGGTCACCGAGCAGGTAAAGCTCTCCGCCTTGCTGACGTCACCCGTGCCGTTGTAGCGCGGGAACTTGGGGTACTCGCACACCGGGCGCTGGGCCACTGGTGTGGTGGTGCCGGGTGCGAACTTGGTGGCCACCAGCTTGTCGGGCGCCGTGCCTTTTTCCACCCAGGCGTCCATGGCGGCCAGCAGGTCGATGGAGCGGGGCTCGGTGCCCGCGCCGTCCAGGTCATGCCCGTTGGAGGGCGAGGTGACCATGCGCGCAAAGCTCTGCACCTTGCTGGCGCCCAGGCGCTGCTTCACCGTGTCGAGGTACTCCACCGTGCGGTACATCGACACGCAGGTGTCGCCCGCGCCGTACCAGATCAGCAGCTTGCCGCCGTTGTCGGCAAAGGCAGCAATGTCCGGGTCGGTGCCGTCGATCATCTCGGCCAGGCGGCTGTACTGCGCCTGGTACTGCGTGGGGTCGTGGCTCAGGATGTTGGCGTTGGGGTTGCCCTCCACCAGGCGCGCAGCCGCCGTCACGGCCATGTGGTTGAACGAATCGGGGGCATCGAAGCTGGTGCCGAACATGTACGACTGCCAATCGGACGTGGACGCGCCGCCCCGGCCAAAGCGCGGATAGCCCACTGCGCCGCGCGACAGGGTCACGGGCGTCTTGTGGTCGCTGTAGATGAGGCGGATGGATTCGATCTGACCGGCCGTGAGGCAGCTGTCGCTGTCCGCGCCCTGGCACAGCAGCTCGGTGGGCACGTAGTTGCAGGCCTCGACGTTGCCGATGATGCCGTCCTTCAGACCGTCCAGCCCGTCGCACGCGGCCGTCTCGGCCTTGGCGTAGAGCGCGATCTTGGCGGGGCTCATCCAGTTCTCGCGGCTCTTGAAGATGTGGCGCAGCACCGTGGGGCCGAGGTTGACCTGGTGCGCCTGCTGGGCGATGGCGGGCTCCATGGCCACCACGCCGTCGTAGTCCTTGGGGTACTTCTGCGTGGAGATCAGACCTGAGCGCCCGCCGTTGGAATGGCCCATGTGGTAGCGCCGCACGGGACGCTTGCCGTAGAACTCGGTGGCGATGGCGGTGCCCACCTCCAGCACAAAATGGTTGGCGTCGAACGCATGGTTGCGCAGCGCCACATCGCTCTTGCCCCAGGCAAAACCCTGGATCTGGTGGCCGGAGTCGGAGCTGATCTTCACATACGGATTGGCCGATGGGCCCACCAGCTGCTGGTACCACGGGTCGTCGGTGGGGATAAATCCGTCGAAGCCGCCACCGCCGATGGTCAGCGTCTTGCTGTTCCATTGCGCCAGCGTGGGCAGTTCCACCGCCCAGTTGATGGTGGAGTCGGGCGAGGACACGATCTGCCCGCGCACGATGCACACGTCGGGCAACGTGCCCTCGGCCTTGCGCAGCTCGGTGCGCGTGAGCTTGGCGCCATGGGGCAAGGTGGTTGACTTGTAGGCAGCGCAAGCTTCTGCCAAGGGCTTACTGGCCAGGGGCGCAGGGGCATCGCTGCCACCGCCGCAGGCCGTCAGCGCCAGGGTGGCTGCGGCGCCCAGGCCGCCCAGGGCGCGTGCGGGCCATCGGCCCGAGGGTGCCGCGGATGCGTTGCGACGGGGGTGCGCCACGGCGGCGCGGGTGGGGTGCGGGAACATGCGGGAAGTCTCCTGTGGTGTGTTGTTCTCAGGAGCCCAGCTTGCGGCGGCAGCGCCACCGCAGTCTCTGGGACTCCGGTGCGGACGATAGAAAAAGAAGCTGCCGCTGCGGCCTCTGCAAATGCAGAGGGAGCGGGAAACTACCGAGCGCGCACAGCGGCGGGCCACCGCCCTACGCGTTGCGCAGCGCCGCCACCAGTTCCAGCTTGTTACGCACACCCAGCGCTGCGTAAGCGGTGCGCAGGTAGGTGCGCACCGTGGCGGGCGTGAGGCCCAGCGTGGCGGCAATGTCCTTGTGCGACTGCCCCTGGGCGTACAGCATGGCCACGCTCAGCTCGCGCGGGGCCAGCGCCTGCTTGTGCTGGCGCGATGCGATGCTCAGCGCCACCAGCGGGCCGCAGGGCTCCAGCCGCAGGCGGCAGGCCTTGCCCAGCACCAGGTTGCAAGGAGCGCCGGGCAGCGCCTGCACCACGGCCGGGGGCAGGTGGGTGCCCGCCCATTCCGGGTGGGCCGCACGCAGGGCCTGGCTGATGCGCAGGCCCGCAAACAGCAGCTCGCCCGTGGGCTGTGCCAGCGCAAAGCTGTCCCAGGGCCGGCGGGGCGAATCGCTTTGCAACCGCTGCAGCCGGTGGTGCCAGTGCTGCAGAAGGTGCAGCACAAACTCGCCGAACAGCACGGTTTCGGCATCGGTGAATTCGCTGTGTGTGGGCGTCCGGTAGACCGAGACAAAAAACAGCAGTCCGCTGTGCGGCAGCTCAGCCGTGAGGGCCATGCAGTGGTACAGGCCGTGCCGCTCTGCGAAGGCCATCACCTGCGGGTCTTCAGGTGGCGCGCCGACCAGGTCGCGCTCGCGGATCACCTCGCCCAGGTGGCGCATGGAATGCTTCGCAAAATCGTCCGCAGCGGACAAGGCGTTCCACTCGTCGGCAAAACCCCGGGCCAGGCCGATGCTGCCGTGCAGCCAGTTGCGCGGCGCGGCCTGCACCTCCTGCGCGCCGCCCCCTGCGCCAGACTCGCCTGCCGACACCTCGCCCCACCACGCCGAATCAAAAGGCACCAGCCCGCGCAGCGTCTGCAGCGCCTGGTGCAGCAGGTCCTGCGGCGGCGCGTGCTGGGCCTGTTCAGCCAGCTGGAGCAGGCTGCGGCTGAGCGCGCGCAGTGGATCGGCTTGCTGCGCTTGCGCTGCCACGTGTGCCACGCTGGGCGGCCTCATGGGCCAGCGTGTTCTGCTGCGTGCGGGATGGGGAGTGTGCGGGGGCGTGGCGCCATGGGGTCTCCTGGTTTTTGGGAACGATGGTAGCCGCCATGCGCCAGCGGCTCCCTCGTGAACCAGGCCCCATGGACCTGAAATACTATATTTTTTATAGCTACTTGCGCTTGCTGGATAAGCGCCAGGTGCATTTTTCACCAAGTATTCAAGAAACCAGCCCCTCCACCGCCTGGAACATCGACTGCCGCGCCTGGCTGATGATCTGCCCCTTCCAGGCATCGGTGTCGGTGTAGAAGGCCGCCAGCATTTGTGCCTTGATCTGGGCGGCCTTGTCGGCGGGCGTGTCGGGGTGCAGGTTGAGCCACTGCTCGGCACGGATGGCGTTCATCACGTCGAGCACGGGCACCGTGCCGTACTCCATGGCGATGCCGGTGTACTCGGCATGCGGGCATTCGTCGTAGATCGAGGTCCACATCAGGCCGGTGAGGAAGGCCGAGGTGGACGAGCCGTCATAAATGGACGTGACTGGCGTGGCGCCGCCGCCGTCCCACCAGGCCCGCGCGCGGGCCACGGCCACGTCGTCGTCATTGCCCGCATAGATGCGTTCGCCATGGCCGCTGGGGCCCAGACCGGTGTGCAGGTCGATCCAGGCAATGTGCGACGCACCTGCACCGTGCTGGCGCAGCACCCGGCGCAGCGTGCGGTTGCTCCAGGTGGGCTCGGTGCCGCCAAAGAAGACCCCTTGCGGAAACTCATGCTGGCCTTGCGAGATGGCGGCCTGCCATGCCGCTTCGCCCTTGGTGGCGATGTACTGCTCCACGGCGGCCACGTTGTCGGGGCCAGGTGGCCACTGCTCGGGCAGCAGCAGGGGCTGCACCTCTCGGTAGGCAGTGTTCACGGGCAAGGGCCTTGAAAAGTTCTGGAAGTTGCGGTTCAGGTCCACGTTTTCGTGGGTGAAGCGGCGCACGTGCGAAAAGCCATACGGGTTGAGCGCATGGATATAGAGCGTGGCCACACCGGCGTCGCGCGCCTTCGCACGCCACTCGGCGTCGCGCAGTGCAAACACCTGCACGCCGCTGCCGCAATAGCCTTCGACGCCATGGCAGGCACTGCTCACGATGAGGAGCTTCTTGGCATCGGCCGGGCCGTCGCGCACCACGTCCATGGCCAGGTCTTCACCATCGCGGCCCTTCAGGGGGTGGGCATGTGACTCGATGGGCAGGCCTGCGGTGGCGGCCGCCTCCAGAAACTTTGTGCGCGCCTTTGCGTAACTGGGCGAAAACGCGTCAACGAGACCGATCATGGACAGGGACTTTCAGACGGGGGTGGAAACAAAACACCCCGGCGCGCGCGATGGGCGCCAGAGCGGGCATGACTCGGATCTGTGCGTCAGGCGGCGTCAGCGGGCTGGCCCAGCCATTCCTCGGCCAGCTTGACCCAGTAGGTCGCGCCCAGCGGGATCAGGTCGTCGTTGAAGTCATAGCTCGGGTTGTGCAGCATGCAAGGCCCGCCGCCGTGGCCCATCTCGCGGTGCGCGCCGTCGCCGTTGGCGATGAAGCAGTACGCACCGGGCTTGGCCTGCAGCATGTAGGCGAAGTCTTCGGCGCCCATGGTGGGCTCCTGAGGCAGCACACGCTCCTCCCCCACGATGCCCGCCATCACCTTGCGGGCAAATTCGGCCTCGGCGGGCGAGTTGATGGTGGGCGGGTAGTTGCGCACAAACTCGAACTCGCAGGTGGCGTCGTGTGCGGCGCAGGTGTGCTCGGCAATCTGGCGCATGCGCTTTTCAATCAGGTCCAGCACTTCCACGGTGAAGGTGCGCACCGTGCCCTGCAGTTCGACGCTGTCGGGCACCACATTGGTGGCCTCGCCCGCATGGATCATGGTGACCGAGATCACGCCCGCGTCCACCGGCTTCTTGTTGCGGCTGATGATGGTCTGGAAGGTCTGCACCATGCCGCAGGCGATCGGCACCGGGTCGATGCCTGTGTGCGGCAGGGCCGCATGGCCGCCTTTGCCGCGCAGGGTGATCTTGAATTCGCTGGTCGATGCCATGACCGGGCCGGGGCTGACGGCAAAAGTGCCCACGGGCATGCCGGGCCAGTTGTGCATGCCGTACACGGCCTCCATGGGAAACTGCTCGAACAGGCCGTCTTCGATCATTACGCGGGCGCCGCCGCCGCCTTCTTCGGCGGGCTGGAAGATCAGGTACACAGTGCCGTCAAAGTTGCGGTGCTTGGCAAAGTGCTGGGCCGCCGCCAGCAGCATGGCCACGTGGCCGTCGTGGCCGCAGGCGTGCATCTTGCCCTGGTGTTTGCTGGCGTGGGCGAAGGTGTTGAACTCCTGCATGGGCAGGGCGTCCATGTCGGCGCGCAGGCCAATCGCCCGGCCACTGGCGCCACCGTCGCGCCCCTTGGCGATGCCCACCACGCCCGTCTTGCCCAGCCCCCGGTGGATGGGAATGCCCCATTCGGTGAGCTTTTGGGCCACCACGTCGGCGGTGCGCACCTCTTCAAAGCACAGCTCGGGGTGGGCGTGAATGTCCCGGCGCACCGCTGCAATACTGGCCGCCTGGGTGACGATGGAGTCAATAACGTTCATGATATGTGTCCTTACGATCTCACAGTCTAGCCCGCTGGCCGTCCCTTGCGCCACCCCGGGTTTATTTGCACTGCAACATGACACTCTCCCCCCACGCCCTCGAACTCGCGCAAACCCTGGTGCGCATGAACACCGTCAGCCACCACTCCAACCTGGAGCTGATCCATTTCATCCGCGACCACCTGGCCAAGCTGGGCGTGAAAAGCCGATTGACCTACAACGACGACAAGACCAAGGCCAACCTGTTCGCCACGCTGGGCGAGGGCAAACCCGCTGGCGTGATCCTCTCGGGCCACACCGACACGGTGCCGTGGGACGGGCAGGACTGGACCACGGACCCACTGAGCGCTCTGGTCAAGGACGGCAATCTGTACGGGCGCGGCAGTGCCGACATGAAGGCCTTCATTGGCATTGCGGTCTCGCACGCCGAGCAATTCCTGAACAGCGACGCGCCCTTCGCCATCCACCTGGCCTTCAGTTATGAGGAAGAGATCGGCTGCTTTGGCGTAAAAGAGCTCATCGCCGACCTGCGCGATGCCAACATCAAGCCCCTGGCCTGCATCGTGGGCGAGCCCACCAGCATGGTGCCCGCCATCGCACACAAGGGCGTGTACCGCTACAAGTGCTGCGTGCGCGGCAAGGAGGCGCATTCGTCCCTCACGCCGCATTCGGTCAACGCCATCGAGATGGCCGCCCGCGTGGTGGGCCGGGTGCGTGACATGGCGGAAGACTTTGAAAAGAATGAGCCCCGCTTTGAGGGCTTCGACGTGCCGTTTTCGACCACCAGCGTGGGCCAGTTCCACGGCGGCATTGCCGACAACGTGGTGCCGCGCGACGCCGAGTTCCGCTACGAGTTTCGCGACCTGCCCACGGCCAATGCGGCGCAGATGCAGTCCGAGGTGGTGGCCTATGCCAAGTCGCTGGAGCCTGCGATGAAGAAGGTGGCGCCCGCAGCAGGCTTTGAATTCGAGACCATCTGCGAGATTCCGAGTTTTCTGGGCAGCAAGGACGACCCAGTCACGCGCCTGGCGCAGGAGCTGAGCGGCGAAAAGAACACCACGCTGGTGGCCTTTGGCACCGAAGCGGGCCTGTTCAAGAACGCGGGCATCTCCACCGTGGTGTGTGGCCCCGGCAGCATCCAGCAGGCCCACCAGCCCGACGAATACGTGAGCCTGGAGCAGCTGGCGCGCTGCGAGGCCTTCATGCAAGGACTGGTGCGCACACGCACACTGGGCTGATCGCCTTGCAGATAGATGCCGCAGAGCGCTCCGCCGGGGCCTGCGGCGCTGCAGTCAGGTCCTCACGCGGCCGTCGCCCGTCAGCATGGACATCTCGACAAACTTCGATGCCGCATGGCTCGTAGCGCTGTAGGTGACCGGAAAGCCCGAAATCACCTGGCTGCCCAGCGACTCAATGCCGGTGATCAGGCTCTCGCGGGTGGGCCTTCCGCTGCCCTGGGCCTGGCGCAGACCTTCAGTGAAGATGCGGGCGGCCAGAAAACCCTCCATGCTGGAGTAGTTGGCCTGCACCTTGTCGCCGCCCTTCTTGATTGCTTCCAGAAACTCGCGGGTAATCTGGCGCGACGGCTGATAGGGCGAAGGTACGACCTGCGACACCACCACACCGGCGCCATCCTTGCCCAGCTCGTCGGCCAGCGCCTGCGTGCCCACGAAAGACACGTTGTAGAACGTGCCGCCAAAGCCCGCCTTGCGCGCTGCGCGCACAAAGGATGCGGCCGAGGCATAGGCAGTGATCTGCACCACCGCATCCGGCTTGGCCGGCACCAGCTTGTCCACAGCCGCTTTCACGTCGGTCGAATTGCGCTCCACCGTGGCAGTGGCCACAGGCGAGAGCTTGAGTTCGGTCAGCGCCTTCGTCACGCCATCGAGCCCGGCCTTGCCGTAGGCGTCGTTCTGGTAGAACACCGCAATCTTCTTGAGGCCCAGGTTGGTAAGCTGGCGCACGATGAGTGCGGTTTCGTCGTAGTACGAGGCGCGCACATGGAAGATCAGCCGGTTGAACGGCTGGCGCAGCGCCTCGGCCCCCGTAAAGGGGCCAAAGAATGGCACTTTTTCCTTGGTGAAGATAGGCATCGCCGCCAGGCTGGTGGGCGTACCGATGTAACCAAACAGGGCGAACACGTCTTCGGCAATGAGCTTGCGGGTGTTCTCGGCGCAGCGGTCGGGCTCGTAGCCATCGTCCATCGTGCGGATTTCCACCGTGCGTTTGCCCACGCCACCCTGCGCATTGAGCTGGTCGAAAAAGAGCTTGGCACCCAGATTGAACTGCACGCCCAGCTGCGCGGCGGGGCCCGTGAAGGCAGCAGACTGGCCCAGCACAATCCGGCCTTCACTTTGCGCGTGTGCCAGCTGGAAGCCCCCCAGCGCTGCAGCGCCCAGGCCCACGGAAAACTGTCTACGACCCAATACCGGTTGGTTCATGGTGAAATCTCTGCTCTTGTGAATCGAGGGCGATCCCTCTGCGCTGCCGGTAGGCAGCCTCCTTGGAAGGGTGGCTAGATATGCACAACCGTTCCAACCCTGATTGCCAGTTTAACGATCAACCTACCAAATGCCCACGTCTTCTGCTGCAAATCCCCCTCTATCTGTACCGACTCAGGTGCGCGGCGCCTGCCCCCACGACTGCCCGGACACCTGTGCCCTGTTGACGACTGTAGAGAACGGCGTGGCCACCCGCGTACAGGGCAACCCCGCTCACCCACACACCGACGGCGTGCTGTGCGCCAAGGTGAGCAAGTACACCGAGCGCAGCTACCACCCCGAGCGCGTGCTCACGCCGCTCAAACGCACGGGCGCCAAGGGGGCCGGCCAGTTCGTGCCCGTGACCTGGGACGAGGCGCTGAGCGACATCGCCCAGCGCCTGCAGGCCATCGCCGCGCGCGCGCCCGAAGCCATCCTGCCCTACAGCTACGCGGGCACCATGGGCATGGTGCAGGGCGAGAGCATGGACCGGCGCTTCTTCCACAAGCTCGGTGCCTCGCTGCTGGACCGCACCATCTGCGCATCGGCCGGGGCCGAGGCCCTGGTGCAGACCCTGGGTGGCAAGGTGGGCATGAAGGTGGAGTTCTTTGCCGAGTCGCAGCTCGTCATCATCTGGGGCAGCAACTCCATCGGCAGCAACCTGCACTTCTGGCGCTACGCCCAGCAGGCCAAGCGCAATGGCGCCAAGCTGGTGTGCATTGACCCCCGCAAGAGCGAGACGGCCGACAAATGCCACGAGCACATTGCCCTGCGCCCCGGCACCGACGCCGCGCTGGCCCTGGCGCTGATGCACGAGCTGATCGCGAACGACTGGCTGGACCACGACTACATCGCCCGCCACACGCTGGGCTGGGACCAGCTGCGCGAGCGCGCACTGCAGTGGCCGCCCGAGCGCGCGGCCGAGGTGTGCGGCATTCCGGTGGAGCAGATCCGCCAGCTGGCCAAGGACTACGGCACGACGAAGCCCGCCGCCATCCGCCTGAACTACGGCATGCAGCGTGTGCGTGGCGGCGGCAATGCGGTGCGCGCCGTGGCCTGCCTGCCTGCGCTCACGGGCGCCTGGCGCCACCGCGCGGGCGGCGTGCTGCTGTCCAGCTCGGGCCAGTTCCCCGCGCAGCGCGCCGTGCTGCAGCGGCCCGACCTGATGCCCGCCCAGACACCGCGCACCATCAACATGTCCACCATTGGCGACGACCTGCTGCGCGAGGCCTCGCCCGCGTTCGGCCCGAAAGTGGAGGCCGTCGTGGTCTACAACAGCAATCCCGTGGCCGTGGCCCCCGACTCGGGCAAGGTGGTGCAAGGCTTTGCACGCGAAGACCTGTTCACGGTGGTGCTGGAGCACTTCAAGACCGACACGGCCGACTACGCCGACTACATCCTGCCCGCCACCACGCAGCTGGAGCATTGGGATGTGCACCTCAGCTACGGGCACACCGACGTGCTGCTCAACCGCCCCGCCATCGCGCCGCAGGGCCAGGCGCGCAGCAACGCACAGATCTTCCGCGACCTGGCGGCGCGCATGGGCTTTGCCGAGACCTGTTTTGCCGAGAGCGACGAGGCCCTGTGCCACCAGGCGTTTGGCGACGCAGTGGACTACGCACTGCTCGAAAGCCAAGGCTTTGCCACGCTGGCGCTGCCCGATGCGCCGTTCGCCGAAGGCAACTTCCCATCACCCTCTGGAAAGTGCGAGTTCTACAGCGCCCGCCTGGCCGCCCAGGGCCTGGACGGCCTGCCCGACCACCTGCCCAACTACGAGCTGCAGGGCACGGATGCACGTTACCCGCTGGCCATGATCTCGCCGCCCGCGCGCAACTTCTTGAACTCCACCTTCGTGAACGTGCAGAGCCTGCGCAACATCGAGGGCCGCCCCGTGCTGGAGATCCACCCCGACGATGCCGAAGCACGCGGCATTGCCAACGACGCCGTGGTGCGCGTGTTCAACGACCGGGGCAGCTACCTGTGCCACGCCACCGTGTCGCGCCGCGCACGGCCCGGGGTTGTGAATGGCCTGGGCATCTGGTGGCGCAAGTTGGGGCTCAATGGCACCAATGTGAATGAAGTGACCAGCCAGGCGCTGACGGACCTGGGGCGGGCGCCCACGTTTTATGACTGTCTGGTGGAGGTGGAATTCAGCGAGATGTCGACTGCAGAGGCGACGACAACGGCCTGATACCAGGGATTCGCGCAGCACCCATACACTGCAATTTTGATAGCTTACAGCGCTTTACCATCAAGCACTAGAGGCTATTTTGGCTTGAATTTTAGTCCAAAGACTGCGCGGCATTGCAAAAGAACAAGGGGCCGACGCCCCCTGTGCTCTTTGATGTCCGCACTCAACCTAGCAGTTTGAGCAGCGCGTGCGCGCCCTGCTCCGACGATGCCGGGTTCTGCCCTGTGATCAGCGTGCCATCGGTCAGCACATAGGGCGCCCAGTCAGGGCCTTTGGAATACACCCCGCCGTTGGCCTTGAGCATGTCCTCCACCAGGAACGGCACGATCTGGGTCAACTGCACGGCGTCTTCTTCGGTGTTGGTGAAACCCGTGACCTTTTTTCCCTTGACCAGGGACGTCCCATCAGGCGCCTTGGTGTGGCGCAACACGCCGGGTGCGTGGCACACCAGCGCCAGCGGCTTGCCGGCCGCAAAGGTCTTTTCGATGAGTGCGATGGACTGCGCGTCTTCGGCCAGGTCCCACAGGGGGCCATGGCCGCCGGGGTAGAACACGGCGTCAAAGTCCTCGGCCTTCACGCTGGACAGGGGCTCGGTGCTGGCCAGCTGCTGCTTCGCTGAAGCATCGGCCTTGAAGCGGCGCGTGGCATCGGTCTGGGCGTTTTCGTCGTCGCTTTTGGGGTCCAGGGGCGGCTGGCCACCCTGGGGCGATGCGAGCGTGATCTGCACGCCTGCATCCTTGAACACGTAGTACGGTGCCGCAAACTCTTCCAGCCAGAAGCCCGTCTTTTTGCCGGTGTCGCCCAGTTGGTCGTGGGACGTCAGAACCATGAGGATGTGTGCCATGGAGGTCGCTTTCGTTGTAGGGGATTGATCGGAAAAAGCAAACCACCACCGTACCAGCGATAGGGCCCGTTGTCCCGCGATGCAGGCAGGTTTGCGGCATTGGCTTACAGGACGGTACTACCGCGCTGTAAGCCCCCCAGCATCTCAGCGCAGCTGCCTGGCCAGGAACTCCGCCACCTCGTTCTCCAGCGTGGCATGGTAAGCCACGCGGTCAAAGCCTTCGGGGTTGGCTGCGGCGTCTCCCGCCTCGGACGCCAGCGGCCAGACAGACTGGGCCATGAAGGCGAAGTGGCCTGCACCTGGCACGGTGCTCGCCTGTGCGGAGGGCAGATTGGCCGCCACATAACCGCCGTGGTATTGGCCCGTGAGCACGGCATCGCGCTCGGCCACCATCAGCCGCACCGGCACGCCGATGGCCTTCAGGCTGTCTGGTGTGAACACCACCGCCATGGGCGCCATGGCCACCACGGCGCGGATGCGGGGGTCTGCCACCGAGACCAGCGGACCATCGAGCGCGGGGGCGCCGGCCTGTGTGGATGCCGCGGTGGCGGCCGCAGGGGCCTCCTTGGTAGTCTGGGCGGTCTGGCCACGGGCGGGCAGCTTGCCCAGGCTACAAAAGCCGGGGTCGTCCGACACGCTGCGGCAGTGCTCTGCCGCACGGGCCGGTTCGGCCTGCGCACCGGCCAGGGCCAGCACGGTGTAGCCGCCTGCCGAATGGCCCACGCCGCCAATGCGCCCGGCCGGAATGCGGGGGCCCCATTCGGGGTTGGCTAGCAGTGCGTCCAGCACGCGGCTTACCTGGCGGGGGCGCTCGCTGAAATAGCGGCCCGAGGTGATCATCGACCGGTCTTCCCAGTTATCGCCCGGGTGGCGCAGCGCTGCCACCAGATAGCCGTCGGCCGCCAGGCGCGTGGCCAGGTTGTGGTGGCCCAGTTCATGGCCGCCCGTGCCGTGCGAGATGAGGATCAGGCCCTTGAGGGGCGCGGTTGCCACCGGGGCGCCCGGCGTGACCACGGGCCGCCACGGGCCCATGGGCAGGGTGCGCGCCACGGCGGGGGTGGGGTAGTACAAGGCCACGGTCACGGGCTCGGCACCCGGTACCACCAGGGTGCGCAGCCCGGCATATTGCGCCGATGCCGGGGTGGCCCAGGCCAGCATCGCTACAAAAGCAGCCAGCAGCGGGGCACGGGCAACCCGCCATGTGGTGCGGAGGGCCAGGAAGAGGATGAGGATCACGGTGCGCCTTTCGTCAATGGCCGCCCGAGGTGGCGGCTTGACGGCACTGTAGGCAGCACTCGCAGCGGGCTCCAGCGCCCTGCGACGAAACGCCGCTGCGCGGCGCGAAATGCACCACGGGAGGCGCGAGCGTCTGCCCGCCCGCCCTCCCGCTCGGCGGCGGCTTACAGCGCGGCTTCGAGGATGCGGCGGCTCACGGCGGGCGTGATCTCGCGCTGCTCGCCCAGGGTCACCATGCCATGCGCTTCGAGCTGCGCCACCACGGCGCCCACGGTGTCGGCGCCCAGGCCATAGCCCGACAGGCGAGTGGCGATGCCCATGCTTTCAAAGAAGTCGCGCGTGCGCCCGATGGCGGCGTTGATGCGCTCGTCGTCGGTGCCGGTGGTGATACCCCACACGCGCTCCCCGTACTGCAGCAGCTTGGCGCGTTTGGCGCCACGCCGCTCTTGCAGCAGCGCGGGCAGCACGATGGCCAGCGTGCGCGCGTGGTCGATGCCGTGCAGCGCGGTCAGCTCGTGGCCGATCATGTGTGTGGCCCAGTCCTGCGGCACGCCCGCGCCGATCAGGCCGTTGAGCGCCATGGTGGCGGCCCACATCAGGTTGGCGCGGTCGTCGTACACCGGCTCGGGTGCTGTCAGCAGGCGCGGGCCCACCTCAATCAGCGTCTGCAGGATGCCTTCGGCAAAACGGTCCTGCACGGGCGCGTTGACCGGGTAGGTGAGGTACTGCTCCACCGTGTGCACAAACGCATCGACCACACCGTTGGCCAGTTGCTGGGGTGGCAGGGTGTAGGTCTTGGTGGGGTCGAGCACCGAAAACACCGGGTAGGTGTGCACGCTGCCAAACGCCAGCTTGGCGCCCTTGGCGCGGTGGGTGATGACGCCGCCGTTGTTCATCTCTGAGCCGGTGGCGGGCAGCGTGAGCACAGCGCCGAATGGCATGGCGCCCTTCACGTTGCGGCCATGTTTTTCGAGGATGGCCCAGGGGTCGTCGCCCTCGAAGCGGACAGCGGCCGCGATGAACTTGGTGGCGTCGATCACCGAACCGCCCCCCACGGCCAGCAGGAAGTCAAACCCGCCTTCGCGGATCTGCGCCACGGCCTTCATCGAGGTCTCGTAGCTCGGGTTGGGCTCGATACCGCTGAAGGTGGCGTGCTGGCGCTCGCCCAGCGCGGCGCGCACCTCGGCCAGCGTACCGGTCTTTTCGGCGCTGGCGCCACCCACGAGGATCAGCACCTTGGCGGCAGCGGGCACGAGCTTGGCCAGGTCGGCAATGCGGCCCTGGCCGAAGGCGATGTGGGTGGGGTTGTGGAAGTCGAAATTCAGCATGGGGGTCTTTCTGGGCGAGGCAGGCGCATGCGCCGTTGGGGGTCGCATTGTGCGGCGCACCCGCGCCCCGGCGGCGTCGCGTGGGCGATAGCCCTGCCACCGCCGCGCTCATCCCGGGCCCTTCAGCGGAAACCGGCGATCTGGTGCACGGTGTCCGCCAGCCGCTGGGGTTGCGAGAAATACGCCGAGTGGCTCGCCTCGATGGACGACACCGTGGCGCAGGGCGAGGCCGCGATCATCTTGCGCTGCAGCTCGATGGTCACGGCCCGGTCCTGCGTCAGCTCGATGTAGTGCCGGGGCACGCTGCCGTAGCGCGGCGCCGTCAGCGCAAGCCGGGTGAGTGCGGGCAGCGAAGGCTCGGGCGTGAGCAGCGCCTGGGCCAGCGCCACGTCGGCGTCCGAGCAATCGGCGTACAGCGCGGGGCGGTAGGCCTCGGGCGCCAGGTGGTCGGTCAAGGTGCTGCGGCTGACATGGATGTGGCGCGCCACCAGCGAGGCCTTGTCCTGGCGGAAAAAGTCGGTCACCCGCTCGCCATGGCGCAGCATGTAAGCGGCCAGGTAGGTCACACCCGCCAGCTTGTGGTGCCGCAACTCGGCCACCGTGGACGCCACAATGCCGCCCCGGCTGTGCGCCACGATGAGCGCCGGGCCGTCCAGCGCATCGAGCACCCGGCACACATGCGCCGCCATGGCCGAGAGCGTGGTGCGCCCCCGCGCCACCCGCCAGTGGCGGCCATGGGCGGGCAGGTCAGGCACATGCACCTGGTGCCCCCGGGCCTGCAGCAGCGGGACCACTTTGTGCCAGCACCAGGCGCCATGCCAGCTGCCGTGCAAAAGAACGATATTCATGAAGATGCCTTTGGGTCTTGGGGAGAAATGCCGGGCGCCAGTTGCGCCGCCAGCCGGGCGAGCGATGGCTTGGCGCCCCACTCCGACCGGAGCGTAAAACCGCCCTGCCCCAGGCACTCGCTGAATCCGGACCACCGATTGGCGGCCGGCGGCCCCCCCCTCCTCCCTCGCCCGCGACACGCAAAGATCAGGAGGCGACCTCTTGCTACTGCAGCAGCGCCTGCAGCCGCGTGGCCATGAAGTCGCGCAGCGCACGCACCAGCGGCGTGAGCTGCCTGCGGCTGGGGGCCACCAGAAACAGCGGGACCGCCTCCGTGGTCCAGTCGGTGCACAGTGGCACCAGACGACCGGCAGCCAGATCGTGCGCTACGTCAAAGTACGACTTGTAGGCAATGCCGCGCCCCAGCACGGCCCAGCGGCGCACGGCATCGCCGTCATTGGCCACGTTGTGGCTGCGCACACGAACCTGCGCCTCCTGGCCCGCCGCATCCCAGAACCGCCAGCGGTCGTGCACGTCCTCGCCCAGCATGAAGCAAAGGCAGTCATGGTCCACCAGCGCATGCGGGGTGGGGGGCGCGCCGTGGGCCGCCAGGTAGGCCGGGGCCGCACACAGCACGCGCCGGTGCTCGGCCGCCAGCGGCAGCGCGACCAGGCCCGAATCCTGAGGCTTTCCATAGCGAAAGGCGGCGTCCACCGGCTCGCTGTACACATTCGCCATGCGGTCCGACAGTTGCAAACGCACGGTGATGCCGGGGTGCTGGGTCTGGAACGCATCCAGCCAGGGCAGCAGCACATTGCGCCCCAGGTCCGACGGCGCCGCCAGCTGCAGCGTGCCACTCAGCGCACCCGCCCGGCCGCTGGCCAGTTGCCCCTGCACCTGCTGCAGCGCAGCCAGCGCGGGGCGGCAGTGCTCCAGAAACAGCGTGCCCTCGGGCGTGAGCCGCAGGCTGCGCGTGGAGCGCACGAACAGCAGCACGCCCAGCTCGGCCTCCAGCCGCTTGAGTGCCGCGCTGGCCGCTGCCGGGGTCAGGTCCAGCGCCCGGGCCGTGGCCGACAGGCTGCCGCTGTCCACAGTGCGCACAAAGATGTCCAGGTCTTGCAGGCTTTTCATGTCTTGGTCGTGGCGTTGAGCTGGCCATCTTCAAATTTTCTTTGAATATTCATTCAATAGGCAGCCTATTTAAAAATAAACAAGACAAAGCGACCATACAAGCCTGTCCAGCCCACTCCACACGCTTCGACCATGACCCGCACTGCCACATCTCCTCTTTTTGCCCCTTTGGCGCTTGGCCCCCTCACCTTGCCCAACCGCATGGTGATGGCGCCCATGACCCGGGCTCGCAGCACCCAGCCCGGTGACGTGCCCAACGCGATGATGGCCACCTACTATGCCCAGCGGGCCAGCGCCGGGCTCATCGTGAGCGAGGCCACCCAGATTTCGCGCCAGGGCCAGGGCTACAGCTTTACGCCGGGCATCTACACCGAAGCCCAGGTGCAAGGCTGGCGCCGGGTGACGAATGCCGTGCACACCGCTGGCGGCCGCATGGTGCTGCAGTTGTGGCACGTGGGCCGCATGTCGCACCCCAGCTTTCACGCCGATGGCCTGCCCGTGGCGCCGTCCGCCTTGTCGCCCGAGGCCAAAGTCTGGGTGGTGGGCTACGACGGCGTGGGCCGCATGGTCGATAGCCCGGTGCCGAGGGCATTGAGCACCGCGGAGATCGCGGGTGTGATCGACGACTTTCGGCGCGCCGCTGCGAACGCCATGCGGGCAGGCTTCGACGGGGTGGAAATCCACGGGGCCAACGGTTACCTCATCGACCAGTTCCTGCGCACCACGTCCAACCACCGCACAGATGCCTACGGCGGCACCATGGACAACCGCACCCGCTTCGCCCGCGAAGTGGCCGCCGCCGTGGCCAGCGAGGCGGGCGCCGAGCGCACCGGCATGCGCCTGGCCCCGTTCATCACCCAGCGCAACATGAACTGCCCCGAGATCATTCCGACCATGCTGCACCTGGCGCGCCAACTGGACACGCTGGGCCTGGCCTACATCCACCTGGCTGAGGCCGACTGGGATGACGCCCCCAGCATCCCCGATGACTTCCGCCAGGCCTTGCGCAATGCCTACAGCGGCCGCGTGATCGTGGCGGGCAAATACACGCCCGAGCGCGCGCAGCAGATCCTGTCATCCGGCATGGCAGACCTTGTGGCCTTCGGCCGCCCCTTCATTGCCAACCCCGACCTGCTGGCGCGCTACGCCGCCGGGCTGCCGCTGGCCGCATTTGACCCCGCGACTTTGTTCGGCGGCACCGAGCATGGCTACAGCGACTACAGCGCCGCCCGCACGACTGCAGCACAACAGCCCGCCGCTGAGGCCCTGGCTTGAGCTGACCACACGCAACCCTGTCCCCATCACTCCCACTCCACACACCAGGACCTGCACCATGAAAGCCATCGGCTACCAAACCGCCTACCCCATTGACCACCCCGAGTCGCTGCTCGACATCACCCTGCCCGACCCCGTGGCCACCGGCCACGATCTGCTGGTGGAGGTGCATGCCGTCTCGGTGAACCCCGTGGACACCAAGGTGCGCAAAAGCAGCTCGCGCAGCGGTGACGGCCCCGACTACAAGGTGCTGGGCTGGGACGCCAGCGGCATCGTGCGCGCCGTGGGCCCGGAGGTGAGGCTGTTCCAGCCCGGCGACCGCGTATGGTACGCAGGCTCCATCGCGCGCCCCGGCACCAACAGCGAGCTGCACCTGGTGGACGAGCGCATCGTGGGCCACGCGCCGAAGTCGCTGGACTTTGCGGAAGCCGCCGCACTGCCGCTGACCACCATCACCGCGTGGGAACTGCTGTTTGACCGCCTGGGCGTGGCGCCAGGCAAGCAGCCCACCAGCAAGACCCTGCTCATCATCGGCGCCAGCGGTGGTGTGGGCTCCATCCTCACGCAACTGGCGGCGCGGCTCACCAGCCTCACGATCATCGGCACCGCATCGCGCCCCGAAACGCAGCAGTGGGTGCGCGACCTGGGCGCCCACCACGTCATCGACCACAGCCAGCCGCTCACACAAGAGCTGGCCCGCATCGGCCACCCCACGGTGGACATCGTCGTGAGCCTCACGCAGACCGACGCGCACTTCGACCAGATCGTCGAGGCCATCGCGCCGCAGGGCCAGTTCGCGCTGATCGATGACCCGGTGGCGCTCGACGTGACGAAGTTCAAGCGCAAGTCGGTGTCGGTGCACTGGGAGCTGATGTTCACCCGCGCACTGTTCGGCACCGCCGACATGATCGGCCAGCACCGGCTGCTGACCGAGGTGGCGCAGTTGGTGGATGCGGGGCTGATTCGCACCACGCTGGACCAGCGCTTTGGCACCATCAATGCCGAGAATCTGAAGCGCACGCATGCGCTGATCGAGAGCGGCAAGGCGCGGGGCAAGCTGGTGCTGGAGGGGTGGGTCTGAAGAACTGCGGGCCATGCAAGGGGCGTAGCACCACCCGCGCGGCAGATTGTGTGTCGGACTGAAAAATACTGTATTTAAAAACAGTATTTCAGGTATAAATCAGGGCACCACAACCCGAGGAGACCTCCCATGCTGGACCACATGACCTTCCGTGTCACCGACATCGCCCGCACCAATGCGTTCTACACCGCTACCCTCGCGCCTTTGGGCTACAGCCTGTGTTTTGAAGGCAACTACGGCTCGAACATGCTGGGCTATGCCTACCCGGCTCCGTCTGAGCCCGACGGCAAGAAGGCGGATGTGTGGTTCATCGACGGCCCCTCGCCCTACGGAGGCCCGCCCGCGACCACGGGCTGCCACCTGGCGTGGCGGGCCACCACGCGGGCCCAGGTCGATGCCTTCTACCGCGCCGCCATCGAAGCCGGTGGCCAAGACAACGGAGCCCCGGGCCTGCGGCCCGACTACCACCCCCACTATTACGGCGCGTTTGTCATCGACCCCGAGGGCAACAACATCGAGGCGGTGTGCCACCTGCCTGAATAGTGAGTGGACCTGCTGGGGCCAGCGGCCTGCCAGGCTGAAGGGGGTGGCGAGGCCTGTCAAAGCCAGGCCCCCCAGTGCACTGTCCCGTGCACCGAAGTGTTGCGGGATCAGTCCAGCTTCACGCCTGCCGCTTTGATGATCTCGCCCCAGCGCTTGGACTCGGAGCGTGCCATGGCGCGGAACTGCTCGGGGTTGCCGGGCAGGGCTTCCATGCCGAAGTCGGCCATGCGCTTGACCACGGCGGGGTTGAGCAGGGCCTTGTTCAGGTCGCCGTTCAGGCGCGCCGTGATCGCAGCGGGCAGACCGGCGGGCGCCAGGATGCCCTGGAACGCAAATACCTCGGTGTTGGGCACACCGGCTTCGGCCAAGGTGGGCACGTCCGGCAGCGCGGCCACGCGCTTGGCCGAGCCGATGGCCAGCGCGCGCACCTTGCCCGAAGTGATCACCGGCAGGCCGGCAGCCAGGTCCAGGAACATGCACGGCACCTGCCCACCCATCACGTCCTGCAGCGCGGGCGCGGCGCCGCGGTAGGGGATGTGGGTGAGGAAGGTCTTGGTGCGGTTCTTGAACATCTCCATCGCCAGGTGGTGTGGCGAGCCGTTGCCGGGCGAGGCGTAGTTGAGCTTGCCGGGGTTGGCGCGCGCGTAGGCCAGAAACTCCTTCACCGTCTTGGCTTCGAACGACGGGTGCACCACCAGTGCGAGCGGGAAGCGGCTGATGCCGCCCACGTAGGTGAAGTCCTTTTCGGGGTTGAACGGCAGCTTGGTGAACAGGTGTTCGTTGTAGGCCAGGATGGCGTTGTCGGCCGACATGAAGGTGTAGCCGTCGGGTTTGGCCGTGGCCACGGCCTGGCCGCCGATGTTGGTGGAGGCGCCTGGGCGGTTGTCCACGATGATCTGCTGGCCCAGCGTCTGGCGCATGGCTTCGGCCACGGTGCGGGCCAGCACGTCGGTGCCGCCGCCCGCGGGGTAGGGCACCACCCAGCGCAGGGGCTGGTCGGGCCAAGCTGCTTGCTGGGCCAGGGCCCAAGGGGCGGCGGTGGTGGCGCCTGCGGCGGCCAGGGCGGACAAGAGGGTTCTACGCTGCATGGGGTTGCCTCCTAATGGAACTATTAAATTAATAGCTGCTAGCGCCCATCCAATAAGCGCTAGAGCCTGTTTTTCTTGTATTTCTGACTGCACATGCGCGCGTCGCTTGAAACCGGCGCGCGCTAAGGCCAGCGCCACCGTGGAACTGGCTTTGCCAGGCCACGAGTGGCATCCCCCTGAGGGGGAAGACGCCGAAGGCGGCTCAGGGGGCTGCGATGCTCTGGTCAATGGCGCCAAAGATGCTCGCGCCGTCCTTGCCCTTGATTTCGATGCGGATGGTGTCGCCGAACTTCATGAATTCGGTGCTGGGCTTGCCGTCCTGGATGGTCTCGATGCAGCGCTTTTCGGCGATGCAGCTGTAGCCCTTGGGCCATTCGGTGCGGCCGTTGGCGTCGGTCACGCCCTTGTTGCTCACGGTGCCGCTGCCGATGATGGAGCCCGCGCGCAGGTTGCGCGTCTTGGCCACGTGGGCGATCAGCTGGCCGAAGTGGAAGGTCATTTCGGGGCCCGCATCGCACATGCCGACCTTGCGGCCGTTCCAGGTGGACTGCACGGTGAGGTTCACGCGGCCGTGGTCCCAGGCATCGCCCAGCTCGTCCAGCGTCACGGCCACGGGGCCGAAGGCGGTGGCGGGCTTGGACTGGAAGAAGCCGAACCCCTTGGCCAGTTCGGCCGGGATCAGGTTGCGCAGGCTCACGTCGTTGGCAATCATCACGAGGCGGATGCCGTCCAGTGCCTGGTCGGCGTTGGTGCCCATCTTCACGTCGCCCGTGATGACGGCGATCTCGGCCTCGAAGTCGATGCCCATGGCTTCGCTGGGCACCACCACATCGTCGCAAGGGCCGATGAAGTCGTCGCTGCCGCCCTGGTACATCAGGGGGTCGGTATAGAAGCTCTCGGGCACTTCGGAGTTGCGCGCTTTTCGCACCAGTTCGACGTGGTTGATGTAGGCCGAGCCATCCGCCCACTGGTAGGCGCGGGGCAGCGGGGCCATGCATTGCTTGGGGTCAAACGGGAACGCGTGGCGCGCGCGGCCGCTGTTGAGCTGGTCGTACAGGTCCTGCAGCTGGGGCGAGATGAAGCCCCAGTCGTCCAGCGCCTGCTGGAGCTTGCTGGCGATGCCGGTCGCATAATGGGCTGTGCCCAGGTCGCGGGAGACGACAACCAGTTGGCCGTCGCGCGAGCCGTCTTTGTAGGTAGCGAGTTTCATGGTGGCAGGACCTTTGTCTCAAGGGGTTGAAAGTCTTCACCCAACACGAATTACGCTTGGGTAAATTGATTTAACTAAACAAAACTCGCAAATTTTAGTGCACATGGACAAAGAACGTGCAGGAATTCAATCGGTCGAGGTGGGTTTTGCCCTGCTGGAGGGGCTGACCCGCTCGCGCGGACCGCTGATGCTCAAGGATGTGGCGGCCTCGGCGGGCATGAGCGCGGCCAAGGCGCACCGGTATCTGGTGAGCTTTCAGCGCCTGGGCCTGGTCACACAGGACCCGCGCAACGCCCGCTACGACCTGGGCCCCGCCGCCCTCAAGCTGGGGCTGGCGTCGCTGGCCCGGCTCGATGCCGTGCGCCTGGCGCGCGAGCGCATGCCGGAGCTCATGGAAGCCATCGGTCACACGCTGGCGCTGGCCGTGTGGGGCAACCACGGCCCGACCATCGTGCACTGGGAGGAGTCGCCCCAGGCTGTCACTGCCAACCTGCGCCTGGGTGACGTGATGCCGCTGTTGTCGTCGGCCACCGGCCGCTGCTTTGCGGCGCACATGGCGCCTGATGTGGTGGCGCCGCTGCTCAAGGAGGAGCTGGCCCGCGCCGTGAAGATGCGCCGCACCGACCTGCCCTCGACCATGACCGAGGTCAATACCCTGCTGGCCGAGGTACGCGAACGCGGTGCCGCGCGGGTGGTCGATACCTTGCTGCCCGGCATCGTGGCGTTCTGCGCACCCGTGTTTGACGCGGACGGCCACCTGGAGTTGGGCATCACCACGCTGGGCTCCATTGCCACCTTCGACCCCGAGTGGGGCGGCGCCATCGACGCGCCGCTGCGCACGGCTGCGGCCCAGCTCTCCAGTGATCTGGGCGCGGGCAGCGCCTGACGGCCCCGGCACGCAGGTAGATGCCACGGCGCGCGCTCTTTCTCATCACAGTCCTGGTGCTGGCCCTGCACTGGCTGGTTCTGAGCGGCGTGCCGCTGGCTTGGGACAACCCCGGGTCGCCTGTCGGCAAAGTGTTCCGCACGCGCAGCATTGCGGCCCCGCCGCCACCCGCTGCCGCTGTGGCAGCTGTGGCAGCCGTTGCCCCCGTGGCGGCGAAACCTGCGGTCGCGCCCAAGCCGCCCGCGCGCCCCAAACCACCGGCACGGGCAACACCCCAGCCCCCGGCCGCCCAGGCGCCCCCCCCCGCGTCCCCCTCCACCGAGGCCACCGCCCCCAGCACGGAGGCAGGTGCAGACGTCGCGCTGGCCGCCCCCGCCGAAGCTGTCTCGACCGTTGTGGAGGAAACGCTCCCCACAACGGCAGCCTCCCCTGCATCGGCACCAGCCCAGGCATCATCAGCGCCTCTCCCCTCTGAAGCCACAACAGGCGTGGACATCGCCCCGCCCGGGGCTGGCACGGACCACACGCCCAACACGGCACCACCGCCTGTGCGCCTGCCCCCGCCTACACGGCTGGCGTTTGACGTGAGTGGGCAGGCCAAGAAATTTGCCTACAGCGCCCGCGCCGAGCTGCTGTGGCAGCACGATGGCAGCCGCTACGAGGCGCGGCAGGAGATCAGCGCGTTCTTGGTTGGCACCCGGGCGCAGCGCAGTGTGGGTGCGATCACGGCCCAGGGGCTGCTGCCGGAGCGGTTCTCGGACCGGTCGCGCAGCGAGCAGGCAGCGCACTTCGACTACACCAAGGGCCGGGTCACCTTCAGCGCCAACACGCCGGACGCCACCGTGGGCCCGGGGGTACAGGACCGGCTGAGTGTGTTCATCCAACTCGGCGCCCTGCTCGCCGCCGATCCCGCACGGTTTGTGACCGGCACCCAGATCACGCTCACCACCGTGAGCGCGCGCAGCGCCGACCGCTGGACCTTCACCATCGAGGGGGCAGAAACACTGGACCTGCCCACAGGCGCCACGCCCACCCTCAAGTTGCAGCGCCTGCCCCGCAAGGACTACGACCAGAAGGCCGAACTGTGGGTGGCCCCCGCACTGGGTTATCTGCCGGTACGCATCAAGCTCACCCAAGCCAACGGCGACTTCGCCGACCTGCAACTGAGCCGCAGCGGCCCGCCTTGATGCTCTGGAGGGGTCTTGTTAAAAAGTGTTGCGCAGGAGCGCCATCCCACCAAAATAGACCCGCGAAACCGGAAGCACCGGGTTTTCATGAAATACTGCATCGGCAAGGGAACAAAAGCCACGGGCTTTGCCTGTGCCACTTGAACTCTGCGCACCCGCTGTCATCTGACATCTATATCGACAAGGGGAACACGATGCACATGCTCTACGACTCAGAATCCTTCGTGGTGGTCCACATGCTGCCCGACGCCGTGGAGAAAAAGAGCGCCCAGGTGCTCAACGACACCGCCCCCGCCGTTCCCCAGCTCGCGCGCCACGGCTTTGAAATCGTGGACAAGCGCTCCGGCAAAGAGGTGTACCTGGACGGTTCCTGGGCCGAGATGTTCCAGGAGCAGATCCTGGCCTGGCAGCGCGACACCCCCACACAGGAAGAAGTGGAAGACGCGCTGGACCGCTATGCGGGCCTGGCACAGAACCCGGTCGTGGTGCACTGACCGCATCCTCCACAGCAGCCATCCCTGGATGGCCCAGGAGGCCCAGATCGGTCTCCTCCATTCTTGGCAGACTGGGGCAGCGCCCCCAGTTGTCACACCTCAATCACCTCGGGCGGCAGCCCCTGCAGGTGCCGATCATGCATCGCCAGATAGGCAGCCTCGATATCACGCGCAAACTGGTGGGTGTTGAACAAGGGGGACTGGGCTTTTTCCGCTTGGAGTTTGTCGCGCAGCGCCTTCAGGCGCGCAGGGTCCTGGGCGAGCGAGATCGCCAGGACTTCATATTCGGCAGCGCTGTGGGTCACAAGCTCCGGCAGGCCCACAGCATGTAGCAGGCTGGCCGCCACTCGCGCCGCAAACGATTCTCCCAGCCGCGTGAGCACCGGCAGACCCGCCCACAACGCATCGCTGGCCGTGGTGTGAGCGTTGTAGGGCAAGGTATCCAGAAACAGGTCGGCCAACCGGTGGCGCGCCAGATGCTCGCCCAGAGGCAGGCGCTGTGCAAACACCAGCCTCTCGGCCGCCACGCCGCGAGCCTGCGCCTCGCGCCGCAGGCTGTCCTCCACAGCAGGGTTGTCTGCCAGAAGCCACAGAACGCTGTCAGGCACCCCTTGCAGAATGCGCATCCAGCTGTCGAATACCTGCGGGAGGATCTTCTGGTTGTTGTTGAAACAGCAGAACACGCTCCCCGTGGCAGGCAGCCGCGCCTCTTCCCTGGTAAACATCCGGTCACTGATCGCGCGCTGCGAGTCGTTGACCTGGTAGCTGTGCGGCAGGTAGACGAGTTTTTCGGTGAAATGGCGCCGCGCGTCGGGGGGCACAACCACCTTGTCGGCAATCACGTAGTCCATATAGTCTGCCCCGGTCGTCCCCGGGTAGCCCAGATAACCGGCCTGGATGGGGGCGCAGCGGTGGGCAAAAATGCCAAAGCGGCAGCCCGTGGTGAAACCCATCAGGTCAATGGCGATGTCGATGCCCAGCTCCCGCGACAAGCGGGCAATATCGATCTCGCTGCGCTCGCGCACGTCGATGAAATGGTCGAAACCTGCAACCAGACGCGCGCGCATGGCATCCGTCGCGGGAGGTCCGAACGAAAACGCAAACCACTCGAAGCGTTCACGGTCATGGACTTCGAAAAGCTGCGCTATCAGATACGAAGTGGCGTGGCCGTGGAAATCCGCAGAGTAGTAACCGACCCGGATCTTGCCTGCGCCAGCACGCGCAAGGATGGGCCCCAGGACGGTGGATTCAGGAAAATCCTGCTGTACGGAAGCTTGTGCCGCCTGCTTGTGCAACTCGGGCGAGTCGAACAACGAAAGCGCGATGAAGGGTTTCACACCCAGCTCACCGGCCCGGATGCTCCGCTCACATTGCGCCATGTCGTCTGCCAAGTGCCCCCAATCGCCGGTCTTGAGCCTGCAGCTCGCAAGATACCCGAGCAGATACTTCGCATCTGGCTTGAGGCGATACACCTGCGTGTAGTCGGCCACGGCGTCCTGATGCCGGTTGAACCGGATGTGCAAATTGGCGCGGTTGTAGTACAGGTCTGGCCTTTCAGGCGCCAGCCGAATCGCCTGGTCGTAGACGGCAAGTGCTTCTGCATACCGCCCCGCCTCCAGCAACGAAAGGGCTAGAAACGCCAGGATCTCCACGTCGAGTGGGCTCAGTTGGGCAGCCTTCTGAAAAGCCTGTACCGCGTTGGACAGTTGGAAAAGGCTGCGCTGCGCGATCCCCAGGTTCTTGTGGGCTTGGACCAGTTTGTCGTTGCCCTGAATGGCGGCCTCGAAGTGCGCAATGGCCTGCGTCCACTGCTCCTTTTGCGCCAGGATCGCCCCCTTGCCGTTATGGGCTTCGGCGTGCTGAGGCCTCAGTGCAATAACGTGATCGAAACATTTCAGGGCCTCGTCCGAACGGCCGGCATCGGCGTGCAGCATGCCCATGTTCTGGCACGCGTCCACGTCCTGGCCGTCCAGGGCAAAGGCCTGTTCATAACATTTCAGCGCCTCGTCCAGCCGCTCCATCTGGCGAAGGGCATTACCCTTGTTGTTATGGGCGGCAGCCAGTCTGGGCTGAAGGGCGATGGCCCGGTCGTAGCTTGCGATGGCGTCTTCGGGCCGCGACAACTCCTTGAGCGTGATCCCCCGGTTGACGTAGGCTTCTGCGAAATCTGGGCGCAGGCTGGTGGCTCGCTCAAAATGCGCCAGTGCTTCGTCATGGCGCTTCAATGCGCTCAAAGCCAGCCCACGATTGATGTGGGGCGCAGCATCGTCCGGAGCCAGCTTGATGGCCTGGCCGATCAGGTCCACCGCAATTTGCAAGTGACCCGCCTGGTACGCCAAAACGCCTTGCATGTGCAGGGCGCCAACGTTTTTGGGGTCATTCTTCAAAATGGTGTTGTAGAGCTGGTTGGCCTGCGCAATGGCGCCCTCCCGGTGTGCTCGCATGGCCTGGTCCAACCACGCAGCCAGTTGGGCTTTCGTCACTTGGGGAGGGCGTATTCCGAAGTTGTAGTGAATGCTCATGATCCAGGGTGTGCAGCGGATAGAAACGCGGAACGGCCGTCACCAGGACAACCCTCCAGCGCCAATAAAAGGGAGATTGTGACGCGAGCGCCCCCTCGGTCAGATCGCCGCTGCCGGATAGATGCGCCGGTACAGCGGGCCTACCAGCATCAGCACCGCCATCAACCGGCATACCTGAAACGCTGTGACCACGGGCACGCCCAATTGCAGCACCTTGGCGGTAATCGCCATCTCCGTGATCCCGCCCGGCGAAGTACCCAGCAGCAAGGTGACCCAGGGCAACCCCGTGGCCCAGGCCAGCAGGCCCGCGAACAACGTGCACGCCCCCATCAACACCAGCGTACCGGCGGCTACGGATACGAGCCAGCGGGGAGCCGTGCGCAGGAAATCAGCCCGAAAGCGCACTCCGAGACTCACACCGATCACCAGTTGCGCTGCGTTCACCATGGCCGCCGGCACGGCGGACAGGCTGATGCCCGCCATCGTGAGCACCATGGACACGAGCATGGCGCCCATAAACCAGGGGTTGGCACGGCCCAGCCGGTCCATCACCAGGGCACCAGCACCCGTCAGCAGCGCCATCAGCGCCAAGCCGGGCCAGTCCACCGCCCGCACGGTGGGCGGGAGAATGTCCAGGCCATGCAGACCGCTCCACTGCAAGGCAAAGGGAATCGTCACGGTGACGATCAGCAAGCGCAGGCTGTGGCTCGCTGCAACCAAGTCGGTGCGTGCGTTCTCGCGCTCGGACAGCAAGGTCATCTCGGACGCAGCACCAATTGCACCGGCGAAGTAACTGGTGGCGCGCAGCATGGGTGCAGGCACACCGTGCATGCGCGGTGCATGCAGCCTGTACAGCCAGGCACCAAACAGCCAGCCGAGAAAAAGCGCCCACACGATGCCCAGCACGATGGCCCACCACAGCCCGCTGATCAGCGCCGCCACCTGGGGTGTGAAATAAAGGCCCAGCGCTGCGCCAATGGTCCACTGCCCGGCATTGCGCAGTGGCCCCCAGCTCTGCGTAGGGCCGCCAGCGATCGACACGACGGAAGTCGCCAGCAACGGGCCGATCATCCAGGGCAAGGGCGTGTGCAGAGCCACGCAGCCGACTGCGGCGGCAAGGGCCAGAACAAGCGTTGCAAGAACGCGAAAGAAAGAATTCACAGGCATGGTGAAAGTGAGACGGCATCAGTCGATGACCAGTACACCCTGCAGCCACCATACCTACACTTTCGACCTGGCGACCAGTCCAAATGGGAAAGGGAGACAACGTGAAAAGCCGCATCCCTTTGCCTTTCAGGTTCAGGGGGCACCAGCGCCTCTGAAGTAAGCAATGGCCTGGCGCAATCCAGCATCAAGATCCATACGGGGCTCCCAGCCGCCCAGCAGTTGGTGCGCCAGCGCGATGTCGGGCTGCCGCTGCCGGGGGTCATCCCCCGGCAGGGGGTGGTGGGTGATCCGGGCGGCGGCCCCCGTGTGAGCAAGGACCTTCTGGGCGAGTTCCAGGATGGTGAATTCCCCAGGATTCCCCAAGTTGACAGGCCCCGCCACTTCGTCCGGCGTTGCCATCATGCGCACCAGTGCTTCCACCATGTCGTCCACGTAGCAGAAGCTGCGGGTCTGGTCACCTGAGCCGTATACGGTCAGGTCAGCGCCGCGCAACGCCTGCACGATGAAGTTGGAGACCACCCTGCCATCGTCCGGGCGCATGCGGGGGCCATAGGTATTGAACAGCCGCACCACCTTCGTGCGCACGCCATGCTGACGCCGGTAATCGAAAAACAGGGTCTCCGCACAGCGCTTTCCCTCGTCATAGCAGGCCCGCACGCCAATGGGATTGACGTTGCCCCAGTAGGACTCCGGCTGTGGGTGCACGCTGGGGTCGCCATACACCTCGCTGGTGGAAGCCTGAAGAATGACGGCCCTGCACTGGCGGGCCAGCTCCAGCAGGTTCAGAGCCCCCATCACGCTGGTACGCAGGGTCCGCACGGGGTCGGCCTGGTAGTGCACGGGCGATGCGGGGCAGGCGAGGTTGTAGATTTCGTCCACCTCAGCGGCCAGCGGCTGGGTGACATCGTGCCGAAGCCAACGAAAACGCGGCGAAGCCTGGAGGTGGGCAATGTTCTTTTCGGAGCCCGTGGAAAAGTCATCCACGCACAGCACCCCATGACCATCTTGCAACAAACGCTCGCACAAATGAGAGCCGAGGAAGCCCGCGCCTCCGGTCACCAGGATTGACTTAGCCTTCTTCATGGTGTGGTGGCCCCAGGTGCATCCACCGCGTTCCGCCCCACCGTCAGATAGTCAAACCCCAAAGCACGCATGGACCGAGGCTCGTAGAGGTTGCGCCCATCCACGACCAGCGGCTGCCGCAGGACTGCCCGCAGGGCATCGAAGTCAGGACTGCGAAACACCTGCCATTCGGTCACGATCAACAATGCGTCGGCATCGCGCGCCGCATCCATTGGACTTTGGGCATAACGGATACGCTCGAGCAGGTCGGGCCGATCCTGCAAATCGTCTTGCAGGCATCGGCGAGCTTCCTGCATGGCCACCGGGTCGAACACCTGCAGCACCGCACCGCGCTCCAGCAGTTCACGCACCAGCACCCTGCTGGGAGCCTCGCGCATGTCGTCGGTATTGGGTTTGAAGGCCAGCCCCCACAACGCAAACCGTTGGCCCGAAAAATCCGGGCCGAGCCGCTGCACCAGCCTATCCACCAGCTGCCGCTTCTGTCCTTCATTGACCTGCGCCACCGCCGCCAACAACCGCAGCGGGAGCCCGACGTCATCGCCCATGCGCTGCAACGCTGTCACGTCCTTGGGAAAACAACTGCCACCGTAACCAACGCCGGGATAAAGAAAGCTGTCACCAATGCGCGGATCAGCGCCAATACCCACCCGCACAGGTTCGATATCCACCCCCAGACGATCTGCCAGATTGGCCATTTCATTCATGAAACTGATGCGCGTGGCGAGCATGGCGTTGGCGGCGTACTTTGTGAACTCTGCGCTGCGGCGGTCCATGCAGATAACGCGATCATGGCCATGCCCGAACGGGCGGTACAACGCACGCATGAGATCACCAGCGCGCTGCTCTTCAGGCGACTCACCCAATCCAACGATGATCCGGTCAGGCCGCATGAAGTCGTTGATCGCACTGCCCTCTTTGAGGAACTCCGGGTTCGAAACCACCGCAAAGCCAGGTGCTGGATGGGCACCGGGCCAGCGCTGGGCAAGCACAGTAGCGACGGCCTTGTGCACCGCTTCGCCCGCGCCCACAGGCACGGTAGATTTGTTGACGATCACCTTGAAGCTGGTCATGTGGGTCGCGATGGCACCCGCCACCTCGAACACATGACTCAGGTCCGCACTGCCATCGTCCGCAGAGGGCGTGCCCACCGCGATGAACTGCACGTCACCGTGGGCAACACCGCGCGCCATGTCGGTGGAAAACGCCAGCCTGCCGGCGCGGACATTGCCGACGATCAACTCCTGCAGCCCTGGCTCGTAGATTGGAATCTCTGCGCGCTGCAGTGTGGCAATTTTGTCGGCATCCGTGTCGATGCACAGGACATCATTGCCCAGCTCCGCAAGGCATACGCCGGTAACGAGCCCCACATAACCGGTTCCGAACAAGGTGAGATTCATGGAAGGGGGCAAAAAAACTGAAAAATCCAAGGCATGGGGCTCGCGCCCACGCGAAGGGCGCCGTGAAGTTTCACACCTCAATCACATCGGGAGGCAGCCCCTGGTGCGCGCGTTCGACCATTGTGGTGTATGCCGACTCGATATGCCGCGCAAAGAGCCGGGCATTGAACAAGGGCGACTGGGGCCCCTGTTCCTCCAGCTTGTCCCGAATGCTCCTGAGTTGCACCACATCGCGGGCAAGCTCTATGGCTCGGGCCTCAAATGCAGACTGCGTCTGGGTGACAAGCTCGGGCAACCCCACGGCATGCAACAGGCTCGCCGCCACTCGGCTCGCAAACGATTGTCCTGAACACGTCAGAACCGGCAGCCCTACCCACAAGGCATCGCTCGCGGTGGTGTGCGCGTTGTAGGGCAGCGTATCAAGGAAGAGGTCGGCCATCCGCTGGCGGGCGAGATGCTGGTCCATGGGCACGCGGCTGGCAAACACGAGGCGGTCTGCAGAAATCCCCCGGGCCTGCGCCTCTCGGCGCAGATTCCGCGCCGCAATCGGGTTGTCTTCCAGCAGCCACAAAACGCTGCCTTCAACGGCATGGAGGATGCGCATCCAGCCGTCAAACGTGGGCGGGAGGATCTTGAAGTTGTTGTTGAAGCAGCAAAACACAAAACCAGTGGCGGGCAAACCGAGTTCGTCGCGGGAAAATATCCGGTCAGCTACTTTCCGCTGGGAGTCGTTGACCTGGTAGCTGTGCGGCAGATAGACCACTTTTTCAGTGAAGTCGGCCTGGGCATGGGGAGGAATCACCACCTTGTCGGCGATCACATAGTCCATGTAACTGGCGCCGATGGTGCCAGGGTACGCTAGGTAGCTGACCTGAACGGGTGCACACCGGTAGGAAAAACATCTCAAACGCGTCGCTTGCGTAAAGCCCATCAGATCCACAGCAATGTCGATACCAAGCTCTCGCGAAAGCTGCGCAATATCAAGATCGGTACGCTCACGCACATCCAGAAAATGGTCAAAGGCCACCACCAGTCGCTCGCGCATGCTGTCGTGCACCTGGGGACTGACCGAAAACGCAAACAATTCAAATCGCTCGCGGTCATGCACTTCAATCAGCTCTGCAATCAAGTACGCCGAGGGGTGATTGCGAAAATCTGCAGAGTAGTAACCGATGCGAATCTTCTCACCCCTCGCACGAACAGGAATCGCGCCCAACGCTGCAGAGCCAGGCATATCGCGTTCTACAAGACGGCTTGCAATCTCTTTGTGGAGGGCAGGCTGGTCGAACACGGACAGGGCAGAGAATGGCTCAAGGACAGGCTTCCTAGCCCGGATGTCCTGCTGGAGCTGAAGCAGTTCTTCCTCCAGGTTTTGCCAAATACAGCCATGGACCTTGGCGGTCACGATCTCGCTTTGCAGCATCGCCAAAGGAGCGGGCAGGCGCTGGGCCAGATAGAACTGCTGCAAAGCCTCGTCGTACCGCTTCATCTCCCGCAAGAGCCGACCCATGAGGAATCTGGACTCCCCCTGCTGGGGCCGAAGCTCGATCGCGCGGCTCACGTCCGCCAGTGCGCTTTCCAGATTTCTCAGTTGCAGTTGCGCCTCGCCACGGTTGTTGTACGCCTCGGCGGACTGCGGGTTGATCTCCAGCGCCCGGCTGAAGGCAGCAACCGCTTCTGCATACCGGCCCAGCCTCAGCAAAGCCGTGCCCCGGTTGTTGTGCGGCTCCGGTATCTCGGGTGCGCGTTCGATCACCTGGTCCATGCACTCCAGGGTTTCATCAAACTGCTTCATCTGCAGGTGAATGCAGCCCAGATTGAAACGCGCCTGCACATTCGCAGGATCTATCGCCAGCACCTTGCGGTAGCTTTCCATGGCCTCCGGCAACCGGTCCAAGGTTTGCAGGACCGTTCCCCGGTTGTAATGTGCGAGCCCCAACCCAGGCGAGAGTGCAATGGCCTGATCGAACGAAGCCAGCGCGTCCTGATTGCGCTGCAGGCGTAGCAGCGCGTTGCCACGATTGAAGTAGGGGTCAACGTAGTCGGGCTTGAGAGCGATGGCCCGGTCGTAGGCGCGAATAGCGTCTGCGGGCCGGTTGGCCATCAGCCATTCATTGCCCCGGGTGTTGCACGCCGTCGCATCATCGGGGAGGGGCGACTCCACAGATCTAACGCCCGCAACCAAGCCCGTTCCATAGTTGATTCCGAATTTAAAACTGGGCTGGCTGGCTGGTATGGCACCAGGCTTGAAGGACTGCCCGAAATGGGGTTTCTTTGTGTCGGTCAAGGTGCTTCCCGATACAGATGAGAGATTGACATCCCGCCATGGTAAACACCTGCGCGGCACCGAACCGCCATCCAGCGCCAGCCGGGCGGCTCCAGAGACAACAGCCAAGTCCACCGCAAAGCAAACCGCCATGGAAAGCGGGTACTGTGGCCTCCTCTTTCTGGGCGCGCAGAGCGCACCGGCGGAGCTTTTCAGCGCTCAGGCGCGCCCCGCCGGTGTGCCATTTCTTGTCCCATCCTGCCCAGCACAGCGGGCTCCAAAAGATGCAGCGCCGCTGGGTAGGCCTGGCGCTCCTCGTGGTGGATATGGCTCGCATAGCGCGCCGCAAATCGATCAAAAATCGCCTCTGCCGATTCCGAGAAGCCTTCGATTTCCCCGTGCGCCAGCGCTTGTAGCGGAACTCGCGCCGCCGCCCAGTCAGCCACCATGTCGACATGGTCCTGTTGCAGCCGCTGCACCAGAGTCCCCATCTCCGGTGCAGCCTGGGCCAGCAACAGCGGGAAGACATGGAGCTCCTCATCCTCATGGTGCAATGGCGCAGCGACATCAAAGTAGCGCAACACATCGCGCGCGGCCTGGCGCGCGCTCTCATCGGCACCTTGCTGGCGGACATGTTCACGCAGGCGGTCCAGCAGTGTCAGCGTGCGCTGCACGCGCTCGTGGCAGGCCTCCAGCATGGCGAAGGGCTCTTCGAACCCGACTGCAGGTGCGCTGAAGCCAGGAACGTGGCGAGCAGGTGCAGAAGTGGACGCCATCCTCGCCTCACCCAAAGCGCACGGGCTGGCCCTGGCGGTCGAAGGGGATGTAGGCACCATGCGCACCGCCCTTGATCGCATCCACCATGCGCTGCAAAGGCGCCTCGGCATCGGCGCTGGTGGGCGCCTTGTTCAGGGTGCCCGACATGGCGGCTGCGAACACCATGGCCCAGTCGTGGCCAGGGGCCGTGAACTGGCTGGCCTCACCGACCAGCGCGTCGAACGAAGGCAGCTCCTGTGGCGTCCTGTCCACGCACATCAGTGGCACCAGCGCGCCGCCCTGCCCGGCTTCAAACCGGGCCCGCTGCGCGGGGGTGGCATCGTCGGGCAATTCAACGGCAGCAAACACGAACAGGAGCCGCTGGGGTTCAGGCTGCATGCGTGCCGCCTCAAGTAGATCGTCGAAGCTGGAAATGTTCATAAAAATTTCGATGAATTAAAAATGCTGCGAGGGAGGCTTGGTCGTCTCAGAAGCCTGGCACCACGCCCTTTTGCGGGTCTAGCGTGCTCACATAGCTGTCTACTACAGGTCGAGCACGCGCCGCCTTGCGCGATTGCACGGTGCCAATGCTGACAAAACACAGCGCCTGCTCCCAGGCGTCCAGCTGGAACAGGCCGCGCAATCCGGGGGACTTGAGGGCCTTGCCGCTGGTGAGGGCCGATCCGAAGCCCTGCGCAGTGGCCATGAGCAACATGTTCTGCACTGCGCAGCCAGCGGACACCAAGCGCTCTGACAGGTCGATGGCGGGGTCGCCGCACCGGCTATCTACCACCACCAGCATGAGTACCGGGGCACGGTAGGCCTTTTCGCGGGCCTGCTCGGCCTGCTCGGGCGTGGCGGCAGGATCTCGTTCGCACAGAGCCTGCGCAAACACGTCGGCCAACGCCGGCCGCGCGGCGGCGGGCACCAGCACAAAACGCCAGGGCGTCAATTGGCCGTGGTCCGGCGCGTGGGCCGCAGCGCTGAGAATCTGGGCCAGCTCCCCCGCGCTGGGTCCGGGAGCAGCCAGGCGTTTAGGCAGGATGGTCTGGCGCGAGTGGATCAGCGCGGCGGCCATGGCGGCGGTATCGTCTGGCGGGAGCGCAGCAGTTGGCACCTGCCGGGGGGCATGGTGCAAAGGCCAGGGAATGACAGCCATCACAGGTCCTTGAAAGAAGCTTCTTCAGCCCGGCCGGCCGTCGGCCCGCAGGCAACCGTACCACCGGCCCAGCCGCACACCCCATACGCCCATGGTGGCGGCCCACAGGAAAGCCGCCACCGGCAGCACCCACACCCACGCTATGCCAAAAACGCCCGGCACTTCTGCCGCAATGCGCAACACGGTAGCCACCTGCAGCAGCCAGAACAATGTCCACGCCGTGTGGTCAGCAACCAGCGCACGGCCACTGTGCCCACACGACACCCGCGTCACCATGGCCAGCATCAGCGATGCCAGGCAGCCCATGGTCAGGGCATGCAGCGCTCCCAGGCCCAGGGTTCCCATGCCATAGCCCCACGCAAGCCACCGCGAAAGCCCTCCGAGCAGAAAGGCAAGGCCGAGCCACAGGAAACCGATATGCAGCATGGCCAGCAACCTGTTCTTGAGGCTTTGTACCAGCCCCCAGACACAGGCCAGCCAGACCAGCACGCCCCCGGTCACCAACTGCAGCGTGCCGTGTACCAACCCCCAGGCCGGCCCCGCAGTGCTGGCAGGCAACCCGAGCCAATCCAGCCACACCGCCAGCACCTGCAGCACGGCGGCCGCCAGCATCAGCCACAGCACCCAGAAAGGCCGCCAGGCCTGCACCATGGGCATGGCACTGGAGGTGAAAAATGGAATCATGCGGTGCGCCACCGTGACATACACCACCACTACAAACCCCCACAGGCCGGTGAAGACCCAGGCACGTGCGAGCGCATGGGTGCCCACGGCCAGCCCCAGCCACAGCCCAACAAGGCTGATGCATCCCAGCGTACAAGCCCAAGCGATGGTGCGAGCATGCAACTGGTCCTCGACCTGGCTGCGCCGCACACGCCCCCAGAACTGCGCGGTCATCCAGACGAGGCCCGCCGTCGCCACCGCCAACCCGACCAGCGCCACGCCCACCCACAGGTGCGCGCCCGCCAGCCACAACAGCCACCCCACCGCCTGCGCCACCAGCGGTGCGCGAATCGCCTCCACTGGCAAAGGCTCCACCCCGAGCCATTTAGGGCCCGCCGTGAACAGGAAGCCGGAAAAGAACAGGGGAATGAAACCGAACGCCATCACCGCCGAGTGCACCAGTGTGGGAGACACTGCGTAGTAAAGCCCCCACCCACCGCTGGACCGCGCCACCTGCACCAACGCCCACCACCCCCCTGACACCACCAGCACCACCATGGCCAGGAAAAACCCCAACCGGTGCGGCGCCAGCATCAGATAGCGCCAGCGCCATTGCCTGTCCAGCGACGCCAGCATCTCCGGCGACGGTTTTCCCGACGCGGTGCGCAGGGGGATGACGGGGCGAGAGGTCACCCGCAGGTCCCCAAATGCCCGCACTGCGTGCAGTAGTCGCAACCATCCTTGCGGATCACGGCGTGGGCGCCGCACTCGCTGCACTTCTTGCCCGCCATGGCCTGTGGCACAGCCACCGGGGGCGGTGCAGGCTCATCCAGCGGCAGCTGCTGCTGTACCGGGTCGGCCACGCGGCGCGCCAGGATGTTCTGGATGGCATAGGCCATGGCCGCCACCTCGGAGTCGTGCCACATGGGCACCAGCGTGCCGTCGTCCTTGCGGTGGGTGCCCAGGCGCACAGGGCCGCGGTCCCAGGCGACCTTGCGCATGTCCGACAGCGCCCGCTCCAAAAAGCCGCCACGCGCTGCCAGCGACAACATGCGCATGCTGGACGTGATCCACTGCTGCGACTCGCCGCTTTGGCCCACGGGCATGAAGAACTCGATGGCGCGGTCTACCGTGCCGTTACCGATGCCAGTGGGAACGGGGAGGAACGACACGATGAGGTACAGCGTCTTGTGGCCCTCTTGCGTCCAGTATTCGAGCTTCTCCGCCACGGCGGAGAGGCCGCCTTGGGGGCGGCTTTCGATCACGGTGCGCATGGGGTCCACCGGCGGTGCGGGTGGAGCCACAGGCGCGGCAGCGGCCGCGGGCGCAGGTTCCGCATGGGTTTCGAGCACGGAACCCAGAATGCTGTTGGGCCGGTAGGTGGCCAGGCCCTTGAGCTTGGCGCGCCAGGCCTGGAGGTACAGGTCCTTGAACCCTTCGTAGGGGTAGTCGGCAGGGATGTTGACGGTCTTGGAGATGGCCGTGTCCACAAAGGGCTGCACGGCCTCCATCATGGCGATGTGGCCTTCGGCGGGCATGGCGAGGGCCGAGACGAAATAGTCCGGCAACGCCTCCACATCCCCGCCCAGCTCGCGGTACAGGCGCCAGGCATGGTCTTCCACCGCGTATTCGGTCGTGCTGCCGTCGGACTCGCGCTTCTTGCGCTTGTACATCCACGAAAACGGCGGCTCGATGCCGTTGGAAGCGTTGTCGGCAAAGGCCAGGCTCACGGTGCCCGTGGGTGCGATGGAGAGCAGATGGCTATTGCGGATGCCATGCTGGCGGATGGCAGCTTGGAGCGACTCCGGCAGGCGGCTGGCAAACGTGCCTTCGGCCAGATAGCCGTTGGCATCGAACTTCGGAAACACTCCTTTCTCACGCGCCAGGTCCACCGATGCGGCATACGCTGCGTCGCGCATGTACTCGGCAATCCGCGCAGCCATGGTGCGGCCCTCGGGCAGGTCGTAGCGCAGGCACAGCATGGCCAGTGTGTTGCCCATGCCGGTAAAGCCCACACCAATGCGGCGCTTGGCCATGGCCTCGTCGCGCTGCTGCGGCAGCGGCCAGTAGGTCACATCGAGCACGTTGTCGAGCGCACGCACCTGCAGCGCCACGGCTTTGGTAAACGCATCGAAATCAAACGCAGCAACCCCGCCAAAACCGAAGGGGTGGCGTACAAAGCGGGTCAAGATGATGGGGCCCAAATCACAGCAGCCATACGACGGCAGCGGCTGTTCGCCACAGTTGTGCACCACGATACCGTTGGCGTCGAAGGCATGCACATCGGTCACAGTGACGTCGTAAACATCTTCTACCCCGGCATCCGCCAAAGCCTGCACGGTGGCGGTGAACCGCTCGCGGTTGAGTGCACGCTGGTACCGCGCCAGCCCTTCTTGCAAACGCGCCGCTTTGTCTGTGTCACAAAAGCCCACCCGCTCGGCAAATACCGCGAGGTTGTCCCCACTAATAACCAGTTCGTGCTGCGCACGCGTAGCGTAGGACTGCATCCCCCCTTTGCCATTGGGCAGGTTGCGCTCAGCCGCCGGGCGACGGTTGCGGTACAGCGTGGAAGCGATACCCATGCGCAACAACATGCGCTGCACAGTTTGCAGCAAGGCCTCGTCGCTTTGCGACAAGCGCACGCTCAAGCCTTTGTCCTGCGCACCTTGTACCGACCCATCGGCATCGAACAGCCCAGACAGCAGGCCCTGCGCGAAGGCAGACGATTGCCGCTCCATGGCAACCGTGATGGTCTTGTGGCCCGGCGCCATTCCCAGTTCATGCGCGAGTTTCAAGAGCGCCGCACTGGCCAGCCGTGTCTCACCGCGTCCTGTCACAGGGCGCTGAAAGCCTTTGAAATCTGCACGGTGCGGCAACGTAGCTGCCGCAGCCATGGCGGCCCGCATGATGCCGTCCGCCCCGGTGGCCGCGAAAGCTACCGTGCCCTGCCCCACGGCTTTCAGCTCAGGCGCCCATACCGAAATCACGGCCTTGTCGGCCTTAAGGGTTCCGTCACCAATCAACAAACCCAGCAGGTAACCTTCTGCCTGCGTGCCTGCACCGCCCCAGCCCGCAAAGGCCCGGTGGTCGTGCAGCACAACCTCATCGCCCAGCTGCAGCTGCGCCGCCTCCGTCCATTCCACCTCCAGGCAGTAACGGGTCTTGCGCGCCACGCGGCGCACACGATGGTCTGCGGTAAGGCGCAGTACATGCCCCTCTTCGGTTTGCAACTGCAGCACGGGTTTGGTGCCGGTCTTGAAGAAGCCCTGACTCTCGACCCGGTAAGCGCTCCCATCCACCACCGCTACAAACGGGCGCCCTACCAGGTCAGCCACTTGCGCAGGCCCTTCAGTGGTCATGACCCAGGTGTCTTCTGTCACACAGGGATTGGTCGCCGCGATGTCTTCGCAATAGTGCAGGTTGTTGTCTTCGTTGATGCGCCCCAGGAACAGGATACCGGGCTCGGCAAAGTCGTAGGCCGACTTCATGATGGTGTCCCACAGCTCGCGTGCGGGCACGGTGGCATACACCCACTGGCCGTCTGCACGCTGGTGGGCGCCCTGGGCGAGCAACGCAGCGCCGGGGCGAGCCTTGTGCACCAGCTCCCACTGTGCGTTGTTCTGCACGGCTGCAATGAACTCGTCCGAAACGCCCACCGACACATTGAAGTTATTCCAGCGCCCTGGCGTGCGCTTGGCCGTGATGAACTCGTGCACATCGGGATGGTCGATGCGCAGCACGCCCATCTGCGCCCCCCGCCGCGCGCCCGCGCTCTCCACGGTGGAGCAGGACTGATCGAACACGTTCATGTAGCTGCACGGCCCGGATGCCATGGAGGCGGTGGCCTTCACCTGTGCGCCCTTGGGACGGATGCGGGAGAAGTCATAGCCCACGCCTCCGCCACGGCGCATGGTCTCGGCCGCCTCACGCAACGCTTCGTAGATGCCCGGAAAGCCTTCGTCATCCACGCCCTGGATGCAGTCACCCACGGGCTGCACAAAGCAGTTGATGAGGGTGGCCTGTATGTCGGTGCCTGCCGCGCTCATGATGCGGCCCGCGCCGATGGCGCCTGCCTTCAGGTTGGCGAGGAACAAGGCTTCGTACTTGTCGCGCAGCTCCGGCTTTTCGACCGAGGCCAGAGCCCGCGCCACACGCTGGTACAGCTCGTCGGCGGAGGTTTCGCCAGGTTTGAGGTATTTCTCGCGCAATACATCCAGGCTGATGGGCTGCAGGGACGAGGTGGGCTTGAGGGGGGGCTGAGGTTCGCGTTTCATGGGGGCCGATGATTTGGGTTTCACGCCGGTGAGGTCTTGCGTTCCATCAAGAGGGCCTCATTCCTCACGGATCTGCCGCGAGAATGCCGGACAAGGTCAAAGCTCGTCCAGAAGAACTTGCCCATCATGCTCCACGTAAGGGTGGTAGGGGCCGGTGCCGCTGTTGTCCGCCAGCGAGGCCGGCACAAAACCGCCCGTCTTGACATCAAACACATGGACTTCTCCTTCCTCGATCACGTAGTGCCAGCCGTGCAGGCTGATCTGCCCTAACTGCACACGGCTGCGCACCATCGGGTACTCCATGAGGCGTTCGAGCTGCAGCACCACGGCGCGTTGCTCAGTGCGGCGCAGCACCTCGGGGCCCGCCTGCATGGGCAACAGGGCCTCGCGCCCCAGGTCCAGCCAGCGGTTCAGGTTGGGCGCTTCGGGCGAAACCTCACCATACATCGCCTTGATAGCCCCACAGTGACTGTGGCCGCACACCACGATGCGGCGCACCTGCAGGTTGAGCACTGCAAACTCAATGGCTGCCGTGGTCCCATGGTGGCCGTGAGATCCGTCATACGGCGGGATGAACGCACCCACGTTGCGCACCAGGAAAAGCTCCCCCGGGCCCGCGCCGGTCAACAGGTAGGGCACCAGGCGCGAGTCGGAACAGCCGATGAACAACGTGGTGGGGTGCTGCCCCTCGTCCACCAGCGTCTGGAACTGTTCGCGGTACTGGGGAAAGGCGTCGTCGTGAAAACGACGCAGGCGATCAAGCAGCTCGTCGGGCATGGTGCGATCAGATGGCGTGCAATGCAACTACTGTACAAGCGGAGAATCGGCCGCGTCCAGTGCCACGCCCTCCACCACGGCAGCGCCCGCCAGCAATTGCAGGTACTGCCTCAATGCGTTCACCCAGGCCTGCTGGCGCAGCGTGAGGGCGATGGCCTGGCGCACCTCTTCGAACGAAGGCTGCTGCCCCGGATCGCGCGCCACCACCTCCACCACATGCAGGCCAAACCGGCTGTGCACCAAGCGTGCCAGCACACCGATCTCGGCGCTGCCAAACACCTCGCGGGCGAACTCGGGGGCACAGTCGGCGCGGGTGAGCCAGCCCAGGTCGCCGCCTTGCTGGCCGCTGGGGCAGTTGGACCACTGCGCAGCCGCCTCAGCAAACTTGGCGCCACCATCGTCTGCACAGCGCAAGTCAATCAACATGGCCTCGGCACGCAGGCGCAGCTGCTTCACATCCACACCCGGCGTCACGGCAAACAGCACGTGGCGCAGTTGGGCCCGCTCGCCCTGGGCGTGTGCCGCAGGGTGGGCGTCGTGGTAGCGGCGGCAGGCTTCTTCCGATGGGTCGGGGATGGGTAGCTCACGCTCCAGCAGCTGCTCGATGGCGTTGGAGGCCTCGGTGCTGATGGCTCCCTCGACGCCGGGCACATCGTCTGCTGAAAGCAAACCCGCCTGCTGGGCCGCCTGGCGCAGCAGTTCGGTGCAGGCACGCTGGCGCAAGGCCTCTTCGTCCAGCAGCTCGTGCGGGGCGTTGAGGGCCACGCCATTGACACGTGCCATCTCGGCCGTCACCGAGCCCATGCCCCCCATAGCGCCGGCTTGTGGTGCCAGGGTGGCTTGCTGGGGGGCATCGTCCATCGTTGCAACCAGTGCCTCGTAGGCCGCAGCCTGTGTAGGGGTCAGCGTGCTGGCAGGTGCTGCCGCCACGCTGCTGTCAGTGGAGCCGCATCCGCAGCTCCCGGTTCCACATCCGCTCATGGTGTGCTCCTTGGGTCAGTGGGTTTCAGGCGCGGCGGTCTTGCGACTGCATATGGCCGGGCGGCAGGTTCAGGCGGCGCGCACGCACCACCTGGTAGGGGCGCAGCACATAGGCCAGCGTGCCAAAGCCGCTCCACACATGCACCAAGCGGGTGAAGGGGAACACCAGGAAGATCGTCATGCCCAGGAACATGTGGGCCTTGAAGATCCAGCCCGCCTCGGCCAGCAGCTCGACGCCGCCGCTGCGGAAGGTCACCACGCGCTGACCCCACTCGGCCAGCTTCATCATCATGGAGCCGTCCAGATGCTGCGCCGACAGCGGAATGGTGGCCAAGCCCAGCGCCAGCTGCAGCCACAGCAGCACCAGGATCAGGATGTCGCTGGTCTTGGACGTGGCGCGGATGCGGTCATCCGACAGGCGCCGGTGCAGCAGGATGGACAGGCCAATGAAGCCCAGCACGCCCGCGATACCGCCCGTCACCATCGCCATGATCTGCTTGGCACCTGCAGTGATAAAGCCTTCGTACAGGAAGTGCGGCGTGAGCATACCCACGGTATGGCCAAAGAACAGGAACAGCACACCGATATGGAACAGGTTGCTGCCCCAGCGCAGGCTGCCGGTGCGCAGCAGCTGCGACGAATCGCTTTTCCAGGTGTACTGGTCGCGGTCAAACCGCACCCAGCTGCCAATGAAAAAGACAGCGAGGCAAATATACGGATAGATGCCAAACAAGAGGGTGTCAAGCCAGGCGGTCATACGGAGACTCCTTCTGGTGCCCGCTCGGTGCGGGGGGTACGAACAAAATGCAGAGGCTGCGGCTGGTCAGGCTTGGCCTGGCCCTGGGTGCTGCAACCGCCAAACGCTTCGGGCTCGGCCCAGACCTCGTCCATGGGCGGCTCGGGAGTGAGCGCCACCGACTGCACGCGCTGGCCCGACACTTCGAGCACCGCAGCAATCACGCTGGCATAGGGGCTGCTTCTTGCCACCAGCGCACTGAACAGCGCGTTCAGGATGTGGGCCATTTCGCCCAGGAACTCCTTGGCCACTTCGGGCGGCTGGGTGGAGGCGAACTCCAGCACCACCGGCAGGTGATCGGGCAGCTCTTCGGCTTCAAACTTCAGGCCTGCTTTGTCGTAGGTCTGCAGCAGATCGATGAGCGCAGGCCCCCGGTCGCGCGAGTCGCCGTGCACATGCTCGAACAGGTGCAGCGAGGTCTGGCGGCCCCGGTCGAAGTTGTCCACGTAGCGGGCCTCGGCTTCCAGCGGATCGAGTGCAGCCAGGTGCTCGCACACTGCCTTCAGCTCATCCATGCGATCAGCCGTCAGGGCTTGCTCGGCCTGCAGCGCGTCGATCAGCTGCGGCATCACGCTGCGCAACTGCGCATCGGGGTAGCTCAGCAGGTAGCCCAGGGCGCGCAGGGTCAGGCGCACGGAGGTCGGGTTCTTCTTGAACATGGTGATTCCTTCCGTTGCACTCAAACAGTGGCTTTGATGGGGATCGTGCGGGGCTTCTTGCCACCGAACATGCTGGTCTCGGTGGCGCCATCCGAGCACCCGTTGCCAAACGAGAAGCCGCAGCCGCCCCGGATGTCGAACGCGTTTTCGGCGTATTCGCGGTGGGCCGATGGGATGACGAAGCGGTCCTCGTAATTGGCAATTGCCATCACGTGGTACATCTCCTCGACCTCGGCCATCGACAGGCCGGCCTGCTTGAGCACGGCCAGGTTCTGGCGCTGCTCCACGTGCTTGTCGCGCTGGTAGGTGCGCATGGCCAGCATGCGTTCCAGGGCCCGCACCACAGGGCCGGTATCGCCAGCGGTGAGCAGGTTGGCCAGGTACTGCACGGGGATGCGCAGCTGCGACACATCGGGGATATCGCCATTCACGCCCACATGGCCCGCGTTGGCAGCGGCCGTGATGGGCGAGAGCGGTGGCACATACCAGACCATGGGCAGCGTGCGGTACTCGGGGTGCAGTGGCAGGGCCACCTTCCACTGCACGGCCATCTTGTAGACGGGGCTGTTGCGCGCGGCGTCCATCCAGCTGTCCGGGATGCCGTCGATGCGGGCTTGCTTGATCACGTCCGGGTCGTTCGGGTCCAGGAAGATGTCGAGCTGCGCCTGGTACAGGTCGCGGTCGCGCTCCACGCTGGCAGCTTCCTGGATGCGGTCTGCGTCATACAGCAGCACACCCAGGTAGCGGATGCGGCCCACGCAGGTTTCCGAGCACACGGTGGGCTGGCCCGCTTCGATGCGGGGGTAGCAGAAGATGCACTTCTCGGCCTTGCCCGACTGCCAGTTGTAATAGATCTTCTTGTAAGGGCAACCGCTGACGCACATGCGCCAGCCACGGCATTTGTCCTGATCGATCAGCACGATGCCGTCTTCCTCGCGCTTGTAGATCGAGCCCGAGGGGCAAGATGCCACGCACGCCGGGTTCAGGCAGTGCTCGCACAGGCGCGGCAGATACATCATGAAGGTGTTCTCGAACTGGCCGTAGATGTCCTTTTGCACATCGTCGAAGTTCTTGTCCTTGCTGCGCTTGCTGAACTCGCCGCCCAGGATTTCTTCCCAGTTCGGGCCCCACTCAATCTTCTCCATGCGCTTGCCGGTGATCAGGCTGCGCGGGCGGGCCGTGGGTGCGGCCTTCGTTTCAGGCGCCGACTGCAGGTGGTCGTAGTCGAACGTGAAGGGCTCGTAGTAGTCGTCGATCTGGGGCAGGTTGGGGTTGGCGAAGATGCGCATGAGCAGCTTCCACTTGCCGCCCTGGCGGGGGGCGATGGAGCCGTCGGGGTTGCGCACCCAGCCGCCGTTCCACTTGTCCTGGTTTTCCCACTCCTTGGGATAACCGATGCCAGGCTTGGTTTCGACGTTGTTGAACCAGGCGTATTCCACCCCGGGGCGGCTCGTCCAGACGTTCTTGCAGGTGACGGAACAGGTGTGGCAACCAATGCACTTGTCCAGGTTCAGCACCATGCCGATTTGTGCGCGAATTTTCATCGTGTTTCTCCTTGTCTTCGGCTTCAGGCGTGGGCTGCCGTGCTGGACACGGGCTCGTCGTCGAGCCAGTCCACGCGGTCCATCTTGCGCACCAGCACGAACTCGTCGCGGTTGGTACCAATGGTTCCGTAGTAGTTGAAGCCGTAGCTCAACTGCGCATAGCCGCCAATCATGTGGGTGGGCTTGAGCACGATGCGCGTGACCGAGTTGTGGATACCGCCACGGGTGCCGGTGATCTCGGAGCCGGGGGTGTTGATGATCTTCTCTTGCGAGTGGTACATCATCACCATGCCGGGGTTTACACGCTGGCTCACCACCGCACGGGCTGCAATGGCACCGTTGGCGTTGAAGAGTTCGACCCAGTCGTTGTCCACGATGCCAGCGACCTTCGCGTCGTCCTCGCTCAGCCACACCACCGAGCCACCCCGGTTGAGCGTGAGCATCATCAGGTTGTCGCTGTACGTGCTGTGGATGCCCCACTTCTGGTGCGGCGTGATGAAATTCAGCGCGATCTCGCGGTTGCCATTGGGCTTCTTGCCTTCGACTTCTTCCAGCGTCTTGAGGTGTACCGGTGGGCGGTAGCTCACAAAGCCTTCGCCAAAGTCACGCATCCACGGGTGGTCTTGGTAGAACTGCTGGCGGCCCGTGAGGGTGCGCCATGGGATGTACTCGTGCACGTTGGTGTAGCCGGCGTTGTAGCTGACCTTTTCGCTTTCCAGGCCCGACCAGGTGGGCGAGCTGATGATCTTGCGCGGCTGCGCCTGGATGTCGCGGAAGCGGATCTTCTCGTCTTCGCGGTGCAGCGCGAGGTGCACGTGGTCGCGCCCCGTCTGCTTGCCCAGTGCCTCCCAAGCCTTGCAGGCCACGTGGCCGTTGGTTTCGGGGGCCAGCATCATCACCACTTCGGTGGCGTCGATGTCGGTCACGATGCGGGGCATGCCTTGCGTCACGCCCTCTTCCTTCACACGGCCGTTCAGGTCACCCAGTTGGCCGACTTCGGTCTGCGTGTTCCAGCCGATGCCCTTGCCGCCGTTGCCCGCCTTGTCCATCAAGGGGCCCAGGGCGGTGAAGCGCTTGTAGAGGTTGGGGTAATCGCGCTCGACCACGGTGACCTGCGGCGCCGTCTTGCCGGGGATCAGTTCGCACTCGCCCCGCTTCCAGTCGCGCACGCCGTAGGGCTGGGCCATTTCACCCGCCGTGTCGTGCATGATGGGCGTGAGCACCACGTCCTTTTCCACACCCAGGTGGCCCACGCTGACCTCGCTCACGGCCTTGGCGAAACCCTTGTAGATCTCCCAGTCGCTCTTGGCCTGCCAGGCAGGGTCCACCGCCGTGGACAGGGGGTGGATGAAGGGGTGCATGTCGCTGGTGTTGAGGTCGTTCTTTTCATACCAGGTGGCCGTGGGCAGCACGATGTCCGAATACAGGCAGGTCGTGCTCATGCGGAAGTCGAGCGTGACCAGCAGGTCCAGCTTGCCTTCGGGTGCGTTGGTGTGCCACTGCACTTCCTCAGGCTTGGCCTCGTCTTTGCCCAGGTCCTTGCCCTGCACGCCGTGGGTGGTGCCCAGCAGGTGCTTGAGGAAGTATTCATGCCCCTTGCCCGACGAGCCCAGGATGTTGGAGCGCCACACGAACATGTTGCGCGGCCAGTTGGACGGATGGTCCGGGTCCTCGCAGCTCATCGTGAGCGTGCCGTCCTTCAGAGACTTGACGACGTAATCCTTCGCGTCCATACCCGCTGCAGCGGCATCCTTGGCCACCTGCATGGGGTTGGTCTTGAGCTGGGGCGCTGATGGCAGCCAGCCCATGCGCTCGGCGCGCACGTTGTAGTCGATCTGCGCGCCGTGGTAGGCCTTCTTGTCAGCCAGGGGCGAGAGGATTTCCTCCATGCCCAGCTTCTCGTAGCGCCACTGGTCGGTGTGAGCGTAGAAGAAACTCGTGCTGTTCATCTGGCGGGGTGGGCGGATCCAGTCCAGTGCAAAGGCCAGCGCAGTCCAGCCCGTTTGGGGCCGCAGCTTTTCCTGGCCCACATAGTGCGCCCAGCCGCCACCGCTTTGGCCAATACAGCCGCACAGCATCAGCATGTTGATGATGCCCCGGTAGTTCATGTCACTGTGGTACCAGTGGTTCATGGCCGCGCCGATGATCACCATGGACTTGCCATGCGTCTTGTCGGCGTTGTCGGCAAACTGGCGCGCCACGGTGATGATCTGCTCGCGCGGCACGCCGGTGATGGTCTCTTGCCAGGCAGGGGTGTAGGGGCGGTCGGCGTCGTAACCGCCACCGGGCTCTTCGCCCGGTAGGCCTCGGTCAATGCCGTAGTTGCCCGCCAGCAGGTCGAACACGGTGGCCACCATCACGCGGCCCTGGGCTTCGTGACCGGCCAGCTCCAGGTGGGACACCGGCACGCGGCGCACCATCACGTCGCCACCTTGTTCGTTGGCCGTGAAGTTGGGCGTTGCCACGCCGCCAAAGTACGGGAAGGCGACATCGGCAATGTCGTGGGCCTGCTCGCCATCTTCGATCACCGACAGCTTGAGCTTGACGGTGTTGCCGGTGCGTGCTTCCTTGTTCTCCAGGTTCCACAGGCCCTGGTCGGGGCGGCCGTCCGCCCCCCAGCGAAAGCCGATGGAACCATTGGGCAGCGTGACCTGGCCCAGCTCGTCGTAGCCCACAGTCTTCCAGTCGGGGTTGTTGGACTGGTCAAGCTGGCCTGGGAAATCGCTGGCGCGCACATAACGGTCGGGCACCATCACCGTGCGGCCATCGGGCAGCGTTTTTTCCTTGAGCACCACCAGCAGCGGCAGGTCGGTGTAGCGGCGCGCGTAGTCGTCAAAGTACGCACTGCGGCCCTTGCCACCGTCCTTGAAGTAGAACTCGTTGAGGATCACATGACCCATGGCCATGGCTACGGCGGCGTCGGTGCCCTGCTTGGGGTGCATCCACAGATCGCCCAGCTTGGCGACTTCGGAGTAGTCGGGCGTGATGGACACCACCTTGGTGCCCTTGTAGCGCACCTCGGTCAAAAAGTGCGCATCGGGCGTGCGCGTCTGGGGCACATTGGAGCCCCAGGCAATGATGTACGAGCTGTTGTACCAGTCGGCCGACTCGGGCACGTCGGTCTGCTCGCCCCAGGTCTGCGGGCTGCTGGGAGGCAGGTCGCAGTACCAGTCGTAAAAGCTCATGCACACGCCGCCGATCAGGCTCAGGTAGCGGCTGCCAGCGGCGTACGAAATCATCGACATCGCCGGGATGGGCGAGAAGCCGATGATGCGGTCAGGACCGTGCTTCTTGATCGTGTAGACATTGGCCGCAGCGATCATCTGGTTGACTTCATCCCAGGTGCTGCGCACAAAGCCGCCCAGGCCGCGCTGCTTTTGCCATTCGCGCTTGGAGGCATCGTTCTCGACGATGCTGGCCCAGGCGTCCACCGGGCTCTTGGCCAGGGCGATGGCGGCGCGCCAGTGCTTGAGCAGGCGGCCACGCACCATGGGGTACTTCACGCGGTTGGCGCTGTACAGGTACCAGCTGTAGCTGGCGCCGCGTGCGCAGCCACGGGGCTCATGGTTGGGCAGATCAGGGCGGGTGCGGGGGTAGTCGGTTTGCTGGGTTTCCCAGGTCACGATGCCGCCCTTGACGTAGATCTTCCACGAACAGGAGCCCGTGCAGTTCACGCCGTGGGTGCTGCGCACGATCTTGTCGTGCGCCCAGCGGTCGCGGTAGGCGTCTTCCCAGGTGCGGTCTTCACCGTTGGTTTCGCCATGGCCTTGGGCAAAGGTCTCGCGGGGCTGCGAGAAGTACGAAAGGCGATCGAGGAAATGGCTCATCGAAGGGCTCCTTTTCTGATTTCTGTTCTGGGGTTGACTAGCAAGGCATCTCGGCGTGCTTGCGTGCGTAGGTCCACCAGGTGATCACGATGCAAACGAGATAGAAGGCGAAGAACGTCCACAGTGCAGCGTGGGGGCTGCCGGTCAGCGCGATGGAGCTGCCATAGCTCTTGGGGATAAAGAACCCGCCGTAGGCGGCCATGGCGGCGGTGAAGCCCAGCGTAGCCGCGCCCAGGGTGTTGCCCTCCTTGTTGGCGCTGGCCACAGCGGCGGCGTTGTGCTTGTCCACGCCGCGCATGGCTTCGGTCAGGAAGATCACGGGAATCATGCGGAAGGTCGAGCCGTTGCCGATGCCGGTGGTGAGGAACAGCACCAGGAAGCACACGAAGAAACCTGCAAACTGGCCTTCGTTGCCGCCAGGGCCACCGGAGGGCAGGAAGAACGTCACACCCATCACGGCCACGGCCATGACGATGAAATTCCACAGCGTGACGCGCGCACCACCGAGCTTGTCGGCCAGCCAGCCACCAAAGGGGCGGATCACGGCGCCCACCAGCGGGCCCAGCCAGGCATAGGCCAGCGGGTTGATGCCAGGGAACTGGCTCTTGATGAGCAGCGGAAAGCCCGCTGCATAGCCGATGAACGAGCCGAAGGTGCCGAGGTACAACACGCACATCAGCCAGTTGTGCTTGCGCTTGAAGATGGCGGCCTGCGCGGCAAAGGAAGCCTTGGCATCGGCAATGTCGTTCATGCCGAACCAGGCGGCCAGCGCCGTCAGCGCAATCCATGGCACCCAGATGAAGGCGGCGTTCTGCGTCCACACCTGCACGGTCTGGCCGTTCTTGACGATGGTCTGGCCTTCGCCACCAAAGATGCCGAAGATGCCTGCCGTGACGACCAGCGGGCTCAGAAACTGCACCACCGAAACGCCCAAGTTACCCAGGCCTGCATTCACGCCCAACGCTGAGCCCTTGCGCTCCTTCGGAAAGAAGAAACTGATGTTGGCCATGCTGGAGCTGAAGTTGCCGCCGCCCAGGCCGCACAGCAGCGCCAGGATGAGCATGGTGGGATAGGTCGTGGTGTTGTCTTGCACCGCAAAGCCGATGCCAATCGCAGGGATCAGCAAGCTGGCGGTGGAGATCGCCGTCCAGCGGCGCCCACCCACCAGCGGCACCATGAACGAATAGAAGATACGCAGCGTGGCGCCGCTGAGCGCGGGCGCTGCGGCCAGCCAGAACAGCTGGTTGGTCGAATACTTGAAGCCCAGGCCCGGCAGGCTCACGGCAACCACGCTCCAGACCTGCCAGATGGCAAAGGCCAGGAACAGCGCGGGCACTGAGATCCACAGGTTGAGCTTGGCGATGGCTTCGCCTTCGCGCTCCCAGAACGATTTGTCCTCAGGAGCCCAGAGGGTGAGCAGACGCCCCTGGCGCCTACTGGCGGGTGTGGCAGACATGGTGTTTCCTTGGAAAGTGAAAGTTCAGCGGCCAGCCGCAGCAGCCGGTGCTGCCTGCGTGGCCATCAGATCGGTGCGGCGCACTTCGGTGAAGTACATCCAGATGAGCGAGACCCACACCACGCCGTACATCAGCATGAAAGCGCTGGAGCGGATGCCGGTGAGGTCCATCAGCGCGCCGAACAGGATGGGCAGGATGAAGCCGCCCATGCCACCGGCCAGGCCCACGATGCCGCTGATGGCACCGATGTTCTGGGGGTAGTCGTCGCTGATGTACTTGAAGACACTGGCCTTGCCAAAGGCCCAGGCAATGCCCAGCAGAAACATGAGGCCCGTGAACAGGTACACATTCAGGCCGATGTGAAAGGTCTTGGGGCCGTTGACGGTGACGATGGTGAAGTCGGTCTGCGGGTAGCTCAGCAAAAACAGGCAGATCCAGCTCACCCACATCACCCACCAGGTCACGCTGTGGGCGCCGTACTTGTCAGACAGCATGCCGCCGATGGCGCGCAGCACACCACCGGGCAGCGAGAAGCACGCGGCCAGCAGTGCCGCCACGCGAATATCGAGGCCAAACTCGCCCACGTAGTACTGCACCATCCACAGCGACAGTGCCACATAGCCGCCAAACACAATGCTGTAGTACTGGCAGTACTTGAGCACCTTGGGGTCCTTGAGCGCCTTGAGCTGGTCGGTGAACTTGACGTTGCTGGGCACCAGGTGGGCCGGGTCGCTGTAGCTGAACAACCAGAACAGCACCAGCGTGCCGAGCATGATGGCCGCATACACCTGCGGCACCATGGTCCAGCCAAAGGCCACCAGCAGCACCGGGGCCACGAACTTGTTCACCGCCGCGCCCGAGTTGCCCGCGCCATACACACCCATGGCAGTGCCCTGGCGGTGCTTGGGGAACCAGCGCGCCACATAGGGCGTGCCCACCGAGAACGAGCCCCCCGCCAGGCCCACGAACAGGCCAATGGTGAGAAAGTGCCAATACTCCGTGGCGTAGCCCATCAGCCAGATGGCGGGCACGGTGGTGGCCATCACGGCGGCCATCACGATGCGGCCGCCGAACTTGTCGGTCCAGATGCCCAACGGCACCCGCACCAGCGAGCCCGTGAGCACAGGCATGGACATGAGCAACCCGAACTGCGTGGAGTTCAGGTTCAGCATCTTCTTGATAGGGATGCCGATGACGCCGAACATCATCCACACCATGAAACAGACCGTGAAAGCGAAGGTGCTGACGATCAGCACCGACCAGGCCTGGCGGGTGCGCTGTGGGCTGTCGCCCGGGGGCAAAGGGGTATGTGCCATTGCGCGGTTCCTCTCTTTTTGCATGAGAGGAATGGTCGCGTTTGAAGCGGCCTTTGCACATCCTTCGCTCGACCAGCACGGGGGGCGGCAGAAGGACTAGTGCGCGGCTTGGGCGCATCGTTCGAAAGAACTATGCCCCTCGGGCAGCACCCACAGCCCCAGGACGGCGCGCGGGGGCTACCCTGTTTGGCTGGGTTCTGCTTGCCCAACGCGCACAGACTATGCCCTCACATGCGCCGACGCCCCGCCGTCATCCAGCCCACGCCAGCCATCAAAGAGACCAGCAACAGCAGGCCCCATTCGCCCAGCGTGGGCACTGCCACCACCCCTGCGGCGGATGCGATGGTCATCGTGAATGTCTGCACCGCGCTGGGCACCACGCCGTTGTTGGCTGTGATGGTCACACTCTGGCTCACAGCGCTGATGGGCGTTCCGGTGATGGCGCCCGTATTTGCGTTTATAACCAACCCCGGTGGTAGGGTGCCCGCGTCCGTGAAGTTCATAGGGACTGTGCCCGTGGCAACCACCGTGAAGTGGTAGGGCATGCCCACCGCGCCACCGGGCGGTGGTGCGCTGGTGATGGTGGGGGCCACTTGTAGCGGGGGCGAGGAAGTCACCCAACCACCCACACCAACATGTGCAAAACCCTGGCTGGTAGAGGCGTCTGTGTTGAGAAGTGAACACGCGCCTGGGCCGCTCAGGATTTGGCAGTACGCGTTAGAGAAACTGCTCAAGTTCGCGCTGAACAAGTCCAGCCGGCCATTGCCCCCCTGGCTCGCGGTTTGCCAATGGTGAATGTCAATTGTCTCGCCCACGATGTCGCCTACCGCATCGGTGGTGACGACGGCAAATGCCAGCCGAGTCGCGGCGTCCCCGCTGTTGTATTGCACGAGTCCGTCGCTGAATGAATACGATTGGATCAAGCCCGAAATATCCGCCGTATTCAAATTGGGGGCCAAGGGTGCGGCAGTGGTAAAGCTGCCCGTTTGCCTCATCGCTGCGGTGAAGTTGCCGCAGGTGGGTGTGGCACATGGGGGCGTGAACGGCGTCAGGGTGGTGTAGGTGGGGCCGATGAAGGTGTAAGTGGCCGCCCAGGCGCTAGTTTGGAGAAAGGCCGCAGCCAGGAGTGCAAGGTATTTCTTCATGGTGTTGGCAGTAACGTAGACGGAGTGGGTGCGGCGGCGCACTCAAAATTTCAAAAAAATAGGCTCTATCGCTTACCCAGCAAGCGCAAATAGCTATGTTTTGTATAGCTATTCGTAGTTACTGCGCGGCGGCCAGAGCGGTAAAGCACCTGGCACCACCGATGCAGCAGAGGCCTGGCAGGCGCCCCCCGCCGCAAAGGTGTTTGCACGCTCATGGCGCGGGCCAGCCTGATGTGGTGCGGCGCCGCACCTGCCACCAGCCTGCGCCACCCACCAGGCAGGCCATCAGCAGCAAGCCCCATTCGCCCAGCGTGGGCACTGCCGTCAAGCTGCCAACAGGGGCGAGCGCAATGTCCATGGTGAATGCCTGCGCCCCGTTGGGCAGAATTCCGTTGGCGGCCGCGAGGGTGACGTTGTAGCTGCCAGCTGCAGACGGCGTGCCGGTGATGGCGCCTGTGCTGGGATTGATGGTCAGCCCGGGCGGTAGCGTGCCAGCGTCGGAGAAAGTGAATGCCGTCGTGCCCGTGGCGGTGACGATGAAGTTGTAGGGTGTGCCAGTCGAGCCTCCGGGTGGTGGGGCGCTGGTGATGATGGGAGGCACTAGGGGTGCGCCGGTGGTCCCGATGCCCTTTACGACCAAGAGGTGGCCAAAGGAATTCACTGTCTCAGTCACACTGCCTGTCTGTGCACCCGCTGAGGTTGGACTGAAGGTATAAGTGCTCAGCACACAACTTGCTCCGGCTGCCAATGCCGGACCGCAGTTGTTAGTAGCGGTGCCACCACCAAACTCCCCGCCTGGCAATGCACCAGAAATGAACGATATCGGTACGGTTAACCCAGAGATGTTTGTCAACGTTGTGGACTGTGGCGCGCTGGTGGCGCCAACGGGTATCGGTCCAAAGTCGATGATGGAGGGCGTGATATTGAGACCAGACACGCCATTGCCCTTAACTACTAAGGGGTGGCCAAAGGAATTCACTGTCTCAGTCACACTGCCTGTCTGCGCACCCGCTGAGGTTGGACTGAAGGTATAGGTGCTCAGCACACAACTTGCTCCGGCTGCCAATGCCGGACCGCAGTTGTTAGTAGCGGTGCCGCCACCAAACTCCCCGCCTGGCAATGCACCAGAAATGAACGATATCGGTACGGTTAAACCAGAGATGTTTGTCAACGTTGTGGACTGTGGCGCGCTGGTGGCGCCGATCGGCACATCGCCAAAGTTAAGTTCTGACGGGGTGATTAGTAGTGCCCCCGGAGGAATAGATGCAACCCCCGTACCTTGAAGGGAGATCGGCGTTGCTTGGCCATTGACGACAAATTCGGTTCCCGCAGGGGTAGCTCTTGCTCCAAGGGTCGTAGGGAGAAAGGTGTAGGTGTAGGTACAACTGGCGCCCGAGGCCAGGGTGATGCCAGGGCAGTTGCCGCTGTAGGCAAAAGGCGCCATTGCCCCAGCGCTGCTGCTTGCAATAGTGACGGGGGAAGAGGTGATGTTGGTCACCGTCAACACTTGGCCGGGACTGGTCGTGTTCATAATCACGTCACCAAAATTAAAGCTGGTGGGGGTGACCCGCAAACCCTGCACACCAGTGCCGACGAAGCTCATCGGCACCTTCACGCCATTGATCGTGATGCCCTCTCCGGAGCTCACCTGTGGACCGAGCGCCGTCGGCGTAAACGTGTACGTGCTGGAGCAACTCGTACCGGCCGCGAGCGTGACGCCACTGCAACCTGTACCAGAACCCCAAGGAGCACTAACTCCACTGCCCACACTCAGCGGCCCGATCGGCGCGGAGGTGGTGTTGGTTACCGTGACCTGCTGACTGGCGCTGGTGGCGCCCAGCGCTACACTTCCAAAGTTCAGCGACGTGGGCGACACCAGCAGCCCCCCCGCCATGTCCGCACACGCCGCCCCCGACAGCAGCAACGCAGCAACCGCCGTGGCCACCTGGGGCCAAAACGAACGTGGGGGGTGCCCAAAGCGGGTTATTGACGGCATAGATTTCCTCGGGTGCAGACGGGCAAGAGACAAGACACTGGTCAGTGAAATTTGCATAGAAAGTGGCTCCAGCGCTTATCTAACATGCGCTAGCAGCTATCTTTTGATGAGCAAATGGGGCCCGCCGCGCCAGGTGGTGCATGGCCACCCCCACGCAACCCGCAGCACAGATCGGGTGGTAGGCCGGGGCGGGGAAAACATCGGTTCTTTTCATGGCATGGTCTGGGCGGATTGGCTTTTCAGGCGCGCTATCTCATCGAGAGCATGAAAGCCTCAATGGAAGGGGGTTGGGCTGAAAAGAAGTTTATGGAGCCCCCCTGCGCTGCGCCCCACCCCCAGGGGTTGGGCAACGACACATTCGATGTGCTACGTTGCAGCACGCGCATTGCGTTGATGCGCCGCAGCAAACCTTTCAGCCCCTTCCATGCCCCTCACCCGCATCCAGCAGCGGGCCATTGCGCGCCTGCAGCAGATGGCTTGCCTTGATTTCAACGGGCCTCAGCTCATCGAGCCCGTGTTGCACGAGTTGCACCAAGTCATCGGGTTTGACTCGGGCGCCTACTTCTATCCAGGCGGCCAAGGGGGGATGGATGCGTATCTGGAGCCATCCGTCGGAAGCGCCACGATCCACACATACTTCGAGCCAGAAGTGATGGCCAGCGAGCGCCAAGTAATGCGCCGCAGCGGCCACCAATTTGCGGAGGCTGTGCGCTTTGACCATGGACCACAAGTGCTGGAGCAACTTTTGGCCGTGCCCGTCAGCGAGCTTCTGCGCAGCGATTTCTACAACCTGACGCTTCTGCCTGCGGAAGTGTTTGATTGCTTGAGCCTGGTGCTGCGCACGCCGCAGGGCGAGGGCCTGGGCACGATCAAGCTGTACCGCAGCATGGCTGCGTCGCGCTTTGAGCCGCGGGACCTGGCCATACTGGGGCGGCTGGAGCCCTGGCTGGCGCGGATTCTGCAGCCGGGGGAGCTGGACACGCAGGACAGCGTGGTGCACGACAGTGCCATGCTGGTGACCACGCCCCAGGGGCGGCTGCTGTGGACGTCGCCAAAGTCCAACCTGCTGCTGGCGCTGGCCTTTGGCCCCAGCTGGCACCGCCGCTCAGAGCTGCCCCCGGCGCTGCAGGCGCTGCTGCAGCGCCTGCATTTTGCAGGGCGGCAGGGTGACAGCCACGCCGGCCCCGCGTCGGCCCTGCCGCAGCTGGATCTGCATAACGCCAGCGGCTGGTTCAGCCTGCGCGCCACGCAGATGGCCGCCGCAGCGGGCGAAGGCCAGGCGGTGGGCATTCAGATCACCCACCGGGTGCCGCGCGTGGCGCACCTGCTGCCCGCACTGCGCGCGTTGAGGCTGCCGCAGCGCCAGCACGAGCTGGCCTATTGGCTGGCGCGGGGCCTGCCCGAAGCGCAGATTGCCGAACGCATGGGGATCAGTGCCAACACCGCCACCTACCACCGCCGCCAGATTTACACGCGGCTGGGGGTGCAAAACCGGCTGGAGCTGCAAGCCCGTCTGCTGGCGCCCCGTTGAGGAGCCTCCGGTGGGGCGAGGGTAAGAGCCCGGTCAAAAGGGGCTTCATGAAGAAACACCCGGGCTTCGCTCCCTTCGGCTTTTCAGCCCGATCAGGGCAGGTCCAGCTAGGCGTGTGGGCAGCAGAAGGCATCGAAGCGAAACGTGCGAAAACAGAGGATCGCGTGGTGCTGCCGACAAGCCCAGGGCGGGCCCCTGGGTGCAGGAGGCAGTACCGCGCGAGACCGGTTTGTCGCGCGTTGCAGCCGGGGCTCCTTCTGCTGCCCACACTCCTAGGCCAGGCCAGCGCCACTACGGCAATGGCACAACCCGCACCGCTGGTGTGTAGGGCTCAACGCGCAGGCTGTCGTGCGCCAGCACGCTGATCTTGGCGCGGGGGGCCATTTCCAGTGCGCCGTCGGCTGCCTTGCGGGTCGCGTATTGCCAGAGGGTGAGCGCGCCTTTGGCGGCCAGAGCCTGGCCAATGGCCGCCGCTTCGGGGCGCGGGGTGCCGGCCTCGTCCGGCGGCACGGCAACGATGACATCGTCCTTGACCGTAACGATCTTGAACAGCAGCGGCTTGGTGGTGTCGGCCATGGCAGTGACAGAGGCGAAGACGGTAGCAAGGGAGACTGCTGCCAGGGTTGCGGCTGCGCCGAAGCGGCGCAAGGAGGTGGTTTTCATGCGTTGTTGCTCCTGTATCGATGGGGGCCAGCGCCCCGGCACCGGGTGCTGGCGAAAGCATCATGCCCCGGGGCGTGCAACCAGACAAGGATCGGTCACCCGGGCAAGCAAACCGCCCGGCGCTGCAACGCTACACCCCTGCGGCCCCCGCCCGCATGGTGGTGCCCACGTGGGCATACAAGGCACCCCATGCCTCGCGCGTGGCGGGGTTGAAGGCGCCGCCAAGTGCTTCGGCCAGTGTGTCGAGCAGCGCCGCACCCACCGTGTCGTAGTGCGCGGCCTCGACGCCATAGCCCGCGTGCCGTTTGCCAAGTGCGCGCAGTGCGGCGTCCAGCTGCTCGGGTTGGCCCAGCATGCGAACGGCGCTGCCGATCATGTCCAGCAGCTTGCGCGCCTGTTCGTTCATGTCGGACGAGGCGAACAGCCCGCTGATGGCGGGGTCGCGGGCGAACAGCTTGGCGTAGAACAGCGCACCCGCCTTCGCGGCGACAGGAGCAACCTGCGCAAAGCTCTGGCGAACAAGATGGATTTGTTCGGGGGACATCAAAGGCTTCCTCAGCAATGCGGCCGTTGGCCAGTGGCAGGTAGAACACTGGAAAGAAGTCTATGAAGTTCCCCCGCGCTGCGCCCCACCCCCAGGGGTTGCATGACGACAGGCCCTATGCGCTATGGGCTACGCGCTATTTGCGATTGGCGATGTAGCGGGCGTGACGGCTTCATGCGCCGGGCCTCGCGCAGGGCGCGCTTGTGCAGGTGCACCGGCTTGCGCGCAGGGTGGTCAACGGCAAATCCCTGGCCGACCACGGCGGTTGCACTGCCGCGCTACTCCTAGTGTGGTGTTGCGCACTAGCGCTGGCGGTCCGATGCGTAGACCGCCGCCTGCACGCGCGAACTCAGGCCCAGCTTGCGCAGGATGTGCTGCACATGGATCTTGACCGTGGTCTCGGCGATGTCGAGTGTGCGCGCGATTTCCTTGTTGCTGGCACCGCGCGCGATCTCGCGCAGCACGTCTTCCTCACGCGGGGACAGGGGCGCGGCGCCGCTGTTGGCAGCCTCGGGCGGCTGCGTGGACGCACCCGCCCCGGCGGGCCCGGCTGGGGCGATGAGCGCTGCCGCTTCGGCCACCCCTTGCGACTGGAACGCAGCCACCAGTTTGCCCATGAGTTCGGGGCTCACCACGGGCTCGCCCCGGGCCGCGCGGCGGATGGCCTGGGCCAAAAGATCGCCGTCGATGGTCTTGAGCAGGTAACCCTGCGCGCCGTTGCGCAGTGCGGCGGCCAGGTCCTGCCCGTCTTCGCTGACGGTGAGCATGAGCACGCGCGAGGCGGGCGAGACTTCGCGCAGGCCCCGGATGGCGTCCACGCCCATCACGCCGGGCAGGTGGTTGTCCAGCAGGATCACCTGGGGCAACAGCTGCGGCGCCAGGCGCAGGGCCTCGGCGGCATCGCCCGCCTCGCCCACCACCAGCAGGCCCGCGTCCTGCCCCAACAGTGCAATCAGCCCCCGGCGGAAGAGCGTGTGGTCGTCCACCACCAGCAGCGTCACAGGCGGCTCTGCGGAGGGTTGGTGGCCCACACCGGCGGGGGGGGCCAAGGGGATGGCGGTGGTGATGGTCATGCGGTGGTGGCCACCCGGCCTGCGGCCACGGCGGGTGTGAGTTCTTCGCCAGAAGCCGCGCCTTGGGGGGCTATGGCCGCTGCGGACGGAGGTGCAGACTGGGAGGGCATGGTGGTGGCAGCGGTCACCGTGGGCAGCTCGATGCACACGCGGGTGCCCTGGCCCGGGGTGGATTCAACCTGCAGCACGGCACCCACGCGGTGGGCACGCTCGCGCATGATGCCCAGGCCCACATGCAGCGAATCGGGCGGCACGGTGGCCACGTCGAAGCCCTTGCCGTTGTCCTGCACCTCAAAGCGCCAGCGCGGATGCCGGTGCACGAGCAGGTCCACCCGCGTGGCGCCCGAATGCTTGCGCACGTTCGACAACGCTTCCTGCACCATGTGCAGCACCTGGATCTGCAAATCGGGCGCCAGCGGCAGGCCATGGCCCACCATGCCCAGCGTGGTGGCCATGCCGGTCTGGTGCTCGAACTTGGACAACGTGGCGCGCAGGGCCGATTCAATATCCTCGTCGTTGGTGCGGGTGCGAAAGTGCACGAGCAGCTCGCGCACGTCGGAATAACACTCGCGCACGCCGACATCCAGCTCGCTGATGCTGCGGTCGCGTTTGGCCTCGTCGCCACGGTTCACGGCGTCGCGCAGCAGCTGCGTCTGGATCTTGAGGAAGGCCAGCGACTGGGCGATGGAGTCGTGCAGCTCGCGCGCCAGCATGCTGCGCTCTTCGGCCACGGCGGCTTCGCGCTCCAGGGCTGTGGCGCGCAGGCCTTCCATGGCGCTGGCCAGGTGGCGCGTCATGGCTTCTAGCAAATCGCGCAGTTCATCGGTCAGCTCAATGGGCGAGCGGAAGAACAGGTCCACCTCACCCAGCAAGCGCTGCTGCATCTGCACCGGGATGGTCACCATGGTTTCAAAACCCGCCTCACGGCAATGTGGCAAGACAACAGTGGTTGATGGCGTGATGGGAATCACCCGCGTGCGCGCCTGGGCCTGGGGCTGGCCGCACAGGCAGGTGCCGGTGTGCAGGCAGTGCTCGCCCTCGGCCATGGTGCGGGGCAGGCCGTCACCGGCCAGCAGCACATAACGTTCATTGGCCTCGTTGGACCAGCGCACCGCCGCCGCATCGGCCCCGGCCACACGGCGGATCTGCTGCACAAAGCCCTGGGCCAGCAGCTCCAGGCTGCTAGCGGTGGAAGCCAGCGCGCTCACCTCATACAACGCGGCGAGGCGCTGGTTCTGCACGGCGATGCTGGCGGTTTTCTCCACCACCTTGTGTTCCAGGTCGTCGTGCGATGCCTGCAATGCGTGCGCCATGAGGTTGAAGCCCGCCGACAGCTGGCCGAATTCGTCATCCGTATCCACCGGCAGGCGGGTGCCGAGTTCGCCCTGGCGCAGCCGGGCCTGGGCCTGCTGCAGGCGCGCCACGGGGTTGATGACCAGCAGATAGCTTGCGGCCATGAAGGTCACGGCGGCAACAATGGCCAGCGCCATCATGAACAGCTGGAACAGGTGCAGCGCTGCCGTCCAGCCTGCAATCTGGATCTCGATGGCATCCACAAAACCATCGACCTGCTGCACAAACGCATCGGCTTGCGCCAAGGTCTGCGCGCGATCGGGGGGCAACGTGGTCACCCAGCCGCTGCGCGCCTGGGCCCACTGGGTGCGTATGGCCTCGAAGCGCGAGCGGGTCTCGTCGCTCCAGGGCACAAACAGCGGGCGTGAGGGGTCGCCCGTGCGCAGCAGGTCCAGGCTGGCATCGAACAGGCGGGCACGCTCTTGCACCGCGTCGGCGGGCTCGGTCTGCAGCACCAGCACCATGCGCAGCATGTTCATGCGCAGGCGGCCGGCCTCGTTGACAGCGGCGGCGCCGCCTTCGAGCTTCCAGGTTACCCACAGCGTGAGGCTGATGGAGGCCAGCGCCACCAGCAAAAAACCCGCGCCCATGGCCAGGAGCTTGGTGGACAGGGTGGGCTTGGTGCGCATGCAGGGCAGTGTAGGCACCGAGCTTGCGCCGACTCTTGACCTGGGTCAAGTCTCACCCGCGTAGCATGGCGCCATGCAACGATCATCCGACACCCACCTCTGTGCCCGTCTGCTGCTGGCCGGAGCCCTGATAGCCACGGGAGCACTGACTGGCTGTGCCAGCACGGGCACCACGCCCCCCAGCACCCCACTCGTTGCGTGGCCCGACCGCCTGCAGGCTCTGCTCCCCACCGATGTGCTGTTGCTCGGCGAACAGCACGATGCGCCCGACCACCAGCGCCTGCAGCGCGAGACCGTGTTGTGGCTGGCCGCAAAAGGCCAGTTGGCGGCCGTGGTGATGGAGATGGCCGAGAGCGGCCACAGCACGCAAGCCCTGCCGCGCGACGCCACCGACGCCCAGGCCCAGGCCGCCCTGCAATGGAACGACGCCGCCTGGCCGTGGAAAGCCTATGGCCCCGTGGTGATGGCCGCCGTGGCCGCTGGCGTGCCGGTGCTGGGTGGCAACCTGCCGCGCGCCCAGATGCGCGCCGCGATGGGCGAGGCCCGCTGGGACCAGCACCTGCCCGCCCCCGCACTGGCACAGCAACACCAGGCGCTGCGCGAGGGCCACTGCGGCCTGCTGCCGGAATCGCAAATTGCCCCTATGGCCCGCATCCAGATCGCCCGCGACGCGAGCATGGCGCGCACCGCCCAGCAGGCCCTGCGCCCCGGGCAGACGGTGCTGCTGGTGGCTGGGGGCGGTCATGTGCTGCGCAGCCTGGGAGTGCCCACCCACTGGCCAGCCGGTTTGGTATCAAAAGTGGCCCTAGCGCAATCTGGAAAAGCGCCAACAGCTATCAAAAATGAAGCAATCAAACCAAGCGATGCGGATGCGGTGATTGAAACCCCTGCCCTGCCACCCCGCGATGCCTGTGCAGAGCTGCGCGAGAAGTGGCGCCCGGCGCCCTACGGTGCCACAGTCACGGGCTGTGCCCGCAGCAGCGCTGCGAAGTCATCGGCGGGCACGGGCCGGCTGCACAGATAGCCCTGGTACGCATCACAGCCCCGCTCTCGCAAGAAGGCCAACTGGCCGTCGGTCTCCACCCCTTCGGCCAGCACCGACAGCCCCATGCTGTGCCCCATGGCAATGATGGCGGCGCTGATGGCCATGTCGTCCTCGCTTTGCGGAATGTCGCGGATGAAGCCCTGGTCGATCTTGAGCACGTCAATCGGAAAGCGCTTGAGCTGCGCGAGCGACGAATACCCTGTGCCAAAGTCATCCACCGCAATGCGCAGGCCCAGCGCGCGCAGGCGCATCAGCACCTGGCGCGCCTCTTCGGTGCGCTCGGCCAGGGCGGTTTCGGTGATCTCCAGCTCCAGCAGCTCGGGCGGAAAGCCCGAATCGGCCAGCGCGCCCGACGCGCAACCGGCCAGGTCCGTCAGGTGGAACTGGCGCGGCGACACGTTCACGGCGAGCGTGAGGTCGGGCAGGCCTGCCTGGCGCCAGGCCTGGCCCTGGCGGCAAACCTCGCGCAGCACCCATTCGCCCAGCGGGCCAATGACGCCCGAGGTTTCGGCCACGGGGATAAAGCGCGCGGGCGAGATCAGGCCCTCCACCGGGTCGTTCCAGCGCACCAGCGCCTCGGCGCCCTGGATGCGGCCGGTGGCAATGTCCACCTGCGGCTGGTAATACATCTGCAGGTGGCCCTGCGCCAGCGCCAAGCGCAGGCGCGACTCCAGCGCCAGCCGCTCGCGCGCGGCCTGGGTCATCGCCTCATGGAAGAAACACCATGCGCCCCGGCCCCGTGCCTTGGCGCCATAGACCGCCGCATGGGCGCCCTGCAGCAGAAGCTCGGTGGTGTTCGCGTGCTCAGGGAACATGCAGATGCCCACGCTCACACCCGCCACCACTTCAAAGCCATCGGGCGAACGCCAGGGCTCGGCCACGGCCGTGATCAGGTGCCGCGCCACGGCAGCGGCGCCGTCGGCATGGCGCAGGTGGCGCGCCACCACGGCCAGCTCGTCGCCCGCCAGCCGCCCCATCACGTCGCCCGGCCGCAAGGCTGACTGCACCTGCCGCGCGATGTGCTTGAGCACCTCGTCACCGGTGGCATGGCCGTAGCTGTCGTTCACGTCCTTGAAACGGTCGAGGTTGAGCAGCAACACAGCAATGTGCTCGCCACTGGCTCGCGCCTCCAACACGGCCTGCTCCAGCTGGTGGCCGAACCACGCGCGGTTGGAAAGCCCCGTGAGCGCATCGTTGTGCGCCAGGAACTCCAGCCGCTGCTGCTGCACCTTTTCTTCGGAGATGTCGGTGAACATGCACACGTAGTGCGTGATCTGCCCGGCGGGGTCGCGCACGGCCGACAGGGACATGTGCTCTGGAAACACCTCGCCGTTCTTGCGGCGGTTCCAGATCTCGCCCTGCCAGTGGCCCGTCTGGCGCAAGGTGCCCCACATCGCGTCGTAGAACGCCCTGTCGTGCCGCCCCGACTTGAAGACGCGCGGCGTCTGGCCCAGCAGTTCCTCCTCGGTATAGCCCAGCAAGCGGGTCACCGCGGCGTTGGCCGACAGGATGCGGCTTTGCGCATCGGTCACCACCACGCCCTCCATGGTGTTGTCCACCACCGTGGCGGCCAGCCGCTGGCGGGCCTCGCTGTTCTTGAGTGCGGCGCGGGCGGCCTTGATCTCGTCCAGGTCCTGCAGAACGCAGACCATATGGGCGGGCTCGGCATCCGCCTCGGGGACCAGCGCTACCGTGCACAGCACGGCCACCTTGCGCCCATCGCCCGGACGCAGGCATTCGTGCTCACCCACATAGTGGTCGATCTCGCCCGCCAGCAGGCGCGACAACTGGGCAGCCACCCGGTCACGATCAGGCGCCATCAGCACATCGCGAACATTCAGGCTGCATACCCGCTCCAGCGGCGCGCCGAGCAGATCGCACAGGCGGGTGTTGGCCCACAGGAACCGCCCGTCTGGCGCCGCTCGCGCGATACCTGCCGGCACGTGGCGCACGATCTGCGACAACTCCCTGGCCATGGCCACGCGCACCTTTTCGGCGCGGTGCATGCTGCGCAGCATGCACCAGGCCAGACCACTGGTCAGCAGCACATAGCCCCAGCCCTTCCAGGTCTGAAAGCGCGTGAGCAGCACCGGGTCGCTCACCCACCGGGCCAGCAGCGCGTCGCCCACGAACACCCAGGCCACCCCCAGCACCAGGTACAGCAGCATTCCCCGCCAGGGGACAATTCGCGACGCATCGCCCGGATTGTTCATTGATTTCCCTGTTCGACAAGCGCTCAGGCCATGCTGCGACAATCGCACCGCTATGACCAACGCCTACATCCTTACCCTGTCCTGCCCCGACCGCCTGGGGCTGGTGCATGCCGTTTCGGGCTTTTTGCTGGAGCACAGCGGCAACATCGAAGAAGCCGCGCAGTACAACGACCACGCCACCGGCCTGTTCTTCATGCGCGTTCAGTTTGCCTGCGACCAGCACGATCACGCAACGCTCAAGGCCCGCCTGGCCACGTTTGCAGAACCCTACAACATGCATTGGCGCCTGCACGCAACAGCTGCGCCCATGAAAACGGTGCTCATGGTCAGCAAGGAGGGCCACTGCCTCAACGACCTGCTGTTCCGCTGGAAGAGTGGCCTGCTGCCCATCGACATCCGCGCCATCATCAGCAACCACCGCGACTTCTACCAGCTGGCGGCCAGCTACAACGTGCCGTTCCACCATATCCCGCTGACGGGCAGCACCAAAGCCCAGGCCGAAGCCAAACAGCTTGAGATTATCGAGGGCGAAGGTGCCGAGTTGGTGGTATTGGCCCGTTACATGCAGATACTTTCTCTTGACCTATGTCAAAAGTTGGCCGGACGGGCGATCAACATCCACCACAGCTTCCTGCCCAGCTTCAAGGGCGCCAAGCCTTATTACCAGGCCCATGACCGGGGCGTGAAGCTGATCGGCGCCACGGCCCACTATGTGACGGCCGACCTGGACGAAGGCCCGATCATCGAGCAGGACGTGGCCCGCGCCGACCACACCGACACGGTCGAAGACCTCACGGCCCGGGGCCGCGACACCGAAAGCCAGGTGCTGGCCCGCGCCGTGAAGTGGCACAGCGAGCACCGCGTGCTGCTCAACGGCCACAAGACCGTCGTCTTCCGCTAACCCGCTAACCCGTTCTGCCCCATGGCCACGGCAGCCCCGTCCTCCTTCCTCAGCAGCGCTGCACGGCGCATTCCGCCCATCCAGTGCCTGCTGACCTTTGAGGCCCTGGCCCGCCTGCGCAGCGTGACGCAGACGGCCGACGAGCTGTGCGTCACGCCTAGCGCCGTGAGCCACCGGGTCAAGCAGCTGGAGCAGATCCTGGGGGTGCGGCTGTTTGGCCGGGCCGATTTTTCGCTGACCACCGAGGGCAGCGCCTACCTGTCCCATGTGCGCGAGGGGCTGGGCGCGCTACAGCGCTTTCCGGGCCAGGCGGCCGCGCCCGGGCGCCGGCGGCTCAAGCTGGCCGTGACGCCCACGTTTGCGCGCACCATCCTCATCCCCCGCCTGCGCCAGTTCACCGAGGCGTATCCGGAGATCGACCTGGCCCTGCAGGTGTCCATCCCGCTGCTGGACGTGGTGGCCGAGGATGCAGACCTGATGGTGCGCTTTGGCCCCGGCCACTATGCCGACGTGGAGCATGTGGAACTGGCCCGCGACGTGGTCACGCCCCTGGCCTCGCCCGCCTTCGTGCGCGAACACGGCCCCTTTGACCGCCCCGAGGACCTGGAGGGCGTGCCCCTGCTGCGCAGCCCGCTGGAGCCCTGGCGCACCTGGTTTGCTGCCACGGGCCTCGACTGGGCCGAGCCCAGCGAGGGCTCGCAGTTCAACGACATCGGCCTGATGTGCGACGGCGCCGCTGCCGGCATGGGCGTGGCCCTGGTGCGACTGAAGCTGGGCGCACCGTGGCTGGAGAACGGCACGCTGGTGCGCCTGTTTGACACCGACACCGCCAGCCCCCACGCCCACTACCTGTGCTGGCGCACCGGCACCATGGACCGGTGGGAATGCGCGGCGTTTGCCGAGTGGCTGCGCAAAACCATGGCGTAGTAGAGGCATTCCCCTGAGTCGCCTTTGGCGCCCTCCTCCACCAAGTTCAGGCAAAAATCAGCCCCAGCGCTTGTCCATCAAGCGCTATAAGCTATAAATTTGTGAGCATTTCGGTGTTTTTCACAAACACCTGCAGAAAACCTCACACCCCGCCCGTCCCCATCCCCTACAGTGGCGGCCATGATCACCGCCACTTCTTCCGCCCCGCTCCCGACACCCGCCGAACGCGCCGCGCGCCAGGCCGAGGTTGTCCAGGCCCTGGGCCGCGTGCTGCCCGCCCACGCCCTGCTCTGGCACAACGAGGACACCACGCCCTACGAATGCGACGGCCTCACCGCCTACCGCCAGCGCCCGTTGGTGGTGTGCCTGCCCGAAACGTATGACGAGGTGCAGGCCGTGCTGCAGGTGTGCCACCGGCTGCAGGTGCCGGTGGTGGCGCGCGGTGCGGGCACGGGCCTGTCGGGCGGCGCCATGCCCCACGCCATGGGCGTGACGATGTCGCTGGCCAAGTTCAACCGCATCCTCGACCTGAACCCCGAAAGCCGCACGGCCGTGGTGCAGTGTGGCGTGCGCAACCTGGCGATCAGCGAAGCAGCGGCACCCTACAACCTGTACTACGCGCCCGACCCCAGTAGCCAGATCGCCTGCACCATCGGCGGCAACGTGGCCGAGAACTCGGGCGGCGTGCATTGCCTGAAGTACGGCCTGACGGTGCACAACGTGCTCAAGGTGAAGGGCTTCACGGTGGAAGGTGAGCCGGTGGAGTTCGGCAGCGAGGCGCTGGATGCGCCCGGCTACGACCTGCTGGCCGCCGTGATCGGCAGCGAGGGCATGCTGGCCGTGACCACCGAAGTGACGGTCAAGCTCATCCCCAAGCCCCAGCTGGCGCGCTGCATCATGGCCAGCTTTGACGACGTGCGCAAAGCGGGCGACGCGGTGGCCGCGGTCATCGCGGCTGGCATCATCCCCGCCGGCCTGGAGATGATGGACAAGCCCATGACCGCCGCCGTCGAAGACTTTGTGCACGCGGGCTACGACCTGACTGCGGAAGCCATCCTGCTGTGCGAAAGCGATGGCACGCCCGAAGAAGTGGAGGAAGAAATTGGCCGCATGAGCGACGTGCTGCGCGCTGCAGGCGCCACCGCCATTTCGGTCAGCAACGACGAAGCCGAGCGCCTGCGCTTCTGGAGCGGTCGAAAGAACGCCTTCCCCGCCAGCGGCCGCATCAGCCCCGACTACATGTGCATGGACTCGACCATCCCGCGCAAGCGCCTGGCCGACATCCTGCTGGCCATCCAGGAGATGGAAAAGAAATACCAGCTGCGCTGTGCCAACGTGTTCCACGCGGGCGACGGCAACCTGCATCCGTTGATCCTGTTCGATGCGAACGACGCCGACCAGCTGCACCGCTGCGAACTGTTTGGCGCTGAGATTCTGGAGACCAGCGTGGCCATGGGCGGCACCGTGACGGGTGAACATGGCGTGGGTGTGGAGAAACTCAACAGCATGTGCGTGCAGTTTTCTGCGGAGGAGAACGCGCAGATGTTTGGGTTGAAGCATGCGTTCGACCCGGCGGGGTTGCTGAACCCGGGGAAGGTGATTCCTACGCTGAACCGGTGTGCGGAGTACGGGAAGATGTTGGTGCGAGGGGGGCAGATCAAGCATCCGGATTTGCCGCGGTTTTGAACGATGCCGCCCCCGGCGCCGCCCGCAGTGAGCCAAGGACCGCCGTCCAAGTGAGAGTTACAAAGCCATCACTCGCGTTCAACACGAAGAATCCCAAGTTATGCCGACAGTCGCCCGCCGACATCATTTTCTCCCCCAGGGTTATCTAGCCGGCTTCACTGATTCCGGGCGAAAAGATGGAATGCTGCACGTCCTGGACCTCCAGGAAAGTAGGAGCTTTCGGACGTCGCCATTGAATGTTGCGGTCGAGAAGGACTTCAAGCGCATAGATATTGAGGGTCTACCACCAGATGCAATCGAAAACGCCCTAGCCCCAATAGAGGATAGAGCCATACAAGCAATTCGTCGTGTGACTGAATCAAGGGAGTTCCCAAGTGATGAGGACCACAATCTGATACTCAATCTTCTGAGTTTGGTGATCGTGCAGAACCCAAAATCTAGACGAAACTTGAACAGTGCTCGAACACGCGTCGCAGACGAGAAACTTAAGTGGCTTGTAGCATCTCAGGCCAATTGGGAGCACCATCTCTCGTTGGCTCAACAGACTGACGAAGAGTTCAAAGGAGATGTGAGCTACGAGCGCGCACGTCAGTTCGTCGAAGGTCGACACTACATCATCGACTTTGGGAACGAAGGTACTTTGCGTGAAGAGTTTCGCGCGCATGATGAACTCTTGACAGCGCTCGGCAAACGCACTTGGACTGTACTGGTAGCTCCAGAGGACAGCTCGTTCATCACCTCTGACTACCCGTTCTCCTTAGTTATGGAACACGGCTTCCACGGTCACCCATCGTTCCTAACGCAAAACACTGAATTGTTTTTCCCCATTAGCAAGAAGGCGGGCTTCATTGGAATTCTCGGCACACCATTGAAACCAGTGATCAACGTGCGCGCCGACGTAGTCGCCAGGATGAACACCCGGGTATCGCGCCAAGCGGATCGACGACTGTTCCTTGCCGAAGACAACTTCCTGGCATACGGGCGCGGAGGCGTTGTTACTGTGCGGGCCTAACGGGTTGCCCCAGCGTGCGCATTCTGCAGCGGTTCCACATGTTGCCGGCGAGCGGCTGCTTTCTCTGGTGCCATCGGCAGCTATCGCCCGGTAGCATCCAGCAAAACCACCGACAATCCGCCCCCTCCATCCTTCTTCCAAACCCATGCTCAGCGACTCCCCCAATACCTTCCTCCAATCCGGCAACGCCCTAGTCGCGCAGGCACAGGCCGTAGCCACGCAGGACTTTGCCGCAGCGCGGGCGTTGTGGCGGCAGGCGGGTGTGTTGTTTCAACGGGCGCACGAAGCCGACCCCACGCTGCACTCGGCTGCGTTTCGCTTGGGTCAAGCGTGGGTGGCCGAGGCCCATGCGCTGCAGAAAGAAGGATCAGAGGATGCGACCGCCATGTGGCGGCAGGCGGCGCTGCAGTGTGAGGTGGCCTTTGCGCTTGACCCGCACCACGCGGTGACGGCCATGCACATCGCCAGTTGCTACGCCTGGGCGCAAGACGCCGATGCCAAACTGGCCTGGGCGCAGATTGCGCAGCATCTGCAGGAAGAACACGCGGCGAATATGGCGGCGGACCAGGCGGCACGCTAGCTGACGCACCTCGCGCGCGGCCGAGCAACGCGATGGCCTGAATGGCTGTTCGGCTTTTGGCTGTTCGGCTCCCCCACCCCTGCTGGCTGCGCCTGCGGCGGGGCGGTTGCGGGGTGAGCATGCGCGTCGGAGCGCGCGTGCTTCGTGAACTGACTCGCCGTGGTTGTCCGAGCGGCGCGCGCAGCGCAAAGCGAGTTCCACGGCGCACCCCGCAACCGCCCCGACGCTGGTTTGCCCCGTAGCGAAGCGCAGGGGTCGCAGACTGGGGGTCGCCTTTCTTTTGGGTACTTTTCTTTGGCGAAGCAAAGAACAAGTACCTCGCCCGCCGGGGCGAGTCCCGGCTTCCGCGCTCAACACCAGCATGCTTTTCGAACCAGCACGCCCAGGTTTCGACAAGCTCAGCCCGAACGAGTGGTCAGCCGCCCACAACCGCCCGCCAAATCTCCCAAGCGTGCGACACCACAAACAGCATCAGCCCGATCAGCCCGCCCACCACGGTCCCGTTGATGCGGATGTACTGCAAATCCTTCCCAATGTTCAGCTCAATCAGCTGCGTCATCTCCTCGGTATCCCATCGCCGCACGGTGTCCTCAATGTGCTGCGCAATAAACGCCGACACATCCGGCGCCAGCCCCTCCACCCACCGCTCCAGCCGGTCATTGAACGACTGCCTGAGCGCCGCATCGCCCGCCAGCGACTCACCCAGCCACAACCCCAGCTTGCCCACCTGCCGCGCCAGCACCGAATCGGCATCGGCCAGGTCACGCTGCAACGCACCGCGCAGATCCAGCCACAAGGTCTGCACATAACCTGCCACGGTGGCATCGGTCTGCAGCCAGGTGCGGATCTCCTCGCCCTTGCGCTCCCATTCCGGGTCGCTGCGCAGGCGCTCGACAAAGCGCTGCACCGCCACATCAAACTGCGCACGCAGTGCGTGCTGCGGGTTGGCGGCCACATCGGCCATCAGGCTCTCGAGCGCGCGGGCCAGCAGGGCCGAGCCCTTGTCGCCCAGCCAGTCGCTGGGCAGCAACTTCTCGGTGCGCGGGTGGTCCTTCTTCAGCCAGGCCACGATGGACTGCGCGACCCAGGTGCGGGTTTGCTCGTTCTGCAACAGTTCGATGAGCTTGGCCAGCACGTCGTCCAGCAGCGCCTGGTGACGGCCATTGTGCGTGAGGGTGTCGAGCACTGCCGCCAGGGCACGCGACATATCCACCTGCCCGATCAAGGCACGCGCGGCCTTGTGGATGAAGCGCTCCACCTGCGCGTCCTGCACCGTCTCCAGCGCAGCCGATGCCAGGCGCGTGGCCTGGTGGCCCAGCAGCGCGGCGTTGCCGGGGGCAGTCAGCCACTGCGCCAGCCGCTCGGCGGGGTCGTGCCGGCGGATCAGAGACACCAGCGAGGGCACATCCAGGAACTTGTCGCGCACAAAGGTGGCGAGGTTGCGGCCGATGCGCGCTTGGTTGCGCGCGATGACCGCCGTGTGCGGAATCGGCAGGCCCAGCGGGCGCCGGAACAGCGCCACCACCGCAAACCAGTCCGCCAGCGCACCCACCATGGCGGCTTCAGCCATGGCTTTCACGCAGTTGAGCAGCAGGCCGCGTTCGACCACGCTGGTGGCGATGAACACCGCCGTCACCAGCAGCAACAGTCCCAGCGCCTGCCGTTTGGCACGCCGCAGGGCGACGGTTGCGCTGTCAGTCTCTGGCTTCATCCGGGCCAGCCCGCCGACCTCGACCCCAATGCGTCAGGCAGCCGCCGCAATCTGGTCCAGCGCCTTCGACAGATGGCCCACCGTGCGGTCCACGTTGTGCCACTTCTCCAGGCCAAACAGGCCGACGCGGAAGGTCTTGAAGTCCGGCCCTTCATCGCACTGCAGCGGCACACCTGCAGCAGTCTGCAGGCCCACTTCCATGAACTTCTTGCCGTTCTGGATGCCGGGGTCGGTGGTGTAGCTCACCACCACGCCGGGCGCCTTGAAGCCGTCGGCCGCCACGCTGGGGAAGCCGCGCGATTCGAGCAGCGCCCGCACCTTGGCGCCCAATTCGATCTGCTCGTCACGCACCTTGGCAAATCCATATTCACGCGTCTCGGCCATCACCTCGCGCAGGCGCACCAGCGCATCCGTGGGCATGGTGGTGTGGTACGCGTGCTGGCCCTTTTCGTAGCCCTCGGCGATCTGCATCCACTTCTTGAGGTCGCACGAGAAGCTGCTGCTGGTGGTGCCCTCGATGGCTTCGCGCGCACGCTCGGACAGCATCACCATGGCGCAGCAGGGCGATCCGCTCCAGCCCTTTTGCGGCGCGCTGATGAGCACATCCACGCCCGTGGCCTGCATGTCCACCCACATCGCGCCCGACGCCACGCAGTCCAGCACAAACAGCGCGCCCACCTCATGCGCAGCCGCCGTCAGCGTGCGGATGTAGTCGTCCGAAAGGATGATGCCGCTGGCCGTTTCCACATGGGGCGCAAACACCACCTTGGGCTTTTCTGCGCGGATGGTAGCGGCGACTTCCTCAGCGGGGCATGGTGCCCAGGGCGCCTGCGGGCCACTGCCCTGCTGGCGCGCCTTGCACACCACGGAACCACCGCCCAGGCCCTTGTCGGCATCAAAGATCTGCGTCCAGCGGTAGCTGAACCAGCCGTTGCGCACGATGAGCACCTTCTCGCGGTTGGCGAACTGGCGGGCCACGGCCTCCATGCCAAAGGTGCCGCTGCCGGGCACCAGCACGGCGGTGTGGGCGTGGTAGACCTCTTTGAGCGTTCCCAGAATGTCCTGCACCACGCCGGTGAAGCGCTTGGACATGTGGTTGAGCGCGCGGTCGGTGTAGACCACCGAAAATTCGAGCAAACCATCGGGGTCGATATCGGGCAAAAGGCCGGGCATAGGGGAGTCTCCGCGTGTGAAACTGGGGTACGAAAAAGGGACGATCAGGTCAGCTTATCATGGCCCCGCGCCACCCCAAGGCCGCGCGCCATGCAGCAAAAACCCTTCCGATTCCTGCCCACCGCACTGCCCGGCATCGAAGCGATGCAGGCCGACTCCCGCCTCGTCTTCGGCAGGCACATGCACTTGCAGTTCGGCCTCGGCGTGATCGAACGGGGTGCGCAGAAATCGGCCAGCGGCCGGGGGATTGTGGAATCGGGCCCAGGCGACACCATCACGGTCAACCCCGGCGAAGTCCACGATGGCATGCCGCTGGACGAGCGTGGACGCGCCTGGCGCATGCTCTACCTGGAGCCTGCCCTGGTGGCGCCATTGGCGGCCGAGGTGCATCCGGGCCCGCTCGGCTCCGCTTTCGAATTCCATGCTCCGACGATGCGCGATGCGCGGCTGGCGGCCCAGGTACTGGCGCTGTTCGACGCGGCCACCCATCGCCCCAACCACTCGGCCGCAGCGCTGCATGTGGAGGAATGCCTGTTGCGGGTGCTGAGCGGCCTGCTGCGGCCGAAGGGTCACCAACAATCCGCCGCGTCCATCACCAGGGCTCGCACCATGATGGACGACGATCCCACCGCGCCCTGGAGCCTCGCACAACTGGCCGATGCAGCAAGTTTGAGCCGCTACCAGCTCGTGCGCCAATTTGCCCAGGCCACGGGCCTCACGCCACACGCCTACCTGCTGCAGCGCCGACTGCAGCTTGCGCGCCATCTGATGGGTGCGGGAACGCCCCTGGCCGACGTCGCCGCAGCCAGTGGCTTTGCCGACCAAAGCCACCTGACGCGCCTCTTCACGCGCAGCTTTGGCATCACACCGGGCGCCTATGTTCGCGCACGCAGCTGACAGCACGGCCCCTGCAATTTCGTTCAAGACCGTTGTGCGGGGGTTGGCGGATGCTGCGGGCATCGCCACTTCACGCCGCCGCCGCGCGGCCTCTCGCCATGGGCATCGAATTTCTCATCACCTCGCTCATCGTGGTCGTCTCGCCGGGGCCAGGAACCCTGCTGACCGTGGCGGCCGGACTCTCGGGCGGCGCGCGGGCCGCCGCCGTGACGGCGCTGGGCTGCACGCTCGGCATCGTGCCGCACCTGCTGGCGGCGATCACCGGGCTGGCCGCACTTCTCAACGCCAGCGCCACGGCATTCGAAGTCCTGCGCTACGCGGGGGTCGCCTACCTGGTCTACATGGGCTGGGCCACGTGGCGCTCGCCCGCCACCCTGGAGGTTCGCACTGACGCGCCCACACGCGCTGCCAGTGGGCGTATCGCGGAAGCCATGCTGATCAACCTGCTCAACCCCAAGCTGTCGCTGTTCTTCCTCACCTTTCTGCCGCAGTTCATCGCACCGGGTGAAGCGCAGCCCGCGTGGCGCATGCTCCAGCTCTCGCTGGTCTTCATGGCCATGACCTTTGTGGTGTTCTTGGGCTATGGCGTCTTTGCCGCCCGGTTTCGTGACCAGGTGCTGCAGCGCCCCGGCACGCTGGTGTGGCTGCGCCGCGGCTTTGCGGCCGCGTTTGTCGGGCTCGGCGCAAAGCTCGCCCTGATGCACCGATAGGCACCACCGTGTCAGGTGCCGTGCTGCTTCACCAGGTATCGATGCAACGTGGACCCAGCGGCGCCACCTGCGCCGATGCCAACCCCCGCGCCAGCCACGCCCGGGTGTCGGCCGGGTCGATCACCGCGTCGATCTCCAGCGTGGCGGCCATGTGCATCGCCTCGCCGTTGGCGTAGGACTTGGCCAGCAGCTTGGCAAACAGCGCGTCGCGCTCGGCGCCCTCGGGCAGCGCCTCCAGCTCCTTGCGAAAGCCCAGGCGTACGGCGCCTTCGAGCCCCATGGCGCCGAACTCGCCCGTGGGCCAGGCCACGGTGAACACGGGCGCATGGAAACCCCCGGCCGTCATGCCCATGGCGCCCAGGCCGTAACCCTTGCGCAGCACCACGCTGAAGGTGGGTACACGCAGGCTGGCGGCGGTGACGAACAGGCGGCTCACGTGGCGCACCTGGGCCGTGGCTTCGACCTCGGGGCCGACCATGAAGCCGGGCGTGTCCACCAGGCTCACGATGGGCAGGCCATGCGCGTTGCACAGTTGCATGAAGCGCGCGCCCTTGTCGGCCGCATCGGCATCGATGGCGCCGCCCAGGTGTTGCGGGTTGTTGGCCAGCAGGCCCACGGGGCGGCCTTCGATGCGCGCCAATGCGGTGTGGATGCCCGCGCCAAAGCCGGTGCGCAGCAGCAGGAGGCTGCCTTCGTCCACCAGGCCGGCCATCGCCGTGCGGGTGTCGTACACGCGCAGGCGGTTCTCGGGCACCACGGCGCGCAGCAGGCGCTGGTCGGGTGCAGACCACTGCGATGTGCGGCCCTGGAAGAACGACAGGTAGTGGCGCGCGGCCTGCACCGCCGCGGCCTCGTCATCGACCAGCACGTCGATCACGCCGTTGGCATGCTGCACGCGGCTCGGGCCGATCTGCTCGGGCTTGAAGACGCCCAGCCCACCGCCTTCGATCATGGCCGGGCCGCCCATGCCAATGTTGCTGCCGCGCGTGGCAATGATCACGTCGCTGCAGCCCAGCAGCGCCGCGTTGCCCGCAAAGCAGCGCCCCGCCGCGATGCCGATCACCGGCACCTGGCCCGACAGCGCCGCGTAGCTGGCGAAGGTGTGCACATGCAGCCCCGCCACCACGGGCATGTCGGTATCGCCCGGGCGCCCGCCGCCGCCCTCGGCGAACAGCACCACCGGCAGCTTCTGCGCCAGCGCGATGCCGAGCATGCGGTCGGTCTTGGCGTGGTTGCGTGCGCCCTGGGTGCCCGCGAGCACGGTGGCGTCGTACGACATGACCACCGCGCGGGATTTCTCGTCGCCAAACAGTGTGCCATTGATGCCGCCGATGCCCGTGACCATCCCATCGGCGGGCGTGTTGGCAATGAGGTCCTCCTTGCTGCGGCGGCGGGCCTGCGCGGCGATGGCGAGGGCACCATATTCGATGAAGCTGCCGTCGTCGCACAGGTCGGCGATGTTCTCGCGCGCGGAGCGGCCACCTTGGGCGTGGCGCTTGGCCATGGCGTCGGGGCGCGCCGCGTCGAGCGTGAACGCGTGGCGATCGATCACGCGTTGCAGGTCGGCGCGGATGTGGTCGGGGTCGTGCGCAGCGCTGCCCTGCACTTCGACATCGGCCGCATCGTCCACAGCCTCCAGCACCAGCAGCGGCTGCCCCTGCGCGACGTAGCCACCGGCCACAGCCAGCAGCGCGCCCACGCGGCCCGCGTGTGGGGCCAGCAGCACATGCTCCATCTTCATGGCTTCGAGCACGGCCAGCTCGGCACCGGCGGCGACCACATCGCCTTCGGCCACGCTCAGCTGCACCAGGCGGGCGGGCATGGGGGCCAGCACGGCGCCTTCGGGTGCAGACATTGAGAAATTTGAATATTTTTGGCTGCTAGCGCTTGATGGATAAGCGCTAGCAGCTATGTTTTTTGAAGCATCTAGCAATTCAGGCAGCACGGATTCCAGCCAGCGCGTGTGCACCTGCTGGCTTTCCATCTCAGGCCGTACGGCCAGGGCCTGCAGCAGCGCGAGGTTGGTGGCTACACCGTCGATGCGGCACTCGGCCAGTGCGCGCTGCGAGCGGCGCAGCGCATCGGCAAAACGCGGGCTGCGCGTGTGCACGATGAGCTTGGCCAGCAGCGTGTCGTAGTGCGGCGACGGCGTGGCGCCCGCTGCGCCGTGCGTGTCCACGCGCACTCCGGGGCCTGCGGGCAGGTCAAAGCGGCTGAGCGTGCCGCTGCCTGGGGTGGCGTTGCCTTGCGCGTCCAGCGTTTCGGCGTTGATGCGCCACTGAATCGCAAAGCCCAACACGGGGGGCGGTGCGGCCGGGTCGAGACCGATGTCCCGCAGCCTGCGGCCCGCCGCCAGCGCGATCTGCGCCTGCACCAGGTCCACGCCAGTGACCTCTTCGGTGATCGTGTGCTCCACCTGCAGGCGCGGGTTGCATTCGATGAACACAAACGGTAGGTCAGCGCTGGCCAGGTCCACCAGAAACTCGAAGGTTCCCAGGCCCTGATAGTCCACGGCGCGCGCCATGGACAGCGCGGCCGTGGTGATGCGCTCGCGCAATGTGCCGGGCAGCGAGGGGCTGGGCGCGATCTCCACCACTTTCTGAAAGCGCCGCTGCAGCGTGCATTCGCGCTCGCCCAGGGCGATCACCTCGCGTCCATCGCCCAGCACCTGCACCTCGATGTGGCGGGCGTTGCCCATCAGGCGCTCCACGTACACTCCGTCCACACCAAAGGCGGCCTGCGCCTCGCTGCGGCAGCGCGCGTAGGCCGCAGGCAAGTCATCGGCCGACGCCACCGCGCGCATGCCACGCCCACCGCCGCCGCCGATGGCCTTGATCACGATGCCAGCATGGGCGTGCTGCGCGAAGAAGGCCTGCGCCTCCTGCAGCGTCACCGCCGCCTGCGTGCCGGGCATGAGCGGCACGCCCTGCTGCTGCGCCAGCGCACGGGCCTGCGCCTTGTCGCCGAACAGCGCGAGCTGCGCAGGCGTGGGGCCGATGAAGCGCAGCCCCGCCTCGGCGCAGGCGCGGGCAAAGTCGGCGCGCTCGCTCAAGAAGCCGTAGCCAGGGTGCACGGCGTCGCAGCCCTGCGCCTTCGCAATGGCGATGAGGCGCGCACCGTCCAGGTACGCCGCCGGGCCGGCGGCGCCCAGCGCCACGGCCGCACTGGCTGCGTGTACATGGGGGCTGGTGGCGTCATCGTCGGCATACACGGCCACGCTGGTGATGCCCAGGTCGTGCAGGGCGCGCACGGTGCGCAGTGCGATTTCGCCCCGATTGGCAACCAGCACTTTGGTGAACAGAACAGAAGATGGCATGGGGCAGTCGCTCTATTTTTTATAGCTGCCAGCGCATATTTAACTAGCGCCAGCAGCCAATTTTTCACTCATTCAAGCAATATCACGCAGCAGGCGGCGCAGCACTTTGCCAGCGCCCGTGGCAGGCAGTGCGTCGATGAAGCGCACCTCGCGCGGGGCTTTGTAGGGCGCCATGTTCTCGCGGCACCAGGCCACCAGGCCGGCGGCGTCCACCTCCTGGCCGGACTTCTTGACGATGAAGGCGCGCACCACCTCGCCCTTTTCCGCATCCGGCACGCCGATGACGGCGGCCTGGGCCACGGCGGGGTGCTTGAAGAGCAGGGTCTCGACCTCTTCGGGGAACACGCTGTAGCCCGACACCTTGATCATTTCCTTGAAACGGCCTATGAAGGTGACATAGCCGTCCGCATCGATCTTGCCCATGTCGCCGGTGTAGACCCAGCCGTCCCGCAGGGTCTTGGCCGTGGCCTCGGGCTTGTTCCAGTAGCCCTTGAAGTTGCCGGGGCCGTGGATGGTGATCTCGCCCACCTCGCCAGCAGCCAGCGGCGCGCCGGTGTCGGGGTCGACGATGCGCAGGGTGTTGCCCGGCACGGGCTTGCCCTGGGTGCCCCAGCGGATCGCGTCCACCGGCATGGCGGTGTCCACCGTGTGGGTTTCCGACAGGCCATAGGCCGCCTCGTGGGAGATGCAGTTCGGCGCGAACTGCTGCCACTGCTGGGCCAGCGCCTCGGTGAAGGTGATGCCAAAGCTGGTGACCGGGTTGCGGCGCAGCGCGCTCCAGTCCATGTCGCGTGCGCCGGGCACCTGCATGAGCGCGCCGTTCATGGGCGCGATGCTGTACCACCAGGTCACGCGGTGGCGCTCCAGCGCCTGGGCCACGCCCAGTGGGTCAAAACGGTACAGCAGCACGGCGGTGGCGCCGGTGTAGACCGGCAGGTTCACGCCCATCACCATGCCGGCGATGTGGTACAGCGGCGCCACCGCCAGCAGCGTTTCGTGCGGTGTCATTCCATTGCAGTCCGCCGATGCGGCGGTCTTGAAGGTGGCGTTGCCGTAGCTCAGCATCGCGCCCTTCGGCAACCCGGTGGTGCCCGAGGTGTAGGTCATGAGCGAGATGTCATCCATCGACAGCGCCACGGGCGCAGGCCGCGCACCGGTTCGGGTGGCGGCCAGGAAGTCTTCGCAGCCCGCAGGCACCGGCGCCATGGCTGCGCGCATGGCCAGCAGCTCGGCGGGCACGTCGATGCTGGGCTCGCCCTCGGGCAGCAGCTCGGCATAGCGCACCACAAACACCTGCTGCAGCGCGGTCTTGGCGCGGACCTTGTCCACCACGGGCAGCAGCACATCGGCCGCGACGATCACGCGCGCCTGCAGGTCGGTGAGCTGGTATTCCAGCTCATGCTCCTTGTTCAGCGGCCCGCAAGGGCAGACGATGGCGCCGATCTTCTGGATGCCGTAGTGCGCCATCACGTACTGCGGGCAGTTGTTCATGAACAGTGCCACGGGCTCGCCCTTGGCCACACCCAGCGCCTGCAGGCGCGCGGCAAATGCATCACTGGCCGCATCAAGCTGCGCCCAGGTGAGGGGCTGGCCGTACCAGAGGTAAGCGATGCGGTCGGGCGTTTCGCGCGCGTGGCGGCGCAGGTGTTCGTGCAGCGGCAGCTGCGGTGCGGTAGAAGGCATGGCGTTGTCTCCAAGGTGTCTGGAATCGCTGGTTCTTGGCGGCCACTCAGGGTTTTCTCTGAGCGCCCTCACCCGCCAGCGTCTTGCCAATATATACCGCTCGGTAGAACAATGCTACCCATGGGTATAAATCTAACGTCGCGCAAAGGACACCGATGAACCAGCAGCCCCCCGTGCAGGCCAGCGGCCGCCAGAAGGCCGCCACGGCCGGGTCGGACGAAAAGCGCGAACGCATCCTGCGCGCGGCCGAGGCGCTGTTCGATGCGCAGGGCTACGCCAACACCACCATTGAGCAGATCGTGCAGCAGCTGGGCGTGACCAAGCCCTTTGTGTACTACTACTTTCGCAACAAGCAGGAGATCTTCGAGACGCTGTCGTGGGCGCCTGCCGTGGCATGTTTCACTGCGATGGACTTTGCGGCGGACGATGACCGGCCTGCCCATGTGAAGGTGACGGAGGGCATCGAGCGGCTGATCCGCGCCACGCTGGAGCACCACCCCTCGGCCTTCTTCCCGTACCGCGAGCCGCAGGTGTACCGGCCCGAGTACCTGGCGGCGCAGAAGGATCTGGCGAACCACTTCTACGACCGGCTGTGCGCGCTGCTCGAACAGGGCCGCGACGACGGCATGTTCGAGTTCAACGACACCAAGATCACCGCCCTGGCCGCCTGCAGCCTGCCCGGCTTTCTCTACAACTGGTACCGCCCTGACGGCCGCCTGTCGCAAGACGAGGTGGCGCAGGAGCTGGCGCAGCTGGCCTGGCGTGTGCTGGGGCTGCGGCGAACCCGCAAGCGCAACCCAGCCTGACGCGCACCGCAGCACCCCTACACCAAGCACAACAACCACCGGAGACAAAACCCATGAAAACCGTGTTCCTCACCCCCCTGGCCGCTGCGGCGGCACTACTCATCGGCACGGCCGCCAGCGCGCAGGAGACCTTCAAGGTCGCCTACATCGACCCGCTGTCGGGCCCGTTCGCCAACGTGGGTGAGCTGATGCTCACCCACACGCAGTACGCCATCGAGGACATCAACGCCAAGGGCGGCGTGCTCAAGGGCACCAAGCTGCAGCTGCTGCAGTTCGACAGCAAGCTCTCGGCGCAAGAGAGCCAGAGCGCGCTGCAGGCCGCCATTGACCAGGGAGCCAAGGCCATCGTGACGGGCGGCTCGGGCTCCTCCGTGGTCACGGCACTGGTGCAGGCGGCAGCGCGCCACAACCAGCGCAACCCGGGCAAGGAGATCCTGGTGCTGAACCACTCCTCCATCGACCCCGAACTCACGGGCAAGGCCTGCAACTTCTGGCACTTCCAGTTCGAGGCCAACACGGCCATGAAGATGAAGGCCATTGCCAACTACATCAAGAAGCAGCCGGACATCAACAAGGTGTACCTGCTGAACCAGGACTACGCCCATGGCAAGCAGTGGGCGCACTATGGCCGCGAGATGGTGGGCCTGGCGCGGCCCGACATCCAGTTTGTGGGCGAGGCGCTGCACCCCATCGGCCGCGTGAAGGACTTTGCACCCTACCTTGCCAAGGTCAAGAGCACCGAGGCCGACTCGGTCATTACCGGCAACTGGGGGCAGGACATGACGCTGCTGCTCAAGGCGGCGGGCGATGCGGGCTACAACCTGCGCTACTTCAACCACAGCGCGGGCTCCATCCCCGGCACGGTGCTGGCGGTGTCGCAGGCCAAGCAGGGCCAGTTGACCTGGGTGGCCGAATGGCACCCCGGCCAAGCCGACACCCCCAAGGTGGACGCGCTGGCCAAGACCTACAAGACCAAGACGGGCAAGGACTTCCTCGCGCCGCGCATCGAGATGACGCCGCGGTTTCTGGCCGCCGCCATCAACAAGGCCCAGTCCACCGACCCGGTGAAGGTGGCCCGCGCGCTGGAAGACCTGACGATTGATTCGGTGGTGGGCCCCGTGCGCATGCGCGGCGAAGACCACCAGCTGCTGCTACCCCAGGTGGTCAACACCATCGCGCCGGTGGACGGCAAGGCCGTGAAGGTGGGCTGGGAAGGCACCAACTATGGCTTTCGCACCGATGCGGCCTACACCGGCAATGAAATAGCCCAAGGCACCGAGTGCAAGATGACGCGGCCTTGATGCCACGGCGCCGAAGGGCGCCGAAATCCCCACAGGGGCAACCGCCACAGGCCGCCGCTACCATGGCCGGTCATTGCATTCATTGACCCGACCCACAAGGACCGCGCCCATGCCCGACTTTCGCAGCGACACCGTCACCCAGCCCACGCCCGCCATGCGCGAGGCCATGTTCAAGGCCCCGCTGGGCGACGATGTGTTTGCCGACGACCCCTCGGTGAACGCACTGCAGGACCATGCCGCCGAGCTGCTGGGTTTCGAGGCTGCGCTGTTCGCCCCCTCGGGCACGCAGACCAACCTGATCGCACTGTGGGGCCACTGCCAGCGCGGCGACGAGGCCATCGTGGGCCAGAGCTGGCACACCTACCGCTGGGAGGCAGGCGGCATGGCCGTGCTGGGCTCCATCCAGCCCCAGCCGGTCGAGACCCAGCCTGACGGCACGCTGCGCGTGGCCGACATCGCGGCAGCCATCAAACCGGACGACCCGCACTTTGCCCGCACCCGCCTCGTGGTACTGGAGAACACCACCGGTGGCCAGGTGCTGCCGCCCGCCTACGTCGCCGAGGTGGCACAGCTGGCGCGCAGCCGGGGGCTGGCCATGCACCTGGACGGCGCACGCATGTTCAACGCCGCCACAGCCAATGCCGCGCGCAACGGCACCGATGTGTACGACGAAGCACGCGCGCTGTGCAGCCACTTTGATTCCGCATCGCTGTGCCTCAGCAAGGGCCTGGGCGCGCCCGTGGGCTCGCTGGTGCTGGGCTCGCGCGACTTCATCCGGCAGGCGCGCCGCACCCGCAAGATTTTGGGCGGTGGCATGCGACAGGCGGGTGTGCTGGCGGCTGCCGGCCACTATGCGCTGCAGCACCATGTGCGGCGCCTGGCGGAAGACCACGCCCGCCTGGACCGGCTGGCGCAAGGGCTGGCTGAAGCCAACCGCAGCCACCCTGTGCTGCAGGGCAAGCTCACCGTGCTGCCGTGGCAGACCAACATCCTCTTCACCGACCTGCACGCAGAGGTGGCCCCAGCCTTCACCGCCTGGCTGGCGCAGCACGGCGTGCGCGTGACCAGCAGCCTGTATGGCGGCGCCACCCGGCTGCGCTGGGTGACGCACCTGGATGTGAGCGAGGCGGACGTGACGGCAGCGCTGGATTGCGTGGCGCGCTTCACGCTGCCGGGCTGAGCCCGCTCAGGCGGCGGGGTAGGTCCGTCCACCAAACACGCCGGTGCCCACGCGCACCAGCGTGCTGCCCGCCTGGATGGCGGCCTCCAGATCGGCCGTCATGCCCAGGGACAGGGTGTCGAACTTCCCCAGGCCCGGTTCGCCCAAGGCAGATATTTGGTCAAAAAGCCTCTTGGCGCTGGTGTGGATTGCCAGTTGCGCTCCAAATTCAGGAGCATGGTCCGGAATGCTCATGAGCCCCCGCACCACCAGCCGTGGCAGTTTTGCGACAGCCCGCACCAACTCCAGCGTTTCAGCAGGAGCCACCCCTGACTTGGTGGGGCCTCCATCGATATTGACCTGGATACATATCTGCAGCGGCGGCAGGTGATCGGGCCGCTGGGCCGACAGGCGCTCGGCGATCTTGAGTCGGTCCACCGTGTGCACCCAGTCAAAGTGCTCGGCCACCAGGCGGGTTTTGTTGCTCTGGATAGGGCCTATGCAGTGCCACTGCAGCGCCACATCGGGCAAGGCAGCGTGCACAGCTGCAATCTTGTCCACGCCTTCCTGGATGTAGTTTTCGCCGAAGTCGCGCTGGCCGGCGGCCACGGCCTCCAGCACCGCATCGGCGCCAAAGGTCTTGGAAACGGCCAGCAAGGAAACGCTGGCCGGATCGCGCCCGGCGGCTTTGCACGCCTGCGCCATCCTGCCCAGAACCTGTTGGAGGTTGTTAGCAATCGTGGTCATAATGTTTGGCAAGCGTACCAAACGATAGAGGGATTCCGTGGACATTACCCAACTGCTCGCGTTCAGCGTCAAGAACAAGGCCTCCGACCTGCACCTCTCCGCAGGCCTGCCGCCCATGATCCGGGTCCACGGCGATGTGCGGCGCATCAACGTCGATGCGCTGGACCACAAGACGGTGCATGCCATGGTGTACGACATCATGAGCGACGCCCAGCGCAAGACGTATGAAGAGTTTCTGGAAGTCGACTTCTCGTTTGAAATCGAAGGCCTGGCACGTTTTCGCGTCAACGCCTTCAACCAGAACCGGGGCGCCGCCGCCGTGTTCCGGACCATTCCAAGCAAGATCCTGACGCTGGAGCAGCTCAACGCACCCAAGATCTTCGGCGACCTGGCCCTCAAGCCGCGCGGCCTGGTGCTGGTGACCGGGCCTACGGGCTCGGGCAAATCCACCACGCTCGCGGCCATGGTGAACTACCTCAACGAAACCGAATACGGCCACATCCTCACGGTGGAAGACCCGATCGAGTTCGTGCACGAATCCAAGAAGTGCCTGATCAACCAGCGCGAAGTGGGGCCGATGACGCTGTCGTTCGCTGCCGCGCTGAAGTCCGCACTGCGCGAAGACCCGGACGCCATTCTGGTGGGTGAAATGCGCGACCTCGAAACCATCCGCCTGGCCATGACGGCGGCGGAAACGGGCCACTTGGTGTTTGGCACACTGCACACCTCCAGCGCTGCCAAGACGATTGACCGGATCATCGACGTGTTCCCGGCCGAAGAAAAGGAAATGGTGCGTGCGATGTTGTCCGAATCGCTGCAGGCCGTGATCTCGCAGACACTGTGCAAGACCAAGGACGGCTCGGGCCGCGTGGCCGCGCACGAGATCATGCTGGGCACCAGCGCCATCCGCAACCTGATTCGCGAGGCCAAGGTGGCACAGATGTACTCCACCATCCAAACCAGCAACAGCGTGGGTATGCAGACGCTGGACCAGAACCTCACCGACCTCGTGCGCCGCAACATCATCAGCCCGGCCGAGGCCCGCAGCAAGGCCAAGATCCCCGAGAACTTCCCTGGCTGAGCCCCCCGCAGCACACACCCATGAACGACTTTGCGGCCCCTGCAGGCGCGGCATACCGGAGCCCGATATGAAAGGCATTCTGAGCCTTCTAAAAATGAAAACCCGGGGCGGCAAGCCTGCGGAAGACCACACGGATTCCGTGCTGTTCTCCACGGCCTTTGCAGGCCAGGGCGTAGACGATTCGATGCTGGTGCCCTGGGAGGCACGTGCCGTGGAAGTAGGCGCCAAACGCCTGCCCACCAGCCGAGGCGGCAAGCTGCTGCAAGGTCTGTGGGCCAAAGACAAATACATGGCGCACCTGGACAAGGACGCCGTGGAGCGCATGGAGCGCTTCTTCGAATTTGCGGCCATCCCGTCCAACCGCGATGTGATCCGCCAGGACGAGTACGGCAATTTCATGGTGGTGCTGCTCACGGGCACCATTGCAGTGGACCGTGTGCAGCCCTGGGGCGAGCAATTGCGCCTGGCCGAAACGCGGCCTGGTGACATCCTGGGGGAGATGTCGCTGCTCGACAGCGGCATCCGCTTTTCGGCCTGCACCACGCTCACTGACTGCGAGATCGCCGTGCTGAGCGCCGAAGCCATGGACGACATGATGACCAAGGACCCGCAGCTTGCAGCCAGCCTGATTGCGCTGCTGGCCCGCAAGCTGTCGCTGCGCCTGCGTGTGGTGAGTGCGCGCCTGAGCGACAACCACAAGTAATGATGCGTCAAGACAAGATCAATGATCGTCCAGCCGACGAACAGCCCCGGGAGAACTTCTGATGGAACGCGATCAGGCCAGTAAATTCATCAATGACCTGCTCAAGTTGATGGTGGGCCGCAACGGCAGCGACTTGTTCATCACCGCAGACTTTCCACCCGCCATCAAGGTGGATGGCAAGGTGACCAAGGTGTCGCCCCAGCCGCTCTCCCCCAACCATACGCTCACGCTGGCGCGCGCCATCATGAGCGACAAGCAGGTGGCCGACTTTGAACGCACCAAGGAGTGCAACTTCGCGATCTCGCCCTCCGGCATCGGCCGCTTTCGCGTCAACGCCTTCATCCAGCAGGGGCATGTGGGCATGGTGATGCGGACGATTCCGCTCACGCTGCCCACCATCGACGGCCTGGGCGTGCCGCAGGTGCTCAAGGAAGTGACGATGACCAAGCGCGGCCTGTGCATCCTGGTGGGTGCCACGGGCTCGGGTAAATCGACCACGCTGGCCGCCATGGTGGACTGGCGCAACGAGAACTCGTTCGGCCACATCATCACGGTGGAAGACCCGGTGGAATTCGTGCACCCACACAAGAACTGCGTGGTCACGCAGCGCGAAGTGGGGCTGGACACCGACAGCTGGGAAGCGGCCCTCAAGAACACGCTGCGCCAAGCGCCCGACGTGATCCTGATGGGCGAAATCCGCGACCGCGAGACCATGGAACATGCCGTGGCCTTTGCCGAAACCGGCCACCTGTGCCTGGCCACGCTGCACGCCAACAGCGCCAACCAGGCGCTGGACCGCATCATCAACTTCTTCCCTGAAGAACGCCGCGCGCAGCTGCTGATGGATTTGTCACTGAACCTGCGCGCCATGGTCTCGCAGCGCCTGATCCCCAAGCAGGACGGCAAGGGCCGTGCGGCTGCGGTGGAGATCATGCTGAACACGCCGCTGATCTCCGACCTGATCTTCAAGGGCGATGTCTCCGAGATCAAGGAGATCATGAAAAAGAGCCGCAACCTGGGCATGCAGACCTTTGACCAGGCGCTGTTCGACCTGTACGAGGCCAACGTGATCAGCTACGAAGACGCGCTGCGCAACGCCGACTCGCTCAACGACCTGCGCCTGCAGATCAAGCTCAACAGCCAGCGCGCCAAGTCGCCAGACCTGGCCTCGGGTACCGAGCATTTCGCCATAGTCTGAAAGCCCCCCTGAGTCGCCTGCGGCGCCTTCCCCCCAGGGGGACGCCACCGGTGGCCGGGCAAAGCCCGCTCCACGGTGGCACTGGCAAGTGCGCGCCCATCGCGGGCTTTTCTTTTTGATCCAAATCCTTTTATCTCCATGCCAAGCACCAACCCCCGCAACTACGACGCCACCCCTTCCCGCAAGGTCGCCTTTCTGGGCTTGGGTGTGATGGGCTACCCGATGGCCGGACACCTTGCACTGGCCGGGCATGAGGTGACGGTTTACAACCGGACCGCTACTAAATCAATAGCTTGGTGCGCAGAGTATGCAAGCGCCAAGGCGCCAAAACACGCTGCAACGCCGCGCGAAGCCGCTGCGGGCGCGGACATCGTGTTCTGCTGCGTGGGCAACGACGATGACCTGCGCTCTGTGACGCTGGGTGCGGACGGCGCCTTTGCGGGCATGAAGCCGGGTGCGATTTTTGTGGACCACACCACGGCATCGGCCGAGGTGGCGCGCGAGCTGTACGCAGCCGCCCAGGCGTTTGGCCTGCAGTTTGTGGATGCCCCCGTGTCGGGCGGCCAGGCTGGCGCGCAGAACGGCCTGCTCACCGTGATGTGCGGCGGCGATGCCGCAGCCTTCGAGGCAGCCCAACCCGTAGCCATGGCGTTCTCGCGTGCCTTCACGCTGCTGGGTGCCAGTGGCTCGGGCCAGCTGGCCAAGATGGTCAACCAGATCTGTATTGCCGGGCTGGTGCAGGCCCTGTCCGAGGCCGTGGCCTTTGGCCAGAACGCGGGGCTGGACATGAAACAGGTCCTCGACGTGATCGGCAAAGGCGCCGCCCAAAGCTGGCAGATGGACAACCGTGGCAAGACCATGGTGGACGGCAAGTTCGACTTTGGCTTTGCCGTGGACTGGATGCGCAAGGACCTGGGCCTGGTGCTCGATGAGGCCAAGCGCAACGGTTCACGCGTGCCGGTGACGGCCCTGGTGGACCAGTTTTATGCCGATGTGCAGAAAATGGGGGGCAACCGCTGGGATACATCGTCCCTCATCCAGCGGTTGAAATAAAGCACCCCGTGGGCGCTTCGCGCCCTCCCCCAGCGCCCGCAAGTGCAACGCTGCATTCGCAGCTTAGCGGCCCTTGCGCGGGGGTGCTGGCCTCGGCCACGCCAGTTTCACGCAGCCGCGCGCGGTGCGGAGTCCCCAAGAAAAAATCCCGGGTCGCGTGGTGCGAGCCGGGATTTTTTTGATCTACCAGTTGCGCAGGCTGTCGTGCCGGCTGAAAACGATCTTCAGCCCCCAGAGGGCTTGGTGTCATCCGTGGTGACGGGTGCAGGCTGCGGAGCGATGCGGCGCAGTTCTTCTTCCGAGACGATCTCGAACACACGCACCACCTTGCTCACGCCGCTCACACCGCGCGCAATCTCGGTGGCCCGGTTGGCTTCGCGCTGCGACACACGGCCCATCAGGTAGACAACGTTGCGCTCGGTCACCACCTTGAAGGAATTGGCCGAGATATCCTGCGCGTCCACCAGGCTGGCGCGGACCTTGCCGGTGATGAAGGTGTCGTTGGAACGCTGGCTCAGGGTGCTGGAGAAGGTGGTGATGGTCAGGTCGTTCACCACCGAGCGCACGTTCTCCACCTGCGACACCAGTTGCTCGACGGCCTGGCGCTCCTGCGCATTGGGGACTTCGCCCGTCAGCAGGGCCTGGCGGTTGTAGCTCGTCACGTTCACATGCACGCGGTCGCCAAACGTCTCGCGGATACGGTTGGCCGCGCGCAGTTCGATGCCTTCATCCTCGATCTGGGTGCCCGCCGTGCGGCGGTCCACGGCCATCACGCCACCCACCACAGCGCCCCCGACGATCAGCGGCGCGCAGGCCGACAGGCCTGCAGCGAGGGCGGCAGCGGCCAGCACGGTGCACACCGTGCGCTGGGTACGGTTCATGGTTGTTTGCTTCATAGCGGATTCTCCTGTTCACCAAGTAACTGGGCGTCCACACCATCGCTCAGGCAATGCAGCACCAGGGCATGGACTTCGCGCACGCGCGCTGCGCGGTCGTGGGGCACGCTGATCAACACGTCGGTTTCGCGCAGCATGGCGGCCAGCTTGCCGCCGGTGCGGCCGGTCAGCACCACCACGGTCATGTCGCGCTCGTGGGCGGCTTCGGCAGCGGCCAGCAGGTTGGCGTCGTTGCCGGACACCGACAGAGCCAGCAGCACGTCACCGGCCTGGCCCAACGCACGCACCTGGCGGGCAAACTGCTGGGCGGCGTCGTGGGTACCTCCTGTGGCGGCCGTCAGCAGCGTGCTGTCGGAGGTCAGGGCCAGCGCTGCCAGCTCGGGGCGTTCGCGCTCGAAACCCGCCACGCAAAACGCAGCGAACTGCTGCGCCTCGGCGGCCGAGGGGCCGTTGCCACAGGCCAGCACCTTGCCGCCGCTGGTCACACAGGCCAGGACGGCCTGCACGGCGGCGGCGATGGGATGGCTCAAAACCTGCGCCGCCTGGTACTTCAGGTCGGCGCTGTCGATGAAATGCTGTTGGATGCGTTGCTCAAGCATGAGGGCTCGATGATACCCGCCGCGTGTTACAGCTTTTGTAGCAAACCGTAGTCACTGGCATTGCGTTGGAGCCCGAATGGGGGACAGGGAACGGATGGGGTCACTGCGCATCAAAGGCCGCCTTGAGCCACTGCACCGAAGCCTCGACCAGCACCACATCAAAACGGCAGGGCGGCGGTGATGGCAGGCGCAGCAGGTAGTGCCGGGCCGCAAAAATGATGCGCTGCTGCTTGGTGACGCTGATGCTGGCCCCGGCGCCGCCAAACGCGCTGCCCGCCCGGCTGCGCACTTCGACAAACACCAGCGTGCCGTCCCGCTCGCGCATGACCAGATCAATCTCGCCACCGCCGCGTCCGGGCGTCCGATAATTGCGCACCACCAGTTGCAGGCCAGCCGCCTGCAGATGGGCCAAGGCCTGGTCCTCCGCCACATTGCCGCGTTCGCGCGTGGTGGCGGCAGGGGCAGCCGGGCCAGAGCCCCCCGCCGGTTTTCTCTTTCCAAGGAATTTCATTGAGCGCATCTTTCGCTTCAGCCCAGGGCGCCGCGCGCGAAGCGGCGGCTGCGCAGCATTATCCCGAGGGCGCCTTGTACGTGGTGGCCACGCCCATTGGCAATCTGGCCGACATCACCCTGCGCGCGCTGCACGTGCTGCAAATGGCCGACACCGTGGCCTGCGAAGACACGCGCCACACGCAGTCCATGCTGCGCGCCTACGGCATCGACAAGGGTGCCGCCCAGCTGCTGGCCGTGCACCAGCACAACGAGGCCGAAGCCGCGCAGAACGTGGTGCAGCGGCTGCAGCTGGGCCAGCGCGTGGTGTATGTGAGTGACGCTGGCACGCCCGGCGTGAGTGACCCTGGCGCCCGGCTCGTGGCCGCCGTGCAGGCGGCCGGCCTGCGGGCGGTGCCCCTGCCGGGCGCCAGCAGCATCACCACAGCGCTGAGCGTGGCTGGTGCCGTGGCCCACAGCACTGAACATGGCGGCTTCGTGTTTGCGGGCTTCCTGCCCGTCAAGAACGCGGAACGCGCCACGGTGATTGCGCAGCAGCTGGCCCCGGAGCCGCGCTGCGTGGTGCTGCTTGAAGCTCCCCACCGCATCAACGAGCTGGCCCAGGCCCTGGCAGTGCTGGGTGATCGTCCGGTAACGCTGGCACGGGAGCTGACGAAGCAGTTCGAGGAAGTGACCACGCGGCCCGCCCGGGAGCTGACGGCCTGGCTGGACGGCGCACCCCAGCGCTCGCGCGGCGAGTTTGTGGTGCTGCTGCACCCGGTGGCGGTGGCCAGCGACGATGGCGCCAGCCTGCGGGTGTTGCGCCTGCTGGTGCAGGAGCTGCCGCTGAAAACCGCCGTGCGCCTGGCTGCCGAGATCACGGGTGCATCGCGCAATGTGCTGTACGACACGGCCCTGGCGTGGAAGCGCAGCGGCGCGAGCGGGGAAGATGAGGACGAAGCAGGCGACGCCGGGAGCTGATAACACCTCGGATTTCAGGCCAAATTGGCACCTGGCGCTTGATGGAAAAGCGCTGATAGCTATATTTTTAATAGCATTTCATCCGGCACAGCGAATCCACCACCGGCCCTGGTGCCGCCGCCCCCCTCCAGATCTATCGCCCTGACACCGCCAACCCGGCCGCCACCCCGCCAAACAAATCGCCTTCCACCTGGGGAGTGTCGGGAAACGCCGCTTTGAGCGCCTGCCGCAGCGGCCGCAGGGCCGACGAGCCCCCGGTGAGATAGATCGCATCCAGCCCCTGCACACCCAAGCCCGCCAGCTGCACACATTCCTGCGCGCAGGCGACCACCTGTTCGAGGGGTTGCAACAGGGACTGCGCCAGTCCCTCCGGTGTCACGGCGGCACCGAGCCCGGCCTCGATCCAGTCCAGCGGCATGGGCGCTTCGGCATCGGCCAACGAGGCCGCAATCTTGGCCTGCTCCACCGTGTTGGCCATGCGGTGCCCCAGGCGCTCGTGCAGCACCCGCATGAGCCGCGCGTGCAGCCGTGCATCGGAATAATCGGTGCGCAGGTTCTGCGCATCGCGCAGCGCGCGCGGCGAGTACAGCCACTGGATCAGGTGCCAGGTGGACAGGTCAAAAAACACCCGGCTGGGCACCTCGCGCCCCGTGGGCCCGGTGTGCCGAAACCCGAGCAAGGGCATCAACAGGTCCAGGCTCAGCCGCCGGTCAAAGTCGGTTCCACCCACGTGGACGCCGGTGGTGGCCAGCACATCGCTGCCGCGCTCGGCGCGCGCCATGCGCTCCGGCCCCAGCCGCACCACCGTGAAGTCCGAGGTACCGCCGCCAATGTCCACCACCAACACCAGCGACTCGTGCGCGATGCGCTGTTCGTAGTCCAGCGCGGCGGCAATCGGCTCCAGCTGGAACGACACCTCGGCAAACCCCGCATCCAGCGCAGCCTGGCGCAACGCATCTTCCGCCTGCTGATCGCGGTCGGCATCCCCATCCACAAAATGCACCGGCCGCCCCATCACCACCCGGGCAGGCATGCCGCCCAGCTCATCGCGCGCCCTTTGCACCAGCATGCGCAAGAAGAGGCTGATGATGTCCTGGTAGCTCACCATCTTGTTGTGCACCGCCGTCTTGTCCTGCAGCAGCGCACTACCGAGCAGGCTCTTGAGCGACCGCATCAGGCGCCCCTCGGTGCCCGCCAGATACTGGCCCACGGCATCGCGACCAAAGTGCGTGCGGTGATCCTCTGCGTTGAAGAACAGTGCGGTGGGCAGTGTGTGCGCACTCCCTTCCAGCGCAATCATCCGCGCCAACCCCGCCCCCTGGCGCACGGCCATCGCGGAGTTGGAAGTGCCAAAGTCGATACCGAGGGTGGTGTCCTTCAGGAGGGGCATGGGTGAAGTGTCGAAGCGATGAGGAAGTGTTCAACGCACACCGGCCACAGCCTCGGTGAACGCAAACATCGGATGCGGTGCTGCCGCGAGAAGAACGCTCTGGGCAGCTTGGTGGCGCGACAGGAGACCCGTCCAAAGCCCCTCCCCGAGGCACGACCCAGCGCCGTGGACACCGCATGCAGAATGGAAAAAGCCCTTGATTAGCAAAAATCAAGGGCTTTTATTTGGTGGCCTGGGGCGGAATCGAACCACCGACACAAGGATTTTCAATCCTCTGCTCTACCGACTGAGCTACCGGGCCTGAGCCTCAAATTATAACCAGAAAAAAAGGCCGTTTAGGCGAAACCGCCAATAATTTCTTGCAAGCCTACCCGCGTTTGCCCCGGCCGAGATCGACCCCTAGCTGGCGCAGCTTGCGATAAAGGTGCGTGCGCTCAAGGCCCGTCTTTTCGGCCACGCGCGTCATGGAACCGCCTTCGCGGGCCAAGTGGAATTCGAAATAGGCTTTTTCAAAACCATCGCGCGCTTCGCGCAGGGGGCGGTCCAGGTCAAACCCTTGGTGCGCGTGCGGGCCAGCCTCGACGCCAGCCATGATGGCCGACACAGCAGGCAGTTGCGAAAACGTGGGGTCGGCCGGGGTATGGACGGGCGCTGGGGCCGCAGCCACCGGGGCGGACTGGTGGGCAGCGTTGCGTGCCAGGCCCTGCTCCACCGCCTTGAGCAGCTTTTGCAGGGTGATGGGTTTTTCAAGAAACGAGAAGGCGCCGATCCGGGTGGCCTCTACGGCGGTGTCGATGGTGGCGTGGCCACTCATCATGATCACGGGCATCGTCAGCACGCCCGCTGTGGCCCATTCCTTGAGCAACGAAACCCCGTCGGTGTCCGGCATCCAGATGTCGAGCAGCACGAGGTCGTAGGTGTTGCCTGCCCGGGCCGTGCGCGCCTGGGTGGCGTTTTCTGCGAGGTCTACGCTGTGACCTTCGTCGTTCAGGATTTCCGACAGCAGATCACGAATGCCGAGCTCATCGTCGACCACCAGAATGTTTGCCATGTGTGTTGAAGCGCCTTGGGGTACTGCGGGGCGGTGTTGTTATGACGCCACCGCTGGTTCAGGGGCGAATGATAACGACACTTGGGCCCCCCGCACTACGCCATCTTCGGTCCGATTCGACAAGTCAATGCGCGCACCGTGCTCATCGGCAATCTTTTTGACCACGGCCAGACCCAAGCCGGTGCCCCGGGGCTTGGTGGTGACGTAGGGCTCGAAGGCACGCTGCAGGATGTGCGCAGGAAAGCCCCCACCACTGTCGGATACCGTGAGCCGCACGCGGCGCGAGGACTCACTCCAGCGCGTGCTGATGCGTACCGGGGGCACGGGCTCCGAGGTTCCAGCGCGCGCCTGCTCGGTGGCGTCTTGCGCGTTTTGCAGCAGGTTGTGCACAACCTGCCGCAGCTGCTGCGCATCGCCTGCAATAGAGGGGCAGCGCGGGTCCAGCTCGGCTTCTACGCGCACGGCGGCGTTCTCTTCGCCGTAGAGATGGAGCACGTCGGCCACCAGGGCATTGAGGTCCAGTGCATGGAGTTCTGCAGCAGGCAAGCGTGCGTAATCGCGGAATTCGTTGACCAGCCGCTTCATCGCATCGACCTGGTCCACGATGGTCTTGACGGACTTGGCGAGGATGGCCTGTTCAGTGTCGGGCAGCTTGCCAGAGAGCTTCATTTCCAGCCGCTCCGCAGACAGCTGGATGGGCGTGAGCGGGTTCTTGATTTCGTGCGCCAGGCGCCGCGCCACCTCACCCCAAGCCTGCGCGCGCTGGGCGGAAACAATTTCCGAAATGTCGTCAAAAACCAACAGTCTGGCCGAATCGGGCAGTTCCGCCCCCCGCGCGACGAGGCTGGTAGCGTGTTGCCCGACGCCGCCAGAAGACGCATGCAGCTCAAAAGGCTGCTGCCAGTGGTCCAGTCCATGGCGTTCGTGGTCGCCCAGGAAAGCGTCGAAGTGCCCTTGCACCGACGCCGCAAACTCGGCGAGCCCAGGCACTTCCGACAAGGGTCGCCCCTCATAGGCCGCCATCGGTGCCCGCAGGATGCGGGTGGCCCCCGGATTGGACGATCGGATCAAACCTTGGGCATCCAGCACGATCACCCCCGCCGTGAGGTTGTCCAGGATGGTCTGTAGGTTGGCGCGTGCGGCATCGACCTCGCCCATGCTCTGCTCCACGGCATGGCGGGCGTCGGACAACTGCTGGGTCATCAGTGCAAAAGAGCGTGTGAGTCCACCCAGCTCATCCTTGCCCTGCAATGCAGCCTTGGGGCTGAGATTGCCAGCCGCCACCTCGCGCACCCCCTCGGCCAGCACCAGCAGCGGGCGGGCCAGCTGGTTGCCCAGCAACACCGCCAGCAAAACGGCGCCAAAGACAGCCAGGAACAGGCTCAGCGTAAGCGTGCCCACATACATGCGCCGCAGCCCCCCACGGGCCAAGGCTCGCTCCTGGTATTCGCGGTTGGCCTCCTGCACGGCAATGGCGTTGGCCACCAGCGCAGGCGGCAGGGGCAACGTGGCCTGCAGGTATCGGGGCTCCACGAGCAAGCCGACGCTGGGGCTGCTGACCAGCGCCAGCACTTTCACGCGCGCATTCTGTGCCGCGGCAGGGTCCGAAATATCGTCCAGGCCCTCGATCTGCGCGGTGGCGCGCTGCTGCCGCACGGTGCGCAGCAACGCCACGCCGGGCCGGTCGGGGTTCAGGCTAAAGCGCGATTGGCCTGCACTGGCTACCGCCTGGCCCGCAGCATTCCAGAGCACGACATCGGTGGCTCCCAGCTGGTCGCGGATGCGCTCCAGCACCAGGCCAGCCGCGGCATCAGGCACCTGCGCCACTTGGGCACTGGCATTGCGCGCTTTTGAGGCCATGTCGGCGGCCAGCGAATCCAGCGACACACGGGCCAGGTTCACTCCCGCTGAAAGAGCGCCCTCCACTTTCACATCGAACCAGCTCTCAATGGACCGCGTGACAAACTGGTAGGACACCACATAGATCAGCAGCCCCGGCATCAGCCCCACCAGCGCAAAGATGGCCGCAAGCTTGACCAGCAGTCGACTGCCAAAGCGCCCTTTGCGCAAGCGCATGCCCAGGCGCACCGCCACCCACACAAGCACGGCCAGCAGCAGCACGGCCACCAAAACGTTCACGCCAAAAAGCCAGGCGTAGTTGCGCTCGTACAGCGCGCGGTTGTTGGTGGCCAGGGTGAGCAGGAACAACAGCACCATGCCGATAGCCGACATGATGGCGGCCCCAACCCCCACAGCCCAGCGCACGGCGCGCGACTGGCGTGCGGCGGCATGGGCCGACGCGGAAGCTCCCGTCTGAGAGGGCTCTGGAGGGCTCACTTGGCGACGGTCTCTGCAGCCAGGCGTTGGCTGCGGGATACCAGGAGATTCCAGCCGGAGCGCCCCACGGCACCGATCTGGAAGGGTCGGGGCAACTGCGACATATCAAGCCGGAACCGGAAATTGACCGTATGGACGGCATCTGACTCAATGACATCGCGTTCTGCGATCTTCCATCGCGAAATGCGCTGAATGGCCGACAACGCATCGGCATAACTGTCAAAATTCTGCCCCAAAACCACACCCAGGCCACTGTTGGTGAAAGGTACCGGGGAGATGTTCAGACGCCAACGTCGCGTCAACGGCTGGTAGCTTAGCCGCAGATAGCGGGTGGTTTCAGCCACTTGGCGGTCAGACCAGTACCAGCGGTCTCGCAAAACCTGGGCCTCGGCCACGAAGAACATGGGAATGCCCTTGTACAGCGCATCCTCGGCAAGCTCCGGCAGCACAAATTGCAGTGTGGTGCTGAGGTAGAGGCCATCCTCGGCACGGTCCAGCCGAAGTTCGCCCACCTCGGGGTCCACCGGCTGGCCTGCGATGGCCGACTGCACCATTGCGGCCCATGCCACCAAGAGAAAGAGCGCACAGATCGCCACCCAACGAGCCCCACGGAACTCATTGCGGCGATTTTTGCAACAGTGCGTAAAAAAATCCGTCGTGGTCACCCGACTGATTGTCCGGGACAGCTCCGGGCTTGTCCCCGTTGGCGGGAATTAAATGACCCGGCGACGGCAGCAATTGCGCATCGGTGTTGTGTGCAAGAAACGTTTGCACCTGGTCGTCGCCTTCGGCACGGAACACGGAACACGTGCAATACAGCAGCCGTCCGCCAGGGCGCAACAGCGGCCACAGGGTCTTGAGCAACCGGGCCTGCAGGCCTGCAAGCTGCGCAATATCGCTCTCGCGGCGCAGCCAGCGCACATCCGGATGGCGGCGCACGATGCCCGAGGCCGTGCAGGGCGCATCCAGCAAGATGGCATCGAACTGCGCACCATCGCAATGCTGCTGCCACCAGTCTTGCGGACGCGCCGCATCGGCCACCACCACCTGGGCGCGCAGCCCCAGGCGCTGCAAGGTCTCACCAATGCGCGCGCTGCGGGTGGCATCGATCTCCAGCGCAGTGACCTGTATCGGCGCACCAGCGCCCGCCCACTCCAGAAGGTGGGCGGTTTTACCCCCGGGCGCCGCACAGGCGTCAAGCACCCGCACAGGCCGGGTGAGGTCCAGACCTTCAAGCAACAGGGGCGCAGCCATCTGGGCTGCGGCATCCTGCACCGAGACCCAACCCTCTTCAAACCCCGGCAACGATTGCACGGGCACGGGGTGCTGCAATACCAGCCCTACACTCCCAGACGGAATTGCTTCCAAATTAATAGCTTCCAGCGCTTTCTGGTAAAGCGCTAGAGTGCTTTTTTGTGCATTGACCCGCAGCGTCATCGGTGCGTGGGCATTGTTGGCCTGCAGAATCTGCTCCCAGTGCTGGGGATGGTCCTTGCGCAGGCGCTCGACCCACCACACCGGATGGTTCCAACGGGCCAGCGGATCGTCATCGGTGCGCGCAACCAGCACTTCGCGTTCGCGCAGAAAGCGGCGCAAGCAACCGTTGAGGAATGACGCCTGCGCACGCGTGGACGCGCTGCGTTTGGCCGCTTCCACCACCTGGTTCACCAAGGTGAACGGCTCGTACGGCGACTCTTCAGGGTTCCAGCACAGCGCCAGCGCCGTACACAACAGCGCATCCGCAGCCGGTGGAGGCGTGCGTGCAACCATCTGGCGGCGCAACGCCTCGGCCCGTCCGGCCTGGCGCAGCACCTGGAACAGGAGAGACTGCACCCCAGGGCGCAGAGCTGTGTCTACCGCCGCCAGTGCTGCGGTGCCCGACTGCCCGGCGCGAATGGCCTGCAAGGCACTGGCCACAGCCTCCAACTGTTGCCATAGCGCCACGGGCTGACCGCCCGCCCCCGGGCGACTGGCGCCGCCCGGGCCGGAAAGCGTCCGGTCACGGGCTGGCGCATTGTTGGCTCGGTCGGCTCGCTTGTTAGGCCCGGGGCGGGACGCAGGGCGTGGGGGTTGTTGTCGTGGTGCGGGTGGGTTCATCGTGGTCCTGGCAACCTTTCTACAGCCTGCGGGCGGCCTTGAATCCGAACACCCAGGCCAGCAGGTTGGCTGGAAACTGGGCAATGGCAGCGTTGTAGTGCAACACCGCTTCGTTGAAAACACGCATCGCTTGGTCGTTCTGCAGAACATGCTCGTCCCACCGAACCTGCCACAGAGATGGGGACACGGGCGGCGCGTCCGCAGCGGCGGTAGCCACAGACGTCTGCGCCCGGGTCCCTTGCCCACTGTTGTGTGTGGCCTTCTGCCAGGACGCATGGAGCACCTCGCGCGCTGCCGCCAAGGCGGCCACCGCGTCTGGCTGCAAGGGACGCGCCCGCGCCATGGCCAAGGATGCGCTCAACTGGGTGGTGGCGCCTTGCAGTGCCGCCATCTCTGGCTCCGTGCCACCTGCCGATGGGGCCTGCTGTACGGCTTGCGCCGCACCATACTCACCCATCAAAGACAGCTGGCGCACCATGTGAGCGTCAAAGCTGCCAAACGCCTGCACAACGGCCGAGCGCAGCCGCATCAGGCGGTTGTAGGCGCCCAGCGCCCAAAAAGCGGCAATGGCAAAAACAATCCAGAAAAGGGGCGATGACCACATGCACAGTTGCCGTCCTCGCGTGCACCACGCGTTACGGCCCGATAAGGAAATGAGGGAGAAAGGCGAAGACTACGAAAGATCGAAGTGCGGGTTCCAGAAAAAAGCTCCCGGCCTGCCAGGGACAGGACGGGAGCTTTTCAGAGGCGGCCCGAAGGCTTAGTCAGCGGCTGCGTCGGTCGCGGTGGAGGTGCTGCCCTCGACTTCCGTTGCTTCACCCTGGGCTTCCATCTCGGCGGCTTCGGCTTCGGCAATGGCGCGGCGCTCGGCGTCGTCCATGGCGTCCTTGGCCTTGCGTGCCTGGTGGTAGGCCATGCCGGTACCGGCCGGGATCAGGCGACCCACGATCACGTTTTCCTTCAGGCCACGCAGCTCGTCGCGCTTGCCCATGATGGCAGCCTCGGTGAGCACGCGGGTCGTTTCCTGGAAGGAAGCGGCCGAGATGAACGAGTCGGTCGACAGCGAAGCCTTGGTGATACCCAGCAGCAGGTTGCTGTAGGTCGCGGGGATCTTGCCTTCGGCCTGCAACGCATCGTTGGTGTTGAGGATCTCGGAACGCTCGATCTGTTCACCGGCGATGTAGTTGGACTCGCCAACGTTCTCGACCACGACGCGGCGCAGCATCTGGCGAACGATCACCTCGATGTGCTTGTCGTTGATCTTCACACCCTGCAAGCGGTACACATCCTGCACTTCATCAACGATGTAGCGCGACAGCTCTTCGATACCCAGCAAACGCAAGATGTCTTGTGGGTCGGCCGGGCCGTCCACAATCGATTCGCCCTTGTTCACCACCTGGCCTTCGTGAACCAGGATGTTCTTTTCCTTGGGCACGAGTTCTTCGAACACATGGCCTTCAGGGTCGGTGATCTGCAGGCGGACCTTGCCCTTGGTTTCCTTGCCGAACGACACGGTACCGGTCATCTCGGCAAGCGTTCCCTTGTCCTTCGGCGTACGGGCTTCAAACAGCTCGGCCACACGGGGCAGACCGCCGGTGATGTCGCGGGTCTTTTGACCTTCGACCGGAATACGCGCCAGCACTTCGCCGGGGCCCACATCCTGGCCGTCGCGCACCTGGATCAGAGCGCCGACCTGGAAGCCGATGGTCACCGAGTGGTCGGTGCCAGGGATCTTCACTTCGTTGCCCTGGGCGTCGATCAGCTTAACCTGCGGACGCACGACCTTGGCAGCACCACGGCGCTTCGGATCGATCACCACCAGCGTGGACAGGCCGGTCACTTCGTCGACCTGCTTGGCCACCGTGAGACCTTCTTCGACGTTCTCGAACTTGGTCTGACCGGCGAACTCGGTGATGATGGGGCGCGTCAGCGGATCCCAGTTGGCGAGGATGGTGCCAGCCTTGATGGTCTGGTCGGCCTTGACCGTCAGCGTTGCACCGTAAGGCACCTTGTGGCGTTCGCGCTCGCGGCCATGCTCGTCGTGGATGATGATTTCACCCGAACGCGCAATCACCACCAGCTCACCCTTGGTGTTGCTCACGTAGCGCATCGTGGCGTTGAAGCCGATCACGCCGTTGGACTTGGCTTCCACGCTCGATGCGATGGCAGCGCGCGATGCGGCACCACCGATGTGGAACGTGCGCATGGTCAGCTGCGTGCCGGGTTCACCGATGGACTGGGCAGCAATCACACCCACGGCTTCGCCGAGGTTGATCAGGCCGCCACGGCCCAAGTCGCGGCCGTAGCACTTGGCGCACAGGCCGTAGCGGGTTTCGCAGGTCAGTGCCGTGCGAACCTTCACTTCGTCCACGCCAGCCGCTTCGAGTTCTTCGATGAGGTCTTCGTCGAGCATGACACCCGCTGAGACCAGCACCGAGCGGTTCTCGGGGTGCAGCACGTCTTCAGCCGCCGTGCGGCCCAGGATACGGTCGCGCAGCGATTCGATCACTTCACCGCCTTCGACGATGGCGCGCATCAGCGAACCATTGGAAGTGCCGCAATCTTCTTCGGTCACCACCAGATCCTGCGTCACGTCCACCAGACGGCGGGTCAGGTAACCCGAGTTGGCGGTCTTCAGCGCCGTGTCGGCCAGACCCTTACGGGCACCGTGGGTGGAGATGAAGTACTCCAGCACGTTCAGACCTTCGCGGAAGTTCGCGGTGATAGGCGTTTCGATGATCGAGCCATCCGGCTTGGCCATCAGACCCCGCATACCGGCCACCTGACGAATCTGTGCTGCGGAACCGCGAGCGCCAGAGTCGGCCATCATGTAGATGGAGTTGAAGGACTCCTGATCCACTTCCTTGCCGTGGCGGTCCATGACCTTCTGCTTGGACAGCTGGGCCATCATCACCTTGGACACTTCGTCGCCGGCCTTGCCCCAGATGTCCACCACCTTGTTGTAGCGCTCGCCAGAGGTGACCAGACCGGACACATACTGCTGTTCGATCTCCTTCACTTCCTTCTCGGAGCGCTCGATGATGCCGGCCTTTTGTGGCGGCACCAGCATGTCATCAATGGCGATCGAGATGCCGGCGCGCGTGGCCAGACGGAAGCCGTTTTGCAGCAGCTTGTCGGCGAACACGACCGTTTCCTTCAGACCGCACTTGCGGAACGAGACGTTGATCAGGCGCGAGATTTCCTTCTTCTTGAGCGCCTTGTTCATGTTGGAGAACGGCAGGCCCTTGGGAAGAATCTCGGACAGCAGCGCACGGCCGGCCGTGGTTTCCACGAGCGAGGTGGACGGAACGAATTCGCCCGTTTCCTTGTTCTTGGTCCACTCGGTCATGCGCACCGTGATCTTGGCGGCCAGTTCGACCTCGCCGGCGTCCAGAGCACGCTGCACTTCACCGGTATCGGCAAACACCAGGCCTTCGCCCTTGCCGTTGATGCGATCGCGCGTGGCGTAGTACAGGCCCAGCACCACGTCCTGCGAAGGCACGATGGAGGGTTCGCCGGACGCAGGGAACAGCACGTTGTTGGAGGCCAGCATCAGCGTGCGGGCTTCCATCTGCGCTTCCACCGACAGCGGGACGTGGACAGCCATCTGGTCACCGTCGAAGTCGGCGTTGAAGGCCGCGCAAACGAGGGGGTGCAGCTGAATGGCCTTGCCTTCGATCAGGATGGGCTCAAAGGCCTGGATACCCAAACGGTGCAGCGTAGGCGCACGGTTCAGCATCACGGGGTGCTCTTTGATCACCTCTTCCAGGATGTCCCACACCACGGGGGTGCCGGATTCGACTTCCTTCTTGGCGGCCTTGATCGTCGTCGCGATGCCCATGGCTTCGAGGCGCGAGAAGATGAAAGGCTTGAACAGTTCCAGCGCCATCAGCTTGGGCAGGCCGCACTGGTGCAGCTTGAGCGTTGGGCCCACGGTAATCACGGAACGACCGGAGTAGTCCACGCGCTTGCCCAGCAAGTTCTGGCGGAAACGGCCGGACTTGCCCTTGATCATGTCGGCCAGCGACTTCAGAGCACGCTTGTTGGCGCCCGTCATGGCCTTGCCACGGCGACCGTTGTCCAGCAGCGAGTCAACCGCTTCCTGCAGCATCCGCTTTTCGTTGCGGGCGATGATTTCAGGGGCCTTCAGCTCCAGCAGGCGGCGCAGACGCGAGTTGCGGTTGATGACGCGGCGATACAGGTCGTTCAGGTCGGAGGTCGCAAAGCGGCCGCCGTCCAGCGGCACCAGCGGACGCAGGTCCGGTGGCAGCACGGGCAGCACTTCGAGCACCATCCACTCGGGCTTGATGCCCGACTTCTTGAACGCTTCCAGCACCTTCAGGCGCTTGGCGTTCTTCTTGACCTTGACTTCAGAGCCGGTCAGGTCGCCTCGCAGGCGCTCAATCGACATGTCGATGTCGATGGATTCCAGCAGGTCCTTGATACCCTCAGCGCCCATCTTGGCGATGAATTCGTCGCCGTATTCCTTGCGCTTGGCGTCGTAGTCGTCCTCGGACATGATGCTGAACTTCTTCAGTGGCGTCATGCCGGGGTCGGTCACCACATAGGCTTCAAAGTACAGCACGCGCTCAATGTCGCGCAGCGTCATGTCCAGCACCAGGCCCAGACGCGATGGCAGCGACTTCAGGAACCAGATGTGGGCGCACGGTGCGGCCAGGTCGATGTGGCCCATGCGCTCGCGGCGCACCTTGGTCTGCGTGACTTCAACGCCGCACTTCTCGCAGATCACACCACGGTGCTTGAGGCGCTTGTACTTGCCGCACAGGCATTCGTAGTCCTTGATGGGACCAAAAATCTTGGCGCAGAACAGGCCGTCGCGCTCGGGCTTGAACGTGCGGTAGTTGATGGTTTCGGGCTTCTTCACTTCGCCGAAAGACCACGAACGGATCTTTTCGGGAGAAGCCATGCCGATGCGGATGGCATCGAAATGCTCGTCCGGCGTGAATTGCTTGAACAGGTCGAGTAGCGATTTCATAGTGACTCTTTCCTTTTCTGCTTAGGAGCGTTCCAGCTCGATGTCCAGGCCCAGCGAACGGATTTCCTTGACCAGCACGTTGAACGATTCCGGCATGCCGGCTTCGATGGCGTGTTCGCCCTTGACAATGGATTCGTACACCTTGGTACGGCCCACCACGTCGTCGGACTTCACGGTCAGCATTTCCTGCAGGACGTAGGCGGCGCCGTAAGCTTCCAGCGCCCACACTTCCATTTCCCCGAAACGCTGGCCACCAAACTGCGCCTTACCACCCAGCGGCTGCTGCGTGACGAGCGAGTAAGGACCGGTCGAGCGCGCGTGCATCTTGTCGTCCACCAAATGGTGCAGCTTCAGGTAGTGCATGTAGCCAATGGTGGTCGGACGCTCGAAGCGCTCGCCCGTACGGCCATCGAACAGGTACGCCTGCGTGCGGGTGGGCGTGAGGCCCTTGCGCTCTGCAATGTCGTCTGGGTAGGCGATCTTGAGCATGTCCTTGATTTCTTCTTCCGAAGCACCATCGAACACGGGGGTCGCATAAGGCACACCGTTGGTCAGGTTGGCAGCCATGGCCATCACGTCGTCATCGCTGAGCAGCGACAGGTCTTCCGTGCGGCCGCGCGAGTTGTACACCTCTTCGAGGAACTTGCGCATGTCGGCGGCCTTGGCCTGTTCCTGCAGCATGTTGCCGATGCGTTGGCCAATGCCCTTGCCGGCCCAGCCCAGGTGGACTTCCAGCACCTGACCAATATTCATCCGCGAGGGCACGCCCAGCGGGTTCAGAACGATATCGGCAGGTGTGCCGTCGGCCATGTAAGGCATGTCTTCGACCGGAACGATCTTGGAGACCACACCCTTGTTACCGTGGCGGCCGGCCATCTTGTCACCTGGCTGCAGACGGCGCTTGACGGCCAAGTACACCTTGACCATCTTCAGCACGCCAGCTGGCAACTCGTCGCCTTGCGTGAGCTTCTTGCGCTTTTCTTCAAAAGCCAGGTCGAAGCTGTGGCGCGTCTGCTCCAGCGCGTTCTTGATGGACTCGAGTTGCGTAGCTACTTCGTCTTCAGCCGGGCGGATGTCGAACCAGTGGAACTTCTCGACGGACGACAGGTAGGCCTTGTCGATCTTCGTGCCCTTGGCCAACTTCTGCGGACCGCCGTTGGCCACACGGCCGTTCAGCAGCTTTTCGATACGGTCGAAAGCGTCGGCTTCCACAATGCGCAGCTGGTCGTTCAGGTCCAGGCGGAAACGCTTGAGTTCATCGTCGATGATCTGCTGGGCGCGCTTGTCGCGCTGGATGCCTTCACGGGTGAACACCTGCACGTCGATCACGGTGCCCGACGAGCCCTGGTCCACCCGCAGCGAGGTGTCCTTCACGTCGGAAGCCTTCTCGCCGAAGATGGCGCGCAGCAGCTTCTCTTCAGGCGTGAGCGTCGTTTCGCCCTTGGGCGTGACCTTGCCCACCAGCGTATCGCCGGGTTGCACTTCGGCGCCCACGTAGATGATGCCGGACTCGTCCAGGCGGTTCAGTTGCTGCTCCGACAGGTTCGGAATGTCGCGCGTGATTTCTTCGGCGCCCAGCTTCGTGTCGCGCGCCATGACCACGAGTTCCTCGATGTGGATCGAGGTATAGCGGTCTTCGGCCACCACGCGTTCGGAGATCAGGATCGAGTCTTCGAAGTTGTAGCCGTTCCAAGGCATGAACGCGATCAGCATGTTCTGGCCGATGGCGATTTCGCCGAAGTCCGTCGATGCGCCGTCGGCGATCACGTCACCCTTGACCAGCATGTCGCCCTTCTTGACGATGGGGCGCTGGTGGATATTGGTGTTCTGGTTGGAACGCTGGTACTTGATGAGGTTGTAGATGTCCACACCCACTTCACCGGCCACGGCTTCGGCATCGTTGACGCGGATCACGATACGGGTCGCATCCACATAGTCCACCACACCACCACGGGTCGCCGTCACGACGGTGCCCGAGTCCACGGCAGCCACGCGCTCGATGCCCGTGCCCACCAGCGGCTTTTCAGGACGCAGCACTGGCACGGCCTGGCGCGACATGTTGGCGCCCATCAGCGCGCGGTTCGCATCATCGTGTTCCAGGAAGGGCACCAGCGAAGCCGCGACCGACACGATCTGCGCGGGCGACACGTCCATGTACTGCACGCGGTCTGCACCACACAGAATGGATTCACCCTTCTCACGGGCAGACACCAGATCACCCGTCAAACGGCCATCCTTGTCGAGCACGGCATTCGCCTGCGCGATCACGTACTTGCCTTCTTCGATGGCGGAGAGGTAGTCGATCTCGTTCGTGACCTTGCCATCCACCACGCGACGGTAAGGGGTTTCGATGAAACCGTACTCGTTCAGCCGAGCGTACAGAGCCAGCGAGTTGATCAGGCCGATGTTAGGGCCTTCAGGCGTTTCGATAGGGCAGACGCGGCCGTAATGGGTTACGTGCACGTCGCGCACTTCGAAGCCTGCGCGTTCGCGGGTCAGACCACCCGGGCCCAGGGCGGAAACACGGCGCTTGTGCGTGATTTCGGCCAGCGGGTTGGTCTGGTCCATGAACTGCGACAGCTGCGACGCGCCGAAGAATTCCTTCAGGGCAGCCGAGATCGGCTTGCTGTTGATCAGGTCGTGGGGCATGAGCGGCTCTTGCTCGGCCTGGCCCAGACGCTCCTTCACGGCCTTTTCGATACGTGCCAGGCCCGTGCGGTACTGGTTTTCGGCCAGTTCGCCCACGCAGCGCACGCGCCGGTTGCCCAGGTGATCGATGTCATCGACTTCGCCGTTGCCGTTGCGCAGGTCGACCAGGATCTTGACCACGGCCAGGATGTCCTCGTTGGACAGCACCATGGGGCCGGTGGATTCGTCGCGGCCGATCTTGGCGTTGAACTTCATCCGGCCCACGCGCGACAGATCGTACGTGTCGGGGTTGTAGAACAGACGCTGGAACAGGGCCTGCACGGCGTCTTCCGTTGGCGGCTCGCCGGGACGCATCATGCGGTAGATGGCCACGCGTGCAGCAAATTCGTCCACCGTTTCGTCGATGCGCAGGGTCTGCGACATGTACGCCCCCTGGTCGAGTTCATTGGTGTAGATGCACTGTACGTCTTGCACACCAGCGCTGCGCAGCTTCTTGAGCAGCGCTTCGGTCAGCTCGTCATTGGCCTTGGCAATGATCTCACCAGTGTCCGCATCCACAATGTTGCGGGCCACGACACGACCTATCAGGAAGTCTTCGGGCACGCTGATGTGCGTCGTGCCAGACTGTTCCAGCTCGCGGGTGTGACGAGCCGTCACGCGCTTGTCCTTGGCCACAACAACCTTGCCGGACTTGTCGGTGATGTCAAAACGTGCCACTTCACCACGCAGACGCTCGGACACAAATTCCATTTGTGCACCGCTGTCCATCAAGCGGAAGTTATCGTTGACGAAGAAGTTCGCCAGAATAGATTCTGGATTCAGGCCGATGGCCTTGAGCAGGATCGTGACCGGCATCTTGCGGCGACGGTCCACGCGGAAGTACAGGATGTCCTTGGGGTCGAACTCGAAGTCGAGCCACGAACCACGGTAAGGAATGATGCGTGCAGAGAACAGCAGCTTGCCCGAGCTGTGGGTCTTGCCCTTGTCATGCTCGAAAAATACGCCCGGCGAACGGTGCAGCTGCGACACGATCACACGCTCGGTGCCGTTGATGATGAACGAGCCCTTGTCGGTCATCAGGGGCACTTCACCCATGTAGACCTCTTGCTCCTTCACTTCCTTGACCACCTTGGACTGCGAGGTCGAGGACTCGCGGTCATAAATGATCAGTTGCACCTTGGCGCGCACAGCCGAGGCGAAAGTCAGACCACGGGTCTGGCACTCGCGCACATCAAAAGCCGGCTTGGCCAGGTTGTATTCAATGAACTTCATCTCCACAAAACCGTTGTGGGAGACGATAGGAAAGGCAGCGTCGAATGCAGCCTGAAGGCCTTCGATGGTTCTTTTCTGGGGTGCTTTATCAGCCTGCAAGAAAGCGGTGTAGGCGTCCTTCTGCATCTGCAGCAGATATGGAACTTCGAGCACGCTATCGCGGGTGCCGAAACTTTTGCGAATTCGCTTGCGTTCGGTGTAGGAATAGGCCATGAGATCTCCGGGCAAAGACATGAGTCCTGGGTCTTCGACGACTGACCCGCAAGGAGCGCTGTCCTTACGGGCTTGGCGGTTGGCCACTACCAACCATGGCGGACGGTGATGCGTTGCACATCACCCGAACCAAGGCGTCTTCTGCTGTCGGGGTTGTCAGAAGACACTCGAAAACCAGCGTTTGCACGGCGGCTTTCGGGTGCGCTCTGAAAGCACCAAAGGCTGGAGGCCCTTTGAGGAGCACTCCAGCCCTTGAGCAAGACCGAATTACTTGAGTTCGGCCTTGGCGCCGGCTTCCACCAGCTTCTTGACGGCTGCTTCGGCGTCGGCCTTGGCAATGCCTTCCTTGACGTTCTTGGGAGCGCCGTCCACCAGATCCTTGGCTTCCTTGAGGCCCAGGCCGGTGATTTCGCGCACTGCCTTGATGACGGACACCTTGTTGGCGCCAGCTTCGGTCAGCACCACGTTGAATTCCGTCTTTTCTTCAGCAGCAGCGGCGCCAGCGCCACCACCAGCGGCAGCTGGAGCAGCCATGGCTGCAGCGCTCACGCCAAACTTCTCTTCAATGGCCTTCACCAGGTCATTGAGTTCCAGAACCGTCATGCTGTCCAGCGCGGTCAAAAATGCGTCTTTATCGAATGCCATTTTGATTTCCTAACAATTGTGTTGGTTGTCTGCCGGGCTATCAAGCCGCAACAGGTTCGGCGGCCGGTGCGGCTGCGCCTTCGCCTTTTTTCGCCGCCAGTGCGCCCAGCACAACGGCCGTACGCGACATGGGGGACATAAGCAAGCCACAAATCTGAGCCAGCAGAACTTCCTTGGAAGGAATGTTGGCCAGTTGCTTAACGCCGTTCACGTCCAGGGCCTTACCACCGAAAGCGCCACCGCGAATCACCAGCTTGTCGTTGGTTTTCGCAAAGTCAGCCACCACTTTCGCGGCAGCCACGGCGTCTTCGGAGAAGCCATAGATCAGAGGACCGGTCATCTGGTCAGCCACCACGTCAAACGCGCTGCCAGCCACAGCACGGCGGGCCAAAGTGTTCTTCAGAACACTCAGGTTCACGCCCTTGCTGCGAGCTTCCACACGCAGTTTGGTCATGTCGGCGACCGTGATGCCACGGTATTCCGCGATCACAAGCGTTTGAGCTTTAGCGGCGAGGCTGGTCACTTCACTGATGACCGCTTCTTTCTCACTGCGATTAAGACTCAAGGTCTACTCCTTAAATTGTGCATTCAGGCTTGCGCCCTCGTACACGCTCTTGTTGCAGCGACCAACTGTTTCGGAATGAATTCCATCTGCAGCGGGATCGCCATCTGCGTTGGCCCCGGAGGGATTAAGTGCAAGGCTGCACACCAACGGTCTTGGATGGCCTGGAGATGGTTGTTACACCACCCCAGCCCACCACATCAGGCCCTTGCAGGCCCGAAGATTTTTTACCGCAATTACGCTGCGATGGATTGCGTGTCCACGCGGACGCCAACACCCATCGTGGAGGACACAGCGACCTTGCGCAGGTACAGACCCTTGCTCGAAGCAGGCTTAGCCTTGTTCAGAGCGTCGATCAGTGCAGCCAAGTTACCTTGCAGCTTTTCATTGTCGAACGAGCGGCGACCAATGGTGCTGTGCACGATACCGGCCTTGTCCACACGGAACTGCACCTGACCAGCCTTGGCGTTCTTCACAGCCGTAGCCACGTCGGGAGTAACCGTGCCCACCTTGGGGTTTGGCATCAGGCCACGTGGGCCAAGGATCTGACCCAGGGTACCCACAACGCGCATGGCGTCAGGAGCAGCGATCACCACGTCGAAGGGCATGTCACCAGCCTTCACCATGGCAGCCAGGTCATCCATGCCAACGATGTCAGCGCCAGCAGCCTTGGCTTCTTCCGCCTTGGCACCTTGCGCAAAGACGGCCACACGGGTCGTCTTGCCAGTACCGTTGGGCAGCACGACAGCGCCACGCACCACCTGGTCGGACTTCTTGGCATCAATGCCCAGCTGAACAGCCACGTCGATGGATTCATCGAACTTAGCAGTAGCAGCTTCCTTCACCAGAACCACGGCATCTGCAAAGGCGTACAGCTTGGTGCTGTCAACCTTGCCCTGCAGGGCCTTTTGCTTTTTTGTCAACTTGGCCATTTACAAACCCTCCACCGTCACGCCCATCGAGCGAGCGGAACCAGCCAGCGTACGGACAGCAGCGTCAACATTCGCAGCATTCATGTCCTTCATCTTGGTCTTGGCGATTTCTTCGAGCTGTTCGCGCGTGATCTTGCCAACCTTGGTCTTCAGCGGATTGGAAGAACCCTTTTCGAGCTTGATAGCCTTCTTGATCAGAGTCGTCGCAGGCGGCGTCTTGATGATGAAGGTAAAGCTCTTGTCCGCGAACGCCGTGATGACCACGGGCAGTGGCAGACCTGGCTCCACACCTTGGGTCTGCGCATTGAATGCCTTGCAGAACTCCATGATGTTGAGACCACGTTGACCCAGTGCTGGGCCGATGGGTGGGGATGGATTGGCCTTACCAGCTGGAACTTGCAGCTTGATAAAACCGACGATTTTTTTCGCCATGTTTTACTCCTTACGGGTCATAACGCTGTTGTCGCACCACGCAACAACTGGCTCCCCGGGGTTAACGACTCGCTATCACGATGTTCGCACCGAGTCGAAAAGTGCGGCATCCAACTGCTTACCCTGGCCTTGCCAGGGAGAACTTAGGTGTTATCCGAAAGACCTATGTCTTTTCGACCTGCCCAAACTCCAGCTCGACGGGCGTGGAGCGACCAAAAATCATCACGGAGACCCGCACGCGGCTCTTTTCGTAATTGACCTCTTCAACCGAACCATTGAAGTCGGTGAAGGGACCTTCCTTGACACGTACAAGTTCGCCGACCATGAATTCGATCTTGTGGCGAGGCTTGTCTGTGCCTTCCTGCATCTGACTGACGATTTTCTGGACTTCCTCTTCAGAAATCGGCGCAGGGCGATTTTTCGCCCCCCCTACAAACCCCGTCACCTTGTTGGTGTGCTTCACCAGATGCCAGGTGTCATCGTCCATCACCATCTCGACGAACACATAGCCAGGAAACAAGCGACGCTCTGTCGTCTTGCGCTGGCCGTTCTTCATTTCGACCACTTCCTCGGTCGGCACAAGAATGCGACCAAACTTGTCCTGCATACCCGAGCGACCAATCCGCTCCTGAATATTGCGCTCCACAGCCTTTTCCATGCCCGAGTAGGCATGAACAATGTACCAACGCAGATCGGGATTTGCCGAAGCAGAAGCGCCTGCAGGAGCTTCTGCTCCAGTGATTTCCGCAGCGGTTGTCATGACTTTCTCCAGCCCAAAATCAAGTCGTACAAGACCCATTCCAGCGTCTTGTCAGTGAACCACAGGAAAAGGGCCATGATCACCACAAAGGCGAATACGTAGGCCGTCATCTGCAGGGTTTCCTTGCGGGTGGGCCAAACGACCTTCTTCACCTCGCGCCAAGCGTCTTTGGCAAAGGCAACGAACTGGCGACCGGACTCCGACACCAAGAACACGCCAGCAGCAGCAGCCAACCCAACAATTAGCGCAGCCCACTGCACCACAGCGCCTTGTTTTCCCAACAAATAGAAGCCTGCAACCGAAGCGATGACCAGAGCCACCACCGCAGCGAGCTTGGCCTTGTCTGCGCCTGTATTGACTGTTTCAACCTGTGAAGTGGCCATCTTTGAGTATTTCCTGCTTCCGATGCACGGCATCACTTAAGACACCGAAGCCCGCCAGGGTCTGGCGGGCTTGTTTTGGGCCACATTCAAGTGGCAGGGGCAGTAGGAATCGAACCTACAACCTTCGGTTTTGGAGACCGACGCTCTGCCAATTGAGCTATACCCCTGTATACCTTGCTAATTAAGCAATGATCTTTGCCACGACGCCAGCGCCCACGGTACGGCCGCCTTCGCGGATAGCGAAGCGCAGACCTTCTTCCATGGCGATGGGGTTGATCAGCTTCACAGTG